>OJJA01000001.1_pt1 | contig 434244 bp, 293 predicted proteins | sample 1596031 | NCBI WGS metagenome assembly OJJA01 (sample SAMEA4350132, study PRJEB24818) | metagenome | biome: human; feature: gut; material: faeces | place: Denmark | collected 2013-09
TTAATATATGGACCTTTTTTTAATGAACGACTCATAGTTTACTCAATTAATCAGATTACTTTTTTCTTCTCTCAATAATGTACTTAGACGATTGTTTCTTAGGAGCTCTAGTCTTAAGTCCCTTAGCGTACAATCCCTTACGAGATCTTGGATGTCCTCCGGAAGAACGTCCTTCACCACCACCCATCGGGTGATCAACCGGGTTCATTACAACACCACGGTTACGAGGACGACGACCTTGCCAACGAGAGCGTCCAGCCTTACCTGAGCGTTCCAATCCATGATCTGAGTTACCAACACTACCGATAGTAGCTTTACAAGTGCTAAGAATCTGTCTTACTTCACCTGAAGGCAATTTAATCACACAATACTTACCCTCACGAGAAGTTAACTGAGCAAAGTTTCCAGCTGATCTAACCAGAGCAGCACCCTGTCCCGGACGTAACTCAATATTGTGAATTACAGTACCAACCGGAATGTTCTGAAGGGGAAGAGTATTACCAATCTCTGGCGCTGCTGTTTCACCCGACATCAGAGTCGCACCAACTTGCAATCCATTGGGAGCAATAATATATCTTTTTTCTCCATCAGCGTAATATAACAAAGCGATACGAGCCGAACGATTCGGATCGTATTCAATTGTCTTAACCACTGCTGGTACACCGTCTTTGTTTCTCTTGAAATCAACAATTCTAATCACCTTTCTATGACCGCCACCAATGTAGCGCATAGTCATCTTACCTTCGTTGTTACGACCACCAGATGATTTCTTACCATATACAAGAGACTTTTCTGGTACTGATGCAGTAATTTCTTCGAAAGTACCAATAATTTTATGTCTTTGCCCCGGTGTTGTGGGCTTTAATTTACGTACTGCCATTTTTATTAAATATTACTATAAAAATCAATAGTATCTCCTTCTTTCAATGTTACGATTGCTTTTTTGAATGCATTCGTACGTCCATTGATGATACCTGCTTTAGTATAACGGCTTTTATTTTTGCCTGCATACTTCACTGTATTCACATCAACTACAGTAACATTATAAAGAGCTTCAACTTCCTTCTTAATTTCCAGTTTGTTAGCATCAGGACGTACAACAAAGCCAAAACGATTCAGCTTATCAGTGATTGCAGTCATTTTCTCTGTTACCAACGGTTTAATAATAATTCCCATTATTTAAGCCTCCTTTTTAAATTAAGATATTGTCAATAGCCTTCAGAGAGTTTTCTGTAAGCACAACAACCCCAGCATTCAATACTCTGTAAGTATTTAATCCTGAGACAGTCTGCACGTTTGCACCCTCTATGTTACGAGCTGACAAATATACGTTTTTATTTGCTTCCGGTAAAATTACAAGTAGCTTTTTATCGGAAACTTTAAGATTTTTTGTCATAGCAACGAAATCTTTTGTCTTAGGAGCTTCAAAAACGAAGTCTTCAACAACAATAAGCGCGTTGTTCTGAACTTTATAAGACAATGCTGACTTACGAGCCAATGTCTTAACTTTTTTATTTAACTTGAAGAAGTAGTCTCTTGGCTTCGGACCAAAAACACGAGCACCACCAACGAGCACCGGTGAATTCATATCACCACGACGTGCTCCACCACCACCTTTCTGGCGACCGATCTTACGAGTAGAGCCACTGATTTCACTTCTTTCTTTTGACTTATGAGTACCCTGACGCTGGTTGGCCATAAATTGCTTTACATCCAAATAGATAGCGTGGTCGTTGGGCTCAATTCCGAAGATAGATTCGTTTAACGTAACCTTTCTCCCAGTGTCTTCACCTTTAATGCTATATACGTTAACTTCCATTATTTCTCAATTATTACGATTGAACCTTTGCAACCCGGGATAGAACCTTTGATCAAAAGAAGGTTATGATCCGCGATTACTTTTAATACCTGCAAGTTTTGAACAGTAACTCTGTCACCACCGAGCTGTCCGCCCATGCGCATTCCTTTGAATACTTTAGCTGGATAAGAACAAGCACCGATAGAACCCGGCTTACGAGCACGGTTATGCTGACCGTGAGTAGCTTGACCTACACCACCGAAACCATGTCTCTTAACTACACCCTGGAAGCCTTTACCTTTAGAGGTTCCGACAACATCTACGAAGGTAGCGTCATTAAACATCTCTACAGTAATAGTATCACCCAGATTCAACTCTGTCTCAAATTCTTTGAACTCGGCCAAGTGTCTCTTCGGTGTTACTCCAGCTCTCTTAAAGTGACCCATCAACGGTTTAGTTGTATGTTTTTCCTTTTTGTCCTGAAAACCCAACTGAACAGCTGCATAGCCATCTTTTTCGACAGTTTTAACCTGAGTAACAACACAAGGACCTGCTTCGATAACAGTGCATGGTACATTCTTACCATCAGCACTGAAAACGGATGTCATTCCGATTTTTTTTCCTAATAATCCTGGCATTTCACTAATTTTTAATTATCAAACTTTAATTTCTACTTCCACACCACTCGGCAACTCAAGCTTCATAAGAGCATCTACTGTCTTAGCAGTTGAGCTATAGATGTCAATCAATCTCTTATAAGAAGAGAGTTCAAACTGTTCACGTGACTTCTTGTTAACGAAAGTCGAGCGGTTTACTGTAAAGATACGCTTGTGCGTAGGCAGAGGAATTGGACCACTAACAATAGCACCCGTAGCCTTTACGGTTCTTACAATCTTCTCAGCTGACTTGTCAACCAAGTTGTGGTCGTAAGATTTCAATTTAATTCTAATTTTCTGACTCATTATGGTTTTAAATTAATATATTTATAAATAAGATAAAGCGGCAGGCTAAGAGTCATTCGCTAGCCTGCTGCTTTTGATATTCTTCTAGAGTAAATCAGCACGTCCTTTAACTTCTTCCAATACTGCCTTAGCAATAGAGTTAGAAACTTGAGCGTGATGAGAATATACCATTGATGAAGTTGCGCGACCTGATGTAATAGTACGTAACGCTGTTACATAACCAAACATTTCAGCCAGTGGCACCATTGCTTTCACGATACGAGCACCGGAACGGCTAGATTCCATACCTTCAACCTGGCCACGACGCTTATTCAAGTCACCGATCACATCACCCATGTTTTCTTCCGGAGTAACAACCTCCAGTTTCATGATAGGCTCCATCAATACCGGACCTGCTTTAGCACATGCATTCTTATATGCCTGAATAGCACAGATTTCGAAAGACAACTGGTCAGAGTCAACCGGGTGGAATGAACCATCAATCAAAGTTACTTTCATTGAATCCAACGGATATCCGGCCAACACACCGTTCTTCATTGCGCTTGTGAAACCTTTCTGAACTGAAGGAATAAATTCTTTAGGAATATTACCACCCTTCACTTCATCGATAAACTGCAATCCGCCTTCTTTGAAATCTTCATCAACAGGACCGATCTTAACGATAATATCTGCAAACTTACCACGACCACCAGACTGTTTCTTATAAACTTCACGAAGATCAACTGTCTTAGTGATAGCTTCCTTATAATTAACCTGAGGTTTACCTTGGTTACATTCTACTTTAAATTCACGTTTCAAACGGTCAATAATGATATCCAAGTGCAACTCACCCATACCAGAGATTACAGTCTGTCCTGTTTGCTCATCAGTCTTAACTGTAAATGTCGGATCTTCTTCAGCGAGCTTAGCCAAACCGTTAGACAATTTATCCATGTCTTTCTGAGTTTTAGGCTCAACTGCAATACCGATTACCGGTTCTGGGAAGTCCATAGACTCTAATACGATCGGAGCTGTTTCATCACAAAGCGTATCACCAGTATGAATATCTTTAAAACCTACACCTGCACCAATATCACCAGCACCGATTACTTCAACCGGATTCTGCTTGTTTGAATGCATCTGGAACAGACGAGAAACACGTTCTTTCTTACCAGAGCGAGAATTATAGATATAAGAACCAGCTTCAATCTTACCCGAATATACACGGAAGAAAGTCAAACGACCTACATAAGGGTCAGTAGCAATCTTAAATGCCAAAGCTGATGTTTTCTCATCATCACTCGGTTTACGATCTTCTTCTGCACCTGTATTCGGATTTGTACCAATCACATTCTCAGTATCCAATGGAGAAGGCAAGAAAGCACAAACATAGTCCAACAATGTCTGAACACCCTTATTCTTAAATGAAGAGCCACACAACATTGGTACAACTGCCATCTGAACTGTTGCATTGCGAAGAGCTCTCAACACTTCTTCTTCTGTAATAGTAGAAGGATCGTCGAAATATTTCTCCATCAAAGCATCGTCAAACTCAGCTACCTTCTCAAGCATTTTATCTCTCCATTCATTTGCTTCATCAACGAGATCTGCCGGTATTTCTTCAACTGTATAGTCAGCCCCCATTGTTTCATCATGCCAATAGATAGCTTTCATTTTAATCAAGTCTACTAGACCTTTGAAGGTTTCCTCAGCACCAATAGGAACAACGATTGGACAAGGATTAGCACCCAAAACAGCTTTCATCTGGCGTACAACCTCAAAGAAGTCAGCACCCGAACGGTCCATTTTGTTTACGTACGCAATACGTGGCACATTATACTTATCAGCTTGACGCCATACAGTTTCTGATTGAGGTTCTACACCACCTACTGCACAGTAAGCAGCCACAGCACCATCCAGAATACGTAACGAACGTTCTACTTCAGCAGTAAAGTCAACGTGTCCTGGAGTGTCAATCAAGTTGATTTTATAAGTATCACCAGCATATTTCCATCTTGTTGTTGTTGCAGCAGATGTAATAGTAATACCACGTTCTTGCTCCTGTTCCATCCAGTCCATTGTTGCAGCACCATCGTGTACCTCACCAATTTTGTGAGTCAATCCAGTGTAGAACAGGATACGTTCAGAAGTTGTTGTTTTTCCGGCATCAATGTGAGCCATGATACCGATATTACGAGTCAAATGTAAATCTGTCTTTGCCATTTTCTTATTCCTTTACTTTAAGTTTTTAATCTAAATCGGTTATATTCTTATAGTATTAGAATCTGAAATGGGCAAATGCACGGTTAGCTTCAGCCATTCTATGCATATCTTCTTTACGTTTGTATGCACCACCTTGTTCGTTAAAGGCATCCATGATTTCAGCAGCCAATTTGTCTGCCATAGATTTACCACCTCTTTTGCGAGCAAACAGAATCAAGTTTTTCATTGAAACCGATTCTTTACGATCAGGACGGATTTCAGTAGGAACCTGGAAGGTAGCACCACCTACACGACGAGATTTTACTTCTACTTGCGGAGTTACATTATCCAAAGCCTTTTTCCAGATTTCGAGAGCTGATTTTTCTTCGTTAGGAAGTTTTGCTTTCACTGTTTCCAGAGCGGCATAAAAGATTTCATAAGACGCATTCTTTTTACCATCATACATCAAATGGTTTACAAACTTAGAAACCTTTTGGTCATTAAAAACGGGATCCGGAAGGATTACGCGTTTTTTTGGTTTTGCTTTTCTCATTTGTTTGAAAAATAATGTTTTTGTTCTTGGCTGTCTACTTCTTGACTTCTTCAACTCTCCCACCGGAGAATTTACTCAACCTTTAGCATTTCCAACAAACTAAAACGTAAGTTATTACTTTAATTCTAATTAGGTTTTAATCCTTATTTTTTCTTAGCCGGCGCAGCTTGTCCTGGTTTCGGACGCTTAGCTCCGTATTTAGAACGTCTTTGAGTACGACCAGCAACACCTGCAGTATCAAGTGTACCACGTACAATGTGGTAACGTACACCAGGAAGGTCTTTTACACGACCGCCACGTACCAAAACGATTGAGTGTTCCTGCAAGTTGTGTCCTTCTCCCGGAATGTATGAGTTAACCTCTTTTTGGTTAGTCAAACGTACACGAGCTACTTTACGCATTGCAGAGTTCGGCTTCTTCGGAGTAGTAGTATATACTCTCACGCAAACGCCACGTCTTTGAGGACATGAATCCAAGGCTGGAGATTTACTTTTCTCCACCAGCACTTCGCGTCCTTTTCTTACTAATTGCTGAATTGTAGGCATTTTAATTGTTTTTTGATTTATATTATTGTTATATTAATTTCGTAACTATACATTTTGGGCTGCAAAAATACGAATAATATTTGAATATTCAATGCGCTACAACTTTTTTTTCTTTTTTAATGTTTTTATATCAACCTCATGCTTCGCCTTTTACAACACTTAGCGGAGGCATCGGTGACTCTTCAGAAATACGAATAGGTCCAAAAGCACGTTCATACTTTGCTATGTTATCCTCCAATGCCCGCAACAAGCGTTTTGCGTGTTCTGGAGCTACTATAATACGAGATTGCACTCCTGCTTTCGGCACTCCTGGCATAACCCGTACAAAGTCTAGAATAAACTCAGAGCTTGAATGAGTAATGATTGCAAGATTCGCATAAGTTCCTTGCGCTACTTCTTCTTTCAACTCGATCTGTAACTGGTTGTTATTTTGTTCTTCCATATTAAATAAGATAAAATGTTTTTTTGCAAAATAACAAAATTTTATCGAGATAAGAATGATACAGTCAGGTAAAAGAAACAAAAAAAGGAGCAACTGCCTGCTACAGCAATCGCTCCTTTTTCATATAGTCAATTGAATTGTATTATTCTACTTCATTGTAATCAAGTACTGTCTTCTTGTTCGCCAAGATACGATCATACTCTTCTTTTGAACCAACGATAATCTTTTCAAATTCACGCTGACCTGTACCTGCCGGAATTAAGTGACCGCAAATTACGTTTTCCTTCATTCCTTCAAGTTTATCTGTCTTGCCATTGATAGCAGCCTCATTCAACACCTTCGTTGTTTCCTGGAAGGATGCAGCTGACATAAAGCTTGAAGTCTGCAGTGCAGCACGCGTAATACCCTGAAGAATCTGAGTAGAAGTTGCAGCTACAGCATCACGTACCTCAACAGGTTTCAAGTCACGGCGCTTCAGCATACTGTTCTCATCACGCAACTTACGGGCGGTCACAATCTGTCCCGGCTGCATATTCTGAGAATCACCTGCATCAACAACCACTTTCTTACCCCAGATACGATCGTTTTCCTCCATAAACTCAAGCTTATCCACTACCTGTTGTTCCAAGAAGCGAGTATCACCCGGCTCATCGATCTGAACCTTACGCATCATCTGGCGAACGATAATCTCAAAATGCTTATCATTGATCTTCACACCCTGCAGACGGTATACATCCTGAACTTCATTCACAATATATTCCTGTACAGCCGTAGGACCTTTAATTGCCAGGATATCAGCCGGAGTAGTAGCACCATCAGATAATGGAGTACCAGCACGCACATAGTCGTTCTCCTGAACCAGAATCTGTTTGGACAATGCAACAAGATACTTCTTCACTTCACCTGTTTTCGAAGTTACGATGATTTCACGGTTACCACGCTTGATCTTACCCATTGTAACCTCACCGTCAATTTCAGAAACGACAGCAGGATTAGACGGATTACGTGCTTCAAACAACTCAGTAACACGAGGGAGACCACCCGTGATGTCACCCGCCTTACCTACAGCACGCGGAATCTTCACGATTACTTCACCGGCTTTCACTTTCTGACCATTTTCAATAATCACGTGACCACCTACCGGTAAGTTATAAGTACGAATCAGATCGCCGTCTTCTGTCAGGATATGAGCCGAAGGAACTTTCGTTTTATCCTTAGATTCAATAATGATGATTTCACGAAGACCTGTTGCTTCATCCGATTCCACTTTATAGGTAACATTCTCAATTACACCTTCGAATTCAATCTTACCAGTTGCTTCAGTTATAATAACGGCATTGAACGGGTCCCATTTAGCAATTAACTTACCCTTTTCAACCAGATCACCATCCGATACATATAATGTAGAACCATAAGGTACATTGTGCGTAGAAAGAACGATACCAGTATTTACGTCCACAAAACGAACTTCAGCCAAACGGCCTACCACTACTTTTGCAGCTTCACCCATTTCGTCTACGATATCTACCGTACGAAGTTCTTCAAATTCCAGACGAGCACTGTTCTTAGCCACAATACTTGCATTTGCCGCAATATTCGCAGCAGTACCACCGGCGTGGAATGTACGCAATGTCAACTGTGTACCCGGCTCACCGATTGACTGAGCAGCAATTACACCAACAGCCTCACCCTTCTGAACCATGCGGCTTGTTGCCAGGTTACGTCCGTAACACTTAGCACAAACACCCTTCTTCGCTTCACAAGTCAATACAGAACGGATTTCAACGCTTTCAATCGGAGAATCCTGAATCTTCTTAGCAACTTCTTCTGTGATTTCTTCACCACCGGCAACAAGCAATTCGCCTGTAGTAGGATGAATAATATCATGTACAGAAACACGCCCTAAGATGCGTTCATACAGGGTAGCAATTACTTCATCGTTATTCTTCAAGTCTGTACAAACCAATCCACGAAGTGTACCGCAGTCTTCTTCCGTGATGATCACGTCGTGAGAAACGTCTACCAGACGACGAGTCAAATATCCGGCATCGGCAGTCTTCAAAGCGGTATCCGCCAAACCTTTACGGGCACCGTGAGTAGAGATAAAGTACTCCAACACAGAAAGTCCCTCTTTAAAGTTTGACAAGATCGGGTTTTCAATAATCTGACCACCTTCAGCACCAGCTTTCTGGGGCTTAGCCATCAAACCACGCATACCGGACAACTGACGAATCTGTTCTTTAGAACCACGGGCACCCGAATCCAGCATCATGTATACAGAGTTAAATCCTTGGTCATCCGAAGAAATAGTTTTCATCAAGATGTTAGACAACTCAGAGTTCACATGTGTCCAGATATCAATTACCTGATTATAACGTTCGTTGTTGGTAATGAAACCCATATTATAGTTGTTTACGACTTGTTCAACTTCGTCGTAACCTTTTTGTACCAATGTCTCTTTTTCTTTCGGGATAATAATATCACCCAAGTTGAATGACAAACCACCCTTAAAGGCCATTTGGTAACCTAAGTTCTTGATTCCATCCAAGAAGTCTGCAGCTTTAGCCACACCACAAACCTTGATTACATCACTAATGATATCACGAAGAGATTTCTTAGAAATAATCGTATTGATATAACCTGCTTCAGGAGGAACAATTTCATTAACAATCACACGTCCTACAGAAGTTTCACGCATAACGTCAACAATGTTACCATTTTCATCAACGTCTTTCACGATCACCTTTACCGGAGCATGAATATCTACCTTACCTTCATTATAAGCGATTAATGCTTCTTCCGGTCCGTAGAATGTAAGTCCTTCTCCCTTAGCACCGGCACGCAACTTGGTAATGTAATACAAACCAAGAACCATATCCTGTGCAGGCACAGTAATAGGCGCACCATTTGCCGGATTCAGGATATTATGTGACTGAAGCATCAACATCTGAGCTTCAAGAATTGCTTCGTTACTCAAAGGCAAGTGAACAGCCATCTGGTCACCGTCGAAGTCAGCGTTGAATGCCGTACATGCCAACGGGTGCAACTGGATAGCTTTACCTTCGATCATCTTCGGCTGGAATGCCTGGATACCCAAACGGTGCAATGTCGGAGCACGGTTCAACAGTACAGGATGTCCTTTCATTACGTGTTCCAGAATATCCCAGATCACCGCTTCCTTACGATCTACAATCTTCTTTGCAGATTTCACTGTCTTAACGATACCACGTTCAATGAGCTTACGGATAATAAACGGCTTATAAAGTTCGGCAGCCATCAATTTAGGAATACCGCACTCACCCATCTTCAGTTCCGGACCAACAACAATTACCGAACGTGCAGAGTAGTCAACACGTTTACCCAGCAAGTTCTGACGGAAACGTCCTTGTTTACCTTTCAAGCTATCAGACAGTGATTTCAACGGACGGTTAGCATCCGTCTTCACTGCACTTGATTTACGTGAATTATCGAACAATGAGTCTACAGATTCCTGAAGCATACGTTTCTCATTACGCAAGATTACTTCCGGAGCTTTGATTTCGATCAATCTCTTCAGACGGTTGTTACGAATGATAACACGACGATAAAGGTCATTCAAGTCAGAAGTAGCAAAACGACCACCATCCAATGGAACCAATGGACGGAGTTCGGGCGGAATAACCGGTACGATACGTACAATCATCCATTCCGGCTTGTTACGTCCACGTGATGCACGGAACGATTCTACAACCTGTAGACGTTTCAATGCCTCATTCTTACGTTGCTGTGAAGCATCATTGCCTGCACGGTGACGCAATTCATAAGACAGAGCATCCAGATCCAAACGAGCCAGCAAATCATAGATTGCTTCAGCTCCCATCTTAGCGATGAACTTATTCGGATCATTATCCTCCAGATATTGATTGTCCTTCGGAAGTGTATCCAGAATATCCAGATATTCTTCTTCAGAAAGTAAGTCATATTCGGCAATGCCATCTTCAGCCTTTACACCCGGCTGAATAACAACATAACGTTCGTAATATATAATCGAATCCAGCTTCTTTGTCGGCAGTCCGAGCAAATAACCGATCTTATTTGGAAGCGAACGGAAATACCAGATGTGTGCCACCGGCACCACCAGCTGTATATGTCCCATACGTTCACGGCGTACTTTCTTTTCTGTAACTTCTACACCACAACGGTCGCAGACGATACCTTTATAACGGATACGCTTATATTTACCGCAATGGCATTCGTAATCCTTAATAGGACCAAAAATGCGCTCGCAGAACAAACCATCGCGTTCGGGTTTGTACGTACGGTAATTTATGGTTTCAGGCTTCAAAACTTCACCACTCGAATTCTCTAGGATTTCTTCCGGAGAAGCCAGACCAATTGAGATCTTCGAGAAATTGCTTTTCGTCTTATTTTCTTTTCTAAAAGCCATACTCTATATAATTGAGATTTGATAATTGAATCATTGGAAATTGAAGAAGATGCGAATGTCAACAGACCTTCATCGGCCTATTGACATCCTGCATTCTTTCATTATTTTATTCTAGGTTGATACTCAAACCTAAACCTCTCAACTCGTGTAACAATACGTTCAAGGATTCCGGAATACCGGGTTGCGGCATCGGTTCACCTTTCACAATTGCTTCATAAGCCTTAGAACGTCCTACTACGTCATCAGACTTAATAGTCAAGATTTCCTGCAGGATATGAGCAGCACCGAAGCCTTCGAGTGCCCAAACCTCCATTTCTCCGAAACGCTGACCACCGAATTGTGCTTTACCACCAAGAGGTTGCTGAGTAATCAATGAGTACGGACCGATAGAACGAGCGTGCATCTTGTCTTCAACCATGTGTCCCAGCTTCAGCATATAAGTCACACCTACGGTTGCTGCCTGGTCAAATTGCTCACCTGTACCACCATCACAAAGATAAGTTTTACAGTAACGTGGCAATCCCGCTTTGTCTGTCCACTGATCCAAGTCGTCCATCGTAGCACCGTCAAAAATAGGAGTTGCAAATTTCACGCCCAAAGTTTTTCCGGCGCGACCTAATACAGCTTCAAAAATCTGACCAATGTTCATACGAGAAGGCACACCCAACGGATTCAGTACAATGTCAACCGGAGTACCATCTGCCAGGAACGGCATATCTTCCTGACGTACAACACGTGACACGATACCCTTGTTACCGTGACGACCTGCCATCTTATCACCTACACCAATCTTACGTTTCTTAGCAATATATACTTTAGCCATCTGAATGATACCAGCCGGAAGTTCATCACCGATAGTGATAGCAAACTTCTTACGCTTCAATTCAGCATCCAGCTCTTTGTATTTCTTGATAAAGTTCATAACCAGATCACGAACCATACCATTAGTATGGTCATCACTAGTCCAGTTACTCAGCTGAATAGAAGTAAAGTCGAGTGAATCAAAATCAGAAGCACTGAACTTAGATCCCTTAGCAATAACTTCTGCTCCTAAGTAGTCTTTCACACCCTGAGAAACCTTGCCTTCAGTCAAAGTCATCAGTTTCTTAACCAGAATACGCTTCAAGTCTGCAACCTTTGATTCAAACTCATCGTCAATCTTAGGCAACAATGCTTTATCCGCCAGTTTAGAGCTACGGTTCTTGATTACACGTGAGAAAAGTTTCTTATCAATAACAACACCTTTCAAAGAAGGAGAAGCTTTTAAAGAAGCATCTTTCACATCACCTGCCTTATCACCGAAGATAGCACGAAGCAGTTTTTCTTCCGGAGAAGGATCAGATTCACCTTTCGGAGTAATCTTACCGATCATGATATCACCCGGTTCGATACGCGCACCGATTCTTACGATACCATTTTCATCCAAGTCTTTAGTAGCTTCCTCACTTACATTCGGAATATCAGAAGTCAATTCTTCCATACCGCGCTTCGTTTCACGAACTTCCAGAGAGTATTCTTCTACGTGAACAGAAGTCAACAAGTCCTCGCGAACCACGCGTTCGTTCAATACGATAGCATCCTCATAGTTATATCCCTTCCATGGCATATAAGCAACCAACAGGTTTTTACCCAAAGCTAATTCACCCTTTTCGGTAGAATAACCTTCAGTCAGGATATCACCCTTCTTCACGCGCTGACCTTTGTCACAAATCGGACGCAAGTCAATTGTCATGTTCTGGTTCGTCTTACGGAACTTCGGAATTCTATATTCTTTCAAAGCAGGCTCGAAGCTTACAAATTCTTCGTCTTCTGTACGGTCATACAAAATACGGATCGTAGTAGCATCAACGAAGTCAACAACACCATCGCCTTCTGCAGTAATCTGCGTGCGAGAGTCTCTCACTAACTGACGTTCGATACCTGTACCTACAATCGGAGCTTCACTTCTCAACAAAGGAACTGCCTGGCGCATCATGTTTGATCCCATCAATGCACGGTTAGCATCATCATGTTCCAGGAACGGAATCAGTGAAGCAGCAATCGATGCAATCTGCTGAGGAGAAACGTCCATCAAATCTACTTCAGACGGTTCTACAACCGGGAAGTCAGCATCCTGACGAGATTTAACTTTATTGCGGACAAATGTACCGTCATCATTCAACGGAGCATTACCCTGTGCAATAATCTTTTCTTCTTCTTCTTCAGCAGTCAGATAAACCAGACCATTATCGGAAAGATCCACTTTTCCGTTTTCCACCTTACGGTACGGAGTTTCAATGAATCCCAGCTCATTAATTTTAGCGAATACACACAAGGAAGAAATCAAACCGATATTCGGACCTTCAGGAGTCTCAATCGGACAAAGACGACCGTAGTGTGTATAGTGAACGTCACGAACCTCAAATCCGGCACGTTCACGAGAAAGACCACCAGGCCCCAGTGCAGACATACGACGCTTGTGCGTAATTTCAGCCAACGGGTTCGTCTGGTCCATGAACTGTGACAAAGCATTTGTTCCAAAGAAAGAATTGATCACAGAAGAAATAGTCTTCGCATTGATCAAATCAATCGGAGTAAATACTTCATTGTCACGAACGTTCATACGTTCACGAATCGTACGAGACATACGAGCCAGACCAACAGCAAACTGGTTAGAAAGCTGTTCACCTACTGTACGTACACGACGGTTGCTCAAGTGGTCAATATCATCCACATCTGCTTTTGAGTTAATCAACTCAATCAGATATTTGATGATTTCAATGATATCTTCCTTCGTGAGGACACGCACGTCCATATCAGTCGTCAGATTCAGCTTCTTGTTGATTCTGTAACGACCTACATCACCAAGGTCATATCGTTTTTCTGAGAAGAACAAGTTGTTGATAACTTCACGTGCACTTGCATCATCGGCCGGATCGGCGTTACGCAATTGACGATAGATATACAACACAGCTTCTTTTTCCGAGTTACTCGGGTCCTTCTGCAGAGTATTATATATAATAGAGAAATCAGATTGATTCGGCTCGTCCTTATGCAAAAGGATGTTTTGAACTCCCGATTCCAGAATTTCATCAATATGTACTTCCTCCAGTACGGTTTCACGGTCGATAATAACCTCGTTACGTTCGATAGAAACCACTTCACCGGTATCTTCATCAACGAAATCTTCAATCCATGTTTTCAAAACACGTGCAGCTAACTTACGACCCAGAACTCTCTTCAGATTTGTTTTGTTTACCTTAACATCTTCTGCAAGGTTGAAAATCTCAAGAATATCCTTATCATTCTCGAAGCCAATCGCGCGTAACAAAGTAGTTACCGGCAATTTCTTCTTACGGTCGATGTATGCGTACATCACATTATTGATGTCGGTAGCAAACTCAATCCACGAACCTTTAAACGGAATAATACGAGCCGAGTAAAGTTTCGTACCATTGGCATGTACACTCTGACCGAAGAACACACCCGGAGAACGGTGAAGCTGTGACACAACTACACGTTCGGCACCGTTAATGACGAAAGTAGCCTTATCAGTCATGTAAGGGATCGGGCCGAGGAATACGTCCTGAATAACTGTATCAAAATCCTCGTGATCGGGGTCGGTACAGTACAGCTTAAGTTTCGCTTTCAAAGGAACACTATATGTGAGCCCACGCTCTATACAATCATCGATGGTATAGCGCGGCGGATCAATATAATAATCCAAAAACTCAAGAACAAAATTGTTTCTTGTATCGGCAATAGGGAAGTTTTCAGCAAATACTTTATACAAACCCTCATTCTTGCGCTTTTCAGGTGGGGTATCTAATTGTAGAAAGTCTTGGAATGACTTCAATTGTACTTCCAGGAAATCCGGATATTCAAGCGGATTCTTAGTCGAAGCAAAATTAACTCTTTGATTTACAGTATTTGAAGACATCTGTGAATGAATTTGGAGAACTTAATTTGAAATATATACACAAAAAGGTTAAGAATCCTCTTGCGAAGGATTCCTAACCGAATTACCTGATTACCAGGCTAATGTTATTTAAGTTCAACTTCAGCTCCAGCTTCTTCCAATGTTTTCTTCAATGATTCTGCTTCGTCTTTAGCCAAACCTTCTTTTACTACACTAGGAGCACCGTCTACCATGTCCTTAGCTTCTTTCAAGCCAAGACCACAAGCTTCCTTAACGGCCTTAACAACCTGAAGTTTAGCTGCACCAGCGCTCTTCAATACTACGTCGAAAGAAGTTTTTTCTTCTACAGCAGCAGCACCAGCTGCAGGACCAGCAGCAACAGCAACAGCTGCAGCAGCAGGTTCAATACCGTATTCTTCTTTAAGGATAGTTGCAAGTTCATTAACTTCTTTTACTGTCAAGTTAACTAATTGTTCTGCAAAAGCTTTCAAATCTGCCATTTTTTGTATGATTTTAATTGTTTAAATACTTTGTTGTTTTTTGAAAATTATTCGGGTCTCTCACCAAGAGTTTTGAGAACTCCGTGAAGGGTGTTACCACCTGATTGAAGAGCAGAAATAACATTCTTGGCCGGAGATTGCAACAATGCAACGATATCGGCGATAACTTCGTTCTTACTCTTGATAGCAACGAGAGCATCCAATTGGTCTGCACCAACGTAGAAGCTTTCTTCTGCATATGCAGCTTTCAGTCCGGGAATTCCGTCTTTAGCTTTGTCCTTGATCAGTTTAGCAGGTACGTTTGCAGTATTGCAAAACATAACAGCAGTTGTACCTTTCAAAGAACCGTAAAGAGGAGAAAAGTCTTCTTCCAGGCTTTCAAGAGCTTTGTGAAGCAATGTATTCTTAACTACCATCAATTTGATGTCAGACTTGAAACAATCTCTTCTCAATGCACTTGTAGCAGTAGCGTTCATCGCTGTAACGTCTACCAAATAGAAGTGGCCATATTCCTTTACTGTAGCAGCAATTTGCTCTATAATCGAATTTTTATCTTCCTTTCTCATTATTTCTCTGTTTTATTAGATTTCATCCACTGATTTCGGGTCGATTTTGATACCCGCACTCATTGTACTAGAAAGATAAATACTCTTAATATATGTACCCTTTGCTGCGGTCGGTTTCAGTTTGTTCAGAGTAGAGATGAACTCTTTCGCGTTGTCGCGAATCTGATCAGGACTGAATGATACCTTACCGATAGAAGTATGAACAATACCGCTCTTATCAACTTTAAAGTCAATCTTACCTTGTTTTACTTCTTTTACAGCTTTAGCAACATCCATAGTTACAGTACCACTCTTCGGGTTAGGCATCAATCCACGAGGACCGAGTACACGACCGAGTGCACCAATTTTACCCATGATAGATGGCATAGTGATGATTACATCAATATCAGTCCATCCACCTTTGATCTTTTCAATATATTCGTCAAGACCAACATAGTCAGCACCAGCTTCTTTTGCAGCAGCTTCAGCATCCGGTGTACAGAGTACCAAAACACGTACTTCTTTACCAGTACCATGAGGAAGTGAAACAACACCTCTCACCATCTGGTTAGCTTTACGTGGGTCTACACCTAAACGTACGTCAATATCCAGTGAGGCATCAAATTTAGTGAAAGTAATTTCTTTTACTAAAGATGCAGCTTCTTTCAGTGAGTATGCTTTCCCTGCTTCAATTTTTTCTGCAGCTAACTTTTGATTTTTTGTCAGTTTACCCATTACAATTGAAGTTTATTAGTTATTAACCGGGAACTCCCCTTTTACAGCGATACCCATACTTCTAGCTGTACCAGCAACCATTCTCATGGCAGCATCCACAGTAAAACAGTTTAAGTCAACCATTTTGTCCTGAGCAATCGTACGAATCTGTTCCCAAGTAAGCTCGGCAACTTTCTTACGGTTAGGCTCAGCAGAACCACTCTTTACCTTAGCTACTTCAAGCAATTGAATAGCAACGGGAGGAGTCTTGATTACAAAATCGAAAGACTTATCTGCGTAGTAAGTAATGATAACAGGCAAAATCTTACCTGCCTTGTCTTGGGTTCTGGCATTGAATTGCTTGCAAAATTCCATGATATTAATACCCTTGGAACCCAAAGCAGGTCCAACTGGGGGTGATGGATTTGCAGCGCCTCCTTTAATCTGTAACTTGATTAGTCCAGCAACTTCTTTAGCCATTTTTTTATTGATTTATATATAAACATTAAACGAAGAACAACAACAGCGTAACAATTCCGCGTTATTCTTTTTCCACTTGCATAAAGCCTAATTCAAGCGGCGTTTTGCGCCCGAATATCTTCACCATGACCTTTAGTTTCTTCTTTTCACTATTCACTTCTTCAATGATACCACTGAATCCGCTGAAAGGACCAAAAGTAACTTTCACAGTCTCACCCACTACATACGGAATATTGAGTTCTTCACCCGTTTCCTGTAGTTCGTCTACTGTACCAAGTATACGATTCACTTCTGATTGTCTGAGAGGCACCGGTTTCTCGGAGCCGCCTAAAAAGCCTATCACATTCGGAGTATTGCGCAGATGATGAGCGACCTCACCAACCAAAGCAGCCTCCACCAAAACGTAACCAGGGAGATAACTTCTCTCTTTCACAATTTTTTTACCATTGCGAACCTGATACACTTTTTCAGTTGGAATCAATACCTGAGATACATATTCACCAAGGTCGCTGTTTTTAAGGTCAGCTTCAAGATATTCCTTTACCTTAGCTTCTTTTCCGCTAATAGCACGTAGAACGTACCATTTCTTTTCAATCTCAGCCATTTTCAATTCCTAATTTTTTAATGTGGATAAACAATTTTTTCCATGAAGTTCTGGAAACAGACATCCATACCCCATACTACCAATGCAATAAGCAGGGAAGCATATAAAACAACTACTGCACTGTTAGCAAGTTCGGAATACGTAGGCCACGATACTTTATGAACAAGTTCGTCGTAAGATTCTTTAATATAAGCTATTACCTTTTTCATTTCAATAATATTAGCACGGGAGGAGAGGCTCGAACTCCCGACACCCGGTTTTGGAGACCGGTGCTCTACCAACTGAGCTACTCCCGTTTGTACATAATCAGTTCCCGATAGTAAAACCGGGAACTGATTAATTATTGTGTATTAGTCGATAATTTCAGTAATCTGACCAGCACCTACTGTACGTCCACCTTCGCGGATAGCGAAACGAAGACCTGGGTTCAATGCTACTGGGTAGATCAACTCTACAGTGATAGTTACGTTATCACCCGGCATTACCATTTCTGTTCCTTCCGGCAAAGTGATTTCACCTGTACAGTCCATAGTACGCAAGTAGAACTGAGGACGGTATTTGTTGTGGAACGGAGTGTGACGACCACCTTCTTCTTTCTTCAGGATATAAACCTCAGCTTTGAAGCGAGAGTGCGGTTTAATCTGACCCGGTTTACAAAGAACCATACCACGTTTGATTTCGTTCTTGTCAACACCACGGAGCAACAAGCCTACGTTGTCACCAGCTTCACCCTGATCCAACAGTTTACGGAACATTTCAACACCAGTTACAACTGATTTCTTATCTTCACCTAAACCAAGGATTTCAACTTCATCACCTACGTGGATGATACCAGATTCGATACGACCTGTTGCTACAGTACCACGACCTGTGATAGAGAACACGTCTTCAACCGGCATCAAGAATGGTTTATCAACATCGCGCGGAGGAAGTGGAATCCAGTTATCAACTGCATCCATCAGTTCCATAACTTTGTCTTCCCATTTTTCAACACCGTTCAATGCGCCAAGAGCAGAACCCTGGATGATAGGAGTATTGTCACCATCGAAATCATAGAATGAAAGAAGTTCTCTCATTTCCATTTCAACGAGTTCCAACATTTCTTCGTCGTCTACCATATCGCACTTGTTCAAGAATACAACCAGACGAGGTACGTTTACCTGACGAGCCAACAGGATATGTTCGCGAGTCTGAGGCATCGGACCATCAGTTGCAGCACAAACGATGATAGCACCGTCCATCTGAGCAGCACCAGTTACCATGTTCTTTACGTAGTCGGCGTGTCCCGGACAGTCAACGTGTGCGTAGTGACGGTTAGCTGTTTCGTACTCAACGTGTGAAGTATTGATAGTAATACCTCTTTCTTTTTCTTCAGGAGCGTTGTCGATAGAATCGAAAGAACGCAATTCAGAAAGACCTTTTTTTGCCAACACAGTAGTGATAGCAGCTGTCAACGTTGTCTTACCGTGGTCTACGTGACCGATTGTACCAATGTTTACGTGCGGTTTGGTACGTTCAAATTTCTCTTTAGCCATAGCTTTACTTGTTATTTATTTGATTAATAATCAGCATTTACATCTTTATGAGCTGTTACCGGGACTTGAACCCGGGACCTCTTCCTTACCAAGGAAGTGCTCTACCGCTGAGCTATAACAGCAAGAAAAAAAAGAGCGGAAGACGGGGCTCAAACCCGCGACCCTCAGCTTGGAAGGCTAATGCTCTATCAACTGAGCTACTTCCGCATTCTTGCCAAAGTTGTCACTCTGATTGTGGGCAAAGATGGATTCGAACCACCGAAGTCGAAAGACAGCAGATTTACAGTCTGCCCCATTTGGCCACTCTGGTATTTGCCCTTAATATTTCAAACAAAGAATTAAAATCAAATAGCGAACAATACTCTGAACATAGATGTTTTATTCTCAGTTCTTCTTCTAATTCTTCCCCGCCATGCGAACCGAATTGACTGCCGTCATCCCTTTCGCTAAAATCGGATGATCCTCATTCATCCTTGGAGCCTCTTGTCGGATTCGAACCAACGACCCCGAGATTACAAATCACGTGCTCTGGCCAACTGAGCTAAAGAGGCATTCTAGCTAAAAAATGCAACCGTCACGTTCTAACGCGAGCGAAACGGCTGCAAATTTAGTTATTTATTTCTTTCCCGCAAAATATTTGCGATTTTTTTATTTGCTACGCTGTTTTTCCTTGTATTTCACCAGTTGTTTTTCAAGTGCTTCCACATCCAAATCAACTGCTTCCTCGAATGTATCGCACACTTTACTTGCATAAAACTCACCATTAGGAATAAGAATCTTTATGCCTGCCTCTTTATTTTCAGCAGCTTCCGGCTTAACTACCTTTAATGACACCTCTACTTTCTTTATATCTTCGTAATATTTTTCCAACTTAGACACTTTCTTCTGAATAAATGCCTGCAATTGCTCTGACGCATCAAAGTGAATTGATTGAATTCTAATATCCATACTTACCTCCTTTTTTTTAAGCTCTTGGATGAGCTTGTTTATACACTTTTTTAAGTTCTTCAAATGTAGCATGCGCATAGATCTCGGTAGTTGCAATACTCTCGTGACCCAAAAGTTCTTTTACCGCACCCAATTCTGCATCATTATTCAGCATTGTGGTAGCAAAAGTATGCCTCAGCACGTGAGGACTTCTTTTTTTCAACGTCGCCACCTTTGACAGGTTCCGTTTCACTAAATTATAGACTAGATTCTTATAAAGCCGTCCGCCATCCTCTTTAATAAAGAAAGCCTTCGACCTTTCCGGAATCGCTTCGTTTCTTACATTAATATATTCAAGCATCAACTCTTTCAGTTCATCACCGAACGGTATTAGCCGTTGCTTGTTTCTTTTCCCGGTTACTTTCAAAAGAGAAGCAGAAAAATCCACATCCTTATCATCCAGACCTATCAATTCCGATAGTCTCATGCCTGTAGCATAAAACATTTCAATAATCAACCGATCACGACAACCTTTAAATCCTTCGCCAAAATCCGTATCATCCAGCAACTTATCCATTTCGCTCTCTTTCAGAAAGACAGGTAACGGTTTCTTATTCTTAGGTCCTGTTATTTTTCGTAACGGATCTACGGTCACCTCTCCTTGCCTTAAAAGATACTTATAGAACGACCGGAGCGAACTTAGCTTTCGATTTACAGAAGTTGAAGTATATCCCCTGTCCATTAATGAAACAATCCATTCACGAATCAGTTCACCTTCCACTTCCAACGGATCAAACTTTCCGTACTCTTCCTGAGCAAACTCCTGTAGTTGCTTTATATCCTCGCCATACGCCAGAACGGTTTTTTCGGAATAATTCCGCTCATACCGGAGGTAATCAAGAAAAGATTTAATTAACATAATATCGCTACATCTAAAATCGTGCAACGAATGTATGAAAAGAATTCAATAATTCAAAGGAAATTACGAATTATTAATCTTCTACTTGCTGAAGTTGTTGTACATAAACTGCACGCTCTTTCTTAAGTCTTTTAGTTACAGACGGTTTATCAAATTGCTGTCTGCTTCTTAATTCTTTCACGATGCCAGTTTTCTCAAATTTTCTTTTAAACTTCTTCAGCGCTTTTTCAATGTTTTCGCCTTCTTTTACAGGTACTACAATCATTTTGTTATTATTAATATGTTATTGGTTAAAAATTTCCGCAGTCAAATTGCGCCGCAAAATTACACATACTTTCTTTATTCACAAAACTTTCGGCAAATATTTCTCAAAAACTATTCATAAACAAATCATTAACCGCGAAAAGTTAGTACCTTTGAGACTCATAAATATGTCTATAAATAACATAATAAGGTATGAAGCAGAGCATAAAAGAGCGTATACACGCACTACGGATGACATTCCGCCCTAACAATATCAAAGCGTTCATCATTCCCAGCACCGATCCTCACCTGAGTGAGTATGTAGCTCCTTATTGGATGTCCCGTGAATGGATTTCCGGTTTCACGGGTTCCGCCGGAACAGCCGTCATCTTAATGGATAAAGCCGGACTATGGACAGATTCCCGTTATTTCCTGCAAGCGGAAAAGGAACTGGAAGGCAGCGGCATTACATTATATAAAGAGATGCTGCCGGAAACTCCTAGTATCACAAAGTTCCTCTGTCAGAATCTAAAGCCGGGAGAATCTGTGAGTATTGATGGGAAAATGTTTTCCGTGCAACAGGTGGAACAAATGAAAGAAGATCTTGCCCCCTATCAGTTACAGGTCAATCTGTTTGGCGATCCACTGAAAAACATTTGGAAGGACCGTCCATCCATGCCTGATGCTCCGGCTTTTATCTACGATGTTAAATATGCAGGAAAAAGTTGTGGAGAAAAAGTTGCCGCCATTCGTACCGAGCTGAAAAAGAAAGGCATCTTTGCTTTATTTTTATCCAGTCTGGACGAAATAGCATGGACTCTCAATCTGAGAGGAAGTGATGTGCATTGCAATCCGGTTATAGTAAGTTATCTACTGGTTACTCAAGATGAAGTAGTCTACTTCATTTCGCCGGAAAAGATTACCCAAGAGGTAAATGAATACTTGCAAGAGCAGCAAGTCAGCCTGAGAAAATATGACGAAGCTGAATCTTTCCTGAATTCTTTTGCAGGAGAAAACATACTTATCGACCCAAAGAAAACGAACTATGCGATTTATTCGGCTATCAATCCAGCATGTAAGGTCGTTCGTGGAGAATCTCCTGTGACATTACTGAAAGCCATTCGCAATGAGCAGGAGATTGCCGGCATCCATCACGCAATGCAGCGGGATGGCGTGGCGCTTGTCAAGTTTCTCAAATGGCTGGAAGCATCAGTGCTTTCGGGCAAAGAGACCGAACTGAGCGTAGACCGGAAGCTGCATGAGTTCAGAGCAGCCCAACCTTTGTATATGGGAGAAAGTTTTGACACAATCGCCGGATATAAAGAGCATGGAGCAATCGTACACTATTCCGCAACGGAGGAGAGTGATGTCACGCTTCAGTCTAAAGGTTTCTTGCTGTTAGATTCGGGAGCGCAGTATCTGGATGGAACAACTGACATCACCCGTACCATTGCATTAGGCGAACTGACGGAGGAAGAAAAAACAGACTATACCTTAATATTAAAAGGCCATATTGCATTGGCAATGGCTAAATTCCCAGCCGGAACACGCGGCGCCCAACTCGATGTATTGGCCCGTATGCCTATCTGGAGTCATGGCATGAACTTCCTTCATGGTACCGGACATGGCGTAGGACATTTTCTGAGCGTACACGAAGGTCCGCAAAGTATCCGTATGAACGAAAATCCCATTGTGCTGCAACCCGGTATGGTTACATCCAATGAACCTGGTGTTTATAAGGCAGGCAGCCACGGGATACGCACCGAGAATCTGACATTGGTCTGCAAAGATAAGGAAGGCATGTTCGGAGAATATTTCAAATTTGAGACGATCACCCTATGCCCGATTTGCAAAAAAGGTATCATCAAAGAAATGCTGACAGCAGAAGAAGTCAAGTGGTTCAATGACTACCATCAAACCGTTTACAAAAAACTTTCTCCAAGTCTGAACGAAGAAGAAAAGAAATGGCTGCTAGAAGCAACAAAAGCTATTTAAAACAGCTTTTGTCTGACACCCGGATGTCAGGCTGCTTAACACCCGGGTGTCAGGCAGTCTGAGATCCGGGTGTCAGACATCACGAGACCCGGGTGTCAGACATCACGAGACCCGGGTGTCGAACAATCCCCAATCATATTCAATAAAAACATCATTAGAAACAATATAATTTATGGCTTTAATCAAATCAGTGCGGGGCTTTACCCCCGAAATTGGAGAGAACTGTTTTCTCGCAGATAATGCAACCATCATAGGAGATGTAAAAATAGGAAATGACTGTAGCATCTGGTTTTGTACAGTATTGCGCGGTGACGTTAATTCCATACGGATAGGTAATGGAGTCAATATTCAGGATGGAAGCGTGCTACATACTTTATACGAGAAGTCAACCATCGAAATTGGTGATCATGTTTCCGTAGGACATAATGTGACGATTCACGGAGCAACCGTCAAAGATTATGCACTTATCGGGATGGGATCTACTATACTGGATCATGCCGTAATAGGCGAAGGGGCCATCGTTGCCGCCGGTTCTTTGGTCTTGAGCAATACAGTGATCGAACCCGGAAGTATCTGGGGAGGGGTACCGGCTAAATTTATCAAGAAGGTAGACCCGGAACAGGCAAAGGAACTAAACCAAAAAATCGCTCACAATTACCTGATGTATTCCCAATGGTATAAATAAAGAAAAAATAGATTCATAAAAAGATCCCCTATTTTAGCTTCGTCCACAACAGGAGTTCTAAAATAAGGGGATCTATATTCTTTATATCAAACTTCAGTTCATTAATGAAGCCGCTCCATTTATCTATTTCAAATTATTTATTCTGAAGACTTGAAGCAACTTTATCCATCTCTAAAAGTTAATCATGTGCATAATCTTCTCCGTAGCTCCGGCATTACTGGTCACATAATAACCGGCATTCGCGCCGGTCTCACGCATGAAAACGTCATCTGTCCGGAAACGGTCCAACAAGGTTTTCAACTCGTTATAGTCTTTAATAGAGTATGCGCCTTTAGCTTCGAGCAACCGGATTGCTTCCATAAACTTCTGATATTTCGGTCCGAAGATAACAGGAATGCCATATACAGCAGCTTCCAGTGTATTATGAATACCGACGCCAAAACCACCTCCGATATAAGCCACTTCTCCATAGCGGTAAATAGAAGATAACAGTCCGAAGCAATCGATAATCAAGCAATCAACTTTCAGTACATTCTTTTCATCAGCACGAGTATAGCGTACATAAGGACGTTTCAGTTTACTGATAATCTCCACCAGATGATTTTCATCAATCACATGCGGAGCGATAATCAACTTCATTTCCGGATGGGTGTTGAAGTACTCCAGAAATAAATCTTCATCCGGTCCCCAAGAACTGCCGGCTACAAACGTAAAAGCATTGTCTCCTTTAAACATTTTCACCAATGGGAGATCTTTGGCCTCTTCCCGAATCTGCAACACACGGTCGAAACGGGTATCTCCCACCACTGTCACACGACTAATGCCAATCTTCGACAAATAGCGTTTGGAAGCCTCATTCTGCACAAACAAATGATCGAAATCCTTCAGCACATTGCGATAAGTCCCACCATACCATTTAAAGAATATCTGATCGCGACGGAAAATGGAAGAAACACTATACACCGGGATGCGACGCTTATGAAGCTCATCCATGTAATTCTTCCAAAATTCGTACTTGATAAAGAATGCCATGCACGGGGTTGCGATATCCAGGAACTTCTTCACATTCCGCGGTTTATCAAACGGCAGATAGCAGACAATGTCCGCTCCCCGGTAATGCTTGCGCACTTCGTAACCGGACGGAGAGAAAAATGTAAGCAATATCTTATAATCGGGATATTTTTCCCTGATCATTTCTATTAATGGACGCCCTTGTTCAAACTCGCCAAGCGAAGCAGCATGAAACCAAATATACTGCTCCCCTTTCTCCACTTGCTGTCGTAGAAGTTCATACACCACCCAATGCCCTTTCATCATTTTTCGGGGCTTACGGCTGAACGGAGCAGCAAAATGAACCAAAAGGTCATAAACAACTATTGCCAGATTGTAAAGCATAATTTACAAATCCTAATTATTTAAGTACCTCTACGGCACGCTTCATACGAGCCAATGTCTCTTCCTTACCCAATACCCAGGAAATATCGAACATATGCGGACCTTTACCTTCGCCCACCAGTGTCAGACGGAAGGCATTCATTATATTACCTGTATGGTAACCTTTTTCAGCAATCCAGTCCATCACTACTTTCTCCTGGCCTTCAATGCTGAAATCCTCGATGCCGGCAATTACTTCCGCCAACTCAGTCATACATTTTGCCGAGTCTTCTTTCCAGCGTTTCTTCACTGTCTTTTCATCATATTCAGCAGGAGCCACAAAGAAGAAGCTACATACATCCCACAGTTCCTTGATAAAACTTACACGGTCTTTCATCATGCCGACTACCGTAACGACCTTCTCGAAAGGAGCCTCTACCCCATGCTCTTTCAGCACAGGCAAAAACAATTCGGCAATTTCTTCATTCGGTTTAAGCTGGATATACTGATGATTGAACCAAATACCTTTTTTGTAATCGAACTTAGCTCCGGACTTGCTGCAACGATGAATGTCGAACAGTTTTATCATCTCGTCCATAGACATCACTTCCTGATCGTTGCCCGGATTCCATCCCAACAAAGCCAGGAAGTTAATCACCGCTTCGGGCAAATAACCCGATTCACGATATCCGGAAGACACTTCCCCCGATTCCGGACACCATTCCAACGGGAATACAGGGAATCCCAAACGGTCACCGTCACGCTTACTTAGTTTACCGTTTCCTTCCGGCTTCAGCAGCAAAGGCAGGTGGGCAAATTCCGGCATCGTGTCTTCCCAGCCGAATGCACGGTACAACAGTACGTGCAGCGGTGCCGAAGGCAACCATTCTTCGCCACGAATTACATGAGACACTTCCATCAAATGGTCATCCACAATGTTCGCGAGATGATAAGTAGGCAGTTCGTCAGCCGATTTATAGAGCACCTTGTCATCCAGAATAGATGAATTAATAACGACTTCGCCACGAATCAAGTCATTCACGTGAACATCCTCGTTCGGCTCAATCTTAAAGCGGACCACATATTGCTTTCCTTCAGCAATCAATGCATCCACTTCTTCTTTCGACATTGTCAGAGAATTGCGCATCATCCTGCGGGTAGATGCATCATATTGGAAGTTAGCAATTTCCGCACGCTTAGCATCCAGTTCCTCAGGAGTATCAAAAGCGATGTATGCCTTGTCATTATCCAACAAAATCTGCACGTATTTCTTATAGATTTCGCGACGTTCGGACTGACGGTACGGGCCGTGTTCTCCACCGAAGCTCACTCCTTCGTCAAAGTGGATACCCAACCACTTGAATGACTCAAGTATATACTCTTCCGCTCCCGGCACGAACCGGTTGGAGTCAGTATCTTCAATACGGAAAATGAGGTCTCCGCCGTGTTGACGCGCAAATAGATAATTATACAAAGCTGTACGCACACCACCGATGTGCAATGCTCCCGTAGGACTCGGAGCAAAACGAACTCTTACTTTTCTTTCTGCCATAATTTGGGTTAGTATAGGTAAATCGTGGCAAAATTAAACCTTTTTTTCCACACTATTGTTTTTTTTTGTACTTTTCGCAAAAATTTCAATGCGTATGGAACATATGAAGAAGAAAAAGAGGTTCTCAAGAAGAGATATATTATATAAATCATTGCTGTTTGTAGCGACAGTGACACTGATTGTCTATTTCCTGCCACGTGACGGAAAATTCAACTATCAGTTTGACATAAACAAGCCCTGGAAGTACGGGCAGTTGATAGCCACTTTTGACTTTCCGATCTATAAAGACGACGCAGTGGTGAACCGGGAACAGGATAGTCTGCTGGCTTCCTTCCAACCTTATTATCTGCTTGACAAACAAGTAGAGAAAGACGCAATCGCCAAGCTGAAAGAGAATTACCATACTCACCTGAAAGGTATACTTCCTTCCGTAGATTATCTGCGATACATCGAACGGACATTAAAAGAAATATACGGAGAGGGCATCGTTTCGACAGAAAACATACAAGAACTCCACAAGGACAGTACTTCGGCAATCATGATCATCGACGATAAACTCGCCAACTCCAAGCCTACCGATCATATATATACGGTCAAAAAAGCTTATGAGTACTTGCTATCCGCAGATACGACCCACTTCAACCGTGAGATTCTGAGACAATGTTCATTAAACGAATACATCACTCCCAATCTCACATTCGACCAACAACGGACACAGACCGCCAAAGAGGAAATGCTGAACAACTATTCCTGGGCCAACGGATTAGTCGTCAGCGGCCAGAAAATTATAGACCGTGGAGAAATCATCAGCCCGGAAACGTACAATATTCTGGAATCATTACGCAAAGAGTCCATCAAGCGAAGTGAATCCATTGATCAGAGCCGCTTGATTCTTGGCGGGCAGATTTTGTTTGTCGGTATGCTGATGCTTTGCTTTATGCTCTATCTCGACCTGTTCCGAAAAGATTATTATGAGCGCAAAGGCAGCCTGTCGTTACTGTTTACACTGATTGTATTTTATAGTGTGGTAACAGCTTTCATGGTATCACATAATATATTTAATGTATATATGATTCCGTATGCGATGCTGCCCATCATCATACGGGTTTTCCTCGATTCACGAACTGCCTTCCTGACGCATGTCATTACGATATTAATCTGCTCTATATCCCTGCGTTTTCCGCATGAGTTCATTCTGACGCAGTTGGCTGCCGGATTAGTTGCCATTTTCAGTTTAAGGGAACTTTCGCAGAGGTCACAGCTCTTCCGCACGGCCTTATTGGTGATACTGACTTATGCGGCTATTTACTTCGCATTCGAGCTAATGACCGAGAATGGACTTGCCAATGACTTCTCTAAGTTGAATGCACGGATGTATACCTATTTCTTTATTAATGGTATTCTGCTGCTGTTTACATATCCGTTGCTGTTTCTGCTGGAAAAGACGTTCGGCTTTACCTCTAATGTGACTTTGGTCGAACTTTCCAATATCAACAGTGATCTTCTCCGACAGATGTCCGAAACAGTGCCCGGAACTTTCCAGCACTCTATGCAGGTAGCCAATCTGGCGGCAGAAGCAGCGATCCGTATTGGAGCGAAAAGTCAATTAGTACGTACCGGAGCTTTATATCATGATATCGGCAAGATGGAGAATCCCGCTTTCTTTACGGAGAATCAGTCGGGAGGCGTCAATCCTCATAAGAATCTGAATTACGAGCAAAGTGCCCAGGTCGTGATCAGTCATGTGACAGACGGATTGAAACTGGCGGACAAGCATAATCTGCCGAAAGTAATCAAAGATTTTATCAGCACCCATCATGGACGGGGGAAAACGAAGTTCTTTTATATCTCATGGAAGAACGAGCACCCCGACGAGGAACCGAATGAAGAACTGTTCACCTATCCAGGTCCCAATCCTTTCTCAAAGGAGACAGCTATTCTGATGATGGCGGATGCTGTCGAAGCGGCGTCACGCAGTCTGCCAGAATATACGGAAGAAACTATCAGCAACTTGGTCGACAAGATCATTGACTCCCAAGTTGCTGAAGGTTATTTCAAAGAGTGCCCTATCACTTTCAAGGACATTGCGACCATCAAGACGGTATTCAAAGAAAAGCTGAAAATCGCTTATCACACACGGATCAGTTATCCTGAGTTAAAGAAGTAAGCAGACCGGCACAAGCGTCTTCGAGTACATCCAGCACATATTCAAATCCTTCGGCCCCTCCATAGTAGGGGTCGGGGACATGGTCAGCGGGAATGCGGGTACAGTACTCCGTCATGCGATGAATCTTTTTCCACTCTTCCGTAGAAGGAGCTTTTTCTTTCAGATCATCTATGTTACGGTCGTCCATGCCAATAATCAGATCAAAATTATAAAAGTCCTCTGTCCGCACCGGACGGGAGCGATGAACCAGTTGATAACCACGACGGGCAGCGTGTGCACGCATCCGGCTATCCGGCAATTCGCCTTGATGATAAGACAGGATTCCGGCGGAATCAATCACAAATTCTTCTTCCAGTCCGGCTTCTTTGATCAGGTGAAGCATTACTCCTTCCGCCGTAGAGCTACGGCAGATATTTCCCAAACAGACAAATAATATTTTTTTCATAATTTACGTTTAATAATTGACAGGCTTCATTCGTTTCTATTATCAAAACGAATTAAGTATCTGATTGGCCCGGTTCACGGTAACGGCTGCCGGTATTTCCGGCATATTACCCAAATTGAACGGTGCCAGCATTTTCTCTATCTTCTTTAATCCGGCTTTATTTCCCTTCTTCTCAAATTCCTGACGAAGAATCGTTATTTTCTCATGTGCCTGAATACCTTCGATCAAACGTTCGAAACGGATACAGCTACGGGCTCCCGGATACACGAGATAAGTATCTCCGGCCGCCCACGTGCGGAAACGTGAATCGAGCAACGGCTCCAAAGGCCAGCTATTGTATGCCCAACGCAGATAGCCATCCAGATGCTTCTTCGAAGAATAGAAACTCACCCATGCAGCCTCAGCAGGATCGGAAAAAGTGAATGTATTGGGATGTGCTTCCGTACAACAAGTATAATAGGTGGTACGTTTATTCTCGGCCGCACGGCGGAGACGCACTTCTTCCGGGAAGTTCTGTCCGATAACAATGCAATAATCGTACAAGTCCGGCTCTATCTCAGTATGATAATTACCGGCCAGTGAAACTTTAAACTCCGGATCTGCCTTACGGATTACTTTCAACGTTTTCTGCATTACATCCATCGGACGCTCATCCATCGCAATCGCACAAATATCAAACCATCCTTTTTCTCTCAGATGCTTGGAAAAAGAAGTAAGCATCGCAACCCACATTTCTTCATAAGCAGGTTCTCCCGGTGCTGTCTTTACAAACTTCAATGAATTTGTTGCCTGATCAAAATACTGGAAAGATAATTCCCAGGGAACCATAGAGTAACAGTTAATCTGCTGATCGATACCGACACTCATCATAAACTCTACCCAGCGATCAAAAACCGTATAGTCGAAAGCCCAAGTGCCGTCGGCACGTTTCATCCATGTAACCATCGTCTCGAAATAATCTTCAGTCTGACCGTTCCAGGGTTTATGTGTCAAAGTGGCTGTGATAATCTTTTGACCGGCATCTGCCAGCATTTTCATCAGCGGGCGCATAGCGTCTAGATGCTCCTGGCTCCACAAGGGAACCTGATAATAACGGGCTACGGCAAACGGGCTCTGCCACAAATCCAGATGATAAGCCCATTCGGACGGTGCAGGAAGTTCACGGGAAGAAACGAGGATTTCGAGATTAAGCTGCTGCAACAGACGGGAACCGTCTTTTACCAGCAAAGCACCCTTGTAGGTTCCGGGAGTAGCCGATTGAGGAATCCAGCATTGCACCCAGATAGGCTGAACGGTACGTGCCGGAACAGACATTGATTTCAAGTTCGTATCAATCGGGTCGGCTACCAACAACGAATCGTAATCCACTGCTTGACGGTGACCGCACGCGCCTCTGCCATCTTTATTCAGTTCATCGGTCATTACATAACGGATGAAACCGGCTTTAAACGCCTCATCCGAAAGACTATTTCCTTTTTTATCTTTAAAATCGGTAAAGCTGAAGTTCAGATCTTTCACCTCAGTGCCGGTCCAGACAACAGCCTGCGCGTTTACACGTTCGCCACGCCAGCCTTTTAAAGTGGTAAGCTGCTGCTTTTTCAGCTGGGGAAGCCGATGCTTCGCATAGCGGGTGTCAATTGTTCCCCAGGAAATCTGAGGGATGGTAACTGCTGCCCAGTCTTTATCAGAGGGGGAAGAAGGATCAGGCAGTTCCTGATAAGTTTCAATTGGAAATTTCGGTTGCCCCGTAGGGGTTCCACACTGCGTCACTCCTTGCTGGGCAAAAAGAAGACTCACACCAATAAGACATGTTAAGCAATAAATCGTAAGTCGTTTCATGGTTAGTTAATTTATAAAGGTTATTATAAGGAAAATATTAGGTCTGTATCAAGTGCTACATCGGGTCTACATCATAATAGACAATCAAGGATTTATAGCGCTCATCTTCCAGCATCTCTTTCTGGATACGTTGTAGCAATTCCCGCGCACGTCCCATCGGGGCATTCTGTTCGATCTTCAACACTATCTTTTTGATGAATAATGTCTGGATACGGGCAACGGGAGGTTTGTCCGGTCCCAATACCCGGTTTCCGAACACGGTTCTTAGTTTATCTGCCATGACCGCAGCCATCTGGTCCAGCAAAGCTTCATTATGGTTTTTCAGATATACATACACCAACCGATAGTAAGGGGGATAATGAAACATTTGCCGTTCGGCGAGCTGACCGTCTACCATTTCTTCATAGTTATTACCGATAACCTGATGGATAATGGGATGATCAATGCTTTTCGTTTGCAATACCACCCGCCCGCGTTTATTTTTACGTCCGGCTCGTCCCGCTACTTGTGCCATCAGTTGGAAAGCACGTTCGTAAGAACGGAAATCCGGATAATTAAGCATGGTGTCCGCATTTAAGATACCCACTATACTTACGTGGTCAAAGTCCAGACCTTTCGATACCATTTGCGTACCGATAAGTATATCCGTCTTTCCCTGTTCAAAGTCGGCAATAATCTTCTCGTAGGCAGCTCGGGTACGGGTAGTGTCCAAATCCATTCGGGCGACAGCCGCTTCCGGAAAAAGGACTTTGATGTCATCTTCAATCTTTTCCGTACCAAAACCGCGGTTGACCAGTTCTGTTCCTTCACAGGCGGGACAGGACTTCGGCAGTTGATAGGTATATCCGCAATAGTGGCAGGTCAGTTGGTTGATACCTTTATGATAAGTCAGACTCACATCGCAGTTCTTACATTTCGGCACCCAGCCGCAAGTACGGCATTCTATCATCGGTGCAAATCCGCGACGGTTCTGGAAAAGAATGACTTGTTCTTTCTGTTCCAGTGCTTCTTTCATATATTGTATCAGCAACGGCGAGAACTGTCCGACCATCCGCCTCTTGCGATGCAGTTCTTTGATATCCACCGGAATAATCTCCGGCAGCTGAATTTCTTTATATCGTTCTTTCAGTTGTACAAATCCATATTTTCCGTTCCTTGCGTTCTGCCATGTTTCTATGGAGGGGGTAGCAGTGCCGAGAAGCGTTTTTGCTCCATACATGGCAGCCAGTACGATAGCCGCATTCCGTGCATGATAGCGGGGAGCAGGGTCTTGTTGCTTATAGGTGTTCTCATGCTCTTCGTCTACAATCACCAGCCCCAGATCACGGAAAGGAAGAAATACGGAAGAACGGACTCCAAGGATGATATCATATCCTTTTTCTCCCAGTTGCTTCCGCCATATCTCTACCCGTTCGGCATCCGGAAACTTGGAATGATAAATCCCCAAACGAGAACCGAATACCCGTTGCAGGCGTTCTGTGATTTGAGTAGTCAATGCTATTTCAGGCAAGAGATACAATACTTGTTTCCCCTGACGAATCGTTTCTTCTATCAGATGAATGTATACTTCCGTCTTTCCACTGGATGTGACTCCATGAAGCAGGCAGACATTTTTCTCCTGAAAGGATTGCACAATCTCATCGTGCGCCCGCTGCTGAAACTCGTTCAAGGCATTCAACTCTACGACCTCCTTCACTTCCTGGTTCAGCCGGCCGACTTCATGGAAGTAAATCTCAAATATCTTTTTCTCCACCAAGCCATTCAGAATAGAAGGAGACACTCCTGCACGTTGCAACAGCTCTTTTTTCGAAACTTCTTTCGGCGTTTCTCTTCCAAGGATTCCCGAACACTCGACATATTTCATCAGCAACGCCAACTGCTTCGGAGCACGGGACAGGATATCAAATAAGATATGAAGCCGCTTTTCATCAGCAGAACCGGCTAATCGTACTCTCGCCTCTGTTTTCGGCTTGTAAGTACGGCGCAATTCCTCTTTCACAAAGATAGCTTCTTTATCCAGCAGAGATTTGATGACTGTGAGGATATTTTTCATGCCACTCTCCTTCTCCAGTTTCGTGACACATTGCTGAGAATCTACTGAAAGCAAATCAAGAATACGCTGCTCTCTTTCCGACAACGGTGCATCTGCCTCAAAATCGGGATTATATTCTACAATCGTTTCACTCTCCAACTTCAAACCGGAAGGAAGTGCCGCTTTATAAACGTCTCCTTGTGTACAGAGATAGTAATCTGCCAGCCACTCCCAAAACTTAAATTGAGTGGACAATAAAATAGGAGAAGCATCCAGCAATGCAGATATATCCTTCACCTCATACTCCGTCGGAGCACAATAATGAACATTACGAACGATAGCTGTATAAAACTTCTTCCGTCCGAAAGGAACTATCACACGGCATCCGATTTCAACTTCTTCCGCACATTCATCCGGCAGGGAATAGGTAAAGTACTTCGGAAGCGGTAATGGTAATATGACATCTACATACTTTTTCATTGCAAGCACAAAAGTACAATAAAAAAATGGGGATTTAAAAGAGGGAAGGGAACACTGATAAGAAAAATAGTCTGTACACCGGAATTTAATAAAATAGATTCAAGTTTACAGACCAGTATCTTAAACAAAATACCTTAGAATAAAAAAAGAGCCTCCTCTATCGGAAGCTCTTTCTTTTTATGATAAAAAGTAACGGATAGCTTAGAATATATAAGCAACGGATACTTGCCAAGTCTTGGTTTTGTATGAGCCTTCAATGTCTTCAAAGCTGGCAGTCTTGCCCAACGGAATATTATAATTAGCTCCTACTTGCAGATGATTCAGCAACTTCACACCTGCGCCGACATTGATACCGACTTCAGCTTTCTTTTTATCGGTTCTTACTCCGTCTATTGTCTTATTACCGGCAAAATCAAAGTAAAAATCAGGACCGGCAGCCACATAAAGACCTACCAGACTTCCCAGGCCGATGTTATATTTCAAATTGACCGGAATATCCAAGCCATTCTGCTTGACAGTAGCTTCTTCACCTCCATCAGAGATTTTTATACCTCTTTGAGCAAAAAGCAAAGACGCATCGACTCCTAATCCCACAACCGGGATATTGAATTCCGCCATCGGACCGATAAAGAAACCTGTAAAATTATCCTTTTTAAAGTTTTCTTTCACATCAGAAAAGCTTGCTTTAGACAAGTTTAAACCACCCTTTACACCAAAATGTAATTGTGCCTGGGCAGGCATCGCCATACCGATACATACGGCAATCATTAAAGCACCAAAAATCTTTTTCATAAATCTACGTGTTTATAATTCGGGACAAAGATATATATTTATAATAAATAAACACAAATTATTGCTCTTTGTTCGAAATCAACTCCCGATTTGCCAGCAAGGCCTCCTTAGTCCCCGCTGCCATCGAAAGAATACCGTCATTACACGTAACCATACCGCTCTCCTTGCGTCGCGTCAGCCAATCAGTTACAAAATCCGAAGCATATCCTCCTGTACTGAACTCACCGTCCAGCGCTATTATCTTTTTATAGGCAGACAGGTAATCTTCTTCCGTCGTATCGGGATAAGCGTTGGTGTAAAGCCAAAGCTGGATGTCGTAAAGCAGATAAGAACGTTCGTCGGCATGAAGCGCAAAGAATCCCTTATCAATTACTATTTCTTCCGATATCTTCCGAATCCACCGTTCCGTATCCACGGGATGATCACACTTTGCGCACAAATCGGACAAGAGCGGTGAGAAAGCTGCGTTCCGAACTTTTTCCAGCTCCATTCTTTCATCTTCTTCCGATGTATCAAAGACATCTTCGTTAACAAGTCCCCGAATAAATTTTTCAAAGTTATCGGCAAGGAAAGTAACATAATAATCATCTTCCTGATCGACATGAACGACTTTCGGTTCACCCTGCGGACCACACTCCCGATAATCAAGAAAAATCATATCATGTCCCGCAGAAGGACAGTCGCAGATGGCCACTCCGATGTCCGGATACCCCCATTCTTCAATCATGAAACGGCTGCCGAGCTGTCCGCAAAGAGAATATATCTTATCCTTATCAACTCCCATAATGCCGGTGATAGCCACATGATCGTCCGCCCAACTGGTAGGCTCGTCGCAAGGAAAACAAACATTGAAAGGTATTCCACCGTTATGCTGCTTCATCAGCCAAATATAAGATTCGGGGAGTTTGTATCCCAGTTCACATTCTGTTTCTTCTATCATCTCTTCTGTTGGAGGCGCGCCAATATATTCATTCATAGCATATTCATCATCATCCCAGAAGTCTGTAAAGTCAAAATTCTCAAAAGGTCTGTTTTTCATAATCGCTGTTTTTAATTTGTATTCTTTTAGTTTTGCTTTGTATGTACACTACTTTTTACGAATATACTAAAAAACAGACATTATCAATTTATTTCCTTTATTTATTTCGTTTTTTTTACGAGTAAATGAAAAAGAATCCAAGATTAAATACATAAAATACACTAATGATACAAAACACAGAGACCAGCCTATATCAACAGGCTGGCCTCTCATTTTACCCCTATGAATCAATGATTCGGATGAATATCCAGTTTCACCGGTTTAATCATATTTTCCGGTTTCAAGATCGTATCCAGGTCTTCTTTGGAAAGAATGTTATGTTCCAGCACCAGCTCATACACTCCTTTACCCGTTTCCAGAGCCTCCTTCGCTATCTTTGTAGAATGTTTATAGCCAATTACGGGATTCAGTGCGGTCACTACTCCGATACTGTTGTGTACATCCCGACGGCATTTTTCTTCATTGGCTGTGATGCCATCAATACATAAGGTACGCAATGTATCAAAACCGTTCATCAACAAATCCGCAGATTCAAAACAGCATTGTGCCATGACAGGTTCCATCACATTCAGTTCCATCTGTGCAGCCTCTCCACTCATAGCTACACAAAGGTCGTTTCCTATCACTTTATAAGAAACCTGATTCATGACTTCGGGAATAACAGGGTTCACCTTTCCCGGCATAATGGAAGACCCCGGCTGCATGGCAGGCAGATTGATTTCTCCCAGTCCGCAACGAGGACCGGAAGCCAATAGCCTCAGATCATTACAGATCTTGTTCATCTTGACAGCTACACGCCGCATGGCCGAAGAATATCCTACCATGCAGGAAGTATCCGAAGTAGCGCCTATCAGGTCATCTGCCAGTTTGATATCCAGTCCGGTAATCTTGCGCAGGGCAGCAATGCACTTTTCCGCATATTCCGGTTCGGCGGTAATTCCGGTTCCGATGGCTGTCGCCCCCATGTTGACCGTCAGAAAATCCTGTGCGGCAAAATCGAGATTCTTCAGTTCGTGTTCCAGAATGCTGGCGAATCCATTAAAAGTCTGTCCAAGTGTCATTGGTACGGCATCTTCCAGTTGGGTACGTCCCATCTTAATAATGTGTGCAAACTCCGCTCCTTTCTTTCGGAAAGCCTCGATCAGTGTTGCAAAGTGTTTCACCAATTTAAGATGGGTATAATACAGACCAATGTGAATGGCTGTAGGATACGCATCATTGGTAGATTGCGAACGGTTGACGTGATCGTTGGGCGAGCAGTATTGATACTCTCCGCGTGCGTGTCCCATCAGTTCCAGTGCACGGTTGGCAATCACTTCATTGGCATTCATGTTGGTAGTGGTTCCAGCTCCTCCCTGAATCATATCTACAGGGAACTGGTCATGATGTTTTCCTTCCAGTATTTCTTTACAAGCCTTCAGTATGGCATCCGTCTGTTCCTCGGTCAGTAACTCCAGTTCACGGTTGGCAACGGCAGCTCCCATTTTCGTGATGGCCAATGCCTGAATAAACAGGGGATACTCATTCAAATGAAACTTGCTGATGCGAAAGTTTTCAATACCACGGAGTGTCTGTACTCCATACAATGCACTTTCCGGCACTTCACGACTACCTATCAAGTCGCTCTCTGTACGAGTTTTTTTTGATAATTTCTGTTCCATATCGGTTGTTTTATAACAATAACACATTCGTTAGTTGATATAATAACCAGCCAGAGATGTTATTGTTTTAATAAATATGCAAAAACTATTCAATAACTTTTTTGTTGTTTATCTTAGAAACAGAGAAAAACGAAGATAAATCCTTTATCTTTGTTAGGAACTTATAAAACAACAACCAATGATATTACAATTAGCATTTGTTCTGACAGCCATTATTATTGGCGCACGCTTGGGAGGCATCGGACTCGGTGTCATGGGAGGAGTAGGATTGGGAATACTCACGTTCGTTTTTGGTTTACAACCCACCGCACCACCTATCGACGTTATGTTGATGATTGCCGCCGTCATTTCCGCTGCCTCCTGTATGCAAGCAGCCGGTGGGCTGGACTATATGGTGAAACTGGCAGAACATTTGCTACGCAAAAATCCTTCGCACGTCACGTTGCTCAGCCCATTGGTGACTTATCTGTTCACCTTTATTGCCGGAACCGGGCATGTAGCTTATTCCGTATTGCCCGTGATTGCTGAGGTAGCTACCGAAACAAAGATTCGTCCGGAACGTCCGCTGGGTATTGCTGTGATTGCTTCGCAACAGGCTATTACAGCCAGTCCCATCTCTGCTGCAACGGTAGCTTTGCTCGGGTTACTGGCAGGTTTCGACATTACATTATTCGATATTCTTAAAATTACGATTCCCGCCACTATCATCGGAGTATTGGTCGGCGCTTTATTCTCCATGAAAGTCGGCAAGGAACTGATAGAGGATCCCGAATATCAGAAACGCTTGAAAGAAGGTCTTTTCAATGACAAGAAGATAGAGATTAAAGATGTCAAGAACAAACGTTCCGCCATGCTTTCCGTACTCATCTTTATATTGGCAACTGCTTTTATCGTCCTTTTCGGATCTTTTGAAGGTATGCGTCCCAGTTTCCTCATCGATGGAGAAATCGTCACGCTCGGTATGTCCTCCATTATCGAGATCGTAATGTTGTCGGCAGCCGCTATCATCCTTATAGTAACCAAGACGGATGGAATCAAAGCAACGCAGGGTTCTGTATTCCCTGCCGGGATGCAGGCTGTTATCGCCATCTTCGGTATTGCGTGGATGGGTGATACTTTCCTTCAGGGCAATATGGCACAGCTCACTCTTTCCATCGAAGGAATCGTGCGGCAGATGCCATGGCTGTTCGGTATTGCGCTGTTCGCCATGTCTATCCTGTTGTATAGCCAGGCGGCCACGGTGCGGGCATTGATGCCGCTGGGCATCGCGTTAGGTATTTCTCCGTATATGCTGATTGCCTTATTCCCCGCAGTGAACGGATATTTCTTTATCCCGAATTACCCGACTGTCGTAGCCGCCATTAATTTTGACCGCACCGGGACAACAAAAATCGGTAAATATGTGTTGAATCATTCGTTTATGATGCCCGGACTGGTATCTACCGTAGTCGCTATTGTTTTAGGACTGCTCTTTATTCAAATATTCTAATATATTATTAACCTAAACTCATTTCAGTTATGAAACAAATTAAGAAATTAGGCCTGGTAGTAGTAACACTACTATTATCCGCAACAATGGCATTTGCCGCAAAACCGAATATCCACATCCTTGCTACCGGAGGAACCATTGCCGGAACAGGAAGCTCGGCTACGGGCACCAGCTATACGGCAGGACAAGTTGCTATCGGTGCATTGCTGGATGCAGTCCCCGAAATCAAAGATATCGCCAATGTAACCGGCGAACAGATTGTGAGAATCGGTTCACAGGACATGAATGACGAAGTCTGGCTGACACTTGCCAAGAAAATCAACGAGTTATTGAAACGACCGGATATCGACGGAATCGTGATCACTCATGGAACGGATACGATGGAAGAAACTGCTTACTTTCTGAATCTGACTGTCAAAAGTGACAAGCCTGTTGTATTGGTAGGTGCCATGCGCCCCTCTACAGCATTAAGTGCCGACGGTCCACTGAATCTTTATAATGCCGTAGTTACCGCTGCAGCTAAAGAATCAAAAGACAAAGGTGTACTGGTTGCCATGAACGGTCTGATTCTGGGTGCAGAAAGCGTAGTCAAAATGAACACGGTCGATGTACAGACTTTCCAGGCTCCCAACTCCGGTGCATTGGGATATGTACTGAACGGTAAAGTATGCTACAATCAGATCACACTGAAGAAACATACCACCCAATCCGTATTTGATGTCACCAAACTGACTTCATTGCCCAAAGTCGGCATCGTATACAGCTATTCCAATATCGAAGCCGATATGATGACTCCGTTGCTCAACAACGGATACAAAGGAATCATCCATGCAGGAGTCGGAAACGGCAATATTCATAAAAACATATTTCCGTCATTGATAGACGCCCGCAGAAAAGGCATTGTAGTCGTTCGTTCTTCTCGCGTACCGACTGGTCCTACCACCCTTGATGCGGAAGTGGACGACGCCAAGTATCAGTTTGTAGCCTCTCAGGAATTGAATCCGCAAAAGTCACGTGTACTATTGATGCTTGCACTGACCAAAACCACGGACTGGAAACAAATTCAGGAATACTTTAACGAATACTAAAAACCGGACCGACTTATGAAAAAATTAATGTTTATGCTACTCCTTGCGGGTAGCATACAGGCAGTGTATGCTCAAAAGTTCTCCCCCAACACTCCTCTTTTCGAGGAACTGACAGACGTAAAAAAGAAAACGGATAAGTTCAACTTATACCTGAATATGCAGGGGAGTTTTGACGCTCATTTCCAGAATGGATTTCAGGAAGGTGACTTCAATATGCACCAGCTCCGCATCGAAGCGAAAGGAAATATCAACAACTGGCTTTCTTACCGTTACCGCCAGCGTCTCAACCGTTCGAACGACGGAAACAATATGATAGACAACCTCCCGACCTCCATCGACTGGGCAGGCATCGGTATCAAGCTCAACGATAAGTTCAACCTGTTTGCCGGCAAACAAAGTGCCAACTATGGCGGCTTCGAGTTCGACCTCAACCCGATTGATGTCTATCAATACAGTGATATGATCGATTATATGAGTAACTTCCTGACCGGTCTGAATGCAAGTTATAACATTACTCCCGATCAGCAACTTAATCTGCAGATATTGAACAGCCGCAACAGTTCTTTCGACAACACTTACGGAATCACAGAAGATGCGGAAGGTAATCTTCCTGATTTGAAATCCGGAAAAATGCCGCTGGTCTATACCTTAAACTGGATTGGCAACTTCAACAATGTGCTTAAAACCCGTTGGTCGGCCTCTGTGATGAACGAAGCCAAAGATCATAATATGTATTATTATGCCGTAGGAAATGAACTGAATCTCGGAAAGTGGAACGCCTTCGTCGACTTCATGTACTCAAAAGAAGAGATTGACCGTAAAGGGATTATCACAAGCATCGTCGGTCGTCCGGGCGGACACAATGCGTTTGATACAGGTTATTTATCCGTAGTAGCCAAGTGTAACTATCGTTTTCTTCCGAAATGGAATGCCTTTGTGAAAGGAATGTATGAAACGGCTTCTGTGACCAAAGCCTCCGAAGGAATAGAAAAAGGAAATTACCGCACCTCCTGGGGATATCTGGCAGGCATCGAATTTTATCCGATGGAAACTAACCTGCATTTCTTCGTGACCTATGTAGGACGTTCTTATGACTTCACCTCCCGTGCCAAAGTGCTGGGACAAGAGAATTACAGTACCAACCGGATTTCGGTAGGATTCATCTGGCAGATGCCGGTCTTTTAATATTGCATGAGAATAAAAAATACCCGATAGCTGTGTGAAAGTTATCGGGTATTTTTATATGTTCGGTTTCTTTTTCTAAATCAATACTCTTCCTCGTTAAAAAAGAAATCTTCTTTACTAGGATAATCCGGCCAAATATCTTCGATACTCTCATAGATTTCGCCTTCATCTTCCATCTCTTGCAGATTCTCTATCACTTCAAGAGGAGCACCCGAACGCATAGCGTAATCAATCAATTCGTCCTTGGTTGCCGGCCAGGGAGCATCTTCCAGTTTCGATGCTAATTCCAATGTCCAATACATAATCTTGAGTATTAAAAAGTGAATACTTATTTTCTATTTTTCGGCAAAAGTATAATAAAATCTATCATTTCCAACTATTATCCCAGAATATTTCACTATTTTGTTCATCAAAATTAATTTTTCGGGATAAAACAAACAAATAATCTGATAATCTGTTGACAAAAGCTAACACTTCAGGAGAAATTGTACAAGTTTCGGACAGAGTCAGAATGCGACGTTCGGCTCTCCGGCAAATCGTACGGCACACATGACAAACAGCCGCTCCACGGCTGCCTCCGGGTATGATAAAGGCACAAAGTTCGGGCAACTGTTCGTCCAGCTTATCAATCTCGCGCTCGATGCGTTCCACATCTTCCGGAGTAAGGATACTGGCGGCTTTCAGTTGTGTTTTTTCCTGGTCTGTTGCCAAATGCGAACCGATAGAGAATAGCTTATGCTGTATACTCAGGATAAAATCCCGGTCTGCCTCATCCAGCAAATACGTATTCAGCCATCCCAGATGGGAATTAAGTTCGTCAATTGTTCCGTATGCTTCCAAACGAATATGGGTCTTCGGAACGCGGCTTCCGCCGACAAGACTGGTAGTTCCTTTGTCACCGGTCTTTGTATATACAAGGCTTTTTTTCATAAACGTCTATTTTTCATCATTACTATATATAAGATTAACGTATAAAGGTGATCAGAAGTTGACGATATAATGCTGTTTAATCTTTGTTGTATCAAAAAAAAGCAAGCCTGCATCATACAAGTCAAAAGTGATTCCCACCCGCTCATCATTCTGTAACTGTTTCCAAAGATTTTTCATTGCCTTTGAATAGCAGATCCCATGAACGACAAACAAACTATTCGGAGTAGTCCGACGGGAACAGATGTTAAAAACTTCTTCCAGCAAAGCCGGATTCCGATAGTCATTCAGATACAGAAAGTCTACCGGAGTATCGGCATCCAGAAAGAGCTCTGATAAGTCAGAAGCAAAAAGATACCCGGCAGAAGGTTTGGCTGACTGTAAATATAAAGAGGCTGCCGAGGGCTGGCCTACTTCTATGATAGTGGCCGGTTGCACTTTATTCACCAGGCGGAACAACAGACGGTTGATTCTTGGTATTCCTTTCTCCCATCTCTGTGTTGTGATCCGCTTTTTCTGTTCCACCTTCAGCAGGTCGTATGCATAATAAGGCATCTTCTCATAAATCACATCTGTGATCAGACTGAAAGCAAAAGGAGAGTGCACACCATATCCACAACGGTAGCGGAAACGGGAGAGCCGGATAAAAGGTCTTTTTAGGTAATACAGAAGATTCATAAACCAGTCTTTCATTTTTTTTGTTCGTGACGCAAAGATATATTATTTTATTGAAAAAAGGGCCGGCTCCCGCGGTGGACCGACCCTTTTAATCATTTATTTCAAGTAACTACTGCAGTCTGAATACTACAGGTACAGTATATTTTACTCGAACTTTCTTACCGTTCTGCACTCCGGGCTTCCACTTTGGCATTCCACTTATCACACGGATAGCTTCTTTATCCAGGTAAGCATCTACCCCTCGTACAACTGTCGGATTAGTAATCGATCCGTCTTTGTCTACGACAAACTGAACAATTACACGTCCTTGTGAGCCCATCTCCTGAGACATTGTCGGATATTTGATATGAGTACTCAAATATTTCAGCAATTCAGCTGAACCACCGGGAAATTCGGGCATGACTTCTACACTTACGTGAATAACATCTTCCTCAACTTCTTTAGTTTCCACTACTGGCGGTACCCAAACAACCTTGTAAGGTTCATTCACATTGTCTGGTACTACTGAAACGTTATCCGTCACCTCTTCGGTATCATCTACTATTTCGAACAATTCTGTTACTTTAGTTTCCGGTGGAGGAGGCGGTTCCAGTTTCTCTTCAGGGAATGTGATTGGAACGAGCTCCGTTACAAAGATGGATTCATCATCAGATGATACTGCCGCAACTCTTACATCATGCTGTGTCCATTCGAACGATACGAACATGAAAGCAAGCGCAACAACCAAACCCATCAACAACCAAGAACCTCTTTGATTCTCAATTGCAGCCTTTTTTGATTTTTTGGCTTCCATAAAAAATGTGTTTAAGTAATTAATAATAGAAAATATATAGCATATATACTACTTTTCGTTTTCTGTCTTAAGCATTACTTAAAGTGCTCTCTAGCTGCAATAAATATAGTATTTTTATGAATAGGATGTAACTTTAGTTCTTGTTTATTTTATTCTTTTTCCTTCTTTTGGATAAAATTTATGAATATTATTCCAAATTATCCCAACAAGAAATACCATCACGTTTCAGTTTCAAAACTAAGTAACAAATTAGCAATCCTATTAGTTGGAAAGGAATAGACTCCATTGCAATAGATGCAAAAGAAGCTAGTATACAAGCGGTTAACAATATCCAAAAACCAATTCTCTTCCAAGCAAACAACAATAGCATTCCTACTACGACAACTATATTACCTATGCCACAGAAATAATAAACTAATAACTGTGAAGAATCAGTGCAGGCATAGGTACCCCATGCCCATTTAGGGAAAAAATTAATAACAGAACAAAGTAGATTTAAAATGATGATAAAAAAGAAACAAAAACATTTCGACGTTTAGGCATATATTTTGTTTCTTCACAGAAAAGATTCCTATGTGTCCGCTTATATCTTTCCAGATCTCTATCAGCCAATATTTTCTCCTCTCTCATTTGTTGCTCAGCAATAGAATCAAGCCGTAGTTTATCTTCCGTTTGTATCCTCATTTCTTTTGACAATTTATTCCAAAAGGAAAAAATATCAATAGAGTTTTTAAAGCAAAAATCTTCTACTGAAGCTGTGTCATCAAAATGACTTACCTCATCAAATAAAATTCTTGTTGTAGGATATTCTTTAATAATATCAACTACTTTGTCTTTGGGGCTAAATGTTTCCATAAAAAAGTATTAATCATAATCCTTAGGTAATAATACAAAATCATAGAGAAATTGTCCATCAATATCATAATAAATATATTGGAAGCTAAAATTAGGATCCATACACTTAGTTATGAATTCTACATTATTCCTATATGCTTTTATGTTTTCAATAGTGGATTCTTTCCTACTTCTCGCATTTTGCTAAGTTCTTCTTCTTTAAAATCACTTCTTCTCACATTCGAAATCTTATAAGAGTAAATCAGACGATTCTCATTATCAGCTAAAATAATGTCTTGCGCATAGAGGTTATCATCAACTTTATCACCTTTGACAAGATCCTTAATCGAACTAAGGTATTGACTAGCCTCTTCTCTAATGTTTGTATATTCTTTTTCTATATGGTCACATGTTTTTATTTCTAATGTATTCCACATTGAAAGAAACTCAGAACTATTTCCTTTTAACCATAGTTCAATAAATAAAAACGTAACATTATTTTCACAAAAAGCATACGCATTACCCTCGTAACATCTGCCATATAGATCGTTTTCGAATGAGACCTTCATGACTTCTCTGCCTATAAAAGAAGATTCTTCAATTCCATTTTTGAACAAAGCTTTATTAAAAAGGGGAATTTTTGCTTTAATAACTTGTTGATCCAATAGTAAAGTAGGATTTATTTGTTGATTCATGCACATAACCATTGCCATCACATCTATTATGTCCTCCCTATTGGAATGTGATAATGATATAAGCTGTCCTTGAGGAACTGACTGGAAGTTGTTCTATCTCAAATTTCCAAGAATCAGGAATTCTAATACTAAAATAATCACATTCATAATTATGCAAGTTTTGGCATGAGATTAAAAATAATACCCCCGCCAATAGCATGAATTCAAGTTTCATTTTCATATACATATTTTACTTCCTAATTATAATATAAAGTTTCTCAATAAAATAAGACATTTTCAGTCTTAACTATTTGGTCTTTACAGAAATACTATATAAAGAATTATCTCTAAAAATTGAAACCGATTTATTTCCCTTCGGATTCCCCTTATCAAAATCAAATGTAAACTCCAAAAGATTGTTATTAGAAATTGCCTTTATCTTTGCTTTCAGCACTTTACGTCCTTCAAACCCTATAATTTTAGGTTTTTCTAAAACATTTGGCTTTAAATCAGCTCTTTTTAATCGCAATAACCACGAATTATAAGGTAACTCCCATTCAAATTTAAAAGCTTTTATCCATTGTTGTGGCATAATAGTAGACCTCGTAATATACATATAATCAATAATAGCATCTCCATCAGTATCCTTAAAGATTACTCCTTCAATATTATATGTAATCCCTTGTTCATCTATTGGATTTTGTCCTTAATTCCGCAACTCAATCGTCGTTGTTTTTCCCAAATACACACCCAAAACGGGAAAAAACACACTATCAAAATTCTTTCGTATCGTACTTACAACCGGCTGAGATACTGACATGACCACAGGCTTTTTATCATCATAAAGCTTCTCAAAAACATCATTGGCTGATTCTAAAGCTTTTAGATTTGAATAAAATACTTGCATATATTCCTTCATGCTAGACACATATTGTTCTATTTGAAGAACAGCAGTATTTTCTTCACAATACATTTTTACACATTTATGAGTTGCATTAATTTCATTACAAATTTCCAACATTAATTCCTTTTTATAAGCATCTGGTCCCACTAAAGAAAATCCACGTCGACTAAATGTTATAAAAAACGGTTCCTCATCTGAAATAGTAATCCAGTGCAGCACTCCTTCTTTTTTAAAATAAATGACATTTGATCCATCCTTTTGATTGGAAAAGAATCCTTCTTCTTTCAAGAAATTAATCAATTCATTCTGAAAAACATTCTGTTTAGGAGTCAATTCTCCTCCTAAAGTCAGATCAACCGAACATAATAAAAAGATTATAATTATTACTGTTCGACGGGCTGCGATATTTCCTATTTTCATAATTATTTCATTTCAAACACACCAAAATTTTATAAAATTATTTCTCTACATTTTATAAACAAGCAAACTACTTACCAGCACTAACTAACATAAAAAGACAATCATGATCATCAAAGTTATTATCATATCGGTTCAATTGACATAAAAGGCCTAGTCATTGGTGTGTCCGCATTAGGAACATCAAATCCGCTAAAATTAAAATAAACAGTATAATCACTATCCGGATTCTTTGCTCGAAAATCCGCTTTAAAATAATTCTTATAGGTTCCTTTTCCCTTTTCTATTGTAGGAGCATCGTATTGTTGCACAATTTGAAATCCTATACTTTTAAGAAATTCAACCCACTGATTGTATGATCTACTTCTATCAAATCCTAACTGCTGAAAATTAGGTGGCAGTTGATGATAGCTACCTATTATTATTTTTCGAACCTTCCCATCTTTAGTATATACCCAACATGAATTAATTACATACCGACAACTGCCATCGTCCTCTTTTTTCTTTTCTGTATAATTCATTGCTTTCACAGCCGATTCAGTTGTATTAAAATCAATCCCATATATAGGTAAAAGCGATTCCGACGTGCCGGACGAACTTCGCACTACTCCTGATGAAGAAGAACAATAATCCGCCAATTCCTTTTTAAGCGTACTGAGCTGATCCATTAATTTATAAAAAGTGTATTTGAAATGTTCTGCATTAACCAAATACATTTCAGCATGGTAGGCATAGCTATCTTCAAAACAAACCACCTTTACAGCTTTATATGCATTTAGTTCTTTCAATGCTTTGGACACTTTATCGACAGAATATGTGTCATTATAAATATAAGATAACCCCACAGTTAAATACATGGGAGAAGTATCCCTTTTATCAATCGATATGAAATACTTGTCACCTTCTTTTTTGAATTGAATATTACCGTTAGTATTCAATTCCGGCATATACCCTTCTTCCTTCAAAAATAGCATAATGTCTGAGCGCAACTTCTTTTGAATTTCAGTAAACTCCTGTGCTAAAGAATCCATGCTTAAGCTTAATAAAGCAACGAGCAACAATATTATCTTTTTCATACATATTAAAAATTACACAAGTTATTATAAAAACAAATTACTTCCTTATAGAACGCAATTGCCTTCCCTTACTATCAAACAGTATTCCCGTTATGACCACACTAGAGGGCAAACTTTCTGATTTTATCTTAGTAACGACCAATTTTATACTAGCAAAATACTCATTTACTTCCGCTTCCGTCATTTCATATTTTGATTTCGGAGTTTTAAAACTGAGCTCGCACGAATTGCTACCAGTAACTAAAAATGACGATGCAACTAAATGTTTAGTATTCTCTCCAAAATCAATAGGAAGTTCTGCATTAAATTTACGTACATCTTGCTGCCAATTTCGGGAAATTGGTTCGGGTGATGAATTTACCCACTCTTTTCCGTTCCATTTTTGTGTCAGCAGAATCCGTCCAGATGCATTCGTGTATTTCCGAGATTCCATCTCACCATCTTTATTATAAGTCAATTCGATTTTGCTATAGCCATCCTTACAATCAATAGACTTGCCATTTACTCCCAAATAGGATAGGCTAATAGCCTGTTGATTATCATTATACTCATACACTTCTTTGAAGTAACCATCAGGACAAAGCATAGGTTTATTCATTATATCATAATAACATTTTTCCTTCTCATTACCTGAAGAAGTATAACTGATAACAGCTTTGTGGTATCCATCCATACGGCTTATCAAAGGCTTCTCATTCTCATCAAAATAAGCTTCCGATAATAATTTTCCACGAGAATTATATTCGCTTTTCTGGATACTCCAACCTGTTTTCGGATTAATAATTAAATGTCCCTTCCCATCTCCAGCGGCCAAATATATCCTATTTCCCCATCTGTCATATCTACACAGACCTTCTGGTACCATCACTTTCGGATCAGTAGGCTTCCCATCTATACCGAAGAAAGACTGCTTTAAGACATTACCTAAAACATCATACTCACGAGTAGAACTTGCCCAGCCTTCGTTTGAAACCACTAATTGTTTATCTTTTCCATAATAAGAAGTACGAACAATATAACCTCGTTCATCATATTCATCCTTTTGGATCGCATATTTATCATTATTATAGGAAGTCAGCTCCCCATCTTTTCCATAGTACTCAATTTCAATCCGCTGATTTCTACTATTATAGATACAGACATATTTATGATAATCTAAAGAATTTAACGCTGGTTTATTGTTTCTGTCATAAACGGAGAACTCTATTTGATTATCAAATTTATCATATTTATATCTTGCTATTAGTTTTCCCGAAGCCAACTGTTCATCAGTACCAATTTCTATTTTCTCCAGTATATTACCTCGTTTATCTCGTTTATAATTAGCTCCAGCAGAACCATTTACCATCATCAACTTTCCACTTAAATTATAATAACGCAAGTTGGTCTCATTACCTTGTTCGTCAAACTTTGATATCCATTTTGCACAACTTCCAGCACATACGGTAAGATTGTTTTTATCATCAAAGAAACTACGTTCTGTTTCATTCCCATTATCATCATATACAGAATTCCACCCTGCAATATTTTCATTACTCAAAACTAAAGTCTTTCCTCCAGCATCATAAAAAGAAACTTTGATTTGATTTCCTCTTTTATCATAATCTCTTGCTGCAATAACAATTCCATTATTATCTTTACATGGCGATAAATCAACTCCTATGTTTACTAACTTAGTGATCAGATTCATGTCATTATACTCAGCCTTATACCCAGCCGTTCCATCCGATTTCAAACAAGGCTTTTGGTCTATACCATATGTGACATACTCTATTATATTACCAATTGAATCATAGTTGAGCTTTACTCCGGCATAACCTTCGTTTATTTCATTTAGTTTTCCATCAAGTCCATAAAACCACATTTCCTGAACATTTCCTCTATTATCATTGATATATTTAGCAGATGAGTTTCCGTCATTAGACAAACATTGATTTCCATCAACATCATAAAAAGTTTGATTTATAATATAGCCATTATCATCAAATTTACGAACGACCTTTGAAAATCCGTCATTAGGTATAAAACATGCCTTTCTATCTATATCCAGATAAGAAGCTTCGATAGGGAATCCATGCTGATCGTATATATATTTAATCCCAGCAACTCCATTCTTTTTAGGCAACATCAATTTCCCGTCAGCATCTTGATGAAGGGCATATACCACATTTCCGTATTTATCATACTCCATCACATACACACCAATACCATCAGCGTCATCATAAGCAGGTTTACCATCTACAGTCAAATACTCTGCTTTTACCCAATTATCGTTCTCATCATAATAAAATTTCTTCATCCCTAATCCCCATTTTGTAGCTTTCGGAGTACCATCAAATGACAAATAGTGTTCGCTCAAAACACGACCTTTCTCATCACGCACATATTTACGCCCATAAATATTATGCGCATCACCAACTAATACATTTTGGAAACCTGCATAGCGAATTGTTGACACATATCCATTTTCATCATACTCAAGCAACCATCTGGATATTTTTCCTTTTTCAACTCCATTATCCTCCAATGCACGCACATATCCTATAGTTTGAGCTCCCAAAGTCTTTTCCGTTCCATATTCATCATCATATTGAAATATTACAGTATTCAATTTATCATTATATGACTTCACATACAATACTTTCCCACTTCTATCCAACACTTTCGCACGGCTTATATTCCCCTTATCCGTATAATACAATAACATATCAAGCGGTCTTTCATTACGCTCCGATTCACCATCCTCGATAATATTCTCCTTGCTGTTCACATGAGACATACGCTGTAGTTTATGTTTTTTATATTCAAAACGATACAGCCTGTTCACATGACTCATCTCCCTGCTACTCAATTCTCCGATTCCCTGAGGAACTCCCCATTGTTCGACATAATCTTTATAATAATACACTTTCGTACGATTATAATCCCAAAAATAAACTCCACCTCCTATCATCAGCAAGACAATAGCAGCCACACTCGTCCATACCCATTTGGGAATCTTAGGAGGATAAATGACCCGATGCAATGCCTTTTTAAAATCGTCACATGTCTGATAGCGTTCTCCCGGTTCCTTAGCAGTAGCTTTATCTACAATCTTCTGTACTTTATCCGATACATATTTATAATAGGTCCGCATCCGTGGTAATGGCTCTTCAACTACTTTCTTATTAATATCATATTCAGTAAGTGTGGTGGTATCATAAGGAGCATTCCCCGTCAGCATTTGATGCAACATTACGCCAAGCGAATATATATCCGATCTAGAATCTAAATGATCACCTCTCACCTGCTCCGGACTCATATAGGAAGGTGTTCCCATCACCATATCATCCTTCTCCACAGATTCCCGATTGATAATAGTAGCAATACCAAAATCCAAAATTTTGGGAATGCCTTCTTTGGTTATAATAATATTCGCAGGCTTTATATCCCGATGGATAATATTATGTTCATGAGCATATTCCACTGCATCTAATATAGGCTCGAATAACGGACAAATCTTATCTTCCACGATCAAACCAGAAACGGTCTGTATATATTTGTCCAGACTAATGCCATCAGCATATTCCATAATCAGGTAGATACTACCCAATTCGTCAATATGGTAATCATGGAAACGAACAATGTTCTGATGATTAAGACTTGCCAAATGTTCCGCTTCTTCTTTCAGACGTTGACGGGTAAAATCATTAACCATGTCACTATTGATCACCTTGATGGCTACCTTTTGTTGTTTAATGTATTTGTGTTCTGCTAAATACACACTACCCATCCCTCCTTTTCCTATCAAAGAGACAATGGTATAATTAAGAACCTCCTTACCAATCATTTTATTCTTTTTTTAAGTTAACGAAAGAATGTTAATAAAAACTCCCAATCCAAAACCTACCCAAGCCCAAGTCGCAGCTTGAGATGCTCGGTGAGGAGTTTCCCCTTTCCAACAGAAATACATAATCCAGCCTGCTAACGGAATAAAAAAAGCTAATATTCCCCAGCCAATTTCCAATTCATCTTTTTTATACGATCTATATTCCTGTGAAGAAGATACAGGAATATGTTCGACTATTAAGGTATTTGAGCCGACTTTAGTTTCTTGTTCATAAGGATGAGCGCCTCTAATAGGTAACAAGGCATAAATTTGCGCCCATGGCAGAGGTATATGGTTGGACAGTAACACAGTAGCACCAGGAGCAATCACGACTTTTTCATTAAGAATAATACGCCCACCAATATTACTCCCGTTTTTACTGACATCTTTATATACATACTTATTATCAACCAAAGTAATTTCAGCATGGACGCGGCTCACTCTCTCATCTGCAATTACAATATCACAGTGACTACTTCTTCCTATTGTTATTGTTTTCATATACTACTTAAGATATTAATTATAAATCCGACTACAAACCCTATCCAACCACATATAGCAGCCGCTCTTGCTCGTCGAGGCGTCTCTTTCTTCCACTGTGCCCAAAGTACCCATCCTACAATTGGACATACCACAGACAAAATTCCATATCCTATCCCAAGTTTATCTTCCTTGACAGATGGAGTTGGAGGAGTAGGAGGCAGGATATCTCCTACCACTTCTTCCATTATGACAGTTCTTCCTCCTTTATCCCGAAGTTTCTGTATGACTTCGTCCCAATCTAAAAGATATTCGCTTCTCCCTGCCAGCCAGACATTCGGCAATGGGGACGGATTCTCAAAAGAAAATGGTATTTTAATGCTCCCATGACGTAAGTATTTGCCATCTACACTGGTGCCATTTGTACTACTATCTGTAAATAGGAGATAGCGATGTATCGAACCTGTACATCTTTCCTCCCTATATTCTATTTCCAGATGGTGACCGCTGATATAATCACTAGGAATGGTTATGTCACACTCTCTCCGCCCAACAGAAACTTTTACTCTATTCGGGTCTACCACCGTTTCTCTAAATAGTCCTGATTTAAATTCCATCACCGTTTGAAAACGACGAAGCATATTTTTATCTACAGCCTTCAATATCGCTTCTTGAGTTTGATCAGATAAATGCGGATTAAAAGTCTTTGCACGTGGAAATTCATCATTCAAAATAGAGCAAATAGTATCATAATCATTTGACCGCTTTTTGATGGCATGAGAACCAGTGAGCATATAATGTAACAAACAACCTAAGGAATAAATGTCTGTGCGATAATCTATGCTATCTCCTTTAGCCTGTTCCGGACTCATATATCCGTCGGTCCCGATAATACGTCCGATTGTTTTGCCTGTGCTGGTTTTCATATCTTTAGCAATCCCGAAATCTATAATGCAGATACTACCATCGGGACGTACCATTATATTAGAAGGCTTAATATCACGATGAATGCATCCCATCCTATGTATATAAGCCATTGCATCCAGAATTTTCCCCATCAAGTCCTTTGCAGTAAATTCCGTATAAGGTCCTGCCATTTCCACATGGTGTTCGATGGTCTCTCCGTCTACATATTCCATAGGCAAGTACATATTTCCATGCTCATCCGAAAAAGGATTGTCAACAATGCCTACCACTGAAGGATGCCGCATCTTTTTCAATGCAGCAGCTTCAATATAGAAAAGTTCTTTAAACTCCGGGTTCATAGTAGCTTTACTATTCATCATCTTTATTGCTACACGTTTCCCATCGCCACTTCTCCCTTCATAGACGCTGCCCATGCCTCCTTGACCTATTACTTTTATCAATTCATATTCAGGCATAACTATTTTCCTTCCTTATTAATATTAAGACTAATAATTATATTAAGTAATACATCAGTAGAGTTCTCTCCTTCTTTCTCTTTTCCTTTTATTACAATATCTATTTTTTTAGGTGGTTCTTTCTCTGTAAAAGAGATATCAAATCCTGTTTCCTTTTTTGTTTTCTTGAAATAAGTTGCATCATATTCTATGTCAGTTATCTGAAAATGACGATTGAGTTTTGAAGGCTGTGATTGTCCTTCAACTAAAAAACACGCATTCTCACCTTCAATAAAAGAAAAGGCTTTTCTTTTAGGAACAAACTGAGCATCAACTCTATATGTAAGAGAATCCACTTTTCCAGTAGCTGCCACAATAGCAACAATACTACCATTTGCGGTATTACTTACATCATTTACAACAGAGGGAGTAGATTCTTGATGAGTTTGCTTCGGCTGTGTCAATGTCATATCTTTTACCACAGGAACAACAAATTTGAATATCTTCACAGAGTCTGCCAAAGAAAAACGCAATTGTTCGTTTTTAAACTCTTGTCGAAACACTAAAAGACGGTTACCATATGCCACATCAATATCCTCATCATACTTTAATGAATCACTTGACAGAGCACGGTTTATTTCTATCACCTTTTCTTTTTCTTTGCCCATAAGGATCTCCGTATGTCCTTGCTTATAATTTATTTCTAAAATATCTTCACCTTTCTGGAACTTAATTTCAGGCAACATAATAATTGTATCCCTTCGCATAAAGGATTTATATATAGTAATAGATTCCGACTTAAAATGCTTATTCCAAAAATAATAACCTCCACTGGCGCCAATACATATCAGCAAAATGACAGTTAATATGATCATTCCTATTTTTCTTCTTTGAGGTTTAGAAGGCGAACCAGGAGTAATAGAAAACTCTACAATCTCTACCGTTATATTGTCCAATCCCCCATTGTCCCTTGCTCGTTGTACTAAATAGTCCACACGTTCCTGTGACCCCATTTCAGATTGTCTGCTGACGATGCGTTCTATCTCCCTATCTGATATCATTCCGCTCAATCCATCCGAACAAAGCAAAAAACAATCTCCAGCTTCGGGTAAAATCGCATCAGGCAGTACTGTAGCCGGTTTCATATTGGCAATGCCTAAAGCATTTGTTATTTCGTTTTTCCGTGGGTGATGTTCTGCCTGCTCATTAGTCAGTTGTCCCATATCCACCAACATCTGTACATAAGAGTGATCCTTGGTTAGTTGTTTTATACATCTGTTACGTATTAGGTAAACACGACTATCTCCCACATGACCTATATAAACTTTAGAGTCACGGACCAACAACAATACACATGTAGACCCCATTCCCTGCAACTCAGGTTGTATCATTGCCTGATGAAGTATAGCCTTATTGGCAGCATCAATAGCTTCTCCAATGGCTTCACGAGGATCTTCATAATACTGTCCGTCAAGAAAACCATGAATCGCTTCTACAGCTAAGCGGGATGCCGTAGCTCCTCCGACGTGCCCTCCCATACCGTCACATACAACAGCAGCAAGGCCATTGATCGTTTCGAAGTTGCCCATACTGTCTTCATTTGCCTGACGTTTGCAGCCAATGTCGGTACGCCCTGCAATGTGACAATAGTTATATATATTTTCTTCTTTCATTGCCTAATTTGCTTTTTATTGAGGAATAGCCAAGAAAATCATTTTGGTAGCTCCCAAAACAATAACATCATTCGTATACAACTGTACACGGTCACCTACAAATGTTCCATTAATATATGTACCATTTGATGAATTCTGATCAGCAGCCCAGAAAATACCTTCAGCCTCTCTGTAAAGTATCAATAAATGCTGGGATGACATATTGCTATCTCCTGGAATAGGAATATCTGAAGTAGCAGCACGTCCTATCACATTTCTCCCCTCATAGATTTTGTATACTTCGCCCATTGGATTCTGGTCGTAAGAAACCAGTAAGCCTACCAAACGACGATTGTCAGAAGCCATTCCTGTTCCACCCGTAGGATTAACGTGACGAATAACAGTAGCACCTCCCGGATTATTTTGACCACTTTTCCCAAGGTCTATTGTATCCGTTTCTGCGTTCATATTTCCACCTAGCACTTGAGTTTTACCTGTCGTTGTATCATCGTCGAGTACTCTAGTTGAATGGGAAGAAGGACAAAAAGGACAATTATCCCCATAAATACTCGAATCATATTGATGTCCGTTTATACATTTTTTTGTTGCCATAGTTATTATAATATTTAGTATGATTATTTAATTAATTCCACCGCTCGTTTGGGTTGTACAGCCTGATTGTAGCCTTGCGACAATCCTAAATATCCCGAAACGATAACGCCCGCAAACTTTCCTCTTTCGTTAAATACTGGCGAACCGCTTGCCCCCTGATGTATCGTAATATTATGCCCATACTGATATTCGCCTCTTTGCTGAGTAATCTCTCCGCTCTGATTATTCGCTTCCAAACCGATCTCTGTATCTCCCAAAATAAAAGATTGAGGGAAACCTATACTTGCCTAACTGTAACTCCTTATCCGTAACGATATCATTCAGATCAACTATATTAACTACTCCATCTGGAGTCTTCTTTGTATTTACCTGTATAATTGCAATGTCTATCTTATCATCATTACTCACTTTACAAATTGAGCATGGGATAAAGTCGTTTACCGAACTCACATGAGTATCATTCAAAGCAACTCCTGTATAAAAGATATTATATTTTACTGTAACAGCACGCGCCAACGCTAATGCTCCTGCATTATTGGGATACCTTTTCACAATAGCCATTTGAATAGTTTCCTTTACTTTTTCCGCTTTTTCTTTTTCTCCGTCCAGCAACGACACAACATGTTTATTGGTCATTATCTTACCATCTGTAGAAATGAAAAATCCTGTCCCTGACGATCCGCCTACTCCTTGACACACATCATCTTTATCGTCCAAATAGAAATAATTCCACGAATCATCTCCCATATATTCGCCCAACAACTTATCACCAACACTCGCTACATAAGCAGTTTTTTGATAAATCAACACAACCGATTTCTGGTATTTTTCGTAGATTTCTTCCGGAGGCAACGACCGGTGTGTCCAATAATACCAGATACCTACACTCACTGCCAACAAAATCAAAAAGGCACTGCCCCACTGCCACAAGTACCCTCCTTTGGGAGGAGTCAAAGCAAATATATTCTCCCACTGCAACGGATACTTTTTAGAAATTAGCACTACATCTCCTTTCACCAAGACATGAGACGAAATTCTGTTTCCATTCACATAAGTACCGTTCGTCGAATTGTTGTCAATGATTAACACGTCCCCATTAGATCGTTGGCATAATATAGCATGTTCACTCGACACATCATCAAAATTCAACCGAACTTGAGCCTCCGAAGAACGTCCGATACTCCGTCGATCTTTTACATCAGGCGGAATAATCACCTGTCCCTTACCAGCAGATACCACTGTCTTCTCAGGTTGCTGTATTATTCTATTCCAATCAATGCTTGTATTACCCAACTTCACTTTGTCACCATTTGACAATTGCACCTGATTTTGTATACGCATGCTGTTAACAAAAGTTCCATTTTTAGAATTAAGATCTTTAATACATACTATACCAGAACTCGACACGGTGATGACAGCGTGCTGTGATGATACGCCCGGGTCACTTACCACAACATCATTAACGGGATTCCGCCCAACCTTGATAACTCGCATAGACTCTTCCTTATTTATTATTCGTATATTTCTCTATATTTCAGTCTGTTACACTTCAACAAGCATCCAAATGTAGCAAATTAATATAATAAAAAAAATCGCAAAAAGTATCAATTGTACCTAAACGGTCAAAAAAGGGGATTATTACTTCAAAAAACATGCTTATTATGAGTTTTTTTTCCTATCGTAATTAAAGAACTTTTTATAGCGGCTGTCTATCTCCGATTTTCATCTTCACCAACACTAATCGAAATACCCTATCAACAAAATTAGTTTATAGAATGAAGTCTTGATTCATTGACCTGCCCTTCAAATAATTGCCATTGAATATATGTATTTCAAACCATACAAGAATGAATCTTTACCTAGTACAGTAATGTTATGATAAATAAGGCTTTCTTTTTTCATCAATCTATGGAAAATTTAACTTCCATAGCTATAGACTCCGGTAGGTTTCATAATTGTTCCTTCGCTATCTTCACTCCTTTCTATCATACCGTAATCCTGTTAAGTCATATCGTGACAAACATTCCTATTAACATTTCTCCATCATTTCAGATAAAATTATAAAAAACATTAAGTTTTTTTCTATCACCTATCACCCACCGCTCCACATCCATTTATTCATCGCACTTGCAGACAAGATGACAAGTTATCCGAACCTATCACCACATCTATCACCTATCACCACTTGTGTCATCCAAAACATTAATACTTATCACCTAGGATATTAGTAGATAAGTTCTACTCTATTAGAACTAAACTTACTTTTCTCTAATAGATAAGTTATTTTCCACCTATTGAAAACTATAAACGCAATCTCTGTTTTTATAAATGCAAGCTTCATTTATAAAAACAAAGATTTCATTTCTATAATTAAAACTTGCATTTGTAGTTTATAAGCGGACAAAAACAACTTTACTATTAGAGGAAAGGAACTTTGCAATAGGAAGAAAGGAACTTTTCTATTAATAGACAACACGTAAACCTATAATAGACAACGAACCAACCGATATATAAAAAACTTTAAGAAAAGTACAACACAAACATTTGTGAAGCCGAATAATAAAGCGTACCTTTACATGCCTTCCGGAAGAAAGACATTAACAATAACAAATTCAATAATTAGATCATTTTACAGACACATTCATTATGAAACTTACTTTGATGCGGGACAACGGAGGGACACCAACCATGCGAACGTTGGACATAAACCTACAAATAGAAGCGATGAAGCATGAAACGAAAGCCCAACCGATCAGCAATCTACGGACAAGCATACGTTACGCATCACCGGACGCCAAGCTGGACGACGCCAAGAAATTGACAAAAGTCATCCCGGCTGCAGCTTTTCGCAAAACGGCCAACGGCATACAGATGACCGCATACAACGGAATCATACAAATAGAAGTCAATCATCTGGCAAACTTGATGGAAGTGAACCGGGTGAAGCAGGAAGCGGAAGAGCTTTCGCAGACTTATCTTGCTTTCATGGGTTCCAGCGGACATTCCGTAAAAATATGGGTACGGTTCACACGACCGGACAAATCACTTCCCAAAAACCGGGAAGAAGCGGAAATCTTTCAAGCGCATGCCTATAGAAAAGCTATCAGCTTATACCAGCCTATACTCTCCTATTCCATTGAATTGAAAAATCCGGCATTAGAGCAATTTTGCCGGCAAACATACGACCCGGAACTTTATTACAATCCCGACTCCACCATTATGTATATGCGCCAGCCAATGGAAATGCCCTCGGAAACGACCTACCAAGAAGCCGTACAGGCGGAAACATCGCCATTCAAGCGATTGATCCCGGGATATGACAGTCTTGAAACATTGTCTGCGCTCTTCGAAGTGGCTTTAAACAAGGCATGCCAATCTTTAAGCGAACTTCAGCCGGGGATATATCCCCGATCCGATGAAGACTTGAAGCCTTTATTGGTTCAGTTAGCCGAAAATTGCTTCCAGGCAGGCATACCGGAAGAAGAAACCGCCCGTTGTGCAATCGCTCATTTATATAGGCAGAAAAAAGAGTTTCTGATCCGCCAGACAGTACAGAGTGTATACACCATCGCCAAAGGCTTCGGCAAAAAATCTCCCCTGTCGGCAGAACAGGAACTGGAGCTGCGAACGGAAGAATTTATGCAACGCAGATACGAATTCCGTTACAATACAATGACGACAGTAACGGAATATCGGGAACGGAATACGTTTTGTTTCTACTTCCGCCCCCTGAGCAGCCGTGTTCGAAACAGTATCGCCATGAACGCAAGGCTGGAAGGACTCAGTCTTTGGGACAGGGATGTGGTCCGTTATCTGGACTCCGACCGGATTCCGATTTTCAATCCGATCGAAGATTTTCTCTTCGGACTGGATGTACGTTGGGACGGGCACGACCGGATTCGCGAACTAGCAGCCCGGGTTCCCTGCAACAACCGACATTGGGCGGACTTGTTCTATCGCTGGTTTCTGAATATGGTGGCACATTGGCGGCAGACAGACCGGAAATATGCGAATTGCACTGTACCATTGCTCGTAGGTCCGCAGGCTTACCGAAAGTCTACTTTTTGCCGGAGTTTACTTCCTCCCGAATTACAGGCATATTACACGGACCGCATTGATTTCAGTAACAAACGGGATGCCGAGATATCCCTCAATCGGTTCGCACTGATCAATATGGACGAATTTGACCAGAACAGAGTGAATCAACAGGCTTTTTTGAAACATATTTTTCAGAAACCGATTGTCAATGTCCGCCGTCCACACGGTACGGCTACGCAAGAGATGCGTCGTTACGCCTCCTTCATTGGGACGAGCAATCACAAAGACCTGCTGACGGACACTTCCGGTAGCCGCCGTTATATTGTTGTCGATGTGACCGGACCAATCGATTGTTCCCCAATTGATTACGAACAGCTCTATGCACAGGCGATGCATGATCTATACAAGGGGGAACGGTATTGGTTTGATCCGGAAGATGAGAAGGTGATGAATGAAAGTAACCAGGAGTTCCAGGTGATGCCAATTGCAGAACAATTATTCCATGAGTATTTCCGGGCAGCTACAGAAGGAGAAGAATGCGAACAATTCCTTGCCATCGAAATTCTGGAGCAGGTGCAACATGATAGCAAGATTCGCGTATCCGATTGCAATATTATTCAGTTCGGAAGAATATTACAAAAGAATCGGGTGCCTTCTGTGCATACCAAACGAGGTAATGTGTATCGGGTGGTACGAATTAAAGCAAAAAGAGAATAAATATATGTGTGTGCCGACGGTGACAGGTGATAGATCAGTGACAGATGGTCTGCGACCTATCACCAGCATACATTACTGATGAATAAAGAGTTTCAGGAGGCGGTGACAGGTTGAAAGAGAAAATCAATTTTCATTAGTTTCCTTCACTTTCTTCCCGCCAATAATATTCAGAATAATGTTCATAGCTCCCTTTCCCACGAAAGAAGTACCTACCACGACAACTTTGGGCAAAGACTTCAGAGCCTCTTTCACAGCTGCACGCTTTGCTTTTCTTTTAGCTTTGATTCCATTTAATGAATTCATTCCATCAATCAGATAGTTACGCGTCACGTAACCGATACGTAAAGTCATCAGCGAATTCACGATGCCATCGCATATCGAACCGATGACTACTCCCGGAATTTTCACGTTAGACAGAATGCTCAAAAAGCCGGTATCTCCTGAAACTGTATCTCCTATGTCGTCCAAATCCACATCCACATCGGCACCATCGGCGGCAGCATCGGAAACGTCGATATCGGACGCTGCATCCGAAGACTGGTCTGCCAATGAGCCGAAGGGGGCAACCGAACCCATATCTCTAAAGACCTCCGATGCGACGAAAGTCATTAATGAAGTAACCAGAATATTGACATACTGCCGGAACAACTGTTGCCTTGTAGGTCGGAAGCCGGAAGCAACAATCACATCCTCTATCATTTTATAATTCATATAAAGCACGGACACCGTGTCCAGCTTTCCGTTCTGCGAAATGGCGGTAATCATAAAAACAGATTTAGCCCATTCGATAACGCGACGATTGATGCCGATGATACGGACCGAATGCATATCCTCTGTACGCGGACCTGACGTTTCTTTCAGTTCTCCCCCTTCAATGCGCAATTTCAGCTCTTCGCTTATGATTTGCACCAGTTCTTCCTTACTCGTTGCATAACGTTCCAAATCTTCACGCAATCTCTGCTGATGCAGTTTTCTTAACTCGGGACAGGACTTATCTTTAGGTATATAATTGCAGTTATCCGCCAGTTTATGTCCAAACGCAACAAGTTGTGCAGTATTCCACTCCCCATCAATAGACAAAGCCGGAAACTGCGGAGCACGATGCACCCGAACGACCGGACGTATAACGACGGCATAAAATACAACCAGAATCAAGGTGTAAAAAGCATACTCTGCCCACGCAACCTGCGATAAGGAGGCTATTTTCTCACCAATAATAATGATGTTACCCAACAATAAAATCACAAAAGAGCCCAAAAACAGGAGTGTGATAATTAATAAATTTCGTTTCATTGGCTTATTCTTATCTTATTGAATCCTTAAAACTCTGAACTTGTGCATTTATTGACCGAAGCAACGCATCCTTCCTGTCAAATTCTTCTTTATCAGACACCAGCGCATTCAGATACATTGTTTTTTGTTGTTCCAAAAAATCAATGATACTTTGTTTGCGTACAGGCACATACTGATCATAAAGGTCATTAGCCGCCTTATATATACTCTTCCCGACAGTCAGCTGAAGATATCCTTTGATCGTTTTCCCGGTATGCGTATGATCGATTCCGGTGATACATTCCATCGCTTTTCTCAGAAAACTCTGAATTTCCATTGTCGAATAAGTCCCGAACGGATTGGGTATTCCGATATGCGGAACAGTCGGATTATTAATATTCTTCACATCAAAAGCTCCCTGCAAATCAAAATCGACCACCGGAAAATCCGTCACTTGCGGCACTGAGTCAAAAGGTGCACAACCTTTCTGCTTCAGAAAAGTATTCATCTTCTCTATAAAAGCCACATCATCTTTCAAGTTAGAGAGTTTCCGCAAATACTGCCGGGCCAGGCTATGTTCATGGGAATCAAGGAACTTACTTTTTATCGCCGCTGACGAATCAGTCATAAACTTTGTAACAAGGCTGCGTGTCGCATCTTTCCCCTTCGCTCCACCGGCAAATGCGGAATTGCATCCGGAATCATAATACTCCCTAACGATTTCAGTAAACTCTTTCAAATCATCATCCATATAGACTTGCACCATTTTTCTAAAATCGCTCCCATCGTAACTAAGTTCACTCGCCTGACGGAGTAACTCGTCAAACGAAGTTGCCGCAGCCTGATATTCTATATCGATTGCTTCCTGTTGGCCAATTGATTCTCCGACTAAATTATCCAGTTTTTCCAACTGATTCAGCGTTCTTCCGATTACGCTTCTCAGACGTATATCAGTACTATTGGAGATCACCTTGCCATACAAATCCTTCTCAAATCTCTGAAATTTCGCAGCTTCTTCCTGAAGATCCTCCATTCCCTCATAGCTGGCAGCATCCGCCACTTTTCCCAAGTTCAAACTATATATATTCTCCTTCAACTGGAAGTTACGTCTGCCCATTTCATTCTCGGCAAATTCTACCTGTGCCTTAATTACAGCCTGCTTCTCCTCTTCCGAATGCCAGTAAGCCGCTTCAAACACATTATGTAGAAGACAAACCGGAACTTTCGGATTATTCTCCTGCAGCAACTTCAGAAAACGATTAGAAACCTTCGATATAGCAGAATTTGAACTTTGCACAAATATCACGAAATCTGCCCTTTGAGAGATCGTTTCATAAATAGGATTATCCAAATTCGCATACCCGCCATCCAGCCCGGGCATATCCACCAGAAATATATTATCTTTCAAAAGCTCCCCACCGGAAGTTGTTATGGATGTCACCAGCGTATGATCTGTATTTATCACGCTTTCTTCCAAAGCTAACGAAACACACTCCTCCAGATTAGCATCATTCAATTCTTTCTTTTCAATGCTTATCTCGGAAATGTTTTCCAGTTTTTCAAATCCGCGCAGGCTATCAATGACCGAATCAAACTGTTCTACCTTTCTGGCTTTATCAGCAACAGAAAAAATACGGGTAATGGATTCCTCCTGTCCTTTTGAAATAATGGACGGACGCACCGTACACTCCAAGAAATGAGTGGGGCTGACGTGAGCATGTGCTATGAGATTTACTAAAGTAGATTTTCCCGATTTCACGGGTCCAACCACTAATATAAGAAAAGATCCTCCGTCAAACTCAGAAACACGATTGTTTAGTTTCTGAGTTGATTTACAAACAGCCTCCAAATCTTTTATTCCCCTTACTGACTCCAGAGTTGACATCAATTCCTTAGATCTGCTCTTCAGTATATTCAAGAATATCTTAAGCTCCGACGAAGACATTGTTTCCACTCTTTCTTCTATAAATTTGTATTTACCCATAAACGAGATTTAAATAATGGTACAACCGACTATTCACATGTCAGTATAATAATGATGATAAAGTTAGCAGTTTGTCGGGAAATAAAAAATGTATAGAGCACAAAGATTGCATAATAATTGAAAGTTCGTCAAAGTTTTATGGATTCAAGTTCAATTTATCAACAAAAAGTTTCTTCATATCCGCAAAAAACAAGATGTTAAAAACCGAAAAAGCATGCAGTCTTTTCGGTTTCTATTCATCATATTAAAATAATACACGCACATGGATATAAAAGAACTTGTAGATTTATGTAAAAAAGGGAATGAGCAGGCATTAAGTCTACTTTATAAAACCTATTCGAAAAAGATGATGGGAATATGCCTTCATTATATACCTGATAAACAAATCGCACAAGATCTCCTACACGACGGATTCATTGTCATTTTCACTTCGATTGAGACATTACGTACTCCCGAAAAACTGGAAAGCTGGATGGGAATAATTATGAAGAATATTTCATTAAGGTATCTCAACCAAAAGAGTACAAACTCTGCAATTCCCTTATCTGATATCCCTGAAGACGAGGAGCCTATTGATAATCCGCTATCATCTGATTCTATTCCTTATGATAAAATAACAGAAATGGTAGAGAAATTGCCAGAAGGATACAGCAAAATCTTCAAGTTAGCTGTATTGGAAGGATTATCTCACAAGGAAATAGGTAAACTGTTGAATATAGCTCCCCACTCCTCCTCTTCTCAATTATTCAGGGCAAAAGTCTTACTTAAAAAGATGATTTCTGATTACAGGCTGATTCTTATACTAGTGATTTTATTTTTTTTCCCAACGATACACGACTATCTATACTGGAAAAGAAAAGAGACTAAAGATAATCATTGGTCTAACAATGTCATTCGGAAAGTGAAATTAGATAAGAAAGAAGAAAATGAGAGCATTACCTCTTCCGGACATATCTCTCACTACAAAGAAGAACCCCCTTTTAATACTACTTTAGCAAACCTCCCCCGGTTAGCATTAGACACAAGTGCAACAGGATTATCTACCACTTCTGAAATAAAAGACTCAGTAGAGAAACAGCCTGTTGCCAAACCATCTTTTACATGGGAGCATGCAGAGAAAATTATTACATTCTCATATTCAAGCCAAGAATTCACTTCACTCCCCAAAAAGAAAATAGGGAAATGGAAAATGATGTTGGCAGGGTCAGTCGGACCACAACTGGCACAAAACCTATACAAGTTGATGACAACACCACACTCTGACGGTTTGGAAAGCGGTCTCCCCCAGCAAGTCAATACTTGGGAAGAATATTATGACTATTTAAACACCCGCAATCAGGAAGGAACCTTAGGAGACTCGCTTACGCTAATGACAATTGCCAAGAACAACAGTGGAAGAATTATAGAACATCAACACCATAATAGCCCCATCACTATCGGACTAGCATTGAACAAAAAGTTGAATAACCACTGGAGTATAGAAACCGGATTACAATATATTTATTTAAAATCAGAGTTCACCACAGGAAAGGAATATCGGATTCAGGAAACCCAGAAGCTCCATTACATAGGTATTCCTCTCCGTATTTCCTACCGTTTTGGGAATTATAAACAATTCTCATTTTACTCAACAGCCGGTTTACAAATGGAAATCCCGATAAAAGGAACTCTGCATACTTCTCATGTCACAGATAGTGTCCCCATTAATTTGGGTTACCAGTCATTAGATGTACCTTTGCAATGGTCAATCAATGCGAGTACAGGTGTACAATACCACTTTACACCTCACACCAGCATCTATATAGAGCCAACCATTAATTACTATATTCCCGATGGAAGTTCATTGCGCACAATCCGAAAAGAACATCCGGTTACGTTCTCTGTTCCTGTAGGCATTCGTTTCTCTTGGTAAAAAAATCATTCTGCCATGCAGTCTTCCGGCTGATAGTTTATCATAACTATAGAACAGTTAGAAACAATAGACAAATCAGATGCAGAAACGACATACAAACCGTGAACGTTATTTTGAGGAACAAGCTCAGACTACGAGAAATTATTATATTCCTTATATTAAAGAATATACTGGAAATCTGCCAAACAAAGTATTGGAAGTAGGGTGTGGCGAAGGAGGGAATCTGCTTCCCTTTGCCGAGCTAGGTTGTGATGTCATTGGAATTGATATTGCCGCATCCCGAATTGAACAGGCACAGAACTTCTTCATCACTAAAAGGCAAAAAGGAACTTTCATCGCTTCTGATATCTTCTTATTAAAAGATTTACAGAAACATTTCCCGCTTATTCTCATACATGATGTAATAGAACATATCGACAACAAGGAGCAATTTCTGCGCAACTTAAAAAAATATCTATCGCCTAACGGAATGATCTTCATTGCTTTTCCTGCCTGGCAAATGCCATTCGGCGGACATCAGCAGATTGCAAGAAGTAAGATTATCTCTCATATGCCATTTATACATTTACTACCTCGTATTTTGTATAAATGGATATTGGAATTATTCAGCGAACAAGAAAGTACAGTCAAAGAGTTATTAACTATCAAATACACCCGATGTACAATAGAAATGTTTCGAAGAGTAGTAAAACAGACTGATTATCAAATCGTCAATGAACAGTTATACTTTATTAACCCACACTACAAAATTAAATTTGGACTAACCCCTCACAAATTAAACAAAACAATAGCATGTATACCTTTCATTAGAAATGTATTCAGTACAAGTTGTTTCTATTTAATAAGACCAACATAGCATTTTATTTCATTATTTACATTAATATTCAGGAAGTTATCAACAAGCTAACTATAAAAGACAAACAGCATCATCAATCATACAAAGCACACAAAAGTCATATTTTGTTCTTTATTGAACAGTATTTTTCCAAAACTATAAAAGGGCTGCGTTAAATTTGCATCTGAAAAAGTACGTTAACATTTTAAACTCTAAAAAGCATGCATTTATCTAACACATTGCCCCATAATAATCGTATAGAAATAGCTGATGTGCTACGTGGGTTCGCTGTAATGGGAATTACACTTATCCATTTTATCGAACGGTTTAGCCTCAATTGCTTTCCGGAAGAGACCTGTAACTTTCTGATATTTACGGATAGGGTAATTTGGGATAGTGTATTTTTCACCTTTTCCGGTAAGGCATACTGCATCTTTGCATTGCTTTTTGGATTTAGTTTTTTTATTCAAGACAATTCACAAAAACTTAAAGGGAAAGATTTTCGTGGGCGGTTTGCCTGGCGGTTAGTATTACTTCTTTTTATAGCTTGTATTAATTCGGCTTTATTTCCGGGTGAAATATTGGTACTCTACGCCTTGCTTGGTTATGTACTGATCGCAGTCTGCCGACTCTCTACCCGAACAGTCACGATCATAGCAGTCATTCTTCTACTTCAACCTATTGAATTGGGACAAATAATTTATGCACTTATCAACCCCGACTATGTTATTAATGCTGATCTTGATGCTCCATACTGGGAGTTAGTCAATACAGCTCAGAAAGAAGGTTCTTTCCTCGAAATGTGCAAAACTGCCATATGGACGGGTAATGTTGCCAACATGGGTTGGATGCTATTACACGGAAGAGTTACTCAAACCGCCGGTCTGTTTATGGTAGGTATGATAATTGGGCGTAGCAACGCGTTTCTCTATTCAGAAAAGAATATAAAAATCTGGATTAAAGTATTCATCATAGCCGTTACCGCCTTTTTCCCCATTTATGGTTTGATAAATATACTCCCCGACTTTATAAGTCGCGAAGCACTACTTGTACCTTCTGTCCTTCTATGCAAGTCACTGTCAAATATTGCATTTACAGGAATCATGTTTGCAGGTATCATACTGGTTTATTACCTGACAACCCTTAAGAATGTTCTTCATAAATTTGCACCTTATGGACGCATGAGCTTGACCAACTACCTGTCACAATCTTTAATCGGAGGGTTCTTGTTTTACAACTGGGGATTAGGACTTTATCTGCATGCAGGCATTACAGCGTGTATCCTTATTGGTGTAAGCGTATTCTTTTTACAATACTTTTTTTGTAACTGGTGGCTTCGTTCACATCGCCAGGGTCCATTAGAATGGCTATGGAAGAAAGCAACCTGGATAAAGGTAGGCAAGGGATAAATGATACTGAGAGATAAGAAAAGGTGCAATTCATCGTAAAAGTGAATTGCACCTTTTTAGTATTTTTGCTGCAAATAACACAGTCTATAGAAAATATCGAAAACCTTCTGGTAGTGCACATTAGAAAGAAATACCCTATAACAAAAAAGCTAAGTAATTGATTGCTCAATTCTTAGCTTTTCGTGGTACCCAGACCCGGGGTCGAACCGGGATGGAAGTGAATCCACTGGTGTTTGAGACCAGCGCGTCTACCGATTCCGCCATCTGGGCATGCTTGATTTCTCAATTGCGGTGCAAAGATACGACAATATTTTGATTCCACAATAGTTTGAGAAAAAAAAGGAGCAAAAAATAATAAAACATGTCCCAAAGGCTTCTGTATTTAGAGAATAAACCGTACATTAGCAAAAACATTTAAAAATAGAGTCACTATCATGACAAACATGGATAATTATTGCGTGATTATGGGTGGTGGTATCGGTAGCCGCTTCTGGCCGTTTAGCCGCAAAACATTGCCCAAACAATTTCTTGACTTCTTCGGAACCGGTCGTTCACTCCTACAACAGACCTTCGACCGCTTTCAAAAGGTAATCCCAACCGAAAATATTCTTATTGTCACCAATGCAATGTACGCCGATCTGGTGAAGGAACAACTTCCCGAATTGGATGAGAAACAGATTTTATTGGAACCCGCAAGAAGAAATACCGCTCCATGCATCGCATGGGCTGCCTATCACATCCGCGCTTTAAACCCGAATGCGAATATCGTCGTTGCTCCCTCAGATCATCTGATTTTGAAAGAAGAAGAATTCCGTGCCGCAATCATTAAAGGACTGGAATTCGTTTCTCACTCTGAAAAGTTACTGACACTAGGCATCAAGCCCAACCGTCCTGAGACCGGATATGGCTATATACAAATTGACGAACCAACCGGTGATGGCTTCTACAAAGTAAAGACATTCACCGAAAAACCGGAACTGGAATTAGCCAAAGTATTCGTAGAAAGCGGTGAATTTTACTGGAACTCCGGATTATTTATGTGGAACGTCAATACCATTATTAAAGCTGCAGAAATCCTGCTTCCCGAATTAGTATCCAAACTGGCACCGGGAAAAAACATCTATGCTACAGATAAAGAGAAAGCATTCATTGAAGAAAACTTTCCCGCATGTCCCAATGTATCCATTGACTTCGGCATCATGGAAAAAGCGGACAATGTATATGTATCTTTAGGCGATTTTGGCTGGTCTGACCTGGGCACATGGGGATCACTCTACGACTTATCAGAAAGAGACCGGGAAGGCAATGTGACCTTAAAAAGTCATTCTTTGATCTATAATGGAAAAGATAATATGATCGTACTCCCCAAAGGAAAGCTCGCCGTGATCGATGGCTTGGAAGGCTATCTGATAGCCGAATCGGACAATGTCCTGCTAATCTGCCGTAAAGACGAAGAACATTCTATCCGCAAATACGTGAATGATGCCCAGATGCAACTGGGAGACGATTTCATTTAAGAATGAAGAACTAAAAAAGAAGAATGAAGAATTGCTATGCAGCATACAGCGCAGCTAATTCTTCATTCTTCTTTTTTAATTCTTTATTTAAATAATTTCTATCCCCTGCTCCTTACAAAGCTGCAATCCAAGATCTTTCAGTCTGAATTTCTGAATTTTACCACTGCCTGTCATCGGAAACTCCTTCACAAAGAAGACATATTTCGGTATCTTATAACGGGAAATCTTATTCTTACAGAAGTCACGAACGTCCGATTCATGCATTTTCACCCCTTCCTGCAAGATGATAAAAGCACCAACCGCTTCACCATATTTCTTAGAGGGAATCCCTGCTACCTGAACATCCTTTACTCCATCAAGTTTATAAAGGAATTCTTCGATTTCACGTGGATAGATATTTTCACCACCACGAATAATCATATCCTTGATACGTCCTGTGATCCGGTAATTTCCGTCCTCATCTTTAATGCCTAAGTCGCCCGAATGCAGGAAGTTATCTTTATCAATCACTTCAGCCGTAGCTTCCGGATTCTTATAATACCCTTTCATCGTATTATATCCACGATTGCACATTTCGCCTTGTACGCCTACCGGACATTCTTCGCCGGTTTCAGGATCAATCACTCTGACTTCTGTAAATTCAAAGTCGCGTCCTACCGTATTACAACGTACATCAAACGAATCATCGATGCGGGTAGCGGTCATACCGGGAGCGGCTTCAGTCAGTCCGTATACACTGGTAACCTTCATGTACATCTTTTCTTCTACCTGTTTCATCAGTTCAACCGGACACAACGAACCTGCCATTATACCGGTACGCAGACAAGACATATCAAACAAGTCGAACATCGGATGATGCAACTCGGCAATAAACATCGTAGGCACTCCGTAAAGAGCCGTACAGCGTTCTTTATGAATGGAAGCCAACACGACCAACGGATCAAACCGCTCTACCATCACCTGTGTACACCCATGAGTCAGACAGTTCATCGTAGCCAACACCACTCCAAAACAATGGAATAGCGGCACACAACAACAGAGTTTGTCATCCGCCGTAAACTTCATGTGTTCGCCGGTCAGAAAACCGTTGTTGGCAATATTATAATGAGTCAGCATCACTCCTTTCGGGAAACCGGTAGTTCCTGATGTATATTGCATATTCACTACATCATGACAGTCTACTTTACTTTTAAGTTCAGTCAGGCGGTCATCTTCCACATTATTCCCTAGCAGCAAGATTTCCGCAGTATTATACATTCCCCGATGTTTCTCCTGACCGACGTATATCACATTCTTCATATACGGGAAGCGTTCACTCTTCAAATGACCGCGTTCGCAGGTTTTCAGTTCAGGAAGCATCGTATACGTCATTTGCACAAAATCACTGTCCTTTTCACCATTGACGATACAAAGTGTATGCATATCGGAATTCTGGCAGAGATACTCCAGCTCGGCCTGCTTATAATTCGTATTCACCGTGACGTATACCGCACCAATCTTGGCACAAGCATACAGCAATGTCAGCCAATCGGGCACGTTCGCCGCCCAAATACCGACATGAGTACCACGTTCCACACCAACAGCGATCAGTCCTTTCGCCATATCATCCACACGCTGGTTTAGCTGGCTCCATGTAAAACGAAGATTACGGTCGGAATAAACGATATATTCCTTATCGGGAGTCTCTTCAGCCCAATGTTCCAGCCATTGCCCAAGAGTACGTTCAAATAATTGCATGCGATTATTCTTAATATTTGGTATCAGATTTTATTAAATCGGAGTGTAGACTACAGCCAATATTTTAGCAGCCTGCCCTTCGTAAGCATGTACATGATGAGGAACGATGGAGTCATAGTAAATACTATCACCTTCTTCCAGCAAATAGGTATTCTTACCATAGCTGATTTCCATAACCCCTTCCATAACCATGATAAACTCTTCTCCTTCATGCGAAGAAAGCACAAAGTCGCTGTCCTCTGTCGGCATCACGTCAATGATAAACGGCTCCATGTGACGATCCGCTTTCGATTTAGACAATGAATGATATTCCATGTGCTTGCGTGAATGAATCGCATTATTGGAAAAGCTGATGGCATCTTTAGCCTCTTTTTTACGGCATACCACAGGCCCGATTTCATCCTGATCATCCAGGAAAGTGCCCAGACGTACCCCCAGCACACGCGCTATTTTAATCAGCGGTGCAAGAGACGGTATATCGATGTTATTTTCAATTCGTTCGATCTGCTCGATAGCCAAACCTGAACGCTGTGCCAATTCCTCTATACTTATTGATTTATCTTCCCGGAGCGCTTTAATTTTCTCTCCAACAATCTTACTCGTATCCATATTGAAAGTTTTTTAGTTAGCAAAGGTGATAAATTAGAATAATTAGGTTGCAAAAATAGCAAAATCTTTAGATGAACACAATTATAAGCCAATAAAAAAACCGTTTCTCAATGTGAGAAACGGTTTTTAATCTTTTCGCGGCAAGTAGATTACTTACGCAAACCAAGTTCTTTAACAATAGAACGATATCTTGTGATATCTTTGTCCTTCAGGTAATTCAGCAAACGGCGACGTTTAGCTACCAACATTGTTAAAGCTCTCTCTGTACTATAATCTTTTCTGTTGAGCTTCATGTGCTCAGTCAGGTGAGAAATACGGTAGGAAAACAAAGCTATCTGCGCTTCAGTTGAGCCAGTATCAGAGTTAGACTTCCCGTACTTCCCAAAGATTTCTTGCTTTTCAGCTGCGTCTAAATACATAATTTTTAGAATTTTGATATAGTAAATTATTCTTTTGAGCGTGCAAAGATAGACATTATCTTTATATCTCACAACGTTTTACAAGAAAAAAATGGGGCTATTGCATTTATTTCTAATCCTATTTTCGTACCTTTGCAGCCAAATAATAGGTATTATATGCAAAATATTCGAAACATTGCAATCATTGCCCATGTTGACCATGGGAAAACAACGCTGGTTGACAAGATGTTGCTGGCCGGAAATCTATTCCGCAGCAATCAAAATAGTGGTGAACTTATCCTGGATAACAACGACCTGGAACGTGAACGTGGTATAACGATCCTTTCTAAAAATGTATCCATCAATTACAACGGTACTAAAATTAACATCATTGATACTCCGGGACACAGCGACTTCGGTGGTGAAGTAGAACGCGTATTGAATATGGCAGATGGCTGCATTCTGTTAGTCGACGCTTTCGAAGGTCCGATGCCCCAAACACGTTTCGTACTTCAGAAGGCACTGGAAATCGGTTTGAAACCAATCGTGGTAGTAAATAAGGTAGATAAGCCTAACTGCCGCCCTGAAGAAGTTTACGAAATGGTTTTCGACCTGATGTTCAGCCTCAACGCAACAGAAGACCAACTGGACTTCCCCGTTATTTACGGTTCCGCCAAAAATAACTGGATGAGCACAGACTGGCAAAAGCCGACAGATACCATTACCCCGCTACTGGATTGTATTATTGAAAATATTCCTGCTCCCGAACAACTGGAAGGTACTCCGCAGATGCTAATTACTTCTCTGGATTATTCTTCTTATACCGGTCGTATTGCCGTAGGTCGCGTACATCGCGGTACCTTGAAAGAAGGAATGAACATCACGCTGGTAAAACGTAATGGCGATATGTTCAAATCTAAAATTAAAGAGCTTCATGTATTTGAAGGTTTGGGACGTGTAAAAACAAACGAAGTTTCATCAGGAGATATCTGTGCATTGGTAGGTATCGAGGGTTTTGAGATCGGAGATACAGTCTGCGATTTCGAAAATCCGGAAGCATTACCGCCAATCGCTATCGACGAGCCGACGATGAGCATGCTATTTGCCATCAATGACTCTCCGTTTTTCGGAAAAGACGGTAAGTTCGTGACTTCACGCCACATCCACGACCGTCTGATGAAAGAACTTGATAAGAATCTGGCACTCCGTGTAAGAAAGAGTGAGGAAGACGGCAAATGGATTGTTTCCGGCCGTGGCGTACTTCACCTTTCTGTATTGATCGAGACCATGCGTCGTGAAGGATACGAACTGCAGGTAGGTCAACCACAGGTTATCTTTAAAGAAATCGACGGCGTCAAGTGCGAACCGATCGAAGAACTGACAATCAACGTACCGGAAGAATATTCAAGCAAGATTATCGATATGGTTACCCGCCGCAAAGGTGAAATGGTAAAGATGGAAAATACGGGCGAACGTATCAACCTTGAATTTGACATGCCTTCACGTGGTATCATCGGTCTTCGTACCAACGTACTGACTGCTTCTGCCGGTGAAGCTATCATGGCACACCGTTTTAAAGAATATCAGCCGCACAAGGGAGAAATCGAACGCCGTACCAATGGTTCCATGATCGCAATGGAAAGCGGAACTGCTTTTGCCTATGCCATCGATAAATTGCAGGATCGCGGTAAGTTCTTCATCTTCCCGCAGGACGAAGTATATGCAGGCCAGGTAGTAGGAGAACACTCCCATGACAACGATCTGGTTATCAACGTTACAAAATCCAAAAAGCTTACCAACATGCGTGCTTCCGGATCTGATGACAAAGTTCGTCTGATTCCGCCTGTTCAGTTCTCACTCGAAGAGGCATTGGAATACATCAAAGAAGATGAATACGTAGAGGTAACTCCGAAAGCAATGCGTATGCGCAAAGTCATTCTGGACGAAATCGAGCGTAAACGCGCGAACAAATCGTAAGCAATAGCCCGAGATAATGCAGAAAGCCCGCCGGATTTTATCTAGCGGGCTTTTTCTATTTCCAGTTCATGCATATTAAGCAACTTCTTTACGATCCAGTAGCCGACTCTAGCTTTATAAAAAGTTTTTTTTAATACAAGATCACCCCCACCAGACCTGCCAGACAAATCAACAGAATAGGATGCAAATCCCATTTCCAGGTGATAAGGAATGCTCCTGCAAAAATCCCTATACTTTTATAATCAATAAAATTCTCCCTGTTCATCATCAACAAGGCAGCCGAGGCAATCAATGCCACTGACATGGGAAGCAAGCCGGACATCGCTGCTTTTATGTATTTATTATCCTTGCATTTCGCAAAGAAATAGGAAATGAGCAATACGAGAATAAAAGAGGGCAGACACACCGCTACGGTAGCAAGTACCGCCCCCCATACACTGTGTGTCACTGCATAGCCCACATAAGTAGCACTATTAATTCCAATCGGCCCCGGAGTCATCTGCGAAATTGCCACCACATCCGTAAATTGTTGGGGAGTCAGCCAATGGTGGAGATCTACAATTTCATGCTGAATCAACGAAAGCATCGCATAACCACCTCCGAAACCAAACGTACCTATCTTCAGATACACCCAAAGTAACTGTAAATATATCATGCCTTTATATCTTTAATCTTATTTTTCAACCACAGAGTATACACTAATCCACCGGAAATCCCCGCCAATACCACATAAATAGGAGAAAGCCCGAATTGCCAGATCAGTATTGTGGCAATCACAGGAGCTATCAGTTGCACATACTTCAAATGCAAAGCTCTGACCGCAGATATACAAGGAAACAAAATCAGCGCCACTACAGCCGGACGTATCCCGTTAAAGATACGAATCATCACCTCATTGTCCTGAAAACGGGCAAAGAACATGGCAATCAACATCATAATGACGAATGAAGGGAGAATAGTCGCCAACGCACAAACCAGACTTCCGCTGACCTTATGAAGTTTATATCCCACGAAAATGGATATATTTACCGCAAAAACTCCGGGCAACGATTGAGTCAAGGCAAACATTTCCATAAATTCTTCCTTGCTCATCCATTTTCTCTTGACTATTTCCCGCTCTATCAAGGGAATCATGGCATATCCTCCGCCAATGGTAAACATGCCGATTTTTGCGAATGTACAAAAGAGTTTCAAATAAGTAATAATCATGTATTTGTCAGCGTTTTATCGAACATAATTCAGATTAACAAAGATACAAAATCACCTTCATATAAACAAAAAAAGGCGGCTCCTTTCGGAACCGCCCACATTTTGCATTACATATCTATTGCCTAAAAGGCTTAGAGTTTCGGACCAGCAGCAACTAAAGCCTTACCAGCTTCGTTACCTGTAAATTTAGCGAAGTTCTTGATGAAACGTCCAGCCAAATCTTTTGCTTTTTCTTCCCATTGGCAAGCACATTCGTAAGTGTCGCGTGGGTCAAGGATCTTCGGATCAACACCCGGAAGTTCTGTAGGAACAACAAAGTCGAAGTAAGGCATAACCTTAGTAGGAGCTTTGTCGATAGAACCGTCAAGGATAGCGTCGATGATACCACGAGTATCTTTGATAGAGATACGTTTGCCAGTACCATTCCAACCAGTGTTAACCAAGTATGCCTTAGCACCAGTTTTTTCCATCTTCTTCACCAGTTCTTCACCGTATTTAGTTGGGTGCAGTGACAAGAAAGCAGCACCGAAACAAGCCGAGAATGTCGGAGTCGGTTCAGTGATACCACGTTCTGTACCAGCCAATTTAGCTGTAAAACCAGACAAGAAGTAATATTTAGTTTGTTCTGCGTTCAGGATAGATACCGGAGGCAATACACCGAATGCGTCAGCTGACAAGAAGATAACTTGTTTAGCGTGAGGACCTTTAGACACCGGTTTAACGATGTTTTCGATGTGATAGATAGGATAAGAAACACGAGTGTTTTCAGTTACTGACTTGTCAGCGAAGTTGATTTCGCCTTCAGCGTTAACTGTACAGTTTTCCAACAAAGCATCACGTTTGATAGCATTCCAGATGTCCGGTTCGCTTTCTTTATCCAAGTTGATAACTTTAGCGTAGCAACCACCTTCGAAGTTGAATACACCTTCGTCATCCCATCCGTGTTCGTCATCACCGATCAACAAACGTTTCGGGTCAGTAGACAAAGTAGTCTTACCTGTACCTGACAGACCGAAGAAGATAGCTGAGCTCTTGCCTTCTTTATCAGTGTTAGCAGAGCAGTGCATAGATGCCATACCGTTCAAAGGCAATAAGTAGTTCATGTAAGAGAACATACCTTTCTTCATTTCACCACCGTACCAAGTATTCAGGATAACCTGGATCTTTTCAGTCAAGTTGAATACAACTGCAGTTTCTGAGTTCAAGCCCAGTTCTTTGTAGTTTTCAACTTTAGCTTTAGAAGCGTTCATGATAACGAAATCAGGTTCACCGAAGTTAGCCAGTTCTTCAGCTGTCGGACGGATGAACATGTTTGTTACGAAGTGAGCTTGCCATGCTACTTCCATGATGAAGCGCAGTTTCAGGCGAGAGTTTTCGTTAGCACCGCAGAAAGCGTCAACTACGAACAGTCTTTTGTTAGAAAGTTCTTTAGTTGCCAAATCTTTCACAGCTGCCCAACATTTAGCGTCAACTGGTTTGTTGTCGTTTTTGTATTCTTCAGAAGTCCACCATACTGTATTTTCGCTGGTTTCGTCTTTTACGAAGAATTTATCTTTAGGAGAACGTCCTGTATAAACGCCAGTCATTACGTTTACAGCGCCCATGTTAGTTACCTGGCCTTTTTCAAAACCTTCCAAACCTGGTTTTGTTTCTTCAGCGAACAAAACGTCATAAGACGGATTGTGCACAATCTCGGTCACACCTGTGATACCGTACTTGCTTAAATCTAAATTTGCCATTTTTTTTGAATTAATTAAAATTGGTATTTCGTTTTATTATCTCTTTTCACCTGAACATGAGGAGCTTTGGATGCCTCCTTGTAAATCCGGGTACAAAAGTAATACTTTCTTTGAAAAGGAAGAAGGGATTAGAGAAATTTTTCCCTAATTGAATCTCTTTTATAAATTCCTAACAATATCTGCAAACTGAATATTGCAATTTGAAAGATTATCGTTTACTTTGCAAGCCAGAACGTTCTCAATACGATGAAAATGAGATTAAATTATGATTAAACTATAATATGAAAGTAATTGATTTTAGCCAAACAAATTCGATTCTAAACCAGTACATATCCGAAATCAGAAATGTAGAAGTTCAGAATGACCGCCTGCGTTTCCGCCGTAACATTGAACGGATCGGAGAAATCATGGCTTACGAAATGAGCAAAGAGTTCCGATACTCAGTAAAAAACATCCGGACACCACTGGGCATTGCTCCCGTCAGCACACCGGACAACCAGCTTGTCATCAGTACCATCCTCCGCGCCGGTCTTCCTTTTCACCAAGGCTTCCTAAGCTATTTCGATGGAGCGGAAAATGCATTTGTGTCCGCCTATCGTAAATATAAAGATACCCTAAAATTTGATATACATATAGAATATATCGCATCTCCGCGTATTGACGACAAAACGCTGATTATCACCGATCCGATGCTGGCTACAGGCGGCAGTATGGAACTGAGTTATCAGGCCATGCTTACCAAAGGCCATCCCGCCGAAATTCACGTAGCTTCGATCATTGCCAGTCAACATGCAATCGATCATATCAAGAACGTATTTCCCGAAGACAAAACAACCATCTGGTGTGCTGCCATCGATCCTGAAATCAATGAACATTCCTATATTGTACCAGGGCTGGGCGACGCAGGCGATCTGGCTTACGGAGAAAAAGAATAATATCGATTAAAGATTCCTTCGATATTGCTGCGGCGACATCCCCATTTGCTTCTTGAAGAATGTGCCAAAATAAGAAGCATTGGGGAAGCCGAATTCATTGGAAATCTCCTGAATATTTTTTTGTGTATTCTTCAACAAAGAGATACACTTACGGATAATCGCCTTGAATACAAGTTCCTGCACCGTATACCCACAGATGCTTTTGGAAAGAGCCGAAAGGTATTTCGGAGACAGACAGAGTTTATCCGCATAGAATTCCACACTCCTTTCCTGCATATAATATTGCTCTATCAACTGGATGAGACGGACAAATATCTCATTTTTCCGCCCGCCTGTTTCCTGTCCGGCACTAATCAATTTACGGTTATAGACCGAACAAATACGATAGGTCAGTGCCAGCAGAAGAAGTTTCTGTTCATAAAGGCTAAACGCACTCTCCTCCATTTCCAGCACACTGTCTATCAAAGACATATACTTCATAATCTCATCTTCCTCGCCGGTATTCCATACACAAGAGAGTTCCGGAGTAAGTTTCGAATACATATACATGGAAACCACTGAGTTGCCGATAATGTCACGTATCGGTTCTATCTGATAGGCAAGAATAAAAATTTCCACATCTTCGGTCTCCTGAAGCACTTGAAACCAAGATTCCTCATGAATAAATAAGGTCTCACCCGCCTTGGCAGAAGCGCACTTATTATCAAGAGAAAACTGAAAACTACCTTGCCGGCAGACAACCAAACCAAGCCCCTGCATCAGAAAAGGTTCTTTCAAAGAAGATGGAAAACAACTGAGCACACCTCCCGAACTGCATATATTCTTCCCGCTTTTCAGATCACGGTCAAGCTGTAATAAACGTTCCTGCTGAGTATCCATAACACTGACTCACTGATAAATTACTATTGAAAAACGATACTAAGTTAGCAATTTTCGTTTGGGATAAGGCACTACGAGCACAAAAATCATACAAATAATGCCTGCATAAATAGTCCACCCCGCCATTTCTTTCACAGCAGAGAGCGTAGCCTGCACCTGTATCCGCCCCTTGACGGACATGGCAGCCATGTTATGCGCTTCCGTTTCACTCTTTCCCTGATATTGCATTCCCTGCACGGTATTGGTATACGAAGCAGAAGCTTCGGGGTTTACCAGATCAACATTTTGTGCATAACGGGTAATATAATGTTGCTGGCGCTCCTGCAGTACATTTGAATAAATAGCCCCTCCGATACCCGGTCCCAGTACCATACGGACGGTAAGCATGATGCAAATCCAGGTCGAAAGATATTTGAAAGGCATCCGCTGATTGGCATATGCTGCCGTCAATGCATATAAAATCATCATTCCGATGGTACGAATAATTACGGGATACTTCATTCGTTCGTAAAGTCCGGCTGTCTGCACTTCGAAGTACATGAATCCTGCCGACAATGCCAGAAAGAAAAAGCCAAGAGCAAAAAGATATTTCAGATGCACCCCTTTAGACCCCAATACAATGGAAATCAAGGCACCGATAAAATAACCGACCATACACCAGTTTGCCAGCGATGCATTCTGCAAATTATCCAGGTGCATCCCGACTCCTGCATACACATTGACAAACATTGCGCTGGAATTGATAATCATCAGCAATAAATAAAGCAAAGCCCCCATACGAATGGTACGCAGCCTCAACGCCCCCAAAATAAAGTAGGAAGACCGCCGGGTAACATCCATATAAAGAAAAATCCCGGCAAAAAGGATACTGATCGCCGTTGCCCAGCAAATAGATGGATCATCATACCAATCCAGCACCTTGCCATAAACCAGCACATAAGTGATGCACGTCAATGATATGCAAAATGCGGTCACATTGCCGAATTTGCGGAAGTTGATAGGGAAACGTCCGGCAAAACCATGATTAGGCATCGTAATGAACAGTATCAGAATGGACAGCAGCAGAATACCCATCATAAAATAATATACATATTTCCATTCGTATTCGAAAGCCAGCCAAGCCGTTAGCGCCGTACCCATTTGCCCCAGGATCATAAAAAACAGATAAACTACCGGCTGGCTGATACATTTTTCGATATCCAGTTTATTCCATCCCGTCGCGTCTTTCGGTTCCATGCCGGGAGTAATATTACGCGTTGCCTCCATGCCAAAAGCATATTTGATCAGCGTAAACAGATTGACCATCATCAGTACCATACGCAGGAACCCTGTCAGCAGGCTGCAGAGTGCCAGCAAAAAGATACTGTCGGTTTTGGCACATACATAGCTGAATACATACATCAGTGCAAAACCTGCGATACACATCAGTTTCTCCCGTCGTATACAAACTAGTTCATACAAGAAGGGAGCAAATGCCGCCATACCGATGGAAGTCACAAAATTGGCAAACTGAATATGCTCGGAAATAATACCCAAGCCGCTCATCATCTCGGTACTGTTCACGGAGTATACCCCGCCCACCGAAAGAATCGGCAGGAAAAAGAACAGCAGAATAATAATACCTATCGGTTTGGGCACCCAATTGTAAAAAGGATAATTTCTAGGACACGAAGGCATGGCTATCAGAGTTTAGCTTTTACTACTACCATCATACCCGCCGCCAGCTTATCATTATCTTCCTTCGATAAATCCGTAAAATCAATACGGACAGGGATACGCTGCTGTATTTTCACAAAGTTTCCGGCAGAATTGTCAGTCGGCACCAACGAATATTTAGAACCTGTCGCTCCGGAAATAGCAGTCACTTTGCCTGTAAACTCTTTCTTACTGATAGCATCTACCGTGATAGCCACCTCCTGCCCGATGCGGAGATTCTCTATCTGCGTTTCTTTATAATTAGCAATAATCCATTTTTGTGTATCGGGCAGAATATATGTAATGCATTGCCCTGCTGTAATGAACTGCCCTTCTTCCAGAGAACGTCTGCCTAACTTGCCATCGCAAGGAGCCAGTACAACCGTATACGAAAGATTCAGCCGTGCCATTTCAAGCGCAGCCGTAGCACGCTGGATGGCAGCTTCCGTATTCTCACGACGGTGAGATACTTCATTCACTCCCGAAAGAGCCGCCTCCCGCTGGCGCCTGGTTGCTTCCAGCTTCTTAAAGGTAGCTTCATACTCTGTTGTAATCTGTTCCAACTGGATAGGTGTCGCCGCATTTCGTTTGACCAAATTTTCATACCGCTGACGGTCTTTCTCCAGTTTTGCTAGCCGGATTTCTATTTCAGCTATAGACGCATCATACACAGATGCAGTCGTTTGTGTAGTCTGCAAGGTAGCATTTATCACAGTGGCGCCTGCCTGCGCATCCTTCAATGCAGCCTCAGCTTCCATCACCCGGATTTTATATTCGCGGTCGTCCAGCACCAGCAAGGTATCACCTTTACGTACCTGCTGATGTTCCGTAAAATAAATCTTATTAATATAGCCCGATGCACGCAGATTGACAGGTGACACATATTGCTCTATCTGCGCATCATTGCTGGTTTCCGTCTGCTTATAGCCCAGAAAGAGAAAAACAATTTCAATTACTCCCCAAACAATCACAGCAACTCCAAACAGACTTACTATAATCTGCCAGCGGCGTAATTTTCTCATTTTCTTAGCTTTCTCCTGATGCGTACTGGAGATTGTATTATTGTCCATTGTTTCCATATGAATGATTCAATTAGTTATCTGTTATTTGAACAAGGATGAGATCTGTCCGGTTAGTTTCAGTAACATCAGGTTGGTCACCCGATAATTATAATGTGCACTAATGTAGTTGTTCTGTGCCTCGCTCATCCGCATTTCATCCTGCAGAACTTCAGTCATTGAAGTGATTCCTTCCCGATAGCGGTCGGTAGTAACCGTATACACTTCTTCGGCAAGCAGATAATTGTCTTTCTGTTTTTTAAAGTTCCGCTGGTTATTCATCAAGTCATTTACAGCATTCAAATACTGTGTTTGCAGATTCTTCCGTGTATCCAACCGTGAAAGTTTCATGGTTTCGATATCGATCATTGCTTTCCGGATCTTATACTTCTTATCCAAACCATCAAAAATAGGAATACGCAAAGTCAGTCCCACCCCATAAGAACGGAACCAATGATTGGACGGACCGGAATGAAACCAATGATAAGCCTCATCAGTATAAGCGGCAAACCTCCAGTTTCCCGTCAGATTGAGAGAAGGAATATAGCCATTACTTATCAATCGTTTCTGCCGCTCTGCCAGCTGCACCTGTGATTGAAGCAACTGAAGCTCATAGAGGTTTTCCGACAACCCGGTCAAAGCAACCGTAGCGATACTATCCGTATTGACCGGCAACAGGCCGATTTCTTTTTCTGCCGGATAATCCATGATGTACTTCAGCATATTAAGCTGCTGCGTCATCATCGCCTGCGCATTGTCATACTGTACTTTCAGATTTTCCAGATTGATATTCACCCGCTTCAAGTCAACTTCCATTGCCATTCCATTATCAAAGAAAGCCTGTGTGATATCTCTCAGTTCTTCCAATCGGGTGATATTGGCTTTTATCAATGCAATCTGTTCCGCAGTAACCTGTCCCAGATAGTACATTTTACTGATCTGCAAGATCAAATCTTCCCGTGCCTTTTCATACGAAAGCCGGCTCATCTCATCCACAATCTCTGCTATGGAAATCGAAGTATAGAGAGTCTGATTATAAAGTGGCATCTGCAATTCTATCCCGGCATTGGCACTATATTGCAACGTTCGGGTAATATTATAAGGTACTCCATAGGAAGAACCGTCAGTTACTGAGACAGGCGGATCGATATTATCATTAAAGTTGGCAAAGCCATTGATTTGCGGCAACAGCTTCACCCGATTCTCCGAAATGCCATACTTACTTTTCTGCATCGCTTTTCGTTTTCCCTGTAAAGAGAGATTGTTCTCAATCCCTATACGAAGGCAGTTCTCCAGAGTCAGAATATTCTGTGCGCCTCCATGAATGGCAAGGAGGCAAAAAAAGGTAAAAATGAACAATAGTCTTTTCATAATAATCGCTCTATATTCAGGCACAAATTTAATGGGTTGCGACAAAATGGGACTATCCATATATCGACTGTTTATGTTCATATTTTCCTTTTTCAGTCCTGATATCCACCTTAATTATTATAATATCACTATATTTAATAGACAAATCTTCGCCCTTTGTCGATTTCCTTTTCTTCTGTTTAAAGAACCACTTAACTTTGGAATATAAAATCAATTAACAGCAAAACAGCGTTTGTTTTTCATAATTTTTTAGTGAATGCATAAGCGGCTCTCTTCGGGATGAAGAGAGCCGCTTAAGGTATATAGAGTACAATATAGTACAAGATCAGAAAAAAGTTTAAGAGTTCTCAGCCTCCTTTTTTTTCGGAGTTATTAACTTCTTCTTGCTGAACCAAATCAGAATCATCACCCCGATCAGCAATAAAGCCAGTGACGCATAAGCTATGCTTTCCGTAACATGCAAGCTCTGCGGGTCAAACCACATCTCAATCGTATGCTGGCCTGCGGGAACATTCATCACACGCAAGATATAGTCAGCACGGGCAATGTCCACCGGCTGTCCGTCAATCTTGGCCTGCCAGCCCGGATAATAAATCTCAGAGAAAACAGCCACTCCATCTTTAGCAGAAGAAGTTTCATATACCAGGCGATTCGGTTCATAGCTGGTCAGACGAATGGTAGATAAGGAGTCTTTGTAACCTTTCGTCACACCCTTCAACTGATCTTTAAATTTCGCATCAACCACTGCTGTTTCCGTTGGAAGAATATCATTCAGCGCATCAATCTCTTCATTTGCATTATTGACATACTGCACCTTATCCACAAACCAAGCGTTACCATACGCATAAGGGTTTTCAACAGGAACCGTCTGTCCTTGCTGTCCGGCAGGGAAAATAAAGTACTTCGTATTCAGCATATTCAGCACACGGAATTTGGAAGCGTCCACACTATCCATCGCACCGCCTGCGCCGGCAACTTCCTGATAGGCATCCTTCATTTCCGGAGTTATATGATGATCGATCATTTCCTGATAACGACGCAACTTGGCCGCATGATAACCACCCACACTCTTATGCCAATATGAGGTATTATTTTCATTGAAAGTATTACCGGGAAATCCTACGAAATTCAACACCCTATAATTCAAAGCCGTATCCTGAAGAATTATCTCATCCGTCTGAGTTTTAACGAATGCTCCTGTCTGGTTTGACTTCGATACAAATTGTTCATCATTCAAATAGCGCTTATTGACAGTCCACATATCAATCAGACACAGAAGCACGATACCTGTCATAGTAAAAGAAGCCTTCAACTTTTTCTGCTGATAAAGGAATAATAAGAAGCATCCTACTACTATAATAAAGAAACTGCGCCATGCATCCGAAGTCAGCATTGCCTTGCGCATTTCGGCCAGATTCGTAATGATCGGAGATAAATACTCGGCAGGCAGTCCTTGCTGCAGAGCTGCCATCTCTTGTGCCGGAATATAACTAGAGAAGAAAACTCCCGGGGCAACAGCCAGAATCAGTGAAACACCGGCTGTTAATACCAAAGTGATAATTACTCCTGTCCGATTTTCTTTCAACTTTAATATTTCCGGTTTAGCCAGCACTTCTTTTAAGGCAAAGACCGCTAATAAAGGTATCGTAAATTCAGCTATAACTAGGATAGAAGATACGGCACGGAACTTGTTATACATCGGTACATAATCGATAAAAAAGTCCGTAAGTCCCATAAAATTCTTTCCCCACGAAAGTAGAATAGAGAAGATAGTAGCTCCCAGTAAAGCCCATTTCAGCGGTCCTTTAACAATAAAGCACCCCAATATAAACAGAAATAAAACAAAAGCTCCCACATAGACCGGTCCGGAAGTCATGGGCTGATCGCCAAAATACTGTGTCAGCTGCGAATAGATGTTACTATACATCGGATTCGCCTTTGCCATGGCAGTCTCATTCTTGGATAAAGGAACCGATGCCCCTCCCTTTACATTCGGAACCAGCAAAGTAAGCGTTTCACCAATTCCATAACTCCAGTTCGTTATATAGTTACGGTCCAGTCCGCTGCTGGTCTGATTGGCAGCAGGTCCTTCCTGTTTCAGTTCACTCTTTCCGCGCATAGTCTCCTTACTATACTCATAAGTATGGTATAGATTGGAGAGGTTCGCACACACTCCTATCATCGCAGCCAATGCCAGAACGGCACTTGCCTTGAAAAAATGCGGCAACTCCTTCTTCTTATAAGCATCTTCAAAGTAAGCTCCTACAAAAAACAGGATGACAAACATGAAGTAGTAGCTCATCTGAATATGGTTCGACTGAATCTGAAGCGCGATAAACAAAGCAGTCACAATCCCTCCCAACAGATATTTCTTCCGATAAGCCAGTACAATACCGGCAATCGTAGGCGGAATATAAGCCAATGTGACAAATTTCCAGATATGCCCTGCCGATATCAAAATAAAGAAATAGGAGGAGAAAGCCCAGATAATCCCCCCTAAAGCAGATAACCAGACAGACAACCCGAATGCCCGCAAAAGGATATAAAACCCGAGCATCATGATGAAGGTCAGCACCACATAAGATGGAAGATACAAGTGATAGATGTTTTCTATCCACTTCAGCGGTTTGGTAGAATCATAACTCGGAGACATCTGATAGGTAGGCATACCACCAAAAAGAGAGTTTGTCCAGCGGGTACGTTCTCCTGTACGTTCAAGATATTCCTGAGCTTCTTGACCGGCTCCCACTCCAGCCACCGTATCGTGCTGAAACAGAATACGACTTTCGATATCAGCCGGAAAAAAATAAGCAAAAGAAAGGATGATAAAAGCTAAAATAGCAATTAAGTCGGGAAGGAACTTCTTCATAAAATTGACAATTGACAATTGACAATTGACAATTGATGGTCAACAATAACAGCCCGGCAGATCACTCGTTCCATATAGCTGTTCATTGTCATTTGTCAACTGTCAATTGTCAATTAAATTAGTATCTATAATGTTCAGCCTTATAAGGTCCGTCTACCGATACACCGATATAAGCGGCCTGTTCCGGAGTCAGCTTCGTCAGTTTCACCCCGATCTTTTCGAGATGCAGGCGAGCCACTTCTTCATCCAGGTGCTTCGGCAAGCGGTATACATTTACTTCGTATTTCTTGTTGAACAACTCGATCTGGGCCAGCGTCTGATTGGTAAATGAGTTACTCATCACGAATGACGGATGGCCTGTCGCACATCCCAAATTCACCAGACGACCGTCAGCCAGCAAAAGAATGCTGTGACCATCCGGGAAATAATAGCGGTCTACCTGCGGCTTGATGTTTACACATTTGATGCCCGAATAATGTTTCAACGCATCCACCTGGATTTCATTATCAAAGTGGCCGATGTTACATACGATCGCCTGATCTTTCATTTTCTCCATGTGGTCAATGCGAATGATATCGATATTCCCCGTAGTAGTCACGAAGATATTACCTTCGGTGCAGGCATCTTCCATCGTTACGACTTCGAAACCTTCCATAGCAGCCTGCAACGCACAAATCGGATCGACTTCCGTCACAAGCACACGCGCACCATAAGAGCGCATTGAATGCGAACATCCCTTGCCCACATCACCGTAACCACATACCACCACTACCTTACCGGCAATCATCACATCGGTCGCTCTCTTGATACCGTCAGCCAGTGACTCACGACATCCGTAGAGATTATCAAACTTAGACTTGGTAACCGAATCGTTCACATTAAATGCCGGGAACAGCAATTTGCCTTCTTCCTGCATCTGATACAAACGGTGTACACCGGTCGTTGTCTCTTCCGATACGCCGCGCATTTCCTCAGCCACACGATGCCAGCGAGTCTTATCCTCAGCCAATACTTTTTTCAGAATGGCATTCAGTTCGATTTCATCCTCCGCATGCACTTCCTTGTCCAATACGGCAGCATCATTCTCGGCATCATAACCGACATGAATCATCATGGTAGCGTCACCACCATCGTCTACAATCACATTCGGACCTTTTCCGCCGGGGAAGTTCAATGCCTGCAATGTGCACCACCAGTAGTCGGCAAGATTCTCGCCTTTCCATGCAAATACCGCAACACCGGAAGCAGCAATCGCAGCAGCAGCATGATCCTGCGTTGAATATATATTACAAGAGCACCAGCGGACTTCAGCTCCCAATGCAACCAGTGTTTCAATCAGTACGGCGGTCTGGATGGTCATATGTAATGATCCCATGATACGGGCACCTTTTAACGGTTTGGATTCTCCATACTTTTCGCGTAGAGCCATCAGGCCGGGCATTTCTTTTTCTGCCAAATCGATTTCCTTGCGTCCGAAATCAGCAAGTGTAATATCTGCCACTTTATAAGGCAGAGTAGAGAATAATTCTGTAGACATATTGTAAATCATTTAAAATGTAATTGGTGCAAAGATAGAACATTCTGATTAGTAGGGCAAAAGCTATCCTTCTTTTTTATATTATAATAACTTGGGAGTTCGCCCGTTTCTTGAATTTTTATTCTATATTTGCAACATAAAAATGCATTTTCTACAACACTAAAATAGTTATTATTCATCTTCTATGGAGGATTACAACAACAAAACAAAAGCGGAGCTGTTAGAAATTATACAAAATCTCGAAAAAAAAGTAGAGCAGCTTTCCTCCGAATCAGTCTCCGGCAGAAAAGAACGCTTTCGCGACAGGTATTCCAATCGGATATTAGATAATCTGCCCGATATGCTTACCGTGCTCGACCGCGATGCCAATATCGTGGAACTGGTTTCCTCCCCGTCAACCAATCACGTAGAAGGTACTACAGCAGACAGCATTACCCAATCCAACATAAAAGATATTCTTCCGGAAGATGCGTACAAGAACATACGCAAGAATATGGAGCAAGTTTTCCGCTCCGGAAAGAGCGCCATCGCCAGGCATGACTTAATGATGGACGGTGTACCGCATCATTACGAACACTGGCTTTCCCTGCTCGACAAAGAATATCTGCTATGTATGTGTCGGGATGTTTCGCAACTTTGGGAAACAGAACAGACCAATGCCGAACAACAAAATGAAATTATGCGGCTTAATTCATTGATGGAAGCCATAGTGAATAATGTTCCTGTATATCTATTCGTCAAAGACTCCGGAAATGATTTCAGATACTTATACTGGAACAAGACTTTTGCAGACTATTCCGGTATCCCTATCGAGAAAGCTATCGGCAGAAATGATTTCGAGATCTTCAAACGGACGGAGGATATGGAGAAATTCCGCCTTGACGATATCAGAGTGCTAAAAGAAGGGAAACTGGACTATTTCGAAGAATATATGGCTGCTTCCGGAGAAATCCGCACGATAACTACCATGAAGCGCCTCGTCCCATCCAGTAACGAACATCCTTATATTATCGGTATCTCCTGGGATATCACCGAAATTAAGAAAACAGAGAAAGCACTGGATGCAGCCCGTATCAAAGCCGAAGAAGCGGACCGGTTAAAATCGGCTTTCCTGGCAAACATGAGCCACGAAATCCGTACCCCGCTTAATGCGATTGTAGGATTCTCCAAACTGATATCCAGCACAAATAATGAAAACGAGAAGAATCAGTATGCCGAAATCATTGAAAGAAATTCTGATATGCTACTGAATCTTTTCAATGATATTCTCGATTTATCCAGCCTGGAAGCCGACTCTCTTAAATTCAACATTCAGCCGGTCAAGATACTGGATATCTGCCTGCAATTAGAACAGCAATATGGTCACAAAACCCAGGCAGACGTAAAACTGATTCTGGATGGCGGAGACGCCAATACATTTGTTTCCGCAGACTGGAACCGGACGATACAAATCGTAAGTAACCTGCTCAGCAATGCTGTAAAGTTTACCTCGCGAGGAGAGATTCATTTCGGTTTCCTCAATAAAGAGAATTTTGTAGAGTTCTATGTGAGAGATACCGGCATCGGTATTCCTGCCGAAAGAGCCGCTACCATTTTTCAGCGTTTCGGCAAAGTAGACGACTTCGTTCAAGGCACCGGACTGGGACTCACCCTCTGTAAGATGCTGGTGGAAAAAATGGGTGGTCACATCCGGGTATGCTCAAAAGAAAACGAAGGTACCACCTTTTATTTCACACTTCCGCTGGCCAACCGGTAAATTATATGCGTCATATACAAAAGCGGTGGACATCTTTACAATGTCCACCGCTTTTGTATTTATGAAGATAGCTGTTACTTCTTTTCTTCCTTCTGTACTTTTGCACTTAGCATTTCCTTATACTTCGCAGGATCATTCAATACCTTTATTGCTTCCTGCAAATCATCATCATCCTTCAGTTGCTCGATAATGCCACCTCTCTGGAAATAATAACGCTTGATAATTTCATTAGCAATCATTCTCTTTATATCCTTAGAGAAATAATCCAGGTCACGGTCAAGATTATGATTCAATTTCTTTTCCAGTGCCTTGAACTCTTCGGCAGCATCTGTCATATAGCCTTCAAATTCAGCAGCCTCTTTCAGTGTTTTCAGAATCTTCTCACTTTGCTGGTCATATTTAAAATCGGCCTTCTTCACCAATTCCTTGAAATCATTATAGTCAGCATCCGTCACTACAAACTTTTCAGGAGCAACCACAGTAGGGTGTTTCAAGCAGTATTGAGTCGCATAGTCAAAAATCAGATTATCACGTACGAGATAGAACAAGATATTCGGCAGTTTTTCCTGCTTGACAGTAATATCAGGCATTACACCACCTCCGTCACGTACTTCACGTCCGGCAGCAGTATAGAATACGTTAGTCAGACTGTCGGGAATCGTTCCCACACTTCCATCTTCGTTCCGGTGCTTATAGTCGATCGCCTGCACACAACGTCCGCTTGGGATATAATATTTGGAAGTAGTCACTTTCATCATTCCTCCATAAGGTAAAGAACGGGGAACCTGTACAAGTCCCTTTCCAAATGTACGGTTACCAACAATAACGGCACGATCAAGGTCTTGCAATGAGCCCGACAGGATTTCTGAAGCAGAAGCCGTACCACTGTTTACCAATACGGCAATCGGAATATCCAGATCCAGCGGTTCACGCAAAGTCTTGTATGTGTTGCTTGCCTGTTTCGTCTTTCCCTTGGTGGTTACGATTACTTTTCCACGGGGCAGGAAATAATTGGCTATTTCCACTGCTTCATCCAACAGACCGCCACCGTTATTACGGAGGTCGATGACCAGAGAAGTAGCTCCCTGTTTCTTCAGATCCAGCAATGCTTTTTTGAAATCCTTGGAAGGGTTGCCGGAGAATGTGCTCAGGCTGATATATCCCACTTTATTATCCATCACGGTAGCATATGGGATGGCAGGGGTCTGAATAGATTCACGTACGATAGTAAACTCCATCGGGGTTTGTCCGCCTTTCTCATTAGGACGCTCCACTTTCAGTTTAAAGCTCGTACCCGCCTGTCCGCGCAACATCTGGCTGACTTCCGAATTATTCTTTCCAAGGAGATCTTTTCCGTCTATTTCCATCAGGATATCTCCCGCCTTCAGTCCCGCTTTGGCCGCCGGAGTTCCCTCGAACGGTTCGGCAATCATGGAACGTTTCAGCTTCGTATTATAGGTAATAAGAGAACCGATACCTCCAAAGCTTCCTTTCACCATCTGTTCCAGTTCGCTTTGATCTTCCTCCGGGTAATATTCTGTATAAGGATCCAGCGAGAAAAGCATATTGTCGATTCCTTCGCGAATGGTCTTGTTCGGATCAATGGTATCCACGTAGAACATATCCAGTTCTTTCACAATCGCATTAAATGTATCCAGATTCTTGGCAATCTGGAAATTGCGGTCGTCTCCACTCTTAAAACTAAAGAAAGCTACAGTAGCTATTACAGCCACCAAAACAAGAGCTATCCGCCTATTCAGCAATTTTTTCATATATCTTTCATTAAAATGAGACGTAAAAGTAACTCAAACCTTGGTTATTCCGCCAGAACCTTGTTAATATTTAACTTAATTTCATCCCAGCGCTCCGGAGAGATTGTTGTTCCAATCACCTGAATAACATTTCCCGAGAGAATAGAACCAATTTTTGCACATTTTTCGAGCGAGTATCCGCACGTCAGACCATACAGAAATCCGGCAGCGAAATAATCGCCTGCGCCGGTGGTATCCAGAACTTTTTCTACAGGAATAGCCGACACTTTAATTTCTTCCGTACCTTTACGGATATAAGATCCGTTTGCTCCAACTTTCACAATAGCAATGCTGCATTTCTTGGCTATCACTCTCAGAGCTTCCTCCGGTTCTTCGCCGGTAAATGCTTTCGCTTCTTCCTCGTTTGCAAAAACGATATCCACATACTTATTTATTAATAAGGAGAAAAATTCCAGATCATTCTCCACGATATTATAACTTGCCATGTCGAGACAGATTTGCAGGCCAGCCTCTTTAGCCAGTTCGATGGCATGAAGAATCATTTCGTGATCCTGAACAAGGTATCCTTCTATAAATAAGTATGCATATCCTTTGAACATCTCCAATGTCAGATCTTCAGCTTTCAAAGAAGCGGCCGCTCCCAGATAAGTACCAAAAGTACGCTCTCCATCCTGAGAAATAAAAGTGGATGCCACTCCCGAAGGAAGCTGTTCGGAGGTCAATAAATTGTCTTCAATATTATTTTTCTGCAGATTTTTCCGAAAAAAATCGCCATAATGATCATTTCCTACTTTTCCGATAAAACCTGTTCCGGCACCCAGACAAGCGAGTCCAAGTATGGCATTTCCTGCCGATCCGCCTGTTGCCAGATGCGTTTTCATTTGTGAAAATTTTGTGTTAATCTGCTGTAACTTAGCGTCATCGATGAGTTGCATGCTTCCCTTGGGTAATTCCAGTTCATCCAAGAGTGTATCGTCTTTCAGGGTTGCAAGTACGTCTATCAGGGCGTTGCCCAATCCTATTATTTTGTCCATTCTCAATATTTTTTTTGCAAAGATATTGCATATTTCAAAAAAACCTACTACTTTTGCATCGCAATTGAGAAAAACATTCTTCCTTAGCTCAGTCGGTTAGAGCATCTGACTGTTAATCAGAGGGTCCTTGGTTCAAGTCCAAGAGGAAGAGCAAAACTGAAATTCTTGATTGCAACATTCTTCCTTAGCTCAGTCGGTTAGAGCATCTGACTGTTAATCAGAGGGTCCTTGGTTCAAGTCCAAGAGGAAGAGCAAAAAGAGGTGTATCGAAAGATAGACCTCTTTTTTGTTTCTGCTCTTCTCCCCCCTGCTTCGAAAATAGAGGGTCAGTCCGAAAACCGAAACTCTCATCCCCTTCTTTTATTCACAAAAACATTCTTGTCTTTTGATGGTCTATAAAACTTTAAAGATTCAAAGGTTAACAATAAACTTTCCATCTGAATAAAGTAAGTTCTTTGGGTACATGAATTAATTCGTCCGGCTATAGGCATTCTTTCGTCCGCCTATAGCCGGACGAAAGTTTGCCTATAGGCAACGTTGCGTTTGCCCATAGGCGGACGAATTAATTTATGAAGAGAAAGTACTTATTTGTAGAACAGCAACAACATAATGTAAGCATTGGCATTCATTATAGTTTATATATTAAAGAGAGTCTTCGGGAAGACGACAAGCTACCCTATTCTGCCATAGCCAACGTCAACACACTAATCCGTACTCCTTCAATCTCTGCCAGCCGAGAAGCGCACGCTACGGTAGTTGCTCCAGTCGTCAACACATCATCTACTATTAATATATGCTTTCCTGCCAAATACTCCGAACGATGCAATTCGAAGATTCCATCTACATTCTCCCAACGTTCTAAAGCTGACTTTTGTGTTTGCGTTTCCGTATTCTTCCGGCGTATGATTGCTTCGGTATCCACCGGAATACCTGTTACGGCCATAATCCCGCGCGATATCCATTCACTTTGATTGTAGCCACGTATCTGCTGTTTCTTCTTATGCAAAGGGATGGGAATGATTACATCAACTCCATGAAAGAAGTCGGAAGCCTGCAATTCGGATGCCATATATCGTCCCATAATAGCACCAATTTCTTTTTGTCCTCCATATTTGAGTTGGTGGAGAACTTGCCGAAAATCACTTCCTTTGCGATAAAAGAAAAAAGAAGTGGCACGTTCCAGAGGAAACTTACCCCAAAAGAGTTTTTCTACCGGATTGTCTTTCCGAAGATGATAATCGGTACGAGGCAAGTTTATATTGCACATGGTGCAAATACACTCTTCTCCTTTAGCCAACGATCCGCCACAAACGACGCAGCAACGGGGAAACCAAAGGGACAAAAAAGAATAAAGCCAATCTTTTATAAGTAATGTGTGTTTCATAGTAGTAGCTATTTATACAATCGCAGCAGTCTTACATATCCAACGGAGGAACTTCTGCTAAGAGTTTCAAAAATAAAGGATGCAGGTATCCATTGGTTGCAATAATATGATGACCTTCTATAAAATGGTCGTCACCATAGAAATTAGTCACGCGACCGCCTGCTTCCAACACAATCAGGGCAGCCGCCGAATAATCCCACTTACCGATAAACGCTTCGGCCCATGCATCAAAACGACCATTAGCTATATAACAGATTGCAGCCGCAGCCGAACCGTTCATGCGAATGCCTCCCACGGCTCCATAAAGGTTATCAATCAGATGGAGAGCCGTCGGTTTATACTGATCATAATTATAAGGTAATTCAGTAAACACAAATGCATTCTTGATATCCCGGACATCCGAAACATGAATTTCCTCACCATTCATGAAAGCCTTTCCTCCTTTCCAGGCATAGAAACATTCATTCCGGCAGACTTCATACACAACTCCCAAAAGCAATTCGGTACGACTGCGCAGAGCGATGCATACACAATAAGGAGCCTCATCATGAATATAATTCGTAGTTCCGTCCAACGGATCAATGACCCAGCAGTAAGGTTCGTCCTGATAAGTAGCAGAGCCTTCTTCCGTAATAAATCCTGCTTCGGGCAACAAGGCAGAAAGCGCTTTTACCAACCGTACTTCAGACTCTTTATCCACATACGACACATAATCATGCGCATGTTTTTCCATAACACGCTCACGACGGAAGTTTTTCCGCTCTTCTTTCAGAAAATGCCCAGCTTCGGTAGCTATGCGGCATACTTCAACTGTAAGTTGCTTTAAATCCAACATTTCATCTTTATTATTAAAAAGTACATCGAAGGTATAGCTTTTCTTATGAAAAACCATCCAAAATGAGTATTATTTTCAGATAGACTATCAAACATTCAATTTTCAAGGCAGAAAAACATTCAATCACATTATAATATATTTTTCTGATCTGAGGAAATGAGAATTCCCTGCAATTTTCAGAACAGGCCCGGCCTCTTCCCACAAATATACGCAACAAAGAGCTACAGAAAACACAAAGTGACAGAATGCCAGATTTGCTTTTTACATAAAAATTCCCGAATATTGCAATCTAATACTAATGCAAAGAGTTCCCTATGAAAAGAGTAGATTCCGTTATATCCCTGATATACTCGTTATCTAAATCAGAAAAGAAGCACTTCTCCCTACAGGTTATCAAGGACAAGGAGGAAAAAGACTATCTGGTGATTTATGATATTATCATAAAGAGTAAACAACCGAATGGAAATACTGTAAAAGAGGAATTTTACAGACGCAAGCCCAATGGCTCATTTGAAGTATCCATTCAATACTTATATGAAAAGCTGACGGATACGTTACTCACCCTGCGTAAAAAGAAAGATATCTATTACGATCTGCTGAATAATTTGTGCAAAGCCCGAATGCTTTATGAACGTTCTCTGTTTGAAGAGTGTTTCGAAATACTATCCAATACAATAGAACAAGCACAATTCTATGAGAACAACGAAATTCTGACGATAGCTTTGAAGCTGGAACTGGAATATCTGCTCCGTCTGAACTTTCCCAACATGACAGAACAGGAGCTTTTTCACAAACACTTCATCCAAAATGAAGCTTTGAAAAAGATTCGGAAAATCACAGAGCAATCTTCATTACACAACTTATTGAAATATCGTTTATCTCATATTGGCTCCATCAGAACAGTAAAGCAAAAACAGGATATGAATGACCTTATGGTCAACGAACTTTATATAGCCGCTTCTTCAGACTCCGAAGGTAATTTTGAATTAACACGAAACCATAAACTTTTTCAGGCTAATTACCTGATGGGAGCAGGCGATTACAGAGCTGCCTTAAATTCATACAAAGAACTAGACTCATTATTTGAGCAGAATCAGCAGTTCTGGTCAAATCCTCCTATATACTATTTATCTGTACTCGAAGGAGTACTCGGTAGCCTGCGGTCTGTGAGCAACTATGACGAAATCCCCTACTTCCTTGATAAATTAAGAAAGCTTATATCAGACAGCACTTCGCTCGAATTTAAAGTAAATGCAACTTGCCTTCTCTTCCAATACGAACTATTTCCCTATCTGGATAAAGGAGATTTTTCGAAATGTACCCAACTTATGGCAGACTACCAGGAAATACTTTATGATAAAGAAGCCTGGTTAGGCCCTATTCGAAAAAGTGAATTATTGCTTTACACCACACTCGTACACATTGGTAACCAAGAATATAAAACTGCTAAAAAGTATATCAGCAACGCTATCATAGACCATAACATAAAGTATCTGCCTTTAATGAGAACTATTCGTCTGGTCCGCCTCATCGTCTTTTATGAAGTGCAGGAGCATGAGCTAATCCAGTATGAATCCCGTTCCATCACCCGAAGTCTATCTTCGCCCAAAGAGCAGACTTTTAAAACAGAACGTATCATTTTATGGTTTCTGAATAAAAGAAATATTCCCATCCTGAAAAAAGACAGAGAAGCATTTTGGGAAAAGTTGTCTCCTGAGATTCATGAATTATATAATAATAAATATGAAAGTCAGCTTTTACGCCTCTTTGACTTTACGGCGTGGATGGAATCCAAAATTCGGAAAGAAAAACTGTCTGAAGTCCTCAGAGCACGTGCTAGCGCAAAAGAATGTTAAAGAGTAAGGTGTCTGATTCGTATTTCAGACGATAAAAACACTCTTTTCAAATCTCCATTTTCTCTTTGTAATTATATAAATTCGCTTCACATTACCTCTATATTCTCTCCTCTATACAAGGAAAATCCAATATAAGATATCATTTTTGAGATTATATAAACCAATTATTAATGTAGAAAACTATGCATGATTATTGCTTTCATTTGCATAGTCTTAATTTTTAATACTATGGAAACTATATCAATTCATAGACCCAAAATTGTAGTCATCGGTAGTTGCAATACCGATATGGTCGTGAAAGCCAACAGACTACCTGTTCCCGGAGAAACCATACTAGGCGGAACCTTCTACATGAATCCCGGTGGCAAAGGAGCTAATCAGGCGATTGCAGCCGCCCGACTGGGAGCTGAAGTCACCTTCATATCCAAAATCGGATATGATTTGTTCGGCCTGCAAGCATTGGAAATATACAGATCAGAGAAAATTAATACGGAATATATATTTACCGACCAGAAAAGTCCGTCCGGAGTTGCACTTATCTCCGTAGATTCTTTCGGTGAAAATAGCATTATCGTAGCACCGGGAGCAAGCCGTTCGCTTTCTATTGAGGATATCAATAAAGCCGAAGAAAAAATCAAGGAAGCTGATATTATTCTCATGCAACTTGAGATTCCCATAGACACAGTGGAATATGCAGCTACTATTGCTTGCAAATATGGGAAAAAGGTAATCCTCAATCCGGCTCCCGCGTCCAGCCTGAGCAACTCATTCTTAATGAACGTGCACACCATACTCCCCAACCGCATTGAAGCGGAAATGTTATCCGGAATCAAAGTGATGAATATAGAAAGCGCTCATCGTGCCGCTCAGGCTATCGGAGAGAAAGGTATAGAGAATGTTGTCATTACTTTAGGTAAAGACGGGGCTTACGTAAAAGAGAAAGATGAATATACCATGATTCCCGCAAAGGAAGTAGAGACGATTGACACAACAGGTGCCGGAGATGTATTTTGCGGAGCATTCAGCGTCTGCCTGTCTGAAGGGCATTCACTCGCTAAATCTGTGAAATTTGCCAATGCGGCGGCAGCTATAGCAGTCACGCGAATCGGTGCACAGAGTGCGATTCCTTATAAAAGAGAAGTTGTGCTATAAACGAGATAAGACCTAGGTTAAACACATAAATCTGTTCAAATGAAAGTAGTAGTTATTGGAAGTTCAAACATCGACATGGTTGCACAAGTCAACCATCTCCCGGCGCCTGGCGAAACAGTCGGAGATGCCAGTTTCATGCAATCCCTCGGGGGGAAAGGCGCCAATCAGGCTGTAGCAGCAGCAAGACTCGGGGGATCTGTAACGTTCATTACCTCTTTGGGAAATGATATGTATGCAGAAATTCTAAAAAAACACTTTAAGAAAGAAGGTATCACTACTGATTATATCATAGATGATGTTAATCAGCCCACAGGGACTGCACTCATTTTTGTTGCCGACAGTGGTGAAAACTGCATAGCAGTAGCTCCCGGAGCTAACTATTCTTTATTACCCGGTTCAATTATTCATTTTTCAAAGGTAATTGACGAAGCAGATATCATAGTTATGCAAGCCGAGATTCCTTACGAAACGATTAAAAGAATAGCTCTTCTGGCTAAACAAAAAGGTAAAAAGGTATTGTTTAATCCCGCACCCGCCTGCCTGATTGATGAGGAGCTGATGAAAGCCATTGATATACTAGTCGTCAATGAACTGGAAGCAGCCTTCATCTCAGGAATTGAATATACAGGAAATAATCTTGAAGAAATCGCTCTAAGCTTATTACAGGCAGGTGCACGCAATGCTGTGATCACATTAGGAAGTCAAGGTGTATATATGAAAAACGACAAAGAAATCATTCAGCTTCCCGGATACAAAGTAAATGCGATTGATACTATTGCAGCAGGTGACACGTTCTGTGGTGCATTGGCTGTAATTTGTGCCCAAAGGGAAATAGACCGAGATGCATTGAGTTTTGCGAATGCCGCGGCAGCTATCGCTGTTACACGTTCTGGTGCCCAACCGTCTATTCCTACTCTCGATGAAGTAAAACACTTCATGTTAGAAAAAGAATTAGCCTTATCATTCAACTTTTAAATTTCATGGATTATGAAAACTAATCGACACTCTACTCTCTTAAAGAAAGCTGTCCACCTGATAACTTATAACTCAAGTCATAAGCTTATCTGCCTGCTGGGCTACCTACTTTTATGTTCAATGAATACATATGCTCAGAATTATGTATCCGGAACAGTAAAAGATAATAATGGAGAACCTCTACTGGGAGTTTCCATAAAAGTAAAAGATGGGAATATAGTATCCGGAACCGTCACTGACTTTAACGGACACTACCAAGTGAAAGCGGATCCAAGTTCAACTATTGAATTCAGTTACATCGGATTTAAAACAGTCCAGTTTACAGTAGGTGATAGAAAAATGATAAACGTAACACTGGGAGTTGACGACAATTTATTGGATGAAGTGATCGTTGTAGGTTATGGTACCCAAAAGAAGATTAATTTAACCGGTTCTGTCGGAGTCATTGACTCGAAAGCCTTCGAAGCAATCCCTGTATCCAATGCAGTCCAGGCATTACAAGGACAGGTTCCCGGTTTGAATATTTATAGCAATCAGGGAGGAGGTCTCAATCAGAAACAATCGATCAATGTACGTGGAGTCGGAACTATCGGAGAAGGTTCTACAGGAAGTGCCCTAGTCTTGATAGATGGTATGGAAGGAGATATTTATTCCATTAATCCGCAGGATATAGAATCTATTTCAGTTCTGAAAGATGCGGCAGCTTCTTCTATTTATGGTTCCAGAGCGCCATTCGGAGTAATCTTAGTAACGACCAAGAAAGGAAAGGCCGGTAAAGCGCAAGTTAACTACAACAACAGTTTTCGTGTAAGTAGCCCTATCAACATGCCTTCTTCATTAGACTCTTACACGTTCTCCTTATACTATAATGATGCAGCTGCCAATTCCGGATGGGGACCTTACAACTGGGTCTCGGAAGAAAGGATAAACCGCATCAAAGACTATATGGCCGGCAAGATTACCGATTCTACCATCCCCGTGCCCAATAATCCTTCGTTATGGGCAGACGGATATTCACAAGGAAATGATAATATTGATTATTATGACTATTTTTTCAAAGACAATGTCTTTGCACACGAGCACAATATCAGCGTTACTGGCGGGACAGACAAAATACAATACTATTTATCAGCGAACTATTTAGGTCAGGATGGAGAGCTCAGAATCGGAGATGAATACTCAAACAGATATACTGCATCTGCAAAAATCAACGCACAATTATCAAAAATAGTATCAGTCGGATTCAATACTCGCTTTATCAGAAGTGACTATGTACAGCCGACACATCTTAATGAAAGTTTTTTTGCCGAAATCGGACGCCAATGTTGGCCTACCAAACCTCTCTATGACCCAAATGGTATTCTATATGACGACCATGTGCTCCAAATGCAAAACGGAGGTGAAAAACAAGAACGAAACACTTGGCTCTACCAACAACTGAATATAACGGTAGAACCTATCAAAGGGTGGCGACTGATTGGAGATTTAAGCTATCGATACAATACACAATATTCACACTGGGATTACTTAACTGTTCATCAGACAGGTGTTGACGGAAAGACTAAGGGCAATACATGGAATAACGATTCCCAAGTACATGAAGGCACTTATGCCAGCGATTATTTTAATGTAAATCTCTATACAGATTATGCAAAGACCTTTGCAAAATCACATAATATGAAAGTTCTTTTCGGGTTTCAAGCCGAACAAAATAATTATAAAGATATAGCTGCTGAGAAGCTAGGAGTCATTTATCCGGGAAAACCGACTATCAACACTTCTACCGGAATGGATTCAAATAACCAAAAAGTTGCTCCGAATGTAGCAGGTGGACACAACAGATGGGCTACCGCCGGATTCTTCGGCAGATTGAATTATGATTACCTGGAAAAATATCTTCTGGAAGTAAATCTACGCTATGACGGTTCCTCACGATTTCGTAGTGACAGTCGTTGGGGATTTTTCCCTTCCGCATCAGTAGGCTGGAACATAGCCAGAGAAAAATTCTTCCTGCCTGTCAGCAAAGTTGTCAACACATTTAAGGTCAGAGCCTCTTATGGTAGTTTGGGTAACCAAAATACATCTTCTTTATATCCGACTTATTCTACAATCGGTACAGGAACAGGATCATGGATCATTGACGGAACATTAGCCAATATTGCCTGGGCACCTTCACTCGTCAGCTATAATCTCTCCTGGGAGAAAATCCGTACATGGAATGCCGGAGTTGACTTTGGCCTGTTTAACAATCGGCTAACCGGCTCTTTTGATTATTACATTCGTAAAACTGACGATATGGTCGGCCCTTCGGAGAAATTGCCTGTAGTCCTTGGAACAGCCGTTCCCAGTTCCAATAATACAAATCTTAAAACATTCGGATGGGAACTGGAACTAATGTGGAAAGACCGGTTAAATAATGGATTGAATTATAGTGCCCGCTTTACACTTGCCGACAGTCGTACCAAGATTACTCGTTATTCAAATCCTTCCGGACTGATAGATGGATTTTATGCCGGAAAATACGTGGGTGAAATATGGGGATATGAAACGATAGGCATTGCACAATCTGACCAGGAAATGGCCGAACACATCGGAAGATTAATCAACGGTGGACAAAGTAATCTCGGACAAGACTGGAAAGCCGGAGACATTATGTATAAAGATCTGAATGAAGACGGAAAAATTGATGCCGGAAGCCGCACCTTACAAGATCACGGTGATTTAAAAAGAATAGGTAACTCCACGCCCCGATATAATGTAGGACTGGAATTAGCCGCCGATTGGAAAGGATTCGATATCAGAATGTTCTGGCAAGGAACATTGAAAAGAGATTATTTTCAGGGTAGTTACTACTTCTGGGGTGCAAACGGTAGACAAGGGCCCTGGTTTTCCACAGCACTAAAAGGACACGATGATTATTTCCGAAATGACGAAGCCAGTCCATTGGGAACGAATCCGAATTCCTACTATCCAAGACCCTTATTCAACACCGATAAAAACCAGCAATCACAAACTAAATATTTACAAGATGCATCTTATCTACGTCTGAAGAATCTGCAGATAGGATATAGCTTGCCACACAACATCGTACAAAAAATGGGAATGCAGCACCTTAGGATATTCGCATCCGGTGAAAACTTGTTCACCATTACGAGCCTTATTGACTTCTTCGACCCCGAATCAATCGAAGGCGGTAGTTGGGGACACGGAAACGTTTACCCACTATCCCGAACATTCTCTTTTGGATTAAATGTCACATTCTAAAAACAGGATATTATGAAAAGACTTACGATATCAACCTTATTGAGCGGAGTGCTCTTTTTGACAAGTTGCAATGATTTCCTAAATCAAGAACCTCTTGATCAACTTTCTCCAAATGAATATCTGACAACAGAAAGTAATATTGCAGCTTTTGCTACTGATCAATATCAAGTGCTACCTACTCATGGCACCTATGGATATGGAACTTTTGAAATTGACAATAACACAGATAATATGGCCGGTATGCAACCTAACGTAATGTATGCACCCGGATACTGGAAAGTAGGACAAGAAGGAGGCTCATGGTATTTCGCTGATATTTACCGATGCAATTATTTCTTTGAAAATGTGCTTCCATCGTATGAAAACAATGCCATTGTCGGAAACACGACCAATATCAAACACTATATCGGAGAAATGTATTTCTTCAGAGCTTTCATGTATTTTGAAAGATTAAAATCATTAGGCGACTTTCCTATTATTACTAAAACTTATCCTAATGAACGTGAAGCTCTGATAGAAATCAGCAAACGAGCCCCCCGAAATGAAGTAGCCAGATTTATCTTATCTGATCTGGACAAAGCTATAGAAATGATGCAAAACATAGCTCCTTCCGGAGGTAAGAACCGGCTAAGCAAAGACTGCGCTATCCTTCTCAAGTCAAGGGTCGCACTTTACGAAGGCTCATGGCTGAAGAATTTTAAAGGAACAGCTTTTGTACCCAATGGACCGGGATGGCCGGGAGCAAATAAAGATTATAATGCTAATTACTCATTTAAATCCGGAAGTATTGAAAAAGAATCAGAGTTCTTCTTTGATGAAGCTATTAAAGCGGCACAAATCATAGCAGAAAAATATAATATATTAACTGCCAATACAGGAGTATTCCCACAAACTTCTTCGGAACCTGAAAATCCTTATTTCAGTATGTTCTGCGATATTGACATGGAGAAATACAATGAAGTACTTTTATGGAGGCGCTACAACACAGGATTAGGAGTGGCAAATGAAGTTTGTCAATACGGATGTGTCGGCAACAATGGAGTAGGCACTACTAAAAGCATGATTGACGCCTTTATTCTTAAAAATGGAGAACCTATTTATGCATCCCCGATGTGGGCAGATGAAAACTCATCTTATTGGGGAGATAATAATATCATTCATATCACTAAAAACAGGGATACCCGTGCAGACATCTTCATCAAAAAGCCAGGACAGAAAAATTTGCATACTCAGGCAGGAGATCATGGGGTAGTAGAAGAATGGGGACCCAATATAACCGCCTCTTCTGTTACAGAAAAGTACAATACAGGCTATGCCTTACGCAAAGGATTAAACCCTGACGGGAAATACACAAATAACACTCAAAGTATTGTCGGTTCTATCATATTCCGTACAGCCGAAGCCTATCTCAACTATATAGAAGCTTATTATGAATTGCATGGTTCACTCGACTCCTATGCAGAAAAGTACTGGAAAGCGATTCGTCGCAGAGCCGGCATTGATGAGGACTATACCAAAACAATCAGGCTTACAGATATGTCAAAAGAAGCAGAAACTGATTGGGGGGCATATTCCGGCGGAGAAATTATTGATGCCACACGTTATAATATCCGCCGTGAACGAAGATGTGAGTTGATGGCGGAAGGTTTACGTAGCATGGACTTACATAGATGGCGTTCAATGGACCAGATGATTACCAAACCCTACCATATCCTAGGAATGAATTTATGGCAGGAAATGTATGGCTGGGACTGGTATAAAGATTCTAACGGCAACTCCATTCTTAAAGAAGGAGAAAATGTTTCACCACGTAGCTTCAGTACTTATCTTGCTCCTTATCACATCACAGCCAATAACATTGTTTACAACGGCTATAAATGGAATATGGCACACTATCTCGATCCGATAGCAGCAGAACATTTTCTGGTTACTTCATCCGGAGGTGATTTGGATTCTTCTCCTATCTATCAGAATCCGGGCTGGCCTATGACAGGAGGAGGAACCCCGCAATAATCCAATAATCTACTAATTTAACAAAGACCAATTATGTATAAAAGAATGATAATACTAACTTACGCACTGGTTTTCTTTTCATTATTCGCAACAGCTTGTTCTGACAATAATAATGAAACATACGTCGAACCAATACTTTCTCAAATAGAAGTAAGTAAACTAGTGACTGAAAACAACAAAACATATGTTTCTGTTGACGGTAAACCTTTTCCGTTTCTTGGTGCACAAATACGCCTTGATGCCCTTCTCAATTGTGACAAGATGACTATTAATGAAGTGGAAAACTACTTCAAGAAAGCTCAGGAACTGGGACTAAATTGTGTACAAATTCCAATTTCATGGAATATGGTAGAGCCTAAAGAAAACAAGTACGATTATAGTATCGTAAACTCAATCTTGCAGTTCGTCAACAAGTATAATTTGAAAATGGAATTACTTTGGTTCAGTACGAATATGGTAGGAGATTCATTCTCCTACCTGATACCTCAATATGTGCTTCAAGAATATAACAAAAGGCTCAGCCGGAATGATGAAGGAAATTTTTGGAACTATTATGGTTATCAATACACCATGATTCTTGATGATGAATGGATACTGGAGAGAGAAACCAAAGCCATCACCGCCTTATTTAACCACATCCGATACTGGGATTCTCAAAATGGAGACAAGCACCCCGTTATATCAGCTCAGATCCATAATGAACCTGATGCGTTAATGCGCTGGAGAATCGACCAAAAAGATTTAAAATATCGGGATGGGACCCCTCTAAGCAAAGAGAAGGCCTGGACAATGATCACAAATGCATTAAATACTGTAGGAAAAGCTGTAAAAAACAGTTCTTACAGAGTAGTAACTCGTGTCAATCTAATTTACGGTGATGGTATTAATCCATTTCCAGAGGCTACTAATGCTCGCCCCAAAGATGTATTCGATCTTCAAGGCATTGATTTCATTGGCGTTGATGCTTATAAAGATAATGTTAAACATCTCAAAAATGAAGTCATGGCATACGCATCAATTGCAGGAAATTATGCGCTGGTTGCCGAGAACAAAGGTAGTTATGCAAACAGTCCGAGTCTTATCTTGACATCTTTCGCATTAGGAGGAGGCTATGATATTTACGATTTGGCTACCAGTAACTTCTTTATCAACAACACCACCGAACCGGACCAAATTGACCACGGAATTTATACATGGGATTTACAAGAAAAAGATTTTACACCTCCTACTCGTAGTCTCATAAAAGGCTTGGCGGCAGCTTATATAGATGTTGCCAAAGTAAAACCGGAGAACTTTGCAGCATTTAATATTAACGATAATCAGCCAAAAGACAAATTAGAACAACTAATATGTACTACTGGAGCACAAATCACATTCCAGACAAATAATGCTTCTTTAGGTTTCGTATTAGATATGCACAATTATTTACTGATTTATAGTTTGAATGACTCTCAATTCAAACTAGAGAATGGTAAATTTGGAGAAACCATTTCCGGAAGATATGATGTAAATGGCACATTTACCAAAGAAGGAACTGCAACTTTAGAAAATCAGACTCTCCATGCTAAAGGAGGCGTACTTTATAAAGTAAATTATTCCTCGCAACAATCATTAACCAGCAATACAATTGAGAATATTGGAAATAACTTATAAAAACCCAAGATATGTTCAAATATATAGCAATCATTCTAATAACCGTCTCTTTATTCTGTTCCTGTGCACAACAGAAAGAGACTACTTCTGCAATTCCTGTCATACTCGACACGGATGTTGGAAATGATATCGATGATGTTTTAGCCATGCAAATGCTGCTTAATTATGAGAAAAAAGGAAAAATTGATTTGCTAGGTATCACTATAAGCAAGTGTAATCCTTATTCACTGGAATATATTGACGCTTATTGTCGTTTCAACGACAAATACGACATACCTTTAGGTTATGCTTATAATGGGATGAATACAGACGACGGACATTATCTCCGCCAAACGCTGGATACTATTATTGACAACAATAAAATATTACATCCAAAAAGAAGCCTAAAAGATCATATTCTGGAAGGATATAAACTGTTGCGTAAATTGCTGGCAGAGCAAGAAGATCATTCTGTGGTATTTATAGCCTTAGGCCCGGAAACAAATCTAGCCCGTTTGCTTATCTCGGAAGCAGATGAATACAGCGAGCTGGATGGAAAAGCCTTGGTAGCACAAAAGGTAAAATTACTATCTGTCATGGGAGGACTCTATGGTAATGAATTCGACTTCCCTGAATGGAACATTGTTAATGATCTGAATGCAGCCCAAATTACTTTCAAAGAATGGCCTACTCCAATTATTGCCAGCGGATGGGAACTAGGAAACAAAATTCGATATCCTCATCAAAGTATATTAAATGATTTTGCCGGCAGTTATAAACATCCTCTGTGCGTATCATATAAAATATATCAGGAAATGCCATATGACAGAGAAACATGGGATTTGACATCCGTGCTACAAGCCATAGAACCGGGGAATAATTATTTCAATTTATCCGAGAAGGGAACAATCACCATAGACAGTATCGGACAAAGTATTTTTTCTCCTTCTGAAAGCGGTAAACACCAATATCTCACTATTCAAGGGGAAGAAAATATTCGGGCAACCCGCAACGCACTTATAAGACAAGTGACAGGAAAAGAGAATTGAAATCTTAAAAAAAATCATTATGTATATAGTCAATAGTTACACCTTAGCTATTATCTTCTGCTTTATCACAATGATATGCTGGGGATCGTGGGGAAATACCCAAAAACTGGCCAGTAAGAATTGGCGTTATGAACTTTATTATTGGGACTACACCATCGGCATCTTGCTGTTCGCCCTACTTCTGGTATTCACACTAGGAAGTTTCGGAGATTCGGGAAGAGGTTTTCTGGAAGACATCCAACAAGTGGAAGCGGCATATATTGCCAGTGCACTTATCGGAGGAGCTATTTTCAATGCTTCCAATATTCTCCTTTCCGCCTCAGTATCCATTGCCGGAATGGCAGTAGCTTTTCCATTGGGAGTAGGACTGGCATTGGTATTGGGAGTATTCATTAATTATTTCAGCTCCCCCAAAGGAGATCCGTTCTGGCTATTCACAGGAGTCGTGCTGATTGTTATCGCCATCATTTGCAACGGTATTGCAGCCGGTAAGAATCAAAAGGCGGGAACCAATAACAGCAAAAAGGGAATTATTCTTGCTGCTATTGCCGGTATACTGATGTCATTCTTTTACCGGTTTGTCGCCGCTGCCATGGATTTGAACAACTTTGAATCACCGACAACCGGAATGGCAACTCCTTATACTGCATTCTTCATCTTTGCTATCGGAATCTTCCTAAGCAACTTCCTCTTCAATACACTTGTGATGAAGCGTCCGTTCGTTGGTCTACCCGTCACTTACAAGGAATACTTTGCCGGAAAAGCAAGTACACACATGGTCGGAATTCTCGGAGGATGCATCTGGGGATTAGGTACGGCATTAAGCTACATTGCCGCAGGAAAAGCGGGAGCAGCCATTTCTTATGCACTTGGACAAGGAGCACCGATGATTGCTGCCCTTTGGGGTGTTTTCATCTGGAAAGAATTTACCGGTAGCTCCAAAGCGACAAACAGACTTTTGGGAGTCATGTTTATATTATTCATTTTGGGCCTGACATTCATTGTCATCTCAGGAGGAAGCTAAAATAAAAAAGAGGTAAAGGAACTATTAGGTATTATCAATATAAAAAGAATCACCCCAAAAGTTAGAAACTAAACTTTTGGGGTGAAATTCAATTCTATGATTCAAACTATCATATACATTATTCAGACCGTTATATCCAGCAAAGTTTCTCCCTTTGCATCCAACACCCTGACTCTGAGTTCTTCTTTCCTCTTCTCAAGAATCATCACGGTAGCACCCTCCATCTTATATCCTCCACCTATAACAACCGGAAAATGATTCCCCAATTCACCTTTCGGGTGATAAGCATACTTATGAGTATGAGCATTCAGACAGATATCAAAAGGAGCTTTTTCCAGCAGCTTAGTCCATAGTTCAGTACAAAGATTCTTTCCATCATTACCATAAAGAGGGATATGATGCAGGAGGATACGTTTTTTCGCTTTCTTAAATTCTTTGGCAGCCAGTTCTTTCTTCAGAAAACCGACCTGTTCGTTACGTAACTGGGTGAAATCATTCAAATCATAATAGACCCAATGATCGTCTGTTTTGTCTTCTCCACAGTCCAGCATGACAATACGGGTATCTCCCCAGTTGAAAGAGCCATAAGTCTTGTCACCTACATAATCGAAATGGTCACGCAAACCGATAGAATAAGCGTTCCGGATTTCGTGATTCCCCCGCATAAAGAAAGTCGGGATACAATCACCGCGCACTCCTTCGGTCAGTTCACTGATAAAGGCAGTTGCCTGATCATGACTTGCCGGGTCGTCTACACAGTCACCGTTGAAAACAACAAAATCATAGTCAATATCCTGAATTTGCCTGCACAAAGCCCGGAAGGTATGGGTATGCTGATGCAGATCATTGAACACAACAGCAGTAAAAGAATCCGTACCGGTTACAGGCAGAGTAAATTCACTGAAAGCAGAACGGGCAGTATTTCCGAAAACTTTCTTATATGCCTGATAAAGCAACATTTCTTGTGAACAGACACGATAATAATACTTTTGACCGGGCTGCAAATCATCCAGCCGTATTTTATGTAACTTGTTATTGCAGACTACCTGTCCGTCAACAATAGTACGCGCACGCTTTAATTGAGTCGTATCCGTACCGTATTCTACCCAACAATAAGCAGGAACAGTGGTTTCCCACATCACGGTCATTCCATTTCCAACCGGATTCTGCAAATAGGGTTTAGTACGGAATATCTTATCCGCCTTTTCGGCAGTGCGCAGTTCCACAACAATAGGGCGATGATCGGATGCTACAGGTTCATTCACCACTTCCGAAGAGACGACGGCAAATCCTTTATCATTCTGCTTAAAAGCCGCCACGTAATCGATAGTCTCCTTTGGGGCGGGAGCAGGAAAAGTGTGTTGTCTGGGATTAGAGAGTATCCGAAATTCTTTCTGCAACTCTTTAATAAAGTCCGATTCCGGCTCCGCATTCATGTCTCCCGCCAGAAAAAGAGGCTTTTTATAGGAAGCTGCAAAAGTTTTCAGAATCTCCAATGACTTCATCCGGTCTTCTTCCGTAAGGGATAAATGAGTGCAACAGTAAATATAATCTTCAAACTCCGCTAAGATCAATGCACGGGCTTCTTCCCTGCCGGGCAGAGCTATAGTCTGCAAATGAACCGGAGCTTTCTTTGACAGCAGACCGATTCCGTATTTTCCGCCATCATAATCTATAGCCGGAGCAAAGCAGGCATACATCTGTGTCCGCTCGGCTATCTCACCTAATACATATTTCTGATTACTCCGATTGGTCACGCTGTCTACTTCCTGCACGGCTACCACATCGGGAGAAGCGTTATTAATCACATTTGCAATACGCTGGAAGTCACAGACACCATCCATGCCTGTTGCATTTTTGATGTTATAGGTCATCAGTCTCAACGTATGCTGAGCCTGCACCGGAACAATTAACAAGATCGCGGAAATCAGTAAGAATATCTTTTTCATGTTTCTCATTGGGGGTTAAATATTAGAATCACAAAGGTAAGAAAAAAATAAAAGCCACAAGAGACTTTTTACAATCTCTGTGGCCATTACTTATACATGAGGGGAAATGTATAAATAATCTATTTTATCAGATGATGCCCCGTACGCGGTCATCAAAGGCAGAAAGGGCGGCTTTGGCACCTTCGCCCATAGAAATAATAATCTGTTTGTAAGGTACGGTCGATACGTCTCCGGCTGCATAGATTCCCGTCACATTGGTACGGCAATGCGCATCGATAACGATTTCACCCGGTCGGTTTGTTTCCACAATATCACGGAAAACGCTGCTATTGGCGGAAAGTCCGATCTGCACGAATACTCCGTCCAGTTCTACCAAACGTTCTTCTTCCGTCTTACGGTCTTTGATGCGCAAGGCTGTCAGTTTATCGCCATTACCAATTACTTCTGTCGTTTGCGAACTCACGAATACTTCCACATTCGGCAGAGATTTAAGTCTTTCCTGAAGGACATTATCCGCTTTCAGTTCATCCATAAATTCAAAGACGGTGACTTTAGAACAGATACCTGCCAAGTCAATGGCTGCCTCGATGCCGGAGTTTCCACCGCCCACTACCGCAACCTGCTTTCCTTTATAGAAAGGACCGTCGCAATGAGGACAGAAAGCGACTCCACGCCCGATATAATCGTTCTCGCCGGGAACATTCAGTTTTCGCCAGCTTGCACCTGTAGCGATAATCAATGCAGGAGCAATGAATTTCTCTCCTACGGAAGTAGTTACCAGTTTATCTTTTCCGGCAAGTTCTACCTTTTCTATCTTACGCTGTTCCAACAAATCAACAGGATAACGCAGAAGATGCGTTTTCAGATTATCGGCAAGTTCGCTTCCTGTTGTTTCGGGAACCGAAATCAGATTCTCAATGCCTACCGTCTCTTTCACCTGTCCGCCGACACGCTCGGCAACAATCGCCACGCGCAAGCCTTTACGGGCAGAATAGATGGCTGCTGATACTCCGGCAGGACCGCCACCGGCTACGATAACATCGTATTCCTTCACTTCCGTCTCCACCTTGGTTTCATCAATACCGTATTGCGCTTCCAGTTTAGCAAGCAATTCGCCAAATTCGCCACGACCTACATGAAGCAGTTTCCCATCGGCAAATACAGAAGGCACGCCTTGTATCTTCAAGGCATCCACTTCATCCTGATACAGTGCACCGTCAACCATTTCATGAGTAATGGAAGGATTCAGTGTGGTCATTGCATTCAATGCCTGAACTACATCCGGACAGTTGGTGCAAGTCAGTGAGACATAGGTCACTAAGTGTATCGGACCCTTCAAGGCTTTCACACGGTTGCAGACAGCCTCATCCGGAAAATTCTTTCCCTTACCGTCCAGATTCAGGATGGCGAGTAATAAAGAAGTAAACTCATGTCCGTTGGGGATAGCACGGAAAGTAATTTCTGTAGGTTTACCATTCTTTCCTATCGTAAATTTAAGTCCGCTTCCTTCATTTACCATACAAGTGATGTGATCGGAACATTCGGCTACATCGCTCAGCAATTCCAGCAATTCGGCACGGCTTTCATGACTGGCTGATACGGATATATCAAAGGTAAAGTCAGCCTCCAGTCCGGCAAAAATACCCTTCAGTTGTTCTTTTAATGCAGGTTCTAACATCTCTCTTTCTCCTTTCATTCTTTTAAAAGAAGGGCCGGCAGCGTCTCCGTTACCGGCCCTTCACACACATTATCAAGATCTATCAAATCTTACCGACAAGGTCAATGCTTGGCTTCAGAGTAGATTCGCCCTTCTTCCATTTAGCCGGGCAAACTTCTCCGTCGTGAGTAGCCACAAACTGTGCGGCTTCTACTTTGCGAAGTAATTCGCTGGCGTCACGACCAATATTGTTATCATTCAGTTCCACCACTTTAATCTTTCCTTCCGGGTTTACGACGAATGTTCCGCGGTAAGCCATACCTTCTTCTTCGATATATACACCCAGTGCACGGCTCAAAGCGCCTGTCGGGTCTGCCAGCATCGGGTATTTGATCTTACGGATACTTTCGGAAGCATCATGCCAGGCTTTGTGTACGAAATGCGAGTCAGTACTTACCGAGTAGATTTCCACACCCATTTCCTGGAACTGAGCATATTTGTCAGCCATGTCTACCAATTCTGTCGGACATACAAATGTAAAGTCGGCAGGGTAGAAGAAAAGGATTGCCCATTTACCTTTCAGGTCGTTGTTGGTTACTGTCTTGAAAGCTCCGTTTTGAAAAGCCTGAACACTGAATTCAGGAAGTTGAGAATTTAAAATTGGTTCCATACTCTTTATTGCTTTTATTGTTATTAATTGATTTGACTTATAACATCAGAAACATCGTTTTGTTTTTTGTTTCTGATGCAAAGATAAAGGCGGAAACCCCGCCTTTGCAAAAAAAGTCCAATCGAATAATTCTATCGGATAATAGATGAAACCAATATGCCTGCCAGTGAAGCTGCCTTCTTCTACTTCTTTGTTTTCAGTAAACGCATACTGAGAAAGCCTGCCAAAAAGATAACAATGGTTCCGAAGACAATAGTCAGGTTAGCATGAAACGGGCTTGCATATTCGCTCATAAAACCATCTTTAAAGAAGATAGGAGACAAGCTCATCCAGACGACAACGATAATGCCACAGATCACTCCCAAAACGGCGTCAACATTCCGCGCCTTCTTTGAAATATACCCCAGCAGGAAGAGTCCCAGCATACCACCGCTGAAGATGGAGGACAAAGCCCACCAGGCATCCAGCGCACTCTCTACGTTCAGAAATGCCAGCGCTACGAAAATACCGATTATTCCGATCAGTACATTCGAAACATACAAGGCTCTCACCGATTGTTTTTCTGTCGGTCTCTTATTTATATAACGGGCATAATAGTCCGTCAGAATGATAGTAGCCGAACTTGTAATGCTTGTAGCCACCGTACTCATTCCCGCCGCGAAAATGGAGGCAATCAATAATCCGGTAAGTCCGGTCGGAAGCGCATGTACAATAAAATAGGGAAAGACCGCGTCCCCCTCGACCCCTGCCGGAAGCAGTTCCGGAAACGTCTTGTAATATGCATACAATGCCGTACCTATCATAAAGAACACTGCAGAAACCGGAATAAACAAATAACCTCCGAAGAGAGCGGAGAACTTAGCCTGTTTATCACTCTTTGCCGTCAAATAACGCTGTACGTAGTTCTGATCAATACCATAATTCTGTAGATTGATAAATATACCGTAAATAAGGCATACCCAGAAAGTAGACTCGGTCAGACTGCTGCCGAAACTTCCCAAACTGAATTTCTGGTCAGTAATGGCTATCTGAAATACCTGCGCAGGCCCTTCGGGCATTTTAAACATCAGCACACAAAGGCAGGCTATCGCACCACCAATCAGAATAAATCCCTGAATCGCCTCCGTCCATATCACAGCTTTCAGACCACCCAGCATTGAATAGGCAATAATGGCAACGCTGGTTACTGCGATAATCATCTTAATATCCCATCCCAGCAGGGCATTCATAGGCAATGCGAGCAGATACAGAATAGACCCCATCCGGGCAACCTGCGTCAAAAGATAACACGATGACGCATATACACGCGCCCAGGGACCAAAGCGTTCTTCCAGAAAACTGTAAGCCGATACGCTTCCGATAGAACGATAAAAGGGTACAAAGTATTTAGCAGCAAAATACGAGGCTATCGGAATGGACAAGCTGAATACAAAAGCATTCCAATCGGACATATAGGCCTTGCCCGGATAAGCCAGATAACTGATACTACTTACATACGTTGCGAAAATAGACATTCCCACAACCCAACCCGGAAGGGAACGTCCTGCCGAAGTAAATTCCTCCGACGAACGTTTCTTGTTGAAGAAAGAGCAGCCGAAGACAACAACTCCCCCCGTGAAGAATAAAAAGATAATAATGTCGAGAATAGACATAGCCGTTCATTTTTTCTTGATTAATTACCTGAGCACTACATCAACTCCCAAATTTTGAAGTGCCTTCCATATTTTTCCTCTTTCCCGTTGTTCGAACTTATGGAAAGGCGCAGCCACATAATCGCTGCATATTCCGAGTAGACTGAGAGCACATTTCAGACCTTTCAGGTAACTGGACCCATGTTGCCCTACCGTATATATCGTAGCACTGATTTGCATTACTTTTTCCTGCAAACGTCTCACTTCTTCCATATCTGCATTCTTCGCAGCGTTGTATAAGCTCACATACAATTCGGGGAACATATTCGCACCACCGTTTACGCCGCCATGAGCCCCCAGCAGTACGGATTCCGCCATAATTTCTTCCGGTCCCACCAGCATCGAGAAATCCGGATTATCTTTCATGGCATACATCACCGACTGGAAATAAACCGTATTTGCCGAACTGTCTTTAAAACCGATTACGCCGGGATTCTCCGCTATCCGCTGAATCGTAGCCGGTGCAAAGTTCACCTTTGTATGAGTCGGCATATTATACAAGAATAATGGTAACGGCAACTGAGGCAGCAGATGCTCATAAAACTCGATCAGTTCGGGCTGACCTGTCGCAAAGTAGTAAGGAGGAGCGGAAACGACGGCATCGGCTCCATGATCTGCCGCAAGGCAGGCAAGGTTCACACTCTCCACAATCGAAGTATCGGAAATACATACCAATACCGGCAACCGTCCTTTCGCTATACGGCAGGTATTTTTAATCATTTCCATCCTCAATTTATAACTGAGGCTCTGTGATTCACCGGTAGTTCCCAACACAAAAAGAGCATGTACTCCCCCTGCTATCAGATGTTCGATCAATCTTTGCAAACCTTCCACATCCAACACATCATCGTCCAACAAGGGAGTTACCAACGGAGGAATAATTCCTGATAAAGGAATATTCATTTTGTTATTCATAGTCTGATTCTTTTAATTTGTATATGATTGTTATTAATGATACTAATAAGACGGGGTATTTAGCATTTTGTAATCACATTATTCCATATCTGAAGAAAAGATTTTATATTTTTGTCGGCAAACAATCTATTATATAAAATCAGTTATGATGAAACATCCTCTTGCCCAATTCCTGTACTGTCCCGAATGCGGTTCTCCGCACTTCGAAGTGAACAACGAGAAGTCTAAGAAATGCACAGACTGCGGCTTTGTTTATTATTTCAATCCGTCTTCCGCTACCGTGGCACTGATTCTGAATGAAAAGAAGGAACTGCTGGTCTGCCGCCGTGCCAAAGAACCGGCCAAAGGGACACTCGACCTTCCCGGAGGATTTATCGACATGAACGAAACAGGAGAAGAAGGAGTAGGCAGGGAAGTATGGGAGGAAACAGGATTGAAGGTAGAAAAAGCGACCTATCAGTTCTCCCTGCCGAACATTTATATCTATTCCGGCTTTTCCGTTCATACGCTCGATATGTTCTTTCTCTGTACCGTAAAAGACATGAGCCATTTCTCGGCAATGGATGACGTGGCAGATTCTTTCTTCCTGCCATTATCAGAGATACGTCCGGAAGATTTCGGGCTGGATTCCATTCGGCGGGGACTTGTACAGTTTCTGGCTCAACACAATTAACTAAAAGGGGCACTAAACTTTTGGGTATCAGACAACGTTTTAAATGAGGAAAATACTAAGATTCGTATTATCTTTGTAACCACCAATAATTATAAAACAACAATCACATGAAATTCAACATCAGACTTAATTACTCTCATCAGGAAGATAAAAAAGAGTCCAAAAAGAATAAGTATTTCGGATTCAAAATGGATGAGAGATAATTTACATAAAGATTTAAATGATTATAAAATAACTTTCAAAGGGTTTTCGTTGGAAGATATAGTCGTATTTTTGTCAAAACACTAGATTATGAAGAAAAGAATATCACGAATTATCTGCACCTTGTTGTGTTGTGCACCAATTGCCATCTCCGCACAGACAAGCGAAAAGATAACCTCTCCTGTCAACCTTTATAAAGAAGGGAAAGAACTTTTCCAGGAAAAAAATTATGCAGCTGCCATACCTGCATTGAAAGCATTTGTAAAGCAAAAGCCAACAGCAAGTCTCCTTCAGGACGCAGAATATATGTTAGTCAGTTCGGCTTATGAACTGAAAGACAAAAACCGCATCGAGTTACTGCGCAAGTACCTCGACTGTTATCCGGATACTCCCTACGCCAACCGAATCTATTCACTACTGGCTTCCTGCTACTTCTATGAAGGGAAATATGATGAGGCCCTGGCACTCTTTAATTCTACACGGCTCGATCTACTGGGAAATGAGGAGCGCGACGACCGCACCTACCAACTGGCAACCTGCTACATGAAGACTGATAATCTGAAAGAAGCCGCCATCTGGTTCGAAACGTTACGTGCCAGCAGTCCCAAATATGCAAAGGACTGCAGTTACTATCTCGCTTATATCCGCTACACTCAGAAGCGCTATGATGAAGCGTTGAAAGACTTCCTCCCTTTGCAGGACGACCCGAAGTACAAAGAACTCGTACCTTACTACATAGCAGAAATCTATGCTATCAAAAAGAACTATGATAAGGCGCAGATCGTAGCACAAAACTACCTGTCGGCCTATCCGAACAACGAGCACGCTGCCGAGATGTACCGCATTCTGGGAGACGCTTACTACCATTTCGGACAATATCACCAGGCAGTGGAAGCATTCACCGGCTATCTGGACAGAGATCACTCTGCTCCCCGCCGGGATGCACTTTATATGCTGGGACTCTCCTATTACCAGACAAAAGTCTACTCCAAAGCAGCCGAAATGCTGGGACAAGTGACGACCGCCAACGATGCCCTGACCCAGAATGCTTACCTGCACATGGGACTCTCTTACCTGCAACTGGCAGAAAAAAACAAGGCACGTATGGCTTTCGAACAGGCAGCCGCCTCCAACGCCAACCTGCAGATTAAGGAACAGGCCGCTTACAACTATGCACTTTGCCTGCACGAAACATCCTACTCCGCTTTCGGTGAATCGGTTACTGCTTTTGAAAAATTCCTCAATGAATTCCCGACTTCTCCGTATGCCGAGAAAGTAAGCAACTATCTGGTAGAAGTTTATATGAATACCCGCAGCTACGAAGCTGCTTTAAAGTCAATCGAACGGATCGCCAAGCCGAGTGCACAGATCATGGAAGCCAAACAAAAGATTCTCTTCCAACTGGGTACACAGTCATTTGCCAATGCCAATTTCGAACAGGCTCTCCAATATCTGAACCAGTCCATCGCCATCGGGCAGTACAACCGCCAAACAAAGGCGGACGCTTATTACTGGTGCGGAGAATCTTACTACCGCCTCAACCGGATGATGGAAGCCGCCCGCGATTTCAACGCTTATCTGCAACTGACCACGCAGCCCAATAATGAAATGTATGCGCTCGCCAACTACAACCTAGGATACATTGCTTTCCATCGTAAGGACTATACACAGGCAAGCAATTACTTCCAAAAGTATATCCAACTGGAAAAAGGCGAAAACAGAACAGCGCTTGCAGATGCCTACAACCGTATCGGAGACTGTCATCTGAATGTGCGCAACTTTGAAGAAGCCAAGCACTACTACTCGCAAGCCGAACAAATGAATACTCCTTCCGGCGATTACTCATTCTATCAGCTGGCACTGGTATCCGGTTTACAGAAAGACTATACCGGTAAGATCACTCTTCTGAACAGACTGGTCGGCAAATATCCTTCTTCTCCATACGCAGTGAATGCCATCTATGAGAAAGGACGTTCTTATGTACTGATGGATAACAACGGTCAAGCTATTACCTCTTTCAAGGAATTGCTGGAGAAATATCCCGAAAGCCCCGTCAGCCGGAAAGCTGCGGCTGAAATCGGTTTGCTGTATTATCAGAACGGCAACTTCGACCAGGCAATCAATGCGTACAAACAAGTGATTGAGAAATATCCGGGCAGCGAAGAAGCCCGCCTGGCAATGCGCGATATGAAATCTATCTATGTAGATTTGAACCGTATCGATGAATTTGCGGCTTTAGCCAATGCGATGCCGGGACACATCCGCTTTGACGCCAGCGAACAGGACTCACTTACGTATGCGGCTGCCGAAAAGATTTATGCACGTGGCAGAACAGAAGAAGCCAAGAGCAGCCTTAATAAATATCTGCAAACTTTCCCAGAAGGAGCATTTAGCCTGAATGCACATTATTACCTCTGCCAGATTGGAAATGAGCAGAAGAATTATGATATGGTGCTCCTCCACTCCGGAAAATTGCTTGAATATCCGAATAATCCATTCGCAGAAGAAGCGCTGATCATGCGTGCAGAAGTACAGTTCAACCAGCAACAGATGGCAGAAGCTCTGGCAAGCTACAAGATGCTGAAAGAAAAAGCTACCAATGTAGAACGCCGCCAGCTTGCCGAAACCGGTATCCTGCGCTGTGCCTTCCTGCTGAGAGACGACGTAGAAACGATTCACGCGGCTACCGATGTGCTGGCTGAAGCCAAGCTTAGTCCGGAACTGAAGAACGAAGCTCTTTATTATCGCGCAAAAGCTTATAAGAATCAGAAAGCGGACAAGAAAGCATTGGATGATTTCCGCGAACTGGCCAAGGATACCCGTAATTCTTATGGTGCCGAAGCTAAATATCAGGTTGCCCAGTCTCTTTATGACGCAAAAGAATATACGGCGGCAGAAAAAGAACTGCTCAACTACATCGAACAGAGTACGCCACACGCTTATTGGCTGGCACGCAGCTTTGTCCTCCTGTCGGACGTATATGTCGCTATGGGTAAAGACCTCGACGCACGCCAGTATCTGCTGAGCCTGCAACAGAATTACCAAGGCAATGACGATATCGAGAGCATGATTGAAGACAGACTAAAGAAACTAAACAAGTAAAGATTGAAAAGTATGAAACGAACTCTTTATATAGCAGGAGGCTTTACACTGGCATTTCTGATGCCGTTCAACCTTCAGGCACAGAATACTCAGCCGAAAGATACGACCATGAACCGCACGGTCGTCGTAGAACAGGAATATAATCCCGACATTCTGGATGCTTCCAAAGTGAATGTGCTGCCCAAAGTGGAAGAACCTACCGTCAGCAAAAAGGAAGTGGAATATGCCACTACTTTCTTCCCGGCTACCTCTATTCCTGCCGACCTAATGCGTCCCTATGTAGGAACGGAAGTGCAGCCCGGCAGCAAGCCCGGATATATACGCGCCGGATATGGAAACTACGGTAATCTGGATCTCCTTGCCAATTACCTGTTCCGTCTGTCGGACAGGGACAAGTTGAACGTCCGCTTTCAGATGGACGGAATGGATGGCAAACTGACTATGCCGGAAGCAGACACGAAATGGAACGCTTATTATTACCGTACCCGTGCGAATATCGATTATATCCACCAGTTCAACAAGGTAGATTTCAACATCGCCGCTAATTTCGGACTCAGCAATTTCAACCTTTCTCCGGTTCAGCCCGGCAAGCAGAAGTTTACTTCAGGAGACTTCCATCTGGGAGTAAAATCGACAGATGAAAATTATCCCATACAGTTCGAAGCGGAAACCAATCTGATGATGTACAACCGTCAGAACAATAACACTTTCTTTTTCAATGACAAAGTCGGAGAAACACAAGTGCATACCAAAGGATTGATCAGCGGCGCTATCAGCGACGAACAGAGCATCAACATCGGATTGGACATGCGTAATCTCATCTACAATAAAGACCTGAAACTTGCTGACGACCTCCAGGTATATGAGAACCGTACCGCTCTGGCACTGAATCCGCATTATAAACTTAGCAGCGACAGCTGGAATCTGCGTGCAGGAGCCAATGTAGATCTCTCATTCGGCAGCGGTAAATCATTCCGCGTGTCTCCGGATGTAACAGCACAGTATATCTTCTCCGACAGCTACGTACTCTATGCGCAAGCTACCGGAGGCAAGCTGGTCAACGATTTCCGCAGACTGGAAACGATCTGTCCTTATGCCTTGCCGGCAGCCCCTATTCTTGATACATACGAACAGCTGAATGCAGCGATAGGATTTAAAGCGAGTCCTTATCCCGGATTATGGATCAATCTGTATGGCGGTTATCAGGATTTGAAAGACGATTTCTTTGAGGTACAGGAAGAAACATTTGTCAACTATGATCCCTCACTTGCCGGTGATGCTCAGGAAGGGAATTCCTCGTCTCCGGTCACAGCACATCAATATCTGAATCTGGAATTCAGCAATACCAACAACTTCTACGCCGGTATGAAGATCAGCTATGAATACAAAGACCTCATTGCATTGTCCGCTGCTGGAACTTACCGTAACTGGGATGCGAAAGAAAAATACAGCCTGTATATGAAACCCGCCTGCGAAATTAATTTCAGCGCAGACTTCCGCCCGATCACAGGACTGAATATCAATCTCGGTTACGATTATATCGGACGCACAAAGGTAGAAGGCATTAAAGCCGCAGCAGTCAGCGACCTGCATGCCGGAGCCAGCTATAATGTGTTCAAAGGAGTATCCGTGTATGCCCGGATTAATAATATCCTCAATAAGAAATACCAGTATTATCTGGGCTATCCTACAGAAGGTCTTAACTTCCTGGGAGGATTAAGCTTCAGCTTCTAGACAAGACATATTCTCCAAAGAGAAGAACCAATCAGATGCCCATCCTGTTATTGCCTATGTGCAACATAACAGGATGGGCTTTTTTATTGTTCCTTACAAAGCCTCCTTTTCCATCCCGTCTATAATTTTGTATCAAGGTCTACCCATTTGTTACAGATAGTGTTTCTAGCTATTTGTGCACCTAATTTGGTGAATATTGCACGTCCATTTTTCACATCACCCCTAATTTTGCATCATCATTAAAAGATAAATGAAGTTAACCTTATTGCACATAAGCAAAGGATATATTTAGAAACTGAAGAGAGAATAAAGAGAATAAAAGTCACCCCCAACCCGGTTGACCTAACTATAAACTAAATATATTATTAACCTATCAAATTAAACAGTATGAGAAACGCGCTCAATTTAAGATTCTGCTTTCTTGTTACGTTTCTTTTATTCATACCGTTGATGTATGCCTTGCCCCCAGAAGGTATCACAATTAAGGGTAGAGTAACGGATGAAACACTCAAAGAAGGCGTTCCCGGAGCTAATGTGACTGTGAAAGGCACGAGCATTGGGACAATCACAGACTTTGACGGTAACTTTACGATCGTCGCCCCAAGCAAAAAATCCGTATTGAACATTTCCTTTATCGGGTATGTAACTCAGGAAATCGTGGTCGGAGACAGAACAATCATCAATGTTTCCTTAAAAGAAGATGCACAGAACCTCGGTGAAGTGGAAGTTGTAGCTATCGCATACGGTAATCAGGACAAGCGCATGCTTACCAGTGCCGTCTCCTCCATTGACAACAAAGAGCTGATCAAATCTCCGGCAACAAGTATCACGAACCTCCTCGCAGGAGCACTGCCGGGTGTATCTTCCGTACAGACTACCGGACAGCCTGGTAAAGATGCTGCTGCCATCTACGTACGTGGTGTCGGTTCATTAAATGATTCACAATCCAAGCCCCTGGTTTTAGTAGACGGAATAGAACGTGAGTTTTCACAAATCGACCCGAACGAAATCGAAAGTATTTCAGTATTGAAAGACGCCTCTTCCACCGCTGTATTCGGAGTAAGAGGTGCTAATGGCGTTGTATTGATCACCACCCGAAGAGGTAAAGCAGGCAAAACGCAGATTTCCGCCAGCACCAAACTGGGTCTGCAACAACCCATCTCACTGGTAGAGCAGACCGGAAGTTACGAGTTCGCACGCTTCTGGAATATGAAGCAGGAGATGGACCACGTTACGAATCCTAAGTTATACTTCACTCCGGAACAGGTAGAAGCCTATCGCACCGGCTCAGACCCCATCATGTATCCCAGTATGGACTGGAAGAAGTATATTTTTAATAATATCTATCTTCAAAGCCAGAACAACCTAAATATCTCCGGCGGTAGCGATAATGTACGATACTTCATCTCAGTAGGTTATACTTATCAGAACGGACTTCTGAAAGAACTTCCCGGACAAATGTACGACAATAACTATCGTTACAACCGCTATAACTACCGCGCCAATATCGATGCCAATCTGACCAAGACCACTTCGATGAAACTCGGTGTCGGTGGTGTTTTAGGTAAGATACAGGAACCGCGCAGCGTCGTTTCGGGTACAGGAGAAGACCAAAACCCCTGGGTAATCGCACAGATCTGGTCACATCCGTTTGCCGGACCGGGATTTATCAACGGAGTACGTACACTGATTCCTAAAGATATGGTTCCGCTGGGAGAAGTGATGCGTGACGGTATGTTCGTATTCTACGGACAAGGTTACAATCAAACGTATGACACGACATTGAATCTGGATTTGGACATCACACAGAAACTGGACTTTATCACTCCGGGACTGAGCGTTTCCGTGAAAGGTGCTTACGACAATAAATTCAAACTGGAAAAAGTACGTACGGGAGGCGCCATCGAAGCGCAGACTGTGTACTACAAATCATACTTTGACACCAACGGTACGATGTCACAGACCGATCCCGACTACGATAAATCACTTATCTATGTACCCAGCGGCAGCGATACTCCGCTCACTTACTCGGAAAGCAGCGGACGCGGACAGAACTGGTATCTGGAAGGACGTATCAACTATGACCGTACATTCGGCGACCACAGAATATCCGGTCTGTTCCTTTACAATCAGTCGCGTAACTATTATCCGGACAGCTACACTTATCTGCCCCGTAACTACGTAGGATTGGTAGGACGTGCTACTTACGCCTATCAAAGTAAATATCTGCTCGACGTAAACGTCGGCTACAACGGTTCGGAGAACTTTGCTCCGGGCAGCACACGTTTCGGTGTATTCCCTTCCTTCTCTGCCGGATGGATCGCAACTGCCGAGAAGTTTATGGAAAACCAAAAAATCGTAGACTACCTAAAACTCAGAGCATCCTGGGGACGTGTAGGTAACGACAAGGGAGTAGACTCACGCTTTATGTACATGCCTGCCGTATGGGGATCATCGGGCAGTTACAGCTTCGGTGTGGACAATCCGATTTCCCAATCGGCAGCAGCCATCTCACGTATGGGTAACCCGGCAGTAACCTGGGAAACAGCCGACAAGCAGAACTACGGTATTGATCTTAAGTTCTTCAACAGCCGCCTGTCCGCTACCTTCGACTACTTTATCGAACACCGCACAGGTATTCTGATCTCTCCGGAATCGACCCCAAGCATCATCGCAACTGCACTGCCTAACCTGAACATTGGTAAGGTAGACAACCACGGTTACGAAGTTTCTCTCGGCTGGCGCGATAAGATCGGAAAGGATTTCACCTATAATGTGGATGCCAACGTCTCTTTCGCACGCAACAAAATCCTCTATATGGACGAAGTGCCCAAGCAATTCTCTTATATGAACCAGACCGGTGGCTCTACCGGACGCCAGACCGGAGTATACAACTACATCCGTCTCTATCAGTACAGCGACTTCATCACCGGAGCCGACGGCGAACTGACCTTAAAGCCGGAACTGCCTCAGCCTTATCAGAAGGTATATCCGGGTGACGCCATGTACGCCGACCTCAACGGAGACCACATCGTGGACGGTAATGACAAGAGCGTAGCAGGTTATGCTACCCGTCCGGAATACGTTTTCGGTATGAACATGGGATTCGACTGGAAAGGATTCAACTTCACCATGCAATGGGTGGGTTCCAAGAACGTTAACAGAATGTATGACATCGAATACCGTATCCCTTATACGAATGCCGGAAAGCGTGGTTTGCTGACCTACTTCTACGACGGTTGCTGGACTCCGGAAAACCAACTGGGAGCTACTTATCCGCGTCCGTCGGAAGAATCGGAAAGCTGGAACTCCGAACCCTCTACCCTCTGGTTGGTGGATGCTTCCTATCTCCGCTTGAAGAGCCTGAGCTTCGGTTATACCATCACCGGAAAGAAATTCCTGAAGAAACTGGGCCTCAGCTCACTCGGATTAAACTTCAGCGGCTACAACCTGCTGACCTTCTCACCGCTTAAATATCTTGATCCGGAAAGTGATCCTAACCGATTCGGAGATTATCCGCTGATCAAAGTATATAGCTTCGGTTTAAATCTTAACTTCTAAAAAACGACTGTATGAATAGAATAATAAAAGGACTCGGAATAGCATTGGGTTGCGTACTGATAGCCTCCTCCTGTTCTGAAATCAGCTTCGGGGATAAATTTCTGGGCGACCAGCCTGAGAGTTCCGGAGCGACTACCGAAGAAATGTTCTCTTCGAAAATAAATGCCGAAAAGGTGCTGACCAAAGCATATACCGGATTACCTTATGGGCTACCGACCGGCTCTGACTACAAATTGGGTGTGAACATACTTGAATCAATCACAGACTTATGTTATAGTTTCCGTGATAATATCAGTGACGGTCCTGTCAAGCTCTATTACAACGGAGCACTCAGCGCCAACAATGTTCCCAAAAATTCCGCTTACCGTTATGGAAGCAAATCCGACTGGACTACAATCCGTTATGCCTGGTTGTACATTGAGAACGTAGAAAAAGTGCCCGACATGACAGCCAGCGAGAAAAGCGAGCGGATCGCGGAAGCCAAAGTTTTGATCTCCCTCTGCTATTTCGAAATGCTGAGATATGTAGGCGGTGTGACATGGCTGGACCACTATGTAGACGTAAACGAGACAATGAATTTCCCCCGTATCACTTTTGCCGAAACGGTAGAGAAGATCGTAGGATTGCTCAACGAAGCCATCAACTCCAATCTGGCCTGGAAAGCCGAGAAAGCAGATGACGGACGTATGACCCTGGCAGGAGCGATGGCATTAAAGTTCAAGGTATTGCAATGGGCAGCCAGTCCGACTTTCAACTCAAACACTAAATGGCATCCGGAAGCAGACGAATATACCTGTTACGGAAATTACAGCGACCAACGATGGAAAGATGCCGCCGAAGCAGGCGCAGCCTTTTTCACAGAATTACAAAAACGGCACGAATACGAACTGATTCAACCTACGGAAGAGACGCACCGGGCAAGACGTCTGGCCTATCGTCAGGCCTACTACAACCGCGGCGGAACAGAAATATTAATCTCTACCCGTCAAGGATATGGCTCCGATGTTCACAGCAGCTTTATCGGCCAACGTTATTACAGCGGCCCTACATTGAACTATGTAGATATGTTTCCGTGGGAAGACGGAACTGATTTTCCGGCAAATTTCGACTGGAAGTCACCCTCCAAGCAACCGTTCTTTACAAAAGGCGAAATGGTGCCCACCCGCGACCCACGTCTGTATGAAAATGTAGCTTGTCCCGGAGACACCTACTGCAACGGAACAACAGCTCCTGTTTATATCAACCATGCCGACTACAAAGACGGTAGCGGATTCCTGATCATGAAGTACATCTTACAGGAAAACAACGATCGCGAAGGTCCGGTACAATGGTCACACACCCGTCTGGCGGAAATCATGCTGGGATATGCGGAAGTACTCAACGAAGTCAACGGACGCCCTACCGACGAGGCTTACAAAATGGTAAACGATGTACGAAAGAGAGTAGGTCTGCCGGAACTTTCCAAGACGATGAATCACGATCAGTTCCTCGAAGCAGTACTGAGAGAAAGAGCACTCGAATTAGGATTTGAAGAAGTACGCTGGTTCGACCTCGTTCGCAGAGACCGTCAGAGCGACTTCAAGAAGAAGTTGTACGGACTCAGAAGCAGAGGTAACGACCTGAACAATCCGACTGAGTTCACCTTCGAGAAGATCGAACTGGGAGACCATTACTGGGCTACCAACTGGGATACCAAGTGGTATCTGGCTCCGATTCCTCAGGAGGAAATCAACAAGCAATATGGAATGACCCAAAACCCGGGCTGGTAAATGACACGTTAACTAATATCGTTTGAACAATGAATAAAATAAATTATATATTAATCACTCTGCTCCTGGGAGGTTCGGTATCCCTGAATGCACAGACATCGAAAGCTGCTTCGGAAATGCAGCTGGCAGATACACTGAGCATCGGCTACCAGATGAACGTATCTTCCCGGACCAGCAGTTACTCTATCAACGGAGTCAATGCTTCCGCATTCGAAAAATCCCCGTACATAGATATCAGCAAAGCTTTGTATGGAAAAGTGGCAGGTCTGAATGTATATCAGGGTACAGGCTCGTCAGCCGATAACGTATCCACCCTCTCTATACACGGAAATGCCCCGCTAGTATTAATTGATGGTTTCCCACGTGATATCAGTGACATCACTTCGATGGAAATCGAATCATGCTACGTTCTGAAAGATGCGGCAGCCGCTGCTCTCTACGGTATGCGTGGTGCGAATGGAGTAGTACTGATCACGACTAAACGCGGAATAAGCAATGGTCTGAAGGTAAATGTGGACTATAATTTCGGTGTCAATACCCAATTCCGTTCTCCGGACTTCGCAGATGCCTATACGTATGCGAACGCTCTTAACACCGCATTAAGCGGAGACGGTCTGCCTGCACGCTACAATGCGCAGGAACTGGATGCTTTCCGGACAGGAATCTATCCGTATGATTATCCGAATGTAGACTGGTGGAATGAAACGCTGAACAACACAGGATTGACCCACAACCTGAAAATGTCTTTCAGCGGAGGTAGTGACAAATTCCGTTTTTACACGGTAGTTGACTATTACCGGGATCGCTCCATGTTGAAGAAAAACACGGAAGATACACGTTTCGACACTACACCTACAGACACACGTCTGACCGTACGTACCAATCTGGACGTAAAAGTGACGGAAAGCACATTGCTGAAAGCCGGCATTGTAGGCAGACTGAAAGAATTCAGAGGTACCCGCTATGGACGCAGCGCTATTTTCAACAAAATCTATGGCATTCCATCCGCTGCATTCCCCATTCGTTATGAGAATGGCATTTATGGAGGTAGTTCTGTGTACGGAACCGGTAATCCGGTAGCTCTGTTGAAAGACTACGGACACATCCGTAACGTATACGGAACACTACTCGCCGACCTAAGCATCCGTCAGGATTTAAGTGCGTTGACCAAAGGGCTGGCAGCCGAAGCATCCGTCTCTTTCGATAATATCGGAGGAATGAATGAAACCACCAATAAAGAGTATCGTTACATGAACAGCAATGCAAGTATCACCAGCGATGGTACACTGGTGACAACTCCTGCCATTTATGGTACAGACTCCGAAACACTGGGACATACACAGCCTTTCGAAAGGCTGATGCTACGCAGCGATTTCCAGGCAAAGGTGGATTATAACCGCACTTTTGGCAAACATCAGGTGGGAGGAGCATTGATTTATGATATGCAGTCTGTTGTCAAAAACGGCAGAAACAACTCTCAGAAGAATCAGTCTGTGCTGGTGAACGCCACATATACTTACGACAACCGTTACAGCCTCAATGCCGTATTTAACCGTTCGGGATCAGCTTACCTGCCCGACGGAGACAAATACTCGAACTATCCTGCCGTTTCCGCTGCATGGATCGTTTCCAACGAAGCATTTATGGAAAAGGTGACACCGATCAATCTCTTTAAGATTCGCGCCTCTTACGGTCTGTCCGGATGGGACGGCAATCTGAGCCACGAACTATGGCGTCAGTCTTATGGCAGCGGCGGTGCCGGTTATAACTTCGGAGTGAATGCCGGAGGACAGTCCGGTGGCAGTGAAGGCGATCTGCCGGTTATCGGCCTGGTAGCGGAAAAATCACAGAAAGCGACTTTCGGATTTGATCTCGCTGCTTTTGATAATCGTTTGAATGCAACAGTAGAAGGTTTCTACGAAAAACGTTCGGATATACTTGTGTCAGGTGCCAATTCTACTTCCGGTATTATCGGTATCACAGTAGGTCAGGTGAACGAAGGAATCTATAAATACAAAGGAGTGGATGCTTCTTTGAGTTGGAATGATAAGATCGGTGATTTCCATTATGGTATTGGTGCTAGCATGTCATATCTGAATACAGAGGTAGTCAATGTAAACCAGGCATATCAGGAATACGACTACCTGTATACCAAGGGCAACCGTATCGGACAGATGTACGGCCTGGAAGCTATCGGCTTCTTCAACAGCCAGCAGGAAATCAACAACAGTCCGCAACAAACCTTCTCGGACGTAGCTCCCGGTGACGTGAAATACAAAGATCAGAACGGTGACAACCGCATCGACGAGAAAGACATTGTGAAAATGTTCGGTTCATCTGTTCCACGCTTCTATTTCGGATTCAATCTGAACTTCTCATACAAGAGACTGGAGCTTTCCGCTGATTTCCAGGGAATGACCGGAGTCACTGTTTCATTGCTCAACAGTCCGCTTTATAGTCCACTTGTAAGCAATGGCAACATTTCAAATACATTCCTGAATGAAGAAATAAGCTGGACACCGGAGAATAAGACCAATGCAACCATGCCGAGACTGACTACTCAAGAAAACTTGAATAACTATCGCGCCAGCTCACTGTGGTACCGTGACGGTTCATTCCTGAAACTGCGTAACCTATTGGTAGCTTATACTTTCCCGAAATCGCAGACTCGCTTTGCCGACCTGAAAGTATTCGTACAAGGCACCAATCTGTTCTCATTAGACAATATCCATTTTGCCGATCCGGAACAACTTGGCATCGCTTATCCGTCGACAAGAAGTTATTGGGCAGGTATCAAACTTAATTTTTAATGCAAAGTAACAAATGAACATTATGAGAACCAAATACATACTCTTAACCATTTTGTCTTCGTTGGTCTTTGCTTCGTGCAACTACCTTGACTTTGATGAAACGAACAACCTGAAGACAAAAGAAGACATGTACAAGTATTTCGGTACAAGCAAATCAATGCTTACCCACGTATACTCATACATGCCACAAGGCTACCAACTGTTTGCGACCTCCGGCGGAATTTTCACCGAAGACAGATATTCCATGCGCGACTGTGCCAGTGATGACGGCGAATTCGGAGCCTATGCAGATAATATCCAGAATACCAATAACGGTAACTGGTCGCCTATTAAAACTTATGACGATTCATGGACCCTGTATCGCGGTATACGTGCTGCCAACAGCTTTATAGCAGAGATTGCCCAAGTGGACTTCACACGCTACGAGCACGACGGACAATATACAAACTGGATGAAGCAGCTGAAATATTTCCCTTACGAAGCCAGAGTGCTGCGGGCACACTACTTCTTTGAACTGGCACGCCGCTACGGTGACATCGCCATGCCATTGGAAGTACTGACTGAAGAGGAAGCCAATACAATCGGCAAGACACCATTCAGCGAAGTTATCAGCTTCATTGTCAGTGAATGCGACGACGCTGCCAATAACTTGCCGGACAGCTATGTAAACGAACCGGGAGCAGAAATCGGCAGAGTGACCAAAGGCTTTGCAATGGCAGTAAAGTCAAAAGCACTGCTATATGCTGCCAGTAAGCTACATAATCCTTCTATGGATACCGAATTGTGGAAAAAGTCTGCCAAAGCAGCAATAGATATTATCAACACAGGGCTTTACTCTCTCGACCCCCAGGAGAGTGCCAACAACCTCGACTCAAAAGAAGTTGTACTGATGAGGATCAATGGTGATGACTCGGACTTCGAAATGTTTAATCTCCCGCTTCGCATGACTGCGGGAACACGCACTTCCAGTCTTATCCCATACAGCAATTACCCATCACAAAACCTTGTGGACGCATTCGAGACAGTCAACGGTTACAAAGTAACCCTAGAAAACACAGGATGGGTTTGCGAAGACCCTGCATTTGACCCGCAATCACCTTATGAGAATCGTGACAAACGTTTCTACCGCGCTATTCTTGCCAACGGAATGTCGTTTAAAGACTACACCATTGAAACCTTCAAAGGTGGCGCCGACGACGGAATCGTATCACAAGGCGGTTCACCGACAGGATACTTCCTGCGCAAGTACATTCAGGAAGCTACTAGCTTTGAACCGGGTAAAGAAGCTGTCAGCAAGCATCATTGGGTGATTTACCGCTATGCGGAAACATTACTAACGTATGCGGAATCTATGGTCAACGCTTTCAATGATGTCAATTACACAGATGAGACTTATAAGTATTCTGCTCTGTGGGCTATCAATGAAGTGAGAAAGAATGCCGATATGCCGTTGATTCCTTCCATGGGAAAAGATGAATTCATGGAACGCCTGTACAATGAATGGCGTGTAGAGTTTGCTTTCGAAGATCATCGTTTCTGGGATGTACGGAGATGGAAGATTGCCGATACTACCCAGCGGGAACTATACGGAGTAAAGATCGAGAAGCAGGCGGACGGTACGTTCAACTTCTACAAGAACCTTTACGAAACCCGTAACTGGAGAGATTGCATGTATCTGTATCCGATCCCTCAAAGCGAACTATACAAGAATACAAACTTAAATCCTCAAAACACAGGATGGTAATTAATTGTCTAATCTAATATTTAAAAGATATATGAAAAAGTTATATAGCAACACGTTAATGCAACTGATTCTTGCACTGTGCACATTCAGTTTTGTAGCATGCCAGGAGTTCGACATCGACTCACAGCCGGAAGGTCCTCTCAATATCCAGATAGATGCTCTGGAGTCTTATACTGCTTTGGCAACTTCTCCAAGCAATGTAGTGTTCAACATCAGCTCCAACACTCCCTGGACGATTGAAAGCGACCAGCAGTGGTGCAAGCCGACTCCTTCGATGAGTGCAGCCAGCTCACTTGTGTCGGAGATTGTGGTGACAATGGAAAACAATACAGGAAAGAAAGCACGTACAGCCAAACTGACTATCAAGGCAGAAGGCGTTGAAGGCACCAAGGTAGTTACTATCGAGCAGGCTTCGAAAGAAGATTTAGTAGTAATTCCTTACGACCAGATTGTGCCGACAGTAGGTGGAACCATCTCTTTCAATATTGTGTCAAACAAGCCATTCCAAATAATTCCTTCCACACAGTTTGTAGAACAAATCTCTCCGGCTTCGGGCGATGGTAATGAAGATGGCAACAAAATTCCCATAACCATCACAATACCAGAAAATACAGGAGGTGTAAGAACAGCTGAAATCACTGTCAAGACAGAGTTTCAGGAGAAATCATTCACCATTACACAAGACGGTATCATCATCGAGCCCAAGAATGAAGAAGAAAAAACCAACCAACTGAATGGCATGGGCGGAGAGAAAAACATCGAAATCAACTCCAGCGTAGAGTGGAAAGTAGAGGTTCCTGCCGAATTTAAGGAATGGCTAAGTGCCGAAGCTGATGGTAATAATCTGACGCTTAAAGCAGGATACAACAATTTGTTTATTACAAGAGTGGGACATGTGTTGCTTTATCCCAAGAGCAATGTTCCGGGATTTGAAGGTGTACCCGTTGAAGTGAGACAGCCTAGAAATATGTGGGCAGACGGAGCCGAAGATATTGACCCGGAAACAGGATATGCAACCATACGAAGCAATGCGCAAAATAGATATGTGCCCAACTTCTCTTATGGAAAGGGGAAAATCGTTTGGAACTTTGAAAGCGTCAATATGCCTGCCGGAACGGATGGATTCCTTTACCTGAATGGTGACACATGGCACTGGAATGGTGCAGCAAACGGTGCAGGTTGGATACAAATCAGAATTTATCCGCAAGATTCAACAACAAAATCCAGTTTTAAACTTCACTACGACTGGACAGCTGAAGAATTTACGCTGGAAGAAAGCATGAACGACATCAAAACCATTGAGTTAGATACCAAAGTTGATCCGGAAGACGCGACAAAAGTAAACGTAACATTCTCTATCAACGGAAAAGTATACTATTCCGGTAAGAAACACAATGCCTTTGACTTGGATGGACATAAAGGCGTAATATTCTATTCCGGATTCAGCGGTCCATTCTCACCGGAATGTACCATCGTCTTTAAGTCGTTAGACTATGAAGTTTATGAATAAATGTGTAAACAATAACTTGAAGTGTTTATGAAATCTGATAAATTACATAAAATAGCCTTCTTAGGACTTTTCACACTACTGGCAGCAGTTCCTGTGTTGCAAAGCTGTGATGACGATGAGAAGCAAAAGGCTGTCGACCTGCGCTACCGTGTAGAAGACTCATATCTACTACCCGCCGACGGCACAACCGATGAACTGAGCGTCACTTTCCAGGTGAAATCAACCGATCCATGGGAAATATTCGGAGAAAACAAAGGTGACTGGTATGCCATTTCACCAGCCACGGGTGATAACCCGGAAAAGACATACGATGTAACCATCAAATGTGAGGAAAATACCAGCTTGGACGATCGTACTGAGGTCATTAACATCAAGAGCGATTATTGGACCGGTAAAAAATTCACACTGACTCAAAAAGGTACTGCCTACTTAGAGTACGAAGGAGTGGATATGATTGAAAAAAACGGAAATGTGCCCGAAGTGTTCAGTGTGCTTAGCAATCAAAAGTGGACAGCCAAGGTGACTGATGGAGAAGAGTGGCTTTCCATCAGTCAAGGAGCTTCCGGAATGGAAAACGGTACAGTGGAACTGAAAGCAACCCCCAATACCGGTGCCATGCGTTACGGAGTGGTAACTTTATATGACCGCAATGGTGACAAACAACAGGAAGTGAACATCACCCAAGATGGTGTACAGATTGAACCCGCACAGCCCGAAAACGGCAAGTGGTATGAAGTGGAAGCTGTGGGCGGAAAGCTGACTATTCACGTAGTAGCCAATTCACGCTGGGGAGTTACGAAAGAGATTCCGTCAGACGAAACATGGTATGAATTTGAGCAAACCGAATTTAATGGAAGTGCCGATTTGGTTATCAATGTAGCAGAATACAGCACTAGCTCTTCGGTACGCAACGGAACCATCATTCTCTCTTCCCTCAGTGATGAAGAAGGAATAGAACCGGTGACTACTACCATACGAATCAAACAAGCCAGTTCAGAATCATCAAGAACTACCGTGAACGAAGAAAACAGAGAGGTGAGCGGAGATTATTACTTTGGCAGCCAACTGATGCCTGGACGATATAATATCTACATCGGACCGTTCAACGGCAACATGAATATGTTCTTCATGATTAATGCCACTCCGTGGACCGAATTCCGTTGGCACGTGGCAGGCGGAAAGAGTGACCTCAGCACTACTCCATGGAGCCAGAAAGTATTTAGCGGTGCAGCCGGAACGGTGAAAACACTGGATACGAATGCTGACAATAAGTTGGGATGGAATATCCTGCAAGAAGAAAATGAAACCGGTACATGGATTAGGGTAGAATGGTACCTCAACGATGAGTTTATCATTTCCACTATCTCCGATGGTACCCAGGACTGGAAAGTACCAGGAAATATTCTTGTTGAGAAAGGTGGACAGATCATGGTGCGCTGCAACGATGGCACACTGCCGCTACGCAAATGGGAATACATCGAACCGCTGAAGTGGGGCGAATAGCCAACGTAACATTGACAAAGAAAAAGTACCTGCCTGTACAAACTGGCAGGTACTTTACTACCAACGTAAAATAATGAACGAACCAAAAAAGTTATGATGAAAAGAAAAATATTACTTATACTGAACATGGCAATCATCGGATTTTCCACTGCTGCCTGTTCGGATGATGAGACCAATTACATCACTCCGGAAAAGAAATATCCGCTCACCGCTTTTGCCGTAGCAATAAATAATGTGTCAGCGAATACGACTTCCTATTATCATGGGAAGATAGACCAGACCACCCACAGAGTGGAAATCGGTACGATCGAGGATGCCAATACCATCACCGGCGTAGACTATACGCTAATGAGCGATGGAGCCACCATCTCACCGGACCCGGCAACATTTGTACACAACTGGAAAAAAGAACAGACAGTGACCGTCACCACCGAAGACAATCAAACAACGACCTATACTATCGTACTGACCAAGTTTGACGACACCATGAAGGACGTTCTCTTCATGGACGAGTTCGATGTGGACGGCAATCCGGACCCGACCAAATGGGTACTCTGCCAGAAAGCAGGCTCCGACTGGAACGACGAAATGTCCGAAAGTTATGACCAGGCTTACGTAAAAGACGGCAGACTTATACTGAAAGCCGAAAAAATAGGTGATGAATACAAAGCCGGCGGTATCGAAACGCAAGGTAAGTTTGACTTCACCTTCGGACGGGTGGAAGTAAAAGCCAAAATCACCAGTTACCCCAATGGCGCATTCCCCGCTATCTGGATGATGCCGAAGAAATATATCTATGACGGATGGCCGAATTGCGGAGAAATCGATATCATGGAACATGTGAAACAGGAATCCGCGATCCATCATACGATACATACTCACTACACGTATGATTTGAACATCAAAGATCCGTCCAACACCGCACAAGTAACTTGCAATTATCAGGACTGGAACATCTACGCTTTAGAATGGAGCGAAGACAAACTGACTTTCTTCATCAATGGACAGGAGACTTTCTCTTATTCAAACCTGAAACTGGAGAATGAAGCAGAAATGAAGCAATGGCCGTTCACAAAAGATTCTTCATTCTATCTCATCCTGAACATGGGATTAGGAGGAGACAGACCGGGCTCATGGGCAGGTCCTATCGATGATGCCAACTTACCTGCCATCATGGAAATTGACTGGGTAAAAATAACCAAGTTAGATAAATAGGTTTTAAGGTAGGAGCCAAGGTTTTTAGGAACTTCTAAAGAAGGAGGAATGGAAGTATAGAGACTATTCAAAACTTTCATTCCTCTATTTGTTTTCGGGTATTAAATCTTTTTTACTTATTAAACATGAAACATTTATTATACGCATTATTAACGGCTGTAAGCATTTTATTCACTAGTTGCGGACCCTCTTCCAATACCAACACCCCACAGGAGCCCAATGTGCCTCAACCGCAGCCTCAGCCCCAACCGGAAGTCACCCAGAAAGTAGTTATCGGCTACCTTGCGCTTGACGACTGGGAGTTTGAAAGTTTATTTCCTACGATAGAATGGAAATATCTGACGCATATCAATGCCAGCTTTGCAAGAGTAAAAGCAGACGGCACACTCAACATCGAGCCTGTCCGGAAGAGAATTGAAAGTGTACGTGAAACGGCTCACAAACATAATGTCAAGATTCTGATATCTTTAGCAAAGAACAGTCCGGGAGAATTCACTACCGCCATCAATGATCCGAAAGCCAGAAAAGAACTGATACAGCAGATTATTGCATTCACCAAAGAATATAAACTGGACGGCTTCGACATCGATTATGAGGAATATGACAACTGGGATAAGAATTTCCCCTCATTATTGGTTTTTGCCAGAGGTTTATACCTGGCAAAAGAGAAAAATATGCTGATGACCTGTGCCGTCAACAGCCGCTGGCTTAATTACGGAACCGAATGGGAGCAATACTTCGACTATATCAACCTGATGAGTTATGACCGGGGAGCATTTACCGACAAACCGGTCCAGCATGCTTCATACGATGACTTTGTGAAAGACCTCAAATACTGGAATGAACAATGCCGTGCAGCCAAAAGTAAAATAGTGGGAGGACTTCCTTTTTATGGATATTCCTGGGAGGAAAGTCTGCAAGGCGCAGTGGATGCCGTTCGTGGAATCCGCTATAGCGGCATACTCAAACATCTTGGAAATGAAGCAGCGGACAAGGATAATATAGGCAAGACTTATTATAACGGCCGCCCTACTATAGCCAACAAATGTAAGTTCATCAAAGAAAACGACTATGCCGGCGTGATGATCTGGCAATTATTCCAAGATGCCCACGATGATAACTATGACTTAAAGCTCATAAACGTTGTAGGCAGAGAAATGATGGAATAGACGGGATATACCGCTTTCTCTTATGCAGAAGACCCTATCCTGTCGTACTTTTCACCTATTGTTATCAGATTTTTAATAGGAGATCTTCATCGTTCCACTCGAGTGATCTGATCTCATCACTAGAGTGAACAGATCTCTCCACTCTAGTGGCAAGATCGTTTCACCCGGGTGGAACGATGAAGATGTCGGTAAGAAAACAGAAGTATATAGGCTTGATATAACAAAGATATAAGGTATCCGAGCTACAAAGTACCTGTTATTTGAAACTGATATATGAGATATTAACCCTCAAAGGGTAGTCTGTTTACCTACTTACGCAAGGAAAGGGAATGAGAGATAAGCAAAAAAGGATGAGAGATAAGCCTAATTAAAGCCATTTTGCGTAGAAAACAATGAGAGATACCTTGCAAAAGAAGTATCTCTCATTACATATCGTTCTGATTATATGATATTTACCTCATACAGAATGAGAGCATGAGACTAATATTTATTTTTTTATTTCTAGTATACGTTCCTAAGTCCAAGTTATCAATGCGATTTACTTATCCTGTTTTCTATAAGCGGAAGGAATCTCTCCTTTTATAGACTTGAAAACCTTACTGAAATAACGCAAAGAGGAGAAGCCGACCACTTCGGAGATTTCAGTAATGTTCATGGTAGTAGTAGTAAGCAACACGATTGACTGCTCAATGCGCTGCTTATTCACATAGTCTACAATCCCCATACCCGTGATGGCCTTCACTTTATTGAATAACAACGAACGGCTGATGCACATATTAGTAGCAAGGAATGCAACATCCAGTTCCGGATTACTCATATTATCCGCAATCAATGTATTCAATTTCAGCAGGAAAGTCTCATCCGCATTACTAAAGCTCACTTCCTTATGCGTCAAGAGCTTATCATCTTTATATCTTGCCCGTATCTGTTCGCGCTGCCTCAACTGATTATGAATCAATGCCAGCAATCCGTCTATTTCGAAAGGTTTCGGCAAAAAGGCGTCCGCTCCAGTCTTATAACCGGTATACATATTCTGAGAATTATGATAGGCGGTCAATAAGACAAAAGGAATATGGCTGATATCCAGATTAGTCTTCACTTCCCGGCAAAGTTCAAACCCATTCATCCGGGGCATCATGACATCACTGATGATAATATCCGGCAATCGGTCTTTGATCTGTTCCAATCCCTCTTTCCCATCCTTGGCAACATATACACGGGCAAAATAATTACTCAGCGTTTCTTTCAGATAACTTCGCAGTTCGGGAGTATCTTCGACCACCATCACTGAATATTTTTTCAGGAAGGTATAATCGATTCTATCCGGTTCATTCACTTCCACGCCTGTAGCTGCTTCCACAGAAGCCGGTTCCAGCTGTCCGCAAGTATCCGTGAATAAGGGTAGTTCAAAATAAAAGATTGCCCCTTTTCCCGCTGCATTCGAAGCGCCCACTCTTCCTTTATGGTGTGTGATGAGACTCTTCGCATAGGATAATCCGATGCCGCTTCCTCCTTTTTCATGTCCCCCCTGATAGAAACTGGAGAAAAGAGAGTCTGTGTCTACCATATTCAGTCCCATCCCTTCATCCCTGACAGAGATCCGAACCCAGTCTTTCTCTTGTGACAAGGTGGTAATCAGTGTAGTAGTGGTACCCGATTCGCTAAACTTCAACGCATTCATCAGGAAGTTGGAAAGAACGAACTCGCACTTATTCTGATCGAATGGTACCTCTTTTATCTGTTCGTCCAACTCATATTCGAGTCTGATACCTTTCACATGAAACTCATTGATGAACTTATCTCCCACAGAGCACACCCACTCATTCAAAGGATGCGGCAATATATGCAGCATATCTTTTCCTTCTTCCAGTTTCCTTACATCGAGTACCATATCGATGATACTCTTCATCTGGTATGCCTGCTTATAGATCGGGACCAACAACTTTTCCACATCCTGCTTGTCCGACTCCTTATTGATAATACGCTTCAATGGTGCACAAATCAGTGTAAGAGGAGTGCGAAGTTCATGACTGATGTTCGTCAGGAAATTAATCTTTTCTTCATACATCTTATTTTTCAGACGCATAATCTCCCGCTTCTGTTTGGCTTTCTTCTTGCGATAGAAGTAGTAGACAATGCTATAAGCCACTGCTCCCAACAATATATATAATCCCACATAGAACCAACCGGTCTTCCACCAAGGCGGAGTAACCACAACATGCAGAATGGGTTGTTTCATACTCCACCCTCCGTCACGGGTATAATAAGAAGCGGTAATCGTATACTCCCCTATCGGCAGATAATTGATAACCAAAGAGTTTGAATTGGAACTCGCCAATTCCTGATCGAGCCCCTCTATATTGAAACGAAAGAAATTCTTGCGGAACACATCGCTTTCATTCAGCAGAACTTTCAGTTGCAGGGAAGAAAAGTTCCAGGGAATCTGAATTGTTTCAGCCGCTTCCTGCGGCTCTTCGGATAACGAGACAGGCAGACCGTTTAATAATACATCCAGCAGTTCGACCGTATAATCCTCATCTGTATCAAAATGAACGGCAGAGTTTATCACCGTCATGCCTGTAGTTCCACCGACAAAAACATCTCCGTTTTTGGCCAGAAGAGTAGCATGAAAGATGAATTCGTTAGGCAAAACTCCATCTACTTCCTCCAAGGTAGTAAAATTATGGGTACGGGAAGAATAAACAAATAAATGACGTCTCGTTCCTATCCAGATTCGATATTGATTATCGGCAACAACAGAAGCTACATCCTGAAACAGGCTTGTATTTATCAGTTCACTCTTCCCTGTCCGTGGATCATAACGTACCAAACCTTCGGTAGAAGCCAACCAAAAAATACCATCCTGATCCATAGAGGCGTCATTGATAGTGTATTGTCCTTGATAAATCGTCCGGAAAGTCCCTTCCGAAGAATCATACTCACAAATATTCTTCAGATCGGAAAGGTATGTCTTTGCACCTTTCGTAGCTATTATCAGTGGAGAATGACGCTCGTACTCTTCTCCCATAGTAGCCACTATATCAAACTTACAGGTGACCATATCATATATAAAAATATGCTGGGCACTGAAAAGAATTTTAGTCTTCGTTATCCGCTGGATATTAACAGAAAAACCATTGATACAGGTCTGATCATTCATTTCCTTGTCAATCAGCACAAAGGGACGTATCTGCCCCGTTTGCTTATGAAAGATAAAGAGTCCTTTATTAAAGGAGAAGAACAACAGTTCGTCAGGAGTATATTCCACAATGGAAACAACTTTCTCATATTTGGTGGCAGGATAATGTTTGAAGGTACCCGATACCGGATCAAACCGGTTGATACCTCCCCCATCGGTTCCCACCCAGACTATTCCGTCACTATCCTGAAAGAAACTATTAATAGTCTGGTTGCTTAATCCGTACAGATTGCCAAAAGGAACGTTCTGATAAGAACAGGCATACACATTCTTTATACCAATCAACCCTCTTCTGATACTGCCTGCCCACATATTATTGGCCGGGTCCAGATAGAGGCGGTATATAGTATTTGCTGGAAAGGAATGAACATCATCCTGTTTTTGTTGAATATTAGTAAATGAGAAATCATCTAAAGAGATTATATTGATTCCACCACCATCAGTGGCTACCCAAAGCTGATTATCTCTCTCCATGATATCATGAATGACATCATACGTCAAAGGAGAATTTGACGCCGTAAAGTGTTTTATCAACTGGTCTCCCTGATAGCAATACAGTCCGTTACCATAAACACTTACCCACAGACGCTTGTAGGAGTCCAGATAGATACTGGTATAGTTATTTTCTGTAAACGACTCTATTTTCTTCACTTCATACGTCTTCATATTAAAGGAATATATGCCGTGCCAACGTGAATTGAGCAGGATATTCTCTTCATCATAACGTATCATCTGCCAAAAGGGATTGTAATAAACAGGGTCTTGCGCATAATACAAAGGTTCCAGCTTATTAGTGGCATAGACATATTTGTATATAGCTCCTGATCCTCCCAGTAAGATTCCTCCTTCAACCAATAAATAGGAAGCAACATAGATCGGTTTACCATTATTCGATAAAGTTCTGAAACTATCACTCCCTCTGTCGTAAAGGCAAATGCCATTCATCGTAGCTACCCATAGATTGCATAAAGAGTCCTCGGCGATAAAAGTGATATTGTTGGAAGGGAGCGTTCTTTCATCTCCCGGCCGATGCAGATATTGCTTCAGATGGTCACGGTCATAACAATTCAAACCGGATTCCGTACCAATCCAAAGATACCCCCGATGATCATTCAGAACACATTGTACTTTCGACTGTGAGAGTCCTTCCTTTATTCCGAGTTGTTTGTAATAATAATAAGGAGACTGGCTCAATATAGGTTGTGCAATACCTACAAAGAAAAACAATAGATATATTTTAAATAGAATCTTTCTCATAAATAGCCACATAATACTGTACAAAGGTGTAAATATAGGAAATTCCATTTAAATAAAACTGTTTTATATTAATTTCCCCTTAATTATAGAACATTTCTTTAATAATACTTGCACATACAAAAGAAATGCAGATTTACTCAAAACCTATTTTTTTCCAAAAAAATATTAGTTTCTCCTTATATTATAAGGTAGGGCGAATCTTTTTTTTTACTTTTGCCCCGAAATATTATGGTACAAGCCATTATAAAAGAAAGAATTATGCAAAAAAACCTTGTCATTGTCGAGTCTCCGGCAAAAGCAAAAACGATTGAAAAATTTCTCGGGAAAGATTTCAAAGTCCTTTCTAGTTACGGACATATACGTGATCTGAAGAAGAAAGAATTCAGTATCGACGTAGATAAGAATTTTAAACCCGATTATGAAATTCCGGCAGACAAAAAGGCTTTGGTCAGCACGCTGAAAGCAGAAGCTAAAGAGGCAGAAACCGTATGGCTCGCATCCGATGAGGACCGCGAGGGAGAAGCTATTGCCTGGCATCTGTATGAAGTATTAAAACTAAAACCGGAAAACACAAAGCGAATCGTATTTCACGAAATTACCAAAGGTGCTATTTTAAAAGCAATCGAGCAACCACGCAATATCGACCTCAACCTCGTAAATGCACAGCAGGCACGACGAATCCTGGATAGAATTGTAGGTTTTGAATTGTCTCCTGTACTTTGGAGAAAAGTTAAACCATCTCTGTCGGCAGGACGCGTACAGTCGGTAGCTGTCCGCCTGATTGTAGAACGTGAACGCGAAATTCATGCGTTCAAATCAGAAGCCGCTTACCGGGTTATTGCCATATTCCTGGTTCCCGATACAGACGGCAAGCTGGTAGAAATGAAAGCGGAACTATCACGCCGTATCAAAACGAAAGAAGAAGCAAAAGCATTCCTTGACGCATGTAAGGGAGCGACTTTTACGATTGAAGATATAACCACCCGTCCGGTAAAGAAAACACCGCCGGCTCCATTCACAACTTCCACCCTGCAACAGGAAGCGGCACGCAAACTGGGATATACCGTAGCACAAACGATGATGATCGCACAACGTTTGTACGAATCCGGATTTATCACTTATATGCGTACGGACTCCGTCAACCTGTCGGAATATGCAACAGCCAGCAGCAAAGACGCTATCATACAGATGATGGGGGAACGCTATATACATCCGCGCCACTTTGAAACAAAGACGAAAGGAGCACAGGAAGCGCACGAAGCCATTCGTCCGACTTACATGGAAAATCAATCCGTGGAGGGCACGGCACAGGAAAAGAAACTGTACGATCTGATCTGGAAGCGCACCATCGCATCACAAATGGCGGATGCGGAACTGGAAAAGACTACTGCTACCATCTCTATAAGCAAAAGCGATGATGTATTCACTGCTATCGGCGAAGTTATCAAGTTCGACGGTTTCCTGCGTGTATACCGTGAGTCTTATGACGATGAGAATGAACAGGAAGACGAAAGCCGTCTGTTGCCTCCTTTAAAGAAAGGCCAGAAACTGGAATATGGACCTATCGTTGCCACTGAACGTTTCACTCAACGCCCGCCACGCTATACGGAAGCAAGCCTTGTACGCAAACTGGAAGAGTTGGGCATCGGTCGTCCGTCCACATACGCTCCTACAATTTCTACTATTCAGCAACGCGAATATGTGGAAAAAGGAAATAAAGACGGTGAAGAACGTACATTTAATGTGCTGACACTGAAAGACAATCAGATTAAAGATGAAAGTCACAATGAAGTGACGGGAGCAGAAAAGTCGAAACTCTTTCCTACAGATACAGGAACTGTGGTGAATGACTTCCTTACCGAATACTTCCCGGATATTCTGGATTACAACTTTACCGCCAGTGTAGAAAAGGAATTTGACGAAATAGCGGAAGGAGAAGTAAAATGGACTTCGATCATGAAGACTTTCTATGATCAGTTCCATCCGGCAGTAGAAAAGACATTATCCATAAAGACAGAACATAAAGTCGGCGAACGTATGCTGGGAGAAGAACCGGAAACAGGCAAGCCTGTATCTGTGAAAATCGGTCGTTTCGGCCCTGTAGTACAGATCGGTGCCGCAGATGATGAAGAGAAGCCTCGCTTTGCCCAGATGAAGAAAGGGCAGTCCATGGAGACCATTACCCTGGAGGAAGCACTGGAACTGTTCAAGCTACCGCGTACTTTAGGGGAATATGAAGGAAAGACTGTCACTGTAGGTATAGGTCGCTTTGGTCCTTACATCCAGCATAACAAGGTCTATGTATCACTGCCGAAAACACTTGATCCGATGAAAGTTACTCTGGAAGAAGCAGAGCAGCTGATTCTGGAAAAACGGGCGAAAGAAGCAGAACGCCATATCAAGAAGTTTGATGAAGAACCGGAACTGGAGATTCTGAATGGTCGGTACGGACCTTACATTGCATACAAAGGCAATAATTACAAGATCCCTAAAGACATTGTTCCTCAAGATCTAAGTTTGAAGAGTTGCTTGGATCTAATCAAAATACAAGATGAGAAAGGTCCCAGCACTTCTGCCAAAGGTAAACGAACTGCAAAAAAGAAATAATATTTGCATCCAATAAGACATCAAAGTCCGGTAACCTATATCAACTGGTTACCGGACTTTTGTTGTATTTACCATGCTATATATTTCTTTTTAAACGATTTATTTCCAAACTCTTTGTTTTGATATATTAAATGCATACATTTGCGGGTCACAATCAAATTATCAGAACACAGTTATGCAAACAAACAATTTCAAATCTCTCTCAATGGGGGTACTATGCGCACTCTCGTTAGTCGGTTGTATGGAAAAGGACTTATATCAGGCTCCAGAAGAAAAAACTGCAGATGAATATTTTGGCTTTACAACATCCTCCAGTTGCACAGTTGATGTAAACTATGGTTTAAATTATCAAGTTGTATTTGAGTTATATGCCGAAAATCCACTTGAGGAAGATGAGGATGGAAACATTATAAAGACAAAAGAAGAGCCTGTCTATCGCGGGGCTACGGATAAAAAAGGAATTTTTAATGATTTCATATCCATTCCATCTTATCTTACAGAACTTTACCTTTATTCAGACTATCTGGGAACTGTCAGCCCGATTCAACTACAAATTACAAACGGAAAAGTTTCTTTTGATCAGAAAGCTTTTATACAAAGTAAGAGAAATGCGAAGGGTACGAGTAGAGGGGTTACCAATAGCGGCTACAAATATCCGGAAGGTTTTCAGATTTTAGGTGAATGGAATGAGATAGGATGTCCTACTTATCTTTCTTCTACTCCGACGGAAATAGATGGGCAGCTCATGTATAATATCCGCGAAGTTTTTATTAAACCGGGTGGAAGTGCAGCGATGGAAGATTATTATCCTGAATATATAGATGATAATGTAAATATAGAGATCAATATTAAGAAGCCTACGGAAATCGGACTGGTTATGCTCAGCAGTACAGGTACCAAGCAAAATACAGTCGGTTATTTCACCTACCCTACCGATCAAAAGCCGACTGATATAAGTCAAGTTACACCGATCATTGCCTATCCGCGCATATCGACTGCCGTGTGTAATTCCAGCAGTACAGCAGGTAGTATGTATACCGGCGACAGAGTAGAACTGAAATATTGGGATGGCACAAAGTTCGTGAACGAGTTCCCTGCGGGAGTAAGCATAGCATGGTTCCTTATTGAGTCCTCCTACAACCAAAGCACAAAGGAGGTTCTGAACAATAAACGTACTTTCTATTCGATTCGTGATCTGAATAAGAGCAAAGAACACCGTACCATTGCCCTAAAGAACAAATCAGGAGAAGTCGTTGCATTTGGTATGGAGGATGCAACCAACTTTGAACCGACAGGAGATAATACCAGAAAAGGAAACTTTGGCGATGCCGTATTCTATCTTGATTTCTCAGATGGATCAGCCATTGAGACTGGTGGTGTAGAAGAACTCCCTGACAAATCCATTAACGACAAAGAGATTTATAACTCCTTTAAAGGCGTATTATCATTTGAAGATTTTTGGCCATCCAAAGGAGATTATGACATGAATGATATGGTTGTCGAATATAAGCGTGAGATTTATAAGAGCGTTCTCACAAGTAAAGTCGTAAAAGTTATAGATACATTTGTGCCTAAACATGATGGTGCAAACTGGCAGAATGGTTTTGGTTACCAGCTCACAGGTATAGCAAATAGTGATATAAAGAAAATAACCGTAGAATCCGACGGAATCGTCTCACAATTCATGGAGGGGCAAGACCGGGAGCCTGGTCAAAATTATCCCACTATTATCCTTTTTGACAATCAAAAAACAGCTATAAACAAAACATTTACAGTAACGATAGATGTCGCTCAAGAAAGATTTACAGAAACGGCATTCACCCCTTTCTTTAATAACGAATATTGGGAAAAGACATACAGCAAATTTAATATGAACCCCTTTATCATCATTTCTACCAGCACAGGACGTGATAAAGAAGCACATATTGTGAAATTCCCTCCGACAAACAAAATGAATTTCTCTTATTTCGGTACAGGCAGTGATGTATCCAGGCCTGATGAGGGATTATATTACGTAAATAATGAGAATATGCCGACGGGACTACAGATTAGCGGTATCAGTGTAGGAATCAAACGAAGTGCCGATTTTCTCGTACCAGTAGAAACGACAAGCATTTTGGAAGCGTATCCTAAATTTGGTGACTGGGCATCCAGCTTCGGCGCTTCCAATCCATATTGGTGGAAAGATCCTGATAATTCGAAAGTAATTACCCAATAATACAAAGACTGTCTGAAAAGTATGTAATCCCTATCATTAACTTTACCCAAAGCCTTTCTTAAAGATAGTGTACAATTCCTTTTCGGACAGTCTTTTTCTATTCAACAACATCCCAGTCCCGTTCCGGAACACATAAATATATTTTGTTCAGGGCAAGTATTACATTCTGGAAGGTACCTCAATGCCCAACAAGCCCATTCCTAAACGAACCACTTTTGCTACATTGGCAGACAGAGCAATACGGAATACTTTTACCGCCTCATTCTCTTCACGCAGAATGCTGAAATCATGGTAGAACTGATTATATTCTTTCACCAGATCATAGGTATAATTCGCGATAATAGACGGACTGTAGTCTTCTCCGGCCTGTTTTACAACTGCCGCAAAGTCAGCAACCATCTGAATCAGTCCTTCTTCCTTCTCGCTCAGCTCGATACCAGCAGGAATCTGTTCAGGTATCACAATTCCAGACTCAGCCGCTTTACGAAGCACAGACTGAATACGGGCATACGTATATTGAATGAACGGTCCTGTATTACCATTGAAGTCAATAGACTCTTTCGGATTGAAAGTCATATTCTTACGGGCATCTACTTTGAGAATAAAGTACTTCAAAGCACCCAGACCGACAATACGGGCAATATCATCCGCTTCTTCCTGCGTCAGACCATCCAGTTTTCCAAGTTCCTGCGAAGTTTCTTTTGCAGTCGATACCATCTCTTCCATCAGGTCATCGGCATCAACGACTGTTCCTTCACGAGATTTCATCTTACCTTCCGGCAATTCTACCATACCATAAGAGAAATGTACAAGGCCTTTACCCCATTCAAAACCGAGTTTATCCAACAGAATAGAAAGTACCTGGAAGTGATAATTCTGTTCGTTACCAACGACATAAATCATTTTATCAATCGGATAATCAGCGAAACGAAGTTTGGCTGTACCAATATCCTGCGTCATATAAACAGAGGTTCCATCGCCACGAAGAAGCAGCTTATGATCCAGCCCCTCGGTAGTCAGGTCAGCCCAGACAGAGCCGTCTTCTTTTTTGAAGAAAAAGCCTTTTTCCAGTCCCTCCATTACTTTCTCTTTTCCTTCGAGATAAGTATTGGATTCATAATATATCTTATCGAAGCCGACACCCATCTTCCGGTAAGTCTCATCAAATCCGGCATACACCCAGTTGTTCATCATCTCCCACAGGGCACGTACTTCCGGATCGCCGGCTTCCCATTTCACCAGCATTTCGCGGGCTTCCTGCATCAACGGAGAAGCAGCTTCCGCTTCCTCTTTCGTCATGCCTTTTTCCATCAGTTCGGCAAGTTCCGCTTTATAATGCTTGTCGAAAGACACATAGTAGTCGCCTACCAGATGATCACCTTTCTTGCCGGTGCTTTCGGGAGTTTCACCGTTTCCGTATTTCTTCCATGCCAGCATGGATTTGCAGATATGGATACCACGGTCGTTTACTATATTCGTCTTTACTACTTTATTTCCGTTTGCAGCCACAATGTTAGCCAGCGCATTTCCCAAAAGATTGTTGCGCACATGCCCCAAGTGAAGCGGCTTGTTGGTATTCGGTGAAGAATACTCAATCATCACCAACGGAGAAGTTTCGGTAGCTTTCACCAGACCGTACTCTTCATCCGACTGAATCTCATTCAGCAACTCAATCCAGGTAGCCGATGCAATAGTCAGATTCAAAAAGCCCTTTATTACATTAAAAGCAGCTACAGCTGGTTCGTTCGCCTTCAGATATTCGCCAATTTCCTGCGCTGTCTGTTCCGGTCCTTTTCTTGACATTTTCAGAAAAGGGAACACCACCAGCGTCAAATGTCCTTCAAATTCTTTCTTCGTTTTTTGCAACTGCACCATCTTCTCAGGGACTTCCTGACCGTAAAGTGCTTTTAGTCCGTTGATGACGGACGCTACAAGTTTATCTTCTATCTTCATAATCAAGTTGTTTCTTGCGCGCAAAGATACAAAAAAAGGAGACGCACGCGCCTCCCTCTTCTAATTTCTTTCAACTATATGTTTATTCAACAGCTGCAGACAATTCAGCACCAGCTTTAAATTTAGCTACTTTCTTAGCAGGAATAGTAATAGCTGCCTTTGTAGAAGGATTAATACCGGTTCTTGCTGCTCTTTCACTTACAGAGAACGTTCCAAAACCAACCAAAGCTACCTTGTCACCAGCTTTCATAGCGTTAGTAACTGAAGAAATGAAAGCATCAAGAGCTTTCTTCGCATCGGCTTTACTCATTTGAGCTTCAGCAGCCATTGCACTAATAAGTTCAGACTTATTCATGATACGTAAAATGATTAATTAATATATATGTTACACAAAAGATTTCCCATTACGACTTTACAAATATAGATGAACAAAACAACATATCAAATAAAAACATAAAAAAAACGCAGCAAATTATTGAAAAAGAGCTAATAGGGAAGCTTTTCCATGCTTTAAAACAGAATTTATTCGTACTTTTGCGTTCATTACTTAAATATTCAGAATATAAAATTATGCCAACTGTAACTAAAAACCTGATAATTATCAATGTACTAGTCTTTTTCGGGACACTTGTCGCCCAACGATACGGTATCGATCTGACTAATTATCTGGGATTGCATTTTTTCCTCGCCAGTGACTTCAATCCGGCACAGCTTATCACTTATATGTTCATGCATGGCGGATTCAGCCACATTTTTTTCAATATGTTTGCCGTTTTCATGTTTGGAACTGTTCTTGAACGGACCTGGGGACCGAAACGTTTCCTTTTTTATTATATCGCCTGTGGTATCGGTGCAGGACTCATCCAGGAAGGAGTGCAATACATCAAATATATAGTAGACTACAGCCACTATTCACAAGTGGATATAGGAACGGGGATTATTCCTATGGGAGAGTTTTTGAACATGCTGACCACCGTGGGCGCTTCGGGAGCTGTATATGCCATTTTGCTCGCATTCGGTATGTTGTTCCCCAACAACCAGCTATTTATCTTTCCGCTGCCCTTCCCTATCAAAGCTAAATTCTTTGTTTTCGGTTATGCTTTGATTGAACTGTATGCCGGTTTTGCCAATAATCCCGGAGATAATGTCGCGCATTTCGCCCACTTGGGAGGTATGATATTCGGATTTATCCTGATTATGTATTGGAGAAAAAAAAGTAGAAACAATGGGACATATTATAACTGATTTAAAAGAAACGTTCAGAAGAGGAAACACTTTCATCCGACTGATTTACATTAACGTAGGCATCTTTGTTATCGGTACGTTAATCAGTGTCATATTGCAGCTGTTCAACCTGAGTGCAACGGGAATATTCGATTTATTCGCCCTTCCAGCTTCCCTTCACCAGTTTATTCTTCAGCCATGGTCATTGCTCAGCTATATGTTCATGCATGCAGGCTTCCTGCATATCCTGTTCAACATGCTCTGGCTGTACTGGTTCGGAAGTTTGTTTCTCTATTTCTTTTCGGGAAAGCATTTACGGGGATTGTATGTATTGGGAGGTATCTGCGGAGGATTGTTCTACATGATAGCCTATAACATCTTCCCTTATTTCAGCCAGACATTGCCGTTCTCCACACTCGTCGGGGCTTCCGCTTCCGTGCTGGCCATCGTAGCTGCCACCGCCTACAGAGAACCGAACTATCGGGTACAGCTTTTCCTTTTCGGCGCCGTCCGTTTGAAATATCTCGCACTAATCGTTATCGGAACGGACCTGCTCTTTATTACATCCAACAATGCCGGAGGACACATCGCCCACTTAGGCGGCGCACTTGCCGGGCTCTGGTTTGCAGCCAGTCTGAGCAAAGGCAAAGACGTGACTTACTGGATCAACTGGTTCCTTGACGGCTTCGCTTCCCTGTTTCAGAAAAAGACATGGAAACGCAAACCAAAAATGAAAGTACATTATGGAAGCGATACAAGTCGCGAGAAAGATTACGATTATAACGCCCGTAAGAAAGCACAATCGGATGAAGTAGACCGCATTCTGGAAAAGCTGAAAAAATCCGGTTATGAAAGCCTGACGACGGAAGAGAAAAAGAGCTTGTTCGACGCAAGCAAAAGATAAAGAATGGAACACATTGGCAAATTTGTCCTGTATTTGATATTGGCAGTCAACGCACTCTTTGTAGGGATGTTGATTCTGAGTGCCTATAGCCCGTATCTTCAACCGAAAATACACCCGATAGCTTCTTGCCTGGGGCTTGCCTTCCCCATCTTCCTTGCTGTCAACATCTGTTTCACCCTCTTTTGGGTAATCATCAGCTACCGCTATGCCTTATTACCGGTCATCGGTTTTCTGGTATGTATTCCACAGATACGAACCTATATTCCCATCAATTCTACAGTAGAAACGATACCGGATGGCAGCATCAAATTCCTCTCTTACAATGTGATGGGATTTAACAATCTGGAGAAAAAGGAAGGAAAGAATCCGATATTATCCTATCTGGCTGACAGTGAGGCTGACATAATCTGTCTCCAGGAGTACAATTCAACCAAAAACAAGAAATATCTGACAGACGAAGACATCAGAAAAGCATTGAAAGCATATCCCTACCGTTCCATTCACAATCCGGAAAAAGGAGGCAGTCAGTTGGCCTGTTTCTCCAAATTCCCCATACTTTCGGCACGTCCCATCAAGTATGAAAGCATCTACAACGGTTCGATGCAGTACACCCTCAAAGTTAACGAGGACACTATCACCCTCATAAACAACCATTTGGAATCCAATAAACTAACGAAAGAGGACAAGGTGATTTATGAAGATATGATTAAAGACCCGAACGCAAAGAAGGTAAAAACGGGTCTCCGGCAATTAATAAAGAAACTGGCGGAAGCATCGGCCATCCGTTCTTCGCAAGCGGATTCGGTAGCCGTCGCCATCGCAAACAGCAAATACCCGACTATTATTACCTGTGGCGATTTCAACGACGCTTCCATTTCATATACCCATCGCATCCTGACTCAACAGCTGGATGACGCCTTTACACAATCCGGCAGGGGACTGGGCATCTCCTATAATCTGAATAAATTCTATTTCCGGATAGACAATATTCTGATCAGCCCCAATCAGAAAGCCTATAACTGTACCGTAGACCGTTCGATCAAAGATTCGGACCATTACCCGATCTGGTGCTATATAGGCAAGCAATAAAACAGAAAAAACTTTAATAAATACCATGATGATTAGAAAAACTTTAACCATTTTAGCAGCAAGTTGTATGATGTACTCCTGTGGAACAAAAACAGAAAGCAACCCTTTCTTCACTGAATTTCAAACAGAGTATGGTGTTCCTTCCTTCGATAAAATCAAACTGGAACATTACGAACCCGCCTTTCTGAAAGGTATTGAAGAGCAGAATCAAAATATCCAGGCCATTATCGCAAGCCCGGAAGTGCCTACCTTCAACAATACGATTGTAGCTTTGGACAACAGCGCACCCATTCTGGACCGTGTAAGCGCCATTTTCTTCAATATGACGGATGCGGAAACAACCGATGAACTGACCGAGCTCTCTATCAAAATGGCACCGGTCCTTTCCGAGCACGAAGATAACATCTCCCTGAATCAGGAGCTTTTCAAACGTGTAAACGCTGTATATCAACAGAAAGATTCCATGAATCTGACCACGGAACAGAAACGTCTGCTGGACAAAACTTACAAAGGATTTGTGCGTTCGGGTGCTAATCTGGATGCAGAGAAACAGGCACGTCTGCGTGAAATCAACAAAGAACTTTCCACTCTCGGCATCACATTCAGCAATAATATACTGAATGAAAACAATGCTTTCCAGCTTTTCGTAGACAAGAAAGAAGATTTAGCTGGATTGCCCGAATGGTTCTGCCAAAGCGCAGCCGAAGAAGCCAAAGCTGCCGGACAACCGGGAAAATGGCTGTTCACCCTGCACAACGCCAGCCGCCTTCCGTTCCTGCAATACGCTGAGAACCGCCCTCTCCGTGAGAAAATGTACAAAGCATACATCAACCGCGGCAATAACAATGACAAGAATGACAACAAAGAAACGATCCGCAAGATCGTCTCCCTCCGTCTGGAAAAAGCAAGGTTATTGGGCTTCAACAACTACGCCAACTTCGTACTGGATGAGACAATGGCAAAGAATGACAGCAACGTAATGAGTCTGCTGAACAACCTTTGGAGCTATGCCCTCCCGAAAGCGAAAGCCGAAGCCGCAGAACTTCAACAGTTAATGGACAAAGAAGGTAAAGGCGAGAAACTGGAAGCTTGGGACTGGTGGTACTACACAGAAAAACTCCGCAAAGAGAAATACAACCTCTCCGAAGAAGACACCAAACCTTACTTCAAACTAGAGAATGTACGCGAAGGAGCTTTCGCAGTCGCCAACAAACTATATGGTATCACGCTAAGCAAACTGGAAGGTATCCCGACCTATCATCCGGATGTAGAAGTCTTCGAAGTGAAAGACGCTGACGGCTCCCAACTGGGTATATTCTATGTAGACTATTTCCCGCGTTCCGGAAAAAGCGGTGGCGCATGGATGAGCAATTACCGCGAACAGCAGGGAGCAACCCGCCCCTTGGTATGCAACGTATGCAGTTTCACCAAACCGGTCGGCGACACCCCTTCTCTGCTGACTATGGACGAAGTAGAAACCCTGTTCCATGAATTTGGCCATGCCCTGCACGGCTTGCTGACAAAGTGCGAATACAAAGGGACCTCCGGCACCAATGTCGTACGCGATTTTGTTGAACTTCCTTCTCAGATCAACGAACATTGGGCTACCGAACCGGAAGTGCTGAAAATGTATGCCAAACACTATCAGACAGGAGAAGTAATCCCCGATGAAATCATCGAAAAGATTCTGAAACAGAAAACGTTCAACCAAGGATTCATGACCACCGAGTTACTGGCTGCCGCCATTCTCGACATGAACCTTCACATGATAACAGATGTAAAGAATCTGGATATGCTTGCTTTCGAAAAAGAAGCCATGGACAAGCTCGGTCTGATCCCCGAAATTGCCCCCCGTTACCGCGTCACTTACTTCAATCATATCATTGGCGGATACGCTGCCGGATACTACAGTTACCTTTGGGCGAATGTACTTGACAATGATGCCTTTGAAGCCTTCAAAGAACATGGAATCTTTGATAAAAACACTGCCGACCTCTTCCGCTACAACGTATTGGAGAAGGGAGACAGCGAAGATCCGATGATACTTTATAAGAATTTCCGCGGTGCGGAACCAAGCCTGGAGCCGTTACTGAAAAACAGAGGAATGAAATAAAACGGCAAAAAAGCCCTTAAACATCAAATATTTGAGGGCTTATTACATATGAATGTGAAAAAAAAACTATATTTGCAGCCTTGTATGCGGCAAAATGGACTTGTATACGGCAGAATTTAACTGAAAATTAAATTAAAAAAGTAATCATCATAAATTAAAAGTAAAATGCAAAACAAAGGATTTGTAAAGGTTTTTGCGGTACTACTCACGCTGGTATGCGTGTTCTACCTCTCCTTCTCCTTCGTAACCCGCCATTACACTAATAAGGCGAAAGAGATTGCGAACGGCGACCCGAAAGTAGAACAAGACTACCTTGACTCTCTCTCCAATGAGAAAGTAATGCTGTGGAACTGGACGCTGAAAGATTGTCGTGAAATGGAGATCAGTTTAGGTTTGGACCTAAAAGGTGGTATGAATGTTATCCTTGAAGTTTCTGTGCCTGATGTTATCAGAGCATTGGCTGACAACAAGCCGGATGAAAACTTCAATAAAGCGCTGAATGAAGCTGCAAAACAAGCTGTCAACAGCCAGGACGATATCATTACCTTGTTCGTCAGAGAATACCAGAAGACTGCTCCGGGCGCAAAACTTTCCGAACTTTTCGCAACACAACAGTTGAAAGATAAAGTTAACCAGAAATCATCAGATGCCGAAGTAGAAAAAGTATTGAGAGCAGAAGTAAAGGCTGCCGTTGAAAACTCATACAACGTGCTTCGTACCCGTATCGACCGCTTCGGTGTTGTTCAGCCGAACATCCAAAGCCTCGAAGATAAGATGGGCCGTATCATGGTGGAACTTCCGGGTATCAAGGAGCCGGAACGTGTGAGAAAACTTCTTCAAGGTTCGGCCAACCTCGAATTCTGGGAAACATATACTGCAAAAGAGATTCTTCCGGCTATGCAGTCGGCTGACTCAAAATTGCGTGCTATCCTGTCACAGGAAACTGCCGCTGATTCTACAGCCACTAACGCAACTGCAGACACAATCCCCGCAGCCAAACTGGCAGAAGCTACTCCGGCAAAGAAAGCCGTAAGCGTTGCCGACAGTCTCGCAGCTACTCTGAAAGGAGATGCCAAAGACGAAAAGGCGGGAGCAAATATGGAAGAAATCAAAAAGCAATATCCGTTGCTAGCTGTTCTTCAGTTGAATTCAAGCGGTCAGGGTCCGGTGATCGGCTATGCTAACTATAAGGATACAGCCGATATCAACAGATATCTGAGCATGCCTGAAATCCAGTCAGAACTTCCGAAAGACCTTCGTCTGAAATGGGGTGTTTCTCCTTCTGAATTCGATAAGAAAGGACAGACATTCGAATTGTATGCTATCAAGTCTACCGAACGTAACGGCAAAGCTCCGTTGGAAGGTGACGTAGTAACAGATGCAAAAGACGAATTCGACCAATACAGCAAACCGGCTGTAAGCATGACCATGAACTCTGACGGTGCACGCCGCTGGGCACAGCTGACCAAGCAGAACATCGGTCGTTCTATCGCTATCGTTCTTGATAACTATGTATATTCTGCTCCGAACGTAAACTCTGAAATCACAGGCGGACGTTCACAGATTACAGGTCACTTCACCCCGGAACAGGCAAAGGACTTAGCTAACGTATTGAAATCAGGTAAGATGCCGGCTCCGGCCCATATCGTACAGGAAGATATCGTAGGTCCTTCTCTGGGTCAGGAATCTATTAACGCAGGTATTTTCTCATTCGTTGTAGCTTTGATCCTGTTGATGATCTATATGTGTTCCATGTATGGCTTCATCCCGGGTATGGTTGCCAACTGCGCATTGTTCCTGAACTTCTTCTTCACGCTGGGTATCCTTTCATCCTTCCAGGCGGCACTGACCATGTCCGGTATTGCCGGTATGGTGTTGTCACTCGGGATGGCGGTGGATGCGAACGTACTTATCTATGAACGTACAAAAGAAGAGCTTCGTGCCGGCAAGGGTGTGAAGAAAGCATTGGCTGACGGTTATTCAAATGCCTTCTCTGCTATCTTCGACTCCAACCTGACATCTATCATCACCGGTATCATCCTGTTCAACTTCGGTACAGGTCCTATCCGTGGTTTTGCCACTACATTGATTATCGGTATCCTTGTATCCTTCTTCACTGCTGTGTTCATGACTCGTCTGGTTTACGAACACTTCATGAATAAAGACAAGTGGCTGAACCTGACATTTACTTCCAAGATTTCCAGAAACTTGCTGGTAAATACCCGTTTCGACTTCATGGGAACCAATAAGAAATCACTGATCATCGTAAGCGCTATTATCCTTGTTTGTATCGGTTCGTTTGCATTGCGTGGTTTAAGTCAAAGTATTGACTTCACCGGTGGACGTAACTTCAAGGTACAATTCGAGAATCCGGTAGAACCGGAACAAGTTCGTGAACTGATCGCTGACAAGTTTGGTGAAGATGTAAATGTAAATGTGATCGCTATCGGTACAGATAAGAAAACAGTACGTATCAGCACCAACTACCGTATCGCAGACGAAGGTAACAATGTAGACTCTGAGATTGAATCATACTTATACGAAACACTGAAGCCATTGCTGACACAGAACATCACATTGGCTACTTTCATCGACCGTGACAATCACACAGGCGGTAGTATCGTAAGTTCACAGAAAGTAGGTCCGAGTATCGCAGACGATATCAAGACAGGTGCCGTATGGTCAGTTGTTCTGGCTCTGATCGCTATCGGTCTGTATATCTTGATCCGTTTCCGCAACATCGCTTACAGTATCGGTTCTATCGTAGCTCTGACTTGTGATACGATCATGATTATCGGTGCTTACTCATTGCTGTGGGGTATCGTTCCGTTCTCACTGGAAATCGACCAGACATTTATCGGTGCTATCCTGACGGCTATCGGCTACTCTATTAATGATAAGGTGGTAATCTTCGACCGTGTACGTGAGTTCTTCGGCTTGTATCCGAAACGTGACAAGCGTCAGTTGTTCAACGACTCTCTGAACACTACACTGGCTCGTACCATCAATACTTCATTGAGTACGTTGATCGTATTGCTGTGTATCTTCATCCTAGGTGGTGATTCAATCCGCAGCTTCGCATTCGCTATGATTCTCGGTGTTGTTATCGGTACTTTATCTTCCTTGTTCATTGCATCTCCGATTGCATACAACATGATGAAGAACAAAAAAGTAGTGGTAGCAGCTACGGAAGAATAATAAATTCCAGAAATAGAAAAAGCCTCTTCCGAACATTCGGAAGAGGCTTTTTTCTATTGATTATTAAAACAAATAGAAGCTATAAGACGTTAATCTTTAAAGAAGCCATTGTAATACTTAAAACTCAATACAGTATGAAGCAAAACAACACCGCCTCCCGCAGATTTCTCTTAGTAGCCCCGAGGGGAATCGAACCCCTATCTAAAGTTTAGGAAACTTCTATTCTATCCGTTGAACTACAAGGCCGCTTTTATTTTGGTTGCAAAGATAACGGTTTCTGTTGATTTAACAAGAATAAAAATGCAGGTTCCTTTCAGTAATTCCAATTATTTGGCGTCAATAGGACAATAAAGTTCGATTTATTTTGATAATTCGATTAACTTTCCGACCTTTGCGCTCACAAATTGAAAGTAAAATCAGTTTTTAAATTAAATATAGTAATTAAAGTTATGGCAGACGAAATGATGGTTAAAGAATTGGAGGAAGTCGTAGTACGTTTCTCCGGCGACTCCGGCGATGGTATGCAGCTGGCAGGCAACATCTTCTCGAACGTGTCGGCTACGGTAGGAAATGACATCTGTACATTCCCCGACTATCCGGCAGACATCCGTGCCCCGCAAGGTTCGCTGACCGGTGTTTCCGGTTTTCAGATCCACGTAGGCGCAGGACAGGTGTACACTCCAGGAGACCGTTGCCACGTATTAGTAGCGATGAACCCCTCCGCACTGAAAACACAAATCAAATTCTGTAAACCGCAAGGACTTATCATTACCGACTCCGACTCGTTCGAAGCCAGAGACCTGGAAAAAGCACAATTTAAGACCAACAATCCTTTTGAAGAATTAGGCGTTAAACAAGAAGTGCTGGAAGTGCCCATCTCTTCTATGTGCAAAGAAAGTCTGAAAGATTCCGGACTGGACAATAAAACGATTCTCCGTTGTAAGAATATGTTCGCGCTCGGACTGGTTTGCTGGCTGTTCAACCGCAATCTGGCAGCAGCAGAAAAGATGCTGCGCGAGAAGTTCGCCAAGAAACCGGAAATCGCAGAAGCAAATATCAAGGTATTGAACGATGGCTACAACTACGGCGCCAACACACACGCTTCTACCTCTACTTATAAGATTGAAAGCAAAGCCCCGAAATCAAAAGGGCTTTATACAGATATTAATGGTAACAAGGCAACGTCTTACGGACTGATTGCCGCAGCCGAAAAAGCCGGTCTGGAACTATATCTGGGTTCGTACCCGATCACTCCGGCTACCGACATTCTGCATGAACTGGCCAAACATAAATCACTGGGAGTAAAAACCGTACAGTGCGAAGACGAAATCGCCGGTTGTGCTTCTGCCGTTGGTGCAGCTTTTGCAGGTGCGCTGGCAGTAACGACAACTTCCGGTCCGGGCATCTGCCTGAAAAGTGAGGCGATGAACTTGGCCGTTATCGGCGAACTTCCGTTGGTGATTGTCAACGTACAGCGTGGTGGCCCGTCTACGGGTCTGCCTACCAAATCGGAGCAGACCGACTTGCTGCAAGCACTCTACGGTCGTAACGGTGAAAGCCCGATGCCGGTTATCGCCGCCACTTCACCGACCAACTGTTTCGATGCCGCCTACATGGCAGCCAAAATTGCTTTGGAACACATGACTCCGGTCGTATTACTAACAGATGCTTTCGTAGCCAACGGCTCTGCCGCATGGAAACTTCCTGACCTGAATGACTACCCTGCCATCAATCCTCCGTATGTAACTCCGGACATGGCAGGCAACTGGACTCCGTACCAACGTAACGAAGAAACAGGCGTACGCTACTGGGCGACTCCGGGAACAGAAGGTTTCATGCACCGTATCGGTGGGCTTGAAAAGAGTAATGAAACCGGAGCCATCTCTACCGAACCCGAAAACCACAACAAGATGGTTCACCTGCGTCAGGCAAAAGTGGACAAGATTGCAGACTACATCCCCGAACTTGAAGTGCTGGGCGATGAAGACGCAGACTTGCTGATTGTAGGCTGGGGCGGTACCTACGGACATCTCCGTCTGGCTATGGACTTCATGCGCGAACATGGAAAGAAGGTTGCATTCGCACACTTCCAGTACATCAACCCACTGCCGAAGAATACAGCCGACGTATTACGTAAATATAAGAAGATCGTAGTAGCCGAACAGAATCTGGGACAATTTGCCGGTTACCTGCGTATGAAAGTACCCGGACTGAATATCAGCCAGTTCAACCAAGTGAAAGGACAGCCTTTCGTTACGAGAGAATTGATAGATGCATTTACTAAATTATTGGAGGAATAAGAGATGAGCGATAAAGTATATACCGTACAAGATTATAAATCAGGTCAGCCTCGCTGGTGTCCGGGATGCGGTGACCACGCTTTCCTGAACTCACTGCACAAGGCAATGACCGAACTGGGAGTAGCTCCACACAATATCGCCGTAATTTCCGGTATCGGTTGCTCTTCCCGTCTGCCTTATTATGTAAATACGTATGGTTTCCATACCATCCACGGACGTGCCGCTGCCGTTGCAACGGGTGCTAAAGTGGCTAATCCGGATTTGACTATCTGGCAGATTTCCGGTGACGGTGACGGTCTGGCTATCGGTGGTAACCACTTCATCCACGCTGTTCGCCGTAACATCGACCTGAACATGATTCTGTTGAACAACCGTATCTATGGACTGACCAAAGGACAGTATTCACCGACTTCCGAACGCGGATTCGTCAGCAAATCATCCCCTTACGGAACGGTAGAAGACCCTTTCCATCCGGCAGAACTGGCATTCGGTGCACGCGGACGTTTCTTTGCACGTTGTATCGCTGTAGACGGCGCCGCTTCTGTAGAGGTTCTGAAAGCAGCAGCCAACCATAAGGGTGCATCTGTTGTGGAAGTTTTGCAAAACTGTGTAATCTTTAATGACGGAACTCACGCTTCTGTTGCAACGAAGGAAGGACGTGCAAAGAATGCGATCTATCTGGAACACGGCAAACCGATGTTGTTCGGTGAAAACAAAGAGTTCGGACTGATGCAGGAAGGTTTCGGACTGAAAGTGGTAAAACTTGGCGAGAATGGCATCACAGAAAAAGATATTCTGATTCACGATGCTCATTGCCAGGACAATACTCTTCAGTTGAAGCTGGCTTTGATGGAAGGCCCCGATTTCCCGATTGCACTCGGTGTGATTCGTGAGGTAGAGGCACCTACCTACAATGACGCTGTAGCAGAACAGATTGAAGAAGTCAAAGGCAAGAAGAAATATCATAATTTCCAGGAGTTGCTGATGACAAACGATACTTGGGAAGTGAAGTAATTCATTTTACTGAGAAAAAATAGAAAAGCGCAGGCAAAGGAGTTCGTCTCCTGCCTGCGCTTTTTGTTTATATAGTTTCTACATAAATACATGAAACACTCTGTTCCATTTTAGCAAACTCCTCTACAAAGCACCTACACCTCTGTATTCAAAGGTTATAGCCTTTTTCTTCTTCAGCCAATTACAGAAGCCGCTTGCTTAAGTAACGCACTGGATACCATACTGACAGGAATCCCACTGCTAAAACAGTAATAAAAATAAGCACTACATCCCATGCATGGACGCTTACCGGATAAGCGTCCACCACAAAAGTTCCACCACCTCCGCCAAGGGTAATGATGCCAAACTTCTGCTGAATAAAACATAATATCAACCCCAGTATAATACCGGAGATAGCACCAAAGAGAGAGATGAGCCGTCCCTCAAATAAAAAGATACGGGATATCAGTTTATCACTGGCTCCCAGACTGCGCAAGGTTATGACATCGTCTTTCTTATCCAGAATCAACATAGAAAGAGAACCGATCACATTAAAACAGGCAATCATCAGAATAAAAGTAAGAAACAGATAAGAGATCAACTTCTCTATTTCCATGATACGGAAAACATCTGCTTGCTGCTGATAACGGTTCTGTACCACAAAGTCATCACCCAGCATTTTTTCTATTTTAGACTGTACGGATGATATATTGGTATTCGGTTTCAGTTTCAACTCAATGCCGGAAACCTCTGTCGTATAGTCCAATAAGTTACGAAGGAAATCAAGGGAAGTGAGAATATAGCTTTCATCATACTTCTGTTGGTTGACCACGAACACAACACCCGGTGAATAAAGATAGTCGCGATTGAAAGAAGCCCCGGGATTCGCCATATTCACTTTGGCATTACGCTTGGGAAGATACACCTGCAAAGGATCTACGAACGCCAGTCCGGTACCCAAAGTCGAAACCAGTTCCACGCCCATCACCCCATAATTCACTATCGAATCATGAAGAATAAACTCGCCGGCTCCGTAAAGAATGCTATCTATTTCGGTTAAATCCTCAAAGTTATCTTCCACGCCTTTCAACACAACCATAGCCTGACGGTCTTTATATTGCACCATCGCATTCTCTTCCAACGTCTCTGTAGATACCGAGACATCCGGAAGCGCACAGACCGCACGAATCTTTTCATCCTGTCCGTCGAAGACTTTTCCCTCGCGGATGGTAATCTTCAACTGAGGATCAAAAGCTGTGAAAAAGCTGGCTACCATATCCTGAAATCCGTTGAATACGGAAAGCGTGCAGACCAGTGCCAACGTAGCAAGTGCCACCCCGCATACTGATATGCCGGAAATAATATTGATAGCATTATGCTTCTTTTTCGAGAAAAGATAACGCCGGGCTATGTAGAAGGGAAAATTCACTTCAGCAAAGAATCAATCTTCTCAATATAATCCAGTGAGTCGTCCACGAAGAACTTCAATTCGGGAATAATCCGTAATTGATGACGCACACGGGTTCCGAGCTCAAAGCGAATGGACTTCATGTTCTCATTGATATTCTTCACCATTTCTTCTGCTTTCTCTGACGGGAAAACGCTCAGGTACACGCGCGCAATACTCATATCAGGACTGATACGAACTGCGCTGACCGATATTAATATACCTGGCATTGCCTTTGTCTGAAGCAGGAATATCTCGCTCAGCTCCTTCTGTAACAGGCGGGATATCTTATTCTGTCTGGTTGTTTCCATAAATTTACTCCTTATCTTACTTTTTTCTTATTATAGTTAACCCATCACGCAAAGGCAGGATTACTTTCTCCACCCGGTCGTCCGTCACAAGGGCGTCATTGAATGCTTTGATGCCAATGGTCTGCGTATCCGCACTACGAGATTGTTCCAACACATGACCATCCCACAATGTATTGTCGGCAATGATATACCCACCTGTGGAAAGATGCTTTAAAACCATCTCGTAATAATCGATATATTTACGTTTATCACCGTCAATGAAGGCCAGATCGAACGTAACGCCCAAATGAGGAACAAGCTCCAAGGCATCTCCTATATAAAAGCGAATCTTGTCCGCAAAAGGAGAATTCTCCAGCCAGGGACGGGTAAAGTCCTCTTGTTCATCATTAATTTCAAACGTATGCAACATTCCGCCCTCCGACAAGCCTTCCGCCAGACAAAGGGCAGAATAACCGCTATACGTTCCGATCTCCAGTATATGCCGGGGGCGAATCATCTCCACAAACATTTTCAGCATCCGCCCCTGTAAATGCCCGGAAGCCATACGGGGACGAAGCAGTTTCACATGCGTATCCCGGTAGAGTGCCTTCAGATAGTCACTTTCCGCATCGATATGCTGCAAAATATATTCATCAATAGATTCAGTCTCCTGCATAAAAACCTTATTTTAGATGTAACAGTTAGAGATAACGATTGTTGTTAGGCAATACAGTTTCTCCCGCATGTTTCAACGCATCTTCCACGACATTGATTTCGAGGAATGAAGTTTGTGTACCTGCCTTACCGCTACTCAAATATCCTACCATATCAGTCGGCTGCAAACGTCCTTCCTTCAACAGGCGGCGCAAAGCGGCAAAATAATATTCCTGTCCGTTGGCCAACTCCGGCATATAGATTGCTTCCACTCCATAAGAAAGTGCCAGATGACGCATGGTCTTTTCTTTATAGCAGATAGCCAATACCGGGAATTTACCACGGAAAGCTGCCAGATTACGGGCGGTCCGTCCGCTATAGCTGTCTGTGATGATAGCACGTATCTTCAGTTTCGATGTAGCTTTCACTGCCTGTTTAGCAAGGAAGGCCGTTACATCGTTACTGTTTTCGTTCAACGGGATACGGATATCATTCTCTTCCAGTTTATCTTTTTCAGCCTGGGCCGCGATCTTGGTCATTGTCTTGACTGCATCTACCGGATATTTGCCATAAGCAGTCTCACCGCTCAACATCAGAGCATCCGTACGATAGTAGATTGCATTCGCGATATCGGTCACTTCCGCGCGGGTCGGACGAGGATTGTTGATCATGGTATGAAGCATCTGAGTCGCAACGATCACCGGTTTCTTTGCCAGGATACATTTGCGGATCAGCACACGCTGGATACCCGGAATACGTTCCTGCGGCACTTCGATACCCAGGTCACCACGGGCTACCATCACGCCGTCCGCCACTTCAAGAATCTCGTCGATGTTGTCCACCCCTTCCTGATTCTCAATCTTGGCAATAATCCGGATATCACTATTGTGAGCATCCAGAATTTCACGGATATCAAGTACGTCCTGACGGTTGCGCACGAAAGAGTGAGCGATGAAATCAATATCCTTTTCAATCGCGTAAAGTATATTGTTACGGTCTTTCTCTGTCAATGAAGGAAGATTGATACGAACACCCGGGACGTTCACGCTCTTGCGGCTTCCCAACGTTGCATCGTTTTTCACTTCGCAAAGCAGATAATCGGCTGTCTTATCGATTACTTCCAGTTCAAGATCACCATCGTCAATCAGAACCAGACCTCCGATATTCAAATCGTTCACAAAGTTAGGATACGAAACAGCGATACATTCACGAGTCGTCTCCTGATCAGGATTGCCGACAATCTTTACTTTATCACCTATCTGATATGGAATCGGTTCCGCATTGGCAGTTGTACGTACTTCCGGTCCTTTGGTATCCATGAGGATTGCAATCCGGTTGGATACGGAACGTACATTGGCAATCAACGCTTCAAAACCTTCACGGCTAGCGTGAGCCGTATTCATACGTACCACATTCATCCCAGCTTCAAACAGCTGTTTTATAAAGTCCACATCGCAACGTCTGTCCGAAATGGATGCGACGATTTTTGTCTGTTTCAGTAACATAGCCTTTTTACCTATTTAATATATTAATACCTTATTTATTACCTAACAAAGCCTCCAGAGCCAAACGATACGAGTTCAGCCCGAAGCCACAGATCACTCCTTTGCATGCGCAGGCGATCATAGATACATGCCGGAAAGACTCACGGCTATGTACATTAGAAATATGTACCTCGATCACCGGAGAAGTCACAGAACGAATGGCATCCTGCAGAGCGATGGAGGTATGTGTATAAGCGCCGGCATTCAGAATGATGCCGTCTACCTCAAAACCTACCTGCTGAATGCAGTCAATCATTTCTCCCTCAATGTTCGATTGAAAATAGTCGATCTCCAAATCAGCATATCTTTTACGAAGCTCAGCCAGATAGTCTTCAAATGTAACACTTCCGTATATGGAAGGTTCACGTTTGCCCAACAGATTGATGTTCGGGCCATTAATAATTTGTATTCTCATCGCCGTAGTCCTGCTTTTTTAATACCTTTGTATCCAAAGAACAATATTTCAGGCTACAAAGGTAGAAAAAAGAAATGGAAATCAACGAAAAAAACAAGAAGAAGGAGCAACAAGCACTGATAATCAGAAAGTACCAGCAGTACCTCAAGCTGGAAAAGTCTTTATCCCCCAATACATTGGACGCTTATCTGACCGATCTGGATAAACTGATGAGTTTTCTGACTCTGGAAGGGATAGATGTTCTTGAAGTATGCCTGTCCGATCTCCAGCGTTTCGCTGCGGGATTGCATGACATCGGCATTCATCCTCGTTCTCAGGCACGCATTTTATCCGGCATCAAGTCCTTCTTCCGTTTCCTTATTATGGCGGATTATCTGGAGGCTGATCCCAGCGAACTGCTGGAAGGTCCCAAGATAGGATTAAAACTCCCCGAAGTGCTGACCGTAGAAGAGATCGACAACATCATCTCCTCCGTAGACCGCAGCAAAGCCGAAGGACAGCGCAACAGAGCTATTCTGGAAACATTATACAGCTGCGGACTCCGTGTATCCGAACTTGTCAGCCTCAAATTATCCGATCTCTATTTTGATGAAGGCTTCATCAAAATAGAAGGCAAAGGAAGCAAGCAACGTCTTGTTCCCATTTCCCCCCGTGCCATTAACGAGATCAAACTTTATTTCTTGGACCGCAACCGGATAGAAGTTAAAAAAGACTATGAAGATTTTGTGTTTGTCAGCCAGCGGAGAGGCAAATCACTTTCCCGGATTATGATCTTTCATATGATAAAAGAATTAGCACAAAATGCGGGTATCACCAAAAACATCAGTCCGCACACTTTCCGACACTCCTTTGCCACTCATTTACTGGAAGGTGGCGCCAATTTACGGGCCATCCAATGCATGCTCGGACACGAATCGATTGCGACGACCGAAATTTATACCCATATCGACCGAAACATGCTTCGCAGCGAGATTATCGAGCATCATCCCCGAAATATCAAGTATCGGCGAGAAAAAGAGTCGGGTTTTCATTAAATTATGATAAAAACCTCCTGCTAACTACATAATTATATTAAGAATTAATATCTTTGCGATGTTTTTCCTTTATTAGGATTGAAAAGGAGTTATAAATATGACGATATTTCAATTACAAACATTTAATTTATACCTAAAATGACAAAGAAGTTGTACTTGCCTTTACTCATGGCAATTGTTGTTGCACTTTTCTCTTCGTGCAAGAAAATGGGTCCCCTGTCAGCGGACTACTTCACTGTTACTCCACAAGTGTTGGAAGCAGTAGGTGGTAAAGTTCCTGCTACCATTAATGGTAAATTCCCTGAAAAGTATTTCAAGAAAAAAGCTGTAGTAGAAGTTACTCCGGTTTTGAAATGGAATGGCGGTGAAGCTAAAGGACAAAGTGCTGTGTTCCAAGGAGAAAAAGTAGAAGGAAACGATCAGACTATCTCTTACAAAGTAGGTGGTAGCTATACGATGAAAACATCTTTCGACTATGTTCCTGAAATGGCAAAATCTGAACTGTGGCTTGAATTCAAAGCTAAAGTTGGTAAAAAGGAAGTCGTTATCCCCGCTGTGAAAGTAGCTGATGGTGTAATCTCTACTTCTGAATTGGTAAATAACACATTGGGCAGCGCTAACCCGGCTCTGGGCGAAGATGCTTTCCAACGTATCATCAAGGAAAAACACGATGCTAACATCATGTTCTTGATCCAACAGGCTAACATCCGTTCAAGCGAGTTGAAAACTGCTAAAGAATTCAACAAGGAAGTTGCTAACATAAACGAAGCTGCCAACAAGAAGATCAGCAACATTGAAGTTTCTGCTTATGCTTCTCCTGATGGTGGTGTAAGCCTGAATACAACTCTGGCAGAAAACCGCGAAAGCAACACCACCAAGATGTTGAACAAAGACTTGAAGAAAGCTAAGATCGACGCTCCGGTTGACGCTAAATATACTGCACAGGACTGGGAAGGTTTCCAGGAACTGGTTTCTAAATCTAACATCCAGGATAAAGAACTGATCCTTCGCGTATTATCTATGTATCAGGATCCTGCACAGAGAGAACAAGAAATCAAGAACATCTCTTCTGTATACAAGAACCTGGCTGACGATATCCTTCCTCAACTGCGTCGTTCTCGTTTGACTTTGAACTACGAGATCATCGGTAAGTCTGACGAAGAAATCACTAAGCTTGCTTCTTCTAATCCTTCTGAACTGAACATCGAAGAATTGCTGTATGCTGCTACACTGACTAACGATCCTGCAAAACAGGAAGCTATCTATACTCAGGCAACAAAACAGTTCCCTAACGATTACCGCGCATACAACAACCTTGGTAAGCTTGCTTATCAAGCTGGAAATGTTGACAAAGCTGAATCTTACCTGAAGAAAGCTGCCAGCGTAAACGCTGCTCCTGAAGTAAACATGAACTTAGGTTTGATCTCTTTGATCAAGGGTGACAAAGCTGCTGCTGAAGCTTACTTCGGTAAAGCTGCAGGTACAAAAGAACTTGGCGAATCTATGGGTAACCTGTACATCGCTCAAGGCCAGTACGAAAGAGCAGTTAACTCATTCGGTGACGCTAAGACTAACAGTGCTGCTTTGGCTCAGATCCTTGCTAAGGACTACAACAAAGCTAAAAACACACTGGCAGGCGTAGAAAAACCAGATGCTTACACAGACTACCTGATGGCAGTTCTAGGTGCTAGAACTAACAATTCTTCTATGGTAACCAGCAGCTTGAAGAGCGCTGTTGCTAAAGAACCTGCGTTGGCTAAGAAAGCTGCAACAGACTTGGAATTCTCTAAGTTCTTCACAAATGCAGACTTCATGAGCATCATCAAATAAGAGAATTACCACTCTATTTTAGATATTGAGAATTGCTCGTCATTACAAATGACGGGCAATTCTTTTTTTTATCTGTAAAAAACCGTACTTTCGCAGAAAAGAAATCAAAGCAATGAAAAAGAGTAGTATTTTAATCCTCATCATTATCTGTCTGGTCGGATGCAAGAAGGGCTCCAATGAGACAACCATCACCGGAGAGATCAAAGGACTCGGAACAGATACACTTTATTTGTACGGCATGGACGAACTGTACGACCGGATAGACACCATTTATGTAGAAAACGATAAGTTCTCCTACACTACCAGCGTAGATACGATCACTTCTGCCTATCTGTTACTCAAGAACCGGATTGAATATCCTGTCTTTCTTGATAAAGGTAACAAGATCAAAATAAAAGGAGATACGATCAACCTGAATTTCCTGACTATCAGTGGAAATATATACAATGAGGAGTTTACAGACTTCCAAAAAGCACTGGAAGATCCGGCTGATCCTTCAGAAAAAGCCGGCGAAGAAACAGTGGATAAAAGAATAACTGTAGAGAAAGCAAACACTGCCGAAGAAATGGCGGAAGAGTTCATACTGCAACATCACTCCTCCTATGTAAGCCTTTACTTATTAGACAAATACTTCGTTCAGAAAGAAACGCCTGACTTCAGTAAAATTAAAAAGCTAGTTGAAGTAATGACAGGTGTATTACAGGACAAACCGTATATCGAACGTTTGAATGAAACAATCACTCAGGCAGAAAAATCGGAGATTGGCAAATATGCACCTTTCTTCAGCCTGCCCAATGCGAAAGGAGAAAAGATTACCCGTTCATCAGACGCCTTCAAGCAGAAAAGCCTGCTGATCAACTTTTGGGCTTCCTGGAACGACAGCATCTCTCAGAAGCAGAGCAACAGCGAGCTAAGAGAAATCTACAAAAAGTATAAGAAGAACAAATATATAGGAATGCTCGGCATCTCACTGGATGTAGACAAGCAGCAATGGAAAGACGCCATCAAACGCGATACGCTGGACTGGGAACAGGTATGCGATTTCGGCGGACTCAATTCTGAAGTAGCCAAGCAATATTCTATCTATAAAATACCTGCCAACATACTTCTCTCGTCGGACGGAAAGATTTTAGCTAAGAACCTTCGGGGAGAAGAGCTGAAAAAGAAAATAGAAAACATCGTTGAGGAAGCGACAGAAAAAGAAAAGAAAAACAAACAGAAGAAATAAACGGTAATCAAACGTGCTAATTAAAGTTTTCGGAGCGGCTGTTCAAGGGATTGATGCAACACTCATCACAATCGAAGTCAACAGCTCACGTGGCTGTATGTTCTATCTCGTCGGTCTTCCGGATTCCGCAGTGAAGGAAAGTCACCAACGTATTATCTCCGCACTGCAAGTCAATGGCTATAAAATGCCGACCAGTAACCTGGTTGTAAATATGGCACCGGCCGATATCCGCAAAGAAGGCTCGGCTTATGATTTGCCTCTTGCCATCGGCTTGCTGGGTGCCAGCGAAACCATATCTTCCGAAAAGTTATCCCGCTATCTGATGATGGGAGAACTTAGTCTTGACGGGAGCATTCAGCCTATCAAAGGAGCACTGCCTATTGCTATCAAAGCCCGTGAAGAAAACTTTGAGGGACTCATTATTCCTCAACAGAATGCGCGGGAAGCAGCAGTTGTCAATCAACTGAAGGTATATGGCGTCAGTAATATCAAAGAAGTTATCCAGTTCTTCAATGGTGAGCGGGAGCTGGAACAGACCGTTGTCAACACGCGGGAAGAGTTTTATCAACAGCAAACAGCCTTTGACCTGGACTTTGCAGACGTAAAAGGACAGGAGAATGTGAAAAGGGCGTTGAAAGTTGCTGCCGCCGGAGGACATAATCTCATCATGATCGGCGCTCCCGGCAGTGGTAAATCAATGATGGCTAAACGGTTACCTTCCATCCTTCCTCCCCTCTCCCTGGGTGAAAGCCTGGAAACGACCAAAATACATTCCGTTGCAGGAAAACTAAACCGGGGCTCTTCACTGATTTCCCAACGGCCATTCCGTGATCCCCATCATACGATATCGCAAGTTGCAATGGTGGGAGGCGGAAGTTTTCCCCAACCGGGAGAAATAAGCCTGGCGCATAACGGAGTTTTATTTTTGGACGAATTACCCGAATTCAACAGAGGAGTATTAGAAGTCCTGCGCCAGCCACTGGAAGACCGGCAGATTACCATCTCCCGCATAAAGAGCACAATCAGTTATCCCGCCAATCTGATGCTCATTGCATCCATGAATCCATGCCCTTGCGGATACTATAATCATCCGACCAAGGCATGTGTATGCAGTCCTGGTCAGGTACAAAAGTATCTGAACAAGATATCCGGTCCGTTGCTGGACCGTATTGATATTCAGATAGAGATTGTTCCTGTTCCGTTCGACAAGATATCCGATCAGCGACAGGGAGAAGCAAGCAGTGTTATTCGGAACAGAGTCATTCAGGCACGCCGTATACAGGAACAGCGCTATGCCGATCATCCCGGTATCTACTGCAATGCACAGATGAGCAGCAAGTTATTATCCATTTACGCTCGGCCGGATGACAAAGGACTTTCCCTGCTGCGAAATGCAATGGAACGCCTCAATCTTTCCGCACGCGCATACGACCGTATATTAAAGGTGGCACGTACCATTGCCGACCTTGAGGGTGCGGAACTGATACAGCCCTCCCATTTGGCTGAAGCCATCAGTTATCGCAATCTGGACAGAGAAAACTGGGCGGGATAAAAGCGCTTGACAGTAAATCAATAAAATACCATAAAGAAAAAGTCTTTGTCTCATATAAAATACTATTTTCGCAAGATAGAATCTAGTATATGAATAAACACGACAAGCCATATTACCCCCTATTTCTACTCATCGGATGGCTTATCATGCTGAGTAGTTGTCAACCTGCCCCATCTCATCTTCTGGAAAAAGCGATGCAGATGGAGAATGTATCAACCGACAGTATCTTTTTCTACCTGCAACAAATAGAAGAACCCGACAAATTACCTCTCAATGATCAGGGAGATTATTACCTGTTGCTCTACAAGGCAACTCTGTGGAAAACAGGAACACCTGATGATTCATTATTGCAGATCGCCATCCGGCAATATAAACAAAACGAGCAGCAAACCCAGTATGTACGGGCACGCATTGAGCAAAGCGCCTCCTATTTATATCGTAATCTGCCCGATTCCACATTACTGATGAGCGAACAAATCCTGAAAGGATACCAGCTAAATGATACGCTAAAAACAAGGCTGTACGGGCTACGAAGGGCAGCATACAGCAGAAAGCAGGATTATCCGCAGGCATTGGTGATGGCAGACAGCAGCAGACAACTGGCTCTTAAGATGAAAGATACACTTTTCTATTTTTCTACCAGCCAGCTATATCTGCAAATTATAAACAAAATGCAAGATCATGACAGATACACCCAAAGCTATCTGCAGCTAATGAAAGAACTTATGGATTCGCCCAAATACCAGTCTTTGAATTATTATGCGCTGGAAAGTCTGTTGAACACCAGTCTGCAAAGAAAGGATTTCCGGCAAGCAGTCATATATCTTCAACAATTATCGAGCCAACGCCGCGGAAGAAATGAAGTACCACACTATCTGCTGCTATGCGGAAGAACCCATGCCGCCTTGAATCAGATTGACTCCGCCCAATATTACTATCGGCAAGCCGCAATCTCATCTTCCAGCTTTATTGCCATGGAAGCCAATGCACGCTTATTCAATCTGATCAACGAAAAAGAATATCCGGAACAAGTCTTTTATACCAAGCAGAAGGAAAGCACGATAAGGGACAATATACTAAACAATATCAGTACAGGGATACGGGAAAGAGAATTCAACCAACTCAAATTACAGAATGAATTATACCAGCTGCATCTGCAACAGCAGCAAAGGGAACTATGGATGCTGGGAATCGTTACAGCTCTGCTGAGTATCGGATTCATCGCATTTTTCTTTTATCAGAGAGAGAAAAAGAAGCGACTGCTGCGGGAAAACCAGTTACTGTACAAAGAAGCCGAAGTAAGTGGACTACGGGAGAAAGAAATCCGGCTAAGGAATAAAGAGGCTGAACTCCGTGAAGCGCTTTTCCGGAGAATGCCATTCTTCCATAAGTTGCCCTCACTCCATGCCAACAACAATCAGGACGAACCGGGCACCAGTCACAAGATAGTAGTGACAGATGCAGAATGGGCAGAAGTCACTTCAGTAGTGAATGATGCGTTCGACAATTTTGTCGTTCGGTTACGACAGGCTTATCCGCAGTTGGGAGATAAAGAAATCGGCTTCTGCTGCCTCGTCAAAATCAATGTCAACATACAGGATTTATCTGATATCTATTGTGTGAGCAAAGCTGCCATTACCAAACGGAAATATCGGATAAAGACTGATAAGCTGGGAATTACTGATGAGAATATAAGTTTAGACAGTTTTCTCAAAGTTTTTTAGCTGTCGCCCCAGGGTAGTTGAAGTCTTTGTCCGCCTGAAAACAAACGCATATATATATTATATTATTAATAATCAACAACATACATCTAGTCACATCGTACCTTTTTGTCCGCCTGTTTTTTTGTTTTTCTGCTCACTTCGGTCTACTTTTGCCTCAGTGATAATCAGAAAAACAGTACTAACCAAATACAGAACCGTATGAAGAACAGAATTATTATTTTAAGTTTATGTGCTAGTTGTCTACTTGCAATTGTTGCTTTTGTATACAACAGTGAAACAAAGACCGACCCGCTGGCACTCTCCCCTATTGTAGCAAAACGAGTCACGACACCTACCGGCACATTAGTCTCATGTAATTTAAAGGCTTTGAAAGACACAGTAGACATTCCACTCAGCTATTTGACAGAAGAACTTCAAGTTGTCAAACTAGACAACCGGGACGAAGCACTGGTAGGAGGCTGGATACGCACCACAGTGGGAGAAAAATACATCCTGGTGAGCAATAACAAACAGACTCCCTACAAACTTTTTACCCGCGACGGCAAATTCATCACCACTATCGGTGCCTACGGACAAGGGCCCAACGAATATGGAAACACATACGCCGACCAGTTGGACGAAGCCCACAACCGTATCTACATACTGCCCTGGCAGAGTGACAAGCTGCTCGTATTCGATTTACAAGGCAATCCTCAGCCTCCCATTCCTTTATGTATGCGCGTGCCCAAAGGCAAATTCAGAGTAGATACGGAAAAGTCGGAAGTCACTCTGACAACTCTGCCTTTCGAAGGCTGGCCGGCTGTCGTGTGGACACAAGATTTCAAAGGTAAACGCAAGAACTTTATCGCACCGGGACATCTGACCGTTCCGCGCGACTTTAGCAACGAAGTATTTATGGATAATAATACTAATGATTACGGCGTTATGTTAATGGTGATCATGCCTGCCCCACGAACGGACAGTCTGTACCACTATAACGCAGCCCAAAATCGACTCGAAGCCAGATTCACCGTGGAATATCCGAACAAGGAGAAAATCCCCTGGCACGGCTATTCCGAATACCCGCGTCACTTTATCGGAGACGTTTCCGTGCCGATACAAGTATCAGAAAACACTTGGAGCGGCAGCAAGCCTGCCAAGTATATCATAGATAAGAAAACACTGCATGGCAGCTACTTCCGCCTATACAATGATTTCCTGGGAACGAAAAAGATGCAGATATGGCCTTCATTCGGCCATGGTTATTATGTTGCCAACATGGAACCTGCCCAACTAAAAGAAACACTGGAAAAAGAAATAACCCGGAAAGATATTCCGGCAGAGGCAAAGAAACGTGCACAAACATTGATAAATTCACTGGATGAAGAAGGCAACAACGTCATTCTACTCGCTAAAATGAAGAAATAACTATCAGAAAGCCAGAGGGTGTTTCAAAAGTCAATAGTAACTAAAATGGGGTTGTCTATAATTTACTATGAATGAAAGAATTGCGTATTCACCTACCACCTCCCCCTGCGGGTACTCCTCCTTCCCGAAGGAGGAGATTTAAGATACTACCGATTTTTAACACACCTTCCGGCATTCCGTTGAGAGAGCACATCCCCATTTCCTTTCGATAGAAAAACACAGACACAATTCTTATAATTGTCCATCTTTAAACTGATTTTCTCTATTTTCTGATTCTTTGATTTTGCTTTCCTTTGCAAAGCAAAAGATTCATATAAAATAAGCAGATCATGCAGTTTACAATTACACATTGGGGATGTACTCCATCGGGAGATTCCATCTATCTGTTCCGGTTGACCAATGCTACCGGAGCCTCCATCGAGCTTACAAACCTGGGAGCCACCTGGGTTTCGGCCAATATGCCGAACCGATACGACGTCTTTGAAAACATTCTGCTGGGATATGACCATGCAGAAGGATATCTCAAAGACACCTATTATATGGGAGCCACTGTCGGCCGGTTTGCCAACCGCATTCATCAGGCATCCTTTTCTATCGAAGGCACTACCTATCTGCTGGAGAAAAACGACGGAGAGAACACCAATCACGGCGGACTATCCGGCTTTCACAAGAAGATATGGCAATGGAAACGGACAGATTCCGGCATCCGTTTCCTTCTCCACTCTCCGGACATGGAAGGAGGATATCCGGGAAATGTACAGGCGGAAGTGGAATATCAATTCACGGAAACCAACGAACTGACAATCAGCTATCACGGAACCACAGACCGCCCTACTTATCTGAATCTCACCAATCATGCTTACTTCAACCTGTCCGGCGACAAACGAAAAATAACGGAGCATGAGCTCATGATACCTGCTGCACGAATATTAGAGACAACCTCACAATTTATTCCTACCGGACAAGCACAGGATGTCAAAGACAGTCCGTTTGATTTCAGCACCTGTCGCAGCATCGGAGCACATCTTTACGACGATAACGAGCAGTTGCACTGGAACAAGGGATACAATCATTGCTATATCCTGAAAGAAGAGTCGTCCGACACGTTATTGACAGCCGCCGTATTATCCGACCCTTTCTCCGGCAGAAGGCTGACTGTCAGGACTGACTTACCCGGTGTCTTATTATATACCGCCGGCTATCTCGCTCCCACACCGGATATCGGTGTATGTCTGGAGACACAATACTTTCCGGATACCCCTTCGCATCCGCATTTTCCGTCCTGCCTGCTCATGCCGGGGGAAGAATATCGCCACAGAACTATTTATACATTCGACAAATGATTTTTTAAGTATTCTACATATTGTTCCCGCTTAGCTTCGTATAAACAGCGATATTTTTTTTACTGGCTATATCTTTTTTATTCATATATTTGTTTTACATTTGTAGTAAATAATAAAAGCAATAGTATGAAAACGTCCATTGTAACTCTTTTAATCACATTTTGTTTTTATCTGTCAGTTTATGCACAAGCACCTCAGGATAAAGCCACAGAACTAAAAGAACAGGCTTTAAGCAGCCTGAAGCAGAAAGATTACATCAAAGCCCGTTATCTGTTTAAGAAAGCGTATGAAGCATTTGCCGTGCGAGAGAACTATCCACAAGCTATAGAATGTGGTATTCAAGCCAATGCTCTATATGTCAGAGAAAACTTCTACAAAGAAGGTTTCGAATTATGCCGTAATATGGAACAACTCATCTGGACAGGCGAACAGAAGCAAAACAAAGTCTTTTATGACTTACGCTTTCCCATCAGCAAGGAACGGTTGCAGATGTACATTTCACTGAAGAATCCTGCACAGGCAAAAAACCAGCTGGACAAATTGGAAGAGATTGCCAGTCTCGCCAAAAATGATTCTTTAATGGAAGTGCTGCTCTATACGAAAGCCAACTATTACTATACTTTCAATCAGAATACACAAGGAGACGCCTGTTTCCGCAAACTCATCAGCCAATACAAGGAAAAGAAGGACTACGATAAAGTGAGCGACTGCTACAAGACTCTTATCGGCATCGCCCGCAAAGCCAACAATGCCCCGTTGATGGAACGTACGTACGAAAGCTATATTGTATGGACCGACTCTGTAAAAGCCCTAACTGCCCAGGATGAGCTGAATGTCCTGAAACGAAAATATGACGAAAGCCTCCAGACCATACAGGACAAAGACAGCACACTATCCGCCAAGCAATACATCATCATAGGACTTTGTACGCTTGTAGCTATCCTTGTAGCCACAATCATTGTACTTGCCATCTTACTGCTGAAATTTATCACCGGCAACCGCAAACTCAAAAAGAGCGTGGTCATAGCCAATGAGCACAACGAGCTGAAAACAAAGTTCATCCGGAATATATCCTCACAAATGGAGCCGACTCTGAACACTTTAGGGACTTCCGCCAAAGAGCTTTCCGCCCAAGCACCAAGGTATGCAGAGCAGATGCAGGCACAAGTAGCAGCCTTAAAGCAATTCAGCGACAATATTCAAGAGCTTTCCTCTTTGGAGAACTCACTGACCGAACCTTATGAAATGGGAGAAGTCAATGCGGGTACTTTCTGCGAAAGCGTCATGGAGAAGGCTAAAGAATTTATGAAGCCGGCCGTCACCCCTTCTGTAAACGCCCCCAAACTCCAAGTAAAAACGAATAAAGAACAGCTGGAACGTATCCTGCTCTACTTGCTGAAAAATGCCGCTTTCTATACGGAGCAAGGACGTATCAGCCTCGACTTCAAGAAACGTGGCGCGCACACCCATCAGTTCATCATAACCGATACGGGAACAGGTATCCCGGCAGAACAACAGGAAAATCTCTTCAAACCTTTCACCCAGGTCAAAGACCTGACTACAGGTGATGGCTTGGGATTACCTATCTGCTCACTCATCGCCACCAAAATGAATGGCAGTCTGACATTGGACACAAGCTACACCAAGGGATGCCGGTTTATACTGGAACTTCACGCATAAATAACATAAGGTATTCAAGAGCTTTGTATAGTTAGATTACCCGCAATCATTGTCAACTATAATTATCGTAATTAGCTATAATCGGAGAACGCACATTCTAACTATACAAAAATAGTAACAGAGTACTGCATAAACGGCAACCGGGTTTATAATAAATACTGTGATCGTTTATTATAAACGTCCCCCTCGTTTATTATAAACTTTAAAATAGAAATTTGTAGAATCAGGATTGAATTTATAATACAAAAAAGGCTGCAAACCTCATAAAGTTTGCAGCCTTTTCCTATATCGGAGTATCCTATCCTCTGTTATACTTCAGAGAGATAAGTACTATTTGTTACTATATTATACCACCGTAGAGGATGATCGCACACTAATTTTCTCATTTTATTTATCATTCTTATATTATTCAGTTCAGGTTTGGAACTACAAATATACAACAATAAAAAGCGTTTGTCAAGTGTTTAACGGATTTCCGTCGGTCCTGTCATTCAGCAACTACTTCTATAACTCTGCTGTTCAGACGCTGACCTGTAAATATATTCAGTCCTACCGTCATCAGATATTCACCAGAGAATAACTCACCGTTTCCTTGCAGAGAAGAATTAGCGCCCGGCATCAGATTGATTTCCTTCACCCGGTACTGCCGACCGGCATCCAGTCCTTGCAGACGGACAGGCAACAGTTTCTCGCCATAACGGGGGTAAATATCGAATGCAAAGACAACAGCTCCCTTCTTATCTTTCCCCACATATTGGGTGGAAGTATGGTTGCCGCTATAAGGAGATACCAGCCGATACATGTCTCCTTCGAGCACCACCGGTTTAAGATGATTGTAGTTGGTGACCGCATCACGGCAGAACTTCTTCTCATTATCATTGAGGTCCGACAATTTGATATCAAAACCAAGTTTGCCCATCATTGCTACGTCTGTACGGAATTTGATACTTGCATCATGATTCCATGTAGTGACATGTGCACAAAGAGTTTTTGCCGGGAAAAGCTGAGAGTATCCCCATTGGATAAACAGACGTTCGATAGGGTCCGTGTTATCACTCGGCCAGAACTCGGTGAAGTATCTGAGCGCTTCATAGTCGATACGCCCGCTACCGCCCGAACAAAGCATCATCGGCAGATCAGGGTACTTCGTTTTAATACGTTCCAGTACATTATACAGACCGCGAACATAGTCGATGTACAAGTGCGACTGCTTCTCCTTCAGATAAGAAGAGTAGATATTAGTGATCGGGCTATTGCAATCCCATTTGAAGAAAGCAATACCGGGATATTTAGTCATCAAATCATCTACTACTCCAAATACAAAGTCCTGCACTTTCGGATTGCTCAGGTCAAGTACCAACTGATTACGGAAGTAATATTCATCCCGATTGGGAAGATGGATGACCCAGTCTTTATGTTTCTCATAAAGCTCACTCTTCGGATTCACCATTTCCGGTTCTATCCACAGACCGAACTTGATACCCTTCTTTGTAGCTTCTTCGACCAGACGCCCGATACCGTTGGGCAGTTTATCTGCCGTTTCATCCCAGTCTCCCAAGCCTTGATGATCGCTGCTGCGCGGATATTTATTGGCAAACCAGCCGTCGTCCAGCAAGAACATATCCACTCCGAGACCTGCGGCATCGCCAATCAGTCCTATCAGTTTCTCCTCATTAAAATCGAAATAAGTCGCTTCCCAGTTATTTAACAGGGTCATACGGGTTTCATCTCCGTCCTTCAACTGATAACGGCGTGCCCAATCGTGGAAATTACGGCTGGCTTTGCCCTTACCATTTGCACTATAGGTAAAATAGAAATCGGGAGTACGGAACACGACACCTGCCGGAAGATAATATTCAGAGGCATAAGGGTTGATACCCGAAATGATACGCAATTCGTTCTTGTTGTCCACTTCGAAAGTAAAGCGGAAATTGCCGGTCCATCCCAATGTACCTACCAGCACTTCACCACAATTCTCCGTAGCCAGCTGGTCCAGAGAAAGCTGGAAGAACGGAGGGGTAAACATATTGGCACGGGCGCCCAGTTTGGTATCGAGTACTTTCTTACCAAACTCCAACGGCTGGTCGGAGATATTGGCTTCGTGTGCCCAGTCACCCGCAAATTCAGTCAGATAATACTTAGCACGATTCAGATGAAGCATACTAGAGGCATATTGGTGAAGCACTACGGGCTTCTTCTCCTTATGGCTGATTTCCGTATAGGTTTTAATGATATCCTCGGCAGGATAAGTGACGTAATGCAGCTTTACCGTAACCGGATATTTATCATCTCCCAAGGTGATAATGGTTTCGTTAACTCCTTGCGACACCGCTTTCGTCTCATGAGAGACATACTTCAACAGAAGTGACGGATTGCCGTCATTGTGAAGGATATGAATGGCAGGTTCAAAGTAGTCTTCCATACCGTGGGTGATATAGGCTTCCGTCCCATGCGGAAGATGGGAAATATCGGTCTCATGGCTCAGCTTTTTGCCCAAATAGCTCTGGTATAGCCGCCCGTTGTCGGCTATGCGGAAAATCAGACTACTGTTGTCCGTATGAATCTGAATGACAGGCTTGTCCGCCGCGTTCAGAAGACAGGTGATACTAAGGAAACAGATTAAAAACAGGGTTTTCACTTTCATGATATACATTTAATAAGGTTTATAAATCAAGTCGTTAAAGTTGTAGATAGCTGAATCAATTAAAATGATAGATAGTTGAATCAGTTAAAGTTGTGAACGGGCTGAATCAGTTAAAGTCGTAAGTGAACCAGTTGAAGAAAGCATTTCCTCCGTCACGAAGCGTATTGTATGAGTACAGACCGACACGGGCACCTTTCCAGTCACCGAATCTCAGCGAATAAGGCTCTCCGCAGGGAGTAAAGTTCTTATTGTCCGTGCTATAGTACAACTGATGCTGGTTGGTACGTGCATTCATCGTTACTCTGAAATAAATCTTCTTACCGCTTACCGGCTTTACTTTCTCCACACTACCATTATTCTCCAGATACAGATAGTTCTTGCCATTCTCTTTGAGTATTCCAATGCCATTGAACAAATTGCCTATACAGAATAGTCCGGCACGTTGTCCCTCGGCCCAAGAACTCATATCCATTTCTGTCGTAACCGTCCCCTCGTATCCGATACACTTCTGTGTCAGCATATTGCGTGATGCCCGAAGATGATCCGCTTTCAGAGCTTTCAACAGTAACCATCCTTTTCGTTCCGTCAGATTCCAGTCGGCGTCAGAAGGATTATGGTTGAACTGCCACTGCAAGTTCAGCTCGGGCGAATCAAAAGAATCGCCTCCCTGCGGGAAGTTTACGGGCACTTTCTTTCCGGTATTCGGCTTTGTCCAGACTTTTACCGGTTCGCCTATGCCGTTCATATCGATGTCCACCCCAATCACGGGCCATCCGTCTTTCCAATGTGCAGGTTGCAGATGCACGACTCTTCCCAGCGGTTCCGTCAACTGGAAGTGATAGAACCACCACTCACCTTCGGGAGTATCTACCAGTGCACCTTGATGAGGTCCGTTGACATTGGTAGAACCTTTTTCCAGTACCACTTTCTTCTCGTATGGACCGTAGATGTTTTTCGAACGCAGAATTGTCTGCCATCCCTCACCTACTCCGCCTTCGGGAATACTGATATAGTAATATCCGTCCCGCTTGTGAAACTTGGTACCTTCTGCCACCGGACCGGTATAGATCACGTGTCCGTCATCTTCCAAAGTCCTCCCGTCGGCACTCATCTTATGCAAGATGATAGGTCCGGCTCCCAACTGGCTCCGTCCCAGATAAGCCTGACCATTGTCATCCCATATCGGGCAAGGGTCTTCCCATCCGCCAATCCGTTTCACACAATGCAAAGGTGACCAAGGGCCGTGAGGATCGGTAGCCGTACTCATCATCAGCCCTTCACGGGGAGTACAGAAGTAAATCCAGAACTTCCCGTCATGATGACGGATAGAGGGGGCCCATGAGCCTCCTCCATAATTTCCGTTCGTATCCCAGTCCGGAAAATCCAGACGCCGGTACACCTGACTGATAATCTTCCAGTTAATCATATCATCGGATTCCAGCACCGGCATACCCATATAATGAAAGTCCGAGTTTACCATATAATACTTATCGCCTACCCTGATGACATCCGGATCGGAATAGTCCGCATTCAATATCGGATTGATATACGTGCCATTTCCCTGATCTCCCCATGTCACATTCTTTGTTTGTGCACCCGCTATCTGACAAGTCAGAAGCGCTATCCATACGCAAAGGATTTTTGTATTCATAATCATTGTTTTAAGTATATACTCAAGCTTCATCTTCTACATGCCGAACGAAAGACCAGAAACAACATGCCTATACTGATCAGCCAGCCAACCAGTATCACGATGAAAGATTTCACCGTAATCCCGCCATAGAAATGATTAATGACCAGCTGAAACGGCAGTATAAACAACCCTATTGTCAGAAACAGACCTCTTCGTTTTTTGTCGTTCGGTGTCATTTTCCCTTCACAGTTATCACCTTCGTGAAGTGGATATTGTCAGCGGCACTTCCTATCTGAATCTCAAACTCTCCCGGTTCCACCACTTCCTGCATACGGGCATTCCAAAGTGCCAGCTCCGAGATGGGAAGTTTCAGTGTGAAAGTGTTTGTTGCACCGGCTTTGATCAGGTCTTTCCTGAATGCTTTCAGCTGGCGGATAGGAGTAGCCACGGAACTGAAGCGGTCGCGTACATACAGTTGCACTACCTCTTTGCCATCCATCTTGCCGGTGTTTTTCACTTTTACCGTTACCGTCAGTTGATCCTTGTCGGTCAATACAGAATCACTCAACGCGCAATCCACATATTCAAAAGTAGTGTAACTCTGTCCGCTGCCAAAGCTCCATAACGGGTCGGGGGCGTCAAAGATATAATGTCCTTTCGGTTCTTCGGGACTGCCCGGCTGGTCGAACGGTTCATTACGATCTGTGATAAAATGATTGTAGAAGCAAGGAGTATTGCCTGTACTACGCGGGAAAGATACATTCAGTCGTCCCGACGGATTGACCTTCCCTACGAGGATATCAGCCAACGAACGTCCCTGCTGTTCGCCGCCGTACCATTGTACCAACAGTGCGTCGGCATTCTCTTTTACCCAAGGCATAGCCAATGGTTTGCCGGCTATCAATACGACAACCATCGGTTTTCCGGTTTTCTTGATTTCCTGCAACAGTTCTTCCTGTACTCCGGGAAGTTCCAGCGAAGAGAGGTCGAACCCTTCTCCGGTAGTGGAATATTTCGGACTTCTGCCCAGATAGGTACTGCGTGTTCCGACGGCAACGATTGCCAGATCACTGCCGCGAACGGCTTCCACCGCTTCCGCTATCTTATCCTTTTTACTACTCCACCAGTCACATCCTTCGGCATGGCGAACCGTTACTTTATTTCCTAATACCTCTTTTAATCCCTGAAGCAAAGTGACACCTTCTTTGGTATCTCTGGTAGTCCAGGCATAATCTCCGTATATCGTCTGATTGCTGTTCGGACCTACTACGGCTATTGACTTATACTTAGCCAAATCCAAAGGAAGAATCTGATTCTTATTCTCAAGCAGAATAGCGCTCTCGTCAGCTATTTCCTTAGCCAAAGCTACTTTCTCCGCACTGCGGACAACTTTACTCACTGCTTTTGGATCGCCATAAGGCGCATCAAACAGCCCCAACTGAAACTTAACCGTCAGGATACGGCGAACGGCAAGGTCAATGTATTTTATATCCAGACGACCTTCCTGTACCATCCGTTCGAAGTTATCATAAGCAGAGTCGATGTTCAAGTCTACCCCGGCTTCCAATGCCAGGCGTCCGGCCTCATCGGTTTCGGGCGTGATAGCATGAAAGGTTTTAAGGCGGTCCACCGATCCCCAGTCGGAATAAACATACCCCTTGAAACCGAGTTCACCACGAAGAATATCTGTCATGTAATAAGGAGAACCTGTGATGGCTACTCCATCATAAGCACTATAACAAGTCATCAATGCCAACGGATTCGTTTCCTTGATGACACGACGGAACGGATAGAGATACAAACTTCTCAGTTCCCGTTCACCACCGCTGACCTGCGCACAGTTCAATCCGCCGGAAGGAGTGCCGTGCGCAACAAAATGCTTCGGCATACAGGTGATGCGGTTTTTCTGATACCCATTGATAAAGGCGATACCCATTTCGGAAATAAGGTAAGGGTCTTCACCAAAGGTCTCTTCTACACGTCCCCAGCGAAGTTCACGGGCAATGTCCAGTACGGGCGAGAGAATCTGATGGATGCCAATTACTTTGGCTTCCTCTCCCGCAGCTTCGGTCATGCGCTGGATCAGAGCAGGATTGAAGGTACTCCCCTGCGCCAAAGCGTGCGGAAACAGCGTACAATTATTTTGCAGGATTCCCTGAATGCCTTCGGCAGAAGTAATAATGGGGATTCCGAGCCTTGTTTTCGTCAGCATGTACTGTTGCAGTTCTTTGTACATGGCAGCACATTCGGCAGCAGTCGTACCCATTTCGTGGGTACAGCCATAACTCTCACCGTTGAATATACGGTCTATCTCGTCCAGACGGCCTGCGCCCCGGTTCTGCAATTGCAGAACCTTTTCACGCAGTGTCATCCGTCCCATCAGGTCATCTACACGCTTCTCGATGGAAACTGTTTTATCTTTATAGGGGGGCACTTCCGGTTTTCCGGCTGCCTGCCCCGAAAGGGTAATCAAGCAAAACCCTGCAACACAAATCATGTTTTTTAGAATCATATACGTAACTATTTTAAAAGTTAACTCTTAGTTATTTTCCAGAAATGTATTTACCATCCGGCATAGACAGTACGTTAAACTCATATAAGGAAGGAGGCGCTATAGCTTTCAGCACTTTCAGCCTGATCTTTGAGGTTTGATAATATTGTGGAAAGCGTATCACTTTACAATCTCTCATCGGTTGGTCTGACATATAGACAGTGAGCCATTGTCCTTGCTTCCAAATATCAATCTGATAGGATTGAATGCGATTATAACGAATAGTAGAAATACCATCATCCGAGGTTCTTGTTTCACAATATTCAAAGATAGATACTTTATTAAACATCTCCGATTCATCCAAATGAACAACCAACTGAGGCAACGTATCAGAAGATGCCCATCGCGTCTGCATTCCACCATCTACTGCCCATTGCGGACCATATTCCCCAACATTATTCTGATAGACAGAGCTTGCTTGTACTTTAGCTTCCAGCGAAATACATTTTCCATTCTTAGGAAAAGGTTTATTTCTACGAATACCCAACCGTCTTCCCAATTCAATGACCGCATTAGCTTCATATTCCCTTATACGCCCGGTACTATCGGGAGGGACATTAATCACCAACGTATTATCATTGTCCGTACACCAATAAAAAAGCTCTTCTAATTCGTCCAGATCACGTACTGGTCTCGGGGTGGCTTTTTGAAACCAATTCCATGAGTTACTCAGGCAAATGGTATGTTCGAAGGGCAGATAATAGGATTCTCCCTGATACAAATACTGTTTTTTATCCTTCTTATGAGCTATTTTCGGATCTCTTAATCGGAAGTCAGTGGGGAAATATTGCATATAATAGCGATTATCCACCACCATCGAGTCCGGCAATATAAAGTCTTTTGAATCTTCTTTGTCCACTATCGCATTATTCACTCCCACCGCGCAATCGGGCTGTAATCTCTTCACTAATTCATAAATCTCGGGAATATGCCAATCTTTTCCTTCTTTATCCCAACCTCCGTCAAACCAAAGCTCGCAAACCTGGCCATAATTGGAAAGCAGTTCCGTCAACTGATTAGTCATGAATTGAATGTATTTAGTAAAGTCTTTATCTTTGTAAGACGGTTCGTGTCTATCCCAAAGAGAATAATAAATGCCAAACTGCAACCCATACTTTTTGCATGCTTTGGAGACTTCATCCACTACATCCGTCTTCACCCGAGAAGAGGCAACATCATAATCCGTATACTTGCTATCCCAAAGGCAAAAGCCATCGTGGTGCTTCGTAACCAGCAAAACATAACGAAAGCCGGCATCACGGGCAACTCTTACCCATTGATCGCAATCCAAGTCAGCCGGATTATAGGCAGTGGCAGGAATAGTGCCATCCGACCATTCATCATCAGAAAATGTATTTACACCGAAATGGATAAACATGCCATAACCTCTTTTCATTAATAATTTCTGAGTATGATTAGGTAGTTGGGAAGGGACAAGTACCTGTGCAAACAGACCATCTGTAACACATAAGGCACTTATCAATAAAAGAAATAGTTTCTTCATCATTATTCTAATTTATAGTTGTCGCTATTCATTTCTTATTGCATGAACAAAAAATGCCCCCAAAAACTCATGATTAGTTATTATAAGGTGTTACCAGCAATTTATACGAACCGCCTTTCAACAAATACTTGTCAAAGTTAATAGTAATCTCCTTATTTTCACCCGGCATCAGCGTAAAATAATTATCATTCATGATAGCCGGAAGAATACGTTCACCGTCAACTGTGCGTACAGCCTGTACATGTACGGCAAAAGCTACACTCTTGGCAGACTTAGGCAGTCCGATTGTTGCACGGATTTCCGCTTTCTCTCCCTTCTGTTCCATTTTGGAAGAAACTTTCAGTTCGGCCTTTGGAAGTTGGTTCAGAGCAGTGAAGTCTCTGCGGTCATTTCCTCTCCAGTAGTTATTTTCCGAAATCAGTTTACCGTTCTTATCTGTCAGTTTCAGACGGATGAAATGCACATCGCTCAAACCTTCGCTCTTACCGGTTCCTCCCAGCACATCGAAGCTCCACAGAGAATATCCGTACCACCAGCCTCTCTTGAACCCGAACATACGTACATAACGTGCATCCTTTTCAGGGAAAGTGATCAGCTCCACACCACCGATTCCATTTTTCGTGCTGTAAGCCTCTTCCCACTGCTGAGCGTCATTCGATACCTGAATCTTGTATTCCTTTCCATAAGATGCTTCCCAGTCAAGACGGACACCGCCAACGGGCTGTACCTTGCCCAAATCAACATATATCCACTCGTTATCACGGTAGGCACTTGACCAACGGGTATCTTTCTTTCCATCCACAGCCATTGACGGGTCGCCTTCGGAAGTAGAGGAAACAACTACTTTCTGATTCAATCCCAGGTTCGGTCTTTCCTTATTAAAGTCGATGGTAAAACACTCCAGCGTGCTATTGGACGCTGAATGAACGACAGAGGATTTGCTATAAGCCGGAACCGCTTTTCCGTCCATATTGTAAACTGTCACTTCCGCTTTCAAATCCTGATAGTTTTCTGCGGTAGTATTGGCCACCTTCACTGCGTCCGTCACCGGATTCCAGAGGATATGCAACGGTTCGCACGCGGACTTCGTTCCCCAGTAAGCGCCTGTAAGATCATAATAGTAATCATAAGTCTGCCATACCATAGAGGGGTAAGCCGATTGCCCCATCCAGGTCATGATACCGGAAGCGTCGTCCCACATACGGTCCAGCCAGCCTTCATACATAGCTTTGTTCGATTCGATATTGATAAGCTGCGCTTTACGGCAATAGTCCTCGATTCCAGAGGGGGCGCCAAAACCTTTGGCAAGAGAAGCGTCATATCTGTCCGGTGCGGCATTGAAAGCAGACTGACCGAAGTAGTGCAAATCCCACATCTTATTACGGGGCCACCAATCTTTCTCCGGCATAAACTTCTTGAAACTTTCGAAAGTAGGAACTACAGCCGTACCTATTTCCGTACGGAATCCCCAGCCACGTTCCGGATCACCTTCCAGTCCGTCAGGATATTCAGTGAAATAGAATCGAGGGTCGAATGCTCCCCAAGGACCGCTACCTGTCAGGTTGCCGGCATGTGAGTTCGGTTGGAAATAACGGTCGCCACCATCAAAGGTTTTGATATTCTCTGCCATCCAGCCTTCCAGCGGGGGCTGCGGGTTCGACTCATTATCACCACACCATACGGCCAGAGACGGATGATTACGGACACGCTTGATTTTCTCTATCATATTGTTATTGAATGCATTCAAGTCGTAAGGAAGATTGGGATTAGAGTTAATCCAGAAGTCATCCCATACCATCAGACCATATTTATCACACATTTCGTAAAACTCGTCATCGGTAGTAGAGCCAAGCCAGTTACGAATCATGTTGAAATTCATTTCGTGATGGAAACGTAGCTTGGTGTCATACTCTTCACCACGACATCTCAGCATGTATTCCGACATTCCCCAGTTAGCTCCTTTCACAAATACAGGTACACCGTTGATGTGCAGATGCAGGGTGTTGTTGTTTGTGTCATAGCTATATTCTTTGATACCGAAGGTGACGTCTTTAGTTTCGGAGACTTTCCCATCTACGGATACTTCCAGTTTACAGGTATACAGGTTGGGCTCACCATATCCGTTGGGCCACCACAGTTTCGGCGAGTTGATCACCAGTTGCGGATAATACCGTTTGTCGAACTTCACTTCCGAAGTCGCCCCCGGATTAATGTCTACTTCTCTAGTGAACTTCACATCACCGGGGGTGATCGTACCGTTCACCACAACTTTAGATGGTTTGTCAGAACTGTTTTTCACTTCCAGTGCCACCGACAGATCAGCGCGTGTGCGGCTGGGTAACGGTAAGTCTGTACGAATCCAAGGATCGATGATCGTTGCCGTACCGGTGTTGCTGAGATAAACCTTATCCGTGATACCCATATTCAGTCCCGGCACATAAGGCATCCAGTCCCAGCCACCACTCGACAAGTAAGTAGGACTGCCGTAGTTTGCCAACGGGGTTTGCGGCATGTGAACCAATACTGCCAGTACGTTCGGCTGATCTTTCTTCACTATTTCCGTGATATTGAAACGTCCTCTGTGCATAAATCCATCGAGTATCCCCAGCAAGTGTCCGTTCAGATAGATTTCCGCTTTACGGTTCACTCCGTTAAAGTTGAGCCATGTCAGCGCTTTATCAAAGTCGGCAGGCACTTTAAACTCTGTACGATACCAGAAACTGCGATCATACTTTGCACGGTCTACGTTGTGAATGTTATCCCCAAAGTTAGGGTCCTTTTCCAATCCTGCCGTTACGTAAGAAGTAAAAGCAGTGCCCGGTACAACAGCGTCCACCCATGATGATGTGTCATAACCTGCGTTCAGCAGAGCCGGAACATTTGTTCCGACTTCCGCCTCCGGCTTTAACTTCCAGGAAACAATCGATTCACCACTATGCAGATAAACGGGGCCTGCTTGCAAAGAAGACACCAACAATGAACCAACCATTGCAAGTCCGATACCCAGCGATTTACCTTTTTTCTTTATAAACTTCATACACATTATTGATTATAGTATTATTATTTATTTTCTTATCGTAATTATGTCGTTTGCAGCGCATATATATCCTGGTTGTTGGATCTATATGTCCAACTCGTAGCGTATATATGTCCTGCGCGTTGGATCTATATGCCCTGCATGCAGGGCATATATGGTGTATATCCACTATTCCGAGCGCTTATGAAAACCGGATTATTCGGCTATATCCGCTATGTTCATCAGCTTGATATAGAGCACTTTCATCCAGGTAGACGATCCGAAGGTGACTACCCAGCCTACCGAAACAGTAGCAGGTTCCGCCAAAGAGAAGGTCAGGGTATGCTTTCCTCCCATATTGGAGTCACCGTACTGGCTATATCCCAATGCTTCTTCTTTCAATCGGTCAATGTCCGGCAATACACTGCCGCGGCTGGCTGCCAGATATCCGTTCATTCCGTTACTGCCCCCTTCGAGTTCACACTCCAATTGATAATTTCCAGCCGGAAGTTCAAAACTTTGATAAACCTTACCATTCGTGATTCCTTCTCCATCCCAGTCTTTCGATTCCAGATGGATGGAATAATTGCCCCAGTCTTCGGACCAACCGCCTTTTCCATTACTCTGATTCAGGATATTGGGAGTGAAGTCCCAGTCAACGAGTATTCCCCATTTATTATCCGCATTCTTATCCCTTCCTTCAAACGGACGTTTGTAGTTCTCCAGATACAAGTCGGTAATGTCTTCACTGACTCCGTAAGAGACAACTGCCGTTTTAAAGGTATCAATTGACATTTCATCCGGCAGGAAGTAAGTCTGCACATCAAACTTGGTCATACTCTTGTAGTCCTTTAGGACGGTTTCTTCTTCGCTGTTTTCGATCTTCAGTTCCTGTACTTTTCCCGAATTATCAGTGTAATGCACCATCGTATAAAGAGCTGTCGGTTCTGCCGGCGACCAGTCGATCGTTACATCATCTTCTATCTTTTCTACCTTCTTCACCAAGCGGTTGACCAGTCCGTCTTTGTAGGAGTCACCATATGACGTTCCGGTAAGGTTGAAAGGAACCGAAGGATGCAATCCGTCTTTATCATAGGTATGCATTTCGAAATTATAGGTCCCTTCTTCCAGAGGAATCGGTATAATCAGCACATTATCATTCCCTTCTCTCTGGATATCCTGTTCCAGAGAGTCCTGTTTCAAGTTCCAGTATATCTTTATCTTGGCTATTTTAGGGTCGGATGCCAGTACTCCGCGGAAGACCACCCGGTTGTAGCCGGAGTACATGGCGATAGAATCAGGAATACCCGTATAAAGAATTTCCTTTCCATCCGTATATTTCAGATATTCGTCCATCTTTGTGCAAGATGTAATCCCCAACAGCATCAGTAGTGACATCAGATAGGGCGTATGTTTGATAATTTGTTTCATATTCTTTCTGCTTTAATCAGTCGGTTAACACTCATTGAATTATTCTTCGTTATCATTCCCCCAGAAGGTGAGTTCCGTGAAACAGATGTTGTAATTGTTAGACCAATTCTTCAGACATTTGATACGGATATAGCGTACACGCGGCATATCCAGAGGAACATTTGCCTGATCTCCTATTTTCGCGGCTTCGATATCATCTTCCGTCAGGATACCGATAGGCGAACCGGAAGGCTTCACATTCTCCATATCCAATAGTTTCACCCACTGATCCCAGCTACCATCGGGGTTAGGTTCCGTAGCGCATCCCCATACTTCGTAGCGTCTCGGGCTCATGTCGTTATAGAAGTGCTTCTCGTCTTGAATAGCCCACAGTGCAAAGCGGCTCAGTTTAGCCAGTACGCCAAGGTCGAAGGTAAATACTGCCGGACCGTCTTTCGTGCCTGTTCCGGTGTGAAGTCCTACGCCACCACTGTCACCATCTTTGGAGATTCTTCCGTTCCATACATATTCCATCTTGCCATCGTACGAATCTACGCGGGAATCGTTCTGCAAATACATTTCCCTGAACTTCGTCTTATCCAATTCCCTTTCGTAGATCGGAGTCAGCTCGGTGAACAGCGTATCTGTCTCATTCCCATATTTATCCTGCAGGAAGATGCCGAAACGACGGGGAACTGCATCATACCCTCTGACGGAATAAACGATCTCTTCACGTGCCGAGTAGAATGTTTCGGCCAGCACCATATCACCTAATTCATCGGGCGTACAGACGTAGATAGCAAGATCGGACTTGAACTTATTGTCCATCTCGAAGGTCATGCCGCCAAAGTCAGAAACCATCGATAACGACTCGTAGCAGGACAGGATAGGAGGAGTCAGCGGAACGACTTCCACTATCTGAGGCTGAGAACGGTTCTCGCTACGGTCTACAGTGTACAGTTCTACTTTATAAGTATCCGTATCGCCAAAACCTTCTACCGTAACAGAGTTCGTGTAAAACGAGGAACGGAACTCCATGACTTTCCCTGTTTTATTAGTATACTTGGCCAACACATACAGCAAATCCGGATCGGAAGGAAGTGTATAAGTGAATTTCACAGCTCCTGGAAGGCTTTCTGTTTTTACGTCCTGAACAGTGCCAGGAGCGTCTTTGTCGTTTTCAATGGGCTTTACCATATCTTCTGCGCAACTACCGAAAACGAAAAGCAAGCCGCAAGCCCATATTGTAAATTTACGTGATATCATATTCTGCTGATTTTAAAATGAGACATACATTACCATCCGGGGTTCTGAACCAATTTCGGGTTGACTACCAGGTCATTCTGATGAATCGGCCAGAAATAATCACGCGGAGCGATAAACTTTAATGTATACAGGGTTCTCTGAGAATAGTACTCTGCGGGAGTTTCACCTTCAAAGTTCCATCCGTGGATCTTCTCGTTCAATACCTTATTGGCTGTCTTCCATCGACGGAGATCCCAGAAACGGCTGCCTTCGAACATCAGTTCGATAGCACGCTCACGCTGGATAATCTCACGAAGTCCTTCCTGTGTCTTGTATCTGTTGGGATACTTGGAGTAAGTGTCCCATGATTCCTTGATTCCTTTCAGACCGGCACGTGCTCTGATCTGATCCAGGTAGCTGATAGCCAGTTCACGGTTGTTGACATCGTCTTTCTCATTCAGCGCTTCGGCATAGAGTAAGTATAAGTCAGTAAGGCGCATTTCCGGCCAAGGGAATCTTTCGGTCGTATAGCCACTCTGGGTAACTTCATAAGTGACACTGACCAGTTTTTTGGTCCAGTATCCGGTGGTTGTATAGCTGTTAGTCCCCAGTTTTCCCTGTGCTTGTCCGGCGCGGTTCTTCGCTGTCCAGATGTCTTTTTCACTGTCTGATGGACAGTTATACTGATACCAGGTGCAACCGTCAAAACCGATATTGGCATAGAAGCGAGGTTCTCTGTCAAAGTTCATCTGTATTGTTTCATAATAAGATGCCAGTTCGTATGGTTGCTCGTTGGTGTGCATCTTTACTTTGAAACGGTCGGCATAATTCCATGTTTTATCTTCGTCCATTGGGACACCGTTCTTTGTGTAGTACAGATTCGTAGCTTCCATTGTAGGGTTCAGCATTTCCTGTCCTCCCCACATATTGTTGGGGTAAGCTCCGACACGGGTCATACAAAGACTTTGCAAGTGTGCGTCCGAACGTGAAGAAAGTCCCCAGATCAGTTCTGTATTCCACTTTTCCGTTACGCTGTTGCGAATGCTAAGCTGGCATTTGGTTTCATCCGACAGGATCAGGTTGCTTTTATAGGAGTATAATTCTAATCCTAATTCCGGGTCCTGACTGGCTTCAATGGCGGCTTTGCATGCGGCAATGGCGGCGTCCCATTTAGTCGGGTCTTCGGTGGAGTTAAACAAATGTTCTCCATCCTTATCCACATAGTTTGCATAATCCTTATTGCCATTGAACAACGGACTGGCAGCTGTTACCAGCAGTCTGGCTTTCAGAGTCAGGTTTGCGATCTGCGTCACACGGCCCAACTCACTACCTTTATTGGAAATCACTCTCGGAAGGTCCTCCAGACATTCGTCCAGCAAATCTACAATGTACTGCACTACCTTATCTACCGGTTCACGTTTCTTTCTCACTTCTTCCGGAGTAGCCGAAATCGGGAGATTGTCATCAGCAATCACGATAGGACCGTACATTCTGAACAGACAGAAATGATAATATGCTTTCAGGAATTTCACTTCGGCAAGCCATCTCTTCCGCATGGAAGGAGTCAAATCTCCTACTTTGCTCATGTCTGATACGTTCTCCAGAAAGATGTTGCAATCACGGATGCCACGGTAATATACATACCACATGTTACATAAAGGATCATTGACATTCTGACGTCCCAGTGCAATCTTCCAAGGACCAAAATCGTTGTACGGAGTAAGAGGGTAATAACTCCAGAGTTCGTCCGCACCCATCAGAGCGACATTATTGTATGGGCTGTCATTGCCCGGAATGTATGAGTAACAAGTATTCAGATACTTTTCCGCCTCGTTGCGGTTTGTAAACGAGTTGTCAATCGTTCCTATCTTATCGGGCACTACATCCAGATAGCTGCAGGATTGTGTCAATGCTGTTCCTCCAATCAACAGAAGGAAGTATGTCAGGTTTCTGACCTTATTCTTCATTTGGTATATCATTCTATTTTTCATGCTTTCCTAGATTTTAGAAGTTAATTTGTACACCCAGATTGATGACTCTCTGAATAGGATATCCCAGTCCGGAACCTCCCATTTCGATGTCCCATAGTTTAAATCCGCTAAGGAGGAGCAGATTGTTTCCGCTGCAATAAACACGTGCGGATGATATATAGGCCTTCTTCGTCCAGCTTTCCGGCAGTGTGTAGCCTACTTCCAGCGTTTTCAACCGCAGGAATGCACCGTTACGCATAAACCAAGAGCTGGTTCTCACGTTATTTTCAATCACTGTCGTACTCAGACGGGGCCACATGGCATACAGGTTACGGTTACTTTCCGACCAGTGGTCGTTGGCATAAGCTTTCAATAAAGGAATATCCTGATGATAAGGATCGTCATCCGTAGGATTGATGTGCTGGAACGGAGAAGTTGCCTTCGCATCTATCCAGAAGGAAGAACGTGCCGAACCTTGGAAGAAAGCCGAGATATCAAATCGCTGATTACCGAATGAGAAACCGAATCCGTAGACAATTTCGGGTACTGTAGGATATCCCAGCGGAACCATGTCGGCATCGGTAATCTGTCCGTCACCATTCACATCCCGATATTTGATGTCACCGGCTCCATATTCGCCAAAGGTTTGTTTCGGGGAGTTCTGCACATCGTATTCATCAATAAAGAGACGTTCGGCGATAAGACCGTACCATTGGTTCAACGATTGACCGATATGGCTTCTGTATTTCCCGTTATAGGCGGGTTCTTCATATTTCAGAAATTCGCTGTGCGCATAGGTAAAGTTACCGTGTGCCTGCAACCAATACCCATTGCGGAAGAACTTATTATAATCCACTGACAAGTCTACTCCGTTTGCTTTCGCTTCACCCACATTGGCACGTACTTTGGCAGCCAGACCCATATCAGCCGGGATAGAAGCTCTGTCCATCAAAATGTTCGTACGATGCTCTGTAAAGTAGTCCAGCTGAATATTCAAGGCATCAAACAAAGTAAGCTCCAAACCGTAGTTTGCTTTTTTCGCCCGTTCCCAAGTGATAAGGCGGTTATCGTAACGCTTCACCGTCACTCCCGGTTTTCCTTCGTCAAAGTTGGTTCCAAACCAATATCCCTTACCTGAATCATTCGGATCTACCTCGGAGAGATAGAAGAAACGGTCATTCTCGTCTCCAATCGCATCATTACCTACCAGACCGTAGGTTGCTTTCAGTTTCAATTTAGGGATCACCTTGTTCATCGGACGCCAGAATTTCTCATTAGAGATTACCCAAGCCAAGCCGGCTGCGGGGAAGAATCCCCAACGTTCGTTTTTATAGAAGCGCTCGGAACCGTTGTAACCGAAGTTCAGCTCTGCCATATAACGGCTGTCGTAACTATAAGTGAAACGACCGGACAAACCCTGATTACGGTAAGGCAGAGACTTCTGCAAAGAACCGCTGTTCGCATTGATCTTTTCGCGCTGCTGATATACCAGCAAGCCACTGACTTCGTGAATATCGAAACTACGATTATACTGCATAGCAGCTTCTATATAGGTGGTAGACTGTATATCTTTCCAGCCTTCGCTATATCCCAGATAGTCTGTCGGATTGGACTTCTCGTTCAGCAGACCGATATTATATTGATTCGTCTTTTTATCATACGAACTTACATTATAATAATAAGGATTGAACGAACGGTTAACGTCGAAATAAGAGTAGCGGGAAGTATTATACAATCCACGGATGTTCAGCCCTTTCGTGATAAAGGATAAGTCTTGCTTTAACTCAAACTGTGCATCCATTGTAGAACGGGAGTAGTCTTTATATCCTTTTGTCAGTTCGGCATAAGGATTGGTATAGTTCGCCTCCGTCTCACGGATAGCGTTACCATACAGCAAGTGCTCCGCCGTAGGCAGTGCATCCGACGGGTAATAGGCGGGAAACAATACAGGATTGGAACGGACTATCTTCTTATACATCACATCTCCTCCGTCCAAAGGTCCGCGATAGTCGTCAAAAGTACCGGAAAGACGTACGACAGCTTCCGTCGTCTTTGTCAGGTTAATATTAATGTTTGAACGCAACTGATAAGAACGAAGATTAATGTTATTATCGAAACCATTCATCGAATTGCTCTTCAAGTTTCCGTTATCTTTGGAAAAAGAAGCTGCAATATAGTATCTTGCCAGCTTACCACCACCGCTGACATTCATGTTAACACGCTGATTGGCGGTCATGTCTTTTACTAAAAGTTTTCTCCAGTCATTGGCAGGATAGACATACGGATTCGTACCTTTGATCGTGTTGTCTATCTTCTCACGCGAATATGCCAAAGGAGCCAGCGGGTTTCTGGTTCTGACCGCTTCATTGGCAAGCTGCATAAAGGTGATCGGATCGGCCAGTTCCACATTCTTGGTATTGGAAGAGAATGAGTTCTCTACACGAATAGACACTTTAGTCGCTCCTTCCTTACCTTCCTTCGTGGCTACCTGAATAACACCATTGGCACCACGGGCACCGTATAATGCCGTAGCAGTAGCATCTTTCAGAATAGAGAATGCGGCAATATCGTCCGGTTGCAGACGTGCCAGCTCGGTAGTAGTCGTTTCGATACCGTCAATCAGAATCAACGGGTCTTTTTTGTATCCGAAGGTCGTGACACCTCTGATAAAGAAGTCCGCATTATCTTTTCCCGGCTCTCCACTACGCTGATAGGCAATCACACCCGACATACGACCTGCAAGAGCAGTCGTCAGGTTACTGGACGGTACTTTCAGCTCTGCGGGTTTGATCGTCTCGATGGAGCTGATCATACTTTCTTTCTTTTGTGTACCGAAAGCTACCACCACTACTTCATCGAGTGCCTTGCTGTCTTCTTCCAGCACTACACTTACCTTATTATTCTTAGGGACTTTTACATACTGAGTAATGTACCCGATATAAGAAATCTGAAGTTCTTTCCCTACAGGGACTGAAAGAGAAAAGTTTCCATCAATATCGGTGATAGTACCATTGGAAGTACCCCTCACAACTACACTCGCACCGATAATCGGTTCTTCGGAATTCGCTGCCGTTACCTGTCCGGTAACTGTCTTATTCTGTGCCGACAGCTGGCAGCAGCAAAATAAAATCAAAATCAAATAGATAAGCCTGATTTTTTCCATGTATCAGAATTTTAAATTAGTATTAGAGTTCACTTTTAAGGATAAATCAATCCGTTCGTCCAAAGAGATTATTTCTCCTTATCCGGAACAATGGCAAAAGTAGGGGGATATATATAGGTGGGATATTAAAAAACGCTGCAAAAAATACCATTTTTGCAGCATTAGATCACATCTGAGGCCTATTTTCCGCAGATGTTTCATTTTTGTGCATCATTTGTTATAGTGCACCCGGACGGTCACGAAGGCATGTCTATCTTTTCTTTGTCTGCCTGACTTTGTTTCTCGAAATCTTTAGGTGTCATGCCGAACTGTTTCAGGAAAAGTTTGCTGAAATAGGACGGTGAATTGATACCTACCATAAAGCAAATATCCCCGATCAGATACTTACCTTCATGAATCAGTTCGGCAGCCTTCCTCAACCGGATTAAACGGATGAAGTCCACAGGAGACAGATTGGAAAGCATCTTTATTTTCCGCAGCAGACTGGAACGGCTCATGCCCAGAATCTCGGCAAGATGTTCCACATTGAGATTGGTATCTATGATATTCTCCTCAATGGTGCGGATTACTTTATTCATAAATTCCTCATCCACCTTATTCATCTGCATCTTATTCGTCGGGAAGAATGGACGCTTGGAGAATGCTTCGCGTTCTTTCTGACGGTTATACAGCAAGGATACGATCTGTGTTTTGAGATAGTTGAAAGAGAACGGTTTCTCTACGTATGCTTCCGCACCTATCTTCAAGCCGTTGATCTTACTATCAATATCATTCTTGGCTGTCAGGAAGATAACAGGAATATGGCTCAAGTCCATATCCGACTTTATCTCTTTACACAATTCCCATCCGTTCATGACGGGCATCATGATGTCGCTGATGACCAGATCAATCCGCCTGTTTCTTAAAACTTCGAGCGCTTCCTGCCCATTTGTAGCCGTTTCCACCGTGAATACTTCCCGCAGACGTTCGGACATAAATTCCAGCATGGTCTCATTGTCTTCCACCAACAACAGGACATAGCTTTTCATTTCCGTCTCTACAGGGACTCCTTCGTCCAAAGTATCGATTTCAGCCGTTATCTCTTCCAACTTTGGCAGCGGTATCGAAATTTCTCCGGTCAAAGGAATCGACAGTACAAATGAATTATCTCTGTGTTCCGAATCCAGATACAGCTTACCTTTATGGAGAGATGCCAGTGAACGTGCCAACGGAAGACCGATGCCGACTCCAAAGGAAGTGGAGTCTTTTTTTGCTGCCTGGTAGAACGGCTCAAATATCTGCTGGCTGATCTCTGTCGGTATCTTTTCACCATCACTGGTCACCCGTACAAGGAATGCATCCGCAGTTTTCTGCAACTCTACGCAAATGGATCGCCGGGCATATTTCAGGGCGTTATTCAAGAGGTTACTCAATATCTTCGTGATGGCTTCCTTATCAACGACCGCTTCAATCGGTTCTTCCGGAATATCAAGAGTCAGCTCTTTATTCTTCTTGGATATAGTGGGCTCGAAACGTGCAACCGTTTCACGCAGCAGTGCCGTGATATCCACATATTCCAAAGTCATCTCGAATTTATGGGCACCTATCTTTTGAAAGTCAAGAAGCTGCCCCGTCAATGCCAGCAACCGGTTGGTGTTTTGTGTAATCACCGACAGGTTCTTCTGAATCTTCGGATCTGCAATATTCATCTCTTGCAGTGTTTCCAACGGGCCGTTGATTAAAGTAAGCGGCGTGCGCACCTCATGGGCAATCTCCGTAAAAAAATTGACCTTAGACTCATACAGTTCCTTTTCTTTCTCTATCTCGAATAGTTTCTGACGTTCTTCCATCTCCTTCTCTTTCCGGTGCTTATACCAAAAGAACCAGGATACCACTATGCAAACGAGCCAGATAAAATAAAAGACATATGCCCAGGGGGAGAACCACCAGGGAGGTAATATTTCAATGAACAATGATCGTTCCACAAATTGCCCGTCATCATTGCTTGTAGCTTTCACCTTAAATGTATATTGTCCCGGAGGCAGTTTCGCATACGATATATTCTGATTTGTAGCCGCCTTAATCCATCCTTTATCGATCGGGTCCATCCGGTAGTAATATTGATTTGCCTCTGCGGTGGAATAGCTAAGAAGCGCCACATCAAAACTAAGATTCGACTCATCATAGTTCAATACAATACGGTCGGTATGCGTGATACATTCCTTCAAAGGAGAGTTGGCAGTGTGCACTGTCACCTCCTTATTATATATACTGAATTTGGAGATGTAAATGGGCGGAACAAAATCATCCATCTTCGCTTCCCGTGGATCAAAAGCCACCAGTCCGTCGATTCCTCCAAAGTAGAACTTGCCATTACGTGCCTTCAAAGCCGATTTATAATTAAACTGATTACCCAACAGTCCGTCTTTCGTTGTAAAAACGCGTATATCATTCTTATCGGGATTGAAACGAACCAGTCCGCGATTCGTTCCAAACCATAGGTTCCTCTCTTCATCCTCCAGTATTTTGTACGCCACATCGTCGGGTAACCCTTCCTTGATAGAATAAGTGACAAAGTTATCTTTCTCGTCATTATAATAACAGATTCCACCACGATCGGTAGAGAACCAGACACGTCCCTTGCTGTCCTGCATAACAGAACTGACAGAGTTCGAGCTAAGTCCGTCCGGTTCATCTTCCCGGCTCTCATATTTCTTATAGGTATGGGTTCCAGGGGTATATCGCCACACACCGCTTCCCATAGTAGCAATCCAAATAGAACCGTCTTTCGCCTCACACAAATCAAATATCCAGTTATACCCGGTTTCTTTGACATTCTGAAAATTAAATGAACCGGGCTCGGCGACATAAAGCCCCCAGCCTGTCCCCAACCATTTCCGTCCTTCCTTATCTATATGGAAAACATATACACTTCCTTCTCCGATTTTCAGTTCCGACGGAGTATAATGCCTGATAGCATATCCCGGTATCCGGATAACGTCAAGCCCGGCCTTAAAAAGACCACAATATATCTGATCCTGAAAAGGTACTACCGCCAAAGTCACCGGATGATTCTCAGAGTTGTTATCCCTTATCTGCTTTATTTCCCCATTCTCCACATTCAGTACACTGATTCCCGCATCCTCCGTACCGATCCAGATATTGCCTTTCGCATCTTCTGCCAGTTCCCGGATACGTTTGGTATTGAGTGAATTTCCGGAGCTTCCAGGTACGAACTTATCAAATTGCAGATTCCGGTTCGGCAGATAGTTTACCCCGCCAAACAAAGTTCCTATCCATATCCCGCCTTCGCTATCCTGACACATTGAATAAATCATCTTATCCGACAGGCTGAACGAACGCATGAGGTCTTCCTTCAACGAGATGACTTCGTTCTTCTTTTCATCAATGACGTATAGTCCATTGAAGGTTCCCAGCCAAATTTTACCTTTCATATAGGCTACCGTCGTATAGAATGTATTATCAGCTCCTGCTACTTTTATATCTTGCAAAACATGGGATTTCGTATTATATTTCATCAATTCCCCATCGTTGGCAGCCATTATCAGCCAGTCACCATGCTCGCAGATCGAATTGATATTCTTCCCAACCAACGGACGACCGTCCCTATCCTCGGAGAATTGCTCAAACGAATCTTTCTGAGGATTGTAGCGACACAAGCCTAATCCCCAAAAACCAATCCATACTTCGCCATTATCGCGAACACAAATACAATTCGGCGATTCCTGCTTGAATTGTCTTCTATTACTGATCTCATAAAAATATAACTCGGTGTCTTTGTAGCGGAATATCCCCTGATCGGGGATTATTACCCAAATATTACCTTCGGTATCACCTACAATAGCCGATACCCAGTTATCCATCGCTTTACCTTCTTTACTCGTTTGATTGATATGCGTAAATACGTCCGAAGCCGGATGATACAAATAGACACCCCTATCTGTACCGACCCACAGATTACGGTTGGAGTCTTCATATAAAGCGGAAATGTTATTATTGCCTTTTTTCAGCTGATGGTCTTCACAATTCATTCGTAAAATGGAAGTACCATCAAAACGGTTGAGCCCGTTCTTCGTCCCGAACCACATAAAGCCGTAGCTGTCCTGAATAATCGCCTTCACGTTACTGGACGAAAGACCATTATCACCGTTGATATGCGTAAAATAATAACTGGAATTCTCTTCTCCGCTTACCCTTTGCAGAAATAAAGTAACCAATGCCAATAGAATATACACCGTGTTTTTCATGACTATATTTTATTTCAGACGCAAAGATAAGGTAAATCACGAGAAAGCACCTCTCCCCCACTGGAAAAAGATGCTTTCAGATTAAGCAATAGCGACCATCTTCACAGATGACTATTTTCGAGGCACTCCATTACAGAGTTATGCCCCATGAGATTTATAGATGCTCAGGCATCCTTTAACTAATTACAAAATGTTTTATATGTGTGCTCTTTTTTATTTCATCTCATCCATACTTTCGGTTTACTTAATGACCGTTATCACTGCACGGCTTACTCTCGGGTCATCATAGAACATATTGTCCACACCACCTTCATAAGTTATTTTCAGTTGCGATGCCGGTACTCCGAACTCATTAACCAGACAGTTGTAGACTGCTTCTGCACGAGATTTGCTCAAAAACTGGTTAAACTCCTTGGTTCCTGTACCCTTATCGGCATAACCGATAATTGTATAGACAGCATTCTTGTTTTCCTTCATTATCTTAGCCTGAAATCCGATATTTACACGAGCTTCATTACTAAGAGCATATCTTGATATCTGGAAAGTGACCAGATAAGGAGCAGAGAGGATATTCGTTTCCACCACTCTTTCCGTGACTTTATTGGAGGTTTCTACCAACTCGTTTTTCAGACGATTGTTCTCGTCATTCATCGCTTTCAACTGTTCGCGCATCAGGCGTAGTTCTTCATCACTAAAGGTAATTGTCTTTACGGTGCTGCGCCCCCATGTACGTCGTGGGAATTTATAAGTAACTCCTACTGTTACAGACAATAATCCTTCTTCTTTACGCCCACCACGTTCACCGTCAAATTCATCTTTTGTTGCAGTACCACGCACATCCAGATTCAAGTCGAACGCAGAGCTCAGACGGAACGAGTTGATCAAACCTATACTGGCATTAAAGTTACGCGCACGCGGGGTTTCCCACGTGAGTATCCAGCCTAAACCAACATAGGGAGTTACAGACCAAAAACGCTTTTCATTATAACCACAAAGCAGATTCGATGCATTGAACAGTACGTCTCCATGAATATTCATAAAGTCGAATTTCTGTTCGTCCAGCCATTGTGAAGCATCGTACACTTTTCCGGTAGAGTGACTACCGTTCTGTGTAGCACCTTTGATAGTAAGTCCGCTATACATAAAGCGTACACCGATGCCGGGTGTAAACCACTTTCCAAAACCGATATCCAATGCCGGACTCAGACGGTCACCAAATTTCATCTGCATATTATGGTCACCGAAAAAGATCAAGGCACCGCCACCGGCAGTTACAAACCAGTTACTCCAGAAGCGATTGGTTTCTACTTTATATTTATCAGCATTTTCTACGATTGTGGTTGTCGTTTTTATAGATTTAGAGAAGTCCTCTTGTGCATAAACACTCATTCCTGTTACCAGCAGCAAAGCCGATAGAACAATTACTTTTTTCATAAGTGATTCTTTTCATTAAAATTCAATATACCAAGTTCCAACTGCAAAGTTGAGGCTTTTTTTCCGTTTTATTACTCACATAAAATCCGATAACTTTCTCACTTTATACAGAAGCCTATTAAAAGTCCCCCATAGCAAGCATTATACGATTCGCAGGGCACTCTGTCAAAGTGAGACAGCGTATTATTTCTTTCCCTTACGTCTCCACCATCCTCCTTTCTTTTTCTGAGTTGCGGCATAACCATAACCATAGTTATAGCCGTATCCATAGCCATAGCCGCTGCTGCCTTTTTCCGTTCCGTTAAGAACGACAGCCATATTGTTCAGCTTATGTTCCTGATATAAGCGTTCCAGTTCGGGCAGCTGGCGGCGGTCTATTTTACCGACACGCACGATAAACAAAGTCAGATCGGTAATGCGATTCACAACCGTAGCATCTGCCACCAAGCCTATCGGTACATTGTCGACAATGATATAGTCATATCGCTCCTTCAGTTCGACCACCAGTTTATCCAACCGCTTACTCAGTAAAAGTTCCGTCGGATTAGGGGCAATCACACCGATAGGGACCAGATCGAGCCCTTCGCCAAAAGCATCCTGCACAATAATATCAGTTACCTCCACGGATGAATCGGACAGGTAATGCGCCACTCCTTTTACCTGCCGGCAATGAGCCATTTCGCTCAGTTTACCTTTTCGAAGGTCGAGGTCGAGTAATACAATTTTCTTTTCGGTCTGCACCAAGCTGGCTGCCAAATTGATAGAAATAAATGTCTTTCCGGCTCCGATGTTGAAAGAAGTAAGCGTTATCACTTTGCGTTCCTGCGTCTGGGATAACATAAATCCTAAGTTGGTGCGCAGAATGCGAAACGATTCGGATAACGCATCCAGCCCGCGGGCACGTACCACCACCTCATGTACATTAGCCATCGCCTTAGGTGTTTGCGGAATATCTGCCAGGAAAGGAGCGCTGACAATGGATTCAATTTCTTTCCGGTTGTGCACTCCGGTGTCGAGCATCAACATCAGCAGTAGAATAACAGAAGGGACAATAACTCCGCAACCCACTCCTAACAGAAGCTTTTTATATTTGTTGGGAGAAATCGGAATGTTGCTTCCCGAAACCGGATCAAGAACCCGCGCATTGTTATCTACCATTGCCTGGCTCAAAGCGTTTTCTTCGCGCTTGTTCAACAGGAATATATATAGGGATTCCTTGACTTTCTGCTGTCTCTCGATAGACAACATTTCCCGTTGTTTGCGAGGAACCGCCTGCACTTTCTGGCGCACCCGGTTTTCCTGAAGACTATAGTCCTGCTTTTTAAGCCTCAGGCTGGCAGACAGATTATCCAATGCCCTGTAGATATTCAGTTTCATTGTCTGCATGGTACGATTCAGTTCCTGTACTACGGGATTGTTGCTACTACTGCCGTTCATCAGGCGGTTACGCCTCAGCAAGGTTTCGTTGTAACGTGAAATCTGGGTCTCAATATTAAGGTCCTCCAGTCCGATATTACTGGGAATCAGTTCATCCTCCTTGCTTGAATCCTGCAAATATTGTTTGATGAATGTGACCAGTTGCAACTGTGTGTCCAGTTCTTTGATTGATGATTCATACTCCCGGCTGTCTTGTATATACATGCCCGCAGCCATGTCAATATCGACTCCATTATTCGCTCGTTTCAGGTCTTCGATATCTGTCTCCACGCTGCCCAGTTCATGTTCGATGATTTGCAGGCGCTCTTTGATAAACTCCGCCGTATTCACAGCAATCCGGTTCTTATCCTTTATAGCTTCTTCGTTATATATGGTAATCAGCATGTCAAGAATATCGGCGGCACGTGTCGGAGAAAGATCATTCATCGTCAGATGCAAAAGGGCGGCATCGCCACTCATTTGTTTGATTGCCAGGTTATAAAGCCAAAAGGATACCATTTCTTCCGGTGGTTTACAGGTCACTAAGACAGGCTTACCGAAGCTAGATTCTCCGTAGTTTTCTGCGGCAAATACAATCAGCCTTCCCAATGCCGTATGAATGGTGTCGTTCAGATTCACTACTTTCCGTTGTTCCATCCCGCGCGAGAAATCAGCTAGTTCTACTTGCTGCCTGCTTTTAGGAGTGACGGATAAAGAGTGCGCCTCATCCATTCCCGCATCAAGAAAGGTTACACGCACGGGAGATTCCGTATAAAGTTCTACAGGCCGCAGACCGTCGTACACCGTATAACTGATATTTGCCTGCAAGCGGTCGATCACTTTCCGCATCAGCTCCTTCGACTTGAATTGCAGAATCTCACTCGCTACATTGACTAACCCCGTAAAATCGGAATTATTCAACTGCATAGTCGACCGCGAATTGGCCGGCGTCTTAATCATCACGATGGCTACCCGGCTGTACGTAAATGGCGTCTTACAGTAAATATACCAGAAACATCCTCCAAACAGCAAAATGGACAGAAGATACCATTTCCAGTGAACGACCAGATATACAAACAGATCGACAATATTGATGGACTTCTCCTCCTCCGTTACAGCCAGCTTTTTATGTTTTTCCATACTTTGTGCAATCGTTAGTTATTTTAATAATACGGTCAGTGTGGTAATCAGGCTTAAAAGAGTCACTCCAAAGGAGTAAAAGCCCAATGTACGCCGTTCTTTTGTATTTGCTTCCGCGAATTTAGGATGTATATACACCATATCATTCTGCTGCAAATAATAGCAGGGGGAATAAAAGATATCCGACGAACGGATGTCGTGCATATACATTTTGCGCTCGTTTCCTTCTTCACGGATGACTGCCACCCTGTCCAAAAGGGCATTAGTCGTCACGCCACCGGTTCTGGTAATGGCTTCGAGCAAAGTAATCCGGCTATCCTCCACCTGCAACACCTGCGGGCTTTTGACTTCTCCCATTACGGTTATCTTGATATTCAATATGTCTACAAATATTAAAGGGTCATTAATCAGATTCTCACTGATCAGGCGGTTCTTGATAAGGTCGGCCACCTGCTTGCGGGTCAGGTCGACCACTTTCAACTTGCCCAGAATCGGGAATTCGATATATCCGTTGAGGTCTACCATATACCCCTTTTCCTGCTTCTGGCTACCGGCGGTAGTGGATACATCTCCGTTGGACGTCACCTGAAAATCGCCTCCGGTAGATATATTGAAAGGTACCGTTAATTCCGGGTTTCGCGAATTGACAATAATACTCAGACGATCGTCGCGCTGGATTCTCATCTCCGGCTGTGCGTTCATCGGATAAGAGATGTCTTCTCTCATATCCTCCAGATAGACGATTCTTTTTGTATTGATACAAGAAGTCGTCAACAGCATTGCCAACACTAACACTACATACATGTTTTTCATCAAATAGTCTCTTTTTCTCATGTTTTATATTTCTTGGAAATTATTTATTCTCTGTTATCCGGCTATCGGTCAGCATGGCTTCTCAATACTTTCCGGTAAAGGTTCAGGCAAAGTTCTGTCATCAGTTCTTTGGTGAACATGGTTTCGTAACGCCTGCGGGCACCTTTTGACAGTTTATCATACAGATGTTTATCAGTCAGAACGGTTAATATCGCTTCCGCCAGTGCCTCCGCATCCTCCGGTTTTACGTTGATTCCGGAGAAGCTGCTTATATTTACCCAGCTGACTCCCGATTCCGGTATGTTCATGGCAATCACCGGCTTTCCACAGGACATCGCTTCGATCTGTACAATTCCGAAAGCTTCCGTTTTGAGGATAGAACTTAAACAGAACAGGTCACAGGCACCGAAATAATCCGGCAGATCATCGTCTTCGATAAAGCCCAGTAATTTGACTCGGTCAGCTACCCCCAGTTCGTCAATCAATGCCTGCAAGTATTCCTGAAGAGGACCTCTGCCACCTATCAATATGACATAATCATCTGTCAGCCGACGGGCGGCCTGTATCAGATACTCATAACCTTTGTATTCCACGAGGCGTCCCAAAGAAAAGATAATCTTCTTTCCGGCATATCTTTCCTTGATTTGCGCTACCCGTTCGGGAATCGGTTTCATTTCGTCTATCCCGATAGGAATACTGGTAACCTTGCGCTGTATATTCTCCAGAAAGGGTGATTCTTTCACATACACGGGGGTGGTGCCGACTATCACTTTCGCCCTTCGGAGTAACCAATTTTGCAGCGGTGTATATAGCCGTAACAGCATCTTCTGTTTCAGTATGTCGCTATGCCAGTGCAAAACGACGGGACCTTTGTAACCGGACAGGAACAATGCCAGACACGCCATCGGATCAGGATGATGGATGTGAATGATGTCATATTCCTTCCGTATCTTGCGCAACCGGAAGATCATAGCCGGAGACAGCATAGTAGCAGCCACCTTCTTCCAGGTAGGCACACACAGCACACGTGCATAGTCATTCAATAAAAGATTCCCCTGGTCTTGCTTCTCTGCCGAAGCGCACAGCATATCACAGTAGACCTGTTTCTGTGACAGCCCCATAGTAATGTCGTACATCACTTTTTCCACTCCTCCGCTAATGGGATAGAATTTGCCTATTTGTAGTACTCTCATCTTAATAAAATATGAAATAGTTTTTTCCATGATTCAGCAACAGGAGGAGAAGTTTCTTCTTTCCGCAGTGCAGTCAGAAAAGAGTTTTCTCCCTGAAGTAGTTTTGCCATCTGAGCGGCCAGTTCCCACGGCCGATCCGGATGGAAGAAGGCCACCTGCTCACAGCCGGCGGCAGTTTCGTGCGCATACGGAAGATCGGACAGAAGCATCGGTTTATTGAAAACCGCAAATTCCGTTATCGGCAATCCCCATGTTTCCACTTTCGAAGCAAAAATCAAGCAGTTGCTTTGTTGATAATATGCGTAAAGTTGTTCTTTACTCAGATATCCGATGAATGCCAGAGCCGGAACATCGCCCCAATGTGAGTAAAGCCATCGTGTATAAGCGTTTTCATCGCCTTTCACGGTGATGTAAACTTTAAATTTCAGTTCCGGCATCTTCTGCTGCAAAAGCACTGCGGCCCTGCAAATACATTCAAAATTCTTATGGCTGTCCGAAGTTGCCGCATAAAGGAAGGAATATTCATCCTTATTCATCTCCACACTGGACACATCCAGCTTCTTCTTCGTTGGTGGTTGCCGTTGCAGCACAGGCGGTGCTACGATAATGGACTCCGCCGACAGTTGAAACCAGTGGGCGAAAGCCTCCCGGAACCATTGTTGCTGCACAATGATATAACTATTCCTGTGAATATTAATCCGATACGCGTATTTGGAGAATAGTGAAAACAGCACTATCCTCGGAGCAAACAGGATTTCTTTCATTTTCCAGCGATAAAAGGGAAATGAATTGTGGCAATAAACGGCTCTTCTTTGTGCCTTTACATTGGGCGTCGTGTCGTGCAAGGACAGCCACAGGTACACAGGAGCAAGCCGGACAGAGATTTTACGCATGGCGACATACTCGCACCAAAGCCTGTTGAACCAGTTCTTCTTCGGCCATTTCAGTTCTATATACTCTACGTGGGGATAATCGGCTACTTTCCGGTCATACACCAAAGCGATGACCTGATATTCGCCTGTCGCCGCCAGACCGGATAAATGCCGCAGGCAATCACGCAAAATGGTCAGAGTGCCCCCGACTTTCAGATTCACAGCCGATATTACTATTTTCTTCATATACGTTTACTTATAACTCTCGAACTCATCTATGGAGCAATACTGACTACCACCTATAGCAAAGAAGCAGAGCATGTAGTTCCCACAATAGTTTCATGTGGTGAAACAAAAGGTTTCATGCATTGAAACTAATAGTTTCAAGCAATGAAACCATTGGTTCCTCGGTGTGAAACTAAAAGTTTCAAGCGTCTGAAACTTTTTTGAGCTATAAGCAAGCTACCAGTATGCAACTTGTTCTTATCATTAAGATGCCCAAAAACTATATTCATATGTGTTGCAGATGGCAGATGTTTTTATTTTTATAAGCAGATTTATCTTATTATGATGGCTTATATCCTCTCTAATCAAATACTCAAAGAGTCAAATAACTTTTCCCATCTCTGCATAATTGCCGACTCCATAAAGCGGTATGAGCTCTTTAAAGCAGTTTCGCCCATACGTTTACGCAAATCTTCGTTTTCCATCAGTTTCAGTATCCTGTCTGCCAGCACGGAGATACTTCCTTTGGGTACTAAAAAGCCATCTTCTCCTTCAGTGATTACATCTTTAGGACCACACTTGCATGCGAAGGAAACAATCGGCAGTCCGAATGACTGGGCTTCCAGCAGAACCATAGGCAACCCTTCGTAGCGGGAAGACATCACCAATAAGGATGCCTGTCTGTATTCATCTTCTATATGGCTAGTAGCAGATTTCAAACGTATGCAATGATTGAGTTTATGTTGGTCAATCTGCCGTTGCAAACGGTTCAGCCATTCTCCGTCTCCGATGATATCCAGTTTCCATTCCGGCTGGGAACGATGAATAACCGCCCATGCATCAATCAGATAGTCAAAACCTTTCTGGTAATTATACCTGCCGATTGCTATCACCTTTTTATTATTTAGCGGGGCCGGTTGACCGACAGAATAGGTTAACGCATTCGGAATAACCATGATATTCGGTAAATCTCCCCAATAGGATTTATCTTCATGAGTCAATACAACAAAGCAGGCATATTTCTTCACTGTCTTTTCATCCATCCGACTTCTCCACTGGTCTGCCAGCTTCCAGGCCCCTTTGCGTTCATATTGCAGGCGCTTATAGCGGGAAAAATGAATTTCAAGTATTTTCCGGCTTCCATCCTTTATCTTCCATAAGAAGGAGACATCATTGCAGAACATGGAAATCGCTATATCGGCTCTTAATTCCCTGAGCAGTTCCGACAAGCGTTTCCGGTGTTTCCACTGCTTGAACGGATAGTGGATGATCTTATTCAACAGGGATTTTCCGTTATTCTCTTCATAATTAATGCCCAGGTCATAACAGCGTATACGTTCATCCAAACTGAAGAAGGGTTGCTTTCCGCGTTGATCGGTGGTGATAATGAAGACTTCATATCCATGACTGACCAGATAGTTGGCTTTATTTGCCAATACCCGTTCCATTCCTCCGGAATTATAGGTTCCCGCTATGCAATAAACGATTCTCATCTTTCGAACTGACTGTTATAATTCGCTGCAAACGATTCTTTAAGTACTTCAGCATCGGCTTCTTTCCAGTCCAGACAATAGAACAAAGCATATATAAAGAAAATATCAGTAGCTACCTTTATCCAGATGATAAAAGCCAGAGACAGCAGCAGAACGGATAAAAGGAGAAAGGACTCTCTTTTCCGGGCAAAGACCCATGCATTGAATATAAAGAACGATGCAAAGACCCCGAAACCTACCAAACCGCAATAGAGTATAAAACGACAGTACCCAATATCCGTGCTGAAAGTGTAAAAGCCGAACTTCCCTGTGCCAATGATCCAGCTTTCAAAGGTTTCCGGCCAGACCCACATGATAGCATTCAGTCTATCGGTAGAACCTGTCCGCCATTCACCCATCTCTATCCAGTTAAAGAAACCCTCAAAAGCAAACCGCATATTCTGATAAAAGGTGTAGTTATTCTGATACATATAAATTCCCCAGATAACGGACACAACCAACAGAAACCCGAAAACGGAATAGAACTTAAAATTACGTACCGATATCGTCAACCGGAATATTCCGGTTGAATAAATGATATACGCCAGCCCCATCATCATCCCGATAGTGGTAGTCCGAGAAATCATATTTCCCAGAATCGAGATGATAAAAAAGCAGACCAGGAATCCTGTTATCTTCTTCCGGTCCTGCCGGATTACATCATCTTCACACAAAAGGTAAGCGATCAATATCAACACTACAGAAAATCGTACTCCGGCAGGATCCAGTGCCGCACCAATACCATATAATCTGCCGACCTCCTGATAAAATTCCTGTCCCTGATCGATATAAGAATCCACCAGCATCCGGAAAGCAGGGATTCTGTCTATCATAATGGCCAGTATACATTGCGTTGCACAGACAAAAGCCAGGTAACTGACCAACAGTTTCAAAGTGACTTTTCCATGAATCAGACGAATAGCCGTACAGGTGGCATACGCTCCGCCCAGCCAGGTGAAGAAAGTGGCAAAATAAGTCACGTAAGAATAATCATCCGTACGATTGTAATCAATTGAAAACAGGCATACAAAAGAGAAGAAGCAGGCCAGTACGACTGCACCCATCAACTCTTTCGAGAATGTAATCCCGCGCTTCCGGCATCCTTCATAAAGAACCAAGCCGATGCCGATGACCGCCAACACCATCTTCGTATTCACTCCCGGCAGAAAGGAAAAGGTAAATGGGAAATAATATCCACTCACGATCATTGCCACCAACAACATTGCCAATAAACGCATCATAGTCTTACTGCCCTATTTATAAATCGTTCCATAAATCAATCTGAAAACACACCTGTGATAAAGTTTTAACAGGCTAAAGTTTTGTTTCACGGCCAGCCACTGGATGAACCGTGTTCTTAAAGAAATCTGTTTATTATGCATCACATAGCCATTCGCTTCCGGAAACCATTCCAACCACTGACGATAACGCGCCGTATCATCTGTCATAAGAAGCGGAAGTTTGATATTCAATTTCAGCAAAGGAAGGTAAGGGGATAGTAAACCGGCATAAGCCGATTCGCGGACATAGCGTTCTACCTCATATACATTATTAGTCACTTGCCTGATATGCTCCGGTGAATAGACCTTTGTCAACGAATTCATATTATTCTGTCCATAGTGATAAAAAGGCCGATGTATGATAGAGACACTCTCTGCACAAATAAACAGTTTCATCATCACCATCATATCTTCTCCCATGTTCATACCTTCTGCAAACCGGATATCGTTCTCCACATAAAGCGAACGCTTCACCAGAAAGAGCCACAGGTTCCAGCGCATCACTCCACACATCATGTTTTGCAAAGCCTCCGCAGGAGTTGTATAATCAGCCTGCTCCATGTACCGTTCACTGGAGCTGAAAGTCAGATACCATTCATGCCCCACAATATCCTGTCCGCCTTTCTTTGCTTCTCTCACCAGGCACGCCAATGTATGCTGTTCGATGGAATCATCCGCATCGACATAATAGATATAATCGCCTGTAGCATGTGCCAGTGCCGTGTTGCGTGCTGCCGCTACTCCTCGGTTCCGTTCGTGATGCAACACCCTGATCACTCTGACAGGATCAGTATTCCGTGCTGCATAGCAAGTCAGCATCTTCAGGCTGTCGTCCGTGCTGCCATCGTCTATAAACAGAAGTTCCAGTTTCCTGTAAGTTTGTCTGTCCAAGGATTCCAGGCAATGATGCAGGGTAGTTGCAGCATTGTATACAGGTATAATCACCGAGATTGTCACGTTTTCAATATTCATCTGCCGCTTTCCGTTATCTGGCTCTTTACCCGACCGCCAACCAATAAGGCAAGCGCTTTAGGAGCCATCTTGTTCAATATATAATAAAGTCCCAGACAAATGCCCAGAGTGATGAAAGGGATCAGCATATAGCTAAGCAATAATCCTCCTCCGGAACCGGCAAGGGAAGTACGGGAAAAGAAACCCTTCGTCCAGTTTATAATGTATATTTCATGGGCCGCATAGATAAAGAAGACTGTAGCCGACAGATTGCAAAAGAGTTTCTTCCATGTCTCCCGGTTTATCAGCCAGTCCATCAGATTAAAAGCGGTCACTATTCCAAACAGTACATACATTCTAACGATGTATACATGCAATTCCCTTCCATTACACATCGTGGCACAACACAAAAACAAAAGAGTGGCTATCGCCGCCGTATAACGAAACCTGGAACAAAACTCCAGAATGTTCTTTTTGTAAATCCCCATATAGGCACCTGCCCCAAAGAACATGATAGCCGACATACTCAGTCCCGCAACATCCGTTTCCCAGGCGGACAAATACAGAATCACCAGTATCAGTACACCGTATCCTTTCAGAAACCTGAAAAACAGATAGAACAGGGGGGCCAATACGGACATACAAAGTAAATCGCGTAAAAACCACATGGGATAGTTGGCTGGAGTGTGCCAGAACAGAATATACCAGGGAGTAGCCCGTAGACTCAATAGTTCCTCACCCGGTTCCATCGAGAGAAAAGAAGTGACGGCATAGTTCTTTATATATATCGCCGCTATCATCAGTATATTCCATAAAAGGTAAGGCAATAAAAGACTCCTTATTCTCTTTTTTAATTGGGAGCGGTAAAAGCCGGCATTCCACTCCTCCAGTTTACGAAAGAAGAAAAAGCCTGAAAAGAAAAAGAATAAGGGATTACGTATTCTGGACAGATTATGGGATATCCCCTCCGAAATAAAATGATATATATTCATCTCCGACAAATTCATCTCTATAGGCACCGATACCATCGGCAGCACATGGGCAAAAAGCAATAACACCATTAGAGGGAACCTCATAGCGGCAATTACTTCCGATTGTCTTTTCTCCAGTTCGCCTTTCATCTTGCAATCTCATTTAGAATCTGCCCCACTACCCCGATATGACGGCTAGTAAATTTCCGGGCAAACAATGCTTCCGATCCCATCAAAGTCTCAAAATCCTTTTCGGTCCACTCTTTTATCCGGTTATCTTTCCATCCGATCATTCGCAAACATCCATGTCCTTCATCTTCTGTATCATATATATGCTCTCGAAAAGAGGAATTCCAGCATAGTGTCTGCACAAAGATCTCATCCGCACAAAATGTATGACTGTATATGCGTTCAGCTTCATCCTTATATTGAAGTAAATAGCCGATACAATCCGCAGTAAGGCTCACCCATTGAGTGCCCTTCCGGAAATCTATTGTCTTATTCCGGTGAAATCCGGTCATTTGTTGCAACCGGATAAAACCAGCCCGCAGCACTTGCTTTCCAACAGCCGTCATGCTGCCTGTCTTCTTAAAACTTTCCGGGAACAGATGCCATCTCCGGACTTTCCGGTTGATTTCTGTTGTAATATCCCCTTGATAATATCCTATAAACTCCTTTCCATCATTGTCCTCAAAAAAACGATGGATATAATCTTGTGACTTAAGGGGCATATCAACTCCCGACAATAAATGATAATAACGATATCCCCCATGACGATATGCCGCATCAAACAACGCATACTCCGCTCTTACTACACTTACATCTCCCCAACGGACGTCAATACGTTCAGTCAGAACCATAAGTCCGGCATGTAATGTCCGGCAATCCGGACAGTGAGCTACTTTCCGGTCAAAATGAATATAAATATCATTTCGTTCATCGTCAATTGCCCGGATCAATTGCCCGAGAATCTCAAAATCGTTATGGACAAGTATTAAGTAGGCGTGCTTCATTGTGCCTTATCCGTAGTATTAAAGGTCAATATTTTGTCTACAAGGTCCATACCTACATGGCTGAACTTACGGGCAAACAAACAATCGGAACTCATCAGTTCGTCATAATCCTCCAAACGATATATACGTGGATTGGAGCCTCCTCCAAAATCACATTTCAATAATCGGTCATCATAATAAATCCGATATTTAAGGTCTGAGAGTTCCAGTTCAGAAGGGATAAAGAACTCGTCTCCGCATAATGTGAAACGATACTTTCTTAGCACATCGTCTTTGATTTGCAACAGATAGGAGACGCATCTGTCGGTTATACTTACCCAATTCGCTGCATTCGTATAAAACTGCTTTCTATTTCGATAGATATGCAATTCCTTCTGAATGCGGATACAAATCCTCCATGATATCTGGCTGATTCTTCTTATAAACGAATTCCTGTGCATGAAATGCTTCATGAATAAATTATATCGCCGCATTTTAAGGGTGGTTTGGTAGTCGGAATTAGGTACATGTGCCAGTACTTCTTTATCTTTTAAGTTATCAAAGAAACAATGGATGTTATCCTGAGATTTCAATGGCAAATGTACTCCGGAAAGCAGATGATAATAAGCGTATCTATCCTGTGTGAAGGCCGTCTCAAACAGGGCATATTCCGCTTTAATCTGTGAAATATGTCCCCAATGGATATCTATTCGCTTTTCCAGAATATATAAGTTTGCATTATGTGCCTTCAGCACAGGATAGCTTTTGAGTTTTGCGTCGAAATGAATAAATATATCGTTCCGTTTATCATCAATAGCCTGAATCAATTTCCCTAAAACTTCAAACTCGTGATGAGCCATTATCAAATAAGCATGTTTCATTTCAGACTTTTCCATGCTGCTTTAGTATCATTTTTAAACGCATTATTCCGGCATCGTCGAAATAAGCCATTTTATGTATGTTAGTCAATTTCAATGCTTCATCGAATGAGATATCATCATATTTTCCATTAATCTTCGTCTGGATAATATGTGGAATACAATCATTAATTACCGGACAATTCCTATCCGACAGGCGTTTGGTAACCAGTTCATTAAACAATATCTGAAAAAAGAAATAGTCGGGAACCGAATCCTGGGTTTCCCAAAAGTAGAGCAACAAATCTTTTAAGGATGAAATAACCACACTGTCTTTCCGGGCAAAGATGATACTATTCAGGACTTTTACTTTAAAATCAGTCCTCCACCCAAAATAATAAGCATAGACCCCTTTCCAGTATCTCTTGTTCTTTTCTTCGTCGGAACGCTGAAACATGAAGAAATCATATTTTCCGTATGTATCCGGAAGCGGTCCTGTTAATAGAATAGTAGCATCCAGCCACACACCGCCATAAACACTCAATAAAGCGATACGAAGCAGATCAGAAAACAGTGTTCGGGTAAATTGTGCATTTTCACGCTTTCTCCAAACAAAATCGGGTAAATCTATATATTCGGATACCGTCTTGTCCGTCAAGCGAATCACCCGATAAGCTCCCTTGTTTCTATCTACCGAATCAAAGCAAATCTGTACAATCCCGGGCAAACTGACGTTATCCATACCCTGCCCCCAATATTGCCAAATGACCTTCTGAGTATCTAACTCTTTCTTTGGCTTTAATGAGTAGCTTTCTATTTCCCCATTATAGTAAGCCTCAATGACAGGAGTCCAGAAGGCAGCTACGTTCTTGTGTTGCTTTATAATAGATGCTATACGCCTTGCATTCCAGAGTTTCATTGGAATAAGACCTTTCACTGCTTTCTTTAATTCTATCTTCCTTAGCATTTATACTTTAATTTACGATACAATGTTTGAACTGCATTTATTATAAAAGCGCCTACAGATGTCCGGTAAAGTCCGGAAAGGAAATGAACCTTACTATTCACCTTCCATTCCTTTTTTATTTCTTCCGGCAACAGCTCATAGTATTGCCACCATAATTGAAATTCTACAGTAAGACAATTCCAAGGCTTTGCACCGGTATAATGCACTGTACCGTGTCGATGAACATCCACCCAATCCTGCTCTGTATACTTCTTCAGGAAATACTGTTTGTATTGCGGCAAATAAAAAGTCCGGATACTATTATAAAAAGGCGGCAAACCCAGAATCCGCTTCTTACAAAGCTGATTAAGCACATCCTGATCGGGAAATTCCAGATAGTCAGCCTTTGAAGCATCTATAAACTTCTCTACCATATTATCTCTACGCATCAATTCCAGATTCATGATCAGGAAACCGGAGTTTACATATTCATCGGGATGGCAACCTATAACTTTCAAGTGTCCGAGTTGAAAATCCATAGGGGCTTCAAATACGGCAGCCAGATAATGATTTCCCAAATCAACCGACCGATAAAGTTTTACCAGATTATTACGTACTATTATATCACAGTCGATATACATCACTTTATCATATTCCGGAAGCAAGTCCGGCAGTAGCAAACGATAAGAAGCTACTTCCGTATATTTTGCATCAATATATATATTCTGTAGTCTGCCCTGAAGATTTATAAAAGAATACTGTGCACGTTCTCCTCCGATCAGTTGTATCTTTTGTTTTAACCGATCGGGCAGTTCTTCACTAAGCAGACAAATGACGTGCATTTGTTCTTCTGTGTCCAGACTCGCAAATATAGAATACAGACAAGTAGATGCCGGAATAAAGTAATTAGGCGTAAAAGCTATGACTACCGGAACAGGATTAGTATCCCTCAATTTATCTTCAACTATGATATGATTCATTTTTCTATCACCTTAGCGGGTATTCCTACTACTGTAACATCAGGGATTAAAATGGATTTCGTAACAATTGCTCCGGCTCCGATCCTGACTCCATCCGCCACTGTTATCCCTCCCAAAATCTGTGCGTTCTGGCCGATGTCGACATTATCTCCGATCACAGGAGAATCATCGGGAATCCCTCCTTTACTGCCAATACAGCAATTACCATGTATCGTACAATTCTTACCAATACGGGACTTTGGATTTACAATAATAGAACCGTAATGATAAATCTTTAACCCTGCGTCAAAGCAACCTGCTCCGATAAAGAAACCAAGTTTCCTGCCCAGAATATTTTTCTTCCGGAAATAATAATATCGCAAAAATTTATTCTTCCTGTAAAAGGTATAAAATTCTTCTTTGCGGAGTGTACGTACATATTTCCCTATCCAATATTGCTCTGTCTGAAGAAGATAGTCCAATAGGTAACTTTTAGAGAAGCAGGAGAAATTATTTATACGATCCGAATGAATGTAGTCTCTTAAATGCATCATTTATCGTCTTTATATAATTCCAGTACATCCTGTAATTTTTCCAGATACCGGTAACCATACTTCAAATCCGGTTCCATATAATTACCTTCCGCCCATTCATTCCAGGACTTTATAAATACTATTTTATTTACCTTATCCTTCAATACAGATTTCACATTGAAGAGATGTTCTTTAAATAAGTCCGGAGTTGAATGATGAAAAACCAATCCTTTACGCCCCGTTCTCGGAGTATGATCCCAGTTAGGGATAATCGTAGGATAAACGTGTTCATCTTTCTCCTCCTCACCGATAAAACTCTTCAGAGCTTCCCTATAAGGAACGATACGAGGATGATAGAAATATTCACTTCTTATCCGGGTTATCAATCTGGCAGACAAAGTTCGATGATTTAAGCAATCGAATAACCGGACTACCTCTACTGCATCAAATCCCAATGCCATCACCTCATTAACTTGTTCTGCCGAATAGGTATGCCCGACAAAATGGATTCCTGCCAACCCATTTTCTTTTGCCAACTTCTGCCATAAAGAAATAAAGCCCCGTGCATCCGGCAGAGAAAAAGGATTATAAATCATAAACAGAGGTTTAGAATCAACTTGCATGTAGCGGGCATCTTTAAAAGCAGGCAATACTGAATAAAAATGATCTATACGATCCTGCTCCGAAGGATATTCCTGTTCTATCAGGACTTCTCTGCCATTTACACCGTGAAAGAAACCCTTCCATGATTCATTTGCCCATGCAAGGCAAAATGGAAAATCCGGCTTTCCCGATGAAAGAACTTCCTGAAAGGGTCTTTCCAATAGCCGTTTTCCATTACCGAACCAATAATGCCAATAACAGAATCCTTCTATTCCATAGCTTTTAGCCATTTCCGCTTGTGCCTCCCTCGCTTCAGAAAGCCTTAAATCATAATATCCAAGATCAGCGGGTACTCTGGGTTGATAATGTCCCCGGAATAAAGACCGTGCTTTTCCTACATTCATCCATTCAGTAAATCCTTTCCCCCACCACTTATCATTTTCCGGGATCGGATGAAACTGAGGAAGATATAATGCAATCACACGAATATCAGTGTCCATAAAATAAAGAATTAATTCATTAGGGTAAACATCTGAAAAGATCAGATCTTTTATTTTATCTGTTTAAAAGCCTGTTACACCAGTCTTTGAGCTTCTTCAATATCGGAAACACAAAACTGCTCCTCATCCTTAAGTAGATGCTTTCACGAGAGGACAGAACCGGAGCTATTTCTCTGATTGTCTTATTAATCCAATCATTGTCCATATCCAGAACATTCTGATGAATCATCATCCATATCATGTACTTCAAGAAAAGAAGAACTGATTTATGTAGCGTATCTTCAGCTTTAGCTCTACGCACTTCATCCAATACATAACCACAAATTTCCTGCACATATATCGGAGTCAGCTGAAATGTACTTGTAACGGAGTCTTCATTATATTCGCTATACTGATAAATCAAATCATGGATAAAATAGATCCTTTCCGCATGGAAAGCTATTCTTATATTCATGATATAATCTTCTGCAAACTTTATGTGAGAAGGAATATCAAATACATCATCAGTCAGTACACTTTTTCTAAAAAGTTTTGCCCATACTACCAGATCAACCTTCTGTTCAAGTAAAGCAGCTGCATAGCCTAGAGGAGTCTGTAAATGGTCGAACTTTATTCTATCCGCATAACTACTATTTCCACATACAATATCGGCATCACTCAGCAGAGCTTTGTTATATAAAATATCCAGTGTATCAGGCAATAATCTATCATCACAATCAACAAAACAAATATATTTCCCTCCGGCATGTTTAACCCCGTTCCTACGTGCACACGTGACTCCCATATTTTCCTGGCGGATAACTTTCATCCGTCGGTCAAATGAAGCCCTTTCACTAAGAATCCGAAAAGAATTATCCACAGAACCGTCATCTACAAAAATAGCCTCAAATGAAGAAAAGCTCTGGCATAGGATACTATCCATACACACTGATATGTGCATTTCTCCGTTATAGACAGGAATCACAACCGAAACCAAAGGTGATGAAGATAATTGCAGGTTCACAAACAGTCTTTATTTATCAATACTTATCATAATCAACAGGAAGCCTCGTCTTATAAAAAGGAAAGCATAGCTTTTCTCTTAACCGATAGCAATAGTACTGATAGAAAGCTACTGTCGGCAAGAATGGGAATAGCAATTTCATCTTCCTGTTTATTTCTCTCAGCCACTTCAACTGAAAATTTCTGTTCACTAATACGGGGTCGTGTCTCATAGGTTTACCTGTATGTACATCCTGCAATAACTCATACCACTTCTCACCCACTACAGCCATTGAGAAATTACATTTTACGTATTCTCTTACCTGTGACATATCATTTCCATTATGTTTCAACAAAAAAACGATCTTACTACTTAAGTCTTTTATATCCGTATACAACATATTCCTGTCATATACGGTATCCATGTAACCACAGTTTTTTATAGTCGTGACCAGGCAACCTTCCAACTGCATTTCTACGGCAGTATAGCCGAATGTTTCTCCAATGCCACCAGGATTGGGTATGCCAACTTTCGTATTTTGCAAAATCTGCTTTTTCTCCGGTCCCAGTACTCCCCAAAATCTGACAGAAGGAATAATATCGCCATTTTCATCCAAAAGAGGTTCAAGCAGCTGCTTCTCAAAAGAGCTTTCCGCTATTCCGAATGTGCCCAAATTAAAATCCCGACTATATAATTTTCCGGAACCAATAATGTTTAGTTTGGCATCAGGAAATTCCGATAGCACCTCAGGCCATGCTTGCGTCAGGTAGTGTACACCTTTTGCAGGGTATAAACCGCCTACATAGGTCACCTCATCTGCTCGTTCACCAAACTCCCTGACTGGTTCGTCGGAAACATATAGTCCATTATATATAAAAGTAGATTTATAAAAAGCATGATGATCTCTATACGCATCCAACTGTTCTCTGCCGACATTAACAATGGCTTTCACAAAAGACAGAGAATCGAAATACGATAAATACCTTCTTGAATAAAAGTTATGAGCCCACAATACTATTTTCAGTTTATGCAAAAAAGAATTGTCCAACAGGTGTCTTTGCAGATAAAGCGGCTCAAACCTCAATACAAAAATCTCATCTCCATTATTCACGGACTTAACCAAGGCTTCCATAACATCACTGCACACATTTACATGAATAGAAGGAGGCAGATTTTGCGAACTTCTCACATATAAAGTCAAAGATATATCATCTTTAGTCAATGAAAGCCATTCTGCTACAAGAAGCGTAGCATATTCCACCCCTCCTATACCGGGATTTCCCTTACGCAAATCGGTACAATCCACAGACTTCAAACCATCGTTCTCTATATAAAAACCGCATTTAATCATATCACGTTACTTTTAATGAAATCTATAGACTCATTGATAAACCGACTTCTACAGCTCTCAACCTGAGTATAGTCTATTCTTTGAGCCATGTCAGGGAAAGTATCCTCCAAAAGTCTGTTTTCAATATTCATACATCGCAGTATATTCTCAATCCGATTGCTAAATGCCGTTTTTATTGCATAGAATTGTTTTTCCAGTATTAATGAGAAAGCAACAGCATGAAAAGAGGTTGTTAGCACGTACTCTGCATTATTAATCAGAGAAAGCAAGTCAATAGGACCAAAATCCTGTATTTCCATCTTTTTTCTTCTCGTTCTAAGCTGAGTATGCACATTAATAACTTCAAAACCTGTTTGCTGTGAGATATATCCGGCCAACTTATTCAATTCGTCAGAATATGCCAGGTGATATACCAGAATGTATTTTCCATAAGACAAACGAGTCCCTCTTTTTATCAATTGCAAATAATCCTTCTTGGTCAACAATAAGGTAGGATCACAGGTCATCTTCACTTTTTTAATACCTATAGTTCCCAGTCTATCAGCTATAGCTTTTTCCCGAACAGATATCGCAGCATACGAACTTAAAGTTGACAGATAGAACTCCGGATGATCAGAGATATCATCCAATGATTTATATTCCATACTGACAGCATAAGAAATCTTTCTGACGCTTCTTATTGGGATAAAATACATCAAATCATTTCCCGTCAGATACTTATTCCAGACCTGATCGCTTCCTGTGATTATCATATCATAAGATAGCGCCTCTATTTCATCCGTATTACAAACTGATTTTGATAATTTCAAATATTGCTTTCTGAAAGCTTCAAACTTCTTATGTTTAAACTTCACATCTTTGGCAACCAACAAGTCAAAGACTAATTGACGCATTCCAGCCCACACATCTTTTTTAAGATATCGCTGTAATAAAAAGGGCATATAGACCGTCTCTATGGATGTACACCTATAATCTATAATATCAACATCGTGTCCTGATATCATTAAATATTTCTGTAAAGCATAAGCTTGCCATACTGCTCCCAGATTATCAGCCCGATGAAAGGTTAATATCCCTATTCTCATTTATCTATCATAGATTTAGTCCATTTTCTAAAAGCAAGGAGATATAAATTCGCCTTATATTTCCAGCCCATATCTCCATACTTTCTCCCGATATAAACGAAACCATGATTGGCATAGTCACGCTCGAAAGCATCCCTCTGTGGATGAATAGTAGTAGGAGACTGCAAATTAAGCTGCATACAGTGTTGGGTATCTGTTTCAATATAGTCGATCCACGTTTTTGTCTCATCAAAAAATAGACGCCCTTTCCGGGTATTGACCAAAACCAAAGAAACTCCCTTATTATCCGCATTAAAGTGAGGATCCACTCTCTCCCATCCCCAAAAATCACCTATAGTAATATCCGAAGAACGTTGTAAATTAGCAAAATGACATATTCCACATGAATGCCGGAACATAATAGACTGGCAAAAAATACGAGCATAAGTGCCAGTACTTACTACTCCTTCCTTAAAAATAAAAGTCTCTTGATGACTTGCCCAGCCTGACGTTGACTTGTCTCTAAAGTTAACTGCAACCGCTTCCATCTTTTGCTTCTGCTCAATGTAAGCTAAATAGTCACGCCAGATGTTAGGTGCGGGAACACCGTGACAGATAATATCTACTATACATAACTTATCCATACTTATCCGAAACAGTGATAAGTAAGAATATAAACCCGAAGTCTGACAAGGAGTACCTGAAAACAAAACATGAAGCCCTTGTTTCAGATCATCTTTTACTTGTACAAATATTCCATTCAGGTCACTTTGCACATACTTGCTTCCTCTGAATTCATCCCGTTCCTTTCTTGTAGACGCACGTTTATGTGAAACACGGAAATGGCCTGTGTATCCTACACCATAGACCACTCCCCCCTTGTCTAATACAGAATCGGAAATGGCAACAAACATAGCCCCACTACGACTGCCTTCTATTTCTTTCATCTCTTTATGCCGAACAGCATAGACATCCGGTTTCTGTAAGTTCAGTCCCTTGGAATAATCTTTATTGAAAGCACAGACCTTCTCACATAATCCACACTGCACACAGTTTTCTTCATTGACAACCGGATATAAAAAGCCTAAACAATCAGGCTGCATTGAAATGGCCGAATGCGAACAGACACTTGCACAAGCTGTACAACCGCAACAATCTTCCTTATTCTCCAGTTTTATCATTTCCCAATATGCGGCATTTTATGCCGACGATTTTTCCCTTTATAAACAAACGTTCACTACGAGTGCATCCAATATAATATATCACGAAGCCTGTATTAACCATAGAGACCAGACACGATAATAAGAAACCTGTAAAATCATCTTTAAGATATCCGCTAACGACCCACGGAAAGACCAGTGAAAGCACAGATACAACAAGCACATTCCCTAAAACATGCAACAAATAGGATCTAACTGACAGATTTATCATTCCACGCAAAAGTATAAGCCGGGCAAACAGACAGCATAATGAAATAACAATAGCCACTACCAATACAACTTCCGGAAAGAATCCCATCCGTAACAGAACATAAGAAACAGGTAAATTCATCATTTGCAACCCGCCGACTATGATTTGATAATTGCGTATATTACCTGTTGCCAGCATCGCTGTAATCAATGGATTAGAGATTGATTCGCACATTGCGGAGATGAGCACTAACCGCACGAACCATACCACATGTTCCGGAACAATATTCAGCCATAACATCAGTACATAATGAGTATTCAATATGATCGGTAATGACAAAAACAATAGCATATAAAAAGAAAAACGTGCTCCACGATATATCAATGAAATCATATACCCATATTCTCCAGATGCATACAGCTTGGTGATCTGGGGATTCAAAGCAATCATGAAATTACTCACAAAACCACTGATGGCTGAATTCACCTGAGCAGCGATTCCTCTGGCAGCATTCAACGAAGGACCACCAAATATATTTAAAACGATATTCACTCCCTGTTCTTTTAATATGCTCGAAGACGCACCGATAAAATTCCATCCGGCAAATCCCGTCATTTCTTTTAGCAGAGCCCTGTCAACCGTTCTTTGAAAGCGACATTCCTCAAAATACTCTCTACAATAAACGACATAAACACCCTGCAAGAAAATGCCAACACAGACTAACATCAGTGAATATGTTATCAACTTATCCGCCCCGTCAAACATATAAGCCAAGGACAGCACCACGGCCAAACGTAACAATACATCCAGTATTCCAATATATGCAAAGACCTTCATTCTTTCATGAGCTACAATCAAAGCATTATAAGGTACACTTACCAGATTGAACATAAATGATAATATAGAACATTGTAACACCCAATTGGCTGCATACATTCTATCTGCCGGAATATTCATCCGCGTATTCAAAAACCACACCCCTATACTCTCCGCTGCAACTAAAATAATTATCGCCAGCGCAATGTGTATAATTAACGAAGTCGAAAATATTCTTTGTAACTTATTCCTGTTTCCCGTTCCCAATTCAAATGTCAGAAACCGGCTCACTGCCACCGACAAAGAATTGGAAATTATTGAGAACATAGCAACTACTCCACCGACAACATTATAAACACCATAATCTTCTACCCCCAATGTATTAAGAATCACTCGCGAAGTATAAAGTGAAACTAACATTCCAAATAACATCCGGATATAAAGTAATAACGTGTTCTTAGCTATCCTCTTTATGTTTTCTGATTGTGCAGCGGCCATCTTCTTCCAGTCTAATTAACGCATGCACCTGCGTACATTCTCATTCCCCCACCTTTCTTCTGCCATAGTTTAATAAAATCCGTTTCACCAAAAAATACATCTCATCATGCTTTATTTTTAATAACAAGATATAGACGGATAAACTTATTAAAGTTCCTAATACCAGTTGTATTCCGGCAGACAAAGACGTATAAGTCAGCATATAGGCCGGAATATTGGCAATAAGCGCTAATATGAAATATGGAAGAAAATCAGCCAACTGTTCCCGATATCCCAAATGAAAAAGTCTTCCTGTATAATACGTATTAATAAAAATAGCAATCTGAGTATAGATGACTATTGACCAGCACATTGCCATGATTCCCCACGGAGCACTAAGCAAAATCATAATAATAGAGACAGCCTTTTTAGCAATCTCTAATTTCAGGAATAAGTCCGATCGTCCTTTAACCTGTAAAAGAGATAAATTTATCGTATTCACAAATGAAAACATAAATGAAAAACATAGAAGCATCATAATCGACACACATGGCAGCCACTTATCTGTCAGAAAAAAGATAACCAAAGGCTTGGACAACGCAGCAAGAACTGACATTCCGCAAAATATAAAAACAGCACATATCTTAATATATTTCCGATAAACCGCTATCAGCTGCTCGTCTTCATCCTGTAACCTTGACAAAACAGGAAAAACGACCTGCTGCAATATCCCCATTATATTACTACTCGGGAAATACGCATAACTCTGCGCCCGGGTATAGTAGCCCAAAGCAGACGAAGAATAAAACCGTCCGATAATTAATGGAGATAATTGAACATATATGATATTAAGCCAACCGGACAACATCAATTTACTACCATAACCAAACAACTCCTTAAAAGAACTGACAGAAAATATCCAAAGCGGTTTCCAACTGGAAATCATCCACAGATAACAGCAACTCACCAAGGACGCAACGATTCCCTGACATACCAATGCCCAAACCCCATAATCATTATAAGCCAAAAACAAACCGATACATCCTGAGAAAAAAGCAGCTGATATGTTACCTATCGCAATATCTTTAAATCTCAACTGACAATACAGGAGATTACTGTGTACCGAGCATAAAGCACCTATCGGTAATGTCAGGCAAGCTATCCTCACTACATTTATCAATAACGGCTGGTTATAAAAACCAGCTATTAGAGGTGCACTACAGTACAGAATTATATATACCAATATACTCGCACCCAGATTATAATAAAAGACAGTGGAGCAATCTGCCTCCGTACGAGTCAGTTTGCGTATCAAAGCAGAGCCAAATCCGCAATCTACAAATGATCCGGCAAATGCTGTAAACACTCCGAGCATCCCTAATATGCCATAATCTGAAGGCAAAAGCAAACGGGCCAAAACAAGTCCTAACACAAAACTTATTCCCTGCGAAGAGAAATGCCCTATAGAAGCCCATTTCACTCCGGAAAAGCTCTGTGAACGGATATCATTATCCTGTACTGTTTTTTTCTGCATAATATCCGATCCCTAAAATAGCCTGAATAATATTCTCAGTTGCCGACTGATGATTGGGAGGTAATAGATATGATTTAAAAAACAACTTTCGTCTTTCCAACAAGTAATCAGAATCCTCCAATACCACATCTTCTATAAACTTTCGGATATCCTGCATATTCCTGCCTTTATAATGTAAGTCATAGGCCTCTTTTGCAAAAGCGTTCATCATCTTGGTATGCTCTTCTCCTTTGACAAGGTACATCACAGGTTTCAACGTATAATGATATTCAATGGTGAAAGATCCACAATCATGGATCATAGCATCCGAAGTCATGAATAAATCAACATATTTGCCAGTTTCCAATTGAGCATTCGACAGTGACTCCCATTCTGAATAATATCGGTCTGTTTTCTCTTTTCCCCATAAGGGATAAGTATATAGTTCACTCTTTAATAAAGGATGGGGTTTAAAAGCCATCTGAATAGGTAACCGGGTATTCTTTACAAACTCCAGCATATCTTCCGCAACAGACAAGAAAGTAGAATAATTCAGACAACCATCACCAGATATGGAAAAATGTGGTGCCCAAATAATCCGTTTACGCTTTTTATCTGTCTCTTTCCATCTATCCTCGTGTTTTTTTCTGTTCAGAAACAAGTCTGTAACAGGCAATCCCGTAACTACTACATTCGATGATACCTCTGAAAATTTCTTCTTCAAATCAGCATAAGCAGACTCATTCTCATAATAATTCTGCCACACCAATCTGAAAAAAGCATTTTCATTAGCCCATTCCTCCAACAGACTATGAAAGGCATAATTGGTATAACAGAATAAGGCATTCATGTTTTTATAATACAACAAACTACGAGGATAAGCTTTATAAGGTTTCTGATAAAAAATAATATCCGGCTTCAATACTTTCCGAATATTTATCAGTTTTCCATTCTGATAGGGATAGCTACAAGCATATCCTCTTTTAAAAAAGAAATCAAAACATAAATCTACTTCTTCTTTCGACAAATTTGCCTCCTTTTGCTCATCCGGTAAAATAAGGAGTAAAGGAGTAAATCTGGGGTGTTTCAACATTGCTTTATAGAGAGTATCATTCTTCCAGGTTGCAGTCTCAGCAACAGCAAACAAGACTCGTATATTCTCTTTCTGCCTTACCTTACGAATTCTCATTTTTAAGGTATTCATATAGAGAAACCTGGAACAAGTCCATTTCAATGAGCGCAGCAGTTTATAAATCATTTCCATAAACAAATCTCCAGACTCTAAACGAAAGTATTGAGTGTATGTGAAATACCTTCTTCAAGGTTCCACAGAGGAAACCAGCCTATTTCATTTATTTTATCTGTACTCAATATCGTCTTTGATATGTCAGGAGGATTACTCACAGCATTATCCGGTATGTCAAAAACCACTTTCCGCCCACTCTTCAATGCAACCATCTCTGCAAATTCGCAGATACTGGTATTCGACCGAACATCTGCTATATTATACGCATTCCCCGTTTCGCCTTTCAGCAAAACGTAAAGAAGCGCAAAGACACAATCGACCACATAACACCAGGAACGTTGCCGCAATCCCGTACTTTTCAATAGTATGTCTTCATCAGCTACCGCATTTCGGATTAGCTGTGCGTAGACACGATCATCCTTAGGAGTGAAAAATGGTCCGTAAATATGACAAGGACGTATTATTAAGGTTTCTATTTGACATTGGGATGCATAAGAAATACACAACGTTTCAGCAGTCCGTTTTGCCGTAGGATAGCATGCTCTCAATGAAGTCCAGTTAAGACAACCACTATCTTCTTCACGGAAAGGTATTCCATTGCCTTCCCCATATACTTCACCGGAAGATACGTACAGAAATTTTCTCAGATGATGCTGTCTTCCGTATGAGAATAAATGATCAACTCCCCAGATATTTGCTTTCATAACACCGACCGAATCACTTTGAAAGGCATCCGGACCAGCATAGCTCGCCGCATGGATGATATAGTGAAAATCTATATCAGATGATATCGGCATGGTCACATCACATTGTATCAAGGTAAAAGAATCTGTATCCTTGTATTGTAAGAAACAGTTTCGCGCATAATCCCAGTCACGTGCCCCTGCATAAAGATGAAACGTCTTATCCGGTAACTGCATCAGTGCGTCCACCAATGCCCTTCCTATCAACCCTGAGGCTCCTGTTATCAATATATTCGCCTCATTCAGAGTTTCCCATGGCAACTCCAATTCCCTGACTCTCCTGATATCATCGTAATAAGTTATCATTTCAACCATTCTTCTTTGGAGGTTTGCAGCATAACTTTGAAGATTTCCAAGTCTTCTGTAGTAGTAATCTTTATATTTCGTCCTTCTCCCGGGACGATATGCATTTCATACCCTCCCAGTTCTGCCAAAAGAGTACATGAAGAAACAGAGTTCACGATACCTTTCTCCTTTGCTTTCTCATGAGCATTTATAATATCTTCCAGCCGGAAAGTCTGAGGTGTTTGGGTCCTTATCAGTTTATCCCTCGAAATGCTCGTTGTAGAATAGAAACCATCCTCACTCTCTAAAATAGCTTCCCGGCATCGGATTCCTGTAATGGCATATCCATAGTGTTTGCAGGTAGCAATATTAGAAGATATGATACTTTGAGATACCAATGGACGAACAGCATCATGTATTAAAACCAGATCGTCATTCTTCACATCTATGTTTTTTAAACCATATATACCATTACAAATTGACTCCTGCCCATTCGCACCACCGGGAAACATCCAGCGTAACTTTGTCACGTTATACTGATGCGCATACGAAGACAATACAGTTTCCCATCCTCTTAAACAAACCACAGCAATAGCATTTATATCCGGATGCTTCTGAAAAGCCAGCATGGTGTGCACTATTACCGGGCAATTATCCACATGTATAAACTGTTTCGGAATATCCTGTCCCATTCGATTTCCTGATCCCCCTGCAAGAATTAATGCTATATTCATTTTAATAACAGATTTGATTTTAATACGTTGACAGTGTTATCTGTCTTTATTTCTTTTACAAAAATCTTCTATCTGATAAAACTCATTCACAGATAACTTTTTATTAAAAGCCAGTATGGTAAACCACATTCTCAATACAAAGTTTGATCCAAAATGAGTAATTAATATTTTCGTAATTCTCAGAAACATAGAATATTCTCTAACAACCTGAAGTCGTCCCATTGGACGAGAAAACTGCGATAAGATAAACAATGCCGCCTCATCCGTTTTTTCAACATCATAAATGGCCATTCTTGCCTTTAAAGAGAACACTCGCTGATGATTCAAATTAAGACGAGACCATACACCAGCATCATGTATTCTATATATCCCCATTACATCAGACATACAATATCCTTTCCCATTTTTCAAAATGGCATACAACAAGACTACATCTATATGTATTGCATATTTTGAATACATATTCAAATCTAACGCCGACTTCCGAAATACTACACTCAATGGCTGAAATAACCAACCTCCACGAATCAAAAAAGACAGATCAAAAGATATTCCATCCGAGAAATTACCAATTGGCCTGATTGCATGATCCATTATCTTTTCTTTTTGAAAATATAGCTTGTATTGATGTGAACACATTACATGCTCCTGATGACGTTCTAAAAAATCAATCTGTTTTTGTAATTTATTGGGATCGGTCCAATAATCATCTCCCTCACAAAATGCTATATATTTACCTTTAGCCCGAGGATAATTATAGACAAATTCAACCTTTACTCCTTTTGAATATTGATTTTCGGTTTGATATATAGGTTTTATTAAATCCGGATATTTCCTTTCATACTCACGAATTATATCCTGAGTGCCATCTTCAGACGCATCATCATAAATCAAAATTTCTATTGGAAAAGATGTTTTCTGCATCACAAAACCATCTAAACATTGGCGAAGATACGGAGCATGATTATAAGTCAAACAAGTAATACTAACTAATGGGCTTTGTTTTATATTAGAAACCATATAATATATTTATATTATATTCATTACTAAGAATTCGTTTTCATTTCTTCGCGTATCATTTTGATAGCCAACGGAAGCAATCGTATTTCTTCATTGAAAACTCTGCCTCCCAATTCCCATGCCGATTCATCCTCTGCCACAAATATTCTTTTTTGAATTATGATCTCTCCGGTATCTATCCCCTCATCCACATAATGAACAGTACAACCAGCATACTTCTCATGATTTCTCAGAACGGCTTCTTGCACTTTTACTCCATACATACCCTTTCCTCCATATTCTGGCAATAATGAAGGATGAATATTGATGATTCTACGCTCCCACTTTTCACAAATCCACTTGGGTATAATCGGTAGAAAACCAGCCAAAACAATCAAACTTGTATCCACTGGAATAACCTTTTCAAACTCTTCAAAAAAAGATTTATTTAAGAACTTCCTATACAAGACTGTATATGGGATTCCATATTCCTTTGCCACATCAATGGCAAAACATTCTCTATCTACTACCAGTAATGAAATACGGTAGCCACAATCAAACTGGTGTTTTGCCAAAGAACGAAAGTTTCCTCCTCCGCCAGATGCACACACTGTGATATTAAATGATTTAATTGCCATGTTATTTAAAATCTAAGCTGAAAAGAATCCAGCAAACGATTAACTTCGTCTTTTGTATTATTCATCAATACATCAACCATTGACAAGCCTGAGACAAATTCTCTAGTATGCAACTGAGAGTATACCTGAGGAAGAGAATCCACGAAATTCAACGTAATACCATGTTCCCTGAATTCCTCTTGATCATAAAGGTTTTTCCCGCCAACAGCGTTATAATAAGTATCAGCACCTAATATTTCACATATCTGTATAATCTTATCCTTTCCCCTCAGAGAATTATCTTTGGGAATCTCCGAAGACATCAGTATCTCTGTTTCTACAGACAAATAACTGAGTATTTCACGGAAGCTATTGGCTATGAATACTGCAAGCTGCTTGTTTGGAAAAGAAATGATTCTTTCCATCAGTACCATTGTCTGATCAAAATTAATAGCTCTGGAATAGTTCAGCCGAAGTGTCTTCATCAATTTTTTAAAATCATCACCTATCACAATCTCATTAAAGAACTTATTAGGACTCGCTTTCCGCAAAGTGACAGTGAACATTTTTTTTTCACCATTTATCAGTATATGATTACGATTGACCCAACCACCTTTAATGTAATTTACATCATCATAAACAACATATTTATCTACCGCTTTCATTAACTGGAAGTAGCCGATATAGGGCATGAAGTAGGGCTGCATAATACCAAGTTTCATATCCTGCTATTTTCTGATTAACCGGAATACCCGTTCCATATCTTCTTTACTCAATGCATGATGCATCGGCAAACAGATCACCTGTTCCGCAATCTTTGTAGCAACAGGCAGATTCTCTTTCTGCGCCGACTTTAATTCACGATAAGTAGAGAAAGTACTAATCAGCGGATAAAAATACCTCCGCCCCAGTACCTGATGCTCCTTCAGCTTAAAATAGAGTTCGTCACGACTCATACCATATCTTTCCTCATCGACAAATATGGGAAAATAAGAGTAGTTATGTTTCACGCCGGACATATCATCAAAAAGTGTGATACCAGAAACATTACGTAACGCTTCCCTATATTTGAGCGTAGCCTGACGACGCGCCTCAATTGCCATATCTACAGACTTTAAATTCAGCAATCCATAAGCCGCCCGTATCTCATCCATCTTAGCATTGGTACCGGGAACTACAACTTCCGTTTCACTGGCAAAACCAAAATTTTTCAAGTAATCAATTCTCTTTTTCGTATGCGCATCGTGAACTACCAATGCACCTCCCTCAATCGTATTAAATACCTTTGTCGCATGGAAACTCAACGCAGACATATCACCCGCATTCAGAACGGATCTCCCATTAATCTCTACCCCGAATGCATGAGCCGCATCATAGATAACCTTCAATCCATACTTATCTGCAATCTCCTGGATACTTTTAATATCACAAGGATGCCCATACACATGAACAGGCATGATGGCTGTTGTATAAGGAGTGATAGCTGCTTCTATCTTACCCGGATCAAGATTACAGGTTACGGGATCTATATCCACAAATACCGGTTTGATACCACTCAGCCACAGCGAATGTGTAGTGGCAACAAAGCTAAAAGGAGTAGTTATCACTTCCCCAGTAATACGCATTGCTTGTAAAGCTGCAGTTAAAGGAAGAGTTCCGTTAGTAAACAGGCTGATATAGGGTACTCCCAGATATTCACACAAAGCATCTTCCAACTCTTGATGATAATACCCATTGTTAGTGATCGACTTACGATGCCAAATATCTCGCAAGTAAATATCCAACTCCTCCAAGGATGGTAATAAAGGGGATGTTACTGTAATCTGCCGCTCCATTGTACCTTGTAATATCAGTCGTTTTTCCTAGAAACAAATAACAGACATTATCATATTCTCTCCACAAACCCTACCGGTACTTCTACCATCGCGGCTCCCAGTATATGAATCCTTACGGCTACTTTACTCTTTCCACCCATTGTTATCAACTCACCTGTTAATCCTGTCAACGGACCTTTGATAACTTTTACCTGTTCACCCGGCTGGATACGCTCCGAACACATTTCAACCGCTTCTTCCGAATAATCCAGCATAAAGCGGAAACGTTCCATCTGAGCATCCGGGATGATAGCCGGAGTACTTTCTCCACGCAATACCATAAAGCGACTGACTGAGGGAAGACGGAGCACAGGAATGCGTTCAGAAGGACTTATACGCACAAAAACCACCATAGGAATCACGACCCGCTGCACTTTCTTGCTCCGATCACTCCAACGATGTGTTTCTTCCTGTAACGGAAGAAAAGAATCATATCCCAATGCCTTAAGACGTTCATAAGTCTTCTTCTCTCTGTTGCTCTGCACACAAACAACCAGCCAACTCTTTATTTCATCCATAAAACTCCTCCAATTCGATAATTTACACTCATAAAAAGGTACCTCAAAAGCGCGCTCCGCTCCCGCCAGTCACATACATGAAGGCTACCCCTAACTTTTTATATTATATCTACTCTTCCCCCTTCTCTTTCTTTCAAGACAGGAAAAAGCTTAGTTTATCAATTCAGCACCTCTCTGATCTGACTTCGGAGCCAAATTCGTATTGCAACGTCCGTGTCAGCCCCTCTTCCATTGTGAAAGCCGGCCTAAAACCGGACTCCTGCACTTTGACAGAATCAAACTGAGTCACCGCACAAAATTTCTTCACACGAACGGAACTTACTGATAGTTTTTTCCCGGTTATCATGGCCAAAGTATCAAAGCAATATCCCCCAAACATTCCTAGCCAATAGGGATAATGCGTGGTAGGAATATGCTTATTCAACACATCCCCGACATGGTACACCAAATCATTCATTGTGAAGTCCGGCTTATCGATATAATTGAATACATTATATCCCTCTTTTTTATTTTCAATCAGAAAAGTGATAAAAGATGCCACATTACCGACATAGGCCATCGACTTCCGGTTTTCGCCATTTCCAACCATCAGAAATCTTCCCGAAGTGATTTGACGCAGCAAATTATATACATTCCCCCTATTTCCTTCTCCAAATATAACCGTAGGACGAAGAATATTTATGTTCCACTCCCGATGCGTATCATACCACTCCTGCAACAGACATTCTGCCTCCCACTTGCTACGACCGTAGTCATTAAACGGGTCAGCTGGATGTAACTCCGATGGATTATCTTTATTTAAGCCATAAACTGCAACAGAACTGGTAAACACCAGCCGTGTAACTCCATTACTCTCCATAGCCTGAAGCGTATTACGCATTCCTTCCACATTCACCGTATAGTAAAGTGATGTCGGAGTCACATTATCCTTATGTTCTGCGGCTAATAAAACCACAAGATCAATCCCCGCTAACAGTTCTTTCAGCTTGCGTCCATCAAGCACATCGGCTAGTTGCGTCAGATGAGGATAAAGTTCACTCTGTTGTTTGTCAATATTCAGCAGTTCAATGTCCGGGACAGTCTGTAACAGACCTATCAAACGACTACCCACGAATCCGGAACCACCAATAACAGCTATTCTCATATTATTATTTTTAATCATTTACTATCCCATGTTTCGTTCGAATGAGTTCCCGCCTGTCCAACCATAAGTGGAAAGCAACCCATAATACAATATCTATAAAAATCACAATATTATTACTGATATACTCTACTGCTATGATATTGAAGAAACTTAAGAAAAATGCTAAAGCCAAAATAAGAGCCATTGTAGCATAATGAGATAACCCCATTCTCAAGAACTTATGGTGTATATGATTCTGATCGGGCATGAAGAACGGCTGATGGCTACGATAGCGTATCCATACCACACGAACCACATCAAAAAGAGGTACAATCAATGTTGCAAAAGAAACCACTATCGCTCCTTCCGAAAAAGGCTTTATCAATGGATTATTCATCGCATAGCTGATTGCCAGAAAAGCCATGGAAAGTCCTAACGTCAGACTACCAGTATCTCCCATAAAAATTCGTTGCCTCCCTTTTGATTTGCCAAATACATTGTAATAGAAAAAAGGGCATAGCACCCCTGCGGTAATAAAGGCAAAAACTGCATGTAACCATGCTCCATTATAAATAAATAAAAAACCAAAAACCAAAGCGCCCATACCGACCAAACCGGAACAAAGCCCGTCGATTCCATCAATCAAATTAACGGCGTTAATAATAAAGACAGCCACAAATACCGTCAAAGGCATCCCGATCCAAGGAGACAAAGTAGTTATTCCGAGTAGTCCATACAAATCATTAATCCAGAGTCCGGATAACGGAAGAAATAAAGAAGCAACAATCTGAGCTACAAATTTTCTGCGATAATCAATCCTGATCAAATCATCTATCACTCCGACCATACTCAGAATAAGCAACCCAATCATCAGCAATAAAAATTGGAAAGGTATAAATGGGTCTTGAAGATGGGGCGTCATTTCTAGCTTATACATAAAAAACATAGATAGCACTAATAGAAAGCATTGCACTGGGACGAACACGACTCCTCCCAAACGCGGTACTATACCGTTATGGGTTTTACGACCACCAACAGAATCAAACAGTCGTTTTCTAAAAGCAACGAGTAAAATCTGAGGAGTGATAATCCACCCCATAAATACCGCAACTAAAAATGCTATTGCTATAAAAAAATAATTCATTCCATAATCCACTTTTTCCAACAAATAAGTGCTGTCGTTTTTCTACTTTTCATTTAATAAGAATCATCCGGCCTGATTTTACAGCCATACTATTCCACAACAAGACAATCGCCCAATCAACTGATAAACAGCGTTTTAATTACATATAATTCTCCTATATCTTTACTCTCTATTTTGTAATAGAGAGTAAAGATGTTTATGTTGTATATATACAATTGATTAGCAGGGATTTACGCATAATCATATACCATACATTATGTTTCATACCCTGCAGATGCATAATAGGCTATAGAATTATTCATCATAACACATTGACAACAAATCGATTATATTAAACCATACTGAATCAATTATGAAGCAGAATGAAATAGAATCGCTTTGTTGTCATCAAAAAAGGGAAAGATATGAGAGGGGAACAATCACCCAATGGATTACTTTACGCAGGGGAACATTTGTCGTGCAAAAATTACATGACAGATATTAGTACAGGATTCAAATATATTAAATTCGATAAAGAGAAATGCATAGAAGAAGAGTATACCCACAAGAATTATCTTTTATTTTTTTTAAAAGGAGATTTTTCAGTATACTGTAACCAATTTTGTAACCACACATTTCATAGCAATGAGATGGTAGTGTTACCTAAATCTTCAATGATAAAGATTTCCGCAACAGCCAAATCACAAATGTTGGCTATGGCATTTGATATACCGCAAAGCAACTGTGACAAACTTTTATTTCAAGGTTTGAGCTCTATTTGTGAAAATATTAACTATGATTTCAGCCCTATCCCCATGCGCTATCCACTAATGCCGTTCTTTGAAACTGTTGTTCACTGTTTGAGGAATGAAATGAACTGCACATACCTACATAATGTAATAGAACGTGAATTTTTCTTCCTACTCAGGGGATTCTATAATAAAAAAGAAATTGCTACACTTTTTCACCCTATCATTGGGAAGCAATTAGAGTTCAGAGATTTTGTCATGCAGAACTATTCAAGAGTAAATAATCTTGATGAGTTAATTACACTATCAAATATAGGAAGAACCAGCTTCTTTATTAAATTCAAAGAAGAATTCGGAATTACCGCAAAACAATGGATGATGAAACAATTAAAGGTACGTATTTTAGGGAAAGTTATAGAACCGGGCATATGTGTCAAGCAACTAATGGAGGTATGCAACTTCGAATCGCAAGCTCAGTTATACCGTTACTTCAAACAGCATTTTCGCTGTACTCCCAAGCAACTGATAGACCATTATCAGGCGAAAACCAATAATCTTCAAGGAGAATTACGAGAGTGTACAAAAGGAGAGTATTAATGTACTTTTTGATAATAGCTATTCGCAAAAAATAGTCTTATTTTGCAACATCGCTATTATTAAGCGATTGATATACTCTCTATTACAAAATAGATACCGTTTACAAATATAAGTTATAAATATGAGTTTTACAAAATTTGAAGAACAAATTTATGTTTCATATTACAACAGATTAGTCACAATACGATTTACCTGTGCCAGCGTTTCCTGATCGAATTCTTTAAGATATACTCTCGTCATTTCTTCTGAGGTATGCCCTAATCCTGCACTGATGATGGAAATAGGAGCCCCACTTTCTCTTGCCAGTGTAGCCCAGGTATGACGGGCAGTATAAGTCGTCAGCCGGACATTTATATTTAACCGAAAAGTGATCTTCTTCAAATATCGATTCACCCTGCCTAAAGCCAAACGATACTGATCGTAGATAGATGTCGACAAAGATGTATCAATAATTGGAAACACATATTCACTGTCATTCGCATATTTATCAATCAATTCCTGCATCTGAGGAGTGACAACTATATGAATCAGCTGTTGTGACTTATGACGTCGATAGCTCAATATACCATCACGAATATTCTTCTTTTTTAGAAATACAATATCAACGAAAGCCATACCTTGGGCATAGAAGCTAAATAAATACATATCCCGCGCAATGTCCATTCCAGAATGAACAGGTAAAATAAGCGAAGAAAGTTTCTTCATATCATCTTTATTAATTGCACGTTTTATTGTCTTGCATGGTTTTGTCTGAATGTAAGTAAAAGGATTCTCGCTTTTAGGCTTAAATCCATCCCGGATAGAGGAATTATAAATCGTTCGGAAATTACGCAGATAATAATTAATCGTATTCCTCGCCAGTCCTTGTGCATTCAAATAGTCCTCATACCCTACCACAAAGCTGAAGTTTATTTCCTCCATCCTGATATCCGACTTACGCGCAGATTTCATACCTATATATTTTTTCAGAGAAATATAGGTGCTATGATAGGCGGCTGCAATACCGTCTTTCCCCATCTTTTTTTTATAAGAAATCTGTGTTTCTATATACTGCATAAGTAGATACGAACGATGACTCTTCTTCTTTTTAAACTCTACGATATCATCTACTAAATACTCCTCATTGTTCCTTTCCAACTCCAATATACGATTCTGGAATCGCTTATAGTCCCGTTTCAACTCACGATTTATCTCCTTTATTTCTTTCATGGAATAAAGCGATGCTTCACAATACTCAACCTCCAAAGCTCCATCAGCCAGTTGTTGCTGAAAGATATGATACTTGGTATAATAAAGTAACTTTCGCCTCCGGTGGATAAACTGAAAAACCAATGGAAATGTACCATTATTAAGCATTCGCTGTTTATTGAGCAATAACTTTATAGATGCCATAATTCTACTTTAAACCTGTTAATTTTTTATTCAAAACAGTGCAAAAGTATAAAATGTTCTTTACTTATAGAATTCTTCAAATTTTAAAATGATTCTTTAGTTGCCCTTATATAAATAATTAAATAATTCCAACAATAAATTGTTTGTTTTATCCTAAATCAAGCACTAATTCGTCAATATAATAAAAACAACCATTTATGCTTAAACTCGCAAACAAGTCAATTCTGCATTAAAATGAGTAAAGCTTCTTATACTGTTTTGAAAGTTATAACACAAAAATACATAGTTTTTCTAAATCGTTTGCATGTATCCTCCATCTTAATGTTCTATTTTTCGAACTACATTTAACATGTATTTCTCTAAAACCAATAGATTGGAAAATTAAAATACGAATATCAAAACTGCTACGATATATGTATCCAAAATCAAAACTGCTCAGATTTAATTCCTCTTTTTTCGAAAAAAGAGAGATTCGAGTGAATTAAACAGGCACCCAGTTATATACCCTATAGCAGTTCCAATATTTTGTTTACTTAGATTACCACACAGTATGTCTGCGATAATTACCAACAACAATCATTATCAAAGAAAGACAATTGTAGTTATATAAAAAATAGCAACAAGTTTATATATACCAGCCTATACGTTTATAATAAATTCCATGATCGTTTATAATAAACGTCCCCACCGTTTATTATAAACTCCCCAAATGAAATTCACAATAAAATCATTAAGTTTTTAAGACAAAAAAGGCTGCAAACTTCATAAAGTCTGCAGCCTTCAGCCTATATCTGATACTCTATCATCTGATGTATCTCAGGAAGATAGTCCATACTTGTTGCTATATTATACCATTCAGGAATATGATTTTACTTTTTTCTTTCATCTGTTTTTTTATAGGTTTATGCTATTGATCTACAAATATACAACATTTAAAAGCGTTTGTCAAGTACCTGCTGCATTTTCAGCTATGCGTTCTTTGTATTAATGCCCACCTAAATTCATTTTCATCCATGTACACGACCAGTCAGCATTACTATGAACTAATGTTTCGGTATAGGTCTTTGTAGACAATGTGGCACACAACCTCATCGTATCCTTATTAAATGAACGATTTAAAGGAATGGTAAAAGCAAGTTCATAACCTCCCGGCACAACAGAAGGAGTGATTTGTAATCCTTCCAACTCACTATTCTCCCATTTCCCCTTATTACCTTGCCAGACAGTTATATCGCCTTTATATGAACACCATACCTTATAAACACCTTCAGCAGGTTCTTTCAAACATTCATTCTTTGTATCAAGATAGATAAAAACACCGCTTCCTTTTTGAGTTCCTTGTCCACCGGAATACAGTTCTCCATCCTTAACCTTGCAGGTGATATAAAGATTATCTGCATCTTTCCCGACTCCTAAACGTAAATTACAGATTCCGGTATGACCAATAAAAATAGGATAGTTTACAATATCAGAAGAGTTCACTTCTAAATCCCGCATTACATGTCCTTTCATGAAAAACGGAGCCTCCGTCCCCCCCTGATAGTTACTGGTAGCAAGAGCTGCTATAGTATTCGCATCCCAAACAGCCACAGAAGGCCATACTGCATGCTTTCCCGCAGGCACAGGAAAAGGGCGCGTGCACCTTACAAAGTTACGGGCATTCTTGTCACCTATTGCCACTTCCATGGTACTATAAGGCAGCCTGTCACCCAACTGATCGTCGTGACGTATATCATCCACCTGATAAGAAAGTAACGTTTCTCCTGTAGGAAGTACACCTAAATAAGGAGCTCCCATATAAATCCAATCTTCTACAGGTTCGCCCAATGCCATAGCACGATTTGGCGAATCCGCCAATACAGGAGACGACCAATTATCCGACAATTTAGTACGTACGGTGTATGGTTTGAAAGTAACAAACCCACAATCTTCTATCACACAAACGATTTCATCGCCAACCACCTTACTTACCGGCATTCCATCACGACTACCTGCGCGAAAACAAACTGTCTTATACCCTCCCCATGTCTTACCATTATCCACTGAGGTCATCATGGATATTTCCTGTTCATTAGAATGAGTATATGGCCCCTCATTAGCAAAATAAACTTGCACCTCTCCATTAGGAAGTTGAAGAAAAAACGGTTCCCAACAACCGTCAGAAAAACGAGGTTCCGCTTCATAAATAATCTGAGGATCGCTCCACGTTACTCCATTATCAGTACTACGGCGTACCGCTATAGCAAACGGAGTTATTTCGGGTGTTTGAGGACGATAATTACAAGCAGCCAGCAAATCCCCATTAGCAAGTTGTATAATTTCTGAGTTAGCGATATTTATTCGGGCAGTTCCTTTATCATTCGTTATACTATGGATGGGGAAAAGAATAACAGGATCCCCCCATGTACTACCTTCATCTGTACTACGGCGCATTTCATAGCCTGTATCATAGTTCTCATATACAGCCACCACTGTATTATCCTGTAAACGGATGGAACGTGGATATCCTCCCCTAGTTGCCAGTTGCCGGATTGTTCCATAATCCCAACCAATACGAACACCGTCAACAGGTTCTCCTTTTTTAGCTAAATAAGGGACTCCTGAATCTTCTCCGGCACCATCAGAGTTTCCACAGGCCAGAAGTGTAAGAACACAAAAATTCAAGAGGCTCAATAAACGCCTTGTTTTTGTTTTCATGATATATCAACAGTTTTATATATAACAAATTTTCCTCCCTAAACAGATAAATACCTAGGGAGGAAATACAGTTTTATTTATTCCCAGTAGGGAGATTGTACCAATCCTATCCGCTTATCCATTTCACTCTGCGGTATAGGGAACAGATAATGTTTCTTTTCGAATACACGAGAATCACCTACTGTTGAACGTTTACTATAATCTACCTTATTAGTAGCAGTTATATTCATACCATGCATATATCCGTTGTCTGTTTTCTCTGCAATTTTCCAGCGGTGACAATCGAAATAGCGATGTCCGGCTTCGAACGCTAATTCTATCTGACGTTCATGCTGAATACGTTCACGCATCTTATCTTTGTCCAAGCCTTTTGCCAATCCCGGCAAACCGGCGCGTTTACGAATAGCGTCTACATACTTGTATACATCATCTACAGGCCCTTCAGCTTCATTCAATGCTTCCGCATAATCCAGATAAAGACTACCTACCCGGAAAAGGATAGAGGCTTCTTTCATTCCTCCCTTACCATTAATCACATCTACACCTTCATCGGCAGTTTTTCGCAATAAGTATCCGGTACAGCAATAATCTACTTTGGAGACATTAATACCATCTTTTCCACCTTGCCAAAATTCCAATTGGCGACCACGCCACTGTTGACCATTAAAATTGATTGAAGCATAAAAACGAGGTTCACGACCGACATACATATTATAAACTCCTGCCGGATAATGTTTGCCAGCCGTTGCCGCAAAACCAGTTTCCGAGTAGCCGCTTGCTCCATTTATTATAGGCGTTCCATCTGCATTATATCCGATAATCGGTGTTGAACCATTAGCCATTTCATAGGCATCAACCAGTTCCTGAGTAGGACAAAGACCGCTCCAGCCTCCCATACCGTTGGCTGCCATACATTTCTCCTGATGGATATTGTCACTATAGCCTGTCCCTTGATTTCTGGCAAAGATATATTCTTTATTCCATTTTTTTGAAGGTAGGAATAACTCCATATAGTTTCTATAACCGTTATCAGGTTCATCCGAATAATACAAACCATAATAAGAAGAACCCTCTATCTTATCTATTGCTTCTTTGGCAGCCGCAGCAGCTTTTCCCCATTTAGAATCATCTTTGGGAGCAAAGAGCAATGTACCGTCTTCATTGGCAAATTTAGCATAATCAGCATTTCCATTGAACAGCGGACTTGCAGCATAAAGCAATACACGTGCTTTCAAAGCATAAGCTGCGGCTTTTGTAGCACGCCCATACAAAGATTCAGCCACCGTACCACTCGCATTGGTATAAATCATCGGCAACGCTCCATCAATGCCATATTGACAATCTGAAACTATAAAATCTACGCATTGATCAAACGTATTTCGAGGGAAATATGTCATTTCATCATCCATTTTCAGCGCATGATCCATGATAGGAATAGGACCGTGACTACGCAACAGAAAGAAATGCAACATTGCGCGCATAAAACGTGCTTCACATATCCACACATTTTTTGTAGCTTGCGCTGCCGGACATAAGTCTATATTTTCAAGAAACACATTACATTGACGGATACCTTCATAATAACGCCACCACATTGCATAAGACGTACCCTGACTGGAACTACCTTCGAGCATTTTAGGATTCCAGCTACCACGATTCATTTCTTTAGCCATCGGATAGGTCCAAGTGATGTTCATCTCATCAGATGCACCACTCCAGGCACCTAATGCCCAATAATCATTATCATTATAGTTAGTTTCACAAGGAAGGTAATCGTAAGCTCTTAACAGAAAACGTTCTGTATAAATTTCACTGGAAAACACTTCCTCTAAGGTTATGGAAGTAGCATCGTCCGGAGTTTTATCCAGATAATCACTACATGAAGTCGATACAAATGCCCATGTGAGCAAACATAGTCCTGCCACCTTTATTTTCATTTTCGATATTTTCATATTCATATTTATTTAAAGTTAATCTGGAAACCAAAGTTAATAGTTCGTTGCATCGGATAGTTACCTACACCGTTATTCGACTCCGGGTCTACAATCTTGATATAATCAAGTGTTAATAGATTTTGTCCGTTACAGAACAGACGGATATTATCCATAAACATCTTATCAATCAGTCTTCCTTTGAATGTATAACCTATTTCGGCACTCTTCAAGCGCAAGTAAGAACCATTACGCATATACATTGTGGAAGTTTGGTAGTTATTGTAACTATTAGCATTAAGAACAATAGGATATTTCGCAGTAGCAGCTGTTTCAGATGTCCAACGATTATCATACACCTCACGCAGCACATTCCATGTGCCCTCACCATTCAGGAATGGATAAACAGTTGCTCCTTCCAAAAAGAAACTTGTCTTGGCAGCACCCGTGAAAAATAAACTGACATCAAAATTCTTATATGCCACCGTACCACCAAATCCAAACATAATCTCCGGAGTACGCGGGTCACCAATAGCTACTTTATCATACTCATCCACTACACCGTCACCATTTATATCTTTGTATTTAATATCCCCGGGACGAACGGTACTTTGGAACGTCTGCTTCGGGCTGTTTTTAATATCATCCTGATCCTTGAAGAATCCTAGTGCCACAAGTCCGAATGTCTGGTCAATACGGCGTCCCCGAGCATCTTGATATTCATACTTCGGCTTCGGTTCATCATTTTCAATAATCTTATTACGGGCAAACGAGAAATTCCCACGTAATGAGTAGAATAATCCGTTAGCAACTCTTTTTTTCACTTCAAGTGCGGTTTCAATACCTTTATTCTCCGCCTTACCTAGATTTCCTACCGGAATACTTGCACCTGAGAAACCAGCCAATACAGGCACAGTTTTACGAGTAATCAAGATACCGTCACGCTTTTCCTTAAATATATCCACCTGCAAAGAAACCACATCGTTAAATAAACCCAGATCAAAACCGACATTTAACTTTTTCGCTGTCTCCCAAGTTACATTCTGATTACCGGTCTGCCCTTCCATAATACCTGCCATATAATTATTGCCTTCTTTCCCCATATATCCTGCCGACACATTCATATTCATGGTAGTTAGATAAAGGAAACGGGTGCTGGAAGAAATGTCGTTACCCACCGTACCATAACTTCCACGTAATTTCAAGTTGCTTATCCACCAGTTACGATTCCAAAAGTCTTCATTCGTCAAAACGTATCCCAATGATACGGACGGGAAAAAGCCATAACGCTTACCTTTCGGGAACTGTTCCGAACCGTTATATCCGAAGTTGAACTCTGCAAAATAACGTTGCAAGTAGTTATAGCTGGCACGCCCCGCAATGCCCTGACGACGATAAGGAACGGACCCCGTACGGTCTGTATTACGCAAGTTTACATAATCACGACGGTTGAACAAAAACATTCCAGTAATATTATGCATACCAAATGTGCGATCATAATTGGCTGCCACTTCATAGTAAATGGCACGGTTAGCACTTTCCGCTAAAGTCACATTCTTAATATTCTCATTACGAAGTATATTATAGATGGCATTGCCCTCCGCGTCTTCTCCCATATACTGTTTTACTTCAAAATCCTTATAATATTGTTTATTATTAGAATAATAATGGTCGTAAGCAAACCGTCCGCTTACTGAAAGCCCTTCTGTTACAAGTGAAGATAAATCCCAACGTGCAGAAAAAGTCCCTTGCAATGTATTCCAGTTTTGTGTTTCATAACCACTCTGTGTAGTCATACCCCATGGATTATTACCAAGATAAGTCGGTGAAGCACCTGGTGTACCATCCGGATTCTTTACAGGAAATGCTAAAGGAGAAGTATTACGAATCGCATAAAAGATATCATATTGACTCTTTCCTGGAAAATTACGATTCTGAATAATACCGCCAACCCCTAATTCTACTGAAAGATCTTTCGTGAGATTTACATCTACACGCGAACGATAATTATAACGGTTTACACGACTGTTTGTACTATATGCATTATCGCCATTATCGCGATAAAGCCCACTCTGCGTTGTATAACCCACATTTACAAAATAGCGTACTACTTCGGTACCACCGGTAATATTTAAATTTGTAATGCTCTGTGTTGTATTCTTCTTAAGAACTTCGTCCACCCAGTTCACATTAGGATAAAGATAAGGGCTACTACCGTTTCTGAACAATTCAATTTCTTCATCCGTATAAGCCATATTGGCAACGCCTGCATTATCACGTGCCTCATTCATTAAACCGGCATATTCCGCCGCATTAATATACTCCGGATAACGAAGTCCGGTAAGCACTGCATATTCGGAACGCAATGTCACTTTCGGCTTTCCCAATTGACCACGCTTAGTAGTAATCAAGATAACACCATTAGCACCACGTACACCATATACTGCCGTAGCGGAAGCATCTTTCAAGACAGAAATGCTTTCTACTTCTTCAGTATTAATCGTATTCATATCACGCTCAATACCATCTACCAATATCAACGGGCTACGATTTGTCCATGTTCCAAAACCTCGGATATAAATGCTCGCTTGATCATATCCCGGTTCGCCTGTAGCCTGACGAGTCACAATACCCGGAATTTGTCCGCCTAAAGTATTGCTTAATGATGGAGTAGCTATTTTGGCTATTTCTTTGGTAGAGACATTGGACACAGAACCGGTCACACTGATTTTTTTCTGCGTTCCATAACCTACCACCACCACTTCGTCCAATTTACTGACTTCTTCCTGAAGAGTCACATTTATAATTTTACTTCCACTTACAGGGACTTCTTGTGACACATATCCGATATAACTGAACTCCAAAATTGCGTTGCTACGAGTATCGATAGAGTATTCACCATCAATATTGGTTATAACTCCTTGCGAAGTACCTTTCACTTTGATTGTAGCACCAACAATCGGTTCTCTCGAAGCGTCCGTCACATTTCCCTTGACCTGAAACTTTGTGCCTTGTGCAAAAGATTCCGCACTACTAATCAAGCACACCAAAAGGACAATGACATAGTTCAAAAGCCTCTTGCTCATTCGATTATTTTTATTCATTATAGTATTAGTTTTAAATTAAAAATGATATTCATTTATCCGGTATCCTTTTACTTCAGAACTCTCGGCTTAATTACAGTTCCACTAATAGTAACCACTCCCTGATCCGAAATGGCAAAATCCTTAATATACGATGTTCGAGGTTGTATCTCCGCAGCACTCCAATGAGCATGAAATATATACTTCCAACTACCATCTTTGCATTGGAACGGCGCTCCATGTCCTGTACCTACTAAGCCGGTAGCTGCATCACCCTGCAAAAGTGGATTCTTGCTATACTTCACCCAAGGTCCCATAGGAGTATCTGAGGTTGCATATCCAACTCCATATCCTTTATTTTCATAATGATTAGCAGAATAAATCAGATAATACACGCCATTCTTTTTCAAAAGAGAAGGTCCTTCCGCTACTTTACCTTGCAAAAGTTCCCATGATACTTCAGCTTTTATACATTGATTCAAAGTCTCTGTCTTTATACTCATCAAGTCATCAGTCATCTGAGCCACCCATATCACATTCCCATCTGTAAAACGTACGAAATAAAGATATGGAGTACCGTCATCATCTATAAACAAAGAAGTATCAATGCTTTTCTCACTCCAGATCGGCTGCTTTACTTCTTGTCGGAATGGACCTTCAGGAGTAGTAGAAGTCGCTACGCAAATATGTTCTTCTGCTGAATAGAACAGATAAAACTTCTTCTTAGACTCAACGTAATAGACCTCCGGTGCCCAAAAACCCCATGTACCATAAGAATCGGTTGCAGATAGAGCCTGCCCCTCACGTTTCCAGTTTTTCAAATCGTCAGAAGAAAAGCAGGCAAACCCCTCTCCGGCAGTTGTTCCTCCTGTACCATAAGCATAATATTTATTATTATAGAACATCACGTAGGGGTCTGCAATAGGCAGGTAATTAGTCTCCACACTAACACTTCCCTGACCATTATTATCTTTTTCCTCGTCATCTGTTGCACTCTCTCCGCAGCAAGTAAACAAAAGCCCAAAGGAGAATAGCAATAGACTATATATTTCTTTCTTGAACATAAAATATACTCTTTAATTTTCTATACCAGTTATTAGTTCTAACAATCATTCTTCTTTGATTACCCGAATACGCCAATTCTCACAATCACCTACATATACATTACCTTGGGCATCAATAGCAATACCATAAGGTTTGTTGAATTTAGCTTCTGCAGCAAGCCCATCGACATATCCAGTCTGGTAGCCTATTCCAGCATATGTGCTCACATATCCTTCAGGAGTAATCTTGCGAACAGTGCGCCCATAAACTGTTGTTACTAACAAATTGCCTTCCGCATCCACTGCTATTTGATTAGGCTGGTCCATACGTGAAGAAACACCTTGACCATCAATAATCCCCCAAACTCCATTACCTGCAAAGCGGGTTAGATTAGTACATTTTTTAGTGACAAGATCATAATCAGCTTTTAATATACCCTGATATGGATCACGTCCATTCCAATAAAGAGTCTTTCCATCCGGAGAGAAAGCAAGCCCTCCATATCCTCCGTCACCACCTATATTTTGCATATTTCCGTCAGCATCCGGAAACAAACCGACCACTAATTCATTAAATTGATCTCGCGTAATCACATATTCACAAGTCTCAGTAGCTTTATTATAGCGAAACACATGGCGTCCCCAATGATAAGTAAAAAGTGAACCGTCTACAGGATTAACAGCGATACCATTAATATGGGGCTGAGCTAATTTCTCTGAAGGAATATATGACTTAAGATCTTTGAAACCACCTTTACGGGTTACCATTCCGACTGCAACAGGATTTGCCACATAGTTATTCGCATTATCATTGCCTATAAACAATGTATCTCCATCAAGAGAGAAGCATATACTGCGTGCATTGTTCACTAAGCTTTTTGTGGAACATAAAGTCTCAATTTTACCATCTTTCATACGACGGATGCGGTGTTCTCCTTCATCTTGCAAGAACAATATGGCATCATCCCATTTATCATAAACCATCACAATAGGCCATTGGACAGAAGCCTGAAGATATGCACCATCAACTGTGGTACCTTGACCATTACCGGCTACAGTGTACACATTGCGAATATAGCCATAGGAAAATAAATCAGGATAACTGTATACTACTTCCCCAACTCTGACTTTCACTACGCCACTACCACTAGCTTCAGCCACTCTAGCCATAATACGGGTAGAAGTAACCGAAATCACCTCTGCTTCTTTTTCATTCACCCATACTTGGACTTGGCTGATATCCTCTCCAAAATTATTGCCTCGAATAGAAAGTTCCGTTCCTTTGGCACCTTCTGTTGGCAAATAAGTCTGGAATACCAGATCAGAATTCTTCAATCCACCGGACCAATCCTTGTCTTCTGTACAACTAGTAAAAAAACTAGCTGCCAATAGAAAAGAGCCGACACACAAAAAACTGTTTTTCATTTTCTTTATTATTTTGGTTAAACATTTATATCATGATCCTTATAAAAGGAATTAGTCCATAAATCGTATTATTTAAGGATTATATACTTCAGCGAAGAAAAGCGGAAGAAGAGTCTTATAAAAAAAACTAATACTTGCCAATTCCTTATTTATGTATCAACTCTTCTCCCTATCTACCAAACAATATATACAAAATCATATTCGCGCAAAAAATTAGATATTGATTAATAATAATTAATAGCTTATAAAGCCAGTTTCTAATCTGGTATTTATCCGTTACTTCTATATTAATTGATCTAGAAGAAAGTTTTTTCCCAACCAAATAGACAGGTCAAAAAATAAGTTCCTACCTTCGAGACATTCGCAAAGTTATCGGAACCTACCTGAAAAGGATATAAGAAATTAACCTGATATTATTAAATTCTATCCAAAAACCAGTGCAGAGATAGTCAGAATCAGTTTTAGAGCAATTTTATAAGAATTTGTTCATTGCATGAAATCTTTCGGTAACACTCCAAATTGTTTCTTAAAACAGTTTGAGAAATAAGAAGGTGAATTGAATCCTACCATATAAGAAATTTCTACAATCCCATATCTTCCATCTTTCAGAAGTTGGGCAGCTTTCTTTAAACGTATCAAACGAAGATACTCATTCGGACTCATATCCAATACTCCTTTCAGCTTGCGATAAAAGTTAGAACGTCCCATATTCATAGCTTCCGCCATGTCATCAATCACCAAATCGGTGTTATCGAGGTGCTGAGATACATACTCGTTCAACTTCTGAATAAAAACTTCATCCGCCTTCGTTTGAGCCATCGTATCGGCCTTTATAAAAGGAGACTCTATAAAGCGACGCCGCAACCTTTCACGATTACTTAACAGATTGGCAACATTGACACGCAGATATTCTACAGAAAAAGGTTTCTCAATATATGCGTCCGCTCCTTGTTCCAGTCCTTCAATTTTCGACTCCAGTGTTGTTTTGGCTGTTAACAATATTATGGGAATATGACTGTAGTCTAAATTAGACTTCAAATGCTCACACAATTCAAGTCCATCCATTTCAGGCATCATTATATCACTTATCACAAGGTTGATATACTCATGTTCAAGTACTTTTAGCGCTTCTATCCCGTTCTCGGCTGTTATAACATGGTATAATGGTGAGAGCTGTCGGGCAACAAAAGCCAACATATCCTTATTATCTTCTACTATCAAGACCGAAGCAACTTCCTTTTTATCCTTATCAGAAGACATTATACGTGTTTCATTATCTTCTTCATCATACACTGGCTTTTCACGATGTTCTTCTTCCAAAACGTCCGAAGCCGTCTGATGCTGTATCGGAATGGAAAGGATGAAGCGGTTACACTCCATATCTTGATCCATCGTTAACGTCCCTTGATGTAATTCTGCCAATGAACGCGCCAAAGCCAGCCCAATGCCTGTTCCCGGAACTATGTCTTTTCCATCCCGATACTGTACGAAAGGACGAAATATGTTCTCACGCATCACAATAGGAATTATCTTTCCATCATTGCTCATAACAATAGTAAACTCTTTCCCTGCCTCATCAACCGATAAGCTGAGATAAGCATATGTTTGGGCATATTTCAAAGCATTCGTAAACAAGTTGCTGAGAATCTTAGTCAAAGCTTCTTTATCCACAGAAGCCAATAATTCTTCCTCGGGAATCTCTACCTTAAGCTCAATTCCTTTCTGGTTAACCAAAGTGGTAAAACGCTTATAAACAGAACGAATAATAGAACCGACGCTGCACTCTACCGGATTTAATTTAAACCCTTTATTTTCTGTTTTACGGAAATCAAGTAATTGATTTGTCAGATTCAGTAATCGTTCTGCGTTCTGGTCCATAATTTCTAATTCCATCTTCACATTTTCAGGAAGTGCCTTCTCGGTAAGTACACTTTCTAAAGGACTTTTGATCAGCGTCAGAGGGGTTCGGATCTCATGTGCCACATTCGTAAAGAACTCTATCTTAGAAGTATAAAGTTCCCGTTCTTTTTCCTGCTCAAACTTCTCCATCGCTCTCTGGTGCTTTTCGACTGCCCGCTTTCTAAAGTAGAAGAAAGTAGCGAAAAGTGCTCCAAGTATTAATATTACATAGATGATATAAGCCCATACAGACAAATAAAACGGAGGTAGAATCCGGATCTTTAAAGTACGCACATCCGGATTCCAGATTCCATCACTATTTGCAGCCTTTACCTTTAGCACATACGTCCCATAGGGTAAATTAGAATATGTAATCAGATTTTTACCTACCGAATACCATTCTGAATCATATCCTTCGAGCTTATATAATACTGTATTCATGTCAGGTGACTGATAACTAAGAGCTGCTACACTGAAAGAAAAAGAGTTCTGATTCGATTGAAGCTCAAGGTAGTCGGATAATGTAATACTTTGCTTTAACGGAGAGTCCGTACTACCAACCGGAACCTTTTTATTAAAGAGCATAAAATCTGTTATTACCACAGGAGGGAGAAAATCATTGTCAACAAAAACAGACGGTTCGAAAGAAATAAAACCATTAATACTACCAAAGTATATCCGTCCATTCTTGTCCTTGTAACTGGACTGATAATTAAATTGATTACTCAGTAACCCATTAGCAATCGTATACACCTTAAATTCTAAAGTTTTCGGATTAAAATGTACCAGCCCTTTATTGGTTGTAATCCAAAACAACCCTTTTTCATCTTCCTCAATTCGATGTACGACATTACTCGGCAATCCAATACTCGAATCATAACGCACAAATATCTTACCAGAAGGATCAAAGCGACAAAAGCCTCCTCCCTGTGTTGTAAACCAAAGCTGATTCTGGCTATCTTCAAATATACTCAGTACTTTGTTAGAAGGCAGGCTTGAAGGATTCGTTTCATCATGCATATAATGTTCCCACTCACCAGTACGTACATTTCTCTTATATACACCATCTATGTAAGTTGCCAGCCATAGATTCCCCTGTTTATCCTCCTTGATATTATATATAAATACCCAACCAAGTTCAGGTACACGTTCAAAACGGTTTGTTTCAGAATGATAACGGAATAATCCGGCTGTTGTTCCAAGCCATAGATTACCTGAAGTAGTCCGACAAATAGAGAAGATATCATTGGGAGCATCAAAATAATGCTTTACAGCGTGGGTTCTTAAGTCAATCCGATTTAGCCCTTTGGCAAAATGTCCGACCCATAAATAATTCCCATCCACACATAATCCATGTACATTATGATAAATGTCCGGATGCCTGAATGGTTCGATCAGCCCTGTAGAAGGATAATAATGAAAAAGCCCCTTATCTTCGGTACCGATCCAGAGAGTACCATCATGATCGGCACAAAACTCCCGCACCCGTTTCCCCATTTCATCAATTTCTGTCCGGGGATAGACTTTATCAAAATAAGTATATTGCTTAGGATAGTAGTTCACACCGCCAAAATAAGATCCAATCCATATCCCCCCTTCACGATCTTTACAAATCGAATAAATGGCATTATCGGAAATAGAATACGGATCACCGCTCACATTCCGTAAATGAACAGTTTTCTTTGTACGTAAATTATAAATATAAAGCCCAGATTCCGTTCCGGCCCATAACTCATCATCCGAATAGAATGCTATCTCCCGAACATAAATATCATCTCCGGATTCATCTTTGGATAAAAGAGTACGCACAGTCTTATTGGTCAGATTCACTTCTTTCAACCCCGTTATGGTCCCGACATACATACAATTATAAGGACCGGGAAGCAGTTTGCATATATATTCTCCTTTGAAAGGTTCATTTCCATCTTTAGGAAATACCGGGACCAAGGTTTGGAGTTTATCCTTTGAAAAATACAAGTTGCCATCACGTATATCCAGCCAACATACATTATCCGAATCAAAGTAAAGTTGCCCAAGACTACCAAATTTCAACCTGCCGGATTGATCTGACAGATAATTTATCAGCTTATTAGTCTGAGGATTATAATAAAAAACCGCCTGAGATTGTGTCACCACCCAAATTCCTCCGTCCTTATCTCCCGTCACCAGATTGACCGTATAATCGATCCCTGTATCTAAATCACTTTTCATTATAAAACGTTCCACAGTCTCGTGCTCAGGCGAATATACATAGAGTCCTACATCTGTTCCTATCCAGATTTGTCCTTGCTGATCTTCGTACAAGGAGGTAATGAAGTTATTCCCCAAAGTGCCGGACTCTTTCATAAAAGCCCGAAAGGAAATGCCATCATATCGGTCTAATCCATCCTTCGTTCCAAACCACATAAAACCCTGTTTATCCTGAAGAATGGCGTGAACCGTATTTTGAGATAAGCCATTATTTATATCCAGTGAACGAAAAGCATAACCCTCATTCAAATCGGCAAATACATAAAAAGTATGAAAGATAAAAACAATCAATATAAAAAGACTGTGCAATATTCTCATAACGTGCTCCTCATCTTATTAAAAAAGTATTATATACAACAAAGTTAATCTAATATATCAAATAACAGATGCCATTGTCACTAAATCAAGTGAGCAGAACACCCTTCCATCATTGGTACTATTATACAATAAGCAAACATCAAAGAGAAACCGGTGAAAGATAATAGTTTATTGAATATGATGCGCTATTCGACTTATTAGTTTGTTATAAGACAAAAGTAGCAAACATGGAATATTTGGTGTATCAAAAATTGTTCAAAAGTTAACAGATTCTATGCAAATACATGGAAATACATAGCTAAAACAACGATACAGTAGTATAAAACAATAGAGGAACCGTATTCGATCCCTCTATCAGTTTGAATAAAATAAATATCTTATGCAATCCACTCAATACGTATGGAAAGATTGACAAGCAAACATAAGCATTCCGGCAAGGATAAATAACTGTCGTAACAATGCCTAATATACCTGACTTCAGACACTAATGCCTGCGTTATCAGACATTAATAACTGATTTCTCAACTGTTAAAACCTGATATGCCAACTATTAATACCTGACGTATCAATCATTAATACCTGAAGTCTCCTACTTTTCGAACAATATTTGCTCAGAAAAAATAAAAATAACCGCTTACTTTATAACTTTCGGTTTAATAACCTTTCCGGTAATAGAAACGACACCTTGTTTAGATATGGTAAAGTCTTTAAAGTATGAAGTACGCGGGTGTATTTTCTCTTTATTCCAATGAGCATGAAAAATATATTTCCAACTGCCGTCTTTGCATTGGAAAGGAGCACCATGCCCAGTACCTACCAGTCCGGTAGGCTCATCCCCTTGCAAGAGCGGATTCTTGTCATACTTAGTCCATGGACCTATTGGCGACTTGGAGGTGGCATATCCTACTCCATAGCCTTTATTCTGATAGTGATTGGCAGAGTAAATCAAATAATACATACCCTTCTTTTTCAGCACCGAGGGCCCTTCCGCCACTTTAGCCTGCAATAGTTCCCACGGTTCTTCCGCTTTTATACATTCCGATAAAGTCTCCTTTTTAATCTTCATTAAATCATCGGTCATCTGAGCTACCCAGATAACATTTCCATCCGTGAAACGTACAAAATAGAGGTATGGAGTACCATCGTCATCAATGAAAAGAGAGGTATCTATACTCTTCTCCTCCCAGATAGGTTGCTTCGACTCTTGCCGAAAGGGTCCTACCGGAGAATCTGAGGTAGCCACACAGATATGTTCTTCTACAGAATAAAACATATAAAATTTCTTCTTTGATTGAATATAATAAACCTCCGGCGCCCAAAATCCCCATTTACCATATGAATCATCTGCAGAAAGCGCCTGCCCCTCACGTTTCCAGTTTTTCAGATCATCAGAAGAAAAACAGGCAAATCCCTCGCTCACTGTACCTCCGGTGCCATAAGCATAGTACTTATTGTTGTAAAGCATCACAAACGGATCAGCAATAGGCAAGTAGTCCGTTTCCGTACTTTTGTTTTCAAACGGAGCATTGTTATCACCTTTATCCACTGTACTGCTATTTACATTTCCTCCAAGAAGCAGGCAGAAGAACAGTAGAATATAGAATCGTTTCTTTAGCATATATATCATTTCTAAATATACAGATTAGATGAATTACTTAACCAACATCTTTTCGGCACGTCCCGGAGTCAATAGCTCCCACAAAGAGGCCACCGTCCATCCCGGTGCAAAGATATCGTTATAATATCCTTTCCCGTTCCTTCCATAATCCCAGTTCGTATGTTGAACAACTTCCGGATAATAACCTACTTTGGCAATGCCGCACATATGGCCATCGTGAGGCAATAACTGCCGCATAGATGTAGAAATCACTTCCGCAAAGTCTGCAAAACGAGGTTCTTTATATTCTTTAGACAACCACTGAAGCACGGAAGCAAACTCAAAGATAAACACATCGATATGGTTATTCTCTACGGACACATTACCCCATCCACGTGTCTTCAGTCCTATATCACCCAACATTTGACCGGGAGCAAAAGGTACATCCCACAAATAATACCATGACAACGCAAAATATGCTGCTTTTTTCGTCAGGTCGGCATAATGTTTATGCTCTTCTCCTTTGGTTATCAATGCCAAATAGTAAGTAGCAGTTGCAGCATAAAGCGATGCTTCCTTATCTTCACAGTTTGCATCAAGTGTAGAGGAGAAATAATCTGCTTTCGAAATCAGTTCATTTTCCAGATAATCCGCTGTCTTCTTGGCACTATCCAGATAGCGTTTATCTTTAAAATACTTATATCCCATCACTAATGGCAGAGTAGCCGAAGGAGTACTACCACCGCTCTTATCGACTATAGAAAAATCATCCCGGAACTTACGAGGAAAACTACCGTCCTGATTCTGCAATTGCATAAACATGTCAAGCATCTTCTTCATCCGTTGTTCCCACTCCGAATGGCGACGTCCTTGTTCTTTCTCGTATGCCAGGAAATGAAGCATTGCATAGATTCCTTCTGATTGACGGCGAATACTATGAACCGGTTCCTCAAAGTTACGATCCAGATTCACAAATTCCTTAAAGAATCCTGCCTCAGTAAAACCATTCTTCAAGTAACTGTCAAAAACTTTAAGGCTGTTTTCCTTCAGTTCTGCCCGATCGCTTTCCCAGCCATATTCCCAAGCATTGAATGCATTCAAAAGAACACGTCCGACAAAACCTACTTCCGCCTCTCCATTACTTTTACAGTCATCTGTCCGCAAGCCTACCCCTGAATAGTAAGTCAACTCCGGTTTACTCACCAAGCTATTCACGAAAAAAGAACTAAGAGTATTTTTCATGTCCGCTATTGAATAAGGAGTATCAACAGGCTTTGGAGCATAAGTATCGTAACAATATTCCCAAGTATGACGAATAAAATCCGAGTAATCTTCGGCTGCATCTTCAAAAATAGTCCAGTTCAATAAAACGGTTTCACCTTTTTTCAACAACTGAAAAGCCTTTACCTGCGGGGCCAATGTCAGCTTGCGAATATAGCTCTTAGGAGCTTCCTGATAGGGGAAACCGAAAGAAAGTGTAGCTATGCCATTACGATTCTCAAAGCCGGTGAAACCAAGGGAGGTTTTACCGGAAAGAATAACCTCTCCCTCCCGATGAGTAGTCAAAGCGTCATTCTCGAACTGATCGATACGGTTTACGGTCATAAAACGTTTGGTTCCCTCACTGTAGATACCTGTAAGAGGGGTACTTAACCTATCTTCACGCACCAACCAACTATCCGAAGTATGAAATGAGGGAGCCGACTTTGGAGAACGAAGATTACGGCGATACCAGAATCCGGGCATGTAGAACTGGCAGTCATCATGGCGGAACCCTGTTGACACTTGTTGACTGTAATTAAAATATACATCCTCCAATGCAGTGATACATACTGTTATCTGCGATTTTCCGCCTTTTTCTTCTATTGTTTGATAAACTGTCAACGGAATTCTTTCAGAGGCTTCCAACTGATAAGCGCTTTTGTCGTTTTTGGTCTTCTGGAAAGTCAACGGGTACTGTTTTGCCTCATTTCCCGGCACTTTCAAAGAAATAGATGCGGATACACGTTCCGACACATTGTCAATAGCCTTTACGGTTCCGACACATACCAAAATAGCTATTCCACAAAGTAAGCATTTTAAATTCATATAAATCAAATTATGCGAATCAGTAGTAATCAATCTCCGATTCTGTTAGTATTAAATTTTGTTGTTATCTTAATTCTGTCTGTTCTACAAAATAAAATCTCTGATGACGAAGGCAAAGTTAGCAAACATCATCTGTTCAGAATGCCACAAATTGACCGATAAAAGAAAAATTCTGTTCAAACTGCCTAAAAAAACGACTAATTATATTGGAATAATACCTATTTAATCTCTCCTGTCAATATCTAAAAAGAAATCGTTTTAAAAATTAGGTTTGGGGGATTCTGTAGAAGCAGAACTACTTTTCACAACAGGCCACCCTTTTCTCCAATCAACTCTATCTAACAATAAAACCCTCCCATGGGGATTGGAAACACTCACTCCATGATATAAAATCCAGTCATTATTTGCTTTATCAGTTATTAGTTCCGCATTATGTCCTGTGCCTACAAAGCTTTTGTTTTTATGAATCAATACCACATGGTTATTATCGAGCATAGACCTTCCCTGTTTATCCAAATAAGGTCCCCACAATGAACTAGAACGCCCTACTACTGTCTGATACGTACTTTTCAATCCTTCACAACAAGTTCCGGTAGAAGCAAACAGATAATAATATCCATTCTTTTTATGAATATAAGTCCCCTCATAAGCGGTTCCTGCTATCTGTTTCTTGTCGGCTCCAGATTTTACTTTTAGTCCGTCGGCTGTTAACTCTATCCCATATATGCCGCGAAAACTCCCCCAAAACAGATATTTCCGTCCTCCATCTTCTATATAAAATGGATCAATCGAATTCTGAACTCCAATTTCATTACTTCTAAACATCATTCCATGATCTACGAAAGGGCCTTCCGGTTTGTCGGCAGTAGCTACGCCTATTCCACAGGTCCACTCACCTCCCCAGCATGACATCGAATAATAGAGTACATATTTGTCTCCTATTTTGTTAATATCAGGTGCCCATAAATTCCCTTTTGGCTCAAAGGTCGGACGTGTTTCATCGGTAAAAGCTGTACCGACAGACTCCCATTTGATCAAGTCTTTAGAACGGTGAATCGGTAAATTCCTGATATCTTCCGTTGCATACAAATAAAAGTATCCATCCTCTGCCCTAATCACACTGGGATCGGGCAAACTATAATTAACAACTGGGTTCTTATAAGTCTTAGCGGGATCTTCTGCCATAAGCGTAAAACTTATGGTAAGGAAAATTTCTATTAACAACAGTTTTTTCATCTCTATATTGTTTTAATCTGACACATCTATATAGTAAAAGCGTGAAATATGTGGTAATATTCCACGCTTTACTTAATCTATTTACTCATTTACAGAAATAATATCTAATATAATGACATCCAATATCCTGCAATCTTATTTATACAGTACCTTATTACGGTCACAAATAAGTTTTCCATCTTTAAACTCTAATTCCGCCATCTGCAGGAAACTCAGTTTCTGGTAAACATCATCACCAGCCTCGTGTGTATTTGGATTATATCCTAAAAAGGGTTGCACATGGTATACAATGAATGCCCGATCATTTCTGATAATAACACTAGGATGCCGGGCGCGAGTATTGTCAAAGAACCGAGTACCCGGTTCATACATGACAATTCCTTGATATTCCCAGTTCTCCGCATCTTTCGAACGGTATACGGCCAATCCTTTATGAGGATCAGCTATTATCCAGAAATAACCTTTCCACTGAAAAGCATAAGCCCCCTCCTGATATGTATGCTTCGTCACCTCGACATTATTAATATCGCCTTTGGCAAGCCCCTTTAATGTCCAATGATACAAATCATTACTTTGTGCATAATACAATCCGCCTGTATCTTCTGTCGGACGATCACGATACCACATATCCCAACGATCACCATTCTTTATAACAGTCGCATCAATAGAAATCGGAGTATCCACCACTGTATTTACCCGTCTCCACCCTGAAATCATATCTTCCAAAGGTGCCGAGAAATGAACAATGTTACTAGGTCCACCCCAGACTGGAGTAGAGTCATCTTTCAAAGTCACAAACATATGAGCACTATCACCTTCCACAATCACACCCGGTGCCCAATACGTTTTCTCACTATCCGGCTGACCGCCTACACCATCGAACGAGCAATATCCCGCAAATTTCCAATGTACAAAATCTTTGGACACAGCAACGCCCACAGGCGTTCCTACATAAGAAGACTGATCTTTAAAAGGACGACGTGATGTATAAAAAATCATCCATTCTTCTGTTTTAGGATTCCAGGTTATCTCCGGATCAGCCGGACCATGATAGTGATTATCTACATAAATGGGTGAAGGAATGATCACCTTACCATCAGACTGACAAGAACAAAGTCCCCATATCACACATACTAAAATACCAGCAAGTAGATGTTTCATTTTTATTCACTTTTATAAAATGTAAATTCCGAGAACTGTACATATCCCTGTCCACTCCATGAATCGAGAACCTTAATTCTTACATAGCGAACCTCCGGAATACCTGATGGGAAATCAAACTTTTCTCCTTTTGCTATATAAGCATTGTCTTCATCCGTATTCTCGCCGACAGGCTTGCCAGAAGACTTGAAAGAATTACAAGTCATCAGCTTAGTCCATCCATCCCAAGAAGAGTTTACCGGTTCATCTTCTCTACCCCAGATTTCCCAGCTTTTCATATTTCCTCCATTATAATTCAAATCATCACGAACAACCGAAAACAAGTCAAAACGCTTTAAAAGAGCTGTCTCTCCTAAATCGAAAGTAAACCAAGCAGGAAAAACTATCGGATTTGTATTATCACTATGCGCATAGTTTGTATTTTCGTATGCATTATCCCATGCTTTCCATAATGCTCCTCCCCAAGCGTTCAATCGGATATCATTATCCAGTATTATTTCACGGAATGTACTTTTATCCATTTCAACTATTTTTTCTGGGAATACCCCCGTTGAAGAAACAGAGAAAGTATCTACTGCATTCACCTCCGGAATATAATATGTTTTGACTTCATAGGCTCCCCGCGGCTTCCAATCAGTAATCTTAATCTGATTATCTCCTCTTGCCACCTCTTGTTCCTGCTTCTCGCCGGCACTATTCAGATAAAACACTTTAGTTGCCAATGCTTCAGCCATTTCTGAGGAAAAATTTAATAACAGATTTTCCCCTTCAACCTCTGTACTCAACAAAGAACGTACCCGTAAAGAACTTATGTACCGATCACCATAAGTTTTACTTCCTTTTGAGGTTGAAATAGAACGATACCCACTTTTGTTATAGGTAACAATCTCAAATTGATAAGTACCTTCAGGTAAATTCTCTATAAAAACACGAAAAGTATCTACCGGATCTATCCGCTTAACAGGCACTACTAAAGAGTCATTGTCCGGTGTCCAATGAATAACGCACCTTTCTGTATCCATACCATATTTAAGTAATCCCGTTACTTCTACCCGATTATATCCAGGACGTATGTCAACAGAATCCATTTTTGCCGCATAGATAGTTTCACCGGCATCCAGATACTCTTGGATCGTGTCCAACTGACCGGAGCAAGCCCCGGCAGTCAATACAACACTAAGTATTAATCCTATCTTATATAAATATTTCATATTCAGCTCTTTTAATTGTTAGATATTACATTGCCCCAGAAGGTAAATTCTGTAAAGTGTATAAAGTCCATACCTCCCCATGTTTCAAGAACCTTGAAACGGATATATCTCACCGGAGGAGCTTCTGCCGGAAATTCGAAATCCTCACCTGCTTGCAAATATTCCCAGTCTTCTGCCGTATGCTGCCCAACAGGTAGTCCAGACGGTTTATAAGACTCACAATCCATCAATTTAGTCCATCCATCCCAACTTCCGTCAGCAGGAGGCGTATCTGTTCTTCCCCAAACTTCCCAAGTCTTTAGATTACCACGCTGGAAAGCATGTTCCTCCATAAAAAGATGATAGAATTTATACCTGCTCAGTTTCGCAGTGACTCCCATATCAAAAGTAAACCACATCGGGAATGTATCTCCACCCGGACTATGTACAAAAAGGGCAGGAGTATAATCGTCATTCCATGCATAAGCTAAGTTTCCTCCCCACGCATTACATGCTACATCATTCGGCAATATGTATGGATAGAAAAGTTTTTTATTTAATCGGGTTTCCTCGTAAGGAGTTAAAACATTATATAAAGTATCCGAACTATTCCCCCAACGATCAACTACATAAATATCAAACATCCTTTCTTCCGCTTTAAATCCACGAACATAAAAAGGTCCTTTCTCTGCCTGTGTATATTGTACATGAGCTTCATAAGGCTGATTTAACGAATCAGTAGTTACAACATGAATAGAAAGACTCGCTTTTTCTGGATTTTTGAAATTTACATATACCCCACCAAATGTAGCATTTACTTCCAAAGATTCAAAAGTAGTCAGAACAGAAGGCTTCAATGGAGTTACTACTGCAACAGTCGTAGCCCCCTCATTTTCCATCCGGTCCACACAAGACAATTCAACTTCATGTTCATTCATATCTCCAAATCCATTGACAGTCAATTCATTTGCATAGACTGAAGCTCTAGCCTCCATTTCTTTCCCCTGACCAACTTTATAACGGGCTCTCACATACATGATATCCGGATTATCTGGTAGTTGATAAGATATAACCGCTCCACCCGGAATATTTTTCACTTTAATCTCTGATACTACACCAGGAGCACCAGCTTCCACATCTTTCCCAAAGGGTCTTATGTTATCGTCTTCTTTGCATCCGATTGATAAGAATATCAAGACAAGATGCAATACCATTATATATGATTTCATAATATTCATTTTTACCAACCAGGATTTTGAACTAATTTAGGATTCACAATGCAGTCATAATCTTTTAAGGGCCAAAGATTTTCACGATCTTCATAGTTACGAATAAAATAAGTATTCAGCTTATAGTATTCGTTTGTTTCAGATTGATTAATATCCCATCCTTGCAAAGACTTATTAAAGTATTGATTAGCCAGATTCCAGCGTCTTATATCCCAAAAACGCTGCCCTTCCAATGCCAACTCAATCATCCTTTCCTTGCGCACAATAGTCTGAAAGCCTTCATAAGTATTGGGTTTATTGGCATCATTCGCATATAAACGCCATGAATCTTTTACACCCTTTAGCCCGGCTCTTGCTCTCACTTTGTCAATGTAAGTATAGCAATCCTCAGGCACTGTGCCTTCTTCTTTCTTAGCCTCATTCAAAGCTTCGGCATACAACAGATATAAATCTGCCAACCGTATTATCGGGAAAGGATATGTCTCAATCTGTATGCTTGCAGGAACCATCGCATTCTGATAACGTACCAGCTTCTTTGCAAAATATCCAGTGATTGAATACAAAGTATTTCCACGCTTTCCTGAAGCCTGTTTGGCTTTTGCCTGAAGATACCACATATCATTATCATCCATCTTACCAATACCATACCAACTGGAACCATCAAAACCTAGTGTTGCATAAAAGCGAGGTTCTCTATCAAAGTGTAGTTTTGCAGTCGTATAGCCCGGTTGAATATAATACTTATCGGCTTCTGTTGCTACTTGAGTAGTGTATCGCTTACTATAATCATAATTTTTGTCTTCATCCATTGGTACACCATTCTTAGTATAAAAAGTTTCAGCCACAGCCAAAGTGGGTGCAAATGTTCCATTTCGGGCATTATGATATCGGTCGTCAGAAGAGTAATTAGACTCTAACCAAGGCTGACAAAGTACCTGCAAATCTCTTATACCCGATTGTCCACACCCCCAAACAAGTTCTTTATTCCAACGCTCGGTAACCTTGCAACGATTACTTAATGAAAGAATTGTTTCATCACTCAATTGGGTAGAAGACATATTTACGAACTCATAAAGTCCATGTCCCGCTTCCTCCGCACATTGAATGGCCTCCAAACAGGCATCCGCAGCTTTTGTCCATTTCTCATTATCATATACCTGATTAAAGAATGGTTCACCTTCAGCATTCTTGAAGTTTGCATAATCCAGATTTCCATTAAAAAACGGGCTCGCTGCAAATGCTAATATCTTAGCCTTAATAGCCTTAGCAGCCGGACGAGTTATTCTCCCCATTTCTGCTGCTTCATTCTGAATATTCAATGGCAAATATTCGACAGACTCATCTATCAGAGAAACAATATAAGTCACAATATCATCTATTTTATCGCGAACGACTCTCACTTCATCCTCACCCGCCGACACCGGGATGTTTTCTTTTATAATTGGGATAGGACCATACATTCTCATCATCCAAAAATGATAGAAGGCTTTCAGGACCTTGGCTTCTGCCTTCCATGTTTCTTTATCATAAGCCGAAAGATCAGGAACCTTATCTATGTTTTCGATAAAAACATTACAATCACGTATCCCTACAAACATGGCTTTTCCCCATTGTGCTCCATTCCAATAATCGACCAAAGGTTCATTGGAATTTTGCATGCCTTTGGCTATCCAAAAAGTCGTTTTATTTGAATAGTCGGCAGAATTATCACTATAATACCACACTTCATCACCTACATCCATCCCCGGATCAGTTCCAATCTTACCATGTTCCGGAACAAAAGAGTAGCAAGTGAACAGAAATCTTTCAGCAGAACTCTTGTTATTAAAAGCCATCTCTAAAGTCGGCAGATTATCTGGAACAATATCAAGATAATCACATCCAGACAAGAAACCTAAGAGTAGCAGGAAATTAAATATCTTCTTAGTTTTCATATTATTATTCTTTAAAAGTCAACTTGTATACCTAAATTAATAACACGCTGATTGGGATATCCGACTCCTAATCCGCCCATCTCCGGATCCCAAAGTTTAAATTTACTGAAGGTCAATAAATTGGTTCCATTCGCATACAAACGCAATTTAGTCAAATGAATCTTCTTTATCATTTGTTGTGGAAAGCTATACCCTAGCTCTAATGATTTCAGGCGCATGAAAGAACCATCACGCATCCACCAAGTACTCACCTGAGTATTATTCTTTATCGATTCAGTAGAAAGACGCGGCCAAAATGCATAAATATCACGATGTTCTTCTGACCAATAGCTGTCAGCTATCGCCTGAAATAATGCTGTCTTCCGAGTATAAGAGCCTGTCGTTGACGGAGGGTTATTGAATGGTGCTATCTGCTCCGAATCTATAAAGAAACTAGATCTTGCAGATCCTTGGAAGAAACAAGATATGTCCCAATTCTTAAATCCCATTGACAACCCAAAACCATACGTAATCTCAGGCGTTGTAGGATAACCGATAGGAACTAAGTCAGCATCAGATATCTTTCCATCTTTATTTATATCCTTATACTTGATATCACCAGGCAAATATGTCCCAAAACTTTGTACCGGAGAGTTTGCAATATCTGCCTCATCTACAAAAAGTCGCTCTGCAATATATCCCCATTGTTGGCTCAAACTGTAACCGACTCTTGACCTCCATGGTAATCCGGCAGCAGCATAATCCGGTTCATCAGCCACTTTAAATTCACTTGTCGCATAAGTGAAATTACCATAACCCTGCAACCAAATCTTATTATTAAACCAATGGTTATAATTCACCGACAAGTCTACTCCATGAGATGCAGCTTCACCCACATTTGCACGTACACTAGCCTCCAAACCCATTGTAGTAGGAATAAAACTTCTGTCCATTAGGATTTTAGAACGGTCTTCACGGAAATAGTCAAATTGTACATCCAAACTATTGAACAAGCCTAGTTCAAAACCAATATTCAGCTTCTTTGCAACTTCCCATGTTATAAACTCATTGGGGTAACGTACCGTGGAAATTCCATCTTTATAATTTCCCCAGTTGGTTCCAAAAACCTGGCCTCTACCGGAAGAGTTCATATTCATATTAGACAAGTAGAAAAATCGATCCGAATCACTTCCTATTGCATCATTACCGACAAGACCATAAGTTACCTTTAGCTTCAACTTATTTGCCACTTTCTCTATCGGTCTCCAAAAAGCCTCATTAGAGAGCATCCATGCACCTCCTATAGAAGGGAAAAAACCATATCTTTCATTCTGAGCGAATCGTTCGGAACCATTGTATCCAAAGTTGAATTCTGCAAAATAACGGCTATCATAACCATAAGACATTCGACCAGATATTCCCTGATTTCTTTTAGGCAATGATTTTATAACACTACCGGCATTCCCCAAGAGTTCTTCTTTCCTTTGATATACCAACAAAGCTCCTACATCGTGCAAGCCAAACTTCCGGGCATAATTGGCTTTAGCCTGCATATATATTTGCGTATAGACATCTTTCGGTCCTTCACTATAGCCCAGATATTCAGTTCCGCTATCAGGATTTAGTGCTTGTAATACATAGTTATCCGACTCTTTATCATAAAAACCTATTTTATAGTAATACGGAGTATAAGAGCGGGAAACATCAAAATAAGAACGTCTCACTGTACTAAAATGCCCTTGTACAGTCAACCCCTCTGTTATAAAGTCCAAATTCTGCTCAATTTCTGCTTGTGCAGAAATGTTGGTACGACTATAATCCTTATACCCACTAGTCATAATTGCATAAGGATTGATATGATTAGCTCCCTCCACGTTACCGAAAAGCGGATGTCCTACCCCTTGATTTTGTAAATCAGGCAAATAATATTTAGGGAAATCAACCGGACTTGCGTGTATAGCATGATCAAATAAGATATTACCTCCGTCAACAGGACCACGATAATCATCAAAATCAGCCTGAAAACGCACCTTCACTTCTGTTGTCTTTGTCAGATGAATATTAAAAGTTGATAAGATATTATACTTCTTCAGGCTAATGTTCGAATTAAAGTTATTCAATCCATCATTCTTAAGTAATCCTGTGTCATTACTAAATGTGCCCGCCAGATAATAAGTTGCCACACTACCACCACCTCTTACATTGAAGTTTACCCGCTGATTAACAGTATAATCTTTAAACATCTCTTTCATCCAGTCCACGGTCGGGTAAACATACGGATTCCTATTGGGAGCCATAGTATTAGCAATTTTAGATTCCGGATAAGGAATGACTCCTTGAGGATCACGTGTCAGAACGGCTTCATTGTTTAATCTCATATATGAAATAGGATCAGCAATATCAATCATCTTCGTCGGAGCTGAAAATGAATTTTCCACACGAACCGACACCTGAGCTTTTCCTTCCTTTCCTTCTTTTGTTGTTACCAAGATAACTCCATTTGCACCACGTGCTCCATATAACGCTGTAGATGTCGCATCTTTCAACACAGAGAAACTAGCAATGTCATCGGGCTGTACTCGCGCCAAGTCATCTGATGATACTTCTACATTATCAAGCAAAATCAATGGGTCTTTTTTATAACCAAACGTCGTTACACCACGTATAAAGAAATTAGCATTGTCTTTCCCTGGTTCACCACTACGTTGATAGGCTATCACACCTGCCATACGTCCAGCCAAAGAAGTGGTCAGATTACTGCTTGGTGTTTTCAGTTCCGCGGGTTTTACAGTCTGAATAGAACCGATTACACTCTCTTTTTTTTGTTTAGCAAAAGCTACCACTGTCACTTCTTCCAGCTCATCCCGTAATTCTTTCATCACAATCTTCATAGACGCTTTTCCTCTAACGGAAACCAATTGAGTCTCCAAACCTATAAAGGTTATTTGCAAAACATCACTCTCGCCAACTTCGATCGTGAAATTACCATCTATATCAGTTATGACACCGCCAGCTTTCCCTTGTATCTGGACAGTAGCACCTGTTACCGGTGCTCCTGCCTCATCCAATACATTACCTCTAAATTTCTTTGTCTTATTTTGCTGAATCTCTGTTATACTGTCTGTTGCATAAGAAGAAACTACAGGAAAAGGACAACAAAGACCAACTAACAGGACACATGCCCTCCAAGAGATTGACAACCGTCCTCTCTTTGCAAAGTTTGTCATAGTAAACATAAGTTCTCAGATTTAACGTTTAACAAATTATTTCCCGTGCTTTTCGTGATTTCCTTCTTTACCTAAGGCTTCCCCTAAAGCATCAAGCATACCATAACCAAAACGATTGTCCGGCAATAAATAGTGTCCTTCAGACCATTCATTAAAACAAGCAATGGTCAGAATTCGTGGAACTTCTGGATGTTTGTTCAAATACACAAAAGACGATTGAACAAAAGCCTTGAAAGAGGCTGGATTCTCATTCTTAAAAATAGTGCAACCCGGCCATTGACTACGGTCTGCTTTTGCCGGACGACTCGCCGGAGCTATATATCTTGGAGTAGAATCCCATCCCGGAGCTACAGCCGGAACATAAGGAATATCAAACTGACCATGATGTTCATCCCATAACTTAAAAGCCACATCAGCTGCCACTGTTCCATAATCCGGCAATTCGATTTCTTTGGGTTGGAAGCGGCCTGCAATCCAATCCATCGGATTATAAGAGCCTACAGTATCATATCCCTCTTCTTTCATATTTCCACAACTGAAACCTGTCACATGAAAATGCAAACCTTTATGTCCCAGTTTTTTTGCATAATCCGTCAACTCCGCAAATAACTGTTTCACTCCTGCTATTCCCAATTTAGATTCCAAACGCCGTGCATCCCAAATACAAATCACCGGCTTATCATCAATTCTCCAATAATTCTCCAAATGGCAATAGCGTGAAATCATATAAGAAAGACTTTTCCAACACTCTTCTTTAGAGAAATCGGGAGCATCAAAACTTGGAGGATAAGCATTACTTCCATCAGTACGCTTCGTTGGATACAATACATACCAAGGATGATTGGTCCACATACAAGCAAACTTTACGTCTTTTGTATTACTAGCTTCCAGAAAACCATTTTCCAATGCTTCATGCAGACATGGTTTACCATCATACCAATACCAATCCCAAATCAAAACATCAATGCCACTTTGTTTGCAAAGCTTGTTATATGTCTCCCAAGTAGAAGGCTTACTCTCATCAAGCTCCCCTAACAAGGGCGTACGTGGCTGTTGATGCCCTTCAAACCAAGGACGGGCGCTACGAATCAAATTATATTCAGTCCAGCCCTGAGAATATATTTTATTATGCAAAGCCGAAGCATGATAATTAGGAAAAGCATAAGCAGCCACCGTTAATCCTTCCGGTTTCTTTAACAAAGCAGGATCACCTGCCAATGTTGCAAGATCATCAGGCAAACGATAAATCTTCTCTTTACTTTTTTTCTGTGCATAAACAGGCAATACACCTATTATCAACAATAAAAACAATAACTGACTAATACGTTTAACAAACTGGTTTTTCATTTTCTTTCTTATTTAAAGTTCAACAAATTCAATATTAAAAAAATCCATGTATCTGATGGTTATCAGACTTTCCCAACGCTTCAGCAAGCGCATCAAGCATCCCATATCCAAATCGGTTATCCGGCAATAAGTAATGTCCTTCGGTCCATTCATTAAAACAGGCAATAGTGAGGATCGGAGGAACATCCTTATGCTTATTCAAATACGCAAAAGCCGACTGAACAAGTGCTTTGAAAGATGCAGGATTTTCATTATCCAAAATAACGCAATTAGGCCATGCATCGCGATTGGGTTGATCCGGTCTGCTCACCGGCGGAATATATCTGGGAGTAGAGTCCCACCCTGGCGAAAGAGATGGAAGATACGGTATGGCAAAGTCATCATGATGTTTAGGCCATAATTTGAAAGCCACATCAGCAGCAGCCACTCCATAATCCGGCAGTTCGATATTCTTGGGCTGGTAATTATCAGCTACCCAAGTAAACGGATTGTAAGAACCGGCAGTATTATAACCAACCTCTTTCGAATTAGGAGAATAAAAACCTGAAGAATGGAAATGTAACCCTTTATGTCCCAACTTACGGGCAAATTCCGTTAATTCAGCAAACAACTGTTTAACCCCGTCAACCCCAATATTCTTCTCCAAACGATTAGGATCCCAAATACATACCACAGGTTTGTCATCAATCCTCCAATAATTTTCCAAATGACAATATCTGGAAATGATATAGGACAAACTCTGCCAGCACTCTTTCAAACTACCATCTGCCGGTGCAAAACTTGGAGGATAAGCTTTATATCCATTAGGTAACAAAGTTGGATACAATACATACCAAGGGTGGTTGGTCCACATACAGGCAAACTTCACATCATTACGGTTTGAAGCTCTCAAAAAGCCATTCTCAAGAGCTTCATGCAAACATGGCTCATTATTATACCAGTACCAATCCCAAATCAGCACATCAATACCACTTTGCTTGCACAGCTCATTATATTTTTCCCAAGTACCTGGCTTACTTTCATCCATCTCCCCAAGCAATGGACCTCTAGGCTGAGCATGCCCCTGGAACCAAGGACGGGCGCTTCTCACCAAATTATATTCTGTCCAGCCCGGTCCGTAAATCTTATCATGTAAAGCAGAAGCATGATAATTCGGAAAAGTATAGCAGGCAACTGTCAGGTTATCAGGTTTTCTCAACAAAGAACTATCTTTTACAAGCTCTTGTAAATCTTCCGGTAACCGTTTCGCTTTTGGAGCATTCTGTTTTCCTGATGCAACATCAGAAACCCCTATGCTCTCCGCTGCATGAAGCATTTCAGTACCCACAGCAGAAGCTGTAACAATGGCAGTACCTTTCATACTCGCAGATTTAAGAAAAGTTCTTCTATCCATAATATTATAGTATTTAGTTATCACTTAAAAATTTAGTTATTATCTTATTGTTGATTATTCAACTACTTTCCCTGATACGACAAATCTGTCGACCTCTATATGACCGGATACTACTTTTACAAAAGGTTTTCCGGAACGAAGTTCTACATTACCAAATCCAGACTCCGTACTGATAAAGCTAATAAAGTCTCCTATCTTTGAATTAATATACAGTGTTTTATCTACAGCATCATATCGGACTCCTGTCAATCCTTGAAGTAAGCCATAACTGGATAACGCTCGTCCGTACCAATGTCCACACTCATACTCATTAAAAGGGTTACGGACGCTTCCATCATAACGTTGCCTACAGGCACGTACGATCTCAAGGCCTTTTTCTACCTCTCCCTGTAGCATCAAATGTGAAGCTACTTGATATTCTATTCCTGTCCAGACTTCATTACTATAGACAAAAGGTAATGACAACTTGCCCCCTTTAGGCCAACTTCCTAATAATAAGCCTCCTTCTTTGCCTAAAGCGTAAGGGGAACGCTGAGGATTGGCGTGATCAGTCAGATCTTTTTTAAAATTATATCGATGTACTGATAATAAATGGCTCTTCACTTTTTCTGTATTCAGAGTTTCTTCCATCCCACACATTCGGGAGAGCCACGACCCCAAAACTCCATCAGACAGACAACCGTTCCCATACTGATACTTAGGACCTTCCTTCTCCAGTATTTCTTTTGCTTCGGGAGAATAAGAACTATGGAAACTTTGTGCAACAGTCGGATCTTTTGCATTCAATCCCCTCCACTCCATCTTTTGGATAAAATACTCACCATTAAACAAGCCTGTTTCAGTAAATTCTCGTCCTTTTTTCAATAGTTTCTTATATTCAGTAACGTCTTTATCAAGAAACTCACTCATACGAATGAAAGCTGATAAAGCTCCATAATAGAAACTATTATGCATACCATCCGGTCCCCAGAACTCAATATCATAAGTATTATGGTGTGGTTCTTCAATACTTCCTACCCTACGAGGATCCCAAGTTGAGATACAGTAGTCCAAACTCTTTTTTACTTTTGGATACATAGAGATAAGGAACTCATTATCACCTGAAATTCTCCACTCACGATATACTTTCATTATACCTCCCAATTGCCCGTCAGCAGCTGAGTGAAAGTCGTGCCGGGTAGGACGAATCGGTAAATTGGCACGAAACACTTGATGGCCTTTCAAATCTTGCCCTTCTTCAAATTCTGTATGCCTTAACGAACGTTCCAAGGAAGGAAATAAGTGTGGAATAGCTTGTGCATAATTCCAGACATGAGTACATGAGCCATGACACGAGCCCCAATTATCGGCACATCCTTCCCAAGTCCATAAGCGTCCGTCATATTGCCGCATCACTGTTGGAGACTTTAAAATACTTAAGTTAGCAGAAACAGCTTCAATCACTTCAGGCGGTAAGGTAGAACGATAAAAAGAGTCTGTGAACCTTTCCGTCTGATTGCGCAAAATCTTATAATGAGACAGAAAATAATCAATAACCTCATTCACTCCTGTAAAGCGGCTACTATACCAAGGTTTATAATTACCCTTATCTGCCTTTTCTACAGCTAGTCTTGCGGAGTCGACATTATTGTCATTCCAGTCTTCCGGTTCCTCTCCAAGCCTTAAAGTCGAGTTAGGAACATACCATGCCGTATAAATTCTGATTGTTTTCTTTTCCCCTGGCATCAATGTTACCGGGACAAACATAGAAGCTCCTGGTGCACCTTTCTCTATTGCTGGAGATTGTGGCATTAAACCTGTCTCAATAGCGTTCCAAACCATCGTAAGACTATCAAACCATCCTCCACGAAACCAACAATAATTGATCTTTAAAGAATCCTGATCCGTAAAGATAGCAAAATCACCCTGCAAATGAGGCTCCGTTTCTGTACCTGACTGTGAAAGGATAAACCCATGAGGCATCGTTTTTATAGCATCCAATCCTTTACCCCAACTCAGAAAGTTACGAGCATGGTAGGAGAAAATAGTTTCCTGAACCTCTTTACTAGTATTCTCTAAACTATATTCCAATCCTCCTACCGGTAAACTGGAATTATCCGGATCACCCGGAATAAAAGGACTCCACCCCAAAATGGTTACCTTAACGGGGATATCTTTATCTGTTAATGAAACCTTGGCAAACGGAAAACGTGCTTCAAATTCGACTGTATCAAAACGGGGAAGTCCTAATATTGATCCCATACTACCTCCTGTTCCGTAATTGGGCATTCCAAATTTTCTCCAATCAGATACAGGTCCTTCAAGTACCTTAGCCCCATTACATACCCCCTTCACATACAGAGCAGCAAACATTCCCGGTTCATGAAAAACTTCCGGTCGATGCCATACTGACATATGAGATATATAGCCTGTTCCTTCCAGACAATACATACCTGTACCAATTCCCCCTATAGGAAAAGCGATTCGATTATTATATTTCCCACTATAAAAACTATTGTATATACGGTTCCTTTCGTTGTCGATCTCATTTGCCGACACCCATCTATTGGAAATAGCCAGAATTGAAATCATAAACAAAAGAGAATACTTTAACTTTTCCATAAAAAGAGTTTTAAAGCATTATTCAACTACTATTATTGGAATATCCAGAAGAAATGCCAGTTTCTTCAGTTCAGAGACTTTATGTCCAATGCCAATCGCACAATGATGTGAAGGTCCCGCTTTACTCCATTGATCCATAAACCGACGAGCACCACACGGAAAGCGATAACGACTATTTGTATTGCCAATATGTAGAGTTTCTCCTTGTACAGCCTCCCCCTCAGCAGCAAGTAGAAAGACTCCGTCTCTTCCCTCACATACCGACAAAAGTGTAACATCACCTGGTTTAACACTCATCTGGATGGACAGACCTTTACCCGGTTTACCGTGATATAATGGAAGAGGCACTAATTTCACTTTCTCTTCGGCGATTGCAAAATGTGCCGGGCCATCATGTCCTAGTAATACAATATCATCCTTAAAATCCATTGCATAAAATTCAGAGAAAGAACCACCAGCTTTTAATAGTGACATAATTTTCATCGCCTGTGCATTTTTCACTTCACATTCTCCGGCAACAGGTATTCCATATCCCGTCAACAACGTATTACCTGCAATAACAGAAGTTACAATATTCTCATAATCATTCCCACAGAATCCTTCGTAATAATAAGCCATCGCTCCCAGTTGATGCACATTCACTAATTTATCCAAAGCCACAGAAGTACGTGCAGCCCTCACTAGCTCCTCCGAACTACATGATGCTTCCACATTAAACTTATCATAAAATTCGTCCAGTTTTCGCTTCAGTTTCCCATCGCTAACTTCCTCTCTATAAGCTTTTAGCTCACACATCTCTAGTAACTCTATATGAGTACCAAACACTGCACTCTGCTTCATAAGATCAGTATATACATCTAGCATACCACAATAGTAATGCCCCAAAACTCCCAAACGGCTTGTGCGCATTCCATACATTACACGTACAGCGTCAACCCAAGAGGCTATTTCCTCCCATACATAATCTTCTGATAAATACCCGGTGATAATATCATATCGCACACCGGCTCTATTGAAAACACTCGCAAACTCTGGAACAGAACATGCCTGACAATGTGCCAACCATTCACCTGTCATTCTTCCTCTATCCCCCATTGAATTGAGTTTTTGATAATCTATTGCTGATGCAGGCTGTATATTTAATATAATAATAGGCTTGCCTACTTGTTGAGCTACAGGTAGTATCGTAGAAGAAAGAGCATAAGTAGAAATAAACAGAAAAACCAATTCTACATCAGCTTGTTTTAATTGTAGGGCACATTCATTAGCTTTTAGAGGCGAATCCACCATCCCCGTATTGATAACTTGTACGTCCATTGCCTCTATTTTGACGGCTATTTCATCCTGATAAGTTAACAGACGGGGAAGGAGCCCTTCAAATTGTCCCCAATAAGTATCCAATCCGACTCCTAAAAGTCCCACTCTTACTTTTTGTTGTATCATAGCATTATTCATTTTTTAATTATGATACAAACTTAGTCATCTTAAAAGAGAAAGACTTTCGATAATTGCCAGAACACTATCATTATTTGATACGAAAATCTTCTCGATATTCTATAGGTGATTTTCCTGTTTGTTTCTTGAATCGGGCAGAGAAATAAGCCGGAGATTCAAAATCTAGCCTATATGCTATCTCTTTTACCGGAATAGTAGTAGTGGTCAACAACTCTATGGCTTTCTGTATTTTCAGATTTTGGAAATATTGCACAGGTGCATAATTCTTCTGTTCCTTAAACAACTTTCGAAAAAGAGAATATCCCATACCTGCTTTTTTGGCAATCTCTTGCATAGAAACTGGTTGATCTATCAATTCCTTCATGAGCACACAAGCATAATCTATTTTAGAAGAGAAATCATCATTCTCTACCTGCAGGTTCTTATCGATACTACACATTAGTGCCACCAGATAGGTCACCAATCCACTCAATACGCGTTGATATAAAGTAGGTTCTTCGTTAGCAACATCAATAGCTTTTCTGAATAAAGAAACGATCTCATCATTGATACCGACCTTAAATACAGGACTTTCTTTCGAACAATACTCATTCGTCATCCAGCTATCAACTTCCTGACCGCAAAAGCCGATCCAATAATGACTCCAACCTGTTTGATAATTAGGATAATAGGTATGCCATTCGCCCGGAAAGAGAACAAAAATCATACCTCGCTTGATAGTAAATACACCCCCACTTCTTGTTTCAAGCACCCCTTCTCCCTCTGTAATATAAATCAGTTGATACTCCGTCAGTATACGTCCTTTATCCGGATTAAAATAATAACCGGCAGAATGATTCAAAGTCGGATAGGAAGTATTTGGGGGAATCTCTTCAAAGCCGACTGAAGAAATGTTCCGGTCTGGTCCCAAACTATTATTATTCACGAAATATTTAATGGACATGCGTTCCATAGCAACTAGTATTTAGAAAAAGTAGGGCGGAAAGTTATCAAGAAAATCCTAAAACTGCAAGAAAGAAAGAAAAAACATGGTTTTCCAATACTTCTTTTTCATAGTAGATCTCTTCCAATAGCATTCTTCCACTCCTACGCCATGTCCTTCTATTGTAAGATAACATATAAAGATACACACTCTTTCTTTATATCAGATTCATATTAATCTATATAAATAGATATCCCCACATGTACGACTGAAACGTATTATTTATATATGTTATTGCATTTATGTTAGTAGTTTATAGGCCAATACACTGCATAACGTTCAAAATGTACTTTATAAAACGGTTCTACAACTACATTATCAAATTCCTTCAAATCAATTTTAAATTTTAATGTATCTGTAGAAATTGATTTCACATAAGCAGGAATCTGCTTAAGTGGCATCCTAAATACTGGAATCTTGTTCAAATCGATCTTATTCATTGCCGTATTGTTCATCTTTCCCCAAAAAGTAGTAGGTAAATTCTCAGTTCCCATGCGCCCGGCAAGTACGTATGGACCATATAGCAATGCAGCATAACGGTCAGAACCCATCAAACTTTCGACATACACATGCATCGGAAGTTGCAATATGATTTTATTCTTTCGTCCCCAAGCTCTGTTAACCACCCAATATCCATCCTTATCAAGGATAGGATATTCTACTTTTCCATTAATAATGAAAGTTGCTTTATCCACCCAATCCGGTTTACGAATACGAAGTATCAATTCTTGCTTTTTCTTTAAATTCAGCATAAAGTTCACTTGCTCCGATTCAGGAAGTCGGTTTTGCTGAACAAGTTCTATTCCTTTTTCTTTCCAGGAAAGAATCGAAGGTATAAACAAATTGACTCTAATATCAGGATCTCCATCAATAATTTTCTTTGGATGACTATAAATAAACTTGCCAAGTTTTGCCGGACTCTCTAGACCTGTATGTCCACAGCACCAGAAAGAACTGTCACGTGAAGCATAAATTCTATAATGTCCCGGACGCATAGAGGTGAAATAGCAACACATGCCCTTTTCCGGATCGTAGGCTGACAAAATATGATTAAACAATACCCGCTCATAATAACTTGCTTTGGCTGCATCAGGATACTGACAAAAAAGAGATTCAGTCAAGCGTAGCATATTCACAGAGTTACAAGTTTCCGGACCTCCTACCAAAAGTAGCCGATCGGCGAACTCCTCTTTCGGAAAAAAATGTTCCCCAGTACTGTTTCCCCCTATTACCCATGTATGATTCTGAGTTACAATATTCCAAAAATTAGTTGCTGCTGTCAGGAAACGTTGATCACCCGTAAACTGATAATACTTATGAAATCCCGTAAACTTTGGAATCTGCGTGTTAGCATGCCATCCAAAAAGAATATCCTTCCCCTCAGACAGAGGGCCCCACATCGCATGGTCGTTCAACCGACACGCCCAATCAAGAAAACGCTTCTCTCCGGTTAGTTCATAAGCCTCCACATAAGATTCATTGATAGAGCCATGTTCGCAGATAAGCAACCGCTGAATCTGATCATCTGTCAGTTTGTCCAACACTTGATATCCAAACCAATCAGCCAATCGGATTAATATAGGTAATGCCTCTTCCATTTGACATTGCGTATAGGCAGCAGAAAGCCCAAGAAGCATTTTATTAATCAGATAAACCGGAGCCCATGCACCGTTTACTGTAGGATTATTTGTTTTTATCTTTCCAGAAGCAACTTCAGCAAATAGCTTTCTACCACCTTTGAGCCCTAGTAAGAAACCATCCTTCCCTGCTTTTTGGCATAGTTCAAGTTCTTTCAGTACATACTTTAAACGTTTTAATAACCTTTTATCATCGGTTGACTGATACATCATAGAGACAGAAGAAAGATAGAATCCTAAAAAACCTCCGCGCAAAGGTCCGGCACCCCATACATCTTGTGATTCCCAACCTGCATAGGGTGCAGCTTTTGAAGGTAATCCTGCCTCTATTCGATAAAAATGCAATAATGAATCAGGATTCAACCATAGAAGATATTCCTTTCCTTTTCGTTGTAAATCAAGAAAAGGACTGTCCAGCAAACGTACTTCTCTTAATGGAAAATAAGATTCAAAAGTGACATCTGCAGGTTTACTCCCTCCATGTGACGCAGATACAACAGGCTCAAATGATCCAATAAGCAATAATAAGCTCAAAAGAACTTTTATAGATGTCTTTGTCAATACACCTTTGCGCATAAATATATCAATTATTTTAATTCTATCTTCTTTGCAAAAACTAATCGGACAGGGCCTATCAAACCCGATTCCAGCAAAGGTGAGTCTTTCCGATAATGTTTCCAGGTAGTGAATGCTACTCTTCCCCCTTCCGGCTTATTCACACCATTCTTATACCAATCCGGTAATTTTTTGATAGCACCACGACTTAATGCGGCAATACCATTTATACCACCTCCAGGTACATATTCATTCTCTTCCGGTAGTTGTTCATCACCAATCAAACGATTAGTCCACTGATTGGTTACTTTTATTTCCAATGTATTTTTGCCCGGCTTTAATACATCAGTAACATCAACCGAATACGGACGAGCCCACAAAATCCCTTTATTCACTCCATTGACAATCACTTCTGCCATCACCTCTACCGCTCCCAAATCAAGAAAGACAACTTTTTCATCAGACAACATAGAAGTCTTTATAACAAAGTCCGTCATATAGGTAGCTGTACCTGAGAAATACTTAACTCCTTCGTCTTCGTGTTTATGCAGAGAAAATAGTTTAGGCAGAGTAATCTTCTCTGGTGCCCCACAATCATCAGGAAAAGTAATCTCCCATTTCTGATTGAGCATTACGGGAGTTCCAACTTTTTCAACCTTTATTTTCTTCTTTACACCATCCGATGTTATAAAATCATAGTTTCCATCATGCCAAGCCAGCAGAAAACGATTATCTGCGTAAGGCACCCAATTCAAGGCTCGTTCATCTGCCTTTTTTACATATCCTTCAGCTGCCAAACGGGAAATTTCCTTGTTCGATAACACCCTCTGAAATAATACCGGAACAGACATATCTCCATTATAATAAGAGGCTCCTTCTTTCAAAGTAGTAGGATTCAACCCCGGATGAATTGTCTCCAGAGATCTCGTTTTATAAGCTACATACTCACCATTTATATAAATATGCGGAGCACCCTCTTTATATACCAAGCAAATATGGCTCCACCCGGAAATCGGCTTCTCTACTGCCATCTTAAACTCAGGGTATCCTTTTGCATTCTCCCACACAGCAACTCCGTTTCTACCTATAGCCATTCCACAAGTAGCATGTCCTGTGCCATATAGCAATTCCCCATGCGACGGATAGATAGCATAATATTCTGTCCAGGGATATGATATATATCCCATTGGATTATCCGTATTCAACATAGCATCCGATTCCGGTTTTACCCATAATGATATCGAGAAATCATCTTTTACACCAAAATATTTAGCCTGTTCCTGCTCTTCGACAGAAACAACTGAAGCATCCACCAGACACTCACTATCTTTATAAATAGAACGAATAGCTGTCTGTTCAGGAAGATCTGAACGAAATACAACAAAAACAGAACCGTATTCATCCAACTGGATAGGAACAGAGGTCATTCCTTCATTTTTCTGATATACCAAAGCACGTGACCTTTCGCCTGTTAGAGGATTCCAGAATTCCGGAACTTTTCCTTCTACACGAAAGTTACAAATTATGTCTTCCGGAGTCCGTCTCTGATTAGTTACAAAGTAGACATCTGTGTCTCCTATTTGCCTATGAATATACCGTATCGGAGCACTATTCGGATTATCTCCAACTTCAAAGTCTGGTTTTAGCTGAATCTGCCTGAATACCTGATTCAAATTCAAAGAAGCCTCCCAGAACACTCTACCTTTTCCAACATTACGGTCTATCATTGCAGTCGTATTCTTTCCCCATAATTCATTACAAAGTTGTTCAAATTCTTTTTCCTCTGCAATAGAATAAGACTGAAATCCCACAGTCTGATGAGGACGGGCACCAACAATAACCAAGCCCTGCTCTACCATCTCCCGAAGTTTCCTCAACAAACCCAATGTAATATACGACTGTTCTTGTAGAACAAGAATGCGATAACTCATCCCATCCGGAAGTCTTAACCGTCCCTGTTCTATCCATGCTCTATTCAGCAAGGTTTCCGTATTCATCAGATCATAGTCATATCCTTCCGGTGGCTCCGGGTTCAATTCATTCCGGTGTACTTTAGTATAGCCCACAACATTATCCCCCGTAAAGTATGCCAGGTCAGCAACAAATAAGCCTTCTTGCAAGAGAGTTTGACAACGATTTAGATAGTCCATCCAAGCGCGCGCCGGTTCCCACCAGGTGTTCGTCCGGTCGAAGTGTATTCCCCAAGGTCCTAAAGTCATAGCAGGAACAGCATTTGAATGAGGCTGCATTGCGTAACGATGAACTACCATCCGGTTAATTCCCTCTGTAAACGCCTTATCACCGACAGCCTTCAATGCAAACGGATATTCCTGCCATCGCCCCGATTCCGGCTCGGAAGTATAGGCCTCGGCACCTACTATTTTCTGTCCATTGATATGGGCAATAGAAGATGCCAGTTTAGCAGTACGACGCATCATCAGATTATTTTGGAAAATAGCGGATAGCCCATTCCAAAACTCTCCCATCACTCCATCCACTCGCGAACCTATCTGTAATTCTTCCATTGGTCCGCGATCATAAGGCTCACAATACGATACCAAACCATATTGATTACATAAACTCCTGAACTCACCATAATAGTTATCAGCCAGCAAATCAGCCTGTATACGACGAATATCCCATAAAAAGCGTTCTGTTATCTCTTTACTTCCTACAATTTTACCAGTCATAGCCGGCAAATATCTAATCAAATCGTATCCGGTTCTCTCACAGAATTCATCCTCAAATCCCGATGTCCAGTTCTGCATACCGACCTCCCAACTATCTATTTCCAGACCGATCTGAATTTGATGAACATAAGGTTTGATTAATGGATATAACAGGTCCATCATCTTATTAAAATGAAGTTGAATAGCCTGCTTACTAAATTTATCACATTCAAGTCCCACACCTGTATCCGGAGCCGCACAATTCTTTCTTCCCGTAGAAGTATGTCCCAAACGAATGATCGTCCAATTTCCCGAAGGTGCTTCCCAACTCAAACATCCGTTTGAATCAACCTGTTTAGTTAAATCAATCACATCCTCCGGATGAATAACTTGTTCTTTATCATACTCCCGTATATCAATCAGACCTTTATGATTGAAAACACTATTATTTAGTAATTGCCAATCAGAAAAACCTATTGGCTTCCCATTCCTAAAAGAAGGAAAAGCCAATATAGCCACATCTTTATAATATCCTAACTCCATGGCAGGCTGAGGCAACAAAGTATCTATCTGCTCTCCTCCCACCACTTCTATCTCACTCCAAGTTAATTTCTGCATTGAATATTCAGGAGTAATCCAAGGTCCTCCACTCGATGACCATCCCGGACAATTATGCATCACATAATCGATCCCCAAACGAGCAGCTTCTTTTACGGCATGTGCTTTTAACTCTGACCATTCCGAACTCAAATAAGTAACAGCCCCCTTCGGAATACCTGTGCCTCCTTCTAAATTAAAGACACCTCCTACTCCGATACGATGCATAGCCTCTAAGTCTTTGGTAATACCTTCCTTTGTTATATTTCCATTCATCCAGAACCAATATGTATAAGGACGGGCAGTCGAAGAAAGCTCAGTAAAGTCTTTTTCAAGATCAACCATTGATTTAGCTTTCACTAAATGAGTAGTCCCCGAAGGTAAAGGTAGTTTTTCGCCTACCGAGACAGGTTTACCGAAACAAGGAACACCAGATGCATCAAAAGTGAACTTCTGTAGACGGATATCACGTTTCCAACCAGGTGTTTTCTCTCTTTTTGAATGATAACAGATATAATATTCCCTATCATCAGGTGAAGTTGTAAAGCTAGCATGTCCAACTCCAAGCACTTGATTAGTTCCCTCAAATACCGGCTTCTCACTCTTAATCCAACTCTCTGGATCTAAGAGGTCTGCATCCGAATCTTTCAGACGCAAATAAGATAGTTTATATGTATCCAGCCACGACTGACCACACGAATAAACAATAAATACATCTTTCTCATGCTTCAATATTTGCGGTCCCTCATTCAATGGCAGTTCTCCCTGTTCATAATAACGATCCGGTGAAGATATTTTCACTCTTCCGGAGGCCATAGTCCAAGGATTTACCATTTTGGCTATGTAAAGGTGTTGCTGAGTTTTGTCAGTTAACTCATTACCTTCCCAACCAGACCAAACTGCATATAGTTGTCCTTTATGATCCAACAAAGTCATATCAATCGCCCATCGATTATTTTCCCAATCCCCTAGAGCATCACCTGTAAACAGCATTCCTTTATCAACATACTTCCCCATTGCATCTGATGTAACGGATTCCAACACACCTGCTTTCTGATGAATGAAAGGAGGACCACTATATCCTGCGGCATAATAGATATACCATTTACCTTTCCAGAAATGAAGTTCAGGCGCCCAAACACAAGTTGAGTTCCATTGTCCTTTCTCTGGTACCTTCCATACACACACTGGAGGATTTATCTTATGAAGGTCACGCGAACGAGATACCCCTATACCACCCGGGACCCCACTACAATAATAATACCATCCTTCATGCTTTATCACCCAAGGATCAGCACCCGAAGATAGAATCGGATTTGTATAATAACCATCATGTTCTTGTCCATAGACCATCGTCGAACAGATAATCATTATTATCCAAAAAGATAATCTTTGTATCATTTAAAATAAGATTTTCAATTCAGCTTTTCTTTTAAAATATCTCTTTTATAGCGCACTAAGGCCTCAACATAATAATAATCGGCATAGGTTAATGGTACATCAACTTCTGCCTTACCTGGATTATTACCTACAGAATGCTTTAGGATAAAATTACAATTTGTGCCAGGCTCCGCCAAATATTCCGGCGAAGAAAGGGTTTTCAACTGTGTTTCTGCAACAGAGAGACATTGCTTCGAAAAATCCCCTTCTGTATACAGACTGAGTTCAATAAAAGCAGAAGCCATCAATGCACCAGCAGAGGCATCGCGAAGTTCATTAGGAATATTAGGAGCATCAAAATCCCAATATGGAATCTTATCTTCAGGCAGACGGGGATGATTTATTATGAATTTAGCAACATTGATGGCATGCCGCAAATACTTCTCCTGCCCTGTTTCACGATACATCATAGTATAGCCATACAATGCCCAACCTTGCCCACGCGCCCAACATGACTCATGTGCATATCCCTGACAAGTATTCTTCTTTTCCGGTAAACCGGAAATAGTATCATAAGAAATTACATGATATGAGCTATAATCTGATCGGAAATGATATTTCATCGTCACATCCGCATGTGACTTAGCTATTTCTTCAAATTTAGGATTATCAGAGTTCTTAGAAGCCCACATTAACATCTCCAGATTCATCAAATTATCAATAATTACCGGATACTCCCACACCTTCTGATTCCAGTCCCAAGAACGGATGCAACCCACCTGTGGACGAAAACGGGTACTCAACGATTCAGCCCCCTGCAATAAAGTCTTTCTATAATCATCATTACCTGTCAAGCGTAATCCATTACCAAAGCTACAATACAACATAAATCCCACATCATGATTATCAGTAGTATATTTCTGGTTTTCTATCCGTTTTGTATAGTTCTCAGCATACATTTTCAAAGAATCATTGCCATTCACCTCGTACAGATACCATAATACACCGGGGAAAAAGCCACTTGTCCACCAATTGGATTTTGATGTCATCAACTTACCATCCTTGCCAATTGTACGAGGTAGTTTTCCTTCTTCATTCAATAAATCCTCAGCCATAAGCTTTGACTGTACAGTTGCCGTTTGTAAACTGTTATTCACGAGAGTACTCATTTCGCTTTTCGGAGTTGAACAACTACAAACTGTCAAAAGCAAAAGAGATGCAATGATAGATGAACTTACTTTCATTTATATATTCTTTTAAATTATTTCTATAATTGAGATTTCCTGGTCTTAATCTGAGCCTCAAGTTTATCTCTTTCTCTACTCAAATATGGGCAATGCACCTTGTTTTCATTCTCCGATGCATCCAATTGGCGATCAAATATCATCCGGGCTACAACCGAATCTCCTTGCAGCCAAATAGTGCTACTATATTGCTCCGAAACAATATTATACCCACCTTTCCACTGAATAAAGGCGTATTGTTTTGTCTTTTTCCCACTGTCTTGCAAAATAGGCACAAAACTCTTTCCCTGTAATTGGTCCTTAGGCATTGGCACTCCACACAACTCGCACAAAGTTGGATAAATATCGACAAATTCTACAATTCCTTTTGCTTTGCCACCTCTACAATGAGGAACACGAACAATCAACGGAGCACGAGTTGCATGATTCATTAGATTATGTTTTCCCCAGAATCCATGTTCCCCTAAATGCCAACCATGGTCACCTAATATTACCACTATTGTGTTCTCAGACAGTCCCAAACGATCAAGTTCGTCAAGTACCAGACCAATCTGTGCATCAATATAACTCACACATGCATAATAGCCATGCTTAGCTTCTCGCTGGAAAGTCTCATCTTTAGTTGTAACAAATTTCCCATACCCACGAATTTCACCGGAAGAAGTAACCTGTTTAGGTAAAGCTTTCGGTCTATAAGGATTTTGGGCGAGGTGTATTTCTTCTCGCCGATATAAATCCCAGTATTTTTTGGGAGCATTGAAAGGCAAATGCGGTTTCCAAAAACCGCATGCAAGAAAAAACGGTTTTTCCTTTTTATGCAAACGCCTTAAATCCGCAATTGTCTTTTGCGCCACTCTACCGTCTATGTAAGTTGTATCAGCAACATCAGCCGACTCACAGAAAGGACCTCGTAAAGTTTTAGGATGAACATAACGGGAAGACTCTTCATTCTGCCATAATTCCCACTTGTTATATTCAGCCCAATCCTTACCATATCCATCAGGATGCACTCTCCATGGAGCTTCCGACCAACTATCAGCATGATCCGTTATATTATGAAATACTTTTCCATTAGAAACGACATAATATCCGTTCTTCTTAAAGCATTCCGGAAGTGAAAGAGCCTCCGGACAATCTTTCTCCGCACTGGCATCAAACGCAGTAAAACGATTCGGGTAACGAGGATACATTCCTGTAAACAGACTTGCCCTGGAAGCCCCGCTTACAGGAATGTTACAATATGCATTCTGAAAGACCGTAGCTTGCTTTGCCAAGCTATCCAGACGGGGAGTCACAATATCTTCTATTCCATAACATCCCAATTCAGGACGCATATCATCGGCAATAATAAGCAAAACATTCATCTTATTATTCTGTCCATGGAGATGAACAGAAGACGACAAAACAATCACACTTACAAAACAAAAAGGTTGAGTGTATTTCATAGCCACATCCTCCAGAATACTAAAACTATATCATTTAAAGTTTACCCCTTCGAAAGAGAATTTATTTTTAACATCATTCTTATATTCCTTCAGATAGGGAGAATAGGTTTTTACTCTGACTTGCTGTTTCTTCACGTCTATATCCACAATACGCAAGAAACCGGTTTGCCCTCTGTTCGTCCCTTTCACTCCATCTTGAAAATTGGCTAACATCTGATACACTTTATTACCATGATCACCTATACTGACTAAGGTCCCAACACCGCTATTCAGTACATGCCCACTGAATACAAAAAGAATATTAGGATATTTACTAACCAACTTATCCCACATTTGCTCACCGTTATTCACCGCATTTTCACCGGTATCTTTGCCTAAACCGTATTTCTGCGGCAGCCAACGATCGCCTTCTCCCATACGTGTATCATCCGAGTACATATATGCATGCGTATTGATAATCACCTTATGATGCGGATGTTTCTTCACAATCTCACTTGCCCAGTCAAGCACACTATTACGAGGTCCAAATTCCAAACAAAGAATCAGCCATTTCAATCCGGCTGCCTTGAAAGTATACCACACATTATCCATTTTCCCTTCTTCAAATGCACCACCGAAATTTCTCTTCTTACTGTATTTATCATAAGGAAAATATCGATTGAAGAGTTCCGAATCTCTTTTATTCGAATTTTTACCTAAATCGTGATTTCCCATTACAAAAGCATAAGGAACTTGGTTGTCCATAGTATTCAAAGCGGCAGCTGCAACCTCCCACTCCTTATCGACATTGTGATCAGTCATGTCCCCCTGTTGCAAAACAAAGTCAATACTATCTGCATGATCTATTGCCCATTGAGTTTGCGATTTTAAAATATCGGGATAAAGCCGTGAATAAGTTTGTATATCCGGCAACAAAACCAGTCTGACCTGTTTTTGTGTTTTACAACCCGAGAAAATAAAAACTGCCGTAGTCAATAAAGCTATCCATTTCATTTGTTTTTTCATCTGTTTCTACTTTTTATTCAACTTTCTCAGAAGTTTATTTAGTTATATCTACTTTCTTTTCAATACTTCCCTAAAACTTAATCCTAGTTTTTAATAGAACCGTCCTTCTTTATATCTCGGCTCCCACTCCATATTTTGACTGAGGACCATTCTTCAGGTTTGGCCGTCCAAAACTCATCATCCGCTTGCAAACCTAAAGGTAGAAAAATAAACGTACACAGATAATTGCTGCCTGTGGATACATATCTATCGGCTATCTCCGGTTGATGTCCACAGAATCCCAGGTTCAACCATCCGTCTTTATCAAATGTTCCCTTAATTAACTGTCTTTTCATCACCTTAGTCAATGCACAGCGTACCTGTGCTGGTTTGATATGTTCCGGTAATAATTTCATCCAGGAAACTTGAGCTAATACCTGAAAAGCCCCAAAACGATATCCCATCGACCTGCCCAACACAGGATAAGTACCTTTCGGAGAGATCATCTTTTCTTGTTGATCGGCATAACGGATCAATCGTTGTAACTGTACATCATAAAAATCGGCTCCTTCAACTTCATGCTTCTTCATAATTGACAATACATCTATCAACATAGGCTGGATCACATAACTATTATAATAATCCAGATGGAAGTTGCGTCCGTCACCATACCAGCCATCTCCTTTGTACCATTCTTTATGTCTTTTTAATGCATAATGAATCGGTTTCAATTCACATTCACCTGTAAATTCCAATAGAGCAGCCTCAATTGTAGCAGAAAACATCAACCAGTTAGATTCCGAGGCTTTGATTCTACGGGAAGCTTTCAGTTCTTTGATAATTCTCTCCTGAGTCACTTTATCCAACTTCGGCCAAATCTGATCCTTCGAACGTAATAACCCCTGTGCAAAAAAAGCCGCATCTACCAATGGTTGTCCACCAGGTCCATCAAAACGCATATAATCCGGAGAATCCGGATTCACAGCATTGGATATAGATTTCACCACCAGGTCAGTATATTTAGCACGGAGTTGTCCTTCTTTCGTGCCATCAGGAGGTAAGTTTAACCAAGCAGAAATGCCATTAAAGGAACGCCCTAAAGCTTCCAAATGTGTTACATTCTTTCTGGTATTGCCATTATTCAATCCATCAAAGGTTTCAACAGGCATGTTCTTTCTCAGAGTATTCTGACTCAAGTTTGTATAAAGAGGATCAATGATTTTAATCATTGTCTTCACCCAGTACTCACGGTCCTTACCCGGTTTTGCCTGAGCAAAACCGGTAAACAATAGCTGGACCAAACATAATAATATTACTACTTTACGCATTCTTTCTATCCTCTTTATTTAATTTCAAATTCATCCGATTCACTATAGAAATAATCGATAGCAGTTTCTTCCGGCAAATAAACAGAACGATAAATAATACGATTGCCTGCAAAATCATCTATCTTAATCTGCGTCTCGGGTGTTTTCAGAATCACCGTTTTATCCCCTCCATCAACACTCATATAAGTAATTTCAGAACCAAAGAAAGTCGGTTCAAGCGAAGCTGCAAAAGTAATGGTCAACACATCGTTTTTAAAAACTGCCGTCTTTACTTTTGTATTAAACAACAACTTCTCATAAACATCACCATATACAGTACAAGGAACTTCTGACATAATAGAAGAATTACCATGAGTATCATATGTGCAAACTTCAAAGACATACGAACCCTCCGCCAAATCCTTCACTATAACCTGTGTTAGACCAGCCTTATCAGTTAATTGTAATTCAGTGGATCTCGTTCTGTTTTCCCAGAAGATTTTAGCTGTTTTAGCACGTGGATCAAGCAACTTCTGCCACTCAAGCATAGCTCGGTTACGTCCGGCATACGCTTTCAACGAATCCACTTTTCCTATATAAACAATAGGTCCTTCTTCAATAAACTCTTTATATGTTGCATCCATGCCATCACAAGACGCCAAAGTACCTATAAATAAAAATACAAGAGCAAAATTCTTAAATAGTCTCATAGCATTATTTCTTTTTACTTATTACTAATTATGCTTTGCACCGAAGAATGTTAGTTCGTGAAGATGCATGTAGCGTGTATTTCCCCAAGTGTCATTCGTCCTGAAACGAATGTAACGAACAGCAGGAGCATTATCCGGAATAATAAAATTCTCACCATTCTTTGCAGCTTCCTGATCTTCAGCTGTTAGAGCATCATTAACACCACCACCTGAAGGTTTCACTGATTCATATTCTGATAGCAATACCCACGAATCATCAAAGCTTCCATCCGGATTCGGACTAGTACTTCCCCAAATTTCAAAATGTTTCGGATGACCAGCCTTGAACGTATTGCCATATTTACCCGGATAATAACGTGAAACCATCACAAAACGACTTAATTTATAATTCTCTCCCATATCAAAAGTAAACCATTGAGGCATTACCGTTGTCGTCTTAGTCTGAAAACAAGGGTCTGCATCTGTTATTCCATCCCAAAGTCGTGTCATATCATTCCCTTTTGTGACCTCATTCCATGAATGGCATTCATAAGAGTCGGTCGGTAAAGCCATCTTTCTGAACAAAGACTTATCACATTGTTCTTCATAGAGAGGAGTTTCAGTTACATACAATGTATCCGAAAGATGCCCCCATCTATCTCTGACAAATATACCAAAATCTGTAGTAACAGCATCAAGACCACGTACATAAAAATCTCCACCTTTAGCTTCAGTATAATGCATATATACCTGTGTCCAAATACCCTCTGCTTGTTTTTTTATAACGCCCAGTCCAAGCTTCGCTTTTTCCGGATTATCAAAATTCACTCTGATACCGCCAAATGTTTCGGCTGAAACCAATGTTCCACGAACTTTCTGATAAGGAGGTGTATCAGGATTCACTTTCACGACTAACGGAGAAGACACAACCTCACCATAACTAACAGAATAAAGCTCAATATCATATTCCCCCTTAGTCGGGAAACCTTCCACTACCAAAGAATCTGTGTAGAAAGAAGCATTAACTGTGCGGACCATGTTATCAACCTTATAACTGGCCCGAACATATTTCAGATTCTGATCATCCGGTAAGTCATAATAGATAATTGCCGCACCAGGCAGATTCTTTACCGTTGCGTTCAACACCTGTGCCGGAGGCATTGTACTTCCTGTCGGTTCGTTCAAATCAGCATTATCAGCACAAGCAGCTAAAGCCACTCCTATATAAAGCAAACCATATTTATATAATTTCTTCTTCATAACGTCTTAAATTTAAAGTTTACCACCCATAATTCTGTACTAGATTTTTATTCGAATATAATTCCTTATCTAATATCGGCCAGAAATAGTTTCTTATTCTGAATTCTTGAGCATAAATCAATTGTTCTGTATAGTAATCCTCATTTGTGCTATATTGAGTATTCCATCCTGTAATAGGCTTATTTTGTTCCTGATATGCCAACTTCCATCGACGCAAATCCCAGAACCTCTGAGCTTCAAAGGCTAACTCAATACCCCGTTCTTGTTGGATAATCTCACGTCTGCCGTCTACTGTTTCATATTTCTTGTTATTCGTGTATGTATCCCAACTCTCTTCTACTCCTTCCAAACCTGCTCTTTCTCTGATCAAGTCGACCCAGGTCAGAACATCTGTTTTAGAAGCACCACTCTCATTCAAAGCCTCGGCATACAACAAGTATAAGTTTCCTAATCTCATCACAGGAAATGGATAAGTAATCTTGGTAAACCCACTAGTCTGTCCTACAACACTTTTAAAGTGAACTAGTTTTTTAGGCCATATACCAGTTTCATTCCATGAGTTTGATATCTGATTAGCAGCAGACTGTCCTTGCTTACATTGTACATAAATCGGCTTCGTTTCATCCGTTACACCCTGACCGAACCAAACTGCACCGTCAAATCCTAAACTTGCATAGTAGCGAACTTCTCTGTCAAAATTGATATTGGCTGTTGTATATCCTTCTTTTATAAAGTATTTATCATCAGATGTTGCCTTTCTCAATTCTAAGCGATCATCATAGTTCCAGGTTTTATCTTCCGTGATAGGTACTCCATTTTTTGTGTAGAATAAATCAGCTATTTTCAGAGGAACAGCCAGATTACCACCAACACTTGCATTCCCTTCTTTTCCTGGTTCCAAACCGCGTGGAATCGCATGATCCTGCAATTGACCGATAATACTATTTGAATTAGCCCAGATAATTTCCTGATTCCATTTCTCTGTTACAATATTACGGATATTCATTTTTGCCCGTGTCTGATCAGATATAGTGTACTCAAGAGAAGTATATTTATATAAATCATGTCCCTGAGCCTTTAAAAATTCAATAGCTTGTTTACATGCTTCTGCTGCATCTATCCAACGTTGCTTCTTATCTTGTTCCGATTTGTTAGGATTAAATATCTCAATGCCCCTTGAATCGGTATATCCTTTATAATCTGCATTTCCATTAAATAAAGGACTGGCAGCAGTTACCATCACCTCTGCTCTTATAGCCATTGCAATTCCTTGAGTAATTCGTCCCAGTTCTTCCGCCTCATTCATTATCTTATCTGGCAAATGGTTGCTGTCGATAATTTCAGTCAATGTGTTAATCACATAATCAAAACATTCATCTATTGTATTTCTAAAGACTTTTACCTCTTCTTCACCAGCATTCACCGGAATATTCTGGTCCATAATAGGAATCGGACCATACATTCTGATCAACCAATAATGATAGTAGGCTTTCAGAAAACGTACTTCTGCTGCCCAACGATCCTTTTCAGCCTGTGTCATATCAGGCACCTTCTGGATATTCTCCAAAAAAATATTACAGTCACTGATTCCCTGATATAAAGACTTGTTGTTTTGCTGATCGGCTCCCGTCCAGTAATCACAACGCGGTCTTGCCGAACTTTGCATATTATGTGAAATATACCAGGCATGCACGTGTGCTGCACTACGGAAAGACTCCGTAATATACAATTCATCACCACCGGCAATCGCAGGATTTGCCTCCAATAGTCCATGAGCTGGAAGATAGTAATAACAGGTAAACAGATATTTCTCTGCTTGCGCTCTCATTGTAAATGCATTATCGATTGTGGCGATATCATCCGGAACGATATCCAGAAATGAATCACAGGAGGATAAAACGATAATCAAACAATTCAATATTAATAATTGTAATTTTTTCATTTTATATCAGATTTAGAATGTTAAATTTAGTCCAACATTATATACTCTCTGCACAGGGTAACCTAAACCGGCACCTGCCATTTCAGGATCCCAAAGTTTAAACTTGCTGAAGCACAATAAGTTGTTTCCTGTAACATAGAATCGAAGATTCTTAATACCGACTTTATTAGTTACCTTTTCAGGAATCGTATATCCGATTTCTAACTGTTTCAGACGCAAGAACGAACCATCACGCATGAACCATGTGCTCGTTTTACTATTATTTTCAATAGAAGTCGGGCTTAATCTCGGCCACACAGCATACGCATCTCTATTATCTTCCGACCAATGACTATCTGCAATAAACTTAGCAAGTGCATTATGGCCTACCCTATTTCCTACAACTTTCGTATCAACTGTATTAAAATACGGAGAAACATTATTATAGTCAATCCAGAATGATTCTCTGGCCAATCCTTGGAAGAATACAGATATATCCCAATTCTTATATCCATAAGATGCACCAAAACCATATACAATTTCCGGCTCTTTCGGATATCCGATAGGTACTTGGTCGAGGTCAGTAATCTTACCGTCTTTATTTACGTCACGATATTTAATATCACCCGCACCATATTCTCCGAATTGTACAGGAGAGTTAGCCACTTCGTTATCGTCTACAAACAAACCTTCTGCAATATATCCCCAAGTTTGATTGGTAGGATAACCGACTTTTTGTTTCCACCATGCTCCCGGATATTCATAGTCTTCGTACACCATATATTCGCTAGTTGCATAAGTAAAGTTTCCTCTCAACTGCAACCATGATTTGTTTGCAAAATATTTATTATAGTCCAGTGATAAGTCAACGCCACTTCCTTTAGCTTCACCTAAGTTTGCATAAGGCTGCACCCAAAGTCCCATAGATGCCGGAATAGAAGCGCGCTGCTGCAAAATACTCTTACGGCGCTCTGTATAATACTCAGCTGTCACATTCAAATCATCAAACAGGGTAAATTCAAGTGCAAAATTTGTTTTTGTAGACTTCTCCCATGTAATTTCAGGATCAGAATAACGTTTCACAGAAATACCATCACGATGATAATCAAAGTTATATCCGAAATTTGCTCCATATTTACTATCATTCATGTTAATATCGGACAGATACAAGAAACGCCCACTTCCGATAGCATCATTACCGACTATACCATAAGAAGCTCTCAACTTCAATTTGGACACAACACTCTTAAACGGGTCCCAAAAAGATTCATTAGAAACAACCCATGCCAGACCAGCAGAAGGGAAGAAGCCAAATCGTTTACTTTTGTGGAAGCGTTCAGAACCATTATAACCAAAGTTGAACTCTGCAAAATAACGATTATTATATGCATAAGTAAAACGACCGGATAAACCGACATTGCGATAAGGCAAAGATGCCTGAAGCGATCCTGCATTTGGCTGAAGATTATTTCTCAACTGATAAACCAACAATCCGCCTACTCCGTGTTTTCCAAAGTCACGATTATAATTCAATGCTGCTTCAATATACATATTGGCTGTAATGCTTTTACCTCCCGGATCATAAATCAAATACTCCGAACCTTCATCCGGATTGATAATATCGATAGCATAATCACCAGTCAGATAATCATAATTAGTCATCTTATAATAATACGGATTCAGCTTACGTGAAACATCATAACTGGAAATACGGGAAGTATTGAACAATAAGCGGGCTGATAAACCTTCTGTCAAGAATTTCAAGTCTTGCTTTACTTCAAACTGTGCACTCAGGTTAGAACGTCCTGATTCTTTATATCCCCTTACCATTTCTGCATATGGATTCAGATACTGTCCATTTTCAGCATTACCAAACAAAGTATGCTTAGTGTATGCATGAGCCTCATCTTTGGGATATTTGGCAGGAAACAATACCGGGTTGCTTTTCATAATCAGATTATACATGGCAGAACCACCATACAATGGACCATTATAATCATCAAATACACCACTTAAACGTACAATCAATTCTGTAGTTTTAGTAGCATTAATATTCACATTAGAGCGAAGAGTATAAACTCTCTGTTTAATGTTATTATTAAAATTGCTATTCTTATCAACCTCCAGAATACCATTATCCTGACTATAGGAAGCTGCCACATAATAACGTGCCACATCGCCACCACCTGTAATATTCAAGTTTACACGCTGGTTCATCGTAAAGTCCTTCAATAATTCCTTTCTCCAGTCCGTAGCCGGATAAATCACAGAACCGGAGCCAGGTACAGTATTGTCTATTTTCTCTTCGGAGTACATCAACGGTGCTAACGGATTACGTGTCAAATAGGCCTCATTGTGCAGACGCATATAAGTAACAGGATCTGCCAAGTCAATCTCCTGAGTTGGAGCAGATATTGAGTTCTCAACTCTCAAGCTTAATCGCGCCTTACCTTTCTGACCTTCTTTCGTCTTGACCAAGATAACTCCATTCGCACCACGAGCACCGTAAAGCGCTGTAGCAGTAGCATCCTTCATAATAGAAAAACTAGCGATATCATCAGGCTGCAAACGAGCTAAGTCAGTAGAAGTCAATTCAATGCCATCAATTAAGATTAAAGGGTCCTTTTTATAACCGAAAGTAGTAACACCACGAACGAAGAAAGAAGCATCATCTACACCGGGCTCACCTGTTCTTTGATAAGAAATCACACCTGCAATACGCCCGGCAAGTGCATTGGTCAAGTTACTCGACGGTGTTTTCAGTTCTGCAACTTTTACCGTTGAAATAGCTCCGATAACGCTTTCCTTTTTCTGTGTACCGAAAGCCACAACCTCAACTCCCTCCAACATCTGGGAATCTTCATACAAGATTGCATTTATCGTTGTTTCACTCCCTACTGTTTTGGTCAGTTTCACATAACCTACATAACTAAATTCCAGAATAGCGCCTTTAGAAACGTTAGCCAATGTATAATTACCATCCAAATCAGTCACGACTCCGGTAGTCGATCCCTTCACCAATACAGATGCACCAATAATAGGTTCTCCATCTGTACCCAAAACCTTACCTTTAATCGTCATTCCTTTCTTTTGCTGCTGAACAGTCTGGATATCGTCAGCTGCATACACAACAGATACAGAAAGAAAAGAAAAAGCTGCCAGACATACGCCGGCGATCCATAGCCGCCTTTTCAGGCATGCACTTAAATCTCTTGTTTTTGTTTTCATAATTATTAATAAAAAGGTTATTTCATTTTCAACATTTCAATACCAGCCATCAGAAATGCACCAACACCATACACTTCGGTCATGTCTTTAGTGACTTGTTCGGGAGCAGCGCTGACAGGCTGAACATATCCAAGCATACCATCCTCATGAACATAGCTCTTCAATGCTTTCCATCCCTTTTGAGCAGCTTTCTTGTACTTCTTACCTTTCAGTATCCCCTGATTAATTCCCCATCCCAAACCATAGACAAAGAACCCGGAAGCACTGTTTTCCGGCGAGGGATACGATTCAGGATCAAGCATACTCGCATGCCAAGAACCATTCTTATCCTGGCATTTGATGACGGATGAAGCCATCTCTTTGTAGATATTCAGATAATAATTATAAGTCGGATGCTCTTTGGGAAGTGTTTGTAATAACAAAGGCAGTCCGGCAAATACCCAACCATTACCTCTACCCCAAAACACTTTCTCACCATTCTTCTCCTTTTTCGGGATGTACCTTCTGTCACGGTAGTACAATCCTGCATCAGCGTCATATAAGGAATCTGTAGCTTCTCTAAACTCACGGTCCATAAAATCCAAATAGTTTTTTTCAGGATGCAGTTTGTTCAACTGTCCATAGACAGGAGGAGCCATAAATAAAGCATCACACCATGACCAACGCTCCGACCAGTTTTTTGCACCCAACCATAAACGAGCTTTCGAAGGCTTAGCCACTATCGAATCTACACGTGCGATAGTAGGCTGAATCATTACCGGATCATGATACTTCTCATACATACGGATATACATCTGTGCTATCACAAGATCATCCGCATGGTAGAGCCTTTTCAAGAATCCCCAACGATGCTTTTTCCCAATCTGCATCAGAAAGTCATAATAGCGGGAATCTTGTGTGTAGTCTGCCCATTCCACCATGCCACGAAACAAAACGCCATTAGTCCATGCAAGATCATGATGCTTTACTTTCGTCTGATGATCGATCTGCCACATGGCAACTTTGTCGATTAATGCGCGGTCCTGGTCTTTCTTACTTCTAGCATCAACAGTCGTAAAGACTGCAAACAAGGTTAAAATCAAAATTAGTGTCTTTCTCATAAGTATAATATATAGTTTTGCTATTTAGTTGTTATTTTAAAGAATTGCAAATCTCTGTGTTCATCTTCTTCAATTTTGACTCATCGAGTTTTATCACTTTACGGTCATAAGTCATTAAACCATTTACTTCAACTTCAACATCAGTAGTTTGTGTATAGACAGCTGCAGAAAATCCACGGGAAATCATATCTTTCAGTATTCCGGCATATTTCAGATATTCTGCTGTAGCTTCTGCGGAAGTATTGAACTGGATATATCCCCAATTACGATTCGGCTCCCAGAGATGATCTTTCAACACCAGGCCGATACCTCCGTATTCGCCTAAAACAGTAGCCCTTTGCGCATCATACAGAAACATTTCCGGTCCCGGATAGTGATGCAGATCAAGCATATCACCACATGTATAATGATTGCCTCCACTTGCCGGATTTACCAACCGGGAAGGGTCATATTGCTTTGTCCATTCGGCAATTTCCCGTGTCTTGAATTGTCCCCATGCTTCATTGAAAGGTACCCAAGTACCAATACAAGGATAAGAATAAAGACAATCAATCACTTCCTTCCATTCTTTACGATACGTCTCTTCCGATTCAGCAGAACGAGTCAACTCCGTTCCCTCAAAATATTTTCGGTTTTGCCACTCCGGGCTTTTATCTCCACTAGGCATATCCTGCCATACGATAAGCCCTATCTGGTCACAGTAAGTATACCAACGTGCAGGTTCTACTTTGATATGTTTACGAATCATATTGAAACCAAAATCCTTAGTTTTCTCAATGTCATAGCGTAGAGCTTCATCTGTAGGAGCCGTATATAATCCGTCCGGCCACCAGCCCTGATCTAAAGGACCAAACTGGAACAAGTCTTTATTATTCAACTGTAAACGCACAATACCATGTTCATCTCTTTTCATCGAATACTTGCGCATAGCAACATAGCTTTTTATTTGATCCACCAGTTTCCCCGCAGAAATCAAAGATACTTCCATCTGATACAGAAAAGGACTATCCGGCGACCAGAGCTTTGCATCAGCAGGCATGGGAATCTCAACCGGCAAACCATTTATAGAGGTTCCCATAGCCACCAGATGCTTTCCATCAAACACTTTTACCTCCAGCCTATCCGACTGTCTATTGCTATCCGTTTCAACTTTTACCTTTATCTTATTTGTATCTATGTCGGGAGTTGTCTTTACACCTGCAATATAATGCTCGGACACCGGTTCCAGCCACACAGTCTGCCATATACCGCTTACCGGAGTATACCAGATGCCACGAGGGTTACTAACTTGCTTTCCCCGAGGTTGAAATCCTTTATCTGTAGGGTCCCAGACTTTAACCGTCAGGGTATTCGTTGATTTCTCCAAAGCTTCAGTCACATCAAAAGTAAACGGAGTAAAACCACCGGTATGTTCACCTACTTTTATATTGTTTACCCACACTTCAGTTTTCCAATCTACTGCGTCAAAATGGAGCAATACTCTCTTGCCTCTCCAACTGGAAGGAATATTAAATACACGTTGGTACCATAATTCTTTTTCCATCCCCAAAGTTTTTCCTACACCGGAAAGACTTGATTCAATAGCAAAAGGAACTAATATCTTTCCATCAAACGTAGTCGGAGCAGATTGTCCTAAAGGTAATACGGCATAGTTCCATAGCCCATTCAGATTCTGCCAATCCGAACGTTCCATAATAGGACGCGGATATTCCGGCAATACATTATTCACATCGACCTTTTCTGCCCAAAAAGTTCTGATTTTATCTCCCGCAGGTTTCCACTGCGCCAATAAAATTTGAGAAGAGAATAAAAGAACTGTACCCAAAAGTGTTAAATGTTTGATCATATATAATTAGATTATTGTTTCGACTAATTGACACAGGCAAAATTAGCGGATGAGATAGTTTTTGGGTAATATAAATATCCCAATAAATCGCAATAATGTCTCAAATAGAAGAAAGAATAGCAAATCTATACCAAATGAAACAGGAATGAGATAATTGTTTCATATACCACATAAAAGCACATAAAATATTGCAATAAAAAAAGAGGCAGATAAGCTATATATACGCAATATGCAGGATCTATATGCCCTGTACATTGTGTATATATGCGCAATGCAACGGGGATATATATCCTGCATGTACGAGATACTATCTAACCGGCAAAGTCTTTCGGCAATACTCCAAACTGTTTCTGGAAACATTTAGAAAAATAGGAAGGCGAGTTAAAACCTACCATATAACAAATCTCATTCACACGCCCATTCCCCTCTTTCAATAATTGGGCAGCTCGTTTCAACCTTTCCAGCCGCAAGTATTCATTCGGGCTCAGATCAAGTACTCCTTTTATTTTCCGATAAAAATTAGAGCGACTCATATTCAATGAATCGACTATATCATCCATACTAAAATCAGGATTATGAAAGTTACCCTGAATGATTTCATTTAGTTTTTTCATAAATTCTTCATCAGCTTTTGTCAAAGCCATCGTATTGGCCGCAACAAAAGGCGATTGTGCAAAAGCCTGACGCAGTTTCTCACGACTATTAATCAGATTGGCGATGCAAGCCTGTAGATATTCAACAGAGAAAGGTTTTTCAATATACGCATCCGCCCCTAATTCCAATCCCTCTATCTTAGATTGAATATTTGTTTTAGCAGTAAGCAGAATCACCGGAATATGACTATAATCCAGTTTAGACTTAACCACCTTGCACAACTCAAATCCATCCATACGAGGCATTACAACATCACTTACCACCAATGTGACTTCCTGATTATCCAGCACTTCCAATGCTTCCAATCCATCTTTTGCAGTCAAAACGATGTAATTATCTTCCAATTGACGAACAACAAAAGACAGCATATCCTGATTATCATCCGCTACCAGTATTACAGGCCTATTTGTCTTACTTTCCCCCTGTTCTATCCGACGTTCTACCGTTTTACTCTCTTCCACAGATTTATGTTCTGAAGCTAGTTTTATCACACTATCCTGTTCTACAGGCAGCGACAAACAAAAAACGTTGGCTTCTTCACTTTCCAACATCGTCAAGTTTCCCCGATGCAATTCAGCCAATGAACGCGAAAGAGCCAATCCAATTCCCGTTCCGGTAGTAACTTTACCATCTTCCTTCTCATTGAAGCGAACAAAAGGTTTAAAAATCTCTTCCTTCATTTCATTCGGGATAATAACTCCGTCATTCACAGAACGAATATAAAACATCTTATTTTCTCCCGTCCCATTTATTTCCAAGTACACATGCACATACGTTTCTGCATATTTCACAGCATTATTCAGCAGATTACTAACAATTTTAGTAAATGCCTCCTTATTTACATGAGCATAGAAATCCTGTACCGGTACATTTAGAATGAAATCCAATTCTCTTTGCTTCGCCAAAGAAGTAAAACGTTTATGAGTTTCTTTCAATACCTCCGTAATATTACATTCAGCAAAGTTCAATCGGAAACCCTGACTCTCCGTCTTGCGGAAATCCAACAATTGGTTCGTCAGACTTAGTAGCCGTTCTGTGTTCTGCTTCATTATATTCAAGTCTTCACGCGTCTCCGAGTCCACTGACTTTTTCAAAAGAATATTTTCCAACGGACCATTAATCAACGTCAAAGGAGTACGTATCTCGTGTGCTACATTAGTGAAAAAATCTATTTTGGCATTATACACTTCCCGTTCCTTTTCCTGCTCAAATTTCTCCATTTGACGACGATGTTTTCTATTGGTGCGACGCTTAAAATAAAGAACCAAATAGACAGAACATCCAATAATCAAAAGTACATAAATGCAATAAGCCCAAACAGAAAGATAAAAAGGAGGTAGAATCTGGATACTTAACGAGATTTCATTACTATTCCATACACCATTGCTATTGGCGGCCTTTACCCGAAATATATAATGACCATAACGCAGATTAGAATAAGTTATCAGCGGGCTTTCGCCTACAGATAGCCACTCATCGTCAAATCCTTCTAATTTATACTTCAATTTATTCATTCTCGGAGCTTGATATCCTAGAGCTGAAATACGAAAAGAGAAGGAGTTCTGATCAGCCCGAAGTACTATCTTATCAGAGAAAGTTATACTCTTTTCCAAAGGAGAATTTGGTTCATCTGCATACACTTCCTTATTAAACAACAGAAAATCAGTTATTACTACTGTAGGAAGATTCTTATTCTCTGAGAAATCTTTAGGATTAAAAGCGATAAAACCGTCAATCCCCCCAAAGTAAATCATTCCATTCTCATCTTCAAAACTAGAGCGATAGTTGAACTGATCTCCCAACAAGCCATTCGCAGTAGTATACACTTTCATAGCCTCAGTATTTGGCTGGAAACAAACCAGACCATTATTGGTTGTCAGCCATAGCTGCCCTTCTTTATCTTCTACAATCTGATAAACAACATCACTAGGCAATCCATTAGTAGAGTTATAACTCGTAAAAGTCTCCGACTCCGGATGAAATATACAGAATCCTCCCCCTTGAGTCGTCAACCAGATTTGACGATGGGAATCTTCAAAAACACTCGATACTTTATTATATGGAAGACTTGTATTATCTTTATCATCATGCACATAGTTCTTCCATTTCCGATCGTTCACATTATAACAATATACTCCGTTAGCATAAGTTGCCAACCAGATATTACCGGCAGAATCTTCTTTTATATCATATATAAATTTCCCGTTTAGTTCCGGTATGCGATCAAAGTCATCCGATTGCTTATTGTATCGTACCAACCCAAACATAGTTCCCAAATAAATATCACCTGTAGCTGTTTTACAGATTGCAAAAATGCTATTATCAATCAAAGAACGGGGAGAATCATTTTTTTGATATGTTTTTAAAACAACACCTGAACGGGTGTCTATCACCTTTAGCCCCTTAGAGAATGTACCTACCCAAAGTTTATCATCCACTAAACAAAGCCCATGTATATTCGTAAATCCTGCACTAGGAGCAAAAAAAGAAAAGTCTTTCGTTTTCAGATTGAAACGATTTAATCCACCATCCTCAGTACCAATCCATAATATACCTTGACTATCCCGACAAAATTCACGTACCCGCTTACCATGCAGACTATTTTCTATTCCTTTCGGATAATACTTCTCAAAATAAGTATACGAACGAGGATAGTAATTTACTCCTCCAAAATATGAACCAATCCATATCCCATCTTCACGGTCCTTACAAAACGAATAAATAGCATTGTCTGATAAAGAATAAGGATCATATTCGGAACTACGCAAATGCGTATACTTTTCCGTACGAAGATTATAAATATAAACACCTGATTCCGTCCCTATCCACAACTCATTATCAGTATAGACAAGTAGAGTCCGACAATAAATAGCCTCATTATTCTCATCTTTCAGCAACAGGTCCCTCAATTTGCCCGAAGTCAAATTCAGTTCTTTCACCCCTCCTTTTAAGGAACTGATATATAAACAATTGTATGCCCCTAATACTATTTTACTAACAACATCATCATTATAAGTTTCTTCATTATCAACAGGTGACAGATAGGGGTGAAGAGTTTTCAAATTATCTTTCGAATAAAATAGTCCATCTCCGTAGAATCCAATCCATATAGTACCGCTATTATCAACTGTCAAACATTTCACGTTAGTAGAGACCAATGAATGTTCTGTCAAAATATAGTTCCGTAAACTTTGTTCTTTTAAGTCATAACAAAATAGATTTTGCGCCTCCGAAGCTATCCAGATACGTCCTTGCCTGTCCCCTGAAATCATGGCAACAGCGCGTTCTATCCTTGTATTTCTATCACTTAATTCTACAAAATGACGAAAAGTATCTTTTTCAGGATAGTAGATATATACTCCTACGTCTGTCCCTATCCATATATTTCCCTCAACATCTTCATAAAGAGAAGTCACAAAATTATTACCGAGACTTCGCGGATTGGTTCTATCATATTTAAAATGCCGGAACGATACACCATCATATCTGTCCAATCCATCTTTTGTACCAAACCACATAAAGCCTTTCGAATCCTGCAAGATAGCACTTACTGTATTTTGCGACAATCCATTCTGGCTACTAAGACTCTTAAAATAATAATTCTCATCTACGGTCTGTGCACGGCAAATAAGACCAATTATTAAGGCAACAAACGTTATAATATTTTTTTTCATATATTCAGTTTTATAAGGCTCCTTTATTCAACTAATCAAATGTAGACAAAATAACAACTGAATAATAGAAAATATGTCCCAATGAATAGAAAAATAGTCCTATTTTTCTATTCGGATACGCGCATCCACCGCTATAACCGCCTTCTCAGTGGCCAGGAGCGGGTTTATATCCATTTCTTTAATTTCTGTTGCAAACCGGAGCAAGGTAGACAAACGAACGATAATCTCAGCAAATTTATCCTCGTTTACTCCTTTTTGTCCACGTGTTCCCTGGATAATTTTATAGGCACGCAAGGAGCGAATCATTGAATAAGCCTCTTCATAAGAAAGGGGCGCCAAGCCGGAAGATACATCTTTCAAAACTTCCACAAAAATGCCCCCCAAACCGCAAAGTACCACGTGCCCGAACTTTTCTTCATATTTTGCACCAATAAAAAGTTCCGTGCCTTTGAGCATAGGTTGAACCATGATCGCTTTTGCATCGGGAATCTGCATCATACGGTCAAATTCAAGTGCCAGATGCTGTTCCCCTTTAATGTTCAGTACTACGCCGCCGACATCCGATTTATGTACAGGACCTACTACTTTGGCTACTACCGGGAATCCACATCGACGGGCAAAATCCACGACTTCCTCCTTTTTATTGGAAACAAATTCATCGACCAATGAAATACCGGCTGCGTGCAGCAATGCCTGCACATAATGAGGTTCGATGTATCCATTCTCCGGGATGGAATCAATGATACGACGGATTCTCGGTACATCGACTCCGAACAGTTCAATCTCAGGCACCGCCGGCTTCGGGGCGTTGACAATACGGGACAGTGCAGTTCCCAAAGTCACTTCGTCGGAAAAGTTCACGTGTCCTTTGGCAAGGAATGCCGCCACTTCCGCTCCTGCTGTATTGATGGAGGGAAGAACAGGGAATATAGGCTTATGACAGGTCTGCATCTTTTCATGAAGGACATCGTACATTTCAAACATGGTCACCAGTCCGGGTGTGCCGAAGATAGCCAGGATAGCATCTATATTGTCTAATTTTTCTTCGCAATAGTCGATGCAGATACGCAAATGATCCGGTGTACCGGTGGCAAGGATGTCAATCGGATTTCCTACGGAAGCTCCGGGAAAGAGTTGGGCTTTCAGTTCTTCCGCCAGTTCACCTTCCAGCTTAGGGACATTCAGTCCGCCTTTGCTCAAAGCATCCGTCAGCATTACTCCCGGACCTCCGGCATGAGTAATGATGGCAAAGTTCTTCCCTTTCAGTTCGGGGAGGGTGAAGATACAACCAACGGTAGTCAGCTCTTCGCGGGAAAAGCAACGCACGATTCCGGCTTTACGGAACAGCGCCTCTACAGCCGAATCGGAACTGGCAATCGCTCCTGTATGTGAAGAAGCCGCCCGACTTCCGCTTTCCGAACTTCCTGCTTTTATCGCTGCAATCTTACAACCTTTCCTTATTAATGAAGAGGCATGGAAGAGCAATCTGTCCGGATTGTGAATACTTTCAATATAGAGTAACTTGATACGGGAATCTTTCTCCGGATCAAAATTCTCGTCCATAAATTGCAGCACATCTTCCACACCAATCTGCTTGGCATTTCCTACCGACCAGACAGAATTGAACTGCAATCCTTTTGTCACCGCACTTTCAAGAATAAAGACCGCCGTAGCACCGGAGCTGGAGATCAGATCGACTCCTTTTGAGTTCAAGTTCGGAATAGGCTGGCTGAAGACGCTATGATGCCATGTATTCATCAGTCCGATGCAGTTCGGACCAATCAGTGAAGCACCGTATTTGTTGACAGTTTCCAGTATACGTTCTTCCAACAGCGCTCCTTCGCGTGTCTCTTCACCAAATCCGGCAGAGAGTATGATAAATGCCCGCGTCTGCTTCTCGCTTGCCAGTGTCTCTACTATATCCGGACACATCACAGCCGGAACAGCCAACACAGCCAAATCGGTATCAGGCAATTCTTTTACATCTGCAAAGGCAGGAACTCCCTGCACTTCTGTCTCCTTCGGGTTCACAGCCCGGAGTTCTCCCTGATAACCTCCGTTTATCAGATTCTTCAATATAGCGCCACCCGGCTTATGTACATTATTCGAAGCCCCTACTACAACTATACTCTCGGGACGAAGCAACTGGGTTGTTATCATATCATACACTGGTTTTCGTTTAAACTAGGATACAAATATATTCTTTCCTGCGAGAAAAAAGAAAGAAAAAGAGGAGAATTATGGGTGGAAGTTCTTAGAAATATAGAAAAGTAAAAGGTTGATTCCTGTTTAGACTTACTTTTTGTTCGGGTTTAACGTAGTGAATCCCACAATCAGAACAGAAATTTCTTAATACTTGAAAAATGGATAAAAATCATCATGTAAAATCAAGTATACAAACAAGTACAGGATAAATCGAAAAAACAGAAGGATTTGCGGTTATTCAATTTCCTAATTACACAAATTCAGATTCTACTTTAAGTAACAAAACACAAAATGCAATTCAAATCAGTAATTTCCTCTTACTAAAACAGACAGTGTTCAGAGTGAGTTTAGCACCTTGTGTACTATTTCCCCCGTTCCTCTAAATGAAACGACTTATAACATTGATAACAAATCTGTTTCTTTCAAATTATATTTAAAATCATCCGCCTGCAAACAATCATGTATTATATCCATTATTTGCTTTCTTTCTTTTTGATTGAAGACAAATGAGATATTGTGTTCTATATCTTTTTTCCAAGAGTCAATATAATACTATACTTATATACATTCTAAAATCATCAAAAGATAATTTTGAAAGATTTTCATGGATAATAACAATATTAAGAGTATCAATCCAATAAAAATCTAGATATAATTCACAAAGTGCATCCCAATTCTTCCCAAAATAATCAGGGAAACAAAGACTTTCTGAAAGCTTTGCATACAAATCTTCTCTATTAGAGACTTCCGAGATATACCCCATGTAAGAATCTAATAATCTATATTCACTAGGATTTTGAACAAAAAGTATATTTTTCATACCATCGTGATTAACGTTCATAACTCACAAACCTGAAAAAGGGCACCCTCTTCTAAAACAATTATAGCCACAATTATTGGAGAACTTCACCTTTACATGATTTCATTCCTATCATCCGCTTAAAATTTTCCACAAAGATCATATAGGCATTCAAACTTTTATTATCCTCAACATAAAGTTCCCCATTATCAGCTGCAAGACGCTCTAAAATCTCATAGTCTTCTTGCGAATGAACCTGCCCTAATATTTTTATTGCATTTTCTATACATTGCAATGCACGTTCATTATTACCACGTAGATAATAAAAAATTGGCAAAAGATCGTACTTCACTTCACCTATATGGAATTTATCACATTCTAGCCCATAGACTAAATTGTCCTCATCAGAAAACTCATTTAAATAAGGAAGACCATATTCAATAATGGCATCCGCCATACTGTTGGCTTCTTTCTCCACATCTTCCGGATTAGAAAATTTCCATTCTTTAAAAGTATTTTCAGGCATTAAATATCCAAGAGGCGTACTAATTGTCGCATAAACATATTCCGGATATTTAAAAGGAAGAGCATTGTTCAATTGTGCAGCCAACCTGTTTACATTCTTATAGGCCACTCCAATAACCGGATTTAAATAAAAAGAATATTTCTGACCACAATTAGCAAAAGTAAATCCTATATTTTGTATACGATTATCATCCAGTTGACGCACAAATGTATTTAGCATCTTTTTCTCAAATCCAAATTCTAAAAGTTTTTCTTCCAAAAGGAGCATAACTTTCTTTCTTAACTCTTTCATACGATTTCAATTTTAATTCAATAGCATACAAATGTAGTTCAATAATCTGAGTGAGCAAAATCTGCGCATATTGTTTGTTACAAAACTTTATGCGCAGATATTCTACCTAATTACATAGAATATTAGAAATAGTGCTTATATACTACAATATAATTTTTTGTATATATTCCATTTGTTAGATTTCGAAATTGAGGAACACCAGATGAATTTCCATCGATAATTTTTAGAGCTGGATGATACTTCATCATATAAGGGATATTTATTTTTTGGCTAGTAGTAAAACCCGCAGAAGGTCCATTTTTCACTTCAACTAAATGTAAATCTCCATTTAGTTCACCGACAAAATCAAATCTATTACGAATCGTTATGGTCTTCGTTGTGTTGCCATTTGGAACTGTATAGGACATTTCTGTGCTAACTTCCCGCGAATATATAGTTCCACCTTCTGCTCTAAATTCTCTCATAGCTTCTTTTACTCCCATTTCTCCTTTATTATATGGAGACATTTTTGTATTATTCATATTATTGAGTAAAGGATCATCAGGCAACACAGTAAGCGCTTCTCCTGGTGAAAATGTTAAAGTTTCTGGATGTTCAACTGTGCTTATTGGTGTATTCTTCAATGAAAACGCATTTCTTCCAGCCGCAATATCTCTTCCACTCCATACATTTTCACCTTTCAAATAAGAAGTAAATCCTCCACCTATTCCGCCAAAAACAGCTCCGGTAGCAGCTCCCATATATGCTCCAGTTAAACCATTACTCCAAGCATCATAAAGACTGCCTCCAGCCATAAGAGTATTACCTCCACCAAGTATAAACCCAGATGTTGTTCCTCCTACAAAACCAGCTATCGCTCCACCGACAGCTCCCCCTAAACCACCGGTCATAGCAAGTGCCGCTCCACCAGTTAAAGCTCCAATAGCTCCCGCCGTCGCACCAACTCCAAAATACCCCACACCTTGCCAAAAGTTATCGATATTATTCCAATTAGTCGCTACATTAATAGCCCCGCCAATAAAAGCAGCCGCTGCAATCCACCAAAACTCCCCATTTTCATCCACATAACACAACGGACTATTCATACAATAGCTAAATCTATTGAATGCCTGAGTAAAGCCAAGAGCCTGCACATATGGATCAGGACTTAAAAAACGGCCTAATACCGGATCATATAACCGGGCGTTCATGTTGATTAAACCAAACATCGCCAAATGCTCATGACCTGTAAAACCTCTGCCAAGCATCAGTTCAGGAGCCGTACCAGCAGTGTAAACAACCTGCGTAACAGGATCGCGTCTACATCCCCAAGCATCAAAGCTATTTTCTTCTACGACTTTACCTTGTGTATCTACAATTTGGAGTACACTACCTAAATAATCACGATGTATATAATAGACACTACTTTGCCCATTATGCTTCACTAACACTGCAGGTGCATCATAGTAACCGCCACCCAGATAAAGACGTTCCGTTATCTCAGTACCATCCACATCCAATTCATAATTACCATTCAGATAATAACGAGTCAAAGTCACATTATCGCCATCACTAATTTGCATTTTCACACGCTCATGGTTAGCGTTGTAGGATAGCATAGCATGTACCGTTCCTTTTGTAATAGCAGAAGGTCGTTCAGCTGCAGTATAAGTAATATTCAGTCCTCCCAAATCTTGTCGCACATTGACTGGATTCAAACCTGTCACTGAATAAGGTCGATTAGGATTCGTATAAGCCAATGTCCCAACATCACTCTTAGAAAGAATATTACCATTATTATCATAAACCACCAAAGCATTTCCATAAGTAGACAAACGGTTCAAAGCATCGTAAGTAAACACTTCGGCTAAATTGTGAACTTTATCCGTATGCTTTTCTAAATTATTATTACTTACATTAAATAAATAAGTATGATTGAACACTACGCTATTATCCGCACGAGTGATCTTTCGGCTTACTGGTAATCCATAGTTATTAAATTCATAAATGCGTTGCATATTCCCCACGCTAAGCTTTGTTAGTTGCCCCATCGCATTCTCCTCATTGTGACGGAAAATCAGCGTCCCATCAGATAAACGAACCTCAGACAGATAACCATTACAATAATTCATCAATTCTGTACTTAACAACCCTTCCCCAGAAGTGTAAGTAATGGATGAAAGAAGCCCATCGACAGTATAAGTATATGTTTTCTGTAACCATTTACCCTCTGGAGCCTCCTCCCGATATGTTTTCAGCCGTGCATATTCGTCATACGTATAGCGAGTAGCTGTTCCATTATCCGATACAGCCGAAAGCAATAGATTTTCCGTGTTATCATACGTGTAGACGGTCACTATGTCTGGAGTCACCTGTCGGGTCACGCGTCCATAACGATCATACTCCTTCAGTATCTCACGACCGTCAGCATCTATCTCCTTACTTACATTTCCAGCAATATCGTATTCCGTTCGTCTAATTCCTGCGCTCGGATCTTTAATTGCCGTCCTCCGCCCATAGCAATCGTAATAAAAACGGGTCTGTACTTCACCGGGAGCTACAGCTACTATCGGCTGACCATCCGGACGATAATAGTATTCCACACTTCCACCCGCATCTGTTACTTTTATCGTCCTTCCAAGTACATCAAACTGGTGAACGTGAGTTATTCCGTTTTCAATAATTGTATCTGTCAGTATGCCATATGCACAAGAATCGACCTTTCCAGAAGCATAATTAATAGACGTTTGACGGAAAAAGCTATCATAAGAATAAGTATTCCAATGAATAGGTACTTCATCTGTCGTCGGTTGTGATTCACGCTCCAACAATCCAGTCTTTACGTTATACACTTTATCTGTCTTTAACTCTTTTCCATCGAAACGAATTTGCGAGTTGCGCACTACCCTTCCCATCAGATCATAATAGGTTTTGATGATCGGTTGTCCAGTCATACTAACAGTAACACAAAATACACCCGGTTCTTCTTCACTACTCCACCTTGTTACTGTCTGCTTCTTACTACCATCAGGACGATATGTAACCAATAAGTTTCCCCATTCATCATATTCATTCCGAGTAACGCGTCCTTTATGGTCAGTAGAGCTCTTTAACAGCCCATTTACTTCATCGTATTGATAGTCAACAGATAATCCCATTTCATTAGTATCTTGTGACAATCGCCCCATACTGTTATAAGTATATGTATTTGACAACCAATCGGTAGATTCATACGAACGTCGTTCACGTTTAATGAGACGCTTCTTACCATCATAAGCGAAACGCTCTTCAGAAACAGGTATGCCATTAAAAGATGCAACTTTATTAACAGGCATATTATTCTCATCATATTCTATCGACATCTCCCTACTACAAATCGAATCATTACAAATTGTCATTGTCGCATCAGTTGTCAGTAATCCCAACAAGTATTTATTGCTATTATCTATATTCTGATATTCCAGGTTATGGTATTCGGTAAAGAAAGGACCTTTAGTTGTTATAGAATTGAGTATTTGTCCATAAGCATCGTATGTGTATTCAACTTTGGTTTCCGTTCGGTTCAATACATTCAAATCGCTTTCTTTTTGTAGCTTCAACATAGATGTTTTATCAGGGTTAACATCTAATACATAGCTACGTACAATGGTATCAGCAGGAGTTTCTGTTTTAACTTCAACTCCCATTAATGTAGGGTCGAAAGTAGATACAGTTTTGAGTTTATGATTATCAAAATCCGTCGTTTCTATTTGTTGAAATCCTCTGAAACCTAGTCCTGTACGATGAAACACAGCATTAGTATACTTATAATGTATCCACGAAGTCCAGTCGCCCATTTTATTATCATTCATCTTCTTTGCCCAAGCACCCACATAACAATGAGGAGTCATTATTACATATGGATAACCGAAAGTAGCCAAATTATAATTAACCTCATAACGCGTGCTATTTGTTGCCAGAATATCAAAATAATAATGTTCGGTCCTCATTCCATAACTATCTATCAAAGCATGCAACATCCGCTCCTTTATCTCTTTACGCGTATAATTATAAGAATAAATATTCTGGTTATCTACACAAATTAACTCGCCAGGCCAATAGTAAGATTGAGACACGTTTGCAATAGTCAATTGTGCATCAGGATTGCCTAAGGTTAGTGTAGCCCTATCCTCAGGATACATATTTATTTTCCCATTTTTATTAAGATAAAGTTCTATTTTTCCTTGTGCTTTTCTAAGCAAATCGGGCAGACCATCACTATCAACATCAGTCAGTATAAAGTTTTTGCCTTTCGCATCGGAAAAGCTACGAACAATATTTGTTGAATAAGTTACAAATCCAGTAGTATTACTATTCCCTGAATTACCTGTAGAAAGCAAAATATCCCAACTGCGCCCCCCATCTTTTATAATAGCCTGATCAGTACCTTCCGAGTAAGGAGGAGCTAATACCAAATCCATATTTCCATCACCATTGATATCAGCAATCATCAATTCACGATCTGAATTAGCAAACTTGTCTAATTTTAGACTTGTTGTATGAGCTATTTTTTTAAATCCATCCCCTGTGAATTCATAGATGTAAGTGCCAGTATGGTTAATCAGGCAAACATCCGTCTTTCCATCGCCATTATAATCAATTGTCAACAAACGATCAGGAACAATATCATCCGGATTTTGTTGGAAAAAAGCATAGTCAAACACATTCTCATCAAGTATTTTTTCTCCTGTCTGCAAATTTATGAGCCATGCATGAGAGGAATTGTTTTTATCACGTTCATTATGATTTCTGCAAGTGGCGATTGCTAATAACTCCATCTTTCCGTCGCCATTAAAATCTCCAAACAAAAATTCTCGTTGACGAGGACTAACAAAAGCACCATCATGAACTCTAGTAAAAATCTCATATTTATATTCCTTATAAGAATTAAGATTATCAATGTTATTATATATTGCTAATTTCAAACTTTCACTAGACTTTTCTATATCATAATTGACTTTTACTAATGCATCTACTCCTGATCCACTTACATCTACAGCTGCCAATTGCTGAAATCCATATCCAGCAGTTAGAGTTGCAGGAGGTGTATCTATATTAAAACCGGACAAATCTTGATAGATAGCCAGTTTCTGATTTGAAGCATAAGTTGAGCCAAACTGATAGCTAAGAACACCACCCAAATTTCTTGTCATTATCACAGAGTAAGTACTTTTTTGTGGATAAGAGATTAATCCATCACTAATTGATTTTGGTTTAAATCGGCCTCGTGATAGCGCCAAAGCATCATAATTGCCTATAACACTATTCATAAAGTAGTTTTCCAAATGAATGTTTTGCGATTGAAAATATTCAATAATCCTATCTTCTCCATATTCAAAGCGTAAAGGATTCAACGAACGTGTTTCTGTCTCGCAATCCAAGCGAACCAACAAGTCTACTTCTTTTTTCTCATATGTTAGTCGATACCGCCTCCAAAGTACTCCTCGATGGTAAGACTCTACTCTATCAAGAAGTTTGCTATTCTCCATAGATTTTCCATCTATATAGCGCACTAAGCCACCCGTAACATCTCGGTACCTGAATACAATAGAATCAGTATAATTATTTTCATTCTCACCATATAGTATTTTTTGAATATATGCTAAATTATTAGTCTGATTATACTCATAGTGAATATTACTTCCTTTTATATCTCTACAGTTTGTCATCACATAACTAAAAGGAGCAGAAGAGGAAGTTTCAAAAGTCGCAATATTTCCATTAGGATAGCGAGCCTCTAATATACCATTAGACAGCCTCTTTACTTTGACAAATCCTTGTTCTGTCTGCCAAGTATCTGTTCCTTGTTTTATTAACCGTATGCCATCTAACATCAACTTATCCTCTGATAAAGAAAGAGGGGTAGTTTTTCCATCATAATAAATACTCCCACCTACATGGACAACAGAGGACATTCCAGCCATACTCCATCCATACCCTAAAATACTTCCTGTGTGTTGGCTATTATAACTAAACGACAGTTGTGGCTGAAAACCGTTTGAGGCAGGATGAACATTCATAGGTACTTGATAGGTAACAGCACCCGTTGGACTTAAAGTGTACTGTACTGGAATTTCACCTACATCACAACTAACATCAATATCTTTCAATGCTACTGCCCCTTGTACCTTTGTAGAAAGGACCACTAATAAAGTGATTCCTAAAATAATTAGTCTTTGTGTTATATTTCTCATAACTATTACTGTTTCTTAATGGTTTTAATTCGATTACCTGATAAATCATATTTATATTGTACCGGAGAAAGATTAACAGATTCCGGTAATAAAGGCGCTTCTGGCGGTACTGCGTTAGAGAAACTGGCTATAAGTGTTGTTCGGATATTACCATCCGCCATACCCATATTTCCACCTTTCCAACCACCTGCTATTATATAATAAATCCCTGCAGGAAGGCTTGGAACATAAATATAACCCTGCATTCCACTAAAATCTTCTGATAACTCTTGATCATCGGGAAGATAGAAATCTCCCTTCTCAAAAGATGCTAACGTGAATACCGGATAAGAAAAAGCCATAGGCTCCGGTAGTATTGATGGATTAATAAGAGTTACCAAAAACAAATTGGTACATTTTAAACCTGATCCCCAGTTATGAATGATAAAATCGCCTTCGCGAGTGGTTTCAAAACGATAATAAACTACTTTTCCTTCTGTCCATCGATATGATCCATCAGGAAATTCTTGATAATAAGGCGTATAAGCGCCTGTCGCAACAGCTGTATTTTTTGTATCGAAGAATGAGAACCTATTATTTTGAATCATTATCGGAATTGCATTATAATAGGAACTGCCATCTTTCCCTTGAGCATACACGCAAATATAGCCTACACACATAAATAATATGAATAGAATTTTTCGTTTCATGTTGTCTACTTTTTTAATTGTTTTATATGAAAGGCAAAGAAGCTGGCATTCGCTTCTTTACCTTTGTGAATAGAATGAATCGTATCGGTTCTTTTTCTTACAAACTCATCGCATTAGCACCCAAAACGCCTGCCACAGCCGACGCCACCGCGATAACCACCTTTAGGATCATATCCCATACTGATTTCTTCATTGCCATAAATTACCTCCTTTCTCGTTCTTTAAATAGTTTAGTTTACTCTGTGTCCCTACCGTATTTTCCTCCGGAGAAAACGTACGATTCCCCTGCGTGGCGGAACAATGCACCACGATCAAATTGATAGTCCTCATGTGATTTGATAATTCTCTGTTTAGTTGATTGTCTTATTAAAAGCCTAGTCTTTAACCTGTTATCTTTTATCAGTCTTTAGCTGGTGATCCTTAGTTAGCTCTAGTTTCTTTCTTGTTTCTTCGTTTTTCTGTTTTTACAGTTCAGTTCAGTCGTTAGTCTTATATTTCTTCCCGCGAAGGAAGGAACAAGCTATACTGTCGGGTCCGGTGCTTCTCCATCATCTCCGCCATCGCTGCCACCACCAGGCTTGTCATTCGGATCATCAACCGATCCGCCGTCACCAGGTGCGGAGACCAGCTTGTCATAGCGAGCACACTTGGCACCCGTCACCATAGAACGAGTAGCGGTGGTACGATCCAGATTCTTCGTCGTGGTAGGCTGGAAGCGGACGGTAAGCGTAGCCTGTGCAGCACTCACCTCATCGGCGGTCTCAACACCCCGGCCACGGGCACTCATCACCATGCGGAACGTTCCCAAGCCATCCACACTGACGCTTTCGGACGACTGAAGATGCTGCGCCATCACCGTCACCAGATTGTCAAGCGTATTTTTTACATCACCCGGAGAAAGGGAAGAATATGCGGCAATCTCTTTGGAAAGCTGTGCGGAATTGATATTTCCTGTACGAACTACATGGGGATAAAACAGTTTCTTCCCACTTTTCTTATCTTCCAGATTAGACTGGAAAGGTTTATATAATACTGGCATAATTGTAATAGTTTTTAGTTATTAATCTTTTTGTTAGTTTCTGTCGTTAAGCTTATTGACACTGCAAATATAAGGGCTTATTCTCAGCTATACAAGCGATTTCGGAAATGTGCGTTAATAAGTTAGTTAATATAAGAAATAAGCATATAACATATTGAGATACATATATTTATCAAATTCATATTATTTATTCAGCACACTCAGCAAATAATGTCCCGGCAGTTTAATCTTCCCACCGCTTCCACGAATGACGCTAAAGCCTTTCCATATATCACCACCGATTTCACCGTAATTACTTTTCAGCACTATAGCATATTGTTCCGCAGGAGGAACACGAAAGAGACGGAGATTCTCCAGCAGACCGGAAAAATTGCGGGGACATCCGTCCGGGGGAACCTGCATCCGGTCGATATCTTCCTGCGTCAGATTCCGTTTCCTCGTGGCAGATCGCTGATCGCATTCTTCTCTCATCCCGCCTCCGGCTCCTTCAGCTACTTTCTCTCCTTCACTCCCTTCTTCTTCATCCCCTCCTTTTGCGAAAGGAGGGTTAGGGAAGATGTTTTCTTTCTTTTCTTTTTCTTTTCTTTTTATGAGAGCTGTTTTTGTTGCAGTATCCCGGGATGCCGTTGCAATATTCGGGGATACTGCAACATTTTCCCCTGTTGCGGCAACAGTATCTGGCTGCTCATCCGTTGTTTTCTCTTCCGGCAGCAGACAATAATCCGGACAGATATGGTGACGACTGCGACGTTTGGTGATGAAGAGATACTGCCGCTGGACATCCTCAGAAGTCAGAATGCTGTAACGCTCATAAAGCGCAGAGTCAAAAAGCCCGTATTCAAGAAACAGACGGATGACACGGCGGACGGTATCGTTGTCCGTACTGAAAAGCTGATCGGAAAGTTCGTCACAGAAATCGGTGTCGGCACGGACATAGTAGCCCTCGCCCGAATAGAGATAAGACATAATATAGATTAAAACGGTGAAAGCGGAATCGCCCTCACGCTTCATGACACGACGAACGATACGGTCGTGCATGAAGTCGGTGCTCAGGGGAAAGTAGTCCAGTCCCTGTTTGATTCTTCCCATAGTTGTATTGTTTTTATAAATAGTTTATCAGTCAGTTTTTTCATTTTGTTAATCATTCAGTTCCGCTTCCACTTCACAAAGTTTCTGCTTTTTCCGCTTGATACTTGCCCTTACAGTCTGCAGGGCGGACAGAATCAGTTTCTGACGAAGATCGGGGTCTTTCGTAGAGGTGATAACGGGATAAGGTTCACGGTCGTCACGTGCCAGCGTGCGCTTCTCGGTCTTCCTGTATTTCCGGCTGGCGGATTTGCGGCATTCCTTGCAGTAGTTGTTTGGAAGGCCGGTTTTCTTATCTACGTAAAAGGCTTCTGAAGGAAGCGTGTGTTTGCAACAGCCGCAAACGTAAAGTGTTTGTTTTTGTAATGTATCCATTCCGGTTATTCTTTTTGATATACTTGATATGTTTTCAGATAAAAGGTAAGGCAGCCTGCGCACAGGAGGTTCACATCCTACACAATGATCATTGGCAACTTGCCCGTCAGATGTTAACAGCCATCACGTCAGCTGTTAATACCCAATATGACAACTGTTAACTCCTGACAAATCAACTATTAACAGCTGACAGCTCTCTTTTCGGAGGGGGGAGAATGCGGTTTTTGAAAGTATTTCGCATCTTTTTCTTGTTTTCTCATGGTTTATCTAATTTTTATTTCTAATTTTGAAATCAAATATTCATTTCGAATACCACAAAGGTATAGAAAGTCGCATACATAAAACAAATGATTTTAAATATTAACGCTGAATTATTTTACAAAAGACTGTATATGAGGCGATAAGGCAAGAATAAATATTAACATATAAAAAAGTAAGCAAAAACATGAATGAGAAACAAGCGGATACACTGCTGAATGTACCGGAAATCGTAAAGCGGGCGAAAATAGCGTTGAATCTGAAACGGGATAGTGAACTTGCATCCTATTTAGGAGTAGCCAGAGCGACACTTTCCAACTGGTGCGCGCGAAACAGCATAGACTTTCCTTTACTGCTGAATAAGCTGCGTCATGTGGACTACAACTGGCTGCTGACCGGAAAGGGAAGTCCGCTGCACGACCCAAAGTCTTTTGACAACGGAAAGATACGGGGAGAAGTAGAGACTATTCACAATTCAAAAACCACAGAAGCCATAGACGACCGAAGTGTGACGCTCTATGACATCACAGCCGCCGCCAATTTAAGAACCCTGCTTTCCGACAAGCGCCAATATGCGCTGGGCAAAATACTGATTCCAAGCATACCCGCGTGCGACGGAGCCATCTTTGTCAACGGAGACAGCATGTATCCCATTCTCAAATCGGGAGATATCGTAGGGTTCAAGGAGATCAACAATTTCAGCAACGTCATTTACGGAGAAATGTACATCGTGGCGTTCCACCTCGACGGAGACCAGTATCTGACGGTGAAATACGTCAACCGCTCGGAGAAGGAAGGGTACGTCAAACTCGTCAGCTACAATCCGCACCACGAGCCGATGGACTTGCCTGTAGACACCATTCAGGATATGGCAATAGTGAAGTTCTCCATCAGAAAGAATATGATGATGTAAAAACGGCACAGGCTAAACAAGCCTTTTCCACAGATTTCCTGTCACATTTCTTCCTGAAATCTGTGGAAAGCATTATCTTTGCACGTTGCAAACCGTATCTTTGCACATTGCAAGCAGTAAAATCATAAAATCACTCTATATCAATGGAAAAGAAATTCAAGAGAACCACCGTCACATCGGCACTGCCGTATGCGAACGGACCTGTACACATCGGTCACCTGGCCGGCGTATATGTACCGGCAGATATCTATGTGCGCTATCTGCGACTGAAGAAAGAAGATGTATTGTTTATCGGAGGTTCGGACGAACACGGAGTACCTATCACGATTCGTGCAAAGAAAGAAGGAGTCACTCCGCAGGATGTAGTAGACCGTTACCACTATCTGATCAAGAAATCGTTCGAAGAATTCGGCGTTTCGTTCGATGTATACAGCCGCACCACTTCGAAGACGCATCATGAGCTGGCTTCGGATTTCTTTAAGACGCTATACAACAAAGGAGAGTTTATCGAAAAAACATCCGAACAATATTACGACGAAGAAGCGAAAACATTCCTCGCCGACCGCTACATCACCGGTGAGTGTCCTCACTGCCATTCGGAAGGTGCCTATGGCGACCAATGCGAGAAATGCGGAACCTCCCTGTCGCCCACCGATCTGATCAACCCGAAGAGCGCCATCAGCGGCAGCAAACCTGTGATGAAGGAGACCAAGCACTGGTATCTTCCCCTCGACAAACACGAAGGATGGTTGCGCCAATGGATTCTGGAAGACCACAAGGAATGGCGCCCCAACGTATACGGACAGTGCAAGAGCTGGCTCGACATGGGATTGCAGCCGCGTGCCGTCAGCCGTGACCTCGACTGGGGTATCCCTGTGCCCGTAGAAGGTGCGGAAGGAAAGGTGCTGTACGTGTGGTTCGATGCTCCTATCGGATACATCTCCAATACCAAGGAATTGCTTCCCGACAGTTGGGAGACATGGTGGAAAGACCCCGAAACGCGTCTGCTCCACTTCATCGGAAAGGACAATATCGTATTCCACTGCATCGTATTCCCCGCCATGCTGAAAGCGGAAGGAAGCTATATCCTGCCGGACAACGTGCCGAGCAACGAATTCCTGAATCTGGAAGGAGACAAGATTTCGACTTCCCGCAACTGGGCGGTATGGCTGCACGAATATCTGGAAGACTTCCCCGGTAAGCAGGACGTACTCCGCTACGTACTAACCGCCAATGCTCCGGAAACGAAGGACAACGACTTTACCTGGAAAGACTTCCAGGCACGCAACAACAATGAGCTGGTAGCCGTATACGGTAACTTCGTGAACCGTGCAATGGTGCTGACTCAGAAATACTTCGACAGCAAAGTACCCGCCTGCGCAGAACTGACGGATTACGACAAAGAAACCCTGAAAGAATTTGCCGACGTAAAGGCAGAAGTAGAAAAACTGCTCGACGTATTCAAATTCCGTGACGCGCAGAAAGAGGCGATGAACCTGGCACGCATCGGCAACAAATACCTTGCCGACACCGAACCCTGGAAACTGGCAAAGACCGACATGGAACGTGTAGGCACCATCCTGAACATCTCTCTGCAACTGGTTGCCAACCTTGCCATCGCTTTCGAACCGTTCCTGCCTTTCAGCTCGGAGAAACTCCGCAAGATGCTGAACATGGAAAGCTTCGAATGGTCGGAACTGGGAAGGAACGACCTGCTCCCGGTAGGACATCAGCTGAACAAGCCGGAACTGCTGTTCGAAAAAATAGAAGACAGCGTAATCGAGGCACAGGTACAGAAGTTGCTTGACACGAAGAAGGCCAACGAAGAAGCCAACTATAAGGCAAACCCGATTCGTCCGAACATCGAATTTGATGATTTCACGAAACTCGATATCCGTGTTGGTACCATCCTTGAATGTCAGAAAGTGCCGAAAGCCGACAAGCTGCTGCAATTCAAGATTGACGACGGACTGGAAACACGTACCATCGTATCGGGCATCGCAAAGCACTACCAGCCGGAAGAACTGGTAGGCAAGCAGGTTTGCTTTATCGCCAATCTCGCACCGCGCAAGCTGAAAGGTATCGTCAGCGAAGGCATGATTCTGAGTGCCGAAAACAACGACGGTAGTCTGGCAGTTATCATGCCTCAGAAAGAGGTGAAGCCGGGCAGCGAAGTAAAATAAGTGATAAGCTAATGGATATTACACTCACATTAATACAGAGTAAGATATATGAAGTCCGAGGGCAGAAAGTAATGCTGGATTTTGATTTGGCCGAAATGTACCAAGTTGAGACACGTATCTTAAATCAATCGGTAAAGCGGAATCAGAGCCGCTTTCCCGAAGACTTTATGTTTCAACTAACAAATGAGGAATGGGAAGATATGTCATCACAATTTGTGATGACATCCCGTGCCAAACGTCCGAAATCTGCTCTTCCACTAGCATTTACCGAACACGGTGTTGTAATGCTCTCCAGTATACTCCGAAGTGATATTGCCATACAGACCAGTGTTCTGATTGTACGTGCATTTGTTGCCATACGGCAACTAATTGCCAAATTTCCTGTAGATAGAGTCGGCCAGTTAGAAAATCAGATGGAAGAACTGAAAAATTATATCGAAGAGGCCTTCACCGATTATAATGATATTAATGAGGATACCCGCACACAATTGGAGCTGATCAATCAAACACTGGCCGAACTGCAAGCGCAAAAAGCAACAGCGGATAAGCCACGTAATCCAATAGGATTCAGAAAGTGAAATATGGTATAATAATATGAGTGAAGAACAGTCACTGAAACAAAAAACAGCAAAAGGGCTATTTTGGGGAGGGCTCAGCAGCAGCGTACAGCAGCTACTAGGACTTCTTTTCGGAGTAGTGTTAGGAAGATTACTGGACCCTGCAGATTACGGTATGATCGGTATGCTGGCTATCTTTCCGGCCATTGCTTCCGCCCTGCAGGAAAGCGGATTTGTCGCAGCACTCGCCAATCGCGAGAAAGTCAGCGATAAAGACTATAACGCTGTATTCTGGTTCAGTATCTCTTTTAGTGCTGTTCTTTATATTTTGCTCTATTCTTCAGCTCCGCTGATTGCTAAATTTTATGATACTCCGGAGTTAACGTCGCTTGCCCGTTTCTCTTTCCTCAGTTTCTTTATAGCCAGTTTCGGGATAGCTCCACGAGCTCTTCTTTTCCGTAATCTCAAAGTGAAGGAGAATACCATCATTTCTCTTTCAAGCCTGTTTCTATCCGGTATTGTGGGGATTATTCTTGCCGCAAACGGATTTGCCTATTGGGGTCTGGCTATACAGACAATGACCTTTGTCGTCATAGGCACGGCACTCAACTGGTACTTTGCCCACTGGAAGCCCAGCTTCCGCATTGACTTCTCTCCCATCAGGGAGATGTTCGGATTCAGCAGTAAAATGCTGATTACGCAAGTCTTTATTATCATCAACCAAAACCTGTTCTCCGTCCTGCTGGGTAAATTCTACACTAAACAGGAAGTCGGAGACTTCAGCCAGGCCAACAACTGGAACAATAAGGGACACGCCCTCATCACCGGAATGATCAACGGAGTCACCCAGCCCGTACTGGCAAGTGTGGCTAATGACCCGCAGCGTCAGGCGGCCGTGTTTCATAAAATGCTGCGTTTCACGGCTTTTATTTCTTTCCCTGCCATGTTCGGGCTCAGCCTCATTTCCAGAGAGTTCATTCTGATTGCCATCACGGACAAGTGGCTCGCTTCCGCACGGATCATGCAATTACTTTGTATATGGGGAGCCTTTATCCCGATCAATAATCTGTTCTCCTTATTGCTGGTCAGCCGCGGGAGGTCTTCCATCTTTATGTTCAACAGTATCGCACTGAGCGTGTTGCAGCTGATCACTGCCTGTATCAGTTATCCATACGGCATCACCACCATGATTTATCTGTTTGTCGCTATCAATATCGGGTGGCTGTTTGTCTGGTACTGCTTTGCCCGGAGAGAGATTCCGCTGACGCTGTTCAGCATACTGAAAGATATCGCTCCTTATTTTCTGCTGGCAGCTTCGCTGACAATCGCAGCCCATTACATAACGTCGGGCATCACTAATCTGTATTTGTCACTTACCATCAAAGTGTTTTTCGTGGCTTCTCTATATGCACTTGTTTTGTGGAAAATGCAATCAGTCATTTTCAAGGAATGTATTCAGTTCATTAAAAAGAAAAAGATATCATGACGACACCTACCAATTACATAGCGACCTGGTTCTACAAGGAATCCAAAGAAGATGCCAGTTTCTATCCGCAGGCAGGCAAACGGGGAGATTCCGCCCTCGTCCATTCCATTTATATGCAGATACAAGTGCCGTTCTTTACCACTTTCAGGCATTATCATCCGGATGACAAGTTGCTTTTCTTCAGCAATCTGGATCAGTTTCCCGATTATCTGGAACGATTATTCAAGGAGTTACGGATTGAGACTGTTACCCTGCCTTATCTCTGCATCCCTCCCAAAGGATGGTACGGGGCATGGAGAAATCAATTCTACCTGTATGATATCCTGCGCTATATGGAGAAAAGGATGCAAGCGGACGATACGTTGCTCATCTGCGATGCGGACTGTCTCTGTATGCGTCCGTTGGAGCAACTGTTCAGCGACACACGGAAATACGGTTCCGCCCTGTACGATGCATCCGACCGACCGGACCTCAGCGTGAACGGAATCACACTAAAGGAGATGACAGATATCTATAATGACTGTTACGTAGAAAAAGAGAAGAGAGAAAAAGAGAAGGAGGCAACGAAGAAAACAGAAGCGGAAAAGGAAGAAGCAGAGCAGCAAGATACGAAAAACGGAGTCACAAGAACAGAGCTTGTCCATTATTACGGGGGAGAATTTATCTCGCTGCGTGGTGATGTAGTAGCACGAATCAACGAAGCGTATCCTGCTTTATGGAATTATAATCTGGAACGTTTTGCCGCCAATCAGCCCAAACTGAACGAAGAAGCCCACTTCCTGAGCGTAGTGGCTACGAGGCTCAACATCCACAACAATATCGCCAATCAATACGTCAAACGCCTCTGGACCTACCCCAAATACAATACGGTAGAAAAAGGAGACGAGCAACTAGCGGTATGGCATCTTCCTTACGAGAAAAAAAGAGGATTGTATCTGCTGTACAAACACTTTGTGAACCACCCCACTTTCGATGACGAAGAGGCCTTCCGCAAGAAAGCCTCCGCCTACACCGGTGTGCCGACCGTTACTTTCGGGAAACGTATCCGCGATTTCATCACCATTCTTCTTCTAAAAATAAAAGACAAATGCATATACTGATACTTCCAATGTACTATCCTGAGAAGGACTCCTCCCCGCACCGGGGATATATGTTCTTCGAGCAGGCTATGCAACTGGCTAAATCAGGCTGCCGGACAGGACTTGCCTTCACGGAGCAAAGGCCTCTGAAGAACTTCACATGGAAACGGTTCCGCAAAGAGAGTCATTTTCAGATATCGGCAGAAGATAACGGCAGTTTCGTCACCATGCGCATGCACGCATGGAACCCGAAACTAAGCACCCGCGCGGGAGGAATCATCTGGTCTCTGCTGACCGTCTTGTTAGTACGGAAGTATATCCGCACTTACGGTCGCCCCGACCTGATTCATGCGCACTTCGGCACATGGGCAGGGTATGCCGCACGACTGGTTTATAAATGGTATAAGATTCCCTATGTCATCACAGAGCACGCCTCTTCCATCAACGGCAATCAGACGACACCGTCGCAGGCAGTGATACTAAAGAAGGCATACAGCGAGGCACGCAAGATCATCTGTGTCGGCACGAAACTGAAACGGAGCCTGTGCGCATACGTCAGTGACCCGGATAAAGTGACCGTCATACCGAACTTTGTAGATACGAACACCTTTGCATTCAGCCCTCACCGGACGGAGAAAGAGAAACATTTCACTTTCATCAGCATCGGAAACCTGAATAAGCGCAAAGGATTCTGGGATTTGCTGACTGCTTTTCACTGGGCATTCAAGGATATGCCGCACGTCTCTTTACTCATTGCCGGAGACGGGGAAGAAATGCAGTCACTCAAAGAGCAGATTCAGTCTCTCCACCTGGAAGAGCAGGTAAAACTGACCGGCCGCCTGTCACGGGAAGAATTGTCCGGGTTGCTGGCTACTTGCGATGCTTTTGTGCTGGCCTCCTTTGCGGAGACATTCGGCATCGTATTCATCGAAGCAATGGCAACAGGATTGCCCGCCATCGGCACCATATGCGGAGGACCGGAGGACATCATCACTCCCGAAAGCGGCTTCCTCATCCGACCGGGAAATGTGGATGCGCTCGCCGCTAAGATGAAAACATTGTACGACACCTACGAGTCGTTCGACAAAGAGAAAATCCGCCAGTCTATCGTCAGTCGCTTCGACTTTCAGTTGGCGGGGCAGAAGTTACGGCAAGTTTATTCAGAAGCATTAGAAATGTCCAAGCCCCCAAAAGCATCAGAATCATGAAAGTTACAGTCATAGATTGTTCAGTATCAGGCCATCGGGAAACGTATTATAAACAGTTTGCTCAGACATGGGCGGGCATGGGGCACGAAACGTCGCTCATTGCTCCCGACGGGAAAGGTGTACAGGAGACCGTTGCCTTTCAGCCTGTCTCAGCGCTTCCGCTGCTGCCGCTCCCTGCCGGAAAACCGTTGCAGAAAAAGCTGGTTGTACTGCGCAATGCAGTGATTCGACTGCAAAATCTGTACAGGCTGCGCCGGAGTCTTCAACGGCTGAATCCCGATCTGGTCTTCTTTGCCTGCCTCGACGATATGCTGCCTACATTGGCTCCCTTATGGCTATTCAATCTTTTGCTGCCCTATCAGTGGAGCGGCCTGCTGGTTCAGTCCGCCCTGCCGCCTTACCACCGAGGGATGCCCGACACCCGCCCTTTCCTGCGAAGCAAAAACTGCGTAGGAGTAGGCATACTGAACGAATATTCAGCGAAAGACCTGGAAACATTTCAGCGCCATATTCTGCTGTTTCCCGACTTTGCCGATCTTTCGGCTCCCGCCACAAACTACCCGTTGCTGCAGAAACTGAAGGAGAAAGCCAGAGGAAGGAAGGTGATATCCCTGCTCGGTTCCATCAATTTCCGCAAAGGGATAAAGTTACTGTTAGAGAGTATCCCTTTATTGCCAAAGGATGAATATTTCTTCCTCATTGCGGGGAAATCATCTCTCACTGCACAACAGGAAAACGACCTGCGGGCGTTTGGGGAGTCAAGGAATAACTGTCTGTTCTCATTGGAGAAGATTCCCGATGAAAGCTGTTTCAATGCCCTGATAGCTGAGAGCGACCTTATTTTTGCCGCATACAAGCAGTTCACCGGCAGCAGCAACCTCCTGACCAAAGCTGCCGCCTTCCGCAAACCGGTCATAGTCAGCCGCGGCCTCTGCATGGGCCGGAGGGTAGAGCAGTACGGAACAGGCCAAACCACCGGAGAAGACAACGCCGGAGAATGCAGTGCAGCTATCCGCTCGCTGTGTACCGAAACAAGGATGGACACTCAGGCCTTCGCCCGGTACGCCCACGAACACGAAGTGGAGAAACTAATCATATGTTTTAATCAAATCAGCAAGCATATACAATGAAAGTACTTTTTACATTCGGAGGAATCCCCCACTACCTGAATGCCATGCTCAACAGGCTACAGGCAAAAGGAGTAGAAATAACCGTTGTCAGCCCGAAGAAAGGGAATACGACCATCGGCAAAGGGGTGAAAATGGTAGAAGGAGGAACCTACAAGCATCTGACCACACCGGAGAAAAAGATGTTCTACGGAAAAAGCGCTTTCCCCGCCCTTCCCGAAATCATTGCGGAAGAAAAACCGGATATAGTGGTAGTAGGATGGCCCTACTTCCTGCAAGTATTCTTTCAGCCCGCACTGAGAAAGGCTATGAAGTCCTGCAACGCCAAGCTGGTGATTCGCGAAATCCCCTTCCAGACTCCTCCCTACGGAAAGATCAAGGAATATTTCAAAGCCAATCCGATGCACGACGAAGGTATGCGCCTGCTCAGCAAGGGTACCGGATTCTATCTGCGCCAATGGATAACGGCAAGGATACGGAAATACTGCTACGCCCAAGCCGCCGGAACGCTGAACTACTCGACAGCCGCCTACGACATCCTCCCCTCTTACGGAGTAAAGAAGGAGCAGATACACGTCACCTACAACTCGACCGATACGGAAGCACTTCTCAAAGAAAAAGAATCCGTACTGGCTTCCCCCTCCATCCTTCCCCCGTGCGACCGTCGCCTGCTGCACATCGGACGGCTGGTAAAATGGAAACGGGTAGATTTATTAATAGAGGCTTTCCGGAAGGTAGCCGCCGACTATCCGGAAGCGGAACTGGTGATCGTGGGAGACGGACCGGAACTGGACAACCTCAGACAACAGGCAAACGACCTGCAACTGGCAGACAGTATCCGCTTTATCGGAGCCGTCTATGACCCAAAGATACTGGGCGCCTATATGAACGAATCGAGTATCTATGTGCTTGCCGGCATGGGAGGGCTTTCGATCAATGACGCCATGACGTATGGTATGCCCGTCCTCTGTGCCGTATGCGACAGTACGGAACGCGACCTGGTCATGGAAGGCAAGAACGGCTATTTCTTCAAAGACGGAGACGCCGATAGCCTGGCAGATAGAATCAGAGAGATGTTCGAATCTCCCGAACGTTGCAAGGAAATGGGAAAAGAGTCAGAACGGATGATCCGGGAAAAGATCAATATGGAGACAGTCAGCGAACGCTACCTGAAGGCTTTCCAAGAGATTATTCATCTCACTCATCTTCGCGATTCCGGTAATTAGCCGGAGAAGTCCCCAAATGCATCTTTACGTACTTCCCGAAAAAGGACTGGTTGGGGAAGTTGAACTCTTCCGCTATTTCCTTGACGGACTTGTCCGAACGTTTCAGCCGGTACTTGATATGTTCTATCGTCGTTTCATTGATCAAGTCCAGCGGAGTCCTGCCACACGCTTGCTTGATGACTTTCGAAAAATGCTTGGGAGTGTAGCAAAGCGCATCCGCATAATAACTCACAGAACGGTGCATACCCTTATCTTTCGATAATAGCTCCACGAATTTCCGCAGGGTATAATCCGCCTGTTTGATGCCTTCTTTCGGACTGTCCCCCTTGTCGGGAGCATCGATTTCCTTGTGAAGCTGTCCCAGCATCTCACAAAAGAGGGCGGAGAAGAGATGCTGCATCACTTCCCTGTGATAATAATGAGGTTCATCATTGATCTTCGCTACAATCAAATCCCGATAAAACCTGAAAACAGGTTCGTCCCCGCCTTCGCTGATAGACTTCACCGGATTGTTGTGAATATGGGCAGCGGTATTCCACGTTTTCTTCTCCATTTTAATAATGCGTTGCAGAAAACGGGTAGAGAATCCCGCCAGCCTTATCTTATATTTAGGACTCAGCATTGTACGACTGATCAGTGTATTGGGAAGACCGAGCAGCAAGTCGCCTGCCTGCAACTGATACGTCCGGTAGTTGATATCCAGCTGGATACACCCTTCTGCACAGACAGCAATAAGGAAACAGTTCAGCCGGACCGTATCATTACTATACGGAATCCCGTCCAGACTGTTGACTATCGCAAAGTCATCGTCTATATAATCAAGGATATGCTGACTCTTCTTAAAGTCTTCTATATCTACTGTCATAATGTTCTCTTTTTCCATAATCTCTCCTTTTTTACTTTTTGCAAAGTTGGTAAATAATAGGGAAAACAGAATGTCCCAAACTCCTTTATAATTGTTTGATATGTCGTTTATACGCAAATAGTTAGCCATAAAAAGCACAAATAACGAAAACAGGACATTCATAGAGAAAAATCGGTCACCATTGACTTGTTCTTTTCTCCTACTTTTGTTCTGATTTTAATAAAAGACAAAAAGAGTAAGTATGATTACAGTGAACAAAAAATGGATACGGCTGATAGGAATTGTCGGTTGTACAGTGTGGATGGCATCGTGCAAACAGGCACCGGATGCAGGAGTGAAATCTTCTTATGCAGTCATGCAGATAGAACCAACGGACAAAGAACTTTCTTCCTCCTATTCGGCGACCATACGCGGGCGACAGGATATTGACATCTATCCGCAAGTGTCGGGAACAATCGAGAAACTCTGCGTGACCGAAGGTCAGAAGGTACGTCGGGGACAGTTGCTTTTCATCATCGACCAGGTACCTTACAGAGCCGCGCTCAAAACCGCCACCGCCAATGTGGAAGCGGCACGCGCCGCTACGAGCACCGCCGAGCTGACTTACAAGAGCAACAAGGAACTGTATGCGCAGAAAGTCGTTTCGGAATTTAGCCTGAAGACTGCCGAAAACTCTTATCTCACCGCCAAGGCACAACTGGCACAGGCTGAAGCTCAGGAAATAAGCGCACGTAACAACCTCTCTTATACCGAAGTGAAAAGTCCCAGTGACGGAGTTGTAGGCGCATTGCCCTATCGTGCAGGCGCATTGGTTAGCGCCAGCATTCCTTATCCGCTCACTACGGTCAGCGACAATTCGGATATGTACGTCTATTTCTCGATGACCGAGAACCAGCTGCTCGCCCTCACCCGCCAGTACGGCGACATGGACGAAGCGTTAAAGAATATGCCGGAAGTGGAACTGATTCTGAACGACAACTCAGTCTATCAGAAGAAAGGTACCATCGAATCCATCAGTGGAGTGATCGACCGTCAGACAGGGACCGTAGTGGCACGCGTGGTGTTCCCCAACGAATCACGGCTGCTTCATAGCGGAGCATCGGGCACGGTAGTAGTGCCGAGCATCTACAAGAACTGCATCGCCATCCCGCAGACAGCTACCGTGCGGATGCAGGACAAAACAATTGTATATAAGGTAGTGGACGGCAAAGCGGTCTCCACCCTGATCACCGTAGCCGGAATCAACGACGGACGCGAATATATAGTGCTGGACGGCCTGAAAGCCGGTGACGAAATTGTATCGGAAGGCGCCGGACTGGTGCGCGAAGGCACACAGGTTAAATAAGAAGGAGACTGATTATGAAAGGAAATATATTTATCAAACGGCCGGTGATGGCTATCTCCATCTCCGTGCTGATTCTCGCCATAGGGCTTATCTCGCTCTTCACCCTGCCGGTGGAGCAATATCCCGACATCGCACCTCCTACGGTCTATGTGGCTGCCAGCTATACGGGCGCCGATGCCGAAGCAGTGATGAACAGCGTCATCATGCCGCTGGAAGAGAGCATCAACGGGGTGGAAGACATGATGTATATCACGTCCAGCGCCTCCAATGCAGGTCTGGCTATCATACAGGTTTACTTCAAGCAAGGCACCGACCCCGACATGGCGGCTGTCAACGTACAGAACCGTGTAGCCAAAGCACAGGGACTGCTGCCCGCCGAAGTAACGAAAGTCGGCGTAAGCACGATGAAACGACAGACCAGCTTCCTGCAAATCGGCGCGATGGTCTGCACCGACGGTCGCTACGACCAGACCTTCCTTGCCAATTATCTGGACATCAACGTCATCCCGCAGATCAAACGTATCGAGGGAGTAGGTGATGTCATGGAGCTGGGCGATACCTACAGTATGCGTATCTGGCTGAAACCGGAACGGATGGCACAATACGGGCTGGTGCCTTCGGACATCACCGGCGTGCTGGGCGAGCAGAACATTGAAGCCCCTACCGGCTCACTGGGCGAGAGTTCGCAGAACGTCTTCCAGTTCACGATGAAATATCGCGGAAGACTGAAGAGCGTGGAAGAATTTCAGAACACCGTTGTCCGCTCGCGTGAAGACGGCTCGATACTCCGTCTGAAAGATGTGGCGGATGTGGAACTGGGCACTATGACTTATAGTTTCCGCAGTGAGATGGACAGCCAGCCTGCCGTACTTTATATGATCTTCCAGACGGCAGGTTCCAATGCGACCGCTGTCAATAAAGAAATCACCGCCCAGATGGAACGGATGGAGAAAAACCTTCCGGAAGGAACGGAGTTCGTCACCATGATGAGTTCGAACGACTTCCTCTTCGCTTCCATACACAACGTGGTGGAAACACTGATTATCGCCATCATTCTGGTCATCCTCGTGGTATACTTCTTCTTGCAGGACCTGAAGAGTACGCTCATCCCGTCTATCTCCATCATCGTGTCACTGGTAGGTACGTTTGCCTGTCTGGTAGCTGCGGGATTCAGTCTGAACATCCTGACCCTGTTTGCCCTGGTGCTTGCCATCGGTACGGTGGTAGATGACGCCATTGTGGTGGTGGAAGCGGTGCAGTCCAAGTTTGACGCCGGATACAAGTCGCCCTACCTTGCCACCAAAGATGCGATGGGCGACGTGACGATGGCTATCGTCTCTTGTACCTGTGTCTTCATGGCCGTATTTATCCCCGTCACCTTCATGGGAGGTACTTCGGGCGTGTTCTATACCCAATTCGGTATCACGATGGCAACTGCCGTAGGTATCTCCATGATCTCGGCTCTGACCCTGTGTCCCGCCCTGTGCGCCATCATGATGCGTCCGTCGGACGGAACCAAGAGCGCCAAGAGTATCAACGGACGGGTACGCGCAGCTTACAACGCTTCGTTCAATGCCGTGCTGGGCAAGTATAAGAAAGGGGTGATGTACTTCATCCGCCATCGCTGGATGGTATGGACTTCACTGGCTGCTACCATCGTCCTGCTGGTTTATCTAATGAGCACGACCAAGACGGGACTCGTGCCGCAGGAAGACCAGGGCGTTATCATGGTGAATGTCAGCATCTCACCGGGAAGCACGCTCGAAGAGACAACGAAAGTAATGGACCGGCTGGAAAACATTCTGAAAGATACGCCCGAAATAGAACACTACGCCCGCGTAGCAGGATACGGTCTGATCTCCGGTCAGGGAACATCTTACGGTACGATCATTGTCCGCCTGAAAGACTGGAGCGAACGAAAAGGAAAGGAACACGGTTCGGATGCCGTAGCTTCCCGCCTCAACGCACAATTCCAGTCCATCAAGGAAGCGCAGATATTCAGCTTCCAGCCCGCCATGATTCCGGGATACGGTATGGGTAACTCCCTCGAACTGAACCTTCAGGATATGACAGGCGGTGATCTGGCTACGTTCTACGATGCGTCCACACAGTTCCTCAACGCCTTGAACCAGCGTCCGGAAGTGGCTATGGCTTATACATCCTACGCCATCAACTTCCCGCAGCTCTCGGTAGAAGTGGATGCCGCCAAATGTAAGCGTGCAGGAATTTCGCCAAGTGCGGTACTCGATGCGGTAGGCAGTTATTGCGGTGGAGCGTATATCTCCAACTACAATCAATACGGTAAAGTATATCGTGTCATGATGCAGGCATCGCCCGAATATCGTCTGGACGAACAGGCATTGAACAATATGTTTGTACGCAACGGTACGGAAATGGCTCCGGTGAGCCAGTTCGTTACACTGAAGCAGGTACTGGGACCGGAAACGGCCAACCGTTTCAACCTCTACAGCACCATCACAGCCAATGTGAATCCTGCCGACGGTTACTCTTCGGGTGAAGTGCAGAAAGTGATTGAAGAAGTGGCCGCAGAATCGTTGCCGATGGGTTACGGATACGAATATGGCGGTATGGCACGCGAAGAAGCAAGCAGCGGCGGCGCCCAGACGGTTTTCATCTACGCCATCTGTATCTTCCTGATCTATCTGATTCTGGCTTGTCTCTACGAAAGTTTCCTCGTACCGTTTGCCGTTATCTTCTCCGTACCGTTCGGATTGATGGGCTCGTTCCTGTTCGCCAAGATACTCGGACTGGAGAATAGCATCTATTTGCAGACGGGTGTGATCATGCTGATCGGCTTGCTGGCCAAGACGGCTATTCTGATTACGGAGTACGCCATCGAACGCCGCCGCAAAGGAATGGGCATCGTGGAATCGGCCTACTCTGCCGCACAGGTCCGCCTGCGTCCTATCCTGATGACGGTGCTGACGATGATCTTCGGTATGCTTCCGCTGATGTTCTCTTCCGGTGCGGGTGCCAATGGCAACAGTTCTCTGGGTACGGGTGTCGTAGGCGGTATGGCTGTCGGGACGGTGGCATTGCTCTTTGTCGTTCCGGTCTTCTACATCATCTTTGAGTACTTGCAGGAGAAAATCCGCAAACCGATGGAGGAAGAAGCAGATGTACAAGTGCTTTTGGAGAAAGAGAAAAGTGAAGCTGAACGTGAACGTTAATAAATAAAAGAAAGAATGAAGAAAAATATCATCCTGTTAGTTGCCATGAGTCTGACGCTGAGCGGTTGTGGCATCTATACCAAATACAAGCCCGCCACTTCCGTCCCCGACGATCTTTACGGCGGGGAAGTGGTGACGGAAGACACTGCCGGTCTGGGGAATATGGACTGGCGGGAACTCTTCACCGACCCTTATCTGCAGTCCCTCATCGAGACAGGGTTGCAGACCAATACCGACTACCAGTCCGCCCTGCTTCGCGTGGAAGAAGCTCAGGCAGTGCTGATGTCCGCCAAACTTGCTTTCCTGCCCGCCTTTGCGCTTTCCCCGCAGGGGACAGTGAGCAGCTTCGATACGAACAAGGCTACACAGGGTTACTCGCTGCCCGTGACCGCCAGTTGGGAACTGGACGTATTCGGCCGTATGCGCAACTCCAAGAAGCAGGCGAAAGCGCTGTATGCACAAAGTGAAGATTACCGTCAGGCAGTCCGCACGCAGCTGATAGCCGGTATAGCCAATACCTATTACACACTGCTGATGCTGGACGAACAGCTCCTCATCTCCCGACAGACGGAGGAGGCATGGAAAGAAACCGTAGCCTCTACCCGCTCCCTGATGAACGCCGGACTGGCGAACGAATCGGCTGTATCGCAGATGGAAGCGACTTATTATCAGGTGCAGGGTTCTGTGCTCGATTTGCAGCAGCAGATCAATCAGGTGGAGAACAGTCTTGCTTTATTATTGGCAGAGACACCCCGCAACTACGAACGCGGAACGTTGGCAAACCAACAGTTTCCTACGGACTTTGCCGTAGGAATCCCTGTCTGGATGCTTGCCGCCCGCCCCGATGTCCGCTCGGCCGAGCGGACACTGGAAGCAGCGTTCTATGGCACCAATGCGGCACGTTCGGCTTTCTACCCTTCCATCACGTTGAGTGGGAGTGCCGGATGGACGAACTCCGTCGGGTCTATGATTCTCAATCCGGGCAAGTTCCTGGCATCGGCGGTAGGTTCGCTCACGCAGCCGCTCTTTAATAAAGGACAGGTGGTGGCTCAGTATCGCATCGCCCGTGCGCAGCAGGAAGAAGCGGCTCTCGGCTTTCAGCAAACATTGCTCAACGCCGGCAGCGAAGTGAACGATGCGCTGACTGCCTATCAGACCAGTCAGGGGAAAAGGCTGTTGCTGGACAAGCAGGTCACTTCCCTGCAAACGGCCCTGCGAAGCACTTCCCTGCTGATGGAACATACGAATACAACCTATCTGGAAGTACTTACCGCCCGACAGTCATTGCTCAGCGCACAACTGTCACAGACGGCCAATCATTTTACCGAGATACAAAGTTTAATTAACCTATACCGTGCTTTAGGGGGAGGTCAGGAATAAAGAATATCATACTTCCTCTGTTTTTTTTGATCCTAATGAAGAAGGGCTGCCGGAGAAGTGATTCTCTGACAGCCCGTTTTTCGTTAGAGGGCATGCCCGATTTGAATCAATAACAGACCAGGAACGGAAAATACATTCCTGATGTGCATTATAGCCTGTATGTTATTCATAAACAGAAAACATATTGCAAACCGAATTGGCCAAATGCCGCAACCCTTCTCCGCCGGGTAACTGAAATAAAGTCATACACCAATTATCGTTTCCTTCCAACATATAAGGACCGGTTTCGGTTATCGCAATATCCCATCCGATACTTCTCACTTTCGGAATTCTCATAGCAGCTTGCTTGGCTAATGCTATTGCCTGATCGTAATATGGGATTATGCAACCTGTTATTTTTTCACCACTGACAGGATGTATATGAAACCGTTCTCCTGACGGATGTTTTATTATAGCAGGTTGACAGACGACACCCCGATGATCAACAAGGGCGGCAATTCCTCCTGTAGCAAAGTTATCTGTGCGAGCCTTTATTCCTATACGTAAAACAACACTCCACACATCGACCTTATTTATACTTTCATCATAATATGTCACAATTCTCAATGTGTTGAGACTTGACGGATTCAGTTTATTCAGGGCGCTATGTTGGATAATACGTTCTTCGTATAAATATTCATCCGGTTTTTTTACAGTAGAAATAACATAGTCATGTAGTTGTCGCAATGATGTAAAGTTTTGCATCGGAAAAATAATCCCTTGACCGGCTTGTCCTTTTATGGGTTTAATGACGACCTCATTTATGGATATGGAGTAAGGATCATGCATTTGCCTTTTTATCTCATCAAACGTCATTACCCGGCGCCCTAGAATATCCTCAAAAACTTCGGCAAAACGCACTTTATCTTTTAACACTAACGCTTCGCAGGGATCGTTTACTTGACGTGTCAATTCATGACGTAACGAAGAAGTGAGATACTGTCGGCATTCTGTTCTGCTTTTCTTAAAGAACTGCAACTCGTAGTAGTTTTCGAATGATGCACCGTACATCCAACTATGTGACAATAGCTCAAGGAACATCAGTTTCCTTTTTCCGAATACGTAATGATTATATTCTCTCAGCTTTCGAAAATCTGCAATTCGTATATGGTACAATAAATTTCTTATCTTTGACTTTAACTTGAAAGCATTATTACTGCTTTTTGTAATTGAACGGGCAGGAACTCCGGCAACAGTAGTATGGCTGTCGATATTTCGCGTCACTACAGCGCCTGCACCTATTTTGCAGTCAGCACCGACAATGACATCAGGAAGTATTACCGCATTAGCACCTATCTCCGTCCTGTCACCGATAATGGCACGTCCCAAGATTTTTGCACCGGGAGATACTTCACAATATCGTCCAATACGGACGTCATGACTGATAACAGTGCTTTTATTGATAAATGTCCCCTGCCCTATACTTACATTACAAGTAATAGTTGCCCCCGAAAGAATCACAACACCTGGTTCGATAGTATTGTCATACCCGCCCACAAGGGCTTTTTGGGAGATAAAAGTGGTCAATACTCCTCCAAGACAGGCAATCTTTCGTGCCAGTACCTCTCTACGCTGTCCACCTCCGACACCAATAATAACCTTACTGTCTGTTTTCAGATGTTGCTCCAGTTCATTCCAGGATTTAATAATGGGAAAGTCATAATATGCATCGCTAATATCTGTATTTATATTGTCAAACAAAGATACAGTTTCTTCTACATTATCCCACTTGAGTGCTGTCAAAATCTCCTTAGCACATCCTTTACTCCCGATTATTACCATTTTACACTTTTCTATTTTCGACGATATTCAGCCAAGACCATGCCAATTTGATTAATTTCATCATCTTTCAAACCCACGTGCACCGGCAGACAAAGCACCTTCTCAGCATTCATCCCTATTTTGTAATAGAGCGGCTTTCTAAAAATGCACATTACAAAATAAAACCATTTATAGCGAATAAACACTATCAAAAAGTACGATAATATCCTCCTTTCATACAGCACTGATATTTCTTTTTAGAAATTTCATATCTCAGCTTGATAACAGTCTATTAATTGCTTTGGAGTACATTGGAATTGTTACTGCCTAATAAACCGACTGCACAGTAATGAATCAGATAAAGACTCGTCAGTAAATCATATTTTCATCTATCATTCAATTGTTCAGCTTGTTACAATGCATCTTCTTATTCTTTTATAATACAAATAGGCACATAGTCTGTTAATTTGAACTTGTCATTCTATAAATGGTTTATGTATATGCTAACTCACACAATGTACAACAGCCAACCTATATAATGTGCGATAGCTGTTGCACATTATGTGAGTCAATTATCGCAGTGTTTGTGCGGCAATCAATATCGTAGATAGAAAAGTATAATTATGATACTCAAATATACAGGGAGAAAGTATGGTATTAATAAAAGAAGGTGCATTATATCTATTTGTATAATAGATGGTTATGAAAATATGTGACTATGATGAAGTTTTGTTTGCAATTACTATTCAGACTTTAAATCCATTCATTTCGGAACATTTTAGTTCATTATAGGTGCAGTTATACGCTAAATTGTTAGTCCATATAAATCAAGTATCAGTATCATATGGGGCAAGAGTTAGTTTCCTCGGAGGAAACGCCAGTTCCCTTTAAAAGGAACGGTCGTTTCCATTAAAAGGAACGACCGTTCCCTCACCGGGAAACGACAGTTTCCATTCCAAGAAATAACAGGAAACTATAAGTCATTGATATATAACCATATAGAGCACCATCGGTAATGTTATAGAGTTTATGTTCATGTCCGCACAGTTTCATTCATTTCCACTTTGCAAACCCGGGACTGAACTTCATTCAAATTCAGACTGAAAGGACTGAATGCAAAGTGCCAATACTTAGTTTAAGAGGTTAGAGAATTCATATATTACAATCAAAGTAGAGAATAGCAATATTTTAGAATCATGAGGAATAAATGATATAACAGTAGCCAGAAGCAATATCAAAATTATGTTGATTATGTTATGCTTACAGTATGCTTCATAATGGTATTACTTAAGCATATATTTTTTATAGTGGAATTTATATCTGGATTTTAACTTTTTGATAGTTATTTCTCTCTTTTCCTGATCATAATTCGGAGCAATATCACTATAGCGTATGCTTCTGAAAAGAGCTTGCAGATATTCTTCTTCCTTCTTCTTTCCTTCTTCCGTCAAAAGAATTTTGATTATGCCGGATGGATGTCCCGTTTTAATTACATTTATTCCTATGCATTCGGTGTATATCTCCGCATTATGCTTAGACAAACTTGCAGACCACTCATTTTGTAACGGTGCTTTCCATATAAATACAGTATCGGCATTGAAATAATTCTCCATATTGTCACCGGTAATCGTTTTTACATATTTAGCAGAATCTAATTCTATCAATTGATTGTCGAGCTTTGAATTCGACTCTCCTTGCATCATGAATATTCCGTTGACCGTTTTCAATCTCATATCATCCTCGAGACCTAAATTTAATACTGCCTTTAATTCCCCATAAGCCATATTTTGACTTACTGTGTTATTATTCTCAATTACATCGAAATAAGGAAATAGAATCAAACAATTTTTGTCTTTTGACTCTAAAGTCATTCGATAAATCGTGCCTATATTCCTCTTCTCGTTCACTCTAAAGGTAGTCATCCCATCAACAACTTTGAAACCTTTGGGCTTTGTCAAATCGATGCCGAATAACTCTGAGCACTCAAAACGATACATTTTGAAAATATACCTTTGAGCGAAAGTATTTACTGCAGCTGAGAAGATGAAAATGAATGATAAAATGAATGTTTTCATAATTGAAGTGTTTATAGAATGCAGGAGTATTTTATTACTCTTGCATTCTTGATTAAATTTTATCTTATTTCATACACATGTGTTACATTAGGTAAAGTACAGAAGCCTCTTACACCGTTTTGTGCATCATAGTACATAATGCTGGAGCCTGATTTATATTCGAGGTTTACAGCATGTACAGCATTTATTACTATTACATATTTATTTCTACTATTGCTGTCGATATTCATATTGTGAAACATGGATAGTCCAATCATACCGCCATCATCACAAAAATGATTCATTGCAAAATAAAACTTATCAGAAGGTACCCCATTGCTTCCATATGTTTTTGTAATCCATGAATTAACTTCATCAAAACTTTGTCCTGTAGCATATGCAATACTACGAGCCACACAATCTGTCCTTGTATTCCCGATTTCTGTTCTAGTCTGAATCCTATTTCTAGAAAAATAGTTTTCTGATAAAATCTTTTCGTTAGAATTATAGGCAATAAGCTGAAAATATTTAAACAATTCTTCAGAAATATTTGCATCCTTACCGGCATTCTGAAGAATTTCAAATAAACCATCTTCGTTTTCCTTTATGTCTAATCGAGAAAATGCTTGAAATATTATTTCCCGGTCTTCGTTTGTGAGTTTATTAAAATCTGCATTAAAAGGCAAGCTCAAATAAATTTCATTTCTGTTTGATTTATCTAATTCCTCTTCCTGTTGGCAACCTGTAAATACGATTGATGAAATCAAGGATAGTATAAAAATAGAAAAAATAAACTTTGATATTTTCATTTCTTTATTTTTTAGTTTGTTATCATATGGCAATTTTAGTCCGTTCTGTCTTAAAAAGGTATATACATTCCTCTGTACATCTTAAGGTATTGCCTTAACCTCATCCTTTGGTTCTTATTTGCTTATCATAAATATAGTTTTTAATTCAACAATGTTTTCTTAATATTTGCCTAGTACCTCAGAATTCAGTACAGCTTGCTTCATTTTATATTTGATTTGTGTAATAACTGGAGATTTCACTTTAATCGGTTTGTTTACTATCTTTGTAGCGACCACTAACGCTTTCTGTTCATTCCCAGTTTCTTTATATAAGTCATATAATAAATTTAGTGGGTAAAAACGACAAGGACACATCACAGATGCTTGCAAGTAGGAATATTCAGCTTTCTTATGCATTTTAAGTTTTTTATAGATATCCCCAAATAAAATTTTTAATTCATAATTAGTCCATAGTGTCTGACATTTCATTGCGACTATCAAACTTTCTTGATAACGTTCTGCTTGGAAAAGTTCAGCACTATAGTTGTAAAGAAAATAACGATCGTTTCCTAAAGACTTCATTAATTTTTCATATTTTGGTAATACTTCTTTAGTTTTTCCCATAAGAGAAAGATTGGTAATATGTGCCCATTGCATTTCAGCTTGCATTCTGATATACACTTTATAACCTGCATATATAGAGAATAAGATGCAGGATACAGCAACTCCTTTTAAGCAAATATATGGGAAGCGCCTTATTATGCTTTTTATGTGTTTCCGTATTAATATATATGTGCTATATATCAACATTAGCCATACAAATGGATACATTAATGGATAAGAAAAACACGAGAAGGTACATACTGCTATCCAACAGAGCAAACTTGTTTCATTCATTTCTGATGGATATTTGAAATAGCAAAAAAGTAAGTATGACAGCCATCCTAACAGCAATAGGATACCGATAATGCCATAATCAATAATTATACGCAAATATTCACAAAATGGATATTGTACATTATCCGCTAATATGCTATAAGAATCTGCTGGATGTTTTTCAAAATAATCTGCCTGATAATCCATATAATGGGCCTCGAAACCACCAGTTCCATAGCCAGTTAACCAGTTTTGTTGCAGCATTGGCATTGCACATCTCCAGATTAGTAAACGTCCATCAGCGGAGTCTTTTTTTATGTAATAAAGCCCGGTTATAACTACTAAACATATGAGACTTAATAAAATTATTTTTCTTCCCAATGTGGTTTTAATTCTTCGAATGCTCCAGCAAAAAGCTATTACTAATACACTTAGGATTCCTGAACGTGATTCTGAAAATATAATTGCTAGTATTGTTGAGAATGTGATAACGATTAGCGTCAAGCGCAAAATACTTCGCGATTTTGTAATCCCCCATATATAAAAAGGAAGAGCAGCGCACAATGATGCAGCGAAACCTGCCGGATTGTCGAAACTTCCAGTTACTCGGAAAGCAGTTGTAGGAGGAAGAAGATTGAAAAATTGAAATATTCCATAAAGTGCTTGTGCAAAAGTTACGATAACAATAGTGCCTATAATATAAATTGCTTTTTTGTTTTTGTATGTACCTTTTAGATGTGAGAAGAAAAGGAATCGAATTATTAAATAGTTGGCTAGAAGAATTATTCCTAGCGACATCGCGAGCCATTTCGGCATAATTTGTGAATCTACAAATCTATCGGAGGTGGCAAAGATTGTACCTATACAAATGAATGTAAATAGGATAAGCATTATCATTGTATCAACTACGTACGTTTTATTACTTACCACCATACTTGCTTTTTATTTTCATAAGTAAATATTCGCTCTTCTTTTCCCTTAGTAGTGTTGTGTAATAGCAATAAAGCATTATCAGGAACGTTATCGAAATGCAATACTCCATCTCGATTACCTTCCATTTCTTTTATTAGTGACCATTCATTTCCATCCCAATAGAACAATTGATAGTTTTCTCCCTCACGTATAAAGTTATCATCATTACGTGGCAAGAACCTTATGTTTGACAAATGTACCGGTTGCTCAAATTCTACTGCTGCCCATCCATCATCAGCCGCATCCCTATTGTAGCAAGTTAGTACGTCCCCGTCAAACATCCTTTCAAGATTACCATCTCTTGTAGCGTACCGTGCACCAAACATATTCTTCACAGGTGCCCGGACACCAACGGAATCGTACATCTCTACTTCAGCCATATTTCCATGGGAGCCATTAGGGGAAAGATAACGGAAATAACGATATTTTCCTGTATAATTAGTAGATAAGGAATGAAAACGGCTTTCGGTAATGCTGTCAATCGTTGCTATAGTCAACGAATCGCTAAAATCTTCCTTATCGGCAACTTGGAACTTACCACCCCATGTACGTTTGCAGAGCGTTTTCAACCAATCGGAGAAAGTATATTTTCGTGTGAGACGTATTCGTTTTAATTGTGTGGTGTCTGCTCGTAGAATATGCGTTGTACCATCCGTGTTTAAAATGAACGGATATCCTGCGGGAACTATTTGTTCGTTGCTGGCATAACAAACTGGTAGATATACGATTCCGCGTCCCATTTGCATAAAGTGTGCTTTTTCCCCTTTCCGTCTGCTGTAATGCACTATAGACCAATTTTGGTTATTGAACACAGCCAAATATATCCATTCCCTATTGTCCACAACCGGATTGGAGAATAGCGAAACGTCAACATCTGAAGTTTTAATATAAGAAGAGGTAACATCCATAAGGCAAGGTGATTGAAATAGTTCCGGTCTTTTTTCATCACTATAAGCTATATCATACATTTCCGGTTGTTTCTTAAATGTTTGCCTGAAAACTTTGGGTAGTTTATGTTCAGGACGAGCGAAAAAGTGGTCTCCCAATCGCTCATTTTGTCCAAAAGGAAAGGCTAAGTCATCTTCTGGTAATAGTACAGCCCATGAATGCCCCATTGAACGGTTTCCCCACTGAGGTGTAAAATCTTTGGCTGCCGGTAGACCTATAGCGCGCATTTGCGCAACATTGCGGCTAGCATATGAGTCACAATTTCCTACTCGTACTTTCAAAAGAAGATTTAACGGAAATTCAGGCATACTTTCTTTCGGGTAGTAAACAGCCGTATGAAACCATTGATTAATAGCTGAATACGATCCATATTTATAGTGGTAATTGAATTGGCTGTTTTGTAAATGTTGTACTCTGGGCAGATATTGTTCCATATATGCTTTGCGCCAGTCACTGACAGGCTCCTGTCCTACACGATAGGGAAGAACATAGTTGCAGAAGTGCTCGAAGCTGTATTCACCTGCCCATATTTGATTCCAGACTTTGAAAGCACTATCAATATGAGCAATCAGATAGTCTGATTTTATATTTTCAATGTCCACGCGTTTGGTTTCTACAGCTTTTATGCTGCTCATTTTGATTAGAATAGAATCGTAAGCATAATTATAAAATCCGTCACTTTCCCACTTATACTTGGTAAATATGCTATCTATATTATTATAAAATGTGTCGATTGCTTCGCTTTGGCTACTGTAATGTGCGTCCATATTCTCAATGAGAAAACGGGCGGCTTGCAATTTTAATTCATCATTTTTGTAATGTTCTAACACAGCTTCCAGCTCACTCCTGTTATTACCCGCCTCATCTAAAGCTTGCGATAAAGGGCTATTGCAGGATGAACATAATGCAATCACCCAAGCAATGTATATATTATAGATAATTATGTCTTTCATCATATTTTTATTGCAGATGTATTTACAAATGTTATAGACAGTCACTTGTCTATCTTCTATAGACAAGCTTCAGGCGGATTCCAACTCTTGAGTAAATAATTTATTTATATATTCTCCAATAAGCAGATCTTTATCAAGTTCCATTTTCTTTTTCAAACGATATCTCTTAGTATTTAGAGAGAGCGGCTGGATATTAAAAAAGTTTGCTATTTCATTATTTGTGAGATTTAGGCGCATGAGTAAGATTACGTGGATATCTTCTTGCGTCAGTTTTGGAAAATTGTATGCAAGTCGATGGACGAATTGATTTTGGGTATTATTAATAAATTCTTCTATTTTAATCCAATCATTCTCCACGAATGGTTTACGGCGCAGTAGCTCTTTTATCTCCATTTCATTCTTCTTGTTTTGACTGGAACATGACTGGAGGAATAGATTGGAATATAGCTTTCGATATTCCATATCCAATCGTAGAATTTCTTCAGATTGCACTTTGAGTTCTTTTTTATATTTGACATTGCGCAAATATAGAACGACAGAAAGAAGCAAGGAACTGCTTAATAAACCGAGTGTTATGACAGTAAACGAATAGTTCATAATAATAGAATTAAGGAGGTTTGTATGTTGTGTGCAAATATAGTCTGTAATGTTAAATTCGAAGGTATATAAAACGATCAATAAAGGCCACATATCAGTCAAAAGAAAATTTATCGGTAGATTTTCTTTTTAACGAATTGCACCTCCTTCACCTTTCTGCTGAAATACTAATGAATAAGGTACTTCAAAGAGAAAGCGAAAGAGGTAAATTAAAAAAGTAACAACAGTAGATATGTATATGTGAAGTATGATCCAACTCTTCAGATCTTAAGAGCTGTCATATCAAGTGTAATACCTGACTATTTAAAATTAATATCTGAGCGCAGCTATGATTCTTTCGCAAGCCTGTCCGTCACCGTAAGGGTTATGCGTTTCGGACATCCGCTTATACATTTCTTTATCAAGGAGCAGGGCAGTGACATTACTGACAATAGCCTCCGCATTCGTGCCGACCAGCTTCACCGTACCCGCCTCAACAGCTTCCGGACGCTCGGTCGTATCCCGCATCACCAGCACGGGCTTGCCCAATGAAGGGGCTTCTTCCTGCACACCGCCGCTATCCGTCAGCAACAGAGTAGAATGTTGCATGGCATAGATGAAGGGCAGGTAATCCAAAGGAGAGATCAAGTAGACATTGCTCAGACTGGAAAGCAGTTCATACACTGGCTTCTGCACATTAGGATTCAGATGAACGGGATAGACAATGTCCATCTCCGGGTGAAGAGCCGCCAGTTCTTTGATCGCTTTGCAGATATGCAGGAAACCATCTCCGAAGTTCTCGCGACGATGTCCGGTGACGAGGATATACTCACGATCACCTACCGTGTAGCCTTTCTCCTGAAGTTCCTTCGCCATCTTTTCTTTCACACCGGCGGTGGTGGAAATGATATCGACCGCCATCAGCAGGGCATCGATCACCGTATTTCCGGTAATAAAGATTTTCTTCGCGTCTATATTCTCTTGCAGCAGATTTGCCCTTGACTGTTCCGTCGGTGCAAAGTAGTAAGTGCAGATACGGTCTGTCACCTGACGGTTCATTTCTTCCGGCCAGGGAGACAACATATTATAGGTACGCAACCCGGCTTCCACGTGTCCCACAGGTATCTGCATATAGAATGCCGCAAGGGATGCCGCCATCGAGGTAGTCGTATCTCCATGCACCAATACGGTGTCGGGACGGAAGTCCTTCAGCACTTCGCGCAGTCCAAGGAGTACTTTAGCGGTAATGTCATACAAGTCCTGATTGGGAGCCATGATATTCAGGTCATATTCGGGAGTGATGCCGAACACTTCCAATACCTGATCCAACATCTGCCGATGCTGTGCCGTAACGCAGACACGTGTCTCAAAATGTTCTGTATCTTTCTGGAGCGCCTTTACAAGCGGAGCCATCTTTATCGCTTCGGGACGGGTACCGAAAACGAGCAATATCTTTTTCATCTGCTTTATTTATAGAGTCTATATAACCTCTTCGCAATTAAACTACATTTTATCGTCTCACGCCGCAGAAGTCCAGTTCTATCTTTCCTTCCTCCCTTGGCAATGCAAGGAAGACATCGTGGCGAACCAGCCAGACGATAATATCCGCTTTCTCGTATGCTTCCCGATAGTCTGTCAGATGGAAGCTCTTATGAGTGCTTATATTAGGCTCGATAATCAGCACGTCCGCTCTCGATTCGGAGATGATGCGAGAGGCGATATATTTGGCGGGAGATTCCCGCAAGTCATCGATATTCGGTTTGAAAGCCAGTCCCATGCAGGCAACGACCGGTTCGCGCTCGTTCTGTTCTACAAACTTCTGGCAGGTTTCCAATACTTTGTTCGCACACCAGTCCGCTTTGTAATCGTTTGTTTCACGGGCACGCTTGATGAGCTGCGCCTGTTCCGGATAGTCGGATACGATGAACCAAGGGTCTACCGCAATGCAGTGACCGCCTACTCCGCAGCCCGGTTGAAGGATATTCACACGCGGATGCTTGTTGGCCAGTTCGATCAGTTCCCATACATTGATTCCGGCTTTGTCGCAGATCATGGAGAGTTCGTTGGCAAAGGCGATCTGTGAGTCGCGGGAGGAGTTCTCCGTCAGTTTGCACATCTCTGCCGTGCGGGCATTGGTGCCGTGCAGTTTGCCTTGTACGAAAGCGGAATAAAACTCAATGGCTTTTGCGGTGGATGCCGGATCGATGCCGCCTATCACGCGGTCGTTGTGCACCAGTTCGTATAATGTATTTCCCGGCAATACGCGTTCGGGACAATAAGCGATATGTATCTTTCCTTTCAGTTCGGGACGTTCTTTATAGATCACTTCCGCCATACGTTCGGTGGTATATACCGGAGAAGTGGATTCGATGACAAACAGGTTACCCTCCTGCAGATAAGGGATCACGGAACGGGTGGCCGCTTCCACATAGGTGATGTCCGCCCGATGGTTCTGCTTGAATGGGGTAGGCACTACGATAAAGAAAGCATCCGCCGCTTCCGGCTTGCATACAGCGCGTAACTTTCCACTCTGCACTACGTCCCTGACTACCTGACCCAGTTCAGGTTCTACAATATGTATCTTTCCCTGGTTGATCGTTTCCACCACAGAAGGATTGACATCTACTCCTATGACTTCGAAACCGTGAGCGGCAGCAACGGCTGCCGTAGGAAGGCCGATATACCCTAATCCTAAAAACACAACCTTTTTCATGTTCAATATCTCCTTATTAATAAGTGTGGCAAAAGTACAAATAATATGTGACTTTGTACGGATTTTCACTGAAAACCACTACTTTTGTGCAAACATTTTGAAAGCATGAGGGTACTAATCATCAATACTTCCGAACGAATAGGTGGTGCGGCTGTCGCTGCCGGACGACTGATGGAATCGCTTAAGAACAACGGCATCAAGGCGAAAATGTTGGTACGTGACAAACAAACAGACCAAATCAGCGTCGTCGGACTAAAGGGCAGCTGGCTGCACGTATGGAAATTTATGTGGGAACGCATCGTCATCTGGAAAGCCAACCGTTTCAAGAAGAATGATCTCTTCGCCGTAGATATCGCCAATACCGGCACGGACATCACTTCGCTTCCCGAATTTCAGCAGGCAGATGTCATCCATCTGCACTGGATCAACCAAGGGATGCTGTCGCTCAACACCATCCGCAAGATTCTGACTTCCGGCAAACCTGTAGTATGGACCATGCACGATATGTGGCCCTGCACCGGCATCTGCCATTATGCACGCGAATGCAAGAATTACGAACAGGAATGTCACCACTGCCCTTACATCTACGGAGGAGGAGGCAAGAAGGACTTATCTACCCGAATCTTCCGGAAGAAAAAAGAGATTTATAGTCAGGCGTCCATCACGTTTGTAGGCTGTAGCCGCTGGCTGGCGGAGAAGGCCAAAGTCAGCGGGTTGCTCACCGGACAAACGGTTACCAATATCCCGAACGCCATCAACACGAATCTGTTCAAGCCTCACAATAAGCTGGAAGCCCGCAGAAAATGCAGGCTTCCGCAGGAAGGGAAGCTGATTCTTTTCGGTTCTGTCAAGATCACAGACAAGCGAAAGGGCATCGACTATCTGATTGAAGCCTGCAAACTGCTGGCAGAGAAACATCCAGAATGGAAAGAATCATTGGGCGTGGTTGTTTTCGGCAACCAGTCGCAGCAGTTGCAAGACCTGATTCCTTTCCGCGTCTATCCGCTTCCTTATATTAAGAATGAGCATGAGTTGGTGGATATATACAATGCCGTAGACCTCTTCGCCATCCCTTCTCTCGAAGAGAATCTGCCGAATATGGTGATGGAAGCAATGTCCTGCGGTGTGCCCTGCGTCGGTTTCAACACCGGAGGCATACCGGAAATGATCGATCATCTGCACAACGGATACGTAGCTCAGCGCAAGTCTTCGGAAGATCTGGCCAACGGCATCCATTGGGTACTGACGGAACCCGAATATGCGGAACTCTCCGCACAAGCCTGCCGCAAGGCCATAGGCAACTATTCGGAAAGTATCATAGCGAAGAAGTACACGGACGTTTACAACAAAATAACAGGGAAATATGCATAGTGTCCATCCTACTCCCAAGTTCTCGATTATCACGGTGACCTACAATGCCGAGAAAGTACTGGAAGATACCATCCAAAGTGTTATCTCGCAGACTTACCACCACGTAGAATACATCATCGTGGACGGGGCCTCCAAAGACGACACTCTCTCTATCATCGACAGATACCGCTCACGGATACACACCGTCGTCAGCGAACCGGACAAAGGATTGTACGATGCCATGAACAAGGCGATCTCCCTTGCCAGCGGCGACTATCTCTGTTTTCTGAATGCGGGCGACTGCTTTCACGAAGACGATACTTTGCAGCAAATGGTGCACAGCATTCATGGGAGTGTTCTCCCCGATGTCATCTACGGGGAAACTGCGATTGTTGACAAAGACAGGCACTTTCTGCATATGCGCCGGCTCTCCACGCCCGAAAAGCTGGACTGGAAGAGTTTCAAACAGGGAATGTTAGTCTGCCACCAGGCTTTCTTTGCCAGACATACGCTGGTGGAACCTTATGACTTAAACTACCGGTACTCCGCTGATTTCGACTGGTGCATCCGCATTATGAAAAAGGCGCGTACCCTGCACAATACGCACCTGACAATCATCGACTATCTGGATGAAGGAATGACTACGCAGAACCGAAAGGCTTCTCTTAAGGAACGGTTCCGCATTATGGCAAAACATTATGGATGGATAAGCACCGCAGCACATCACGCATGGTTTGTACTGCGGTTGATTATCAAGCCGGGACAATAACTGCCACTTAAAATCAGTATAGTCACTTCACCCACAAAACTCCTATTTATATATTACCTATTGAAACCAATTATATGCAGGCTTATCTGTTAATTCGAATAAAATCTCCCCACCGTTAATAATATCTGAATGAGTTATGACAGAACTACGGTGAGGCTTGCCATTGAGATATACAGCGCGTACATAACAATTGCCTTTGCCGAAATTCTTTGTTTTAATTGTGAATGTTCTATTTTGAGGCAAATGCAATACAAAGCCCGGCAGACAGGGAACTCCTAACTGATATTCAATAGAAGCCGGACACATGGGATAGAATCCCATCGCACTGAAGATATACCATGAACTTAATTGTCCACAGTCGTCATTTCCCGGCAGTCCGCTAGGTGTGGGCAGATAGTATTTATTGACTATATCATATATTCTTTTTTGAGTCATCCACGGCTTTTTACAGAGATTATACATATAGGGAGCATGCATCACAAATTCATCACCCACATAGTAAATATCTTTATCGAATAGTTCATCCATAAAAACGGCTAAAGAATCGGTACCTCCCAAAAAGCGAATTAGTTCGGGAACATCATGGGGAACGAACAACGTATAATTCTTTTTATAATTGTACACTCCTTTGGGGTTAAAACCACTCCATACGCTGATATCGTAATCTTCCGGATGACTCCATGAACCATCTGCTTTACGCGCACGAACCATTTTGGTTTCCTTATCCAGTACGTTCCTGAAATTTTTGCTTCGTTTACCTAGTTTATCCGATAAGTCCGGTTCACCTTTTTCGGCAAAGAAACGGGAGAGACAATAATCATCATAGGCAAACTCCATCGTTCTGGCTACTGATTCTCCATATTTATCAACAGGTACGTATCCCAATCGTTCGTAGTCCATAATGCCCAAGCGTCCCCAAGCAACATGGTTACCCTTATCATACGCATTTTTCAGCACTGCTTTTTTAGCTTTCTCTACATCAAAGTTACGCACTCCTTTTACATAAGCATCCGCTATTATGGCATCACTATGAGTTCCCATCATGCAGTTGGTATATCCCGGATTAGGCCATTTGGGAAGCCAGCCTCCCTCATCATAGGCATGAAGGAGTCCGGTTATGAGATCTCCCGCAAAATCGGGTTTCAGTAATACGAACAGAGGATGGGTCGCTCTGAATGTGTCCCATATAGAATAGTCCGTAAAGCTGATACCCTTATGTACTTTTCCATCAAACGGACTTCTGTATTTTCCATCTTCAGATAGACTTCTGGGCAACAGGAAAGAGTGATATAGCGCTGTATAAAAAACAATTTTATCTTGTTCTGCAGCTCCGGGCAAATCGATGACTGATAATTCTTGATTCCATAATGCTTCTGTTTGTGCACTGATTGTTTCCATACTTTTGGCTCCGATTTCTCTTTCCAGATTTATCCGTGCCTGTTCCACGCTAATAAAGGATGTACCAACGATGGCTTTAATTACTTCATTTTTTCCGGTTTTGAAACGGATATATCCCCCTATTTTGGTAGACGATTCCAAATGTCGATTGCCAGTCAGAAGGGATGTTGATGACTTTTTATCAGGCCTGATCCAACTCAGTTTTATCCGTGAACTCCATTCATGCTGATAATATTCCAATTTTATATCATACATTTTACCGGCTTCCAGAGAAATCTTCTTTTGGGTAGGTTGATAGCTGAAACTATGAGATTTCCAGTCATCGATGAGCAATTCTCCGTTGATATATAATCGTGCTCCGTCGTCAGCTTGTATCCCTAATGTATATTCACCGGTAGAGGGAGCTTTGAGTTTGCCGCTCCAAGTCACCTGGTAATCATTGAAACTGAAATCGTCCGCAGGTTTATACCAGTCCCAGTCAAAATCGATAACCGGATCGATTCTTTCACTCCGCAGATGTCCGAACCCCTTTGAGTCCTGTGTATAAATCCCTTTTAAGCCATTGACCCACTTGCCTTCTTTTTGAGTGAACAGATATTTCTCTTCAATTACTTCGGGATAATCATTATTAAGATTAAACGTGCCGAAAGATTCGAAATCCTTATCGAAACGGACTACAAAATATCCGGTTTCCCGATATCCTCTGGCAGATTGTATGCTTTTACCGGAAATTTCTTTTCGTACCGGGTCTATGTGAATATAGCCCGGTGCTCCGGCTGTAAACATGGAAGGCATAGCATCTACCACTACGTAAGCACTATCCGACTGGGGATAGGTAAATTGCAGGATAGCTGAAGTTTTTGTAGCCGATAATTGAGCTTTTACCTGATAGTCGTCCAACATGACTTCGTAGAAGTGAGGTTTTGACTTTTCGGTTATATGGGTAAAAGAAGAACTACGCTCTTCGGGCCTGCATTTCAGTTGTCCGACAACCGGCATTAGTTCAACAGCACCATAATCGAACATGACGGCCCCACTTGGATAGTGTGTTCCCATAAATCCCGAAATATAGTTATGTTTATACCAGTAGGGTACCCGATGGTGCAGCGTTCCAGCGTGCTTGCTCTCTAAGGTATGGGCAGTCCATTCTGTCATCCCGAAAGGCTCTGTCACTCCGGGAAAAGTATATCCCGAAGGATCTTCATGCCCGGCAACCGCTACTCCGGATTGCCATACTTCTGTTCCAATCAATGGGTTGACATATTGTACCCATGAGTTTTTTTCCTCTTGTGAGTTCATGTTAATCGACGTCAGGAATGGAAGAACGGCCAGTATCAATAATTTCATTTTCATGGTACTGTAGTTTAATCGTTGAGTATTCTTTTGTAATTGGCAGCTCTCATATACATATAAGCCGCTACAGTAGAAAACCTTAAATCATATTTTTCAAGATTGCTTGTCGTTGGCGTTCCCCAGTGTTCCGGGTAGCGTCCATTGCCGTCACGAAGTTTATTGTGGATAAAGTTAATCGCATGGAAAGCTTTCGTTAGCCAAACCGTGTTTTTATCTGTATCATACATATCAAACCAAGAGTCTATTATTGAAAAAGCGAAATATCCGGGATCATTCAGAGCTCCGTTGATTGAATTATACCATTTGGCTTCGGAAGATGCCAGGGTAGCTTTTGCCTGTGATAAATATTTTTCGTCTTTGGTGGCCTGATACATTTTCAGCCAACTCCTAATCATAAAACCAGCATTGTATGACCATTTCTGTGTATTAACAGAACCATCCGCTACCATTTTGGCATCCCACAGAAGATTGTCCGATTTATCCAAAAGATTCTCAACAGTCCAGTCGTTTATGCGGATGGCAGCATCCAGATATTGGCGGTCCTGAGTGATTTCATAGAGTTTCATACAACTCAGCATGGTTACGGCAGAGCAAATCGTATTCTTCTGTACGGGTAAAGAAACAAAAGTTTCCTGGAAATAAATTCCTCCTCCCAGCACATTATCTTCTCCCGAAAGAGAAAAAGCGAGTGCCCCTTTGGCTTTTTCCAGGTAGGAATTATTTTGAGTTGCCAGATAAGCATCGCAGAGTCCGATTGCTGTCCATCCGTTTTCGTCGTAGAAACGGTCGGGAACCTTCTCGGCACTCGTAGGTAAAGTGGCATATCCTGCAATACCTTTATAGTTGGGATGCCAGTAGTTATCAAAATTGAGAAAGCAGTTCATCAAAGCATCCGACCATTCAGACTTGCTCAATGAGATTCCTTCGGTGTATGTATAAAGAAGGAAAATATTTCCCCAAATAAAAGAGACTTGTGAACGGTCCTGATTCTCATAATAAGAATGTGTACCACTTATTTTCAAATCGTTATCAATGACAGATAGTGTCTCTTTACACCATGTATAATAATCATTATTACCGATTTCTACACCGGGATCGGTGTCAATGATGATATCCTGTACAGTGGCATCACAGCCCGAAGTAACCTGTACAAAGGACAACATAGCCAAAAGTGTTTTTATTTTATTGCTGATTCGTATCATAGCAGTCAGTATTTATAAAGTTTAATTAAGATTATCAAGATCAGACCATGTTAAGTTAACCAAAGTAGCCGGATATTTACCTGTAATATCTTTAATAGAGGAACCGCTTTTCACATTCAGTTGCCAGTTGGCAACCAATCCTTCTTCGTCCCCTTTTAAGAAAATCTGATAGTTGTCGGCAATCTGTTGTTGAGTACGAATCGTATGCCAGATTCTTACATCATAAATTTTACCTCTGAACTGACGCCCGTTCCAAGTAGAAAGATCGCCAATAATGAATTTACAACTACCTCCGGGAATGTACGGCGCAATATCCATAGTTGCGGCTTCTTGCCCGTTTAAGTATACTTTTGCGGTTTGCGAGTCGAATGTAGCGGCAATATGTACCCATTTTTTCAATTCAATAGAGTTCTCCTGAGTAATGCAGCTTGACCATGTACCGTTGACAATCGTAAAGTCAATCGCATTATTCACCCCTTCTGCCAGACGAATCAGCAAACCGTAGATGCCGTTATCGCCCGAACCTTCTGAACCGATTATGCTGCCTCCTGTTTTCTCATTGGCATACACCCATGCCTCCAGTGTCAACTTATCAGAGAAAAATTGAGAAGCAGGGCCGCAGTCGATATAACCTGTTCCGTCGAACAACGGACATGCTGGTAGCACTTTGCTTGACAGGAATGTCTGTCGGGCAATCTCAAGCTTTTCGCAGTAGTTGTCGAGAGCTGACTGGCGATCAGTTTTATTCCGGATATATTCTGTTTCCCGGATCTTACTTTCGAAAATAGCTTTCGAACCGGTTACGAAATCACCCAAATCTTCTCCTTCAGAGGAAGAAGATAAAAGTTCATTGCATTGAGAAAGCAAACCGTCTATCTTATTATATTCAAGTGTCACTTCTTTTTCATCGGAACAAGCAGCCGCCAGTAGGATGAAAGCAAAACAAGCTAAATGAAATATCTTTTTCATGGTTTTTCTTTTTTAATCGTTTACAATTTATTTGGTGTATCCCGGATTCTGTTTCAGCTCAGGATTGAGTTTGGTTGCCTGCAGGGGAATCGGAAAAAGATTGATTGTTTCCTTATCTGTATAATTCTTATCCCACATCGGTTGAATGAAACGTCCGAAGCGAATCATATCCGTTCTTCGCAAAGTCTCGTAGCACATTTCTCTTCCCTTTTCTCTGTATAGCTCATCCAAAGTCAGTTCTCCGGTTGCATACGTAGAAACACCTGCACGTGTCCGTATCTTGTTTATACCTTCCAGCGCCTTAGAATCCACCTCATTCGATTTACGAAGAGTGGCTTCTGCCAGATTGAAGTTGATTTCTGCAATCCGGAACAGAGCAAAATCATTTTCCATGCCTTGTGCACCGACTTTTACTTTATATTTAATATTACGTGCACCGGCATTCTCCTTGTTGTTTACCATGTCCGGCAAGTCGAGGGTGAAATCCAACTGTTGTCCGGCATATTCATTGGTTCCCAAAATCGGGTTTCCGCTTAAATCGAATTGGGGTCCCCACATAAATTGTCCGTACATTCCGTTTTGAGGATCATACTTACAACGGCGGTCGTGAGTAATATCATACGTTTCAATAAACTCTCTTACGGTACAGACTCCATTCCATCCCCCATTCGGATTCTTCCAATCCCATTGCGAACGCTGCGACCAGTGAATGTTCCGGTAGAAAAGAACACTCATCTCATTGGCAACTATTTCGTCATTAGGGATCACCCAGATATTTTCCTTGCTATTCTCATTGTTCCATGCAAAGGGAGCATCCCAAGTAGATTCCAGCTGATAACCTTTTTGAAGAAGAGTCTGTGACACAGAAATGCAATCGTCCAGACGGGATGTTCCGGTGTAAACTTCGGCATTGAGGTAAAGGCGGGATAATAGCGCTAATGCGGCTTCCTGAGTAAAGCGTCCATAACTGCCGGTATCTGTACTTCTCAGAAGCTGGTCCTTGACTTCCGCAATTTCTTTTTCCACGTAGTTAAAAACCTCAGTTCTGGTTTTAGTTGGCGGATTTAGTTCGGATACCTTTTCTACAATCGGAACATTTCCGAACATATCGACCAGCATGGAATAGAAAAATGCCCTCAATGCCCGGGACTCGGCAATATATAGCTTTTTCTTGTTCTCCGGAAGAATATCGGAACGGGAATTATTCAAATCATTCAGCACCTGATTACAGAAACCCACCGCTTTGAACAGTTCCTGCCATGCTCCGTTGATAATGATATCCTGGTCGGTCCATGTGTGCCAATGCATACGTTGGTAGATACCTCCGTCATAACCGTCTCGCCCTTTTTGGGGTAAACAAGCTTCGTCTGTAGTAATCTCTTGCAGATAAAATACATTCCAGGCATACATCGTACGTAAGAAAGCGTATTGATTCATAAACGCCGCATCATATTCCTGTTCTGTCTGATAATAATTATCTTTACCCAAATCATTATACATATTTTCGGATAAGTCGACGCAACCAACCAGAAAAAGCAATGTTATAAAATAGATAATCTTTTTCATGTGAATCAAAATTTAATGTTTAAACCTAGCATAAGAGTTGTAGAACGCGGATAGTAACCGGAATCGTCGAATCCGGGCGTGAGCCCTGTACCTACTTCCGGATCAACTCCTGTATATCCGGTTATGGTCAGCAAATTGGTGGCGGTGGCATAAATCCGGGCATTTGACACATATTTCAATTGGGACAAATCGAACGTATACCCTACAGTTATGTTGTCTAACTTCAAATAATTACCTTTCTCCAGATAATAATCAGAGAAAGTGGCAGCGTCATTCAAAGGTCTGCCCAATGCGGATTTCAATAGATTGAAAGGTAAAGACACCGAGTTCTCGTAATAAATCCGTTTGGTATTCAGGACCTTAAATCCGGCTGCACCCCGAAGTTGGAAAGAGAAATCAAAATCTTTCCAGGTCAATGTACTGGCCAGATTGAAATACCATTTCGGAAGTCCGTTGCCCAGATAAGTGTAGTCTTTATCCGAATAAGCACCGTCCTCATCCCTGTCCTCAAATACCCATTTACCGACACTGTTGAAACCTCTGTATTTTAATCCGTAGTACGTGCCAATGGGTTTGCCTTCTTCCAGTATATACGTAGTCTGACCGTTGGCAGGTGAAGAAAGGGGATTGTAAGTGATGTGATTGGCACGGTAAGAACTGTTTGCCAAAGAGACCAATTTATTCTCATTGTATGAGAATCCTCCGTCAAGATGCCATTTCAGTTCTTTGTTGCGAATTACATCATACCCGATAGCAAATTCAATACCTTGATTGGTCAGTGTACCTACATTGGTAAATATCGTACTGTATATATTTGAAGGCATTTGCGCGTCATACCAATCCAGCAGATCAGTGGTTTTACGATAATAGTAATCTACACTTGCCGTCAGCCTGTCGTTCCATATTCCGAAATCGATACCTACGTTGTATTCAGCGTTCTTCTCCCATTTCAAGTCGGGATTCGGGTTGCTGACAGGACCATAAACTTTGTCCCATTTCCCATTATAGTAAGCATATCCGAGATCATTGTATTTGGCTATGGAAGCATATAAAGGAATATCCTGGTTTCCGGTGATACCAAAGCCTACACGTAGTTTGAGGTTACTAAGCGGGGTAGCATCACTAAAGAAATTTTCTTCCAATATTCTCCATCCGGCAGAGACAGCAGGAAACCAGCCCCATTTATGATTCTCTCCGAAGCGGGTAGAACCTTCGCGTCTGACACTCGCATTGAACAGATATTTACCTTTATATGAATAATTGATACGACCGAAGAAAGCTATTAACTTTGATTCATCCTGTCCCCTTCCCATTGAGGCAAGTCCATCTTCCAGATACGTACCATTACCAATGTTGTTAGCTCCCGGAATATCTGTCAGGAATCCTGAGTTGGACGCATTGTGCCAGGTTCTGTCTTCTCTGTTGAATGAATAACCGACAAGAGCTGTCAGATTGTGTACATCAGTGGAGAAACTGTAATTGGCATAAGCTTCAAATGTTCGTTTCTTGTAGAAATAAGTATTCATATCTGCCTGCCCCTCAAATCCTCCTAATATGCTGTAGCGAGAATCACGGCTGATATATTTGGAACCTTCGTAGGTATCGTTGTTAGCAGACATCATGGCATATACACTCAGACAAGGCAATACTTTGAGATTAGCAGACAGGTTGCCGGAGTAGGTATAACGTTCTCCTCTGTTATCTACTTGCGAAAGTAAGGCTACCGGGTTATAAGGTCCTACTCCTGCGTATTCGAAGAATTTTCCTTCCTGATTATAAACAGGTGCCGTGGGATGATATACGATAGCTTGCATGAAAGCTCCGTAATCAGTATAATCCGATTGAGTGTTTGCTCCGTTCAACGTACCTTCTATAGTCAGCTTCTTGTCGAAAAAATATTGCTTGAAGTTTACTCTCCCCGTCAGTTGCTTATTGCCGGTGTTGATTACCATACTTTCGGAATCCCGGTAACCGACAGAGCCTCGTATGGATGAGTTCTCCGTTCCTGTTGAGAAAGAAACTCCCTGGTAATAACTGAAATTATTTCGGATCAGCTGATCCGTCCAGTCGGTTGAGAAGCCGTAATCGTTGTTGATGGTGGAGTGCCCTTTATCTTTCAAATATCCCATATATTCATCGGCAGACATCATTTCCAGTTTCCGCACCGGTCTTTCTGTGTAATAATAACTGGTATATTCGATACTGGCTTTGCCTTTAGACGCATTTTTGGTTTCTACGATGATAACCCCATTACTGCCTCGTGTACCGTAAATAGCGGCAGACGAACCATCTTTCAGAACATTAAAGGACTTGATATCATTAGCGTTGATTGCCTGCAACTCGGACATGGTACTGTAAGTTCCGTCGACAATTATCAGCGGAGCACTTCCTGCCCGGATAGATCCGATACCTCTTAAATGTATCTCCGGTGATGCATTCGGGTCATTTCCGCTTGTATTGCGAATGGATAATCCCGGTACTTTGCCGTTCAGCAAGTTAATCGGACTGGTAGTTACCCCCGCATTAAACGATTCTTCCCCTACTTTAGTGACAGCACTGGTCAACTCCTCTTTTTTCACTGTACCATAGCCAATGGCTACCACCTCTTCCAGTTGTACGCTGTTTTCACGCATAACGATGTTCAGCCTATTTTGTGTCACCGTTACTTTTTGCGTCTCCATCCCGATATATGTAAGAACAAGCACCGTATTTTTAGGGATGTCAGCGAGCGTAAAGTTTCCGTTTATATCAGTAGTAGTACCCATATTTTTGTTCTCTACCCTGATAGACACTCCAATCAGAGGTTCACCAGAGGAGTCTACGACCTTTCCGGTTACGTTCAGATTTTCTACACCGTAAAGCGAAGGAACACATACACACAGGAAACCTGCCATTAAAATGCAATATTTTATGGTTCTCAGCGTCACCTGTTCTTTTATTCGTTCAAAAAATGAAATGGCTAAATTCTCCATAAGTTAGACTTTTTGAATAACATAATAATTAAGTCAATATAAATAGTTAAGTATAGTCGTTAGAGGGCAATCACCACCACTCCTCCGATGAGACATACCAATCCTATCACCATCATCCGGATGGCATAGCGGGTAGCTCCTTTCCACTCGCCGGAAGCAAGTCCGGCCACATTACCTGCAATAATAGCTGTCGATTGCATGGTAGCCCAGCCCACAGAAGCTCCTAAAACTCCCATAAAACTGCCTCCCATACCATAGAACATAATGCTCAGATACCATAATACCCCTGCCAGAGAAGCCATTATCAGGCCTCCGGTTGTACGATGTCGGTAAGTTTTCCAAGATTGATTCTTGCCGAACAAACGGATACATTCAAGGAGATTAATAATAAATCCGGCACTCAAAGCGATACTCCATATCACGTTGGCTGCATAAAGAGAAGATGCTCCCGTTGCTACAGCCTTTTCTTGTAAGGGTGCCCCATAAACGAAAGCAAAGTTAATCATAGGTCCGAATATTCCTGCAAGCAAACAGATAATTAACCCTTTCCTGAAATTTTTCTTAATAGGTGTTTCAGAGTGCGTCTGGCGGCTTTTGCTATCTCTGTTGTGCCCTGCTATCGCAAAGAAAATGATTCCGGCAAGAATAATTACTGTACCTGTAAGTAACTTTAGTCCCGTAGGTGTTAGCAATTCCGAAGGGTCTCTGAGAATGACAGGCATCAAAGTCCCTACCACATTAATCAATCCTTGCATAATGGGAAGACTGAGCGAAACTCCCAGATAATCAATTCCTTTTCCGAATAGTATAGCACCAATTCCCCATAAAAGGCCGAAGAAAGCCACTAGCAGTACCGTGTCGCTTTCATGAGCATATACACTTCCCAAGTCAGGAATAGAGATAAATGCCATTATCCAGGGAGCGACAAGAAGAGCGATGATACTCCAGATAAACCAATTGTTTTCCCATTTCCACAGTGAGTTGTGTTTAAAAGGCAAAGCAAACGTGCCGGAACAACCACCAGCCAGCAGAATTAATAAGAAACCCGAAATAACTGTAGTTTCCATACTTGTTTTAATTTTCGGTGAGTGAAACGATTTTAGTTACGCATTCCCGCAGTTGGGACTTTTGAGACTCTGTTAATTCGAAAAATTCAAAATCATTCAGATGGGTGTCGTTATTCTCTATGATGAGTACCTGGCTCCCCGGTTGCATGGCGATCTTGTGCCATACTTCTCTTCGGATATTGTACACAATACCCGGTTGCATATTTACTACATCATAGGTAATATTTTGATCGGTGACAGAAGCACCGATCAAAGCTGCTTTTCCCTGCAAAAGTACAAATACTTCATCTGTCTGATGGTGGATATCCAGTTTCTCAATTTGCTCCAGAGATTCGGCCTCCGCATAATTGAGATAGGCTACCTGCCACCTGTCGGTTATCAGGAACGGGTGATATCCTTTTCCTTCAAATGTGTGTTCATCAATGATTTTCATGATATAAGATTTTTAGAGTGAATATGATTTAGCTTTCTAAGATACGATCTACTACCAATTGTCTGAATTGAGGAGACAACATGGAAAAGTAGGCTGTAAATCCAGTAACACGGACCACCAGTTCCGGATATCCGGCAGGATCTTTATGGGCAGCCAATACAGTATCCTTATTCATAATATTAACGTTAATCAAAGTACCTCCCAAGTCGAAGTGTGCCCTGATGATGGACATGATTAACTCTATATTATCCATATTGGCGAATGTAGGGTCCAGCTCCCATTGCATGGGTGCCGTATTGCCGTATCCCGGCTGAATTTTAGCTATAATGGTAGCAAGTGAAAGCGATGCGCCGTCTTTTACAAAACCGGGAGTGGGATTTGCTCCATGAGAGATAGGTGTTTGCGCTAAACGTCCGTCGGGAGTAGCTCCCACACTTTGTCCGAATCCTACCGTATTTGCCCAAGAGAAGAAGCCGGGAATAAAAATCCGGCGTTTGTCCGGTTCGGACTGCGAACGTACCAGTTCTGTAAATGTTTCTTTGATCCGAATCGCCCACTTTTCGCCCAAGGATTCGGCTGCTCCATATTTTTCGCTGTTCTTCAATAAATGCCGTATTCTGCATCCTTCGTCTCCTGAGAAATTGTTTCTCAGATATTCGGTCAGGGTATTCCAGGACAATTTGTTTTCCAACTCGATGCGCTGTTCCAAAGCGGCAAAAGAGTCAGCGACAGTAGCCAATCCGGCTCCGTCAATTGCCAGGTTGTAGTATTCCGCTCCACCGTCCGATACGTCTTTGCCTTTTTCCAATGGCCCGTGGCTCAATAGATTTAGTAATAACTCCGGCTCATTGTATTTTTGAAATTTCAGGTGATGGCGAATTCCGTCGGCTGATGTTTGGACTGCCTTAGCCAAATGCTCGTTGAATAACATCCAGAGCCGGGAGGTGCTATGATCTTTTTGTTCATTCATCATTTCCGTATAGGATACCTCAAAAACTTTCGCCATATTTATTTTCACAAGGTCATTCATTGTATATTCCAGTCCGGGCAGCGACATCCAGTTACATCCCACTGCTATACGACGGCGAGCCAGTTGTGCACTGAAGCCGTTCTTCATAAATCCTTCTACCAATGCTTTATCTCCTGAGAATCTGGGCCATCCATTCTTGTTCTTAACCAGGTACTCTACGGATTTCCGGAATAAGTCCGTGTTCAGACCATCGAACACTCTCACTGTCAGATTTAAAGAGGTATTGATTTTATCGGCAGCTTCCAGTATTAAGAATGAAAGGGGGGAAGTTTGGTCTTTACCTGATTCGTCGGGACCTCCCAATTGCCAGTAGACAGGGTCGTTCAGTAAAAAACACGCCAGATAATAAACAGCCGTTTCTTTATCAATCCTTCCTTCTGACAAATCTTTTTCATAAAAAGGCGCCAATAAAGTATCAATTTGTCCGCCAGCTCCATCACGGTTGTAAGTTCTTGATGCAAGATGATACCATATGATCCACTGACAAGCTTCTCTTAATGTCGTTGGGGCATCATTGATAATGCGTTCGTTTACTTTGGCTATTTCCAGTAAGTTGTTTTTAGAACAATCGTCTGTTGCAGATGCAGCCATTCTATATGCCTGGTCGATATGACGCTGTATCCACCCCTGCACACTACGTATGACCCTTAGATGCAAACTGTAGAAGTGTTGTTGCTCTTCTGAATGATGGATGGATTGGTAATGTTCTATCTTCTTTATCAAGCCATTCCATCCTAATTTTACCCCGATTTCATAATCAGGAGCGAAATGAGCGTCATCGCCAATACCACAAATGAGGTCATATTTCTTGATATTCTCTTTTAGAAAGTCATAAGAATAATCCGGATTCCATTTATTGGGCCGCATTTTAGACATGAAATACATCCATCTTCCTGCAAAAGCATCATCGGCATCAATGTATACCGGATGAATATTCATCAGGCTGCAAAAGTTATCAGTCCATGCATCAAATCCGTAGAAAGAACCATCGGGATGGTTAGGTATGATATTCCACAAATTTTCCGGAGGAACTACCCGTCCATAGTCATCTTCGTCCAGAAGTCCTTCCTTTTCAATCTTTTCCTGAGTTTGAGCGAGTTTCCGCATACGCAGATTCGCTATTTTTTGCTCGTAATTCTTCATTTTTTGTTATTGTTTAAATTATATCTGATCAGTATTTCATTTAGTTTTTGTAATTGTCCTTTCTTTAAAAAAGCAGAATTGCTTAAGGGATTCTTCATTCCTAAATTCTCGAACTTAACGAATCCCAATGAATGAAATCCCAGCAATTCATAAGCGGGCTGGTTAGGTAATTGCCGAATGAAGCGGCATATTGACTCGATAGCTTCTTCGGAATCGTTGACGTTGGGAATTATCGGTGTACGAATGGTCATAGGAACAGCTTGTTTGGCAAGAAATTCCAGGTTCTTTATAATAGGAACATTGGAGTGTCCGGTCCATTTCCGGTGTAATGTGTCATCGGCCATTTTAAAATCGCACATCCATAAATCAACCCAAGGAAGGAATGCCTCCAATGTGTTAATATCAGTCAACAGATTGGTTTCTACGGCTGTGTGTATTCTATGTTCCCGGCATTTTTGGAGAATATCTAACGCAAAATCTTTTTGCTGCAAAGGTTCACCCCCTGAAAGGGTAATTCCTCCTCCGGATTTCTGATAGTAAATAAGGTCCTGGAGAATTTCATGTATGATGTCCGAAGAATCAACTTCTTTCCCAATCCAGGCCAGTGCGCCCGAAGTGCAGCGCTCTGTGCATTTCCCACAATCAGTACACCGTTCGCGGTGAATGGATAATCTGTTTGAGTCGATGGACAGAACTTCATACTCACATACCGTTATACAAGAGAAACAATGGATACATTTGTCTTCAATATACTGGAGTTGCGGTTTCATGCTCCAGGTTTCAGGGTTATGACACCACTTACATCTCAGATTGCATCCTTTTAAGAAGATGGTAGAACGAATTCCCGGACCGTCATGGATAGACATTCGTTGGATGTTAGTTATAAAGCCTTTCATGATATGATTCTTTTAGTATTAGCTGATGGGGACAAAGGTAGAGGTTGTCCATATACGTTTTTCCGATAGAAATTATTCATAGCGGTAGTTTTTTTACGCTATTCCGACTTTTTATGCTTTGATATATAAAAAAGAGCCTTCACAGGTTGTGTTTGTGAAGGCTAACTCTTAATATTGCAATCAAATCAAAAAAGAATATGAGAGATTCCGTTTTTAAGCTATCCTATTTCCTGAGTGCAAATGAAAAGTTTCATATTGCAAGAGTGAATATAACCTCTTCTCAGGACTTGTCCTTACATTCACATGACTATGCTGAAATCTTATGGGTTGAAAAGGGAACAGGCATTCACCATGTCAATGGACATCAGTTTAGATTATCTCCGGGAGATTTAATTATGGTACGTCCCAAAGACAGACATACGTTTTCCTCTTCGGGAAAAGGGATCGTTATTGTGAATGTGGCTTTTCCCGTGGAGACTTTAGATTATTTCCGTCAGCGATATTTTGAATGGAGTAACTTGTACTTTTGGACTACCGGTATGTTCCCATTTCAGATGAGATTATCAAGGGATATTGTGAAAAGACTATCTTCGCGGGCGGAAGAAGCAATGAAATACGGGCGATCCAATATACAGCTCGATAGTCTGTTGCTTTTCATTTTCCGGCAGATTACGGCTAATGAAAAGGTGGAAGATTCTTCAGAGATACCGGTTTGGCTATTCAATGCTATTCAAAAATTCAATAGTCCGGAATTTTTTATTCAGGGAATTGCGGGGTTCGTCGCTTTATGTGACCGTAATATCGATTATGTGAATAGGATCGTGAAACTGCACTTTCATAAATCTCTGACTGATTTAATAAATGAGTTTAAAATGCAATATGCCACTACTCAGCTATCTATTACCAGTATGCCGATCAAGGAGATATGTACAAATTGTGGATTTAGGAATCTGGGGCATTTTTATAAGATATTCCGTTCTGTATATAATCAGACTCCTTACGAATACAGGAGAATCAATCAATTAATCGTATAAAGCTGACTGCTTCCTACAGATATTGGGGACACTTGAGCTGTAATGTGAGTTAAAAGAAAAAATTCTTTGCTGAAATGCTCCTGCCAACGGCAAATGCTTGTAATGTCCAAGGGGTAAGCAAAGAGAGGAAGAATCTCCTCTTACTGTACAAGAGAGAAGAGATCCTTCACTGCGTTCCCTTAGATATCTTTCCGAATGACAGAAACTTCAAATACCTGAACCGTTACGATTCACCTCATAAAGCATTACCTGATCCAGTATCACCCCCTCATCCAATGCCTTGATGACCAGTTGATGTGATTTCTTACCCGTAACGGGAAGTACAATTTTCCGGATTGCCTGATTACGAAGTACGTTCTCTTTCCATTCCTCGCTGCGTCCCTTCGTTTCGTACGCTACCACTTCAGGCTCGGCGCCATCCAGAGAAACCGAGAAACGCAACTTATCGTCCTGCACCGGATGGTTGGGAAGTAACCGGATATCCACCTCTACCGAGTCCGTTTTCAGATTGCCAAAGGAGAAAGTCAGCGCATCGCCTTTTCTTATCTCTGCGGCTTTGCCTTCATATCCCAAACCTTCGCAGACAATAGCGTTTCCCTTCTTTGCCTCCGCTCCATTCCATTGACAGACTGCTTTACGGTCCGCTGTCATCGGAGCAGTAGCCGCCTTTCTTTCCACACGGTTGAATACAGGGAGCTTGCGGGGTTTGAAGTCCATCATACGATTCCATTTTCCATTCTCCAATGAGTTATAGTGTTGAGTCAGTGCAGCAATGCTGTCGTAAGCGGCATCACTCTTTTCCCAGTCTGCCTTATCGTGGCGTGCCAATTGGGCGTATAACAGTTTGCGATTCATTTGTGCCGCAGCCTGTACGGGATATTTCACCAGTTCGAAGTAAGCGCTCCGTCTATCGGCGGATACTTTAGAAGCAGCTTTCTCTACCGTTTCCGAAAGTTGGCTGTAAGCATTCAGACGTTCGTTTATCTCCCTTTCGCTCCACGGCAGGTCTTTCACTACCCGATAGACCGGATTCTTTTCTTCCTCCCGTGTATTTCCCATAAATTCGGGTTTGCGGATATGTGCCAAGCGATAATGTTCCTGCATAACGGGGAGGATGGCCTTTGCACAGGAGGTTCCCAGTTCCCGTTCCAGCCAATGTTTCAGATGTGCAGTCACTCCTTCGGAAGATACCTTATCCAGATTCCATGCCATATCCATGAACAGCTCAATCTGATACTCGGCAGGTTTGATGTCGCCGACGTTCAGTATCCACATTTTTTGTATTCCCTGATCGTAAGCCTGCTTCATCTGTTGATAAATGAGCGATGGACTCATGGTGCTCAACCATAAATGATCGTGCGGGCGTCCCCAGTAGGAAACATGATAATAGACTCCGTTGCCGCCTTTACGGGCACGCTCTTCGGCAGTGGGGAAATGGCGGATATAGCCGTAGTTATCATCACACCACATCAAGGTCACGTCTTCGGGTACTTGCAGCCCCGCATGATAAATATCGAGCACTTCCTTATAAGGAATAAAGACCTGCGGCACTTGTGTTACGTCTTTATTCACGTACTTTTCGAGCAAGCCGCGCTGGTCAACAAATACCCGGTCCAGGACGGCTTTCTGTTCTTCTACCGTCTTGGCTCCCTGCATCTTTCCATCGTGAACGCCACGCATACCCAGCGTGTAAAGTATCTCTTGTCCGGCAACTTCTTTCACACGATCTTCCCAAAACTGATAAACAGCCGGACTGTTATTCACGTAATCGTATGCTCCTTTTCCACGTATTCTCCATTCGCCGGCAGCACTGCACGCCATCGGTTCGCAGTGGGAAGCTCCCATAAAGATGCCATACTTTTTCGCTGCTTCCCGATTGCCCTTCGTCAGAAAGAAAGGAAGGGTACACTCATGCATGGCAGGCCAGTAGGTATTGGCCCGCAGGCGAAGCAGCAATTCAAAAATACGTTCGTTGGTACGCGGCCCGATTTCTCCTTTCACATCCGACGGTTCGTAAGTCTTGTTACTCCAAGGCATCAGTCCCCAATCTTCATCATTAATAAAGATGCCCCGATACTCCACAGAAGGAGACTGCAACTCTCTAAACTTGCCCGAAAGGCGGAATGTCTCTTTCTTCTCCGGAGTCACATCCGCCCACCATTCCCAAGGGGAAACGCCCAGCAGACGGGATATTTCAAGTATGCCGTAAGCTGTACCGTGACTGTCGCTGCCGGCTACCACCAGCTTTCCATCTTCTGAGACGGCGAGCATGAAAGCCTGCTTTTTGTTTTTTAATGCGAAAATATCGATGCCTGCCTGCTCAATTAGCTTGCTCTGTCCGATCGTTCCTACCAGAATGTTTCCGGTGTTTGTGTCTACGTGGGCAGTTGCCGACAATACAGTCTGAAGGTCACGGGACAACAAATCCAGCGAAGTACGCACCACCGGTGCTTCCGAACCGCTGCAAGCTATCGCAACCGGCTGACCGGACTGCAAGACAAAATCTTTTTGTTTACCTTGAGCGAACAAGGTCACTGCTACCAAAGCAAGGACGGAAAATAAGATTCTATTTTTCATAAATATTACAATTTTACAATATCAGTAATGGTCACAAAGCAATCGTCGCTGCCATAAATTCTCTTCGTTTTATCAGTCCATGTGGGGCTGATGCCCGTAACTTCAATCACCAGTGTATATTCTCCTTTTGCCAATTGGGGAGTCATAAAACGCGTTGCATGATCATTCGCCTTACTATAGAAATCGACCAGTGAAGAATATATTTTCTCCCCTTTCTTATCGAGGATATTCATACGCGCATATCCGCTATGACAGTTCGTTTCGCCCATAACAGCCACACAAGAGCCACTGAAGGGAATACTCAGCGTACTTCCTTTTACATTGGAAGATATTCTTCCTTCCTCCACTTTCCAGTCAGCTTCTTTACTGAACGTTATCTGCTTTAAATCGACGGTTTTTCCTTTGCGCAGAGGATTTACGGGTTTCAACTTATCAATGTCCCAGGAAGGCCAGTATTCCGGAATAGAAAGTTTTGTTCCATCCACCTGCATAGGCATCCACACATAGGTGGCGGCCGAAGCCTGATGCGGATAAGACCAGCGGTCGCCCATAAACATCGGAATCGTATCTTCGCCACACTTTAAAGGAAACACAAAAGTGGTCTGTGAATTATAGGTCAGGCTTCCTTCGGGAGCAAACAAGCCTTGTCTGGTCCACGGACCTTTGACGGAAGGGGCTGTAAAGTAGAAATTATCATTCTTCTCCCAGCTGGTCAGATTGGAGAACAAGAAGAAATATGTACCGTCTTTTTTAAACATTGCCGGAGACTCTCCGTGAGAACCGCCCACTCCCGATACCACTTTTTCCTCTGCCGTACGGTAGTCTTTACTCAAACGATAGACAATTCCTCCGTGCAACAGCAAATATCCGGTACCGTCCGCATCCTGATAAGTCCCCATATCCCAGCGGCGAATAGGCTTGCCTTCATACAACAGAGGTCCGTGAAATTTATATTCACCTGCTATAGTGCTGCAGGTAGCATAGCCGATATGGGGATCTTTATAGTTCATATCGTCCGCATGCATATACATCACATACTCGCCGGTAGAAGGACATTTCATGACTTTCACACGCTCGCCTACACGATTAGGGCCAAGAATTCCACTTGGTTGCATCGGCAGTACAACACGTTCGAACTTCCAGTTCACCAAATCATCAGATGAATAGCAACTGAAACCCGGAAAAGCATTGCTCTTGTCCGACTTATATTCCCCGAAAAGATAATATCTGCCATTCTCTTCCACAATGCAGGCACCGTGCGCATTGACAATCTCTCCCCTGTCGTCAAACCAGGGAATTCCGTTATTTACTACTTTTTCGGTTTTCCGAGCCATGCCCGTTCCGTAAGATACCCACAAAAAGGCAAATAATAACATCCAGTATTTCATGATATTCTTCTATAAATTCTTATAAAAAGTATAAGGCACAATTAAATTACAAATTTACGTTTAACTATCTATATTCCTATGGAGAATAATACAACAAGCATGGAATATTGTACTATTCTTCTTCAAAACAACATCCCGCAAAGCAGCCACGCACTTTTCACCTCCGCCGCGCATATCATGCAGCATACTTCATCATTGAAAAGAATAAGAATATTTAATGCACAAAAATAGGGAGAAGAGCACAATGAGACAGGAGGTAAATCGGGCAGATATAGGGGGTAAATCGGGCAATAAGGTAAAAGATTATTGTGTTACAATAATTCGCTGTCTGCCAAGTCAAATAAAAGAAAACTCTCTTTGGTCTCTTCTGACATATAGAAAACTTTTTACCCTTAATACTAAAATCGCAGTTGAGTTTATAATAAATAGTTTCATCGTTTATTATAAACGGTCTCCCCATTTATTATAAACTCAAATACACCTTTTAAGCACATATTCTTTAATTTTATGCAACAAAAAAGGCTGCAAACCCTATAAAAGGTTGCAGCCTCAAGCTTATCACCGGTTCACATAGATGCTGATTCGCATATGATCTCCTGTGTATTTTGTTATAATGTTACACTATTCTTTCGGTTCGGTTAAGATGATTGATAAGGTGCATTTCGTTTCATTTTTTAATGGGTTGTTACTTTATTGCCTGTATGACACCTGCAAATATACAACAAAAAAAGGCCTTTGTCAAGTCCTGCGGAAAATTGATCTTAATATAGTCATCCGAACCAATCGTATAATGCCTGATTTCCGGGAACGCCCCATTGCTCATGGCATACATACCTATATGTACGCCATGGAGCTTACTGAATGGGTTGTTCCTGGAAACAGACCGTTCGGACAATGAAGCCTTTTAATTTTCAGAAGTCTCCAATGTCACAGAAACATACATTTCCTTATTGCTACTATTGATATAATTATACTCTATCACATATCTCCGTGTATTGATTCCATAGTTTCCCGATATGACTTGATAGGTACCACTTCCGCTATTCTCTACAACCGGCAGATTCTTCCAGGGGCTGACACTTACTTTTCCGGTGCTCTTATCCACCGTCAGAGTAATACCGTTATCATCCAGATTGGGCATTTCTTCGTTGACCGACTTATGGAAGAAACGAACCGTGTTTTCATCCACTGCTGTCAGAGTCCGGGCTATTTCTATCGGAGTCCCGCTTAACAAATCCGGAGCTCCATTTTTCATCGGATACTCGGTGCCCTTCATCATATAATTGCCCGAATAGTCATTGATCATTTTCACCTTCACCAGCAACACTGTGTCAGCCTGTTCGTTCACAGGATAAGGGCTTGAGTCTACAATCTTCAAAGGAATCAAATACCGTGCATCTGTATCTATTTTTTCGGTATCTACACGTACGGGGAACCGCACATAACGTTCGCCGGCCTTAATGACGCTTGTGTAGGAAGGAATCGTATACCAGTCTTTAGGCAGCGCCACATATTCGATTTCGCCTTCCAACACGTTTTTATAGTTGTAATTATCGATGTTACTTTGATCTGCTTCTCCCAAAGTCACTGTCACGTCATCTTCGTGCATCTTTGTTCCGCCACAATAGACGGTAACGAAGAACTCTCCGTCACTTCCATATTTTACCTCTTTCTCCTGCAACTCATCTTGTGCACCTACTAAAGTCAACTTTTTAGTATATTGCTCGTCAGCCAAAGGGTCGCTCACGCAAGCCGACACGAACAAACACAAAAGTCCACCCAGCATCAGTCGAATAAAGTCATTATTATATTGTTTCATATCTTTTATTCTATTTGAATTATCTTTTCTTGAATCACTTCTCTGTTTTCATTTAATAACCCTGATTCTGGTCTATCCGCGGATTCTTGTCGATAATACCTTGACGAATAGGATAGAAATTCATCCGTTGGGTTATATTGAACTTGGAGAACTTGCAATCCGACTCAGTGACAATCGTACGCATATAGTAGTTCTTACGATCTTTCTTCATCGCCTTTATATTCATACCGGTAAAGGGCCTGCTTGTCGCTTTTACCAAATCTCCCCAACGGCGGAGGTCGTATGCGCGCCGTCCTTCAAATGCCAGTTCTATTCGTCTTTCGCGCTTGATGGCCTCTCTCATCTTTTCAGAATTATCCAGTTCTTCGTCGGTGATACCCGGCTGACCGGAACGATAACGTATCATATTGAAATATTTACGCATTTCTTCCTTATTGCGTGACACAGATATTCCGGTCGTTTCGTCAGTGTAGCTATCACCATCTCCCATCTCATTCATCGCTTCTACATAATTCAGCAGGATTTCAGCATAGCGGATAAGCGGAAAACTTTTAGATAATACTTTCCCGCTTCCTGCGGGGGAATCCATTTCATTGACATACTTCACGCAAGTATAGCCGGTGACACAGACCGTCTCTTTTTGGTATTGATCGGGTTTGCCCGTTCCATCGCTATAATAAGTCACTTTCAACGCTTTTTTATTCGCCGGGTCAGGACCATTGTAAGAAGAAGCCGGCCATATTCTATGGTTGAATCCTATCGTAGCATAATAACGCATCTCACGGTTGTAATCCATCTGTGCCATTTCAGGATCCAGGTCGAATCCTGAGAAGGAGGTTCCCAGCAAGGTTTTCTGTGCATCATCCAGATTACTGATGGGTTGCCATGCCTTTTCTTCCGTTGGATAAGGATATTCAGCGCTGGAAGCATTGATATCCCGTCCGTCTATCATGCGGTATGCATCCGCCAACTCTCCATTCACACTGATAGCATTCGTACCGTCCATCGCATAAGGGAAAACAAGTCTGGTATTGTTTTCCGTCTGACTCTTGGTCCAGATAAATTCGGAGATGCTGAATCCCTCTTCTTCTCCCGTGAACATATCCCTGTAAGATTTAAGCGGATCTATACCATGAGGGCCTTCCGGGAATTTATTGTTTTTGTTATTGAATTTGAGGTCATAAGTATTGGCCGGCAATTCAGGTGTGTATGCCGTACTGCGAACTGTGTAAAGGTTGTACAAATTCAAATCAATCACTCTTTTGGCGGCAACTGCTGCGACAGCCCACTTATGCGAGTCATAATTCTGAGGGAAATAGGGCTGATTGTCCGAGCTTCTCAGGAAGTCATAATAGTATTTATTTCCATTGAACCAGGGGCTTGCCGCTTCAAGCCGTACACGTGACATCAGAGCTAATGCAGCTCCGGACGTAGGGATGCGATAGGTTGACGCATCGCGTTCGTCCGCTGCCTTCAGCAAAGAAGCTGCCTGCTCGAAATCACTGCATATCTTTTCCACACATTCGGTGTAAGTAGCTCTCGGATAAGACATCTGATCTACACTTGCATTGGTAGGAAAAGCCTGATCGGGAACGATAGGCACAGGACCATACTGCATCATCAAAGTGTAATAGCTATAAGCACGGATAAAGTAAGCACGGCCCAGGAAGTCACGTCTTTCAAAATCTGTAATATCCGTACACTCTCCGATCCGGGCAATCACAATATTCGCCATTCGGATAGATACATAGAGTTCTCCCCAACGGAAAAAGTCGTTGCTATATTTGTCTACCATCTGCCCCATCGCAAAAAAGAGACCTTTCCATGAATCCTTTTCACTTTCCTTGATAGATGCGAACGCTTCATCGGATGCGAATCCCAAAGGCAATGGAGTCGATTTCCATACGTTGTCAAAAGCAGGGAAGTTATTGGCTGCAGCACTGATATACTTCTCAAGCTGACTCTTTCTCGTAAAAATAGAGTCAAGACTCGTCATATCATATACATATTCATCAATATCCAGGAAAGACTCACAAGATGTGAAAGTGGTTGAAATCGCAGACGCCATAAAAACACCCGCCATCATTATATTCCTTAATTTCATAATTCGTTCAATTTTAAAAGTTCAAACTCAATTGCATTGAATAAGTGCGCTGAATAGGATAAGCAGCACCGTTCGCAGATGCCTGTCCCGGGTCCCACAGCTTGATGCTGTCCCATGTACAAATATTATGCATAATGAACGACAGGCTCATTGAACTGACACCCAGTACATTCTGCAGCCATGGGTTGCGATAGGTATAGCGTATATTCAGTTCTTTGAAACGCAAATAGCTGTTGTCTGCCAACCAATATGTTGATGCCTGATTATTGTTCTTATTACTGCCATAAGTCATACGCGGGAAACGAGCATTCGGATTCTCTGTGGCTGCCGTACCCGATATTTCACGCGGAGTCCAGCGGTTATTCTGATCTGCCACGATTGTCAGCAGGTTTCCTGTCGAACCGCCACTGAAAGGGTAATAGCCTGTACCTCCCAAAAAGTAAGTACTATGTCCTGTTCCTTCGAACAGCATTCCGAGAGTCAGGTTTTTCCAGCTCACTTCTCCGGCAAAACCGTATTGAATCTCCGGTACATTAGAGAAAGACAAAGGTACTCTATCGTCCACATCAATCACACCATCAGCATTTACATCCACATACTTGATATCGCCCGGATATACTTTACTCTCAAAGTTTTGCTTAGGACTGGACTCTATATCTTCCCAGTCTCTGAACAAGCCTTCGGCTATATATCCCCTCTGTACTCCGCTCGGATATCCGATTCTCGATTGATAAGGATAGTGTATATCAGACTCCTCGTAATGCAATACCTTGTTGCGCGAGAAAGTAAAGTTACCACGTATGGTAGCCCGCCAGTTTTTTCCAAAATCCTGTTTGAAACTGAAGTTTCCATCCATACCCCAGCTTTCCATCGAACCTGTATTGGCCCACGGCATAGAGATGAAACCGGCTTCTTCCGGTACAGTGACACGCTGCTGGAAAATGTCAGTACGGCGATCTTTAAAGTAGTCAACAGTCAGCGAGAATTTATTATTGAACAGGTTGATATCCACACCGACATCAAACTTCTTCGCCTTTTCCCAGACAAGTCCGTCAGTACCTAACTGTCCTTCCCGAATACCGCCTGTTCCCCAGCCGCCATCACCTGTGCTGGTGACTGTTGTCAGATATGGGAAACGTGTACCACCGATACGGTCGTTACCGACAAGTCCATAAGAAGCACGTATCTTCAGATAATCAAGGAAAGGAAGTGCCTCTTGCAAACAATCATATTGAGAGGGAATCCATCCTCCGGATACTGCCGGGAAAAATCCGAAGCGTTTATTTTTCGGGAATTGTTCGGAGCCTGTATATCCGATATTGAATTCGGCAAAGTAAATCTGTTTGTAGTTGTAAGTTACACGTCCCGAAAGCGCCTCATAACGTCTGGGGATAGGTTTCAGAACGGCGCTGACGTTCTTGTCTTCGTCCGAGTCTTTTGATTTCGTTCTGCTCTGCAGGTAAAAGTGGAGCAGTCCGCTTATGGCATGATCACCAAACGTACGGTCATAATCCGCATTCAACTGCCAATAATAGGTACGGTCGGTGTCCGTAGACCTCGATAATGACAGGTCCTTCTTTTCCACCTGTTTCGTCATGACCAGTGTGCCTTGGGCATTTCTTCCGTTCGCCCAATACAGATCCGGCATTTTAGAACGTGTAGTATAAAATTCAGAGTTGGTGGTGAAGGAGAATAAGCCTCTAACCTTCAGTCCTTTCGTAATAAAATCCAGATCCTGACTCAAATCCACCATCAAGTTGGTAGTCAGATTACGGGTCTCTGTGAAACCTGTATAGTTCAACTGTACATAAGGGGACAACAGCTCATAGCCAGACTCCGCATTGGCTCCTTTCGACGCCAGCTGACCTGTGGAATATTTCACCGGCAGCGATACAGGTGTCAATGCTGCCTGCGCATTCCATAACGCACTGTTATTTCCCAATCCCGGTGAGTTCTGGTTAGTCATTACTTGGTAAAGCTTCAGTCCCAATCTTGTTTTCTTTGTTAAATTGGCATCAACTTTGGTCAGAAAAGAGTACTTCTGATAATTGATGTTGGGATCATATTTGTTGGCAGACTTGTCGGGACGGAAAACGGCATCCTTATTCTGCATACTGAGCGACATAAAATACCGTGCGTTCGTACCGCCACCGGAAACACTGAAATAATGCTGATTCTGCCATACACGGTCTCTCAGAATCACATCACGCCAGTTGGTATTCGGAGCAAGGTCCGGATCAAGCCCTGTCTGAAACAGTCTTAACTGAAGAGCACTGTAAAGCGGATCATCTCCCCTGCTCAGTTTTGCTTCATTGGCCAGTAACGCATACGTATAGGCATCGCAATACTCAGGCATACGTGCAGATTCGCTCAATGTGATACTTGATTTATAGTTAATACGGAGTTTCCCCGCTTTTCCCTGCTTGGTCTTCACCACTACTACGCCATTGGCTCCGCGTGCTCCGTAAATGGCTGTTGCCGAAGCATCTTTCAATACCGAAAAGCTTTCAATATCCGCCGGGTCAAGTTGATTCATATCACCTTCTACACCGTCTATCAAAATCAATGCGGAGGAATTGGCACCAAATGTACCAATACCGCGTACCCAGAATTCGGAAAAGTCACTACCCGGTTCTCCGCTTCGGGTCACAGCGATGATGCCGGGAACGTTACCACCCAGCATATTGGATACAGAAGTAGCCGGCACATCTAATGCCGCAGGCTCGATAGTGGTAACCGCACCCGTAAGGGAAATCTTCTTCTGGCTTCCTTCGCCCACAATGACAACCTCATCCAAATCGCTGACCTGTGGTTCCAGCACAATCTTAATATTCTCCTTACTCATCGTCACTTTATAGCTATAAGGCTTATAGCCTATAAAAGTAACAGTCAGTACTTCACCTTTAGAAAGACCTTGCAGACGAAACTTACCGTCCAGATCTGTTGCAGTTCCTTTCGAACGGTCTTTGTCTACAGTGATCGAGGCACCGATAATCGTTTCCCCCTTTTCGTCCATCACCGTTCCGGCGACCATATAACCTTTTTCATTGGTTTGTGCTGATATGGTGGCAGAACACACAAAGAGCAGCAACATCATGATTACATTTATTGTCAATTTCATATCTATCTGGTATTAGATTTACTGAATGGTAAATTTCCGGACCATACCTGCGTTACATTCAACAAAATACAGAGATCCGTTTGAGTCAAAGCCGAGATCATAAGGCCATTTTAACGATGATTCCAAGGGTTTTCCGTCAACAACAGCCAGATTTCCCTTACGACCTGCGACAGTTGATACAATGCCATCCTCCAATTTCCTTAATAAACCGTTTCCTGTATCGAGAAAGTACAATACGCCCGAATCATCTACTGCAAGACCTGTAACTGTACTCATCATGGCATCTTCTCTGTTTCCGTCCATAAATCCGTTTGTTCCGTTGCCAATATAATCCTCAAAAGACTTGCCATCGGAAGAAATCTTCAGGATTTTATTACTTAGATTGGCAGATACATAGAAGCAGTCATTTACTTTATCTCTCGCTATAAAACACCAACTGGTAAGTCCCCCCAGGTTTCCTAATTCAGCATTGAGTATTTCCACTTCAAGGCTTTCCAAATTAACTCTGCCGAATTTACCGCTGGTATCACAAAAATAAAGGAACTGATCGTCATCGCTTAAAACACAGTCAGCCACTCTTCCCGTTACCTCCGTACCCAGAGTATTCAGTATCTTCGACATCTGCCATCCTTTTGCCCGATTGAAAGCGTAAACAGCGTGTGTTCCGTCATACTGGATGCCATAAGCTGTTTCACGATTTTTGGTAGCACCCAAACCGCCGAATTTTATTCCCGAACAAATGGTCGTAACTCGGTTCTCTTTCTCAGAAACCAGCCGCACATTGGTCTGATCGGTGCTTACAAGTATATTATCGTCAGCTATCATACACATTCCGCGTATTACTCTGAATTTAGCCTCAGCCAATGTACCGTCTGCATTTTCGCCGGTATTACCGGTTCCGGTTATGGTCGTAATCTGCTCCATCCTGGTATACTTGAACAGAGAGGGCAGTTCGCCTTTGTACTCCGAGCCGATCACTACAGACACCTTGTTCTGTCCGTCATTTTGTTTAGGAGTCATACCGTAAATACAATCTCCGTTAGAGCTGATTAGTCTCGCAGTGTCTTTCTCTCCGAAATATACTTTTATGCGGGACAGGTCCGTTCCAAAGTTTTTTCCGGAGATAACAAACTGAGTGTTGTAAACACCGGAATCAGGTTCGATCAGAGATACGACTACAGGCTGATTCGGATCAAAAGCTTTTGGAGGTATCCCTTCATTGACAAACTTGTAGTCGTCCGCACATGAAGTGAAGAAAAGCAAGGAGCAGAGACTCCAATGTAACAAATTGTTTTTCATGTAATAATAAAATAAAATTAATATATAAGATCAACTATTTCTCCTGAAGCCCTGGAAGCAGGTGATACTATCCTGATGTCTCCCCTCAAAGAGAACGAGACAAAATTAGAGGTATTCCACTAGAATTATAAGAGGTAAATCGGGCAAAAATAGGAGGTAAATTAGGCAATAGACCAGAGGAAATCGGCATGAACGATTCACGATACATTACATTAATTAGCTTATTGTCAATGGAATAGCCTAATAAAGGGATAGCAGTACGGTTTCCTGTTCATCATTGCATACAACATATCTCCATCTGGTTTTTACCATTTTTTTATTGTATTTTTGTCTTAAAGATCACCTTATATGATAACGTATATGCAAAGAATGTACTTTATACTCATAGCTTACCTACTGCTGGGTTATTATGACAGCTATGCACAGCCTTATCTCCTTAAACATCTTGGAGTAGAAGACGGCCTATCCAACAATTATGTGACCAATATCACACAAGATAAACAAGGATATATCTGGATTGCAACAGAATCCGGACTGAGTCGGTTTGACGGACGGAACTTTACTACTTACAAGGATAATGATTCCGGGATCATCAGCAACGCATTAAATGCCCTGCTATATGACGAAGAAGAGAATGCTCTATGGATCGGACTCAAGGACGGACTGAGCAAACTTGACTGTTCTACTTATCAATTCACCAATAATATAGCAGACAGCATAGCCAGCAATATTGTTGCGCTGGCACATTCGGCCGATAATAAGGGGATATGGATCACCAACCACTATGGCGGAACTATATATTACAATAAACAGACGAAGCAATTCTCACCCTTCTCCCACAAAAATATTAAGGATTTATACGATTCAAGCTGGTGCTCCTTCGATAATGGTCATGGAAGCCTGTACATAGGACACGCCCAAGGAGGACTAAGTATTATTGATTTAAAGAGTAAAACCTGCAAGAACTATCGCAATGATCCGCACAATCCCAAAAGTCTGCCGGGCAACAGTGTATACTGTATCTATATTGATCATTCCGGAAATATATGGATTGGAACCAATCAGGGACTTGCCTTGTTCAATTCTCAAACAGAGGAATTTCTCACTTTCAAACATGAGTTCGGTAATCCGCATTCTCTGATAGCAGACCATATTTATTGCATCAAGGAGATGAACGACGGAACACTATGGATAGGGGCTGATATAGGAGGAATCAGCATACTCGATTTGCACAGCATCACCTTCATGAATCCGAAGAGTGTGAAATTCACCAATATCTCCGCATCCAATGATGAAAGCGGACTTTCATCCAGCAATATAAGAAGCCTGCTGCAAGACTCTTTTGGTAATATCTGGATTGGTAACTATAGCAGCGGCATAAACTTCATCAGTCACACGAAGCCTGTATTCCATACGCTTCCTTATACTACAGAAAAAGGAAAAACGCTAAAAAACAAACCGGTATGGGGAATCAGCACGGACAAAGAAGGACAAGTATGGGTCGGGAGCGAAAATGAAGTCGCAATATTCAAAGACTATCAGCTCACGAAAACTCTAAATATTACTCCGTTCCTCAGCAGACCTTACGGGCAAGTATTTTCCCTCAGAAGTGATCAGAAACAAACATTCTTACTGGGGATTTATGATGACGGCCTGTTGAAGCTGAATACAAAAACGAACCGAATTGAACGCATTCCATTAGGTATGGACAACATTGATATCATCACCTTCTTTGAAGACTCCGATGGTACCATGCTGATAGGTGCTGAATATGGCGTATATATTTATGAAAACGGTACAGCTCGTGTCGCAGAAGAAATCACCAATCAACTTTATGCCCGTTCCGTATATGGCATCCTTCGTGATCGCCAAGGGAAATTATGGATCGGAACATACGGAGGAGGCATTTCCATCTTTGACAAAGACAATAAGTTAACAATGCGACTCAATACAGATAATAGCTTCTGCTCCAACGCAATCAACCAACTCTACCTCAACTCCCTAGGAGAAGTGTGGGTTGCGACACGTAACGGGATTGCGCATATTAAGAACACGATGCAACCGGAACACTTTGAGGCATATAACTCCATGCATGGTCTGGATGATAATTTTGTCCGCGCCATTCAGGAAGATAAAGCAGGCAATATCTGGATAAGTAGCAATGACGGCATTTCTCGCTGGAATTCGAAAAAACAATTATTCGAAAACTATAATCATCACGATGGCATACCGGCAGGTAACTTTATAGAAGGATCAGCCTGCTCCACCGAAGACGGAATACTTTATTTTGGCTCATTAAACGGAGTCTGTTACTTTGATCCTAAAGAACTGATAACCGAACATCAGGTAGCTCCCGTACAAATTACCGAATGTAAAGGATTCAACAGACAGATAGAAAGCCACAACGCCGGAGTTTTAATTCCTACAACTAACGGAAACATTGATTTGCCTTATAATCAGAATTCTTTCCGAATCTCATTCACAGTCCCCGACTACTCTCAAAGCCAGCTGGTAGAATATGCCTATATGATAGAAGGATTAGAAAATGTATGGGCCAACACCCAAGGAGAGAATCAGGTTACATTCCGTAATATTGCTCCCGGAGAATATACTTTCAAAGTAAAAGCGAAACTGAAAAATCAGGATTGGGATGAAGGGCATATCGCCTCCATGACAGTACATATCCACCCTCCCTTTTGGCTTACATGGTATGCCAAACTGCTTTATTTCATTATTATATGCATCGCCATATATTTATCTCTCCGCACCTATAAACGCAAGTTAAACCTGGAAAGCTCTCTTGAACTGGAAAAGAAAAACAGCCAGAACAAACAAGAACTAAACAATGAACGGCTACGATTCTATACCAATGTCACTCATGAACTACGGACTCCATTGACACTGATTCTGGGCCCTTTGGAAGATTTGCTGAACGACCCCGATCTGTCTCCACGTTATAATCAAAAGATCAGCATCATCCATAGCAGTGCTATTCGCCTGTTAAACCTGATTAACGAGTTACTTGAGTTTCGTAAAACCGAAACTCAAAACCGACAATTAACAGTCAGCAAAAGTAATCTTGCCAATCTGATCACTGAAATTGGATTACGCTATAAGGAACTGAACCAAAACAAAAAAGTAACATTCCACATTGATATTGAAACAGAGAAGACCCAACTCTATTTTGATACAGACATGATTACGAGTATCGTTAATAATCTGCTATCCAATGCTATAAAATATACGCCGGAAGGTGATATCAGACTTGCACTTCGCACTATCACCGAGGAGAATAATTTATACACAGAAATAGAAGTCAGCGACACCGGATATGGAATAGACTCCGAAGCCCTTCCACATATATTCGATCGCTACTATCAAGCCAAAGGCAAGCATCAAGCATCCGGAACCGGTATCGGACTCGCACTGGTAAAATCACTGGCAGAGCTCCATCAAGGTATTTTAAACGTAAAAAGCGAAACCGGAAAAGGAACGTCTTTTACTTTCCGCATCCTGACTGAGAACACATATCCTGATGCCTTACACAAAGAAGAGGGAGAAGAGCCACTCAATATGACAGAAAATGATGTAGACACGGAGGATAGCAAAGAAGAAACAGATACCCGCCCTATCATACTCGCAGTAGAGGATAACGATGATATCCGTGAATACATCGCTTCTTCCTTTCACGCTAATTATCAAGTCATAACCGCCATCAATGGTAAGGAAGGATGGGAACTGGCACAGAAATATATTCCCAATATTATTATCAGTGACATCATGATGCCTGTCATGGATGGTATTGAGCTCTGTCGCTCCATAAAGGAAGATATGCGCACCAGTCATATCCCTGTAATCCTGCTGACAGCCAAAGATTCCATTCAGGACAAAGAAGAAGGTTACGATAGTGGAGCCGATTCTTATCTGACAAAACCGTTCAGTGCCAAATTACTTAACAGCCGTATCCATAATCTACTGGAATCCCGCAAGAAACTGGCACAGCAAATAACAGCCCATACACAGGAGCTAGAGCCCAAAGCCTTACAGGAGCCTATGGAACCTATAGAACTCAACAAACTCGACAGAGAGTTTCTTGAAAAACTAACTCACATCATCGAAGAAAATCTGGATGCAGAACTTGATATTCCTTTCATGACAAGCAAAATAGGAATGAGCCATTCCACCTTCTACCGGAAAGTGAAAGCATTGACCGGGATATCCGCCAATGAATTTATCCGTAAAGTAAGACTCAAGAACAGTTTGCAATTGCTGCTAACAGGAACATACAATATCTCGGAAGCCGCCTACATGACAGGTTTCAACAATGTTTCTTACTATCGCCAATGCTTTAAAGACGAGTACGGAATGTCACCTACCGAATATTTAAAAAGTTGCCGGTAACGCAAGTAACTGATACATCAAAGTGCGTGCCATGCGCTCCTGCCCTTTGGTGTCGGGATGCAAACGGTCATAGCCGGCATCATAGAAATAAATAAGCTGTTCTTCAACCATCGGATTCATACCTGTCACTGCATTAAAGTCTATGACAGGTATTCCCCATATATTTCCCGCCTCCTTAATAGCCTGCACATAGGCATCTATATATTCTCCGCAACCATTCTGATAGCTTTCATCCGGCTGGACATTCTTATCGCCGAAGTTAGCCAACGAACGGTGCAAAGGAGTCAGCAGAACGATCTGCTTATCCGGGAAAAGTGTCTTCAGTTGAGTGATTCCTATATTAATACGCCCTCTGTAAGTGTCTTGAGTCATGACAAGCGTACGCTTTTTCCGCGTCACCATCTTCTTCATCTCACCGTGAGCAGACAGCACTTGCTCTTCTTGTTCCGTAAACCACTCACCGATAGGTACACTACTATTATAATCGTTTGTCCCCATAAAAACCAGGATAGCATCGACTTCTCCGCCATGTTCTTTCTTCAGCATTTCCGCCTGACGGGGTACATCATCCCACTGCCTTCCACTAATGCCGTAAACAAAAGGAGTGATCCCCAGCCATTCTTTCAGAAAGTCCCAGTACTTCTTTATATTATCACCGTAGCAATTCGGGTCTGTGATGGAATCTCCGATGTATCCTACTTTCTTGCCTTGCCAGGGATGCTGAATACAACCTTGTTTATTTTCAGAAAAGTTTTTTGTTGCAGATGCTTGCTCTTGTCCATACACCAGACAAGAGGAGAGAAACAAAACTGTGCATATGATCAGAAACCTGTTTTTCATTGTTTTATTCTATTAATAATGAGGTACTCGTATTCAAGTATGGAAATGCAGCCTCAAAAATAGACAGTTTAAGCGAAAGTAGCAAGAATAAAAACAAGAAGATAAAGATAGTATCTTCTTCCCCCGTTTGCAGGGCAACTATAATCTGATTGCAGGACATATATAGCCAATGTGCAGGGTAACTATCTCCTGCACGTTGGACATATATGTCCTGCACGCTGGGCATATATGCCCTATAAATACTTCATATATCTAATACACAGACTTATTTTGTGTACATCTTCAATCGGATATATCCTTCTTTCGACTGATTCTTCAATGCAATCCCGATACGTGTATATGCAGGAGAGTTCACTTCAATCGTTTCGGAAGTAAACGCCACTTTACCGGATGCATCAATAGCTACAATCATCTGTTCGGAATCTGTAGCCAGCAGAAGATGTGTATCGTCCAGGACTTTCCAGTCGGCTCGTGTCGTTATGGCTGTTTCGAATCGGATCGGTGTTTTCGCTGTAAATTCATCGCCGACCGTAAAGTTGCCTTTGCCCTGACGGTCGTAAACAAAAGTACGAATGAGCTTATCCAAATTGGGGGTGGAATAGGCAGAGGTATAGTCAATACTGAATACATCTTTTTCGTTCGTAAATTCTTTCTGTAGCACAACACCTTTCGCTTTCCCGCCCGAGGACTGTGTTCGTCCGTCTACTACAGGAACCGGATGGCCGAATGATCCTTTTATCTTATATTTCTGAGGAGCGTCTCCGTTAAAATAATCACCGGGATAGGAGTTCGGACCACCCTGATCGCCAACCATCGTTTCACTTCCCAAAGCTACGGCATAAGAACCGACATCATTGTGGTTATGATTCTCCGCATTGGTTCCGCCCTTGGCTGATATGGCCAGACGACAGGAAGTTCCACCGGCAGGACGAGCAATCAAAATACCTGCCTGCTCATAATAAGCGCGCAAAGCATCCGACTCTTCCTGCAATACCTGACGGATTCCGTCTGTCATTCCAACCTTTGCAACCTGACTTGTGAAAAGTTCGAGAAGGTGAAGGGACAAGTTGTTTCCTTTGGGTAAAACAGGCTGTTCTTCGGCAGAAGTAATACCCAGCGCCCGGTCGCAGTAACTGAGAATAAACCTGTCCGGCGACAACCCCATGCGACAATCCGAATAGGCGGGGCACACTCCTTCATTCATCTGTATCTTCTTCCCATACCGGGCGATACGGACAAACTTGGGAGTCTGAAAGAAATCTATCTTTCCCTGCGTTGCCCGGTATACTTCTTCACGCAACAGAATGTAGGCACGGAAACCATAATTATAATAACCTACCCCTTCACTACAGTAGCCGTCGTCAGCGTAACCCTTCATTCCATACACATTATACTTCTCGGCTGCCGCAACAAAGTAAGCACGTTCCTCCTTATCGGGCAACAAGGCAAGAGCCGCACCGGTAACACCCGCCAGACACACAGAATTCCAGTTATTGGTAGCGGTGAACCACCAAAATGGTTTTGTCTCTTCCAGGCAACGGTAGACCGGACGGAAAACCTTCTCACGGAAAGCACACTGCACCCGCGCCCTTACCTCCGGAGACAAACGGTCGTCCAACATGGTAACACACTGAGCAATACCGTTTCCGGCAGTAGCAACCACCAAGTCTACATAATAATCCGTTCCTTTGTAATTCTTCAGACTGCGGTCGTGGGCAGGAATAGACCAAGGCTTCTGACTGCAAAGAGCCACCAGAGCTTTTTCGATGGCAGGGACATAACGCCTCTTATTTTCAAGGCATTCAGCCAAAGTCAGCCTGTACAGATATTGATAACGGGCATTCATCATATTCTCTCCGGGCAAACGAACATTCGTCTTATTCAGATGCAAGTACAATGAATCGACAAAAGGGGGCATCCCCTGCTTCAACAAAGCAGGAGCTTCCTTTTCCAGAAGTTGTTTAGCGTCGTCACTCTCTTTTATCTTATTCCAGAAAGTTCGGTCTTTATAAGACGTTCCTATCCCCTGCGGTCGATCGGGAAGCATAGCTGCAATTTCCTGAATACGGTTCTGCGGGATAGTAGCATTCTGCTTCGGAGCATCCTTTGCCATACGATACATTTCCGTTCCGGCAAGCAGGAAAGCACCCGGTCCGTATACTTCTGTCATATTGCGGGTCACCTTCTTTGGGTCGGCACCGATGGGTTGTACATATCCCAGTTTACCGTCTTCTTCTACCGCAGAAAGCAGCGCTTTCCATCCTTTCTCTACTACAGGCAGGAACTTTTCCTTTGGTAAAAGTCCCTCGTTCAGTCCATAGGCAAGAGCATATACGAAGAAACCGCTACAGCTTGTTTCGGGTGATGGATAAGCGTCCGGATCGAGCAGACTTGCACGCCAGAACCCGTCGTAACTTTGTAAATTAGCGATGCGATAACAGAGTTTCTGAAACAGTTCCTGATAGAACGGACGATATTTGCTCTTGGCAGGCAGTTCACGTAGCATTTCTACAAGTCCGCCAAGCACCCAGCCATTGCCCCGTCCCCAAAAGACTTTGGCTCCATTACTTTCTTTCATATCAAAATAACGGTGGTCACGGTAGAAGAGATTTTCTTCTTTATCGAACAGGAAGTCGTAAGTCGCTTTGTACTCTTTATCCATAAAGCGAATGAACTTCTTATCACCGGTGATATTATAGAGTTTCAGATAAACGGGAGGTGCCATGAAAAGAGCATCGCACCAAGTCCAGTGTTCTAATGTCGTGGCATCTCCATAAGTCAATTGAAACGAACCCGAAGGAGGATTGGCGACCACCCACTCCGTACGCGCCAGAGTAGGAACAATCATATCCTTTTGCTTGTACTTTTCGTACAGATACAGATAGGTTTGAGCAATACAAATATCATCTGCATGATACATCCGTTTATCTACCTGCCAATAGTTACGACTTCCCAGGCGGGTCAGCCATTTATAATAGAAGTCATCCTGATCGTCCCTCTCGGCGATTTCTGCCCAATAAGCAAGTCCCAGGAAAAAGGTGGCATTCACCCAGTTGAGATCACCATAAACAGCTCTGTTGTAATGACCGATCTGCCAATCGGCTACCCTACGCATCGATTGCTTCACTTCGGACTTGATAAGTGCGAATGCGCTCATTGTACAGATACCACCCATTATACATAAAATAAGGGTTAAGAGTCGTTTCTTTGTCATGTTCCTAGAATTTAAAATATTAAATTGCCTGTCTACCAACAGGCCATCTATTGCTTTCAGATCAAATTTGGTTTTCTTCTTTGCGGTCTATTTTAATTTTCTTTGGTTTTATCTGCTACCATTAGAACTTTCATATTTTATCCATCATAATAACTTCGTTTACACGCATTCAGTTGTAACAATATGATTATGCACAGTTATCAGCATCTTAACGAGGCGACAATATAATCTTTTTTATTTGAAATTTCATCATTTAAATGAAGATACCGTCATAAAAAGTATTCTTACATATTGAAAAAAACTTTTTTTTGACGATTCTTGCTAAAATGCAGGTTAACAGTATTTTTTCTCCCAATAAATGATCGAGTTTTATCTCTAAAACCATATCTTTGCCACAAACTAAAAAGAATAATTGGATGTTAATCACATTTACATTCCGCAAGGATCTCGTTCTGTAAATAATCTGTAAGTCTTCCTCTCATTACAGATTATCCCTTACATTTTCTCCGGCATATTCATGTCAGAGTTGATTTCTATTTTCTAAAAAATAACAACTATTGTAGGCTCAAATGGTTTTATGCATCCTCGTATGCCTCCATTTGACGTACACCTAAAACATTAAAAACAATGAGTAACAATAATACATCTATACATGATTTCGATTTTTCTTTCATATGTAACTACTTCAAGCTGCTGAAACGTCAAGGTCCCGGAAGTCCGGAAGCCACACGCAAAGCTGTAAGTTTCATCAACGAACTGACCGATGATGCAAAGATTGCCGATATCGGCTGCGGCACAGGAGGTCAGACACTGTTTCTGGCTGACTACGTGAAAGGACAGATTACGGGCATAGACCTCTTTCCCGATTTTATCGAAATATTCAATGAGAATGCGGTGAAAGCCAATTGCGCCGACAGAGTAAAAGGAATCACCGGATCAATGGACAATCTCCCGTTTCAGAACGAGGAACTCGACCTGATCTGGTCGGAAGGAGCAATCTACAATATAGGATTCGAACGTGGGATGAACGAATGGAGCAAATACCTGAAAAAAGGCGGTTTTATCGCAGTGAGCGAAGCATCCTGGTTCACTTCGGAACGCCCTGCGGAAATAGAAGACTTCTGGATGGACGCCTATCCCGAAATCAGCGTGATCCCGACGTGTATTGACAAGATGGAAAAGGCCGGATATACTCCGATAGCCCATTTCATCCTACCGGAGAACTGCTGGACAGAACATTATTTTGCCCCACAAGATGAAGTACGGGAGACATTCATGAAAGAACACGCGGGAAATAAAACTGCAATCGATTTCATGAAAGGTCAGCAGTACGAACGAAGTCTGTATAGTAAATATAAAGATTACTATGGCTACGTATTCTATATAGGACAAAAAAGATAATCATTATCTGCCGGAGAAGTTGGCAAGATAGGACAACTCTCCGGCTCTTATTATTCTTTATTTTGCATTAAAATGGAAACGAAAGAAATAAATAGGCAGGAATATAAATTACGGATCGACAAAGTGACCGAATATATTCATCAAAACATAGACCAACCTCTATCATTGCATAAGATGGCAGGAATCGCGTGCTTTTCTCCTTTCCACTTTCATCGCGTTTTCACGTTTCTGACGGGCGAAACACCGACGGAATACATCAAACGCACCCGGATTGAAAAAGCAGCGCTGCTACTACAGAATGACAGGCAACTGTCTGCGACCGAAATTGCCAGTCGTTGTGGTTTCAGCAGTTTATCACTCCTCAGCCGCAACTTTAAACAACATTTCAATATCACTATCCGTGAATTTCGTTCACAGGAATAAACACCTAAAAAGACATGGAAAATCAGATTCTAATTTTTCGGACCTCCATCACGAAGAGACGCGACATCAAGCTCATCGGAAGTCTCCTGGCAAAGTTCCCGCAAATCACCCGATGGAATGTAGATTTCGAGGACTGGGAGAAGGTATTAAGAATCGAGTGCAGCAATATCACCGCACTCGAAATTTCGGAAACACTCCGGAATAGTCATATCTTTGCTACGGAGCTGGAGTAAGCAGTTGTTTCAGTTCCTCCACCCCTTCAGAAGCTCCTTTCCGAAGGACATGTATCGAACGGGAAGTATGTGTGTCCACCGGCTTCGGGTCTATCAGATACACCTCTGCTCCTCTCGGTACATAATGCAGCAAACCTGCCGCAGGATATACATTGAGCGATGTGCCGATGATAACGAATATATCCGCCTTTTCTACATATCGGATAGCTGTCTCAATCTCCGGCACCGCCTCTCCGAACCAGACAATAAAAGGACGCAACTGAGTTCCGTCACCGGCCTTATCTCCCATTTTTACTTCATACTCTTCCGGCTTCAGTTCCTTTATATAATGAGGGTTATACGGGTCTCTGCTGGAGCAGACCTTTGTCAACTCACCATGCAGGTGAATGATATGGCTGCTTCCTGCCCGTTCGTGCAGATTATCTACATTCTGGGTGATAACCGTCACATTGAAATTCTTTTCCAGCTCCGCCAGCAGTTCATGTCCGCGATTCGGCTTCACTTCCAGCAATTGTTTCCTTCGTGCATTATAGAAGTTAATCACCAATGCCGGATCACGCTGGTATCCTTCGGGAGTAGCTACCTGCTCCACAGGATATTTATCCCACAAACCGCCCGCATCGCGAAATGTACTGATTCCACTCTCGGCACTCATGCCCGCACCTGTCAATACTACCAGATTCTTCATAACCGCTCCTCCTTATTATTTAAAGATATACAAATGTAATCAGAATCATTGAATAAAAGAAGACTTCCGCCCCCATAATCTAATCCAAGGTATACAAGAATTTAATACCGTCCATATGAAGACTTCGTGCCGGATATACTAAAATCTATTCGTCTAACTATAGCAATTCTTTCGTCTGACTATAGTCAGACGATAATTCAACTGTAGTCAGACGCAAGTTTAACTATAGTCAGACGAATAAATTCCAGCATAAACGAACTTAAACAGTAAGAACACAAAGATTAAATCTTAGGAATGAAGGAATTAATTCCTTAAAGAAAAGAGACTAACTTTCACGGATATAAGAATTTTTAAATACTAAATGCTAAATCATTCAAATAAAACGTGTACTTTTGCGATTCATAAATTTGCAATTGATTGAAAGCTAAAACCATGAAGGTGATATGCTTCGATCTTCAACAAAAACATTATATGGATAAATTCAGTTACGCTATTGGCCTCGGAATCGGTCAAAACTTATTAAGCATGGGTGCAAAAGGCATCGCTGTAGATGACTTTGCACAAGCAATTAAAGATGTATTGGAAGGCAATCAGACGGCTATCAGCCATCAGGAAGCCCGCGAAATAGTGAACAAGTATTTCGAAGAACTGGAAGCTAAGATGGGCGCTGCCGCCATCGAACAAGGAAAAGCTTTCCTCGAAGAAAATAAGAAAAAGCCGGGCGTGGTTACGCTGCCCAGCGGACTACAATACGAAGTGATCAACGAAGGCACAGGCAAAAAAGCGAAAGCTACCGACCAGGTAAAATGCCACTACGAAGGCACACTGATCGACGGTACACTGTTCGACAGCTCTATCAAGCGCGGAGAACCGGCTGTATTCGGCGTCAATCAGGTAATCCCGGGATGGGTGGAAGCATTGCAACTGATGCCCGAAGGTTCCAAATGGAAACTCTATATTCCGTCCGACCTTGCTTATGGCGCCAGAGGTGCCGGAGAAATGATTCCTCCTCACAGCACATTGGTATTTGAAGTAGAATTACTCGAAGTATTATAAATAAAAAATTTCAAAGCAAAATGAAAAAAGTTAGTATTTTTATGGCAATCGCCGCTGCTGCAAGTCTTGCTTCTTGTACAGCTCAAGCTCCTAAAGCAAATCTGAAAACAGACATCGACTCACTGTCTTACTCTATCGGTATGGCTCAGACTCAAGGTCTGAAAGGCTATCTGACAGGCCGTCTGGACGTTGATACTGCATATATGGCAGAATTCATCAAAGGTTTGAACGAAGGTGCAAACAAGACCAGCAAAAAAGACATCGCTTACATGGCAGGTCTTCAGATCGGTCAGCAGATCAGCAACCAGATGATGAAAGGTATCAACCAGGAACTGTTCGCTGGTGACTCTACCAAAACGATCAGCAAAGACAACTTCATGGCTGGTTTCATCGCAGGTACACTGGAAAAAGGTGGCGTGATGACTATGGAAGCTGCTCAGGAATATACTCGCACAGCTATGGAAACTATCAAAGCGAAAGCTATGGAAGAAAAATACGCTGACAACAAAGCTGCCGGTGAAAAATTCCTTGCTGAAAACAAAACTAAAGAAGGTGTGAAAACTACTGAAAGCGGATTGCAGTACAAAGTAATCACTGAAGGTAAAGGTGAAATTCCTGCTGACACTTGCAAAGTGAAAGTGAACTATAAAGGTACTTTGATCGACGGTACAGAATTCGACAGCTCTTACAAACGTAACGAGCCTGCTACTTTCCGTGCCAACCAAGTAATCAAAGGCTGGACAGAAGCTCTGACTATGATGCCTGTAGGTTCTAAATGGGAACTTTACATCCCGCAAGAACTCGCTTACGGTTCAAGAGAATCAGGACAGATCAAACCGTTCTCTACTCTGATTTTCGAAGTTGAACTGGTAGGTATCGAAAAAGATAAGAAATAAGAAAGTATCTTTCTAAATAGAAAAAGGAAAGGGGTGCAAAGTCTTTGCACTCCTTTTTTTTGCTTTTTCCTATTTTTTTTCCCGTAAAAGAAGAATAATTAAAATAAATCTCTATATTTGCTTACTATTTGATAACAACAGGAAATTATAATTTATTATTATGGAAAAAATAGACAACCTCGACAGGCAGATTCTAGAGATTATTTCACAGAATGCCCGCATCCCTTTCAAAGACGTAGCAGCCGAATGCGGAGTGTCACGTGCAGCTATCCATCAACGCGTACAAAGACTGATCGACTTGGGCGTCATCGTAGGCTCAGGCTATCATGTAAACCCGAAATCACTGGGTTACAGAACTTGTACATACGTGGGAATCAAACTGGAAAAAGGTTCTATGTACAAATCAGTGGTGGCCGAGTTACAAAAGATTCCGGAAATTGTGGAATGCCATTTCACTACCGGTCCTTACACCATGCTGACCAAACTCTACGCATGCGACAACGAACACCTGATGGACTTGCTGAATAACAAAATGCAAGAAATACCGGGTGTGGTTGCTACAGAAACACTGATTTCTCTGGAACAGAGTATCAAAAAAGAAATTCCTATCCGCGTAGAAAAATAACAGAATGGAATTCCTGAATGAATATCACCTTGCCGGGTTATTTATCGGAATTTGTACCTTTTTGATTATCGGCCTTTTTCACCCTGTTGTGGTAAAGGCCGAATATTATTGGGGCACCAAATGCTGGTGGATATTCCTGATACTAGGCATTGCAGGCGTCGCGGCATCGTTGAGCGTCGACAATGTCATTCTGTCTTCTCTGTTAGGGGTATTTGCCTTCTCCTCGTTCTGGACCATCAAAGAGGTCTTTGAACAGGAAGACCGGGTGAGAAAAGGCTGGTTCCCCAAGAACCCGAAACGCAAATATAAGTTCTGAGAAGAGAAAGTATTGTAGTTTTTTATTGTTAGGACTTGCATATTTCAATAGAAAATACTACTTTTGTCACCGCATCCAGTAAACGGATACACCGGACTTGTAGCTCAGTTGGTTAGAGCAACAGACTCATAATCTGGAGGTCCCTGGTTCAAGCCCAGGCTGGTCCACAAAAAAAGGTTGTAACACAAGTTGTTACAACCTTTTTTTATATCCGGCATCGGAACCGAATCTATTGCTTCCTCTAATTTTCGCCTCCATTCAGAGAATTTATTCCATGCCAAAGTATATAAGAATATACTAGTTCCCACAAGATTATGATTTTAAAGATACGGAAGAGGTAAATAAAACGGGCATCATTAAAGAAACCCTAGATAGGGACTGACTAAAAAGTCAATAGTATCATCATTTTTTTTGGGGGGCTAAAAAGGCAATAGTATCTCCAATTCCCCTCCCTTCAGGAAGGAGGGGTGGCTGAAAGCCGAAGTGGTAGGTAAAACAAGGTTGTATCTATTTTACTATGAATGAAAGAATTGCGTATTCACCTACCACCTCCCCCTGCGGGTACTCCTCCTTCCCGAAGGAGGAGATTTAAGATACTACCGACTTTTTAGTCAGCAAAAAAAAAATCCCATTTTGAAAACCACTCTTGGCACCAAAATGGGATAACACAAACAAAACAAACAATATTGGAGCGATTTTCACAAACAGCTTCCTTTTCTTAATCTATATTTCATAACACTTATTAGTTCTCTCTAATGTAAAAGTAATATTTCACCGCAAAAGTATTATTTCTCCATTACATATAAAAAAGCTATATAATTGTAGTTATAAAAAATAATTTATTTAGATATAAAGATCTATCTAAAACTATTAAGAATAATTTTTAATAATCGAATAATTCTTTATTTATCAGCAATATACAGCAAACAATCATTTATACTGAAACAAAAAACAATCCATAAAAGCAAACACTGACTTTCGCATTCAAAACGCAAAAGCGAAGCAAACAACCTAAAATATTTCACTTTATAAAATCACAATCCCAGTATCACAAACAGAGTAAACTACTCAACAACTTTCCATTCTGAGATTTAATTTCTATATTTGGGAAATGTCCAACAAGCACTTATATATTTATCTATGACCGATACTATTTCATATCAATACGCTGCTCCGTCTGTCTTACAACGTTCGTCTGATCAGGACGAATTATTTCTGGCAAAATACAGTGAAATAGAAAAGAAAGAAGCTCCCTGTTTCTTTTGGGGGAAGTTGACACAACCTTATATGACGGCACGCTGCCTCATTGCGTTGTCCAACGTAGTACAATCCAGTTTTAATCTGACTCCTGCCCAGCTTTCCATGCTGAAAGACCCGATTGTGACGGCAGGAAATGAACGTTTACGCTTCGAAGGATTTTCGAATTGTGCAGGTGTATATGCCAGAGTCGACGTACTGCCCGACGGACACGACGGAGAGTTCCTGGAGAACGGAACAACGAATGTTGACTTCAATGCCGGTATGATTTCTGCACTGGGAAGCATCAGCAAACAAGAAAAAGTAGTGATGTCAGTCGGACCTAAGGAGGTAGGGCTTTACAATAAAGGTGAAAAAGTAATAGAACGCAAAGTACCGCTGCCCGTAAAATGGATAAAGGGGCTGACCACGGTACAGATTTACCAGTCTGTTGCCGAACGGATGTATTCGTTCAATCGCATACAGACTTTGCAACTCTTTCAGACACTCCCCAAAGGAACCGTGAAATGTGACTATTATTTGGTGATGCGCGGACAAAAACCGGCCTTTTCACCGGTGAAAAGTCTGAATGCCGTTTGTATCGGAGGGGTACATCGTCTGCGCCTGCTCGAACCCCTGTTGCCGTTTGCCGACGAGCTGAGAGTCTTTGTCCATCCGACAATGCAATCGACCATTTGGCAACTCTATTTCGGTCCGGTTCGTTTCAGCCTTTCCCTGTCGCGGGAATGCTGGCGCGGATTCTCCGGAGAAGGTGCAGCATTGGACGCCCTGCTTGAAGACGTCCCGGAGAAATGGATAGCAGCGATGGATAAATACAGTTACGCCAACCAGCAGTTCAACCCCACTCTTTTCGCTATTGAGGAGCACATTGATCTCGATAAGGTGGATTCTCTGTCTGCACGACTGGCAGCTATGGGGTTACTGGGCTTCGATCTGGATGATAATAGTTTCTTTTATCGTCGCCTGCCCTTTAAGACAGAGCGTATCCTGAGCCTCAATCCGCGTATGATAGCTGCCGAGAAGCTATTGGAAGAAGAGAAAGTGGAAATTATATCAAATGACGGAAATCGGATCGAAGCACGTGTCGCTGGGAGCGGAGGAGTAAGACATACGGTTATTCTGGACAGGGAAGGTGAGAAAGAACGCTGCACCTGTACCTGGTTTAGCGGCAATCAGGGAGAACGGGGAGCCTGCAAACATATTTTGGCAGTAAAGAAACTTGTACAATGGAAGAACTGAAACACGAGTTGGAGAAATTATCCAAAACTTATGTGGATACTCCGGAGAAAGAAGAAAAGATATTGATACCTTTTATCAAAAGGTTGTTAGAACTTTCAGTGAAAGAACGGAGAAAACTCCTGCCCACTATCCGGGAACTGCAATGGATAAAAGGCAAGTTTAGTGAAACTTTTTGCGATCATCACCGGGCACGCTTTCTGGGTGCCGTACAGTTCGTATGTGGCAATAAACGAGAAATGGACCTGGGATACCACATAGACTTCAACTTACTTTGCAAATTGCTTTCTCTTTATACTCCCAGTTGGCTGGCAGAGTATATAAATGATGCGGAAAGTTACTTGAATTTCAATATATCCTACGAACAGCTCATGCAGCTGATAGATATGGGCTATATGCAGGAACTCTCTCCAAAACGTATCGCACAAATATTGCCCGGTTATATCTGTATCAGATCTTCCATTCCTAAAGGGAAAGACACTTTTAACAGCGATTTACTGTTAAAAAGAGAAATCACCCTGAAAGAACACATCTGGTATCTTTTCGAACTGGAATCATCCATTGGTTATCATAACAACCGTGCCCAAACAGCCTATAAAGAAGGGACCACCTCACGGGATGAAAGCTTTAGCGCCGCTTTCTATCGTTTCTCGCTCGACGGACATCTGGACAGAAACCGGCTTCTGCGAGCAACACTTTCCACCTTCAACCGAAGTTTTAAAAAAGACATGGTAAATTGGTTTGCCGGGCTCTTTGAAGAATTGCAGCCAAGGGTTGAAGAACTCATATCCCTGCAAGAGGAAATCATGCAAGTGTTCACCTCTCCATACACCAAACCGGTGAATGTGATGTTACAGCAATTAAAAAAGATTGCTTCCGAAGGCGAATTCCGCTATCAGGAGTTTATCGAGCGTGCGACTACTCTTTTCTTTTCCAGCCCCAAAAACTCACTGCTCACTATTTATTCCATTTTTGAGCAGATCGTTACCGGGCACCCCGAAATGAAAGAAGCGTGTTGCATCCCACTCTGCCAACTATTCCTGAAGAAAGATGAAAGCCTGCAAAAGAAAGCTGCCAGCTTTATATCAAAGTACGGAGACGCATCCTCTTCTACATTGCAAGAGACATTGCTATCTTACCAATCCGAGATATTCCAAAGCGTACAGGATATACTTGTTTCTTTCATGAAGCAGCCTGCGGAAGAAGCCGGCCTTCCCGAAACAACCTTCCAAGAAAAGGTTCGTATTTGTCGGGAAGACAACCGCATCCCGTTTCCTGCCAATAAAGAAGATTTTCTGTTCCAGCTCAGCCGCCTGTTCGACATGAATGAAAGTTGGGAAACAGACACAGCGATTGCCGCCCTCATCGCCTTCCATCCTCAGTTGGATGAAGAAGATTTCAGCCGGATGGAGCCTGTATTCCAACGGGCAGCCAACATCATTATCAACAGTTGGGCGGTATACGAGAACTTTCTTGCCACTTTTCTGCTGGAATATCAACGTTTATGGACACAAAAGGACACTGCCAACCAAGGATTCCTAAGTAAGCTCTTTACCCGCCTGGAAGAAAGACTTAAAGGAATAGACGCAAACAGAGGAGCCTACGACGAACGTGCTTTCAAGCGTCTTGCAGACTGGCAGCCAACTTACAGCAATAGAACCTGTTTTGAACCTATCAAACAATTGTGGCTGGAAGTAATCCGTAAAATCCAAAAAGGCGACTCATTACCTTTACTCTCTACTCCGACACATAGCCCGGCATACATCCAGGCCACCGAACTTGTACGACGGCTCGCCGTTTATCAGGAAGCGAATGCAAAGCCTTGTTCATGGGATTTTCAGCTGGCCATAGCACGCTGCGCTTTAGAAGACAAGGAAGAAGCCATTGCTGTCGCCCGACAATTATTAAATAATGAATATCTGCATCTTTGTCTCTTTTTATTAGATAAAGGGACGCAGCCCGAACCACCGTACAATCATCCATCTGCCTGGCTTGCAGCCGGACTGGTGAAAGAGCCGGATACAGAATTTGAAGCCTTCAAAAACTTCTCCTGCAACACGCTGCCCCACAATTACCTGACAGGAAATTACGGCTGGAAAGAACCGGCACAGAAAGAAAATCAATATGCAGCAGATGTACGTCTGCTCCAGCTCGATTTCTACAAGTGGCATGAGTATGCAGAACACAACAGCCACCAACTTTGGCAAGAACATCTGGTCATCAACAGCAGATACAATATAGGCGATTCCGACTATATGGAACGTCTGTTCAGCTTCTTCCCCAACCAACCGGAACCACTGGTTGCACAAATCATCAACTGCTACATGGACTTCGGTTCACCGCAGGAAGAGAGCAAACGCAGTGTAGCCAATGCTTTACGTATGTTATTGTCGTTTCACTGTCCGCTCCGGGAGATGAGTTTACTGTTGCTGGGCGGAGGCCTGCTTTTTACTGACAAAACCGTCCGTTCATACGCTGCGGAGCTATGGGTGGAAGGCATCGCTAACAACAGAATAGACAATCACCGGTTAGGAGAAATAGTAGCACGAATTATCAATATGGGCATTGTTCCGCTAAAACGCTTCACCACAGAAGTGTATGAAAGCATATACAAACGAAGCGCCTTTCACAATCAACAACTGGAAGAGTTACTCACTGTATTGATCGGCGGATTGCCCGACAATCCGGTCACCGGACAAAAACAGTTACTCGAACTCTACGCGGAAGTGCTTCGCATGAACGGTCATTGCGTAACTGACGACAAAGTCCGCGAGCGCCTGGAAATGTGGAAAAAGAATGCTAATCTGAAAAAAGTAGTTACTGCATTAGGCAGGTGATAAGTGATAGGTATCAGGTAATAAGTAATAGGTAATATTGCTTGGTATCAGGTTTTTATCATTTCAGGTGATCTTAATTGATTTAAAGTAGACTAATTTATAAACACGGATATTGTTATCATATATCCTTCAATCAAAATTATAACCATGACTGCACTAGAAACACAGCTTACCGAGATAGTAGAAAAAGAGCAAGGGCAGAAGATCATTCCTTTTCTGCAGAAACTGACACAGGAGGAGCGGGAGAGCCTCATCCCTTGCCTCAGCCGGTTGGAAGAATACTATAATAAGTTTGTCCAGCTGGAAGAAAGGACATACGGTACGCGTGCCACGTCGGGACAGCATCACATTATTGATCTTGCCGCCCTTGTGATTTTTCCTCTCAAGGAATTTCGCAAACACGAATGGGGAATAAACACAGCGCATCTGAACGAGATAGCTGCATGGCATATTCCCACGTGGCTGGACAGTTATTTCGTTGAAGGTGAAGGTAAGGAGTTCGGAGGCTTCTACAATATGGACTACGAGATATTGATGGACTGGATAGAAAGGGGTATTCTCACCGTTTCCCCCTCTCCGCAGACGATAGCAGGTTATCTGGTTAACTATATCCACACTACCCCCGTATTAGAAAAGCGGGATATTACAATCAACGAGCACATCTGGTATTTGTTTGAATATGACTGCGGGCAAAACTGGCACGCCAATCCGGCCAAAGGATATCCTTATTATACATTCCAACACTTCACCGAGAATGGAAAGTTAGACCGTATGCGTGTACTGAAAGAGTCTTTGCTGGCAATCAACCGGAACTTCAACAAGAACCTATGTAGCTGGTTTGCCGGTATGTTTACGGCACTCAATCCCAGCGTTGAAGAACAACTGACATTACAGCCGGAGATGTTTGCCGCACTTTCTTCTCCCCATAGCCGACCGACCAATATCATCCTCGGTCTTCTGAAGAATCTGTGCAGCCATCCCCGGTTCCTGACAGATGATTTTCTGGATCAGACCGCTGTCCTCTTCGCTTCGGACGTAAAAGCTGTCCATCAAAACACGCTGGGAGTTCTCAGTAAACTGGCGAAAGAGAAAAAAGAATATCGTGATACCATCTGTTGCGCTGCCGCACAAGGGTTGATGAGTCGCGACGAATCTACTCAGAACAAGATAGTGAAACTGATTCAAACATTTGGAGAAACAGAGTCACCCGCATTGAAAGAAGCACTCTCTGCTTATGCAGAAACAATGCTGACCAGCACTAAAAAAGAGTTGGCAGCTTATCTGAAAGACAATGTTTCAGATGCTTTATCCACCGATAAAGTCTTGCTGACTACGCTCAACGAGCAACCAAGTCTCGCCTCCTTCGACTATGAACCAATGCCACCCATCCTTCGGGAAGACAACCGGATACAGGAAATTACTTCCATCGAAGACCTGATATTTCTAGCCAGCCAAATACTAGATTCCAATGAACTATACCACTTCGACCTTTTCCTGAATGCGTTGGTAGAATGGAATGAGCAACTGGAAGCGAAACATATCACCCAATGGACACCTGTTCTTCAACGTGCCTATAAGTTACTTATCAATGGCGGAAGTTCACGCAACGGAATATTGGATTCTATGATGGCAACGTTCCTTATCGACTATGCAAAATTATTAATCAAGCGTTTCCCCGTAGAAGCAAAAGAGCTGAGCACCCTGCACGAGAAAATGGTGCAGAAGGACGAACTTCAGAAAGGTCAGTGGAGATATCGCAATCTGCAGAAAATAACCATCCGCCAAAAGAGTAATAAAAGAACGGAATTCCCTATTCACAAACAATTACTGTGCCGGACATTAGACCTTTTGGAAAGCAACGAGAACCGACTTCCCATGCTATCTACTCCTACGCATACGCCTGCATTTATTGACCCCATAGTTCTGATAAAAAGACTCGGACAATATCAGCAGGCCAATGCCGAACCGGACGATATAGATATGCAGATAGCCCTGTCGAGGATGGCATTGAATGATTATCCCTCGCAAGACTTTCCGACTGTTCTTCAGGAACTGAAAGGGGAATACCAAAGTTTGTTTTCCTTCTTGATGGGAGCAAAAGATGCAGTTCCGCAAGCACCCTTCGCCCACCCTTCATGGTGGATGACAGCAGGATTGATCAAATCACCGGAGACGGTTTATACTGAATTCAAAGATTTCTCTTATAGCAAAAGCTCACGCGAATTTCTGACGGGAAACTTCTCATGGTGGACTTTCCAAACGCCTCATTCATATACTGATTATCACAACAAAGTGGTCAACTGGACATCTTCAACCCTTAGTTTCAATGTTCCGGAAGGGGAGAACATCCACATCGTCAATAAAGGAAAGTATGATGAGAGAGTGAGTTATCACTCGTATGATCCGCATCCGCTACTGGTGGAAATGTATTCACAGATAGAACGTTATGACGATATACAAAACGATCTGCCCCGCCTTGTATGGCTAGCTCCCAATACACCGGAACCATTGTTTGTATGGTGCATCCGCTGTGCCATTTATGATCCGATGCTAAATGAAGTGAGAGAAGTTGGTATCACCCAAGCCACCATAGAGGCACTCCACCAATTAAGGCACGAATGGCATGAGACCTCTTATCTGCTGGAAGCCAGTTGTATGCTGGTAGCCGACAAGACTTCCCGTTCTTATGCTGCCGGAATATGGACGGACCGTGTCAGCTCAGGATGTATAGACAGTGCACGTATCGGCAGGATACTGGGTTCACACCAGCGTACCGGATGGGGACCTCTGAAAAGACTTACCGACTTGATACAACAGCAAATGATAAACGTCAGCCCACTGCACAACCGGGAACTGGAGCTGCTGCTTACATCACTGATTGCCGAACTTCCGGAACAGCCTGTCAAGGAACTGAAGAAGCTGCTGGAAATATATTCGGAACTGCTGTCTGTCAATAACAGCAGAGTAACGGATGAACGTATCCTGCAACTACTCGAAATATGGAAGAATACGGCCAACCTGAAAAAAGTAATAGCCAGTATCAACCGCTGAAAATCCGGATAAATCACAGAAGAAGGTGTCAAAAGTCTGACGCAGCATAGGCTCGCCGGTATTCAGACTATATTTGCATATAGGGTATAGTTACCGTTCATGCAGGGTATATATGTCCAACGTACAGGGGATATATATCCAACACGCAGGGCATATATGTCCAACGCGCAGGATATATAGATCCAACAAACAGCGTAAAAAAGGCTTTTTATTGGTGCTAAATTCAAAAAGAAGTATCTTTGGCACACAAAACCCAAAGGAGTAATGATGATGCTGAAATATAGTTTATCTGTCTTTTGCTTTCTGCTGGCAGGGTATTCCTGTGCATCAGGGCATAAGGAGACAAAAACATCTGCAGAGACCGAAACAACGTGCACAGACTCTATGTGCGCAGGACTCGGAGATACAAGCCCCGAAGGTACAGCATCCGACTGTACATCCCTTGCTCATACGGACTCCATTGATGCAGATTCTATTTATACATCCCCCTCGCAGAAAAATGAATCCGCCAGCACACTGATTCCAAAACATCAGAAAAGCCCGATGGCTCTTTACATGGATTCTCTGGGACTAATAAATATAGCAGAGCTGGACAACAGCATCGCCATCAGCCTAATGTACACAAAAGCGGATAACTTCACCGGAGAAATTCTTTATGACGACCTGTCCGAAGCCTATCTGCATCCTCATGCGGCGTATGCCCTCTTAAAAGCACAAGAAGCACTGAAGGCACTGCATCCATCTTACAGTCTCATTATTTACGACGCCGCACGTCCGATGTCCGTACAGAGAAAAATGTGGGATGTGGTCAAAGGAACTTCCAAATACAGATATGTCTCCAACCCCAACCGTGGAGGCGGACTTCATAATTACGGCCTGGCGGTAGACATCAGCATTCAGGACTCGCTGGGGCGACCGTTGCCTATGGGCACAAAGGTAGATCATCTTGGAGTAGAAGCGCACATCACCGAAGAAAGCGAACTGATACGCAACGGAAAAATCACCGAAACAGAACGTCAGAACCGGATATTATTGAGGAAAGTAATGAAAGCCGCCGGATTCCGTGCATTGCCCAGCGAATGGTGGCATTTCAACTTCTGCAGCCGGGAAGAAGCCCGGAAGAAATACAACGTAATACCATAAACGAGTACCACCATATAACGCCGAATATAAACAACCTATGATGCAAATCTCCCCCGAAACCCAGCTCTTTATCCGCGAACATCAGACGGATGATGTACGTGCTCTGGCCCTGCAAGCCCGGAAATACCCGAATGTAGATATGCCGACCGCCATCACACAGATAGCAGGAAGGCAAGTTGCCGCCGAAAAGATTCCATCATGGAGAGATACGGATGATATATGGTACCCGAAGCACCTGTCACTGGAACAATGCTCGTCAGAAGTCACCGCCCGCTACAAAGCAACCCTTTTAAAAGGTAACTCCCTGACGGACCTGACCGGAGGATTCGGAATAGACTGCGCTTTCCTTGCTGCCAGATTCAAATCCGCCACTTACGTAGAACGTCAGCAGGAACTCTGCGAAATAGCAGCCCACAACTTTCCCATCCTGAACCTAAACCATATCAACGTAAAGAACGAGGACGGAGTGAGTTATCTGCAAGCTATGTCTCCGGTAGACTGTATCTTCCTCGATCCTGCCCGTCGCAACGAGCACGGAGGAAAGACGGTTGCCATCTCGGACTGTGAACCCGATGTAGCCGAACTGGAAGAACTCTTACTGAACAAAGCAGGACAGGTCATGGTCAAACTCTCGCCCATGCTGGACTTGTCATTGGCATTGAAAGAGTTACAACACGTACAGGAAGTCCACATCATATCTGCCAATAATGAATGCAAAGAGTTACTACTGATACTCGGACAAGCATCGGCAGAAGAAATATCCATCCATTGCGTAAATCTCCCTACCCGGGGGACGCAGGAAGAACAGCATTTCGTATTCACCCGCGAACAGGAGCAGTGCAGCGAATGCAACTATACCGACACACTGGAAAATTATCTCTATGAGCCGAACGCTTCACTCCTGAAAGCCGGAGCTTTCCGCAGCATCGCCTCCGCATTTCCTGTTAAAAAGCTGCATCCTAACAGTCACCTTTATACTTCTGATGTGTTGATCGAAAACTTTCCCGGCAGAGCCTTCCACATCATCAGCCAGTGCAGCCTTAATAAAAAAGAACTAAAAGAAAGTCTCGGAAACTTGAAAAAAGCAAATATCACAGTACGTAACTTTCCGGCTACGGTTGCCGAACTCCGTAAACGAATCAAATTGTCGGAAGGTGGAGATACCTATCTATTTGCCAGCACCTTAAACAACGGGCAAAAAGTACTGACCCGCTGTGAGAAAGCCTGATAATCTGCAACAGCATTACAGCATAACCCCTTCCTGCCCCATTACATCAGTATATGAAACAGGAACGATAAAAAAGGATAAGGATCACTCAACTGTCCTGAAATGCCCAAACTGAATTTCCCGAAAAATAAACGAGAGTGTTTCAAAAGTCAATAGTAACTGAACTGGAGTTGACAAAAAAGTCGGCAGTATCTTAAATCTCCTCCTTCGGGAAGGAGGAGTACCCACAGGGGGAGGTGGTAGGTGAATACACAAGCTATTGCTACTGACTTTTGACACCCTCATTAATAAGTAATATTATTACCGAAGAGTTACACTCAATTTATTCCCCGAAGGTATATCCGAACTATTGCCATACATGATTTCATATTTTCCGGGCATAATACGCATGGTATTTGTAGTCGGATCAAAGAACTCAAATGTAGTTGGCAAAAGATCGATAGATACGACACAAGTCTCTCCCGCCTTCAGCGGTACCCGACGGAAAGCGCGCAAACTCTTTATCGGTCCTTCCGCATCATCTACTTTGCGGACATACACCTGAATAACTTCAGCTCCATCATACTTCCCTGTATTCTTCACATTGACTTTAAAATTCAAATCCTGTCCGGCAGATATAGTTTTCTTATTCAAACGTCCTTTGGAAATATCAAAAGTAGTATAACTCAATCCGTATCCAAAAGGAAACAAAGGAGCTTCCGTCATATATCTATAGGTACGATTCTTCATACTGTAATCTTCAAAATCCGGCAACTGGTCCGTATTCTTATAAAAAGTAACGGGCAGCTTTCCACTCGGATTAAAATCTCCAAACAGAACGTCCGCCACAGCCAGTCCGCCAGACTGCCCGGGATACCATGCCTGCAAGATAGCATCACAAGACTCTATCTCAGGAACCAATGCGACTGCCGATCCGGAACAGTTGACAAACACCACCTTCTTACCCGCTTTCTTCAATGCTTTCAGGATATCACGCTGCACTTGCGGTAGTTCAATTGAAGTACGGTCGCCGCCAGCAAATCCGGGACTGTTAACGGAATACATCTCTTCGCCTTCCAAACTCGGAGAAATGCCACCTGCGAAAATAACAATATCCGCTTCTTTGATTCTATTGACAACCATCTCAGGTGAAATATGACGATAAATACCCAAATCAAATCTAAGCAATGCCTCCGCACCTGCCTGCATATATTCTATTCTGATCTTATAATCTGTTCCCGCAGTCGCTTTCAGTGTATAGTCTCTTTTAGCACTGGCATGTTCTCCCCAATAGTCAATCACCTTTTCACCGTTCACATATACCCGATAGCCATCATCTCCTTCAATCAGCAACTCATAAGCTCCACTCTCTTTCGGACGAAAAGTTCCTTCATAAACAGCAGTAAAATTATATAAGCCCACACCTGTGGCAAAGGCCGTATTCCCACCATTACTCAGGTTAATCGGAGAAGTAATCTGACTTGTAGCCGCTACATCACCACTCAAATTCATATTATTCCAGTAGGTAGCCGTCAAACCGGGACGCCCATTATTGGAGATCTCATTAAAATAAGATTCAAAAATCCGATTATCCAGTAACTCACATCCTTTCTCAAAAGGCACATCGCCTATCTTGCTGCGAATCCCTTCCAAAATAGTATATGTATGCGAGGGTACACCTTCGTAGTTCCCCCATTGCATCACCGAATCAACCGCATTCGGTCCCATCACTGCGATACGTGCCCCTGTTTTTGCCAACGGAAGCACACCATTATTGTGAAGCAATACCATAGATTTACGTGCCAGATCCAACGCCATCTGTTTGTGCAAATCACAATCCACAGTATCTATACTAATTTTGCTCCAGGGGACGATAGAGTCCGGATCCATCTCGCCCAAAGCAAAACGGGCTTTCAACAAACGGCGCAAACTTGTGTCTATACGTTCTTCTGTAATTAATCCCTGCTTCACAGCTTCCTCCAAATGCGAATATATCGAACCACATTCAAGGTCAGTTCCATTGATCACAGCAGAAGCACTGGCATCCGCAGCATCTTTATGTGTCTCATGGCGCCCTTTCACAAAGAAATCATCAATAGCACCGCAATCACTTACAACCAAATGTTTATAGCCCCATTCATCCCTCAATATTTGCGTTAACAACCGGTTGCTACCACAACAGGGCTCTCCTTCCAGGCGTTGATAAGCGCACATCACTTCCTTCACGTCTGCCTCTTGCACCAAAGCCTTGAAGGCCGGAAGGTACGTCTCCCATAGATCACGGGGAGAGAGGTCTTCTACATCAAAAGAGTGACGTTTCGCTTCAGGACCACTATGCACCGCATAATGCTTGACACACGCATGAGCCTTGTCATATTCGGCATCTGCCGGTCCCTGCATTCCCTTTACTACAGCTACTCCCATACGGGTAGTCAGATAAGGGTCTTCGCCAAAAGTCTCCTGTCCCCTTCCCCAACGCGGATCACGGAAAATATTCACATTCGGATTCCAGAAAGTAAGCCCTTCATTTCCATATCCATAGCGATTACGGCGATGTGCATCGTGGAATTTAGCACGTCCTTCATCACTGACGGCAACATACACTCTTTCAATTGCTTCATCATCAAAGGTAGACGCCATACCCATAGTTATCGGAAACACTGTAGCCAATCCATTGCGGGCAACACCATGCAAAGCCTCGCTCCACCAATTATAGGGAGCAACCCCTAGCCGTTCTACCGCAAAAGAAGAGTTTTTCATCAATCCTACTTTTTCTTTCAAGGTTAATCTCCCTATTAAGTCTTCCGCACGCTCTTCCGGAGCAAGTTTCGGATTCTTATAGGGTTCATTCTGCGCGAAACTGCCCATCGACGCAACGATACTCAAACTTAAAGTTAACAGTACTTTTTTCATTTTGTCCAAATTAATTAAAGCTTTATTTATTATGTTACCTTGCAATTCCACATCGAGAAACTACATTCTAATCATTGTTTGTAAATACAATAACTATGATCGGAAAATGCTGTTGGATTCATCTGTCCAAGTGTCAACACCCAACTTGAGACGGCGATGAATGATAAATGTAGTGCAAAAACAGTTGGTATACCAAACTTTTTTCCAACTATTTTTATTACCGGATGATTTTTTGCGAATCAAAGCTTATTACTATTAGTCTCAAAGCTTGATTATTGCCAGAGGTACATGAGTTTTGGTTACATTATCGATGGGATGACTATCCCCGATAACCAAGCTTAAAAAAAAGAAAATGTTGAAAATACAGGTAGAATAATTACTCATCAAGAACAGTAAAAAAGAAGATAAGTATATTCCGTCACAACTTTAAATAACGGAAAGAAAGGAATGTATTATTTTTACGGCTAAAATGAAAGAAGCGACAATAGAATCTCCCAACCTCGTTTCACCTTATCTTTCAAGAATTTCAAGGCCTTACCCATATGTATTTCTACAGTCTTCTGACTAATACCAAGTCTCTCGGCTATCTCCTTGTAACTCAGATTTTCTTCCCGACTCAACAGGAAACATTTTCTTTGTTGCTCAGGAAGCGAATTGATTAATCTGTCAATGAAAATTTTTAGTTGGGAAGCACAATAATCTTCCTCCACAGTAGTGGAGTTATAATAACCTTCGTTTCCATAGGCTACCAGAACAGAGGTTTTGAGAAGATTCTCATTTACTCTCTTCTTATTTCTATTAAATACGATGTTTCGGGTAACAATAAAGAGAAAACCTTTGATATTTTCATCTTCCTTCAGTAAATGTCTTGACTCCCATAGCTTCACAAACACATCCTGAACAATTTCCTCTGCATCAGCAATTGTAGTAATATACAATCGGCTAAAGTCATAAACCTGACTCCAATACTCGTTATACAAATCAATAAACGCCTGATGATCACCGCCTTTAATAGCCAACACTCTTTCTCTTTCGTTCATATTTGTGCAAATATTAGTGACAACAAAGCTATACATTATTTAAAAGATACAAAAATAAAACACATTTTTTTTTATATCCGATAGGGGTAAATGTAATATGGGGAGTATTTAGTATGTAACCGAAGTCAATAACAATCATTATCACTAATATATAAAGGCGTGAATTCAATAGAACTCATTAATATTATAAAAAAGATGTTAGCCGACAGACTGACAACTTCCGAAAGGGAACAGCTTCTCAATGAGAAGCCTATGATCAACTTTCAATCTCAACAATGGGATAAAGCTCCTAAAGCTCATATACAAGATCATGTTGCTCCGCACACCATACTCAATAAGATTATGGTCAGATGCCGGAACGAAAAACAGCCTGTAGAGAGAAACAAAAAATACTATCGTATCGGATATTCCATCGCCGCCACTGTTGCCCTCTTCATTATCGGCTTTTGGATTGCCAACCATATTTCATCATCCGACATTAATATCAGTGCTCCAATGAATGATAAGCTGGCAGTCATGTTGCCGGACAGTTCGGAAGTATGGCTCAACGCAGCCTCCCAAATTCGCTACCACAAGTCATTCCTGAACAACAGAGAAATCTTCCTGGAAAAAGGAGAAGCTTTCTTTAAAGTGAAAAAAGCTCAGGGAGCACCTTTCAGAGTTTATTTCCGGGAATCGCGTATTGAAGTGACCGGAACGGAATTCAACATCAAAGCCGGGCACATGGAATCGGAAATTACCTTATTCACCGGCTCCATCAAATTCCAGGCAGAGGAAGGACAGCAAGAACTGCCGATGAAACCGTCTGAACGAATCGTATACAATACCCAGGCCAAATCAGTTGTACGCACGAATATAGATATCAACGAGTATGACTGGCGCTCAAGTAAATATCGCTTTACCAACAAGCCATTACAGGAATTCATCGATTTTATCAACCGTTCATACCATGTAAACATCATAATTAAAGAAGAAAAGCTCAAAGAGCTGAAGTTTAACGGAACTATACGTAAAGACGAGCCGCTTACCAATATCATCGAAAAGATATGTATCAGCCTCGATTTAAAAGAAAAACAAGAAAATAACAACATCATATTATATTAATACATAAGAATCAATTATCAATATATTCACTATTAACCTTTTAGAAACATGAAAAACATGCATTTTAGTAACAGCATACTCAGATATGCCGTTCTATTGATTTGCTTCCTTCCAATGGCTCTCTACGCTCATGGCGCACAAGGAAAGAGAATCATTCTCAAGGGTCAGTCTATCACCATGCAACAGGCTATTCAGCTGATCGAAGAAAATAGCCAGTACACTTTCTTCTTCAAGTCCGGCGTTGTCGCCAATGACGAGAAAAAAGACTACGATTGCGAAGGAGACATTAATGAGATTTTAAGAAAAGTATTCAGTAACAGCGGAATCGACTATGTCATCAAGAACAATGAGATTATCTTGAAAAGCGCGAAAGCAGAGGCTGTTCAGCAAAAGAGTCAGGGACCGAAAAAGTCGGAAATCGTAGGTGTGGTAGTCGACGCCAACACAGGTGAATCCATCATCGGTGCTTCCGTACAAATCAAAGGGGCTGCTACAGGAGTAATCACCAACATTGACGGAAAGTTCACGATTATGGCTGCCCCTTCGGATGTTATTCTCATTTCTTATGTAGGATACACTCCCAAAGAAATCAAGATCGGTTCACGCAAAGTGTTATCCATCGATTTGAATGAAGATGCCAAGCAGTTGGAAGAAGTAGTCATCACAGCTTATGGTACAGGACAAAAGAAAGCCAGTATGGTAGGCTCTGTTGAATCTATTAAACCGGCTGAGTTAAAGGTACCTTCTACCAATCTGTCTACTGCATTTGCCGGACGTCTGGCAGGTGTTATTGCCGTCCAGAAAAGTGGTCAGCCGGGAGCTGATGGCGCCAACTTTTGGATTCGCGGTGTCTCGACCATGAACGGAGTCACCGATCCACTAATTATTCTGGATGGTGTACAGGTAAGTTCAAGTGACTTGAATAATCTTGATCCTGAAATTATCGATAGCTTCTCTATCCTGAAAGATGCTACCGCAACAGCGATGTACGGTACCCGTGGTGCCAACGGTGTGATGATTGTAACCACCAAATCGGGTATGAATCTGGATAAGCCGATCATCAACTTCCGCATGGAAGCACAGATGTCTCAACCGACCAGCACCCCTAAATTCGTAGACGGTGCTACTTATATGGAACTTTTCAACGAGGCCGTAAACAATGACAATAGCGGTGACGTGCTTTACAGTCAGGATAGAATTGACGGAACACGTGCCGGATTGAACCCTTATATCTATCCGAACGTAAACTGGTATGACGAACTATTCAAAGACGCTTCTTACAGCGAAAAGTTCAACTTTAACATCCGTGGCGGTGGTAAACGTGTAGACTACTTCTCCAGTATCTCTGTCAACCACGAATCCGGCATGTTGAAAAATCGTTCAAAGGATTTCTTTTCCTATAATAATAACATTGAAATCATGCGCTATAACTTCCAGAATAACATCAATGCCAAATTGAGCAATTCTTCTAAGTTGTCCTTGCGCCTGAACGTACAATTGCGTGACATGACTACTCCTAACCAGGGAGTAGGAGCCATCTTTAACAATGCCATGAATACATCACCTGTTGAATTTCCAGTATATTTCCCGGATGACGGTGAAACACCTTATATAAAATGGGGAGCTACAGAACGTGTCAACGCTGACTATCAAACCAACCCGGTAGCTCAGGCTGCTACAGGCTACAACAAAGGATTCCAAAGTACAGTCATTGCAGCACTGGAATTTAACCAGAAGTTGGATTTCATCACCGAAGGTCTGAGCTTCAAAGCTCTTGCTTCATTCAAAAACTGGTCGAGTTCCGAAAACAAGCGTGAAGGAAAGTGGAACAAATTCGCACTGACCGGATACGAAGACGATGGCAATGGTGGCTACACCTACACAACAAGTCGTATTGGAGACGAATATACGACAAACCTGACCGCAAAGAATACAAATTCCGGCGACCGCCGTTTCTATTTGGAAGGAATGGTCAATTACAGTCGTACATTCGGTGAACATGACGTCAATGCGATGCTAATCTATAGCCAGGACGAACTTGTAAACAACACACCGGGCGATGGAAACTTTATCGGTTCATTGCCTCAACGCAAACAAGGTCTTGCAGCACGTGCCTCCTACGCTTATGCCGGGAAGTATATGGCTGAAGTGAACGTAGGATACAATGGATCGGAGAACTTTGCCAAAGGGCACCGTTTCGGTCTGTTCCCTTCCATTGCCGCAGGTTATAACATCAGCGAGGAATCTTTCTTCAAACCTTTGAAAAATGTTGTTTCTAAATTGAAGCTACGTGGTTCGTGGGGTCTGGTAGGTAATGACCAGATTAATGGCAGCCGTTTTATCTACATGTCACAAATTGACCTGGGCGGCAAAGGATTTACAACAGGTGTCAATCAGAATGTGACCTACAATGGTCCCGTTTATCAACGTTATGCCAATGAAAATATTACATGGGAGGTGGGAGAAAAGATTAATTTTGGAGTCGATTTACAATTGTTCCACTCTTTAGACCTTACTTTTGATATCTTTCGCGAAAATCGTCGCGACATCTTCCAGGAGAAAGGTACCACTCCGACATATATGGGTACAGCTACCACTAAAGTATACGGCAACCTGGCAGCTATGCGCAATCAGGGATTTGAATTAGCAGCCAGCTATAACAAGCAGTTCAACAAAAACTGGTTCGTCAGCTTCAAAGGAACTTTCACATATGCGCATAATGAAATCACCCAATATGACGAATCGCCGAAATATCCATGGCAGTCAAAAATCGGAGTCAGTGCCAATAAGAATGCTATTTATATTGCCGACGGACTCTTCATTGATGCAGCAGATATTGCCAACCACCAACAACAATTGGGAGCGGCAGTGATTCCGGGAGATATCAAATATATCAATATTTCAAGAGACTGGTACGGATATGATGATAACCTGACAGATACAGACGACTGGGTATGGGCAAAACATCCCGGCGTACCGGAGATTGTATATGGATTCGGTCCGTCTATTAAATGGAAGAATCTGGATTTCTCCTTCTTCTTCCAGGGAGTAGCCAGAACCTCCTTCATGGTAAAGGATTTCCATCCTTTCGGTGACAATATGCTGCGCAACGTACTTTCATGGGTGGCAGATGAACGTTGGAGTCCCGACAATCAGAATACCAATGCGACTTACCCGCGCTTGTCACGCAAAACCAATAATAATAACAACAAGTTGTCCAGCTATTGGGAGCGTAACGGTGCCTTCCTGAAGTTAAAGAATGCAGAAATCGGCTATACCTATAAAAATATGCGTTTGTACATCAGCGGCTCCAACCTGCTGACCTTTGCTCCGTTCGACCTGTGGGATCCTGAGCAGGGTGGTGGCAGTGGTCTTTCATATCCGACCCAGCGCGTATTCAACATTGGATTCCAAATGACTATTAACAACAAATAATACCTTAAAGATATGAAAAAGAATACACTATATCTATTCATCCTCTTATTGATTACAGGGCTGAATACTTCCTGTAACTATCTGGATATCGTTCCCGACGAAACAGCCACGGAAAAGGATGCCTTTGCCAATCCCCGTGCCGCACTGCGATATTTATATTCCTGCTACGGATATCTGCCTCAGTCAAACATGGTTCAGTCATGTATGGACTTTACCGGTGACGAAACGATCAGCCCGTTTTCTGAAAGTTACGTAAAATTCGCCGAAGGTTCCTATGACTCAAGTAACACGATTATCAGCTATTGGAATACACTGTTCCAGGGAATACGGCAATGCTATTTGCTGAAAGAAAATATCCACTCCGTACCTAAAATCAGCCAGGATGAAATCGATCTTTACACGGCAGAAGCCGACTTCCTGATCGCCTATTTCCACCTCCTTCTGATCAAATGCTACGGACCGACCATCTTGGTGAAAGAACTTCCGGCACTCGACACTCCCGCAGATAATATGCTCGGACGTCGTCCGTACGACGAATGTATCGACTGGGTTGCCGACTTACTTGACGATGCAGCCACCAGACTTCCTGCCACACGCAATAGCTCGGATTATGGACGTGCCACAAGCGTCATTGCCAAAAGCTTAAAAGCACGTATGTTGCTTTATGCCGCCTCACCATTATTCAATGGGAATCCTGATTACGCAGACTTTAAGAACCCGGACGGTGAACAGCTCATGCCGACCACTTATTCGGAAGAAAAATACAAACGTGCAGCAGACGCAACATGGGAAGCTATTCAGGCTGCATTAGGAGCCGGTCACGAGCTCTATAAAGCCAGTACTACAAGTAATGCTTATCCGGAACCGACCAACCTGACAGAACGCACACTTCGTATGACCTTTATGGATAGCGAGAATTTCAAAGAAGTCATCTTCCCCGAAACCCGTAAAGCAGGCGCTTATGGTATCCAACGTAAATCCATACCTTTCTTCCCCCGTGGTTCGTGGAATGGTATAGCCCCCACTATTACCATGCTCGACCGCTTCTACACAGCCAATGGATTGCCGATTGACGAGGACCCGGCATTCAGTACAAGCAATAAGCTGGATGTCGTAACCATCCCCGAAGGCATTACCTATGCCGAACCGGGAAAAAGAACATTATACATGAACATGAACCGCGAACCCCGATTCTATGCGTGGATTGCTTTTGAGAACGGTTATTATGAATGTCGCACAGACGATAAAAGATATGCTTATCACAAATTCTGGGGCGCTGAGCGTTCTGAAGGAGACAAGTGGTTGACCGGATTTCTGGCAACAGAAAACTGCGGTGTCAGAGCCGATGACGGAAAGATTGTCACTGCAGCACGCTCTCAGAACTACTCCAAAACAGGATACCTGAACAAAAAAGGTGTACACCCAGGGATACAAGCTACCGTTGGTACCCCCGGACCAACGGTAGAATATCCGTGGCCTGTGATACGTCTCGCCGAACTCTACCTGAACTATGCCGAAGCCTGTGTAGGATACGGCAAAGAAGGTTATCCCGAAAAAGGAATGGCTTATCTGGACAAAGTACGCGAACGCGCCGGACTCAAATCAGTACTGGAAAGCTGGGCAAATGCCAAAGTTCCTTTGACAAGCTATGACGGTCAATGCGGTCCCGACGGCAGAGTGATGAAAATCGTCAGACAGGAACGCATGATCGAGCTTTATCAGGAGAATCACAACTTCTGGGATATCCGCCGCTGGAAGATGGCAGATACTTACTTCAATGTCAAAGTACGTGGTCTGAACATTCTTGCCGAGACACTGGAAGACTTCGCCAAGATTGTGGAGATACAGGACAAGCGCACATTCGACGCCCCCCGCCAGTATCTGATGCCTATTCCGGCAGGTGAAGTAAGCAAGAACCCGAACATGGTGCAGAATCCGGGCTACTAATCAATGATGAATAACAATTATTAAAAACAATCTGATTATGAAAAAGATACTTATGACGATATGTCTTATCGGAGGATTAGCCATGCTCTGGTCTTGCAGCGATGACAAAGATTCCTATCCGGTACCCAGCGACATCGAAAATCTGAAAGCGACTCCCGCTCCGGGACAGATTACCCTGAGCTGGACCAACCCTGCCGATGAAAACTTATATTATGTACAGATAGAATATACCATCGGAGCCACAGGAAAGTCATACAGAAAACAAGTCAGTCAATATGCCAATGAACTGGTAATAGACAATCTGCTCCAAAAGTACGGTGAAATCAACTTCACCGTACAAGCCTTCAATCGTGGCAATACGGCAGGGCCCAGCCACCAAATAACGGCTCAGGCAGAAAAAGCCAACCCTACTTTCGGCACTCCCGTAAAGATAGATCTGGACTATAAGAAAATATGGACGAATGCTCCATTTCCTACCCGTCCGATAAAAGACCTGGTAGACGGAAATATAGCAACCTTCTTCCACTCGTGGTGGAGCTCACTAGTGGAAATGCCACATTATCTGGTAGTAGATTTAGGCGAAGAAGTCAGCGCTATTAAATTCCGTTCGACTAATACCAACCGTGCGAACGATAGTTCATGGAAAACGATCAACTTATATACAAGTGATAGTTATAATCCAGCAGAATGGTTTGATGGCGTCGAGAAAATTGATGGCAATACAGTGGATATCTCACAGGCAGGCACCCACAAGGAAACTACCTTAACAGGGCTTCCTAACGGAGTGAGCGAAGTGTATAACTCGGAGATAATTCCGCTATCAAAACCTTCCCGCTATCTTTGGTTCGAAGTGACAGAGACCACGAAGGGAACCCCTTATTTTGCTTTAGGAGAACTAGAAATCTATCAATGTTCAATGGTCGTACTCGAATAAAAAAAGAATGAAGAAATATATACTGCTTTTCTTTCTATTATCGTTGCTGCCATGCCTGTCTACGGCGTGCTCTGACGATGACGGCTCTTCAACCCCCAATTTAACCGTTGGAAAAGAGACAGTTGATTTCAATAGTGAGTCCGGTAGCCAGAATGTAGCTGTTACTACCAATGTGGATATCTGGACCGTCAAATCAGATAAAAATTGGTGCCACCCGTCAGCAGACGGGAAGGCACTGAAAATATCTGTAGACGAAAGTGACGAACGGTACGTGCGCAAAGCAACCGTTACCGTGATAGCTGCCGACCAGACAAAGACAATCACAGTACGCCAGTTGGGATACGAAGCAGCCATTCTGGTTGACCAGTCCAGCTTTGAGGTAGGTGTTATCGGTGGAGAAATCCAGTTTGACGTGACGACAAATGTAGAAGTAGCCATCACTTTGCCAGAATGGATTACCGCAAAACCTGCCAGCCGTGCACCGGCCACAGTCACCACCCCCCATACATATATGGTGAAAGCGACCGGACTTGACAGTCAGCGTCATGGCAACATTGAAATAACAGAAGTATTACCGACTATCGATCCCGATACGGAACAGGCAGAACCTGTAAGCGCATTCGTATTTGTTACCCAGAAAGGTCTCAACGAATTTGCCGAAGGCAATGGAGAGGACGTAAAAGGTGATATCAAAATCAAAATAGTGAGCGGGACGGCTTCTTCTTTTCAACCCGGCAGCAACATCGAAAAGTCTTTTGACGGAGATTATTCGACACTTTATCATTCCAGTTGGAGTAATGGTGCAAGCAACTATTTCCCCATCACATTAACCTATAATTTTGAAACAGTCACAGATGTCGATTATTTGATATATCATCCGCGCAACAACGGAAATAATGGTAGATTTAAAGATACAGAAATACAATATTCAGCAGACGGTCACACATTCACAAAACTTATTGATAAGGATTTTCAAGGTTCGGCTACGGCAGGCAAAGTAACATTTGACCAAACGATACAGGCGAAGTCTTTCCGTTTCATCGTAAAGAGCGGTTCCGGCGACGGACAAGGATTTGCTTCATGTGCCGAAATGGAATTCTACGCAAAGAATCCCGTGAACTTTGATTATTCGACTCTCTTCACAGATGCAAGTTGCAGTGAACTGAAAACAGGTATTACGGAAGATGACATAGTGAAGTGCGAATACCCGTTCTTTAAGAATATAGCCTACTATATGATTAAAGGCAAGTATCCCAGAGAATTCCGTATCAGTGAGTTCAAGGCATATCCCAATCCGGATATCCAGTCGGAAACCCACAAGACCAACCCTTACAGCCAGTTGGACAATCCAACCGGAATATCGGTCAAGGCAGGTGAAAACCTGATTGTGCTGGTGGGAGACACACACGGATATGACATCGGACTGCGGGTACAGAATCTGGATGCACCGGAGAATGACGGTTTTGGCGGAGTGACCTACTTACTGAATCAGGGAATCAACAAACTTACTATCAGCGAACAAGGACTGGTGTATGTGATGTATGTCACAAAAACGCTGGACGATCCGTCAGCGGCCCCAATCAAAATCCATTTTGCATCGGGAAAAGTGAACGGCTACTTCGACTCGCAAAACCCGGAGCATAACGGGCGTTGGTCGGAACTGCTCAACAAAGCAACCAACCGATATTTCGATATACTGGGGAAATATGCCCATCTCACTTTCGAGACGAGCGACCTTCGGACCTACGCAGGTTCCAAAGGAAAAGAACTGATAGACCTTTATGACAAGATCGTGTACAGCGAGCAGCAGCTGCTGGGCTTGGAGAAATATGACAAGATGTTCAGAAACCGGATGTATCTGAATGTCATGTATAAGTCCTATATGTACGCCACAGCCTATCACACAGCCTACAACCGAACTACAATGAATGAAATCTGTAGTCCGGAAAAGCTGAAGACAAGCGCCTGCTGGGGACCGGCACACGAGATAGGACATTGCAATCAGACCCGTCCGGGAGTATTGTGGGGCGGCAACACGGAAGTGACGAACAACATCATGTCCGAGTACATACAGACCACCATTTTCGGCCAGCCCTCCCGCATACAGGTCGAAGACATGGGAATCACCTACCGAAACAGATACTCCAAAGCATGGAGTGGGATTATTGCTACCGGAAGCCCGCACGCCGACTTCCAAAATCTGGGAAAGAATAATGCCAACGATGTATTCTGCAAGCTCGTTCCCTTCTGGCAACTGGAACTCTATTTCGGGAAGGTGCTGGGCAGGACTCCGTTGCAACAGGCGGACAAAGGAGGTTTTTATCCGGAAGTATATGAATACGCCCGCAATAAAGACTACACCGGAATGACTCACGGAGAAATTCAGCTCGACTTTGTATATGCCTGCTCCAAGATTTCCGGTATGAACTTACTCGACTTCTTCACCAAATGGGGATTCCTGACTCCGGTAGACAAAGAACTGGACGACTACGGGAAAAAGCAGCTGACCGTGACACAAGACATGATAGACGCTCTCAAACAGAAAGTGAACGCACTGGGAGGCAGCCGTCCGGATGTCGCTCTAGAATACATCTCGGATAACACGTACGAACTGTATAAAACGAAACCCGCCATCATCAAAGGAGAGAATGCCACTCATGCTCCCAAGACATTTACGGTAGGTTCCGGCGACAATGCGGTGACTTACAACGGTGAGACCATCACGATCAAGAACTGGACCAATGTAGTGACGTACGAAGTGAAAGATGAAACCGGCAAATTCATCCTCATCTGCAGCGGCGAAAATGCCCCTTCGTCTGTAGATACATTCACCATTCCGGTTCGCTGGAAAGATGGTTTCCGGTTAAGCGCCGTTTCCGTTACGGGCGAACGTATCGACATTCCAATGAATTGATCGTATCTCAGATACATTCAAGATAACTTTTTATCGGGTTAGGTATCGAAGGGTGTCCGCAGGCGGGCGCCCTTCTTGCGTAACACAATCGTAGCATATTTGTTACGCGTTCTTCAATCAACTGTAAAAAGCAAGAAACGTCAAGCCTCTACTTTTGCAGCAAATAATTAACGCACGCTAACATTTATGAAACGATTTCTCAGATTAGTCTCTTTGACTCTTTTAATCATGAGTACAAGCGGAAATACTTTTGCAGAGGAAAAAGTAAACGTAGCCAGACAGGGTACGATCCGCGGACGCATAGTAGACACTTCCAAGCAAATTCTTCCGGGAGCCTCCATCTACATCGAAAAACTACATACCGGAGTGACAAGCGACGTCAACGGTTATTATACATTCGCCAATCTCACACCGGGCACATACACCGTGAAAGTCAGCTACGTAGGCTACTCTCCAGTCGAAATGAAAATCACCATTCCGGCAGGAAAGACGCTCGAAAAGGACGTAGTACTCAATGAAGGACTCGAACTGCAGGAAGTAGTGGTAGGCGGCGCCTTTCAGGGACAACGCCGCGCCATCAACTCACAAAAGAACAACCTCGGAATCACCAATGTCGTTTCAGCCGATCAGGTCGGAAAGTTCCCCGATTCCAATATCGGCGATGCCCTCAAACGTATCAACGGTATTAATGTACAATACGACCAGGGGGAAGCTCGCTTCGGACAAGTCCGCGGTACCTCCGCCGACCTCAGTTCCGTGACCATCAACGGCAACCGCCTCCCTTCTGCCGAAGGCGATACCCGTAATGTCCAGCTCGACCTCATCCCCGCAGACATGGTGCAGACAATCGAAGTGAACAAAGTCGTTACCTCGGATATGGACGGAGATGCCATCGGCGGCTCCATCAATCTGGTGACAAAAAGCACTCCTTACAAACGGATGTTCAGCGCCACAGCAGGAACCGGCTACAACTGGATCAGCCAGAAAGCACAGTTGAACTTAGGATTTACCTACGGCGACCGTTTCTTCAATGACAAACTGGGAATGATGGCCGCCATCTCTTATCAGAACGCTCCGTCAGGATCGGACGATGTGGAGTTTGAATATGACGTCAACAAAAAAGGCGAAGTAGTCATGGTGGAAGCACAGAAACGCCAGTACTACGTAACCCGCGAACGCCAAAGCTACTCACTGGCTTTCGACTACGACATCAACCCGAACCACCGGCTGACGCTGCAAGGTATCTACAACCGTCGCCACGACTGGGAAAACCGCTACCGCGTCACCTATAAGGATTTGGATAAGACAGGACTAGACGACGAAGGAGATATGCAGCAATCCGCCCAGATCGAGACAAAAGGAGGAACACCCGACAACAGAAATGCCCGTCTGGAATTACAACAGACAATGGACCTCAGTCTGAGCGGTGAACATCAGTTCGGAAAGCTGTCCGTCAACTGGGGAGCTTCCTACGCCCGTGCCAGCGAAGACCGTCCGAACGAAAGATACTTCAGCCTGAAACAGGACTTCCTCGGCTTTACCGTCGTAGATGCCGGCGACCGTTTCCCTTACGTGACTACGGACGTCAACTTGCACAACGGAGAAGCGGACGGCGAAAGGGGCAAATGGAAAGTGAAGGAACTGACCGAAAGCAACCAGGAAATCTACGAAAAAGACCTTAAGTTCAAAGTCGACTTCGAACTTCCGCTGACAAACGGTATCTATGGTAACAGCCTGCGGTTCGGAGCAAAGTACGCCTCCAAGACCAAAGACCGCAACACCCTTTGCTATGATTACGCAGATGCGTACAAGGACGCTTTCGACAAGGATTACATGAACAACCTCACCAGCCAGATTCGTGACGGATATATGCCGGGAAATCAATATAAGCCGACCGATTTCGTATCCAAAGAATACCTGGGTTCACTCGACCTCAGCAGTATGGAAGGCGAACAGGTACTCGAAGAATCCTCCGGCAACTACCACGCCCGTGAGAACGTAACTTCCGCCTTCTTCCGCTTCGACCAGAACTTGGGAAAGAAGATAAAAATGATGGCAGGCTTACGCATGGAAGCCACCCACATCAAATACAACGGCTGGAACTGGAACGTAGCCGACGACAAAGACGAGACAGAAACTCTCGAACCTACCGGAAACCATAAGAACAGCTATGTCAACTGGCTCCCCAGCCTCTTGTTCAAATACGATGTGAACGACGACTTAAAGCTCCGCACTTCGTTCACCGAGACACTGAGCCGCCCGAAATACTCTGCATTGATCCCCTGTGTCAACATCAACCGCAGCGACAACGAACTGGTGATGGGTAACTCCGACCTGACCCCGACCATCTCCTACAACCTCGACCTCAGCGCAGACTACTACTTCAAAAGTGTCGGTCTGATCAGCGCAGGTATTTTCTACAAAAAGATCAATGACTTTATCGTCGATCAGGTTATCGGTGACTACACCTATCAGAACAACGAATACAAGAAGTTCACCCAACCCAAAAACGCCGGCGACGCCGACCTGCTGGGCGTAGAACTGGCCTATCAACGCGACTTCGGCTTCATCGCCCCCGCACTGAAATGTATCGGTTTCTATGGTACGTACACCTACACCCACACCCAAGTGAACAACTTCAACTTCGAAGGTCGTGAGAACGAGAAAGACCTGTCCCTGCCAGGATCACCCGAACATACAGCCAATGCTTCCCTTTACTTCGAAAAGAAAGGCTTCAACGTACGCTTCTCCTACAACTACGCTTCGAGCTTCATCGACGAAATGGGAGAAGTGGCAGCCCTCGACCGTTACTATGACGCAGTGAGCTACATGGACCTGAACGCCAGCTACACCTTCGGCAAGAAGATAAAGACCACGTTCTATGCAGACGCCACCAACCTGCTGAACCAGCCTCTTCGTTACTATCAGGGAACCAAAGACCGCACCATGCAGGCGGAGTACTACGGTGTAAAGATTAATGCCGGCGTAAAAGTTAACTTCTGACAATGCGAAAAGCGAAAACCTCCGTTCCTAAGAATGGAACGCCCCGTTGGTTTTAAAGGAACGGGGTCTTGGTTTTAAACCAACGCCTCGTTCCTTTAAAACCAAAAGAACAGAGAATTTCAGTCTTTCAATAACGGCAATTATAAACAACTAATAATCAATATAATATGAAGATAAAAAGCTTATTCATTCTTCTTTTTCTTTCCGTCTTTACATTCGCTCACGCACAGCTCACGGATTATTCCATCTTTGACAAGAAGTTTAACTTCTATGTAGCCAATGATTTAGGTCGCAACGGCTACTATGACCAAAAGCCAATCGCCGAACTGATGGGCACAATGGGCGAAGAGATAGGCCCCGAATTTGTATTAGCCACCGGAGACGTTCACCACTTCGACGGAGTGCGCAGCGTGAACGACCCTTTGTGGATGACCAACTACGAGCTTATCTACTCCCACCCCGAACTGATGATCGACTGGTTCTCCATCTTAGGCAACCACGAATATCGCGGAAACACTCAGGCAGTACTGGACTACACGAACATCAGCCGCCGCTGGTCGATGCCCGACCGTTACTACACCAAGGTATTCGAAGAAAAAGGAGCTACTATCCGCATCGTCTGGATAGACACCACTCCGCTGATTGATAAATACCGCAACGAAAGCGATAAATATCCGGATGCCTACAAGCAGGACATCAGCAAACAGCTGTTATGGCTGGAATCTGTGCTGGCAAGCGCCAAGGAAGACTGGATCATCGTGGCTGGTCACCACCCCATCTATGCCTACACTCCGAAAGAAGAAAGCGAGCGGCTTGACATGCAGAAACGCGTAGACAGCATTCTGCGCAAGCACAACGTAGATATGTACATCTGCGGTCATATCCACAACTTCCAGCATATCCGTGTACCGGGAAGCGATATTGACTATGTGGTCAACTCCGCCGCCTCCCTCGCACGCAAGGTAGAACCCATCGAAGGTACAAAATTCTGCAGTCCCGAACCGGGTTTCTCCGTTTGCTCTATCGACAAGAAGGAGCTTAATCTGCGTATGATAGATAAAAAGGGAAATGTACTTTATACAGTGACCCGAAAGAAATAAGTTCTCTATTAAAGAAAAAAATTCTACTCTCAGAAAAAACACACACGACAAAGGGCGTCTCCTTCGCGATGAAGGGGGCGCCCTGATTTATTATAGTAATCCTTTATTCAGAGATCATTTTGCAATATTTCGAGTTACAGTACATACTCTCGTAGGAAATTACTTTTATAATAGGCAATCAGCTACAACACGGACTTCAAGTCCAGAACTTACAATAGGACACGATGCGGATAATCATTTATTTTAATTTTAGCACCCGTTAATATTGTTTTAAATATTTAACAATGAGTATTATCGCTGGGGTGCGCTACGATAAAAGTCATTGTTTTGTAGTTTGAAGACTTGTTGGCAATTACTAAAATGTTGTATTGATCTTGGTACGACATGTAATATCATCTCTTCATGTGGTCCAGGCTTATCTATAACTCTTTTTACAATTCACCCAATATTGGAAACAAGCCCAAAAGGTATGTTTTTATCAATTAAAATCCGCAAACACAAAAACATTATTACTTTCCTCATTTTCAAGAAGTGAAGCAACCAGTTCTTTGAGTTTACCACTGAGCTTGTTTTTGTAATATGCTTCTTCGAGTTCAGCAAAATCCAGTTCAAAGTGGTATGCATGTTCATAATAATTAAAAAGCCGGGGATTGATATACAACTCTTTTCCTTCAAAATCGGAAAGAGTTATTTTTTGGCGAAACAGTTCTCCTGTTGCTTTGTTGCGCATATAATACTTTGGTGTCGGAGATTTCCCTGTTTCCCGATAAGGGTAAACCGCTATAAACTGATATTTTCCCGCATCCATGCAGATATCCATAACCGTCATTGGGTTTTGACTGCTCAATATTGGTTTTTTGTGCATATATGGAGTTAAATGCTTTTCTTTGCTGTAATGAAAAACGGTGTCGGATTCGGGATTGTATAAAAGTAATCCGTCAGCCGACTTTCTCACACGTCCGTAATTCACCTGACTAGTAAATACACTGTTTTTATAACTCAGATCTATATTTTCGTTTGGTAGTGAGATATAATCCAGCACTGTACCATCCAATTTGGAAATAAGAAAGAAAACTGAATCAATGGTTTGTTCTACTTCTGGGGCATTGCTTTGCATGGTAGATTGCCACAATTTCGTGTTATCATACACCAATATGGACACATCGTCAAACAAAGCCATTTGTCCGTTAACATTCACCTGAGGTAAATTTATTTTCCTTTTGAATTCACCCAATGATGAATAGACCATAATATGATTGCTAAAGTCGGGCGAAACAAACACTTCATCATTTGCCTCATCATACATTAGCGAAGCTGCATCGCTGTATTCTTCCGGTCCCTGTCCCCTACGGTTAAAATGTGATTTGGGATTTCCCTCTTTTGAGAAAAACAGCACGCTGTTCTGAGAGCGGTCTATAACAATAATATTGTTTTCGGTTACATAATCAATGCTGCCTTTATAGAGATAATCATCAGTTTTTGAATTGAGGTGCAGATAAGAGACACCCGCAATATCGGTGAGCTCAATTTTCTTTTCGGGATATTCTTCGGTGACATCAATAAATGCCAGTTTCTCTTGCAGTTCGTTATTAGAGGTGCAACTTGCAATTACAAGTGATAAGACTAAATAGAATACTTTTCTCATATTCGTAATATCTAAAAATTGTGCTAAGTTAGTCTTTTTTCTATTATTACGTTTGAAGCAATCATAAATATTCCAGCATATACACGAAAACATGAAATAAGAGTAGACTAATCAGCAATCAAAAGTAACGGTAGACAGACTTGTATATCCCCAAATATACAGCTGGGAATATTTATTACTTATAGATGATGAGCCTATATTACTCTGATTTATTACTCTGATTAGCAGTATCCGCAGGTTTACTCTTGCTTAGATCATCCTTGGGAATCGTTGTTTCATTCCCATCACGGACAGCCATGTAATGCGGAGACATAATCTCGATTCCCGCTTCATTAAACTTATCCTGAATAGTCTGGTGCAAATCAGAATAAATCTGCGCCATCTTATGCGCCTCTTTGATATAAGCATTAATCTGATACACCGGATACCAGTCACTCAACGAAGTTTCCAGCACAAACGGGCGCGGATCATCCACCACTCCGGGGGTATTCAATGCAGCATCAATCAGTATCTGATTGACCTGACGCCAGGGAACATCATAACCGATGGATACCTCCGAATGGATAATCAAGCCATACTCCCGTGCCGATGTACTATAATTCACCGTATGAGAGGACATAATAAAAGAATTGGGCACCGTCACCACCTCATTTTTCGGAGTGCGGATACGGGTGACAAGCGGCGTCTTCTCTATAATATCGCCGGTGGTATCGTTCAGTTTAATCCGGTCGCCCATCTTGAACGGGCGCATATAAGTAATCACCAGTCCGGCAATAATATTGCCGATAACGGTACTCGATCCGAGCGAAACAATCAATCCGACAAAGACCGAAATGCCCTGAAATACACCCGATTTAGAGCCTGGCAGATAAGGGTAAATCATTGCAATCATAAACGCGTAGAGCAGGAACCGGACGATGTGGAAGGTCGGCATTGCCCAATCCGGATAGAAACCATTGAATTTGAGACGCCCCGCCTCTATCTCACGAGCCAGATAAAGCACCATACGTACCAGATACTTCACCGCATACCAGATAACAACAATTGTAAACAGATTGGGGATATAGTCTATAATATCCACAAAGATATTCCGAATCGGATTCCAGATATAACCTAGTAAGCGATAGGCTAATCCTTCGGTCTGCGGGAAGATGATAAAAATCAGCGGGACAGTGATTACCAACTGTATCCCCATAAGGATATAACGCCCGATGCCGGCAAGGAAGACCAAGAGATTGGCTTGTTTCTGGGCATCCAGCAACTCGTATCCCTGGATAGACACAGGCTTTATCTTCGTATCTTTCAGACGCAGGATGCGTACTTTCAGTTTGCGGAACAGCCAGTTGGTCAGACGGAAAAGGAGATACTGGCCGGCAATCACCAGCAGGAAATAAAGGATACGTTTCGCCATCCGCCACACGCTATGTTCCGCTTTCATCTCATGCAGTTTGGTGATCACATTCTGCCGCCTCTCCTTGGCAAGGGAGTCACGGGAGACTCCTTCCCACAAAGCATCCTGGTCTGTAAGAGACAGCAATACCTTGTTGCCATACATCAGGTCGGAAACAAAATCCGAATGGTCGATGGAGACGGAATCGGGACGGAGATTAAAACGCTTTCCTATCTCTTCGATAGCGGCACCAGTCATCTGTGCCCGTTGCTGGGGAGCGTATCCGCCGCGTTTTGTAAAAAGATAAAACAGGGTATCACCTTCGGCAATGACGGGTACTCCTTTCGTGAACTGACGCAAAGAGTCGATACGCTGCCGTTGCTGGGATAATTTCACCGAATCGGCTGCCATTGTCTGAAGCCTCATCTGCTCCATCTCCATGCGCATATTGGCTTCATTGAGCCGGGCCTCTTCCAGGGATTTCTGCAAATTTGCCACACGGGCAGAATCTGAATCCCGGCGCAAGGAGGTTGGATGCGTTGCTACTGTATCTCCGGCAAAGATCTTCTTGACTGCCTGCTCCAGTTGCGCCTGTACATTCACCGCAAAGGATGCCATGATCAGCAGTAGCGCAAACCGTTTTATTTTTTTCATATCCATATAGAATGATTCCAGTTTGTGAATGAAATATAAATTCACTTTTCATTAAACATAGCAAACATACGGATTGTTTTTGACATAACAACTTCCAAAATGATTATCTTTGCCACCAAAAGAGAAAAATTATGAATATACTGTTCCTCATCGGAGGATTAATCCTCATTCTTCTAGGAGCTAACGGACTGACAGACGGTGCTGCTTCCGTAGCCAAACGTTTCCGCATACCTTCTATTGTCATCGGACTAACCATTGTTGCCTTCGGCACGTCCGCTCCGGAACTGACGGTGAGTGTCTCTTCTGCTCTGAAAGGAAGCGCAGATATTGCTATAGGTAATGTAGTAGGAAGTAACATTTTCAATACACTGATGATCGTGGGATGTACGGCACTGTTCGCTCCGATTGTCATCACCCGGAATACCTTACGAAAGGAGATTCCGCTCTGTATCCTTTCGTCTTTGGTGTTACTGATATGCGCCAATGACATATTCCTGGACCATGCCACAGAAAATATACTGAACAGAGTAGACGGTTTGCTTTTACTCTGCTTCTTCGCTATCTTCATGGGATATACGTTTGCTATCGCTTCTCCCCAATCTTCTCCTACACCGGAACCGGCAGGACATGAACACACGGCACCGGAAGAAGAGATCAAGCTACTTTCGTGGTGGAAATCCATTCTCTATATCATTGGCGGACTGGCAGCACTCATCTATGGAGGTCAGCTGTTCGTCAACGGAGCTACAGGGATTGCCCGCAGCATGGGAGTCAGCGAATCCATTATCGGATTAACGCTGGTAGCCGGAGGAACTTCCCTGCCGGAGCTTGCCACTTCCATCGTCGCCGCACTGAAAAAGAATCCGGAAATGGCTATCGGAAATGTAATCGGCAGTAATCTCTTCAATATCTTCTTTGTATTGGGGTGCAGCGCCAGTATCACTCCCCTCCATCTTAGCGGAATTACAAACTTCGACCTGTTCACACTGGTAGGTTCCAGCATTCTGCTCTGGCTGTTCGGGCTGTTCTTTGCCAAGCGGACCATTACACGGATAGAAGGAAGCATTATGATACTTTGCTATGTAGCGTATACGGTGGTACTGATTTATAATTCTTAATAAAGTAATCCATACCCAACAATAAAAGGCTACCGGTAATCATACCCGAAGCCTTTCACTTTTATCATAGAAACAAATCATTTATTCCACTTCAACCGCAGTCAATACATTCACGCCATACTTTCCATCCTTAGAAATCCACCAGTCCGTATCCCCATTGGCACAATGGATGGCATAACGAGGATTATATCTGAGTCTGTCCGATCCGTCCGGTATCCACAGACCTAACTTATAAGTTCCGGCAGTCACCGAGGCAGGGAGTTCAAGAGATACATCCACTGTATGCATCAGCGAAGTATAAGCAGAATCCTTTGGTTCGAACGGTTGCCAGTTCTTTGGATTGGCATCGGTCGGAAATTCCGTAACCTCTCCTGCATCATCAATCAATACAAAATAAACAGGATGTTCACCAAATACGGTGGCAAAACCTCTGTTCTTCAAGCTCAGTTTCAAGACGTTCTCCTTTCCACTCACGAATTTGGAGGGAAGCTGAAGTGATTGCAGCTCAATCCGGTAACCCAGATGATCACGTATATAATCGAACATATTGCGTTTTACCTTCGTTCCGTCTTTCTTCCGGAAGTAACTGTCGGACACCGGCATATGATGCTGGAGAAGGGAGTCTTCCGTTATCATCGTTTTCTTCCAGACCACCATGGAATATTCGGGCGGATTATTCTCGTCAAACCGGTTGTTGGGATGTTGCTCCTTATAATTATGTATGATACTTAGCGAAGTATAATGCTGGAGGAATAAACGTCTCGCCGCCTGCATACCGTCAATAATCCATCCGGCAGAAGGACTGTCCGGATCAGCGCCCACGCTCCAGAATCCCCAGGGCAGTTCACCGTCTACTACGAGGTAAGGAGATTCCGCCACTATCTGATCGAACTTCGGTGTCCCTTCGTGCATATCGGCATCCCATCTGTCGGGGCGTATGACAATGAAGTCATCATGGAAAGAAAGTCTCTTATAAAGTTCCGGTTTATCTTTCAGCAGGTTCTTAAATTCCGGGAGTCTGACTTGTACATTTCTCTCCGCAGGAACCACAGAAAGCAGTTTTTCCAATACGGCAGCCTTTGTTTCTTCCGAGTTTTCCAGTCCCTGAACCGAACTGTGCCATTCGCCCCACGCGCCAATCATTCCGGCTTGTACGACCAGAATCAAGTCTTTATTTTTCTCCAGGAAAGGTTTTAATTGATCCAAGTGCGCCAGTATCTGTTCGCCGGTAGGACCGACAGGCGACCGTCCCATAAAGTCGCGTTCGTAGGCAAAGCGCAGTACGGCCTTTTTTCCTTGCTTTTGCAGTTCATCAAAATATGCCTGCATGGTCCGGAAGTTTTCTTCAGACAGCTCTTTACCTATTAAATAAGTCAGATAAAAGTAGCTCTGTGAGAGTGAAACACTATCTGCTACATACTTAGCAGACAATTCATTCAGTTCTTCGGTAGGAGTGTCTTTTTCGTGCAGCACATCCACCGCGGTTTCCAGCCGGAATCCCCTGCCCGGGTTATATAATCCATTTTCTCCCTGCGGGTCATCTACACAGATTCCACGAAACTCCAGCGTCCGTTGACTATGACCGCATCCGCTTGCCAATAAAGCAAAGAGTGCAACTATCATGCTGCTACCTATCCAATTCCTTTTCATAGTAATAATTTTGTTTACCGGACAAATGTATGACAAATCCGGTGACAAGCATTATTTACCGGTCATTTTGTATAAGAAAGTATCAGCATCTGATAAATAACGCAAAAGTATTAGTTAATGCTAAAATTGTATTTGCCCTGCTGTCGGAATAATTCTACCTTTGCCATACGCTTCAGCTATGCCTCCATAGCCGTAGATTTAATCTTAAAAATAAGGCAATACATGAAAAGACTTCATTGGATCTTACTATTAATGATTCTGCTGATCCCGACAGAAAGTATCAGTGCCAAAAAGAAAACAGAGAAAAGTGACAGAGAAATCTGGTGCGACGTAATGTACCGGATGGCTGCTCCTGTATTAAGCAACATGAGCGAAGGTCTGCTGAAACAGAATATGCTCGTAGAATTAAGTCCGACATGGGACGGGCGCAATCAGAACGTCACTTATATGGAATGCTTCGGTCGTCTAATGGCGGGACTGGCACCGTGGCTGTCATTGCCCGACGATGAAACTCCGGAAGGACTCCAACGCAAACAACTGCGGGAATGGGCATTGAAAAGCTATGCTAACGCGGTAGATCCCGCTTCCCCCGATTATCTGTTATGGCGTCAGGAGAATCAGACCTTGGTGGATGCCGCCTTCCTGGCAGAAAGTTTCCTGAGAAGTTATGATGCCTTATGGATGCCATTGGACAGCATCACCAAGCAGCGGTATATCGCCGAATTTACGGATCTCAGACGGGTCGATCCTTCCTATAGCAACTGGCCGTTGTTCAGCGCCACCGTCGAGTCCTTCCTTCGGAAAGCTGGTGCGCCCAGTGACACTTACCGCATCAGTTCCTCTCTGCGCAAGATAGAAGAATGGTATGTAGGTGACGGCTGGTATTCGGACGGACCTCGTTTCGCATTCGATTATTACAATAGCTTCGTCATACATCCTATGTATATAGAAGCACTGGAGATAATCACCGAAGCCGGCAAACGTGAGAAGATAGGAAATATGCCCGGCTGCAACTTCCATGAAGCGATCAGACGTGCCCAACGATTCGGAGTAATCCTCGAACGCCTCATCTCTCCGGAAGGTACGCTACCTGTTTTCGGACGTTCTATCACTTACCGTACCGGCTCTTTGCAGACATTAGCGCTGCTTGCGTGGCGCAACTGGCTTCCCGAAGAATTATCAAACGGACAGGTACGCGCAGCCATGACGGCTGTCATCCAACGTATGTTCGGAGACGGCCGCAACTTCAATACAGCAGGCTTTCTGACACTGGGATTCAACGGTTCCCAGCCCGGTATCTCCGATTATTACACTAATAACGGCAGCTTGTATATGGCATCGCTTGCTTTCCTCCCGCTAGGTCTGTCTGCCGATGATCCCTTTTGGACGGATGCTTCACAATCCTGGACTTCGAAAAAAGCATGGGAAGGAGAAGAGTTTCCGAAAGATCATTCTTATCATAAAGAATAAGTGAGAATCAGCGTCTTATAATAGTTTCCAGTGCGACTGGAAACTATTGTCCATTCACACCGGAAACTGTTTTATCACAGCCAGCTCTTGACTTTTCCTTTTTTATTTTGTATCTTTGAAGGTAGTAAAAAGAAGAAAAGCAATATGAAACGTATAAAATATAAGACATAACAGCAGTCAATAAGGCATCTGTTTCCATCTATAAAGGAATGGAAAAGGGAGAAAATCAGCACTGATTTTCTCCCTTTTTGTTTATATAATTCCAAGGTTACTCAGAAATTTCCCAAAAATAGTTTTTAATAAACTTGGATACCGTTTATAATAAACCCTTCAACTATTTATTAAAAACGCTCAAACGGTTTATTATAAAACTGTAAGGATATTATTGTAGCCAAGCCGAAAGGATATTCATATTTGAGCAGAAGAATCATTAAAACGGTCAATATTATAGACAAATAGTCAACGACAGAATTTGACAGCCAAAGAAACAACGCCAAGCAAAAGACAAAATTTTAAAAGAAATACCATAAAAGTATTAGTATCTGCTAATATTATATTTGTCTCCCCCTTAAAATAGTCTTACCTTTGCTCATCATTAGTTATGGCCTTTGATTCAATAACGAATAAAACATTAACCATATAAATAAAAGTATCATGAATAAACAAACCTTTTTAACACTACTTGCTACATTCGCACTCCTCTTCAGTTTCACTTTCTCCTGCCATGCCAAAGGAAAAGACAAAGCTAAACACGTTGTTTTCATCGGTTTGGACGGCTGGGGAGCCTACAGCCTTCCCAAAGCAGATATGCCAAACGTAAAGAAACTGATGGAGGACGGAGCTTACACACTGAAAAAGCGTTCTGCCCTCCCCTCTTCCAGCGCCATCAACTGGGCATCCATGTTTATGGGAGCCGGACCGGAACTTCACGGATACACCGAATGGGGATCTAAAACACCGGAACTTCCCTCACGCGTATTAAATAAGAATGGTATCTTCCCTACTGTTTTTCAATTACTGCGCGATGCCCGCCCGGAAGCGGAAATCGGTTGCCTGTATGAATGGGAAGGAATTAAATATTTAGTAGATACGCTGTCTTTAAGTTATCACTATCATGTTGCCGACTGCAACAAGACTCCGAAAGAACTGGGCAATATGGCTTCTTCTTATATAAAGGAGAAACACCCCGCTCTTGTAGCCATCTGCTACGACGGTCCGGACCACACCGGACACACTGCCGGACACGACACACCGGAATATTACGAGAAACTTAAAGAACTGGATATGTATGTCGGCCAAATCGTTCAGGCGGTAAAAGACGCAGGAATGCTGGATGATACCATTTTCATATTAACTTCCGATCACGGAGGTATCGATAAAGGTCATGGCGGAAAAACCATGCAAGAAATGGAAACTGCTTTCATCATATCCGGCAAGAATATTAAGAAAGGACTCCGGTTTGACGATGTAAGCATGATGCAATACGATGTGGCGTCCACCATCGCCCGCATCTTTCATTTAGAACAACCACAAGTTTGGATAGGTAGACCCATGGAGATTGTTTTCAAATAATCATTCAGGATGATTAACAGGAAGGGAAAAGGAGAAGCTAAAATAACTGGCTTCTCCTTTTTTATTTATCTATCCACGCTCATAAGATAGGAGATTATAAATACTATTTCTTATAAGTAACAAAATGAGCAGTCATAATAGTTTTATTTCCTATAAGTAATAGAAATCACACCTCCACAGCTGTTAATTACCGAATAACACTTGCATCAACATACATATCCTTATACCTTTGTCCCCCGGTAACACAACATAATATAACTTCAATCATAAAATGTACTCTTTTGACATTCTTAATAAGCAATCCAACTGATTAAAGCAGCATTCAAACACTCTGATAGGACATCTTATCTTTTGTTTATTCAAATTAAAATACAATACGATAGAATTGTATTAGTAAATGATAAAATACTACTTGTCTGATGGAGCATTATCGCCTACTTTTGCATCATCAGTTATTGGTTGAAGTTTCCATGGATCAATCAACAATTGAATAGAGTTTATAATCTAATACAATAAATTATGAGAAGAAAAATTTATTTTCTACTATTCTTTTTTCTTTGCCTGACTAGCATTCCACTGGCAGCCCAGGATATTGAAATAAAAGGAATGGTAACAGAAGCTACAACAAATGAACCCTTACCAGGAGTCACAGTCAGAGTGAAAGGTAAAGACACCGGCACAGTAACAGACATGGATGGTAAATACTCCATCAAAGCGAATAAAGGGAATATACTGATATTCTCAACAATAGGTATGAAACAAATAGAAAAAGCTGTCACGTCCGGAACTCCAATCAATGTATCTATGGAAGAAGATAATATCGCTCTGGAACAAGTAGTAGTGATTGGTTATGGTACAGTGAAGAAGAGTCATCTTTCGGGGGCTGTAGGTTCGGTTAGTGCAAAAGAACTTAACGGTCAGGTTGCTTCTAACGCAGCCACAGCCCTACAAGGGAAAATACCCGGAGTATCAGTAGCCAGTTCCAGTGGTGATCCCAATGGAAGTATGACGATCAATGTTCGTGGTATCAGCTCTTTATCCAACAACAATCCACTTTATGTAGTAGACGGAGCATTTGGAGATATCAGTATGGTCGATCCTAACGATATTTCCTCTATCGAAGTTTTAAAAGATGCTGCTGCGGCAGCAATCTACGGTTCACGTGCAGCAGGTGGTGTTGTACTGATTACCACTAAAAGCGGTCGTAAAGACATGCCGACTAAATTAGATGTCAATTTCTTCACAGGAATCAGCCAGACTCCCAAAACACTGAAAGTTTTTAATGGAGAAGAATACAGCCGCTTCGCACGCTACTACAAATTAGCAGGCGACGGTTATGGTGCAGAAAACGGAGCTACCCCTTTCATTGGTGAAGGAACAGACTGGCAAGACGTGATGTTGCGCACAGCCATGACTTATAAAGCCAATGCTACCATCAGCGGCGGTTCCAAAAGCGGTTCTTACAGTTCATCTGTCAGCTACCTTAATAAAGAAGGTATACTGCGCAACACTGATCATGAATCTTACAATATCCGTTTGAAAAGCGATTATTCTTTCTTCGACAATCGCTTGACAATAGGTGAATCTATGATTGTAAATCTGACAAAAGGTAGTGGATACATTCATCAGGATACCATGTTCGATATCTTTCAGTTCCCGTCAGTAGTACCGGTATACGATCCTACAAACGCAGGGGGCTGGGGTACTTCCAATGACATCAATTTACCGAATCCATTGGCTGAAATGACAGTCAACGACGAACGGACAGAAACAACCAAGATTTTCCTCAATGCCTATTTACAGGCTGAAATCATCAAAGGACTAAAGTACAAACTCAATGTAGGTATCAGAAAAGAGCATACTAAGTGGCGTTATTACAAGGATGTATACGATTTAGGAACATTCGGTAAAAACGACAAGCCCGACCTTGAAGAAAAATCGTCAACATGGGAATCATGGGTATTAGAAAACACCCTGAATTATGACCGTACATTCGGCAAACACAATTTGTCACTCCTTGCCGGATACTCTGCCCAGAAAGACAAAAGTTACAGCCTTTATGGTAAAAATGGAGATATGCCCCAGTTCATTGAAACAATGCCGGGCAATGTAGATCCTTCCAACCTGAAAGCATCCAGTTCGCTGAATGAACTTGCATTGGTATCTCTGTTCGGACGTGTCATGTATTCCTTTGACGACCGTTATTTATTCTCGGCATCTATTCGCCGTGACGGTTCTTCACGTTTCAGAAGTGGACATCAATATGGTGCATTCCCTTCTGCTTCTATTGGATGGAACATCAACCGCGAAAAATTCTTTAAACCTTTAGAGAATGTATTCGATCAGTTGAAGCTGCGTTTTAGTTATGGTAAACTCGGTAATCAGGAGATGACCAGCTACTATCCGACACAAAGTGTAGTATCGGACGGCATGAACTATGTGATGAATAATTCGCCTTGGTTTGGTTCTATGCCATATGTGCAGGCAATCTCACCCGCCAATTTAACATGGGAAAATACGGAGACCTATAACATCGGTTTAGATGTCAGTCTGCTAAACGGACGATTGACGCTTACTGCTGATGCTTACGTTAAGAATACAAATGATGTGCTATTACCTATTCCTTCTACCGCATCTACCGGTATCAGCGGAAACTCTATTCAGAATGCGGGACAAGTACGGAACAAAGGATTCGAACTTGCGGTCAACTATCGCGGTGCCATCAAGGAAAAGTTCAACTATTACATCGGTGCCAATATCGCAGCCGACAAGAATGAAGTGACCAAAATAACATTAGGCGGACAAAACCTGATGATCTCCGGATACAGCGCACACGGTGCCGGTGGTCGCGGTATCAATATGTTTGCAGAAGGGCACCCGATGTCATATTTCAACCTGATCGAAACAGACGGATTATTCCGCTCGGCAGAAGAGATCGCTAATTATAAAAACAAAGACGGTGAACTCATCCAGCCCGCTGCACAAGTTGGTGATGTCCGCTACAAAGACTGGAACGGTGACGGCAAAATAAACACAGATGACCAGCATGACGTAGGAAGTCCGTTCCCCGATTTCACTTTTGGCATAAGACTCGGCGGCGAATGGAACAACTTCGACTTTAACCTTTTCTTTGACGGAATGGTAGGCAACAAGATATATAATTATCCCCGTTATCGCCTGGAATCAGGAAACTTCAACGGAAACATGAGTACCGTATTGGCCAATTCATGGAGACCGGACAATCAGAACACTGATATTCCTCGTTTCTCTAAGACTGACGGTGCAGACAACAAATGGGCATACACCGACAGATGGCTGGAAGACGGCTCGTACATACGTTTGAAAACATTGGACATTGGCTATACATTACCCAAAGTTCTGACAAAGAAAATCAAACTTGAAAACGTAAGAATATACACTTCAATGGAGAACCTGTTCACATTGACCAAATATTCCGGCTATACCCCCGACCTGGGTGAAAGTTCTGTCGCAGGTGTTGCTTACAATGTATTCTCAAGAGGTATCGACCAGGGACGCTATCCATTGCCCCGTACTATTTCTTTCGGAATACAAGTCAACCTGTAATACCTTAAATTAATATTAAACATTAAACAGTTTATGAACATGAAAAGAAATTGGTTATCATATATGTGCATGGCAGCTCTTTTTTCCGGAGCGCTGACATCGTGCAACGAATCCAGCTTTTTGAATCTGTCGGACCCCAATTACTTCACGGAAAGCAACTTCTGGAAAGATAAAGCAGATGCAGAAAGTGCTTTGGCAGCCGCCTATTCTCCGATAAAAGGAGCCATGTACGGATACTTCGGCGCATTTGACGGCTGGCTAAACTTAAACGGTCGTGGTGACGATATCTACACAATCAAAGGAGAAGAAGTTCCGATGTGGAATATTGCAAACTTCCTGAACTCGCCCTCTACCGGAAATGATCCTTACGGAGCGCTTTATTCAGGCATCCAGCGTGCCAACATCGTACTGCGGTATATTGATCAGATACCTGCATCAGGTATTACTGAAGAAGACCGCTCGATGATCAAAGGCGAAGCACTCTTTCTGCGTGGCTATCAATACTTCCTGTTAGTCAACAATTACAAAGAAGTGCCTTTGAGACTGATTCCATCCAACGAAGATGAAACCAATAAAGCCGCTGCTACAGAAGCTGCATTATGGGCACAAGTAGAAGAAGATCTGGATAACGCCATCAAATGCAACCTGCCAGTAGAACGCTCTACTGCCAAAGAACGCATAACTAAAGGTGCAGCTATTGCAATGCTGGGCAAAGTATATGCCACCCAACACAAATATCCGGAAGCCAAACAGCTATTAGGTACATTACTGAAAGCTCCTTATTCTTACGAATTGATGGACAACTTCGAAAAGAATTTCACAAATGAAGAAGAGTTCAATAAAGAATCCGTATTTGAACTGGCATACAGTCCGGACGGAGACTACTCCTGGAGCAATGAAAGCGGTATCTGTTTAGGTTGCTACATTCCTCAGTTTATCGGCCCGGTAAAATCCGGCGGATGGGCTAAATTAATGCCGAACTCCCTGATCGTAGGAGAGTTTACAAAAGAAACACGTCCGAGTGATGCAGATACCAAGTTTGACAAACGTATGTATGCCAGCCTCTTTTTTGATGCTGCCAACTATGGAGATAAAGTTCCTAACGAGAAATGGTATGGAAATAATTACTCCATGGATGATCTTTGGGAAGGCAATGAAGGAAAAATGGCAGGCGGAGCACCAAGTTTCAACGTCAATGGAACAGCAGGTAAATTCCTGATAAAGAAAAATACCGCATATTATGTGGATGACAAGGCACCGGACAACATGGGCAACAAAGAAGGAAGGTCCAGCAATTTGCGCGTAATGCGCTTTGCCGAGGTACTGTTGCTTTATGCTGAAGCATGCGCCAAAACCAATGATCCGGATGGTGCCAACTATGCTTTAAAGCAAATCCGCCAAAGAGCAGGACTTACGGAAAAGACTTTTGCACAAGCTGAATTAATGAATGAAATAGAACACCAATGCTTATTGGAGTTCTTTGCGGAAGGACATCGTTTTGACGATTTGAAACGTTGGTATTCGCCCAGCGAAATTCAGTTGATCTTCAAGGCGAATGGAAAACAAGGTGCGGAAAACTTCCAGGAAAAACACCTTTATTATCCTATACCGACAAGTGAACTAAACAATAATACTGCCATGGAACAAACCAGTTTATGGAAATAAAAAACCTAGCAAGATTAACTTAATAAAGAAACAACATGAAAAAGATATATTCATTATTATTCGTATCCCTCTTTCTATTCATTGGATACTCTTGTGACGATGGAAGTCTGAGTCACAGTGACGTCTACATTCCGGACCCGGTAGAAGAAACAGACGAGGATGACGGATTCTCAGCCGAACCCACCACAGAAGCTGTCATCAAAGTACAGTTCGGAGAAGGGCACGAACATCAGATAATCGATGGCTTCGGATGTGCCTTTGCAGAGTGGTCACATCGTATATGGAACAACATGATGCGCGAAGATGTAGTCAATGATCTTTTCGGAGAAAATGGCTTGAAGCTGAATATTTTCAGAGGTGAGGTATTTCCACACTATCAGAACCCTACCACAAACGTCATTGACTTCGGAATGAACCGTACCTTCAATCTTGCAGCCAACGATCCCTCTATGATCAATGATTACTGGAGAGACTTTAACGGTTCCGGATGTGGCGAACAAGTACAATTAGGTCAAATGTGGCTGGTAGATATCCTGCAGAAAAAATATAAAGATGTGAAATTTATATTCTCTACCTGGAGTCCTCCCGGAACTATGAAATCTAACGGAAAGCCCTCAGGCGGTAGTCTGGCATCCGGTTCGGAAGACGCATATGCTAACTATCTGATTGACTTCATCAAAGCATACACTGAAAAGTTCGGCATTGAGATATATGCAATATCACCATCTAATGAGCCTAACAGCAGTGGAACGGGATGGAACGGTTGTAGCTGGAGTTATACCAATCTGGCTAACTTCTGCCAGAAGAATCTTCGCCCAGCTTTAGATAAAGCAGGTTATCAAGACATGAAGATTATCTTTGGAGAGCACTCGTGGTGGAAAGCAGGAGTCACTTTTCTTGAAAATGGCTTGAAAGCCTGTCCCGATCTGGTTAACTCCAACATTATTGCAGCAGCTCACGGATACACATTAATTGGCAACACTGAGTTTGTACAATCACCACTCTGCGCTGAAAATAATATTCATTTATGGAATACGGAAACCAGTTCTACAGACACATACGATCCATCCTGGAAAAACGCGATGCAATGGGCTACTACTTTCCATAATTATCTGGCAGTTTCCAACCTGAACGCATTTATCTGGTGGGCAGGTGCACGTCCTTGTACGAATAATGAAGCGTTGATCAGACTGGAAGAAGCACTTCCCGGAACCAATTATGAAAGAGCGTCCCGCTACTACAGTTACGGACAATTTACTAAGTTTATCCCGGAAGGAAGCCGACGTGTGGATATCAAGACTGTTGCTCCCGAAGGTGACGAAGAAGCATTCCCGAAAGAACTGTTGATGACAGCTTACATCAAGGACGACAATTATACGATCGTACTGGTAAACAATTCTACAAGCAAGGCCTTCGAAACCAAACTGGAAATTGAAGGAAAAGAGTTTCAGACCATGATCTCGTATACATCAGATGAAGGAGTTAAGTGGCAACGCAAAAAAGTAAATCCATCTCTCAGCGGATTGCGCTCCATTACAGTCCCTAAGTTTAGTGTAGTAACCATCACTGGTAAAATGAAAGATATTGAAGCTGAATAAATAGTCTAAATAAACAATGAATATCATGAAAAGAAATCTATTATATTTAGCAGGATTCCTGCTTGCAGCCGCTACTGTTTTCTCCGGCTGTAATGACGATGATCCATCCTATCACGACTTAGTGCCGAATACGCAGGAGTTGATCATTAATCTGGATGAGACCCCGGAAGGAATCATTCAAATAGTTCAAGGCAACGGCAATTATAAAATTACAAGTTCCAATGAAGATGTAGCAACCGCCATTGCCGAAGGTAACAAAATTAAAGTAACAGCTCTGAAGGCCGGTAGTACCGACTTATCTATTACCGACTGGGCTAAAATGAGTACCAATGTCAAAGTCATCGTCGATCAGTTAAGTGAACTGGTTTTGTCCAATTCGGCTACAACAATGTATCCGGGTGAAAACAAGACAGTCAATGTTTATACAGGAAACAGAGGCTACAAAGTAACAGTTGACAAAGAATCTGTCGTGAAAGCTACAGTAGATGAAGAAGGACATATACAGATAGAATCTCTGGCACCAGGCAATGCAACAGTTACAGTGACCGACAGACTGAACAAGAGTGCAGAATTTTCAGTAAAAGTAATAAAGAAACTTGTAGTTGACAATAGTGAAGAAATTGCTTATTTGACAGTCGGTGAACCTTTGACAATCAAGATTCTGGACGGTAACGGAGGCTATACCTGCACAAATAATGGTTCTGCCACTTATCTGAAATGCACGATAGCGGAAAATGGAACAGATGTTATCATCGAAGGTCTTAAAAGATATCGTTTCAACAAGACGGTAACAATCAAAGACCAGGAAGGAGAGTCAATCAGCATCAATATAGTCTATATCGACGACCTATATCTGGAGAATCCATCATATCGTTACTTAATAGCAGGTTCATCTTCTTATCAGTCTGTCTCTACCTCGGCAGTGGGTTCCATTACTCATTCGGAAGAGTTCAATATGTCCGAAATTGTTATAAAAGGAACAGGAACTTATGCCAGCGGTTTTGCAGTTCAGTTTACAGGTGATTTGACGAAAGGCAACAAAGGTGATGCGGTACTGTATAAAGTAACAAGAAATGCAGTGGACAAAAAAGTGAAATATCCGATAGAAGATTGCCGGATCGATAAAGTGGAAGATGGTTGGTACTGGGTCAGCTTCTTAGAACCCAATTGCACCATCCGCTCTTATATGATTACCAAACAATAGTTTATAGACTTGACACATGTATTTTTTGAAAGTACCCCCATACTTTCAAAATGACAAAAGTACAAAGAGACTGTCCCTACAACACCGTATATCTCAGGTATGTCTGGCTTGTAAACAGTCTCTTTTGTCCTGTCAAGTAATACAAAAAGGATCGCAAGCCGATGCTTTACTCTAATTTTATGAATTGATATGAATAGATATGATAACAGACTACATATTCTCACTAAAGAATATGATGAGCTCATCTCACGTGAAAATGAAAAGATACTGCCCGGCAATGGTGTTTTTGAACGATACAAATACCCCATTCTGACAGCAGACCACCCCCCGCTGGAGTGGAGATACGACTTCAATCCGGAAACAAATCCCTATCTGATGGAACGTTTCGGCATTAACGCCGTATTCAATGCAGGCGCTATCAAATTCAACGGGAAATATCTTATTATGGCACGAGTAGAAGGGCATGACCGCAAATCATTCTTTGCCATCGCAGAAAGTCCCAATGGTATCGACAACTTCCGCTTCTGGGAATATCCGGTACAACTGCCGGACCTATATCCGGAAGAAACGAACGTCTACGATATGCGTCTGACAAAACACGAGGACGGATGGATATACGGTATCTTCTGCTCGGAAAGCAAAGATCCGGACGCACCCGCAGGAGACCTCACATCGGCCATTGCAGCAGCAGGAATCATACGCAGCAGGGACCTTAAAAACTGGGAACGCCTGCCCAACCTCGTCTCCCAAAGCCAGCAACGGAATGTGGTGCTGCACCCCGAATTCGTAGACGGCAAATATGCATTGTACACCCGTCCGCAGGACGGATTCATCGATGCAGGCAGCGGAGGCGGTATTTCATGGGCATTGATAGACGATATCACTCATGCAGTGGTCAAGAAGGAAATCGTTATAGAACAGCGCCATTATCACACAATCAAAGAAGTGAAAAACGGTGAAGGGCCTCATCCCATCAAGACTCCCGAAGGATGGCTACATCTGGCACACGGAGTCCGTGCCTGTGCTGCCGGACTCAGATATGTCCTATATCTGTATATGACGTCTTTAGATGACCCCAGTAAAGTGATAGCCCAGCCGGGAGGTTACTTCATGGCACCCGTGGGAGAAGAAAGAACCGGAGATGTATCCAACGTGTTATTCTCCAACGGATGGATCGCGGATGAAGACGGAACGGTATACATCTACTATGCTTCCTCCGACACACGGATGCACGTAGCGACTTCTACGATCGAACGGCTAATCGATTACTGCCGGCATACACCGGAAGACAGACTCCGTTCCACGACTTCCGTGAAAAGCATATACGATATCATAGAAGCCAATAAGCTCGTGATGTCGGAAAATGCCGTTATATTATAGTTCCGGAAGCAGTATTATCATCTGTCTCTCAGGATGTTCCATTCTGCATGATGGATATTAACAACTGAGTTGCAGGGTATTAACAGCTGACACGTCAAGTATTAACACCTGACGTGTCAGGTATTAAAGCCTGAGAAGTCAGATAAATAGTATCAGATAGTATCAGTATGAGTTAAAATAATATTTGTTTCTTCCCCACATTCGACCTACTTTTGTACCTGATAGATTATTAATGTACAAAACCTAATCAAAATAGCAACATGAAATTACACACATCCGATCTTCTGATCATCTGCGCCTACCTCATTGCCATGATTGTCATCGGACTCATACTGAAAAAACGGGCCGCACAAAATATGGACTCCTATTTCCTGGGAGGCAAATCACTGCCCTTCTATATGCTTGGCCTGTCCAATGCATCCGGAATGTTCGACATCACCGGTACGATGCTAATGGTTTACTGGGCATTTGCCTACGGATTCAAAAGTCTCTGGATTCCCTGGCTGTGGCCGGTATTCAATCAGATATTCCTCATGGTTTATCTGTCGGTATGGTTGCGGCGTTCCAATGTGCTCACCGGAGCCGAATGGATCAAAACCCGCTTCGGTAAAGGCAAGGGAGCGACACTCTCTCATACTATCGTTGTCGTATTTGCGTTATTAAGCGTACTCGGATTTCTGAGTTACGGATTCATAGGAATAGGCAAGTTCATGGAAATCTTTATTCCCTGGGAAGTCATCTCACCCTACATTCCTTTCACTGTATCACCGGAGTATGTTCCGCATGTATATGGCATCTTCTTCACAGCTATCGCCACCTTCTACGTCATGTTGGGGGGAATGCTGAGCATCGTATGGACAGATGTCGTACAGTTCCTTATCATGACGGTGGCAGGCATCGTTATCGTAGTAATCGGTATGCAGATGGTGGCGCCGGATATGATACACTCCTTTGTACCTGCCGGATGGGATTCCCCTTTCTTCGGATGGACGCTCGATATTGACTGGAGCAGCCGGATGAGTTTGCTGACCGAACGAATGGCGAACGAGCCTTACAGTCTGATAGGCATCTTTGTCATGATGGCGTTGCTCAAAGGCATCTTCATGAGTATGGCAGGGCCTGCGCCCAACTATGATATGCAGAAAATTCTGTCCTGCAAGTCTCCCAAAGAAGCGGCGATGATGAGCGGTTCCGTATCCGTAGTGCTGTTAATTCCCCGTTATCTGATGATTATGGGATTTGCATTACTTGCCATCTATTTCTTCAAGGAAGACGGCGGACTGACACAGATGGAAGTGACCCGCACGGACTTTGAGACGATTCTTCCCCATCTGATCACACGATATGTTCCGGCAGGACTTGCAGGATTATTATTGGCAGGTCTACTGGCAGCTTTCATGTCGACCTTTGCCTCTACCGTCAATGCAGCCCCTGCATATATCGTAAATGATATTTATCTGAAATACATCAATCCGAAAGCAAGCGTGAAAACTCAGATACGCAGCAGTTATGTCATCTCTGTGGCAGTAGTGGTGGTGAGCACTGTCATCGGATTCTTCCTGAAAGATATCAATGAAATCTTCCAGTGGATTGTAGGTGCACTGTTCGGAGGATACATCGCAGCCAACGTACTGAAATGGCATTGGTGGCGTTTCAACGGTGAAGGTTACTTCTGGGGAATGACTGCCGGAGTAGTGGCAGCTATTGTAATGAAATTTACCGTTCCGGATGCATGGGTACTTTATTTCTTCCCCGTACTGTTCGGCGTCTCTCTGATCGGATGTATCATCGGGACTTACAGCGCTCCGGCTACAGATGAAGAGACTCTGATCAACTTCTATGTCAATGTACGCCCGTGGGGATGGTGGAAACCGATTCAGGAGAAAGCAATCGCCCGCTACCCGCATATTCAGGCGAATAAAAACTTCAAAAGGGATGCCTTCAATGTGGCGATAGGAATCATCTGGCAATGTACGCTTACCATCATCCCGATGTACCTCGTTGTCCGCGAACAATTAGGACTCTGGAGTTCTATCGCCTTGCTTCTGATTACCACGCTGATATTAAGAAAGACCTGGTACAAGCCTTTGTGTAAGGAGGAAGCGAGATACAACGAAGAGATGAAACAAATACGATAAGTATCAGCATAATTAATTTAGGTAACTATATACAATCTTACAGCTTAACCCTTGTTAAAATATAAAATATTTTTATTGTAATATATATTTTTATATAGATATATAATTAAAAAATAAAGTCAGAAGTTTAGGAGTAAAACAATTATAAATATATTCTTTTGAATATGACTACCCATGCTAAACCTTGAGCAGTTCTTTCTGGGTATTCAGCAACTTTTACTTCTATGTAATTTTCCATACGTACCTCCTTTCCTTTTTTAGAGTTTTTGGAAGAAATGGGTCGTATTAAAATTAACTTCTGACTTTTTTGTAAATATACGAAATTCATAAAAGCAATCAATTATTTTAGTAAAAATAAGTAACCCCTATTAACTCCTCTTTAATAGCTTTGACAATTAATCACATTTTCCTTATATACCTTTGCATTATTAAGATTTAAATATCTAATAATCAATTAATTATAATATTTAAATCTATTGATTTATAAATAAAATATTAATAATAAAAATGCAAAGGAGGAAACATGATTGATGTATCTAAATTTAACTCTCTAATTGAATTACTTGAAGCTTTTCCAGATGAAGAATCTTGTATCGTTTACTTAGAAAAATTACGTTGGAGAAATGGTAAAGTCAAATCTCCATTTGATAAAAAATCGAAAGTTTATTATTTACCTAATCATAGGTATATGTGCAAGAATACTCAGAAAATATTCAATGTTAAAGTAGGAACAATATTTCATGGTACTAAATTACCACTAAGAAAATGGTTCATGGCAATATGGTTAGTATTAGCTCATAAAAAAGGTATATCTTCATTACAGTTGTCAAGAGATTTGAAGATAACTCAGAAAACAGCTTGGTATATATTACAAAAGATAAGAACTTATTTTATTTGTAGAAATAGAGGTAGGCTTAGTGGTGAAGTTGAATGCGATGAAACTTTTGTCGGTGGCAAAAACAAAAATAGGCATTGGGATAAAAAGGTAAAAAACGCTCAAGGTAGAAGCTTTAAAGATAAAACTCCTGTTTTTGGAATGTTGCAAAGAAAAGGAGATGCTATCACCCGAGTTGTAGAAAATACATCTCAAAAAGAATTGACTCCCAAAATATTAGAATTTGTAAAAAGAGACTATACTGTATTATATACAGATGAATGGTTAGGATATAATGCAGTAGATAAGATGTTTTATCATTATAGTGTAGACCATGGTAAAGGTAAATATGTTGACGGAAGAATTTATACCAATACAATAGAAGGATTTTGGTCTATATTCAAAAGAGGTATTATAGGTATCTATCACCATATAAGCAAAAAGCATCTACAATTATATGCTAATGAATTTACTTTTAGATACAATACAAGAAAAATAAAGGATTCGAGTAAATTCAAATTACTATTGCGTAACTCCTATTTTAAGATAACTTATTTGGATATTATAGCTGCATAAATTTTATGCAAATCATTTTCGCTAATTTAACTTTTTCACATCAACTGTAATTATTATATTTGAACCATGTTATGTACAATTTTAATTTTATGTATGTTATGAAGAAACTACTATTGATATTTATCGTGCTTTTTACATTAATTGGAAGTATTGATTCACAAGAATTTTTGGGAAAAAATAAAGCACTGGTAAAAAAAGAAATGCAAAAGAATAAAGGTAATGGAAAAACAAATGATATAAAAAGTTTTGGATATGAAGCATATATGTATTCCTCATATCCTTACAATTCTGATATTTTGTATGTTGTGTTTAATAATAAAGGCATTTGTTTTTTAGAATGTATAATAACTGATAAAAAAATGGCAGATAACCTATTATTAAATTATTGCAATGAAGATATTTATAAGGTATATCAGATTAATCCTAGTGTAAATAAAGAACACGAATTTATTACGGGGAAAACTACTGTTGAATTAGTTGTTGAATCTAATAATCCAGCAATGATAAATGCTAGGTATTATTTATATTCATTTAATTCAGAATATAAACAAGATGTACTAAATTATTTTGAAAAAAGGTTTAGTAAGGAATATGCAATAATAAAAGAAAAAGAAATTCAAGAAGAACGTAAAAAACAAGCAGAACTTAAACGGCAGAAAGAAGTTGAAAATATATTGTCAACATTAAATAGAGATGCTATTGTGGAAGAAAAAGTTTATGATTATTATACAAATAAGCTTTTAAAAAAATCGGAATATTGGGATGTATTAGAAAAGCCGAAAAAAGAAAAAATTGATACTATTGTAAATGTGTTGATTCATGCAGATTTTTTAAATACAAATGTAGTTAGTATAGCCGGTGATGATATTAATAAGGAATTGAGTAGTCTTTATTGGAAATCTTCTCAACATCATTATTGTACAATAAATGGGATAAATTATAG